>Ga0207422_1000028_pt1 | contig 727598 bp, 633 predicted proteins | sample MarCyaLeptolynsp_FD_187757 | JGI IMG/M metagenome (GOLD analysis project Ga0207422, IMG submission 187757) | Marine cyanobacterial communities from Panama - species 1 Leptolyngbya sp. (SPAdes) | ecosystem: Environmental > Aquatic > Marine > Unclassified | place: Panama: Panama City | collected... | reverse complement strand
CCGTAAAGATCGACAGGATTTAAGTATTTTTCGTTTAGCATGGGACTGGCTTGAACGACGATTTGTCTTTAACGATCCCATCCCCATTATATTCCAACCGAACTTTTGTTTGGTGTCCGGTCGCTAGGATAATTTTAGAGTCTGCGTTAAATATATATTAACTAAGCAAATAGCAGTTTAAAATATGTGACGACATCACTATTGTAACTGCCGGATAGCCTTTTATAATCAGGAATCGAAGCTTAAAAATCACAACAAACAGGGTAAAAACATGTCGAATCTACGGTTATTGGTGCTGGATGATTATGAGGGCGAATTGGCAAATGCACCAGCAATGACTCGTCTACGGCAACTGGTGGATGTCACCATCTTAGATCACCCTCTAACACCAGATTCATATCATCAATTGGCAGACTATGACATCCTACTAACCCTGCGCGAACGAACCCGAATGGATGCCACATTTTTCGACTTCTGTACAAATGTCCAGCTTGTTTTACAGACAGGCGGACATGCGTATCATCTTGATGCGAACGCCGCTACCGAAAAGGGCATTGTTGTTGCTTTAGGACGTGGCGCAACACAACCTGTCGTCGTTGTGCCCGAATTAGTTTTCGGGTTGATGATTGGTCTTGTTCGACGAATTCATACCCTGACAACCGACATGAAAAACGGCGAATGGTCAGATTTCATAGGAGGATCACTGGCAGGTCGTACACTGGGCATACTGGGTTACGGCAGGCATGGTAAACCTGTAGCTAGATTAGCCGATGCCTTTAATATGAAAGTCATCGCATGGGATCGTAAAGGGACTTCACCCAGAATCGATGAATACGGTGTGGAATCCTATGATCTTGATACCTTACTTGCCATGTCTGATATCGTGTCCATTCATCTGAAATTATCAGATGAATCACGGGGACTTATGAACCATGAAAATCTTCAAAAAATGAAGCATGGGGCAATTTTGATTAATACGTCGCGCGGTGCCATTGTTGATGAATCGGCACTCGTTAATGCACTCCGAGAAAAACATCTCTCCGGTGCAGGGCTTGATGTATTTGAAGTTGAGCCATTGCCAGCATCCAGCCCATTGCGTACACTGCCTAATGTCCTTCTAACACCTCATATAGGCTGGAAGGTCAATACTGTACTACACGAATTTGTGTCTATTGCCGCAAACCAGCTAGAAGCGTGGTTAAATCATCAACTACCAACGTCTCAGATATTGAATCCGTCTGCACTGAACGTTAAGCGTTCTCGCGATGGTGGTATACTGCCTCAAGATTAAACTGATAAATACAGAGAATGGGGTGACACACGCCACCCCAACATATCACTAAACCGCCACGTTATACAACGCGCTGGCGACATCCATATCGAAGCGGACAAACGCTAGACGCACCGTTGCTGTCAGTTGATAGCTGTCATAGTAAGATAGATAATCCACACTGACCGCAATACGACGACGATAACCGACATACCATCCCGGACGATAGACACACACCGCTTGCCCACGGTCATTTGTGCCACCGCCGACTTTACCATCGGCTTCCGTCAGAGGCATTTCCGCCGAGACAAACACCGGAATCCCATCGACAAAGCCAATCTGTCCGGTCTGAGCTGTTGCCAGCGGACCCGCCTTGTCCATCGTCAGAAATTCATCAATGCTCAACAGCGACGCATACGTGCCACTATCGACAATCCACGCCAAATCTGACGGTCGCGCCGAATATTTCCCCGCCATCGTAAAGCGAGCTTCGCGCATCTTGGCTAAGGTCGGCGAGGCGTTGCTCATATCAACCGCGTTACCGGTGTTGTCCACCAGTGGCAGATGACGCAAACCATCCATCGCCAGATATTTCGATGTGCCCGATGGAGTGGTGTGGTCGCTGTTGATGTTACCTGTTGCCGTCGCGGTTGTGTCACCGTTCAGCAACACATTATCAATCGCATCAGCAATCGCCCGCACCGACTGTTCACGATAGATATTCAGCACCGGAATGATGGCATCTTCCACCAACTCACTGCTGAATCCCACGCGCAACGCCAGCTTCTTCGCATCCAATGTCACCTTGCCCGACCCGACTTTGCTATCAGGAATCGGATTGCCGCTACCCAGTGACAAGTGAGCCTCGTCGGTGGTTTCCGGCACAAAGTAGACATCCGGATCCGTTCCTTCTACAGGCAAAGAAAACGGATTGCTCGGCATTTCGATCGCTTGGAACAAGGGCAATACTGTGTTATCCTGACGCGCCTTGTTCCAAATCTGCTGACTCCACAAATCCGGTACCCACTCATCACCGAATCCAGTTTGCGTCGAATAGGCGAGTTCATCAGCTTTGGTCGCTTTCAGTTTCGCCAAGCCGACCTTATGTGCCAGCGCATTCGAGTAGCGTTCGCTCACCCCATGGAAGCTTTTGGCAGAGCGCATCAGCATATAGCCGTGCAACATATCCATTGCATCCAATGTATCGAACTCACTACCGACCTCAATACGAGTCGCTTTCACTGCCTCGCGTTCATCCACAATCGGTAAACGCTTGACAGGTGTTGTGTCTTGGTTCATGTTGTTGCCTTTCATATTGTTTGATGTGTTCGTAGGGACAAGGCATGCCTTGTCCCTACAAGATTTATCGTCTAACCCCAACCGCGTCATATCCAACCCCAATGCCTTATACGCACTCTTAAGGGTCTGGACATCTGTGTGACGTGGTTCTGCCGGAGTCGGTGTCAGGCTACCTTCGACGATGGGCCACTGCTTAATATGACCGTCGCCTTCGACCTGCACCAAATGCGGGAGACTCCCCGATGACCAACTCAGTATGCCTTGCTCAACCAGACGATGTACCGCTCTGACATAACGTTTGTGCATGTCCAGCTGTGCCTCTGCCCAGATACCGATTTTATCCTGTCGGAGCGTATCAATCGCCCCAATCACAGCAGCTTTCAGATTGCCATCCAGCCCATGATGATAGAGAACCGGACGTTGGTCATACCAATCCAGTCCCACATCGGTATCCGGTGTAAAATACTCACCTTGCAAATCTCGCTGAGACGCATCGCCCCACACCACGAGATACCCGCCGATGCGACCGCCCTCCGTGTCAATCATCTTCACGGTTGTTTCCATAAAACCTCCTACTTTCTATTCCATTCTGAAAAGATTCTTTTCGTAATAGTTATAAATGATTGGTAAATCGTCAGAACAATGCAACATAACATGGCAATCCCCCCCCATTACTAGGTATCATTAGAACTACAGGAGTCATCTCGTGAGTATGTCTCGCAGATAACAGGGAATAACATGTCAACTGTCTATAAGTCAGGAATACCCTCACAATCGGGGTTGATTGTGCGCGATACCTTACTTGAAAGGGTGTCATCTGTTCTTGACTATCCCCTTACAATGTTGAGTGCGCCATCGGGGTGTGGCAAAACAGCCCTCGCCATACAGGTAGCTGAGCGCGCGCCTTCTGATGTACTCTGGTTGACCGTCTCTCATCACGAACAAGAGTTAAGCGTATTTCTGGGGACACTCCTCAAACAATTGGATAAACACGTCTCCGGTATCTTGAGCCTACAAAGCCTCATCCGTCAGTCACCGGAAAATCTCGTGATTGAGATGTCTGCTTACCTGCGCGATTATCTGATACAACCCCTATTAATTGTCATTGACGACTGGCATCTGCTCTCTACACCAGATTCTGACCGTTGGCTTAATTTGTGTGTCAACGAATTTCCTGATAATTGCCATCTGATGATTCTCAGCCAGCATGTGCCACAGTTGGACAAGATGATTGAGTTAATCGCCCATCGCAAGCTGCTGCGTGTGCCACAACAAGACCTCTATTTCACCCGTGCCGAACTTTATATGCTGGCGACACAACGTCAAACAGGTGAGTTAGATGTGGATTACATCGAATCCATCTGGGAGACATTAAGTGGGTGGCCCGTCGGTACTGTTCTCGCATTACAGCCGGATACCTACTGGCAGGACACACACACACCCGATAAACAAACCGACTCGATGTCCGAGGCACTTTTTCAATCCATCGCATCGCAGATGATGGATCAAGAATTGCCTGATATGCAGACCTTCCTCAAATGGACATCAACGGGAGATTATTTCAATCAAGAGCTTTGCGAGTCGGTCTTTGCCCTGTCTGATAGTCCCGCAATGCTATCAGAATTGGTGCGTCGTAACCTCTTTGTGAGTCAGCGGGCAGGCGGATTCCACTATCACCGATTGTTCCACAACTTCTTGCAAGCAAACTTTCAACTGACACAGCCTGATGATTTTCGCTCGGCGCATCGTCGGCTGGCAGGTTGGTATGAGTCAAACAATCAGTCCAATCAAGCATTGGAACATTATTTTATTGCAGGGGACTATCCATCCGCGATTCAACTGATTGAACAAGTTGTCTATGCTTATTTTGCACAGGGTCGCATCGGGACGATTCTACGTATCAGTGAAGAACTAGACGGCTATCAAGACCAAACACCAAACTTGAATGCTGTCCGTGCCATGATTTACCTCGGACATCAGCGCGACCTCGACCTGTCGCTACATTATGCCCAACTTGCACTCGATTATTTTCAAGCATACGACCTGCCTGACCAATACGACGTACTGGCGACAATTGGGCGAATTTACCAGATGCAGGGCAAATTGGACGAATCAGCAGAGGTGTTTGAGAAAGTCTTACTCCACGATAATCTACCGCCTGCCCAACGTGGACTCATCCTAAATCAGCTTGGCATGACCCATTTTTATCGTGGGCAGATGCAAGATGCTATTGAACATCACAAGCAATCCCTCGTTTATATCGAACAGACCAGCAGTGTTTTCTCACTCGCCAAAGTCTATCAAGAATTGGAACTGGTGCATCGTGCCATCGGTAATGTCGAAGAAGCCAACGACTGTCTACAAAAGCAAATCTACTATTGGCGTAAACTCAATAATCCAGATCAGCTTGCCATGGCACTCAACAACCTCGGCTATCGCTGTTATGAAGACGGACATTACGCTGACGCAGAGGGTGCCTTCAAACAGGGCTTAGAGACCATCGCCAACATGCAAACGGCACGGTCACGCTATTATCTGCTGACATCACTCGGTGACTTACAACGCGACAAAGGTGACTTCTCCCTCGCCCGCACATCATATCAGCGTGCTATTAATCTGATTGCTGGACGTGAACCCTACGCCCATATCGAGGTGCTTATCGGTCTGTCTGTACTCTATCGCTGGCAATCCAAATATGAATCGGCTCTGACCTGTGTGAATGATGCGATTGACTCCGCCAGAGAACACAAATTAGATGGACAGCTCATCCGCGCCTACATCGCCCAATGGCATATTCGCCTGCGTCCGTGGTCGATAAGAGAGATTCAAGCCGAGATGAAGGCACTCGAAGCCGACTATCCCAACTTGACTGCACATCCACCAATAGACTACCTGACCTTGCAATTACACATTGCCATTCTCCAGTCATCCATGACCCAACTGCATTCGATTCTGCAACGCTTACAACAGATGAATCGACGCGGAGAATCTATCCAGTTCTTTATCACCGAACTCATCCATTCTCCGAATATGCAATCACACTGGGATAAAATCAAAAAGCCCTATCATGAATTAGATAAAGCATTCCAACAACGTACCCAAACACCCGCACAGGATTCCAATATTGTGTCGATGGTATCGGACACACACAGCCTACATGTCTACACCCTCGGGGTTGAGCGGATCCGCAAAAACAGTGACTATATCAAACTGCCGAACTTTAACTCCGAACGTGCCCGCGAAGTCTTATACTACTTCGTCTTTAGCGGCTCGACCCAACGCGACCGACTCGAAAGTATCCTCTGGGATGATAAAGACGACGAAGCCCGACGGGATAATTTCCATCAGACCCTTGCGCGCATTCGGGGCGCACTCGGCGCACACATCATTATCTTCGACCCCGCCAATGACCTCTATAGGCTTAATCCTGATATTCAGTTGTGGTGCGATGCACTTCATCTGGAATCCCTCGTTAGCGAAGCCCGTCATCTATCACACCGCAATCAACATGCCTATCGCCTGTGGTATCAAGCGACACAAATTTCGCAGGGTGACTTCTTACCGACACTCAGCCGCCCTTGGATTACTCATAAACGGCAGTATTTCCACAATTTGAATATCGAAGCATGGACAGGCTTAGCTGAATACCATCGCCACCATCAAGATTATCGCTCGGCATTATCTGCCTATGAGACGATAGCCAGCTTTGCACCCTATCACGAAGCCGCTTATCGTGCCCGCATGGAATGTTATAACATCCTCGGGGAAACTGCATCCATCATCGAAACGTATCAAACACTTGTCACCCGCCTCAAACACGAACTTCAAGCCAACCCGTCACCGCAATCTGTGCGCCTCTATCAACAACTCGTCTCTAATGCGTCCTAAAAGTGACCCTCGATTAGTTTCTGGATATTGACTGACAATACAGGCTTTGCTTCTACAAGAGTTCAAGCAAATTTTCGTAGGGACGGGATTCTTGCTGCCCGCAAACCAGAAATTATCTTTATCAGATTATTTTTTGAAGAAACAATATACTGACGACCAATTTTTCAATGTAACAACTTTCTAACGGTTCAATTCAGCGCAACGTTCAGCGCGCGTTGGTATCCTAAAACTACAACTTAAAAATAAATTATATGAGTCCTTGGGGGATGAATATTATGAAGAACTTACTTGCAACTACCGCATCAAGTATTGTACACAACACACTTGCTTATCGTCAGGTTATTCCTGTAGCGATTATCGTAACCCTCGTTGTCCTTTCACTCTTACTACCCGGAACGGTATTGGCAGGTGCAGGGTCATCGTCAGCAGTGTGTGGAAGTTGCTAATTTAACGCACACAGGAGAAGCCTCATGGCACTACCGAGATTCAAATCATACATTAAGCAAGACCCATCGTATTTAACACCGCTGTTATCAGCTGACCAGAAATCTTGTTTGAATCGTCTCGTGGGAGAAGCCGCCTTCGATTCCTCACTCGAACACCGCCTTGTCCACGACCGTGACGACACATTGCGCCAACAATTTCAAATCAGCGCAAACACATGGAGTCATGTTGAAGCGATTCAAGCCAACACACTAGAAGAATTCTGTGTTGCTCTGGATAAGTTACAAAATACGATGATTAGTCACTAGGGGTGGGTAATCATACCCCTCCTAGCCTTTATTATGATTTGGATACCATCATGGACATTAAAAACATTTACGAAAATATACACATCAACCAGTTAGCACAATATCAAATCAAGGTGAAGGGCAATGCCAATTCCCTTCGCAAATGCCTGAGACAATACAGCATCAACTCAATCACATCGGAGACAACCGACCTTCGGCATCCCATCTGCATGATAACCGTTGGCAAAATTAATCAACGTCAACTGTTTGCATTAGTGAACTTATTAGTACGCAATCATTATCCTATTATTTCTGTGATTTGTTCTCATATTGACACTAAAGCAGATGCTGACCGACCCAACGAAGACAAACCGCCATCGGTCATGACGGCATAGGGGGGGGAGCACGACCTCTGTCCGTCCACATGCGATTTTCGAGTGATGCAGGGGTGGGTCGTCATATAGCCCACAGGCTCACCCCACAAGCACCGCAGTGATGTGGCGCAACCCCGCGCGACATTGTTAAACATCCGACAGCACATCGCCATCAAATCATCTTGCCTTTACCCTAGCTCATCTGTTCGCACAAAGGGTGACCATTTGGTCACACAATGATGTTTCTAATGGGGTTCTATCGCATTTCAAACTATGGAATGTTAGCGTTATGCAGACGATAGTGACCGGATAAGGGATATACAATGGCAAAGCTACTTCTGATTAAGCACAGTACATCAAATGCAAATCCCGACCAGCCAGCGCATACATGGGGGCTAACACAAGAAGGCGTTCAACGTGCCAGAGTGCTTGCAACCCACATTCAACCCTTTGCCCCGACTCAGCTTTCCTCTAGTACAATGCCGAAGGCTCTCCATACAGCCCAACTTGTTTCACAACAACTTGATGATTTACCCATTGTGCAGAATCCGCACTTAGGCGAACACAGTCGCAAATCAAATGCACCCTATTTTGAATCAATCGAGGAATTCCAGAATACTATCAAGCATATGTTTGACCAGCCGAACGACCTCATATATGGTGATGAGACAGCCTATCAAGCACGTGACCGATTTATACACGGCATTGAGCAAATTGTGAGGTCAACGTCACCTGAGGAAAATATTGCGGTCGTTGCACACGGCACCGTCAACATGCTGTTTACCGCAAAACACAACGATATAGACACGTATGCTTTATGGGCACGACTCAAATTACCATCCATCATTATCCTGAACCTGCCGGCATTTGCGCTAGAGTCTGTTATTGAGGATGCCGGAATAGCCTAGATGTCGCCTTTTGTCTGCAACTCCTCCACATGCGCTTGCTCATGCAATGCCAACGACCGCGCCAGATAATATACTGATTCGGTTCGCTTCTTATTTTCTGGCTGAACCGAGCGCGTCCACGCATCATCGGATAATCGCTCCAACACAGCCATCAACATCAGTCGCCGTACTCGAAAATATGCTAACAACTCATCACAATCTAGTGTTTCCACTTGCAGTAGCTTGCCCCAATCGCGCTCAGGATGCAGGTCAAGCAATGTCGGTGTATCACGCAATAACGCCAGATAGATACCCTGTGTTGTTTGTGCATCACAGTTGATGAGGTGCGCGACTGTCGCGACCAGTGAACGTTCACCCTCAGCCAGTGGTTCACGAGGGGAATCAACGTGCTCTCTACATATATAAAGTTGCCCCGGTGTCGCCTTGAGGATGTCCAGCACAGTTGTAATATTCGTGGGTGTGGGTTTGGTCGAAATCTTAGTCATGATACACATCCATAGCAGGTTATCGTTATATTCACCATAGCCCCGCATCAATATGCTGTCAAATCATTGACCCCAACCCAATTATCCACTACGCTAAACACATAACCAACAACAAGAGACCGTCCCATGACAGACCAAAACCTTGACCGTCGTGTCCGCCGAACTTATACCTTACTCAGCACCGCCCTGATTGATTTGACACTCAACGAGGGCTACGACAACATCACCATCCGTGACATCACCGACAAAGCCGATGTTGCCTATGCCACCTTCTTCCGGCACTTCGAGGACAAAGATGACCTCCTACATCACACCCTGCAAACCCTGATTGAAGCCATCGAAGGATTAAGCTATGACCCACCGGAGATGTATGATGAAGGGCTACAAATCTTCCTGCATGTCCAGCAACATAGTGACCTGTATCGCGTCTTACTCAGTAGTCGAGGCGCACACCACATTATCGAAAAACTTAAATACAGCATCGCCGGAAACATGCTCGATTCCTGTGTGCCACACTTCAAACCAGACATGCACCATGTCCCCCCCGAACTCGTGACCTATCAATTTGCGTCGTCGATTATCTCGATGGTGCAATGGTGGCTTGATGATGGCATGACCATCCCGCCGGAAACAATGGCGAGTCACTATTTCTCGGCGGTGGTCACATCATATTTCATTATCGATACACAGCCTGATGTACCCGCTTAATGAAGTAAATGTAAACTTTTCTGCATATTCTGAAGGACAAACAATTATCATCATATAATGAATATACCTTGTAATTATTGGTAGATGAACGATTATGTCCCAAGCACAAACCACAGATACCGAAAACAAAACATCTATCGCTGATAGTGGCATTGGAGCAGTTATTGGCGAAGAAGAATATATGCCATCAGCTTCGTCTGGTGATATATCGAAAATGATGTCCGGTGATTCACCGCCACTTAATCCAGATAATGTTATCGCATTGCAACGCCAACTGGGGAATCAAGCGACGATTAATATTGTGAATCGTAGTAGGCTGTCACGAAAAATGAGTGATGCTCAGCCATTTGCAAATCTAAAAATGGTTACCCCTGATGCCATCCAACGTGACCCCAAAGACGATGAGGACGGCGATGTTGTTGTTGTCAACGAACAAAACATTGACGACAAAGTGGAATTTCAAGTTAACGCCTCTCCACAAACAACTGATGATGATACGCCACAGGGTGAAGCCGATATCGAACTAGATGCAGATGAGGCAGACGATAGTAGTGTTGATGTTGCACTCGATCAGGTTGAAGGTGCAATCAAAGAAGCGCAAGGGGGTGGCACAACCGCAACACCTGATGGTGAAATCAGCGATGAAGACGAAGATGATGACTTTGACACAGATACGACCACCGGTGGTGATGACATTGCCGCACCCGCTGACCCCAACGCACCACCAGACTTAGCGACGATTAAAGCTGCCAGTCAACCAGATCCAACTCCTAAGGGCGATAACCCACCACCAGATGCAGCGATGATTAAAGCCGCCAGCCAACCTGACTCGACTCCGATTGGACCCGATAATCTTGCGTCCAATAAAGAAAATGCTGTGCCTGCTACCGTAAGCGATACTGAAAAATTTGAAAAACTATTGGCAGTCGTTCAACAACCGATTCCGAGTGATGTAATTGACGCACAGATTGCCTTCAACAAGACACAAAAGAATAAGAAAAGCAAGAAGCTAGCACCAGAAGCCAAGTACATTCTCAATACCCTAAGCGAGATAGAACAACTTTCCTTAAACGAAAAACAACGTCGCCAGTTTGTTAAGGCGATTCAGTCTAACAACTGGTCACGTATCTATTTAGGCGGGAAATACCTCAGAGCCACCACTCTGGCTAAATCAATCCCATACTTAGACCCGAAACGGCGCGTGGGTCGTGATGTTATTCAAGCAGCTGGAAAAGGTGAGACGTATGCCAATGCTGCGGTTGAAGTGAGTGCGGGCTTCACCGCTGCCGAAGCTGCCAAATTTGTCGAAGACCTCAGCGATGGCGTACAAGACACAAGTTATTGGGACTTCGCCGTAGACACACTTATCGGCATCCTCGGTAAGATTGTGTCTGTGATTACAATTGGCGTTGGATTATATCGACTGGCAACAACCTTGTTCCAACGCAATTTAGGTTTCTTCAAGGGAATGACTAAAGCTGGATTCACAGCAGACACAGACCCAGATGTAGAAGAAGAAAAAGCACAAACAGATGATGAGCAAAAACGTGTCGCGCGTGGACGTGTCGCTCAGTTCGGCTACAAGAAATCGCGCAAGGCGGTTGTCAATGTTACCGTTCGACTGGTCTCAACAATCATATCTTGGTTGATGGGCTTCATCACACTCATCACAGGGGGTGCTGCCGCCGTCCCAGCCGGGATTATTGCAGCTGCCGCTAATGTTACAAATATGATGCGTGTTATTATCAATAAGGGACGGGGTCTGATTAAATTCTTCTCCGGCACCCGTGGTGTAAAACGCCAGCAGAACGCGGATGAACTCTTACAAATGGCAATCGCAGGTGACCAAGACGCGATCGACATCATTTGGGATGTCAACCCATTTGACTACTTCAAAGTTGTCAGCAAGGGCACTATCAATATCGGCAAGCATTTGTTTGGACAGAAACCAATCACAATCCTTATTCGCCCATCCAGCAAGCAAGACTTTGCGGCGCAATTGACGGGCAATAAGAAAGGGATTTACAGCACACAACCCGGTCGGGTTGCACTGCGGAATGCGCTCAAAGGTGTCATGGCATCCGTCGCATAGTCCATCGTGTTAAGGCAAGTGACAAAACATAATATCGTAGGACAGGAACAAATCCCGTCCTACGATACCGTCATAGAACGCTATTGCCCTGCGCGTGGACCAACCTCCAAATAGTTGGTGAAATAGCTTTCGATACCAAAGCCCGTTGCCAATGTCTTCAGTTCATCAAGTGATGGTTGGTTCTGTGAATTTTCAGCAAACACCTGTACCCATGCCTCGCTGTATGCTTCTGGTGACCCCAAAACCCGTGCCTGTGCCTCGTCTCCATGCACCTCAACAACAAAGGCATACTCGCCGTCTCGTTCACCACCCACACCTTTAAGCACATAGCAGGTCTCGCCAGCAACCCATGCCGTCTTTGCCCACACATCCTTGCAGAAGGTCTCGAACTGTTCCGGTGTTACGCCATCTTGTAGCGTCAACTTACTGTAACGATACAACTGCAACGGTGAGCTAGCATCCACCAACGCCGAATGGGTGATGACTTCGTATTGCGTAGATGGCACACTGCCGAAGCCACCCATCTCCCGCAATCGCGCCATCAGTCCTTCGTTGTCGGGATTGTTTTGATATAGCTCAACGCGCTCTTGTTCCTTCTGTTCTGCTGATTTGTTATAGGCATACCCTTCGACATCCATCGCAATCGCATATTGATTCTCACGCGCACCCTTTACACCCTTCATCAAACGCGGAGTCCAACCATCCCAGGGTACATAATGAAAATCCTCTGCCCAGAAACTTTCCATCGCCTCTGATGTGATACCATCTGCCAATTCCAACTCTACAATAATCAAATAGTCGTGCATGATAAATTCTCCCTATACCTAACGATTTACAATAGACTGACCAACAACTTCATAATCGGTATAACTGTCATAAAACCCACTGACGAAGGTTGCTAAAGTCTCGATAAAAGGCTGGTTGAGGAATGCTTCATGCGCTGTCGGTGAATACATATCACGATCAACTTCCACATACAGGCAATATTGACCCTGCCGACGATTACGACAACCCCGCAACGCATACCATGTCCAACCATCCGGTACATCAAAGGAGGTATGCTCGCTTGTCCAGAATCGCTCAAACTGATGGGGGGTGATGCCATCCAGCAGGTCAATATCATGTAGGCTCAGAATATGATTGTCACTTGCGGGTAAAGTATCCTCTTTGAAGCCGTATACAATATCCCGAAAATCACCATAATCACCGGATTGCATCTCAGCAATTGTGTCATGAATTTCCATGTTGCGTGGGTGTTTGGCATGATGCTGACTGAACATCGCATAACGTGCAGGTGGAGCATCAAGGAAAACCAGTTGAGACTCATAGCCGACGACTTCAATCGAACGGTCATAACAACCATTGCGTTGCCCTGCAATCCCCTTGATTGACCGCCAAATCCAACCCGATGGGGGAACAAAATTCTGTGCATCACCTGTCCAATATGCTTCCCATGTGTCAGAAGTCGTACCATCCTCAAATTGACATTGTGAAAAGTTAATAACCTTAGCCATACAAAAATCCCTTCAATAACCATTTTATATGTGACATCTTCAGGTTACTGATTCGAGAGAATCTCGTCATTGAACTTTGGTTTATTTGCGAGTTTAGAGAAGATGTAACCGCCGTGCTTCGTTGACCGCTTGCAGACGATTCTTGACACCCAACTTCTGGCAGATGTTATACACATGTGCCTTGACTGTTCCCACCGCCACAATCAACTCTCCTGCGATTTGCTTGTTGGTCTTGCCTGTACTCAGCAATTGCAATACATCCAGTTCGCGGTCAGTCAGTGGTTCGATAAGCGGTTGTTCGTCAGTAGTTTCGCCGGATAGCAAAGCAAATAACTCATCCACAGCTTGCGCCAAATCCCGCTGTGAACCTCGCTCCCATGCTTGCTGATATGTGTCATCACCGAGTTTATCGTGTAAATCGTGCCGAACCTGATTCATCGTCTGCCACTGTTCCATCCACTCAATGGCGCTCGACGGATGCGATTCAACCAGTCCGAGGATTTCTACAGCGAGGGTATAAGACTGCTCATGATAGAGTAGCCATGCCACATGCGGGAGCAGGTCGAGCATAGGGCGATTACCGACCGCCGTTAAGCCCACTTCCAACACCCGCGTCATCTCACGTTTTGCTGATGTCATGTCTCCCAATTCGATATAACACAGGGATGCCACTTCATATTGATAAACACCGCCACGTTCCTCGTATTTAATATCATGCAAGAGGCGCAGACCTTGTTCAGGATTTCCTTCAATCGCTTCTAGTTTTGCCAATAACATCGAGCCATAGTGTTGTGATAGCTGGTTATCTATTCGCAGTTGGATACCTATCAGCAGATGTTTACGCGCCTGTACCCAATCCCCCACCGACACATAAAACGAACCTTGCTTAATCTCTGAAAAGGAGTGGGCGCGTATGTTGCCTATCCGTCGCCAATGGTCAACTGCGATTTGGTTAGATTGAATCGCCTCCCGTACCTGACCTCTGTCAAATTGGGGTATCGCAAGAATGCCATAGGCTTCGGCAATATTGGTCGGGTCATTCGATGTGACTGCCACATCCACATACATCTGCATATACCTGTCACCTGGGTCTGTCTCTACCCGATGGCGATAGAAGTAATGCCGGATAATCGACCGCAGAACCAGACACACATACCACAAATCACCGTATTGTTGACTAATATCCAGTGCAATTTTTAATTCGTCAGGCAAGCTATCAGTCGTATCCAGCTTCATACCTATCGCCACATAGAACAACACAGACGTGAGGTCATCATCGGTTTCCCGCGCAATACGCAAACATGCCTGATATTGCTCAATTGTTGTCTGATAAAAGGAGGCATTCTCATAAGCATACAAGTGATTATAGAAGTTGCGCAATTCCACATAGTGGGCTTGCCATGCCTGCAATCGATTAATACAGCGATGTTGTGCGGGCGTGTCTGGCTTGGGCAAAGCTTGAACTGTCTTTTGTATCAGCACAGGTAAATTAATCAGGTGAAATCCCTCAAATGTACTGTGCATATTCAGTGCTTCAGTCATTTTCGCAATCATATCGAAGTCCGCAAAATTAACCGCAGTCTGCCATGCCACATACAGATTGGCATTATCAGCATTCAATATGGGATACGCATCTGCCTGTCGGTCATCCTTGAGCCACTCTGCATACGTCTCCGTCAACTCAGCAAAGTATCGCATATGCCCCTGCTGTGCAGCCTCCAATTCATCTGACTGTATCAGCAATTTATGACCATATTGTCGCAGTAACTCATGCAGGTCATAGCGACCATTCTCCGTCTGCCGTATCATCGACTTGTCGATTAAGCCCGATAGTGTCATCAGGCTTGCACCTGCGACTTGCTCCGCCGCCTCCAATGTAAACCCACCACGAAACACCGACAAACGCGGGAATACAGCTTGCTCATCGGCACTCAGCAATTGCCACGAATGGTCGAACACAGCGCGGATACTACGGTGACGTGCTTTCACATCACGGGCACGGGTCGATAAAATATCAATGCCACGCTCAATCTGTTTGATAATCTCCCCAGTCGAAAGTGACTTTAACCAGCCCGCCGCCAATTCAATGCCCAGCGGTAAGCCATCTACCAGCTGACAGATGCGGATGATATTAACCTGCTCATCACCTCCGGTAAAATCCTGCCGAACCTGCAAAGCACGCTCAATAAACAAGTTGAGTGCATCGTATTGGTTGATGTCCTCCGGTTCACTATCAGATGGATAGGGCAACCCGCGTACACGCCAGATATGCTCCATGCTCAAGTTTAGTATCTCACGCGAGGTTACTAAAATGGTCATGTCCGGTGCATGAACCAGAATCTCCGCCACCAAATCCGTACCATCCATCACATGCTCGAAGTTATCCAGCACCAGCAACGTCTCACGCTCAGCCAGAAAATCAAACAAGGTATTGTGTAACGACTGATTATTGCCCACCATCATACCTAGCGCGCTGATAATGCTCGTCGCAATCCCATCTGCCGAAGTTAATGGCGCAAGCGGTACATAATATGCCCCATGCCGGAAGTCCCCATCTGCCAGATTCTGCATGACCTCAATTGCCAGTCGTGTTTTGCCAATGCCACCTGTGCCCACCAACGTCAGCAAGTGACAATCCGCATCACATAGGCGCGCCACAATATCAGCGACAGTCGCCTTACGACCGACAAACCGCGTCGATTGGGGCGGGAGGTTATGCAGGGTAAGCGTTTGTGAAGACATATACAACTCAATATCAGTCCGTCAATATCAGTTATTGTAGCTTTAGGTAACAAAAACAACAAAACGCGCCTTTTAAATAGGGCAATTGCATATGGAAGGAATCGCATTGAATCAACAATGTCTTAAAATATTTTTCACCACAGAGACACCGAGTTCACAGAGGAAAAAGATGAATGACGAGAAAATTCGTTCAATCTTCACCTTATTTCTTCTGTATTTCTCTGTGTCCTTTGTGCCTTTGTGGTTATAAAAGCTTTTAACAGTTCAAATGTAAAAAGAAGTTGTATTAAGACTACAAATGCGTTTACCCTAGCCTTTTAAACTTAAGGTGACGGGCGCGCACTTTCACGCTATACTATTGATGAGCGAGGACTCAACCAACCGCTAGCAAAGCAGGGTGTTATGCCAATCGAAATCCATTGGGCGAATAGCGCACAATCGATTATCATACAAAAGTTCTATGATGTGTGGACATGGGAACAGGTCGGCGCAAATTGCCGTACCCAACTGTATCCTATTGTCGCTGATTTACCGCATCCAGTCGTACTGATACAAGATATGGTTGGTAGTCACTGGACCCCCACAACCAGCCTCCTCCAAGAAGTTGAAACATTTATGCGGATTCCCTGCCCATCCAATCTCGAATTAATTGTTGTTGTCTCTGGCGAAGCATCAGTTGATATGCTGGTTACCTCTGCTTACAAACGCTATGGGCAACCGTACCAATCCTTCAAATCTGCCAAAACAGCCAACGCCGCCCTACAGGTTGCCAATAAATTTCTCGGATAATGCAACGATAAACTTATCCCGCAGGTGTCGGTGCGGTATCTATGGGGAAGGCTTCGAGGGTAATCCGATGGCGAATTGTCTCTGTCATCTCTAAGGGGGTCATCAATAACTCGATGGGTATTATATCACCGCTGGCAAGTGTGTCTGGAATATCCGCGACGCGATAACCAATGATGTCACCGTTTTCATTTTCCAAGGTGACAATCAATCGCACCCGTATCGCATCAAATGCTGTCGTATTCTCTAACTGCGCTGTGAATGTATACTGATTATCTTCAAGATGGTACATCCCTTGCATATCCATGAGCTGTAACGGTAACGTTGGCGGTGCTGATAACTCAGAAGACACCACTTCAATTTCAATATAGGTCGTTTCCAATCGCGCATTTGGAATCTGCAAACGATACGGCGCAACAGCATTTATACCTAACACACGTTGTTCGAGCGTGAACAACTGCTCATCAGTTTCATCATCTTGCCTCGATACATACCGCGCCCGTAGTGTCACATTACTCACGGTTGTCTCGCCCTGATTATCAACATAGCCGAGGCAGGTAATTTGTCCGCTGTTCAGTGGATAGCACAAAGGTGGTGATATGCCGATACCATCAAAGGGTTCATTCGCAGGCATAATCGTTGCCGACGGGAGCGAATCCGGTGTCAGTGTTGTCGTCCAATTAGGGTTATATACGGTGAGGGTCACAGTGGGGAACAAAGTGGGGGGAAGTGTGGGGGTTGGATTTGGGGGAGGGCTACAAGCAATCAATCCAATGATGATTGTTATAAAAGATAGCAGAAGTATAATCTCGAATCGCATCGGGTGGGTTATCCCTCATTTTCCCACATCTGGGCGTATTTATCCCACATTATAACGTGTTCAGACTATTTTCACATCAATTAATTGACAAATAATCTATCAATTTACAAATGTCTCATTTTTGTAACCTCTATTTTACGAGGGATTTGCTGATTGTTTCCATATTATAACCTATCGCGTGACCATTTGGTCACCTTTTGCAAGAACAAACGTGCTAGCGTGAAAGTATTGTCAAATAGCGAAAGGAACATGCGATGGCATGGACAACAGCAAAAACGTGGTCGAGCGAGCCGTTGACCTCGAACGACCTAAACACCTATGTACGAGATAATCAGAATTATCTCAAAGACAGGCTCGATGGCGCAAATGCCAAACAGTACACCACACAGGTTACGGCAGACACAACCAGCAATACATTTGTGGATATGGATGCCACCAATCTAAATTTAACGATTACGACCAATAGTGCAGATGTGGCAATCACTATCATCGGCAATGCCTACAATAGCACAAACTCCAATGTAAGGTGGGCAGAGGTTGCTGTCGATATAGATGGAACAGATTATCTGTTAGTTGTTAGTTCCGGCTCACATGCGACGATTGGTGCAGGTGATTGTATTTCGTCTACGTTTATTATCAGCGGGCTTTCTGCTGGTGACCATACCTTTAAGTTACGGATGCGTGCCGAAAATAGTGGCACAGCACACTTCACCATCGACCGTTTTGATATCCGCGAGATAATGGGAGCCGTGGCATGATTGATATTCAACGCACCCTCAATGTTAACTTTGCTGTATTGCAACACATCATAGGAGATGTCCTTCCGCTCCAGGCTGGCGTTAGTAGTAACAACAGCAATGATACACGCATCCATCTGCCCGATACCGCAACCGTCGCTCAACAATCACAGGCACAAAACCTGCTGGATAACTACAGCAATCTACCTGTATCGGCATCGACAAACAGCCTAACCGAAGGTGACCCTGACCCCACAATTACCTGTGACGACAGTAGCATCACAGGCGACACACAATTGGGATATATCGTCTTGCTAGATGGGCAAAGCTACGCCGACGGTACAACACCTGTCACGAGTGGCACAGCAGAATTAATACTGGTTGCACCTATCGCCGGAACATACGACATCTATCTTTTTCGTCAAGCTGGTGATTATGCCAGCGGGTCTATTCAAATTATAGTGAGTGAGGCATAACCATGACCGACATCCAACCCAACACCAAAGGCAAAGCACAACGCGCCCAGAAACGCCTCCGTCGCCATCTGACCCACCTGCAAAATGCAGATGGTCTCACTGCTGGACAACGTGACCAACTCTTTGCCCAAGTTCTCGAAGACCTGACGCGCATCCAGCTACATCAATTAGGTCTTAATAATGAAGGGAGCAACGAATGACGTTTGACCAACTGATTCAGCTACTGACACTGGCGATTGTGGTCTTGTTATTTTGGTGGTCACATCGGAGCTTTCCACCACAACAAACTGCTGACCTAATTCGGCAACTGATGCAAGCCAGCGAAAAAACACAAACCCACGTCGATGACATCCTTGTCGAAATTGCCGACCTCCTCAACCGACTCCGCGACGATAATCCTCCCTCACAATAACTGCTATATATAAGGAAAGGCGACTCACACCGAGTCGCCCTTTTTATGGTCTATATTGTTATAACATCACATTCAGCTATTTCATCACTCCGCTACAACATAGTCCCGCGCGGATGTAAACACCATCTTGACCGCGTCTTTATCACCAGCGAATAACAACCCCGCCGACACCTCAAACGCTAATTCATCCGGTACAATCTCAACCTCAAACGGGCGGTCATGGGGTCGCTCTAACCGATTCAAGGCAAACCGTTCCCATTGGGCTAGCTCATCCTGAATCGTCTTCTGGGCATCGGGCGTGGGGTCAGGCGTAGAGTCCGGCACAGGCTGTGACCCAACAGGCAACTCACCCCATGTCACCGGAGGCAACTGATAATATTGGGCGCGTAATTCATTGATGCTCAGGAGTGGATAAGCGGTACGAATTTCATCAAGGCGCGCTTGTGTATCGGTTGGGCGAATGTCTTCAAACTGTGCGACGATGTTGTCTCCATAAAACGGTGCAAGTTCCTGCGTGACTTTCTGTGCCAACCGCACCAGCTTGGGATAGAGGGTACGCTCAATAAACATCCGCTCGGCAACTTTGGCATTGGCTTCGGTTGCATTCTCGCTAATGAGTCCCACCGGAATCCCGAAGATATTCAGAATTTCGTCACGCTGTGCTTTGCGCCCCTGCAAAAAATCAAGGTCACTATGACTCATGCCGATGTTCTGCCACTCGACCGCACCACCGCGTAAGAAAGCTGTCTTGCGCCCTGTGCCACCATAGTTATTGCGCCACTCGCGTTTGATGCGCTCAAAATCTGTATCGGAGATGAAATCCTTGATATTCACAATGCCTGCCGGAACACCGTTGTCTTGCCCGAAGGTGTTACGATTCCAGTTTGCCATATGACGGTCACTCAGAATCGCAGTCTGTGCTGATTTAATCGGCGACAAACCATAATAATCGTTATCAGGATGCCAGCGTCGGAAGTGAATCACCTCAACTGCATCCAATGGCACATACTCACCATCAATCGCATATAGATACCCGCGCACCACATTAACCGGGTCGGGCACAATCGTCACACGGTCAGGGCGCAACACCCAAATTTCACGCGGTTGTCCCATCGCATCACCTGCCAGAAACCAATACGCATTGCCTGTCAACTCCAATGAGCCGAGTGTCTGCTCGAATAACTCAAAGCGACTCGTCACCGGATTGGGCATATCAAGTAATTGCTCCAGCGGATGATTATCTAAGCTGACCTGTTGTTCGCCGTCACGCCGATAGACATTCAGCGGGACAAGTGCGCCAGCTTCAGCAATGCGGTTAATCGCAATATACACCCACGGTGATTGTTCATAGACACGCGTGGAAGCCGTATCAACGGGGGGATTCATATGATAACTATTATGGACGGCGACCCGTTGCAAGTGTGGGGCAGTCGGACGTAAGCGGTTACGCTGTGTTGCAAACCACTGTGTTAACCAATTGAACATGGTGACTCCTTTGTTTTTTGAAATCACCGTAGCACAAATGGTCGGGGCAAAGGTGACCATATGGTCACACGTTGGCGGATTCTAACAAAGACCCAAAAACCCCGCATCACACAGACACAGGGCATTGGAAAAGTTTAGTTTAATAGCAAATAATTTGCTGGGAAGAACAATTATTGTGCGGGTTCGTTGTTGGTGTCGTCTTCAATAATGTCTATATCGTGTGTCTTGATAAAACGGTAGACATACGGGTTACTGACTACAGGCATATCGACCGTTTTGCCATCGCGCTCGATACGGAAGTGAAAGATTTCGATACAGCGCATACCAGCAAACCAATGCCGTTTGAGATGGACAGTCTCGTCAATTTCCCAGCCACGCGATAGAGCCGTTAGAAGGTGGTCGCCACCCGCAAAACGTTCGGATGAAAAACTCCAATGTTGGGAAGTAATGTCCTGATATTGCACATGAAAGTTAACCTGATTTTGGTTCATCATGGTAGTTTAGTATTCCTCAGTATGGTTTGCGCTTGTACATAAGTATAAATCGTTTGTGACTATCTCACAACAATTCGTGTAAGGCTTAATCAAATCTTCAAGTAACCACGTCTAATATGTTTCAACTCGCTCGGTTGTATCATCATAAACCAGTGTCAGCGCGTTTTCGATAATATAACGTTCAGTAAAAGGATTGTGCAGGACGGGCATTACCATTGTCTCATCATCACGTACCAGCACAAAATGATAGATGCTCACCGGACGAGTACCGCTTTTCCAGTATTGTTTGACCGCAACCATATCATCATCCAGTTCCCAACCTGCGCGAAAGGCTGAAATAAGATGGTCACCGCCAGCATAATTTTCGGATTGAGGACACCAGTGTTGGTATGTTGCTGTATATTTCTCGTGCGTATTGTCCGTACGGAAGGGAAGCATTGGGTTGTCTCCAATCATCTATTTGTTCGCTTCGTTTGAAGTTACTAACACTATAACATGTTCAAAAAGCACAACTTAAGTGACGAATGTCATATATTTTGTTAGAGTTTTTTGGCTAATAGTGTGAATTATTTCACTTAAACGGTTAACTTATTGCAGAATTTGAACAATGTATTATTAGAAGGCACTAAATTATGAGCGGATTATTGTTTGCCATAGCTTAAATATACCGTTTAATTGTTAAGGATTTCACAAAGTTAGGTAAAGGTTTGGTGAAAACTCACAAAATAGATGAAGAATCTGCATCGAGGAAATATTGACGAATGGTTTGTATCATACCATCGAGGGTATAAGTATCGGGAATAAGCACCTGTGCAAAGCCACACGAGGTTGCGGTTTCTGCTGTTGATGGACCAATGCACACAGCAGGTACATCGGGGATAGGATGTGGCTGAATACGCTTGACAAAGTTTTCCACTGTCGAGGAACTGGTAAACGTCAGCATATCAATCTGATTATCCTCCAACATCGCCGGAACATCTGCGCCCCCTTGCCCAATCGTATTCTCATAAGCAGGCAGGTTGACCACAGTTGTCCCACGCTGGCGTAAAGCCTCCGCAAGACTATCATCCGCCAAGACCGACTGAGGCAGTAAAATATGTTTATCCGTTACATCCGGCAAACTTGCACCCAGTCGCTCAGCTGTGAAGTCATCCGGCATGAAGTCTACATCACGCCCGAACATGTGCTTAACTTGGGTTGCGGTCTTGCTCCCCACAACGCCGATTAGCAATTTTGACCAATCCGGCGACAATGATAATACACTCAAACGCTCATGCACTGCGATCACTGTATTCGGGCTTGTGAAAAGTAACCAATTAAACGTAACAAGTTGACCCAACGCACGGTCAAGTTCGGTTGTATCCGCAGGGGGTGTAATCGCAATACACGGATACAACACCGGAACTGCCCCCAATGTAAGAAGCTTATCCGCGAAGTCCCCCGCTTGGTGGGTCGCACGGGTGATGACGATTTTTTTATTTTGTAGTGCTGTGTTGGTCATAGGGCCGATTTGGCTTTTTCGCGTTTGACTTTTGGCAATTGTAACATCGACTGTAGTCCGTGCCGTAGCATTGGAATCCGCAACAGCAGTAAGCCACCGATGATTAATCCATAGAGTTGTATCTCAGTCAGGGCAGCGTTGTAATCACTGAGGTCTTTGTAGGTGATTATCCCATTGATGCTATGCAGAACGACGAGTATGCCCGCCACATATACCAGACGATGTAGACGCTTCCAGTTGCGACCCAATAATTTCATTGCAGGTTTGTGCGAGGTCAACGCCATCACGCCTAGGATAATGATGGCGACCAATCCGACACGGGTGAAATCTTGTGTCCAGACCTTGCGCCAGGAGAAATCACCGAAGAAGTACAGCACATGCAATCCAGCAAAGGCAAACGCCCATAATCCCGCCCACTTGCGCAACGGGACAATCTTACGCCAGCCCAACAGATAAAGAAGCGGACTAATCGCCAGCGACACAATTAGAAAACGAATTGCCCAGCGTCCAGCCAAGCGAAAGTCTGGCGAGGCAATCAGCCCCGTGTTTGCCTGACGATACTCTTGTGCAAATAGGTGAACCCCACCTGCTTGCAATTGTGGAATGAGCAACGATAAAAATATCAGTAAAGCGACAATATTAAATCCAAAGACAATCCACTTGCGCCTGAGTGTTTCCATGAAAGGTCTCCCAAAATCTAAGTTTCCAATATCATTTTAAGCTATTTAATGTATGGTATACGAGAGTGACTGCGTCCAATAGATAACGCAACAATCAACAAGAAAATCATAATAGATTTTATTTAAGCTAATTTTGAAACATCATTTAACGATAAGATAAACCAACATGACCCTAAAAGACAAACTCGACCGCCCCCTACGTGACCTACGCATCTCGGTCACCGACCGCTGTAACTTCCGCTGTACCTATTGTATGCCTGCGGAAATCTTTGGCGAGAGCTATAAATTCCTGCCGAAGCCCCAACTGCTGACCTTTGAGGAAATCACCCGCCTGACCCGTATTATCGTCCGATTGGGCGCAGTCAAAATCCGCTTGACCGGAGGCGAACCGCTGGTACGTCAGGACATTGAATCACTCATCACACAGTTGAACACGGTCGATGGGGTCGAAGATATGGCGATGACCACTAACGCCCACTTCCTACCGAAGAAGGTCGAAGCCCTCAAAGAAGCCGGACTCAACCGCCTGACGATTAGCCTCGATAGCCTTGATGAAGAAGTCTTCCAAAAGATGAACGGCGGACGGTCAAGTGTGGCAACGGTACTCGCTGGCATTAAATCCGCTGAAAAAGCTGGGTTCTCCCCGTTGAAGATTAATGCTGTCGTGCAAAAAGGCGTAAACGACCATACCCTTGTGCCTCTCGCACGGTACTTCAAAGAGCGTGGACATATCGTGCGCTTCATTGAATATATGGATGTCGGCAATATGAACGGCTGGAAACTTGATGAGGTCGTGACCGCCAAAGAAATCGTCGATATGATTCATGCCGAAATGCCCCTCGAACCGATGGATGAAAATTATTATGGCGAAGTCGCGCAACGCTATCGGTATGCTGATGGCGGTGGCGAAATTGGTCTGATTACCTCGGTGACACAACCCTTCTGTGGCTCATGTACACGGATGCGCCTCTCACCGGAAGGACAGATATTCACCTGTCTGTTCGGCACAAAAGGCACAGACTTGCGCGCCCCCCTCCGCGATGGGGCAAGCGATGACGAAATCGAGCAAATCATCCGTGACACATGGGGACATCGTATTGACCGCTACTCGGACATCCGCACCTCATTGACGAAAGAGATGCGCGAGAAACGTAAAAAGGTCGAGATGTATCACATCGGGGGTTAATATTCATCCTGCAAGTTGATACGCCAAACCTTCAACAAACCCCAAAAGTTTTCTAATGACATGGACTGGACTTGCCCATGATAGGGTGAGTCCATTAGCTTATCGGGTAGTAGGGTGATGTCAACAGCATCTTGGGTCATGCTGAGGTTAGTCACACCAGCAGGAGTATGATGATGCGTAATCCGTCCTCGTTGTAGTTCATAGATGGCTTCTAAATATGAGCGACACAGGTCAATGGTCAGGCAATCAACCATGAAGAAGATAACAAATAGCTGATACTGTTCAGGCGATTCGACCTCCGCCCAGAATTGTTCATCACTATTTTTGCCAAAGGTAAAACGTGGAGCATTAGTCGGCATCTGCCAAAAGACCAGTCTTTTCAGCAAACTCAGCAAAGGAATTTGCAAGCAAAACCCAATAACCGAAAAAACCCAATATACGGGGAGTGCTGGAATCAACTCGATAATCTAGTGCAATGATCTCTTCATCATAATTTCCGGCAATTAGCAATGCCATGTCCACATCAAGAATATGTAAATCACTAATTTGTTCCCCACTACATATTGAAGAACTCATTGCATAAAGTTCACCCAAATCTTTATATAAATGGCTAGGTTGAGATTCACGTTTGATACTGTCGATATTATATAATCGCAACCCATCATAGGCTCCACCAGAGATTTTAACACCTCTAGGAACAAGCGGATATAATACGGCTACACTCAATAATGGTAACTCTAGTAATGTCTTATTTTTGATAAGGTTGTATAAAGTGTTGGGTAAACGATAACCGTGAATTTTCATAATCATATCGTCATTTATGATTCATCTTGCTCTATATCAATCCCGCGATACACCTCATTTAAGGGCAACTGTACACCCACTGCTGTCAAAGGAATCACATCCGTCAACGCCTTAAAGTCACGGAATATCCATGCGTCTTCGGTCTCGTGGCGTGTGAACAACTGCACATATACCCGTGCCTGATAGATAATCAGATAATGCTTGAGCAACTCCAACCCACGATACCATTCACTTTTAAGTCCGGTGTCGTACTCTTTTGATGAATCAGAAATCACCTCACACACAACTGTCGGATTGGTCAGCGTGGTTTCGTTTTTGCCCTCAAATTCATCGTCACCGCACATCACCACAAAATCAGGATAGACATATTTCCGTTCTGCCACTTTGACGCGCATATCCCCTGTAGTGATATAACAATCATCTCTATCAGATTCTATGAATTGACTTGTCACAGCATAGATACAATTCGCAGGAATGATGGCATGACGTTTTGTGCCACCCGTCATCGCAAAGATTTCGCCATCTATATATTCGTGTTTGATGCCTGTTTCTTCTTCAATTGCCACATATTCATCGAATGTATAGGCTAAGGGAGTATGTGCCATGATATGCCTTCATCTAACTCAGGATGTTGAGGTCAGCTTTTTGCTTGAATGCGCTTATGATAGTATCCATTATATCATCCTGTTTGCGCTTGTTCGTATCAAACTTGTAGTCATCCAATGTCCTGACCGAGTTCGCACGGTTCAGCATCATAAAGAATATGACCGCCCCCCACCCAATGAAGAAAAACAGGGGCGCATCAAACACAACATACAACAATCCACCGACAAGCAAAAAGCCAATCAAACATAAAAACAGGATAATCTTAATTCGGCTTGGCAGATAATAGCTGAGCATGATGAGCGTCTCGTCATGATTCCAACGGGTCATAGAGATGAAAATCGGCTTGCTGAATCGTTCCTCGCGCAGTTGCACACGATAATCGGTGCGGTGATTGAGCTTGAGTATCACCCTTATTTTGATGTTGGGCAACTCATCCAGATGTAAGCTCATCTCGTCTATCGGTGCTGATGCCACAAACTTGGTTGCACCAACCGCATTATATAGAGGTGTTTGCTTCTTGTCTTTCATTCAATAGTCGATTCATCTCAATATGTGTCGGAGGTATAATGATTGATAACTATGAAGTGAACTAAAATCGTTAGTTTTTGTGGTTTTCAGCGGATGGGAAGAATACCTCACGATTATACAATTTTGTAGGATATGTCCGAGAAAAAACACATATGTTATTAAACAGGTTCGCATTGTCCCTACAAGATTTTCGCTGTTTTCATAGGGATGAACCTGTATGTTCATCCGCCTACCTTATACAATTTCTTTCCAGACTTTACATTAGCCGGATTACAACTGAAATCCACTGCGATAATCAACGACCTTGCGCTCATAATTGAGGATATAGCGTTGGAGCTTATTTTCGAGGTCTTCCCACTCGCTACTCTGGAACAACTGACGCAACACTTCGGCACTTTCGGTCACAAATTCAATTTTTCGCATCGGGTAGTCGTCCGCCCCATATGCCACATGCCACGCCATATACATATACACACCCAATTTCTGGATGGCAGGCACAAAGGTACTGAGGACGTAACGATAATATTGTTCTTGTTTGTCGGGCTTGATGTCATAAAACAGAATCAGCTTATATTTGGGTCGAATATGTTGGGATGGGAGCATGTGATTTTATCATTGATGTTAAAATAAGTTACCGTAACTGTAACACAAATTATCTGGAATCGGTAATTCATTCGGTGATTCCTAATTTTTGACTTGTCGCTTACCTTAGTTTGCGGTAACGTTTGGTTGAATTGCTGACGAAGGGGACTTCATCTTATGCAGGATTTGCAACGTCGGATTGACGAGCTACGCTATGAACTTGAAAACACAAGCGACCCACAGGTCATCAGTGCGCTGGAACTGAAAGCACGTGACCTCTTATCAGAAGCGAAAAATACCCCGCTAGAATCTGTCGCACAGGGGTTATTCTCGCAGATTGCCAGTATGAGTAGCCCATCGGCTAATCCCAATTCGGCAGCTGTGCGCGGTCTGGTACGGCGCGCCCGCATCCGCATCGAGATTGCAGGTGATGATGATGATATTGACGAAGCGATTGATATTCTGGCAGATGCCTTGCCATTAGATTCACGCGACCCTGATGTGATTGACCTGCTCCAACAAGCCGGGTCACATAATGCCCAAGCCCGTCAACGGGTGCTGGAACTCTTCGAACGTCACAACGTGAACGCATCACCGACTGTCCCACAACCTGACCCACCTGCCGAACCGGAGCAACCACCCGCGCGTGAGGCATCACCCCCACCGCCACAATACAAAACCTCATCTGGCTATGAACCACCGGAACAGGAAGTCCGCACCCCCTCACAACCATCTGACCGTGTTCTCGGTGAGCAGTCACGACGGAGTGGTGCAGATATGGATGAGTTGTTGTCGCGCCTGACAGAATATTATTATTCGGGCGAATATCAGCAGACCATCGACATCGCCAACCGTATTTTGACGGTACAACCCAGCAACCCGACGGCACTCGAATATCGCCAAAAATCAGAAGACAATCTCATACGCGGGATTGTGCCCGACCATCGCATTCCCTTTGAAGCACGGGTCGCCTATAACCGCGCCAACTCACTTGTGCGTGCCGGTAACTATGAGCAAGCATCCGAGTTATATAAGGAAGCCCGCGAACTCGCTGAACGAGACGGCATCCTGACATGGAAAGATGTCGAACAGGCATTACTTGATATTCAAGATTTGGCACTCGCACGGGAACTGCTCAATGATGGTGACCGTCTGATGGCATCCGACAATTGGACAGAAGCCCTCCGTAAATACGAAGGTGCATTACGGGTTGTCCCCAATGACCCACAAGGCGAAGAACGTCTGGAAATGGTCAGACGACTCCAGCAAGACACCGACCAAATTTCCGTCAACCTGACGACGATGGGCGGGACACTTGATGAGCAAGTCGCACAGATAGATAACATCCGCACATTGCTAGCGCGGACTCGTCAACTCTTGCCCAACAGCCAACGTCTGACACAACTGCAAAAAGAAGTAGATACCAAGCTATCCAGCATTCGCGGTCAACTGAGCGACCAAGCACAACTGGCATTTAATCGCGCTAATAATTCCACTACATTGGATGAACGTGCGCTGTTGATGAACGATGCGATTAAGTTCATGGATTTAGCATCTGAACTTGACCCAACCGATACCAACGTGTCCGAGATGTTGATGGATGCCCGCAACCAACAATCCGAAATCACCCGTGCCCAACAAGTTGTGAAGCGTGCACAGGCACTCATCACACAAAACTTTGATACCGAACTATCGCAGGCACGTCAGATGCTTGCCGGATTATCAGCGGACTTCGGGCAAGACGAACGCTACCGCAACACCGTCAATGACTTGTTCACGCGCTATTTAGAACGTGCTGAGCTAGCAATCCAAGACGGTGACATCAGCGAAGCCCAAACGTGGCTAGATGCCATGCGCGATGACCCCTTCCGCATATTAGGTAGACGCACTGAATTATTCCGTGTCGAGAACGAAATTCGTGGACGGCGTACACGCGGGCGGGTTGTCTTTGCGATGATTATCATCTTCATCCTGTTCATTGGATTCTTGGGTGCTGCCTTTACCCGACCACAATGGGAAGCCGCCTTGTTTCCATCACCGACATTTACGCCGACAGCATCCCTAACACCAAGCCTAACCTATACACCAAGCGCGACCTTTACACCATCAGCGACCTTCACCGCCACTGCAACCTTCACGCCATCGCTGACTGCGACCAACACGCCGACGCTAACGTTCACACCAACGGCAACATGGACGAATACACCCACATGGACATGGACACCATCACCAACGGTCACACCGTCATTCACGCCGACTGCTAGCCTGACACCGACGCATACCAATACGCCAACCCCCACATTAACCGCGACAGAGACACCATCACCGACACTCTCACCGACGGTCACCCTGATACCGACCAACTCACCCGTGCCACCAGAATTATGTCGTGTGCTAGTCTTGGGTCAAAATGGTAGTATCCGTATGCGTGCACGTGCCACCACCAACTCGCCACAAATCACCCTGATTCCAGCGGGAACAAGCATGGCAGTCCTACAACAACAACGTCAGGAAGGGTTGCCGGATGGTCCAGCATGGTTCTTTGTCCGCGTCCGCATTGATGATAGTGAAGTGACAGGATGGGTACGTAGCGACACCGTGACCGAAATCTCGGAATGTCCGCCGATTCCTTAATCGGACATGCTGACAACTATGAAAAAGTGGCAACGTCTTCGTAGTGACATCGTGCTGGATACACCCTATTTTCGTCTCCGGCGCGATGCCTGTCGTCTACCAGATGGACGCGAAATTGACGATTATTATGTCAGCGAGGTCGAAGATATTGTGCTGGTGATAGCGATTACACCCGATGATGAAGTCATTCTCGTCAAGCAGTACAAACACGGTATCGGGGACATCTGTATTGAACTTCCTGCTGGTATGTGCGAGGCAAACTCGGATAACCCACTTGCCGATGCCCAACGTGAATTACGCGAAGAAACCGGATATACATCAGATGATTGGCATAAACTCGCTACCCTGATTAGTAATCCGACCCGCTCCAACAATCACTCACACTTTTATCTGGCACAATCCGCCCGAAAGACCGACACACAATCCCTCGACCCTAACGAAACCATTGAGGTACAACGCATACCGCTGACCGAGATACGCTCAACACTGCTTTCCGGTGTCGTTAATGTGACTGATTCCATCACCGGATTGCTGTTAGCCTTCAACTGGTTAGATACACACAAGGGAAACACATCATGAATGATGACAAACGCATGGCAGAAATTACAGCAGTCCAAGCCAAATACAGTGATGAGCTGATGGCATATCCGCATGTTGTTGGGGTAGGGATTGGCTATCGGCAACGGGCAGGCGAGACCCGTGATGACTTGTGCTTAGTCGTCCTCGTTGACCAGAAGCTCCCCCGCGCACAGTTATCAGATGACGACATCCTCCCCACAACCCTTGATGATGTTCCTATTGATGTACAAGAAACGGGTTCATTTTCAGTTTAATCAACAATCCAAACCCGCACTCATCAGACCTCACCACTCATACACGGTAAGATATGTTATCATCAAAGAAAAGATATGTTTTTGTGATAATGAAAGACAGTTGAGATAATGTCACAATCTCTCCATCCTGATACCCTAAATCAGCCCGACATTCATTTACCCTCACGACGATTTGTTGTGACAGTGGTTGTCGCTTTTGTGATAGCTATTGTCGGAGTCTGTATCCTGCTCACCGGATTGCATTATGACGACCACCTCAATGTCGCTCGTCGCAACCTAAATAATATTCTTATTGTTCAGGCACAATACAATCAAGAAGTCTTCCGCGAGGTTGATGAAGTTGTCTTTGCCCTTCAGCTTGACCTAGAGCAAGATACAATTGATACAGAACGTTTTCTGGAATACTATAATCAGTTTTCCGATGCAAACCCATTGCTCAGAACAATCCTCTTGTTGGATGATGTGGGCAATGTTGTTTTTAATTCTCGACCTGATGAACCCGCACTTGATATGAGTGTTCCTTTCCGTGATTATTTTGCTATTCATCAAAATGCTGAGCTAGAAGAACTGTATATCGACAAGCCGGTACGTAGTCTTGTTGATAACAATTGGTCAATGCCAGTGTCCCGCGCTTATTATGATAACGGCGATGTCAAATATGTGATTGTCGCTTCCATATCACCGCAATTTTGGAGCGAGTCCTTTGATGGTTTTGAAGCATTAGACGAATATATCGGTATCTTGACGCATGCCGACGGTACAATTCTGACCACCTTTCCTTATGATGAAACGCTCATCGGCACACGGGTTGGTGAACAATATTTGGTTGAGGGTTCATTTGATACCCTCGTGCCTTCGCTGGTTGATAACGACTTTTCGCTTGTGGCAAGTGCCAGCATCGAAAATTATCCGATGCACCTAATCATTGAAGTCGCCAATACCGAAGCCCTATTTGCATTCGATGGCATCAGTGCTGTGATTACAGGTATCGCTATTTTCAGCGTTATAAGTGGTATCGCTGTTATTGTGTTGTATCGGTCGCAGTATGATGTCGTACGTACCCAAACCGAGACACTCTATCAAATTAATATCAACCTCGCCCAAGAAATTCAAAATCGACAACAGGTAGAAGCAACCTTATCCGACAGCGAACAACACTATCGCACCGTCACCGAACTCATATCAGATTATGCGTTTTCCATTCGTGTTTTGCCTGATGAAACAATGCAATTGGAATGGATAACAGACTCCTTTGAAGCAATGCTCGGTTACAATCGTGATGACCTGGAAATAGAGCCATCCACAGCAGCGCGTTGCCATCCTGATGATGCCGACCACCTTGAACAAGATATGCAACGTACCCTCCAAAATATCCCAACCATCACAGAGTATCGCACACGGCATAAGTCTGGTAACTATATTTGGATACGGGTTAATCGTCGTCCTATTTGGGATGATAAAGAAGGGCGTGTTATTCGTTTTGTCGGTGCAGTCAGTGACATCACCGAGCGAAAAGAAGCCGAATTAGCCCTACGCGAGAATGAAGAACGCTATCGACTTGTCACAGAGATGATTTCTGATTACGCTTTTTCCACGTTAGTTCAGGAAGATGGGAGTTTCATCCGTGAATGGATAACAGGGTCTTTCTACAACATGACAGGATACAGTCAAGATGATACCAACCGCCTTGTTGACCCTTTACCCCGTACCCATCCTGACGACATAGACTTCGTACAAGCTGATCTTGCGCGCACCATGTCAGGAGAAGATACCGTCTCAGAGTATCGCTGGCAGATTGAATCTGGCGACTATATCTGGATACGGGTTAAGCGCCGTGCTATCTGGAATGCCGACCACACCCGCGTCAATCATATTCTCAGTGCCGTAACCGACATCACCGCACAGAAAGAAGCCGAGTTAGCTCTACGCGAGAATGAAGAACGCTATCGTACTGTTACCGAAGCTATTTCTGATTATGCGCTATCCATTCGAGTTCATGATGAAGAAACCTTTGAACGAGAATGGATAACTGACTCTTTTTATTCGATGATGGGCTTTGTATCTGAAGCGTCAATGGACATCAACTCACCGATTTCCCGGACTCATCCAGATGATGTTGAGCGAGTTAACCAAGACTTCGCAGAAAGTGTCAAAGGGATTGCTAACGAGACAGAATACCGGACGCAACACCAAGATGGGCATTACATCTGCATACGAGTCAAACGCCGTCCTATCTGGAATGATGACCATACACAGGTCATTCGTCTTATCATTGTCGCCAGTGACATTACCGCCCAGAAAGAAGCCGAGTTAGCTCTACGCGAGAATGAAGAACATTATCGTCTTGTCACGGAGATGATTTCTGATTATGCCTTTTCGACCCTTGTCCATGAAGACGGCAGTCGTACCCGTGAATGGATAACGGATTCGTTCTATACCATGACAGGATATGGAGAAGAACATCAACAAACCACCCCGGACCCTATTCCGCGCACTCATCCTGATGACCTTGAACATGTGCAAGCAGATTTGGATCGGACAATGGCAGGCGAAGATACCGTCTCCGAATATCGCTGGCGGATTGCATCTGGCGAGTATATCTGGACACGGGTCAAACGTCGCGCACTCTGGAATGAGGACAACACCCGTGTTATTCGTATCATCGGCGCAGTAACCGACATCACCGCCCAAAAAGAAGCCGAATTTGCACGTCAACAAAGCGAAGAACACTATCGGATCGTGACAGAACTCGTATCAGATTATGCCTTTGCCTGCACTGTCCATGAAGACTTGACCTTTGAGCTTGAGTGGATGACAGATAGCTTCTATACCATTGTTGGCAGTCGAGCTAAGTCTATCGACTATACCATTTTAACTGAAGTTCACCCTGATGACCTCGAACACTTACAAACGGATATTCGTCGTACCTGCGAAGGAGAACATACAGCAACAGAGTTTCGTTATCAGAGACCAGATGGTAATTTTATCTGGCTACGTATTGAACGAACACCCGTATGGGATGAGGAACAAGGACGGGTTATTCGTTTCTTAGGCGCAGGTAAGGACATCACCGCCCAGAAAGAAGCTGAACTCGCCCGCCAAGAGAGCGAAGAACGCTATCGGATGGTCACCGAGATGATTTCTGATTATGCCTTCTCCAACATCGTGAATGAGGACGGCGCATGGGATATTGATTGGGTGACCGATTCATTTTTTACGATTACAGGATATACACCTGAAAATGAGGATGAGTACCACCCATTACCAATGGTAACCCATCCAGATGATGTTGAAGAAAACGAGGCAAAACTTGCCCTTACCCTTCAAGGTGAGCCGACCACAAGTGAATATCGTTTCCGTACAAAGCAAGGGCATTATATTTGGTTACGGATTAATCGACTACCGATTAAGGACGAAACTGGACGTGTGATACGATTTATTGGGGCTGGTAGTGACATCACCGCCCAGAAAGAAGCTGAACTTGCCCGCCAAGAGAGCGAAGAACGCTATCGGATGGTCACCGAGATGATTTCTGATTATGCCTTCTCTAACATTGTCTATGAGGATGGCACATGGGAAGCTGATTGGATAACTGATAAATACTTCGAGGTTATGGGCTATAACCGTACCGAATTTGCCCAACTAGTAAGCGCAACTCCTGCGTTCAATGTTCACCCTGATGATGTCAAGCAAGTCATAGCAGATGTCCAGCGCACACTTAACGGCGAAGATTCTATATCCTTATACCGTGCCTACACAAAATCCGGCAATATGGTTTGGTTGCGGGTCATACGACAAGCGATTTGGGATGAAACTGGCTCACGGGTTATCCGGATGGTTGGCGCAGGTAGTGACATCACCGCCGAGAAAGAAACTGAATATGCGTTACTAGAAAGCGAAGAACGCTACCGCATGGTTACTGAGATGATTTCTGACTATGCCTTTGCGCTTGTGAAAACGGAAGATGACGCAATAGTAACCAGCTGGATTACGGACAAATATTTCGACATCATCGGCTATACACGCGATGAATTTGCATCGGTAGCAAAATCTAAGCAACGGCACATGGTACATCCTGACGATTTTGATGCTGTGAGTGCCAATATACTCGCTTCATTTGCTGGCGAAGATACGGTCAGTGAATATCGAGCAATAACAAAATCGGGTGATATTGTCTGGTTACGGGTCAAGCGACAACCCATTTGGAATGATGACCATACACAAGTTGTTCAAATTTTGGGTGCAGGAACAAATATCACCGCACAGAAAGAAGCCGAGCTGACATTACAAGCTACCCAAAAACACTATAAAGAAGTCACGGATTTAATGTCGGACTACGCATTTTCAGTCAAGATAGATGATGGTGAAGTAGTCTATTTGGAATGGGTCGTTGGCATGGTAAAAGAAATTACTGGGCGTACCCCGGACGAATTGAAGGCAGACCCATATTCACTCACTAGACTAGTGCACCTTGAGGATATAGATCAATTACAGCGCGACTTTGCTACAACACTTAACGGAGTTCAAACAACCTCACAATATCGTATCATCAATTCACAAACCAAACACATTGTCTGGGTAGAAGTCGTGCGTCAACCCATCTGGAATGTATCACATACAGCTATTGAACGGGTTGTTGTTGTCACCAAAGATATTAGTTCGCAAGTCTCCGCTAAGATGGCACTCGCAAAAAGTGAAGAACGCTATCGTCTTGTCTCCGAACTCATCTCTGATTATGTTTATTCCGAGTTGCTCTATCCTGACCAATCAACTGAATTGGAATGGGTGGCAGGGTCATTAGAAAAAATCATTGGTGTAACCGCTGATGAAGTCTATCAACTGGGTAGAATCCCGAATCGCATTCATCCCGACGACCAGCGCAAAGTCACCGAAGACCTACTCAATACACGCATGGGCAACGTCACCGTCAGTGAATATCGCCTGATACATGTTGCCGATGAGACCATTCACTGGGTACGCGAAAGCCGCCGCCCGATATGGGACGAAACGGAGCAACGGGTCATTCGGATTATCAGTGCTGTGTCCGATATTTCCAACGAGAAACAAAATGCCGATAAACTCCGTCATAGCGAAGAACGCTACCGTATCCTGACAGATTTGATGTCGGATTATGTCTTTTCGCTCATTGTTCATTCCGATAAACAACTGGAGATGGACTGGTTCGCCGGGTCATTCAAGCAGATTACGGGTATCGACTTTAGTGACTTTGATGTCGATAAACCGCAAGATATGACCAAATACACACACCCGGACGACCTCGAATGGGTACAAGGCGATGTACAACAAACGCTAAATGGCAAACCGACCATTAGCGAGTATCGTATTATCAATGCCGAGGACAACGCCCCCCGCTGGATTCGTGTTTCACGTTTCCCACAGATTGACAAACAAACGAAAAAGGTCGTTGGGATTCTTGGTGCAACCACCAATATAACCCGTCAGAAAGAAGTTGAACTCGCCCTACGAGATAGCGAGGAACGGTATCGTCTGTTAACCGAACTCATGACCGACTACGCTTTTTCTATTCGGATCGAAGACGATGGTCGTCTCTATCGAGAATGGATGGTCGGGGACTTTAAAGGCATCATGGGTTACGAAATACCACAGTCTGGTTATCTGGACGAACCGCGCACACTATCGCCCTATAGGGAAAATATAAAAATGATAGAAGATGACCTCTCGCGTACCTTGCGTGGGCAATTCACGATTACCGAATATCAAGTGCTGAATCGTACCGATAATCAACACCGTTGGATTCGTGTCATCCGTCAACCGATTTGGAATCAAGAGCGCGACCGTATTATACGCTATATCGGTGCTGTCAAAAACATCACAGCCGAGAAAGAAGCAGAAGCCATCGCCCGCGAAGCCGATGACCTCCGCCTTGCCCTTGAACGCGAAAAAAGCTTGCATGAACTGCGCTCACATTTTGTCGCAATGGTCACACACGAATTTCGTAATCCGTTGGCAACCATCCAAAGCTCTGTATCCCTGCTGGATAAATATAATGACCGCCTGACAGATGAGAGTAAACAGGAAAAATACCAGCGCATCTACGGACAAATCAAACGCCTGACCAACTTATTAGAAGACCTGCTAGAAGTCGGCGAATTGGAAAATCACGCGCTTCATTTTTCACCACAACGAGTAGATATTGTGTCCATTATCCGCGACCTATATGAGCTTTATCAAGATTCTATCGGGCAAGAACATGAGTTGGTTTTGCGTCATGAGCAGGAACGAGTTATCACGTTTGGTGACATTATGCTGTTAGAACGCGCTTTTGACAACATCATGTCAAATGCCATCAAATATTCACCCGCAGATAGTCAAGTCATTACCACAGTCGCCTTACAAGGACACGAGATTATTATCACCATTCAAGACTTCGGCATGGGCATTCCACAACGAGACTATGACAATCTGTTTAAAGCATTTTATCGTGCGAGCAATGTCTCTACACAACCCGGTACAGGACTCGGTCTGATTATTGCCAAGCAAGCCATCGAGCTACATAAAGGCACAATCGACTTTGAGAGCGTTGTCGGTGACGGGACAACCTTTACGATTACCATCCCGCATACAATTGGCAAGTTAGGAGACACCTAAACCATTTGTATTGTCTAATAATCTGCAACAAATCATATCGTAATAGCAAATTTCGAGTATATCATATCGTAATAAAATGCCTCGATTACGAGACATTTTTATTATTAAAGATTCGTCTTAGGAAAGTATCTCTAGCAAAGACTGTGCAAATGTCATTTCGTCAACTGGTTTAGCAAAATATCCGTCAAATCCTGCTTTGGTAATCTCTGTATACATCATTGGATTATCGTATACTGTTATCGCAATACACGGTGTAGCTATATTGGGCTTAATGGCAGACAAAAATTCCCACCCATCCATACCTGGAAGTTTAAGGTCAACTAAAATGCCATCATATAATGTCTGATTGATACGTACGATTGCATCTTCTCCTGTTGGTACTGTCTCTACAATCATGCCTGAAAATGTGAGTATATCTGTCAAAACCTCGCGGCTATTTGGGTCATCATCGACAATCAAGATATTCATCAGTCAACTCTTTTCTGTCCTAATAGTTTATTGATTAGTGAGTATTCTTTGTTGTAACTCGTCACTAAAGGTCTCTATATCATCAAGCAACACAAGAATTTGTGATAAGAAATTTAGAGGATCTAATGGTTTGGACAAATAATTATGAAAACCACTACGAATTGCCCGTTCTCTATCGCCAACCATAGCATGAGCCGTCAATGCAATTGTGGGAATGTCACGTGTGCGTGGCTCGAGTTTTAGTTTTTCAATTAATTGCCAGCCATCCATTTTAGGCATCGCAATGTCCGAAATAATAAATTTAGGGAGAAGTTCGACTGCTTTCTGAAATCCCTCTTCACCATCAACAGCTACAACGACATTTGCACCATAAAAGGACAGAATGTCCGATATAATTTCACGACTTGCGTCATGGTCATCAATCGCTAATACAATCCAGCCATCTAAGACATTTCGTGGGACATTATCGTACAAACTCATGATTGACCTCCGTTAAGTTTTCAACAGGTTCTATGGGTAATACAACATGGAATTGTGTTCCTTCACCGAGTTGACTCTTCACACTAACTTGCCCGCCAAGAGCATGCAGTATTTTCTTTACAATCGCTAAACCAAGACCCGTGCCTTCTTTATTAGCCTGACGATTTTCTAAGCTCCAGAATTCTTCAAATATTGATTCAATATTATGTGGGGCAATACCAAGACCCGTATCCACTACATCAATCAGTAATGCAGATTTGGGTTGTGACCAACCAACATGTACTCTAACCGAGCCTTCTTCCGTAAACTTGATTGCATTATGTCCTAAATTCAGTACAACTTGGGTTAATCGGCTATGATCAGTGAAAATTTCTGGGGGAACATCATTGTCTTTATCAATAATTAAGCGGATATTTTTTTCATCTGCCTTCTCAGTAAGAAATGAATCCCATTCCCTAATCAAGTCATCTACGCGAACTTCTTCTTTATGTAGAATTAACCGATTCATCTCAACTTTTTCCAAATCGAGAACTTGATTAATCAGGTCAAGTAAATGCTTGGCACTATCATAGACACTTTGCAATTTTTTATTCTGTCGCTCTGTTAGCTCACCTGTCATTCCAGCTATCATTACACCAGAATGTCCAATGATAGCATTTAATGGTGTGCGAAGTTCGTGACTGGTATTTGCCATAAAAATCGATTTAGCCGCATTAGCAGTTTCAGCTTCATTCTTTGCAACCAATAAATCATCAGCATATTGTTGTAATTGTTTACGATTGGCAATGACCCGCGCAATTGTGGGGCGTAGTATGCTCAACCAAATGCTCAAGACAGTGATTAATGCACCAATAGACAAGAAAAATCCAATAACTTGCGTTATTCTATTTAATTCCGTTGCCTCATTATCATATTGGAACACAATTACATTCATGCCTTCTAAGAATTGTGCTTCATTTGCTAGGATGATTTCGAGATAACTTTTAGAATCATTGTCACATGTAACATCAGAATCAACTTGACCATTCACTGACAACAGACAATTACTCGCATCGAGTATAGCAACAAAATGTGGCTGAATATCATTGAGCAATGCGTTAACTTTGGAACTATTGTTGGCAGGAATATCTAATAATGCGCTACCAAATCGTAATCCATTATGTGAACTTTCCCATAAGCGGGTAGATGCTTCAAGTTGACCGAGTATATTTTCATCACTCAGCCCTGTTTCAATCCGGATGGCATCTTTCGTAATTTGTTGGCTTAACATACGTTGCCGTCCGGCAATATTAATCACACGAGCATTACTAGATTGACTCGCAACAATTACGAATTGTAATGCCTGTGCAAAAACAATAAATAGTGCAATTGTAGCCAGTCCCAAAATTGCTCGATTTCTTAATAAGTTAGAATCCTTTATGGAAGTATTTATCATTAAACACCTAGTCGCACAATGACTAAAATATAAATTAAATTACTACAAAAATATTTGTAATTTGATGCAAAAAATAAATCATGTAATTTTCACTACATGATTGAAACATTTCTTAATTATAGTAGCATAATTTCTTTATCATCCCAAATTATATCCACTTTTCAGACATTAAAACTGACAGGTGATAATATGGGGCGCTCTGTCTGTGGGTTTTCTACAGTTTACACATCAGTCGCTATTTGGATTTTCCTCGCACAGCATCATCTTTCAAATCCATAGCTTGGGTATTTAGTTTTGGCAAAGGTATTGAGGCGGTACAACGAAGCATCGTTACGAATAGTCAATTTAAAAATAGATTGCTTAGGATGATGCCGTGCATATAAGGTCAGCTAGACTCAGAACAGGAAAACAAGAATAAGCCTTGTTCTTCTCCGTGCGGGTCAACCCACAATTGGAATCCAGCGGGTCACATCTACCGATTGAGCATCCTCAAAATTCTGCGGGTTGCCAATCGGAAACCAGAACGGCGATTCCACCACATGGACAGCATGGTCATGGACGGCGTGGGTGACATAATCAGTAATCTCGTACTCACCACGCGCCGACTTTGCTAGCGTGTAATCGAACACATCTGTCGTGAATTTATAGGCACCGATGTTACACGGTACGGGTGGCGGATATACATCAGCGGGTGGCTTTTCGTGGATGCGGACAAAGTTGCCAGCGTCATCACGGATGATTACACCATAGAGGGAGGGATTATCTTTGAGTACCGAGAGAATACCAAAGGGATGTTGACTGAGGTCACGCAAGGCAGAATGCGGGAATAAGTCATCGCCGTTAATCACAAGGAAGTCATCGCTTTGCAAGTTATTCTGGCAACATTCCACCGCATGACCCGTGCCCAGTGGTTCGGGTAATTGCTCGACCAACGTATAGTGCGAGAATAACGTCTGCTGTGCCATATACGCTTCAATTTTTTCTTTCAGATATTTCACTACAATCAGCACATGGTCAACAATGCCATGCAGGCTCATCAGCGACCATTCCAGAATCGGACGACCCTGCACCAATAATAGAGGCTTGGGGGTATCGTCGGTCAACGGTCGCATCCGTGTCCCCTTGCCTCCAGCTAATATGATTCCATCCAAAAGTTGTTATCCTTGCCTAGCGTAAATCATCATAATACGCATCGTAGTTGTCCTCGTCGTCATCATCACCATCGCGGAAAGCAGGAATGACTTCATCATCATCGCCGTACAAATCGTGATAATCGTCGATGTCGTCCTCGTCGTCGTCGAACAAGTCATAACCATCGTCATCGAGGTCTTCGTCGTCTAATTCCATATCAATATAATCGTCGTCGTCATCAAAGTCATTGTCCGACAAGTTATCCTCATCGTCATCGAGGTCATCCAAGTCTTCGTCGTCATCATCCAACGCTTCCAACGAGACCAGCTCCGGTTCTTCAACATCTTCTTCGGCAAGTGCAGCCAATGCTTCCAATGATGGCGTATCTTCTAATCCGAGGTCATCGGGTTCAATGTCCTCGTCTATATCAATGTCATCAAACTCGTCAATGTCATCGAAGTCTTCCATATCTTCAAGTTCGGCTAAATCGTCGAGTGATGGTCCATCAAACTCGTCAAAATCTCCTAAGGCAGAATCAAGGTCTCCACCAGCTATTAATCCCATCAAATCCATCAATGAGGAGTCATTGATGTCATCATTGTCGTCGGACTTCCCTGGGTCCATCAGTGGGTTTGAGTTGTCTGTCATCTCGGCTACTCCCTCTTACCTATCTTACGATGGTGTTTTCATCTCAATCATAGCGCAAAAGTACGAATGTAACCTTAAGTCGTCGGTTAATTCTGGATGAAAGGCTGTTGCCAGTAGATGGTCTTGCCGGACAGCGACAATCAGGTCATCATCCAGTTTTGCCATCACCTCGACATTATCATCAACACTCGTCACAACAGGAGCACGGATAAACACAGCATGGAACGGCTCATCGGAAATGCCCTCAATGTGTAAGTTAGTCTCGAAGCTATCAATCTGGCGACCAAAAGCATTACGATTAACCCGTATATCCATCGCGCCGAGGATGGGCTGTTCTTCGGTTGTGAGTTGTTTGGCGAGGAATATCATACCCGCGCATGTTCCCCATGTCGGCTTGCTCTGTGCAAACGCACGCAGGGGGGCAATCAGGTTATAGTCGGTTGCCAATTTGCCGATGGTGGTACTCTCGCCACCGGGGATGATTAAGCCATCGAGTCCGTCCAGATGCTCAGGCAGACGTACCTCGACAGTCTCTGCCCCGACCTGTTGTAGCATTTTGATATGTTCAATAAACGCGCCCTGTAGCGCAAGTACACCGATTTTCATTGTGTCGTTCCTGTAAATTAATCCAACAGTATGTTCGTAGAATGGATATTGTCCATTCATAATGGAATCTGACAAGTCTCTATATTATGAACACCCGTCTCGTCCATAGTATTACACAAAACGAACACGGCATCAAAGTCCTGCAAGCCCAAATGAGATAGCCTATCTTTTTTGATAGGTTATGAATTTTATGGGATACTGGTTCAAGGCATTGTAACATTTCGACAACGCTTACCTGCCCTAAATCGCATGGATAACGGACTAGACCAAGAGGCAAAAATCAGAGAGGTGATACTCATGAAACAACTGTTTACTATTATTATCTGTTTACTATCAGCAAGTCTGGTGATGGCACAACCACCAGGAGGAGGTCCAGCAGGTGGAGGCGATCCGCCGAATGTCGATAGAGTGAACCCTGATGTACCTGATATTGAGGATATTGAACTGCAATCACAAGGCGACATCGACGTGGATGTGAACTCAGAAGCGTTGCGCGGGTCTGCGAATATTCCAACAGTTGAACCCAACCAGACCAGCGGTGTCACCATTATCGGTGAGGTAAACCGTAATGTAGAATTTGACGCTGAATCGTTCATATCGAGAATGGAAGCCTATGAAGTCCCCGACAACTGGGCAGACATTGACCTATCCGACCAGATGCCATCAGTGGAAGATATTCAAGCCATGCGTGATGACATCCCCGCTGACATAGATATAGATAGCCTCGACATTCAAGCCGAGTCTGACCCCGAAGCCACCAGTGCCATCTTAGGATATGCCAGCAGTATGTTGGGTACATCGGTGTCAATATTATACGCGGGCGAATATGGCGATAGCGACCTGTCCTCAAACCCATCAGCGCAGGAAACTATCAATCAGATTTATGGTGAGCTGAATGCGGATATGCAAGCATTGCTGACACAAGCTGATAGCCTCAGTGGTATAACCTATTGGGCATTGTTGCAAGATGGGCTGGCACTGCTGTACACAGGTGACTGTGACTTGGATGAATGTACTATCACACAAGATGCTGTCCAAATTGAAATCACCAGCGGGTCAATCGGCGCATATGCCATCTACAGCGATACGATTCCATCAACCACGGACGAAGCCAAAGCACTGGTACAAAGCACCTACCCTTATCTAGCAAGCATCGAACTCTCAGAAACCGAGTCCGATTATGGCACAGCGTTCTTCGCCTTTGATGTTGATATGGATAGTGGCGCAGTGACAGCCTACTATGCAGGTGTCTATCAATCTGATGCGGGTCAGTCGATTGTATATGCCGTATCCGGTATTGGGGATGCCTACATCAACTTGCTGTTGGGCGGTTAAATAAGCCAGTGCTTGCTAAAGTAATCGCATATGAACATATCGCCATCAATCAATCGGCTGTGTTTCCATATGCGCTTGCCCTAATACGAGTATATTTCGTCATCATCGCTAAAACGTTACGTTTACTGGATACGACTTGATGATATACTGAATAGGAGATGAATATACACTTGAGGAAACCAAATGAGCGCACGAATTCTTTGTGTCGAAGATAACCCACAAAATATGCGCCTTGTACGCAAAATTTTACAGCATCAGGGATTTACTGTTATTGAAGCACCCGATGGGTTAACAGGCGTTGACCTAGCCCATAAAGAAACCCCCGACTTAATCTTGATGGATATCAACCTGCCTGATATTGACGGACTCGAAGCGACTGCACGCATCAAAGCCAACCCCGATTTACAAGGGATTCCTGTGGTCGCGTTGACAGCAAATGCCATGTATGGGGATGAAGAACGTGCCCTCGCCGCCGGTTGTGATGGTTATATTTCCAAACCTGTCAGCCGTGCCAAACTGGTCGAACAGGTCAACCACTATTTAAATATGGATAGCTAGTGTATTGTTCTGTACAATACTCAGCCGACGATTAACTATTTGGAGTAATATGTATGACCGCACGGATTCTCTATGTTGAGGATAATCCGCAGAATATGGATTTAATTACCCGCATCCTCCGTCATGTAGGTGGCTATGAGGTTATCGGGGCTGTTGATGGCTTATCCGGTGTTGATATGGCAATCGAAGAAAAACCAGACCTTATCATTATGGACATCAACCTACCTGACATCAGCGGGTTAGAAGCCACCAACCGCATTAAAGCAAATCCGGATTTGCAGGGCATCCCGATTGTGGCATTTACAGCCAATATCACCGAACACGACCGCACGACGTTTATGGATGCAGGCTGTGATGGGTATATGTCCAAACCTGCTAGTGCCGATGTTTTACTAACTGTTGTCTCGGACTACCTCGCTTCGTAGTAATCCCCTTATCATCAACAGTTTCATATGTCATCATTCCGAACGGGTAGACAACTTGTCTATCCGTTTTGAATTGTAACACTTTGTTAGACATGCAATAGTTGCTAATTTCCTAACCCATATAAACTAACCATTAATGATAAATAATGACCTCTTTTGAGCTAATACTTGCCTTAATGTAACGTTATAAGATATTAACATTCTTTTTTGTTATACTGAGGAGGGAGAAAATTATGGTTTAGGGGTATTAAAATGGAACATGCACCTGTTTTGATTGTTATTATGCTTATCTTCGGATTTGCAAATGTCTTTTTCGGACGTGATATTTTCCGTCCTCTATTACTTGCTTATGGATTTATCGCAGGTATTTTGCTGGTTGGTGGTATCGCTGAGGCAACCAACACAGAAGCATCTGCTCTAGCTGTCGTCGGCGTTGGTGGAATGTTTGCATTGCTTAGCTTTATTGTTTACTATCTTGGTCTGGCTTTGATTGGTGGCGGTGCAGGTGCACTGGTCTTGATGTTTATCGCAAGCCTATTTGGGACAGAACCCTCGTCTGTTCTGCTATTTATTATTGTTGTAATTTGTGCAGTGGTCGCACTTATCTTCCACGATTATGTCTTGATACTGGCAACAGCAGCAGCGGGTGCATCTATGGTCGCACAGGCAATCTATCTGTTCTTCCCCGATACCCGCGCAGCATTTAGCTTCGAGCGTGGGCTTGTGTTTCTCAATGTATCAACACCAGCACTTGTGATTGGTGCACTTATCACCCTCATACTGACGGGATTAGGTGTGTATATGCAGTTTAAGTCATATCAAGAACATCAGCATCAAGGATACTAAATTCACATGGGCGAGTCTAGTTGCTTGCCCGTCTCATGTCCTCTATCATTACAACATCAACTATTTGCACCTATTGGATACCATATGAGCACAATCAAATTAACTGACCATGCCAGAGAACGGATGTTTCTGCGTGGCATTTCCAAGTCGATGATACAGTCAGCCGTAGATAAACATGATAAGACCATTGCCGAAGACGATGGTGATACCCGCTTTGTCAAGTCAGTGCGACGCAAAGGTAACCGCCGTGATTTGCATGTTGTCGCAAAGCCTCTGCCACAAGAAGGGCGCGATACATGGTTAATCAAAACGGTATGGATACGCGGTGAGGACGACCCAAATCCAATTGTAAAAGCCATCAAAACCTTATTGATGAAGCTGTTTATGCGCTAATCAGGTTAATTATTTTGACCGTTGAATAAACTCATGGACGTGTCCGGCAATTTCAGGTCCTTTTTCTTCTTGCAAGAAATGCCCCGCCTGTTCGATGGTAATTTCCGGTTGGTCGCTGGCAGTCGGGAAGAAACGCCGGAAGAATTTAACCGCACCACCCAATATCGGGTCACCATCACTGAACATGACCAACACGGGTTTTTGCCACTGCGATAAAATTTCGCGGGCTTCTTTCATCTCTTTTGCGCCGGGGTCATCGGGCGAAATGGGTACGAGCAAGGGGAAAATCGCCGCACCTGCCTTGTAACTATCATCAGGATAGGGTGCATCATAAGCTGCAACAACTTCATCCGGCAGGTCATAATAGGTGATGGTCTGTGCGATGAGTCGTCCGACCTGCATCTTCATCCCGATTTTTTCGGTAAAGGCGCGCCACTGTAAAAAGCCAGCACTTGGTTTTTCTTCACCTGTCGGCAAGAAGGTATTCAACACCACCAACCGCGCAAACCTATCGCCAAGCCGTGCAGCTAAGGACAACCCCAACAACCCGCCCCAATCCTGACAGATAAGCGTGATATTGGTCAAATCCAGTGTTTCGATAAAGGCGGTCAACTTGTCCATGTGCATCGCATAACTGTAATCATCCATCTCGCTATATTTATCCGACTTACCAAAGCCGACCAAGTCTGGTGCAACCACACGATAATGTTCTGCCAGCGGTGGGATAATCGTGCGATAGAGATATGACCATGTGGGTTCACCATGCAGGCACAAAATCACTTCGTTGCCCTGCCCTTCATCGACATAGTGCATGCGGGTATCACCTATCTCGACATAGTTGGGTGCAAAGTCATAATCCGGTAGATTGTCAAAGCGGTCATCAGGGGTACGTAGAACGGTCATAGCTTATCCTCTATATTTTTAACAACTTTAGTTCAGCCTGAGTATAGCATTTTTTCGTGATAGACTAGTGAAATACATAACGAATTAGTAGGTTGATAATTCTGTGACTCCAAATCCACTTACAACGATAATGCCACAGGATACTGAGATATACAAAGTTCCTGCCTCCGCATTATTGAAGTGGTTGGCACAACAAAGGCGCATCGACTATGATGCACAAATAATGTCTGGCTATTCCTATGAAACAGTAACATAAGGGGCAAGCAAATCATGAAGGTACGACTCCTCACTATACTCAGCACGGTGGTCATTATATTGGCTATCTCCTTGACCATCGCGCAGACATCTTGCCCGGCAATTATTGATAATGCGCTTAATGCCATTGGGGACAACTGTGGGGACATCGGGCGCAATATGGTGTGTTATGGGCATGAGCAAGTCTCGGCAGAATTTTTTGGTGATGTGCCTGCCGATTATTTTACGACCCCATCGCAGAGTGTTCCATTAGATAATCTTGCTGTACTCCGCACTGCTCCCCTCGATAGCGTTACATCGCAGTGGGGCATCGCCGTCATGAACTTGCAAGCTAATATTCCCAACTCGATTCCCGGTCAATCGGTTAAGGTTTTGCTGATGGGGGATGTCGAAGTAGAAAATGCCGTTGAACCGGAACAGGTCTACACGCCGATTGAACCCATTGCTGTTGTGGTAACACAGGGAGCGAATATCCGTAGCGGTCCGGGTCTAAACTTTAACGTAGTAGGCAGTGTACAGGGAGGCTTTGAGGTATTAGTTGATGGACAGTCCGATGATGGCATGTGGTTACGCACCAGTGTCAATGACCGTGTTGGCTGGATTTTCCGCGAGTTGGTCAACATGACAGCCAATCTAGGTGAGTTACCGGTGTTTGACGAGACACTTAGAACGCCGATGCAATCTATCTTTCTGCGGACAGGTATCGGTGACCCCGCATGTGATGAAGCCCCACAAGATAGCCTCTTGGTTCAAGGTCCGCGTGGGTTCGAGATTGATTTTACAGTCAACGGCACTAATATTAAAATCGCCTCAACTGTGCGGATTCGTATTCTCGATGAGGGTGACACAATGGAAATTGAAGTCATTGACGGGCGTGTGACGATTCCGAATGGTGGCGCCAATGGTCAAGATATTATCATCAACAGCAACTCACGCAGTACAGTTTGTCTTGGTGACCCGGAAAATCGTGGTGTCGATGGGTCAGCCAATGACCGGATTCCAGACTGTGCATGGACAAGCCCACAATTTACACCTCCTTCCGCACGACAACCGCAAGACTGTACGCTGGAAGCTGTTCCGGAAATAACCATCAATTACACCATCAATATCTGTAGTGTACCTGTGCCGTCAGAGACACCTGCGCCTGTTGGTAGTCCAACTACAGATACCCTCAATGCGTGTTCGTCAGGTGGGGTATGGGATGATGGGCGTTGTGTCGATGATTGGTGGTGGCAAGCGGGTTACTTTTATGGTCGTGTTGAAGCGGGGGTAATTGCGACCAACGAAATCCCACCATTTTATACTATACCAACTGGCATCCCAACGAAGACAACTTTCCCAACACGGGAACCAACCAACCCGACACCGTAGCCTGTTATAGAAATTTTATATCGCTTCAAGACATCATGATGAAACGAGTTTTGTAGGGGAGTAGCCATGTCTGCTCCCGAAAGCGGTTGATGGCATAGCATCATCCCTACAGATTTCTGTCAACACCGTGCATCGGAGGAGCAAAATAACCTATCAGATGAGATTTCCGGCTATCTCAATCCCATGACGCTTTCCCTACGATGTGCGATTATCGTTTTGACAATTGAGAAAACTGTCATGTCGCGTGTATAGTGTGTGGGTTAGGGTGTTCATCTCTAACGCCATGAATCAACCGAGTGAAAGCAAACTTGATGAGCATAGAGAGTCCGGCATTGTCGGCAGACGAGAACCAACAAGCCAAACGGAAATCTGCCGAAACCGAACAAGAGCGCACCAATGCAAGCGTCGCGGGCGCAACAGGTATCCTCGCATTAGGCAATATCTTCAGCCGTGTGTTGGGGCTAGCGCGAGAGATTGTGCTGACATTTTTGTTCGGGGCGACGGGAGCTGTCGATGCGTTTCAGGTGGCGATTATTGTACCCAAAGCCATCTATGACCTGCTCATCGGCGGGCATATCAACGGCGCGATTGTGCCTGTCCTCAGCGAGATTATCACACTCAAAGGCAAAGATGAACTCTGGCGGGTGGTGTCGATTTTACTAAGTCTCGTCACAGCTGTCTTGGCGGTGCTGGTGTTGGTGCTCGAACTATTTGCCCCGCAGGTGGTGCAGGTCGTGGCAGGTGGTGCATCGGCTGGAACATTACGGCTAGCAACCGATATGCTCCGGATGACTGCCCCCGCGCTGATATTCATGAGCTTGTTTGCCGTTTTCAGTGGCACACTGTATGCTCTGCGCTCATTCTCGCTTCCGGCATTTGCGGGTGTTGTCTTCAACGGCTGTATCGTCCTCGTTACCCTCATCCTTGCTCCATCCATGACGTTAATCCCAGACTTGAACACAGGCATGAATATTGCACCGTTTATTGTGGCGCGTCCAGCAAATGGGATTCTTGTTGTCGCGTTTGGTTGGCTAGTCGGTGCATTGGCGCAGATGCTCTTGCAGATGGTCGGACTGCGTGTCACCCGTATTCGATTAACACTTGATTGGCGACATCCGGCACTGCGTGGTATCGCTATCTTATATGCCCCCGTCATGTTTTCGCTGATTATGGATACGCTGATTATCCGCCCCTTCAGCTACAACATCGCCTCGCAAACCGGTGAAGGGAGCATCGCCTATATGAATTGGGCAACGACCCTGATTCAGTTCCCGCAGGGTTTGGTGGCGACAGCGATTAGTGTTGCGATTCTGCCAACGCTTGCCCGTCAAACCGCCGAAATGACTCCAGTAGCGGTACAAGCATTTAAGGATACACTCGGCTTGGGATTACGCCTGACTACAACCCTGATTCTGCCAGCTGCGATGGGTTTGTTTGTGATGGCAATCCCGATTATCGCCTTGCTGTTTGAACACGGGGCGTTTGTCTCCACCGATACACAAATCACCGCGCAGGCACTCCGGCTCTATCTGATTGGCTTGCCCTTTGCTGCTATTGATTTGTTGCTGGTGTATGCCTTTTATGCCCGCAAGGACACACTCACACCCGCGCTGATTGGGGTTGTCAGCCTGATTGTGTATATGCTGGTGACGATTTTGCTGGTGGATAGCTACGGCTTATTCAGTTTGATGATTGCCGATAGTGTCAAGCATTTTGTCCACGCGCTGATTTCTGGCATTTTACTGGCGCGACGTATCAACGGTTTCGGCTCGCAAAAGCTGGTGCTGACCTTTGCCAAAACGGCTATCTCCGCATTGATTATGGGTGTGGTGGCATGGGTTACACTGCCCATCTTATCAACGGTCATCGGCACATCCGGCATTATCCGAGAAGCGATTCTGGTTGTGGTCAGCGGGACACTTTATGGTGGTATCTTCTTGCTGATGGCGATGGTCTTACGCATTGAGGAATTGCGCTGGATAGGCGGTTTGGTCTATCGGCGGTTGCGTGGGTAATCACGGGCGGAAGTGTCAGCTAGCCCTCACCCTAAACCCCTCTCCCAATTCGCTTCGCAGGAGAGGGACTTAAACCTCATTCACCCGACTTTATACTAAGCAAAATCCAATGATATCCCACCTGTTTCGACGGCATACCACGCCAGCGCAGTTGCCATGACGGTATCATCATGTGACCCCGACGGCGCACCATACCGATAACCTCCCCCCGGCAAACGCTCAATCCCATAACTGGATAACTCACCGAGTAGAGTCGGGTTATCTAACAAGCCGATGTGACCACGCTCAATTGCCAATGCCAACGATTCAATCAGCGGGGCTTTGCTCTTAGCTGTCGTCTGGAAGGCGCGCACAGGCAAGCCATCATGTTGCAAAGCTTCAATGTTCGGTTCACCAATGGCGTTGCGTTCTGCCCAAATCACATCCAACTTCCAACGGTCAGCCATCGCCTTGAGCCGTCCCCGTTGCAAACTCCAGCCAATCTGATTAAACCTATCCATCGCCACCATCGTTTGTGTGGTTGCATCAATAACAACAATCACGGTGTAATCATTATCACGTCCCCAATCGACACCCGCGACATAACTATGTCCCGCTTGCGGACTCGTCACCAGATTAGATACCACCGCATCCCGAATCCCACGAAATACCTGCCCACTATCATCAACAAACTGCGCTTCATACTCTGCCAGCCAGACATGGGTTGAGGTCTGCCGTTTAATCGTCGCCAGTTCGTCGGGTGCAATCAGCGGGTTACTACTGGTCGGATAGTGAAAAGACTGCCACTCCGTTTCATCAGGACGCAAGCCCACTTGATACAAATCATAAAACCAGTTGCGACCAAACGGTGTACTCAAAAAGACAGCCTGCCCACGAGTGGTAACCAGCATCGGACGCACAATCTCCGACCAGACGCGATGCTCCATAAAGGCGGCTTCATCCAAGATAGCTAAGTCTAAGCCTTCACCGCGCAGGTTATCAGGATAGTGGGTACTGCGGACTGCAATCATCCCACCACCTTCAAAATCAATACGTTGTTCACTCTCACTAATCGTGATACCAGTCCCGTTCATCAGCTCTTTCACTGAGGTTTTCATATTCCTCCAGAGTTGATTCGACATCTGATAAGTCGGGGCGAGCCACCAACCACGTTTCTTCTGCTCGATCGCGTTCTCCAGAAGAAGAGTTTTCCCCAGTTCTGTTTTGCCCCATCGTCTCCCGCAAGCCACTACTTTGAAGCGCGCGCGGTTGTCCCTCACTCGCGCCTGTCCATGGTGGAACATCTTGAACGGCACCGTCATAGTAATACTCGAATCGGATAACTCTTTCGTTTTCTTCTTGCTCATCAGTCTCGTCGATGACCTCCTCTAACTTCTGTGCATGATTGACCAATGCCCCCAATGCCGATGCCAATTGATTGAGCGGTGCTTTGTCGAGTACCTCATCATCCATCTTCGCCACAATCGCTAGCCCACGTTCGAGCATATCCGACTGTAAATCGGCTTTCAGGCGTGATAGATAACGTCGGCGTTTGCTGTTGTAGCGGTCGCGCAGGTCGTCTTCCTGCTTAACCCAGCGTTTTAACGTCCGCGCAGGGATATTCAATTTTTCGCTGGTCAGTAAAATATCCCCGTCGTGTTGGTCAAGCTGATTGAGTGCGTCGATTTTGGTATCGAGTGTGTAACGTCGCGCCATGCCATTGTGTCCTTTGTGTCTTTGTGGTAATCCTAAGATGAAAACGAGATAGGGCATTACACCCCATCCCGAATCCCGTCCCATGCCTGTGATGTACCTGACTTGCCCTCCGGCTACTAACGGCACGGTTCATCGCCCGCCCGCGCAAGCACATCATCACGCATTATGAATTAACCGTAGCACAAATTTTCTAGCAAAAGGTGGCCATATGGTCACGGGTTGGTTTTTTATAACGAAGTGGTTTTGGGTTGTGGTCGCATGTTCTTAAAATGTGAGGTAGTCATATCTGCTCCACTTCTGTCAAGTTAAGCTAATCTAGCATTATAATTCAGCTTCTTACGCTGGGCGTGGTAGACTGATGCGGACGGTTGTGCCTTTATCTTGTGTACTGTTGACGATGATAACGCCATAATGCAAATCAATAATCCGCTTTGCTATGGGGAGTCCTAGACCGAGACCGGGGGTACTGTGGGCGACATCTTTGCGCCAGAAGGTATCAAATATTTTCTCTAAATTATCGGGATGAATACCCATACCTGTATCATGCACCTCAACCCAAACAATATTCTCATCAGTTCCTGCTGTGATAACAATCTCGCCATCTGCAGGGGTATACCGATAAGCATTCGTCAGCACCTGTGTGAAAGCAGACAGCAGATATTTGTGGTCACCGATAATTCTTGGCAAGTTTGGCGGAACATCAAATCGTGCTGATGGTGTACCATCATATCGGTCACGTATCGTATCATGTATCATCAGCAGTAATTGACTGAGGTCAATGGGTGCTATGTCGAGTTGGGTTTGGTCTTGCAGTTTCGACATCATCAACAACATATCCACCAGCTTCGTCATGCGGTCAATATGTTGGTTGATTTGCTCAGCACGGCTTTCTCGCTTTTGTTTATCATCGCTCTGAGACATCAAATAGGCTTGTGTGCTGATTGTCGAAAGCGGTGTACGAAATTCATGTGCTGTATCTTGAATAAAGCCTGTCAACAGTTGCATCCGCTCTTGTTCGAGGGCAAGCTTAAATTTGTTTTCTTGTGCCAACTTTATCTCGGTGATGTCGGTGAAGGTAACCAGTACACTTGTATGGTCGTCTTGGTCATTATCATACATGGGCAACGAACTAATTGAAATCCATACCAGAGTGCCATCCAGTTTCTGTACACCCATCACTTCACCAACAATAGGTTGTCCCGTCTTGAGGGTTATCATCGCCGGATGGGTTTCACTGGGGTAGAGACTGCCGTCTTCATGTATCGTATGCCAGCGCGGGTCAATCGCCGAACGTTCGTTTAATTGCTCAATAGTTAACCCAAGAATCTCCGCTGCTGCCGGATTACAGGATGCAATGTGACCATCCGTAGCATAAATAACCACGCCTTCCGACATGTAGGTCACAACAGAGCGATAGTACAATTCACTTGCGCGCAGGGCATTTTCGGTCTCTTTGCGTTCAATTAGGTGACCAAACGTATTGCCAAGCAGAGAAATCAACTCGGTTTCATAGGGGCGAGGAGCTTTGCCTGTGATGAAACTATCACATACCAGATACCCAATCGCCCGTGTTCCGTTCCAGAGGATTGTGGCAACTTTCCAGCCCTTGCCAACAGGCTGATACTCATCCATCAACTCTGTATCATGCCACATTTGAACATGACCGGGCGCATTCAAAATTGGGAGTGTCCAATGGTCATCGCTTACATCTTCAACATACTCAAATTCATCGCGGATATTTCCCTCAATATCCGTGCCATAAGTACCGTATAAGGTTGTTGCATCTTCAGATAACCGCAATAGTGCGACCCGTTCCATACCCAATTGCTCATGACACAATTCAATCATGCGCTTATACAGGTCATTCAGATGCTCAACTGCACTTAGTTCCAGATGAATTTCTTGCAAGGCGGTGATATCGTTTAGTAATGCCCGCGTTGCCTGCTCGACTTTCTTGCGGTCACTGATGTCCCGCAGGATGCTCTGAATGTAGGCGGGGTTGCCATGCTCATCATGAATCAACTCGACATTCACTTCAATCGGAACGGCACGCCCATCTTTGTGTTTAAAGATACGCTCATAAGGCGCGATTTTTTCGCCAGCAAGTAAATGTTCGAGAATGTTCTCACTCTGGTGAACCTCCATCGGATGTACCATATCTCGAAACGACATGTTCATGAATTCTGTTCTTGAGTACCCAAGCATGTCGCTAGCCCGCTGATTGTTGACGATATGTCTACCATTCAAGTCGAGGATGATAACGGCATCATTCGACTGTTCAAACAGTGAATTATAATAGTGTTCCACATGAGGGGCTGTATCTATCATCGACTGAACATGTTCGACCAGTTTTTGATAGCTTGCCTCATCCTTAGCACAGGCTTTAAGAAGGTTTTGCGTTGTCTTAGGGATAGTCATCAGTTGAATCTCATATTACCTAATGAGCGGTAAGTTATTACATCAAATTAGCGAATGTGATACTTAAGAGCCTGTTTTAAAATTCAAAATATGTGGTTTCTTCTGGCGAACATGTCGTTAGATGTCCCTACAAAATCCAAAAATGTTAGGAGTCGTAGGGGCGCATAGCGATGCGTCCGAAAGCAAAATCTATAGAAAACACAATATTCAAACGGACTCTAAGTGTACGTTAATTACAGTATATGGCAACTTTGCATTAGTTAATCATTAAGCTATAAAGTAGTATTTCGGTTTGATTATAAGATATTATCAAGTACAGATGCGGTTGGGTAATAGAAGCGCGCATATGTCCATAACATAACCTGACATAATCACATGCAAATACATTGCAATATAACAAGTCAAACCAATCATTAACGTTACCTCGCTTGAATGGTGTTACAGTTCGGTTTATGATGAACTTAGCTTAACAGTGACAAAGCGAGATTGTATGGGACAGCTCTTGACATTCTTAAATCAACACATCGGCGTAGCAGGCTTACTTGCATTTGCGAACGCACTAATTTTCACAGCACTCACATTAGCAACACCTGACCGTAACCCGCTGTTTTTACTGGCATTGGTTAGTTATGCTGTCACGGGATTAATTGACATCTCGGCACGGCGGATACAAGTCCTTGCCTTTAGCGAAAAACCTGCCTTATATGTGTTGACCATCCTCAACGCTATCGGCTTGATACTAGCGACGACTGACCCCATCGGGCAAACCATTTGGCTTGGCATGGTCGGATTAGCTGTGTTGCCTCTGTTGGTCATTGCTGACCTGAGTGAGCAAGACCGCTGGTTCATCGGGCTAATTCCGTTAGTCGCAGGTGCTATCGCTGTTAGCTTACATGGGGATACACTACTTGCGATTATGGGCTTGGGCGTTCTGGTCATTAGCAATATGGCACTGCACCTATCACTAGAAAACATCCCAATTGCATCAGATGCCTCTGTTACTGAGAAGGCTAGCGTACCGTCGATTGCCCAACCTGAATCAGCAGAACAAGAATCCGGCAATGTGGCAATGCAGATGCACGTTACTGTTGATGGGCTTGTCCGCAGTGTGCAAGCCATTAACGAAGCCACACAACAACAATCATCTAGTGCTGGTGAACAATCCGATGTCATTAACCTCACCAACCGACTGTTAGACGACTTCCTCAGCTTATCGGAACGCATCAGTCAAGAAGCCCTCAGCGTAACAAAAACCGCACAGGCAACCGAAGAAATCTCTGGTCAGGGACAAGACGCGATTGAACAAGCGATTATTGGCATGGATGACCTGCGCGAACAAGTTGCTGCTATTGGCAAGACAATCGTTACGCTTGCTGAACTCACACGGCGAATTGACGAAATCATCAACTCCGTCGGCGAAATCGCAACACAGTCGAATTTGCTGGCATTGAACGCCTCAATTGAAGCAGCACGGGCGGGTGTTCATGGGCGCGGGTTTGCAGTCGTCGCAGATGAAGTCCGGTCACTGGCACAACAATCCACACAAGCTGCCGGACAAGTGCGTGCGATTCTGGCAGAAATCCAAAGTGCGATGAAAGAGACGATACGTGCTACCGAAGTCGGGATGGATGGCGTGAACGATGGGGTTGCCCGTACTCGTGAAGCCAACGAAGTTATTGTGAAATTATCGCAGAGTGTCTCAGAATCCAATTCTGCGGTGCGTGATATTTACGAAGTGATTCGGCAACAGGCACAGGGCTTAGAAGAAATTTCAATCTCGATGGACCGCATCCAGATGATTACCCAAAACACAATGGCAAGCACCCGCGCCGTCGAAGCCGTCTCGACCAACCTGACACGGCTCGCCTCGGACTTACAATCAGCTGTGGGGCAACAATTGCCGGATTCAGACGAGGGGCTGGATTAAAATTGCAACCATTAACACACCAACAATCAGGATAATGATGGCACTCACGACCCAGCCAATCCCACGCCAGAGGCTATCTTGAATATCAGGGCGCAAGAATTGTAATTCGGGTTCAACATCAAGTTGCGCGTCCGCAGGTTGGGTGTCATTTTCCATGAGGCGCAGACGTTGTTCTGCCTCTTTGTTGTTGGGGTTTAGCACCAGTATATTGTGCAAACACACTTTGCGGTCTTCATCCAATTGCGACACGTTCAACAATGCCAACCACACTTCTTCATTGGCAGGGTCGGTCACAGCAGACTTACGAAATAGCATTCTGGCTTTATCGAGTTCCCAGTTGTTATATGCCACATACCCTTGCTGGAGGTAGTTGCGGGCTTTTTCGGCTTGTCGGTCGGTGATGACTATGTGGGTCATATCTGATATTACAAATCCGCTATAGAATCGTCTATAACCAGTATATCAAAGAAACGACTCTGGTCGGTTAAATTTTGCTAACTCTGGCTTTATCCTAACTTTGGTTGGTAATCGTACTGAATAGACTTTTGTACTATATCGCCTCCAACTGTGATTGCCTTACAGTTAATTTAGCTTAATGTTAGCTTTTCTATGGAGGAATCTCTTGAAGTTTCGGACTCAAATTGGATTCATTGTTGTGTTATTGGTTACCCTCTCTGGCTTGACCATCACATTAGCGCAGGACGGACGGCAGGTATGGTCGTTCTATATGGGCTTTTGGGCAGGTGGTCAAAGCTGGGATTGGCAAGCGGATGTACTGGACGATTATCCCGCGATTGGTAAATATGACTCGCGTGCCCCCGGTGTCGCGGGCATACAAATTGAACAAGCGCAGAGTGCAGGCATTGATGCGTTTATTGTCAGTTGGTTCGGCTTGGAAGATGGCGGTACAACCACGCCTGTTGTCAACAATATGCTTGACCGCGCCGCTGAACGAGGTTTTAAAGTCGGTGTAGCAGTAGATGTGTTCTCGGCACAATTTAATCGCAGTCGAGATGCCATCGTCAATTCACTCAATTGGCTGGTATACGACCGTGCCAATCATCCTGCCTATCTGCGTTATAATGGCAAACCTGTGATTTTCTTCGCCTTCCAAGACCGCGCCGGATTCAGTGTCGAGGAGTGGCAAAGCATCCGCGAACAAGTTGACCCTGCCCGCAACACCATCTGGATTGCCGAAGGTATCAATGGCTGTTGTATCTACGGTGGCGCAATGGATGGCATGTATGCGTTTAATATCTCATGGGCGAACGGTAGTAGCGGACGATATAGCAGTGAACGCGGACGAACATTCAATGCGGGTGGCTCAGTCTATATCCCCATGATTCATCCCGGATGGGACGAGACTAAAATCGCCACACGGGAAAGTCGCCCCAACCCATCGGCACCCAAAAATCGCAATAACGGTCAGTTCCTCGCCAATAGCTTCAATGGCGCAGTAGCATCCGGCGCAGAGATTATTATGGTCGGCACTTGGAACGAATTTATCGAAAACTCCCACATTGAACCCAGCCAACTTTACGGCACACAGTCGCTTGATACCTTACGTCCACTGATTGCCAACTGGAAAGGTACAGCACCGCCCCCATCCGAAACAGTTGAGACCACCTCTGCTGATGCAATTCCGGCTGGCACACCGACGGTAACTGCCAATACGCGCCTCAATGTGCGCCCTGAACCCAACACCAACGGCGACCCGATTGGGAGTATCAGCGCAGGCACACCCTACCCACTCGTTGGGCAACAAGATGGCTGGTATGCGATTGCGTATAACGGACAAACAGGGTGGGTATCGGCTGATTATGCAACTGTCAGCAATGCCACCGCCACCAGTGATACAGCACCACCATCGGCGACCAGCGGACGAGTGGCTGTTATGAACACCAATCTCAATGTCCGTTCAACAGGGGCAATCGACGGCACAAAAATCGGGACTGCTCCGGCAGGTAGTGCGTATGTCATTTTGTCCGAAGCCAATGGCTGGTATCAAATTGACTTTGGTGGTCAGGCAGGATGGGTATCCGGCAATTACATCAGCATCGAGAATCGCTAATCTTCATCAGTGCCCGCACCCTAAATCCCTCTCTGCGTTCACGACACAAGAGAGGGATTTAAAGATTTCTAATGGTAATGGCAATACTGTATACTAAAGTAGATTTGAGTTGTGCTGAGTGAAAGCAACAGAGGATATTAGAAACATACATGGACAAAAAAGTACAATGGGTCGGGCTGAGCCTATCCCGTCATATCGGTGCGAAGACCCTCGCAAACTTACTGCAACACTTTGATAACGACCTTGATGCTATCTTCGATGCCGACGAGGATGACCTGATGCAAGTTACAGGTATCGGTGAGACCATCGCGCGCGATATTACCTTGATTAATCTTGAGCAATTGGCGGAGGACATCCCAGAATGGGAACGTCAGGGGGTCGGCATTATCACCATTTTCGATGAGTTGTACCCTGAACCCCTCAAGTCAATTCCCGACTTTCCACCAACGTTATTTGTGCGCGGACAGTGGTATACCGATTTATGGGAACAGACCATAGCAATGGTCGGAACACGGCGACCGTCACAACCCGCGAAATTTTTGACGATGCAGTTGGCAGCAAAGCTGGCGCGCGAAGGCTTTACGATTGTGAGTGGGCTGGCGTTAGGGATAGACGCAGCAGCACACTCTGGCGCAATTCAGGCACAAGGTGGTGGCACAACCATTGCTGTTCTGGGTAGTGGTGTATTGAATATTTATCCACCACAGAATAAACGCATCTCTATGTTAACCCGTCAGTATGGCGCGCTCATCAGTGAAGTTCACCCCAACCTACAGACAACCGCACAACGGCTTGTTGCCCGCAACCGGCTCATCAGTGGCATGAGTCAGGGCGTGATTGTGGTCGAATCTACGATTGTTGGTGGTGCAATGCACGCTGCCAAATTTGCCCTCAAGCAGGGGCGTAACGTCTATACCCTCGACCTCCCCGCGACAGGCAACCAACAACTTATCAAAGACGGTGCGATTATTATCCCGCGTGATTTGTCGTTAGATTTTATTGTGGGATAAGGGCATGGGTATCACTCAGCAGGAATGATTCATGCCACAAGTCCGATGATAAAATCTACTCTACAGGTTGATCGCCTACGCGCATTAGCATCAAGACAGGAATGAGTCCCACAATCAAGATAGCAAGTGCAGGAATAGCTGCCGAACGATGCCATCCCTCAATACTCAAGAAATAAGTCCGCAATGCCAGCGTATCCATACCGAAGGGGCGTAACAGTAATGTGGTGGGCAGTTCCTTGATGACATCCACAAAAATCAGAATAGCCCCTGCTGCAAGACCTGTTCGCATCAAAGGAAAGTGTATCCGTCGCAGAACACGCCATTCACCCGCACCCGTCATCCGTGCCGCATCTTCCAGATTGTTTCCAATTTTCTCCAAGCTGGCATCTGCACTGTTAAACCCTAAAGATATAAAGCGCACAGTATATCCATAAACCAGTGCAAAAATTGTGCCCGTCAATAGGTATGCGCCCCCACTCCAACCAAACGTATCGGTTGCAAAATCGGTGACACTTGCGTCAATCGGGTTGATGAATGTCAAAACACCGACCGCAATGACAGCACCCGGCATGGCATAACCCAACGTCACTAAACGAGAGAGCAGGCGCGCCGACCGGAAATTAATTGTTGCGGTCTGACGCAATCCATATGCAATGAGCAAAGATAACACAATCGCTACAATGGCGGTAATCACGGCAAGCACGATGGAATTCCCTGTATATTGGATGAAGGCTTCATTCAATAACCCGATAGAGGGGTCGTTGATTTCGCTGATTGTCCAGATGATGAGTTGATATACAGGCAAAATAAACGCGATTGCTAGAATGAATAGGCAATAAAAACTAGCACCGTACTTTTGCAAACCTTCAAGCCTTTTCGGTTGGACAACTGCCGAGCCAATTTTCTGATAGAACTTGGCTTTACGGCGCATACGTCTTTCGGTAGCAATTAAAATCAGCGCAACACCCATCATCAGCAGGGCAAGTTGGGTTGCGGTCTCAGGGCGAAAGTCTGTATTCCATAAGACGACAACCCGTTCGCTCAAGGTCGGGTAGCCGAAATAACTGACAGTGCCGTAGTCCGTGAATGTTTCTAACACTGTCAATAACACACCCGCCGCAATCTGAGGGTAGGCTAATGGCAATGACAGCTTGATAAATGCCATGAGGCGACTGTGTCCCATCATACGAGCTGCTTCAAATGTACTGGCAACCTGCTCACGAAAGGCAGCGCGTGCCAATATATAAACATAGGGATACAAAACCAGTGTCATGACAATAATCAGACCACCCGTCGATGAAATATCGGGAAACCAATAATCATCCCTGCCCCAATCAAACCATCCACGTAGGGCTGTTTGAATCGGACCCGCGAACTCAAAAATTGTGACATAGACAAAGCCCATAATAAATCCAGGAATCGCCAATGGTAACAGAAGCAAGCGGTCAAAAATTTTCCGTCCGGGGAAGTCATACGCTGCGATTAAGCCCGCCAGACTTGTCCCTAGCAAGAACGTGCCGATGCCGACACCGACCGCGAGAATGACTGTATTCGACATGGCTCGCGGTAGGAATGTATCCCACATCGACTGCCATCGTGTTATATCAATGTCAGTGATTGCAAATGTCAATAAGAGAAGCGGTAAAAGCACAGCTATCACAATGAGTGTCGACAGGATGACTCTGGGCGAGACTTGAAACCTTTGTCGCTGTAGTGCCGATAGCGTGCTGTTGCTTGATTTTAACTGTTGTTTGGATTCGGAAGTGTTCATATTTGCTCAATTAGACTAACAACAAAACATGGGAAGTATACAAGAGAATACTTCCCATGCGATATGTTATATGTTGCGACTTACATGAATTTAGTTTTCGGTAAAGCCAAACCCAACCGCCTCTAGCATGGCAACGGTTGCTTCTTGGAACTCACCATATTGTGATAGAGCATAGTTGAGGTCATATTCAAATTCACCGAAGTCTGCGATGGTTTCGTTTGCTTCCGCAGCAGGATTAGTTGGAAACTCGTAGTTGCTACCGGGGAAACATTCAGCTTCGCCACATTGGTTTTCGGTTGCTGCAAGAAATTCGATGAGAGCAACGGCGTTATCAAAGTTAGCCGAGTTCTTGACAACACCCGCACCATTGATATTGAAGAATACACCGTTGTCATCTTGGTTCATCCATTTGATGCCAACACTGTCAAATACCGCGACATCTTCTTCACTACCATTTGCAAGGCGACCCATATAGTAATGATTGACAAATGTTACATCACATTCACCAGCTGCAACTGCGCGGATTTGGCTGGTATCACTGTTGATATAACGAACAACGTTGTTGGCAATCCCTTCGGCAACAGCTGTTGCATCTTCTTCGCCGAGGTCTTGGAGGATGCTACTGAATAAAGAAACAGTATAGATGTGGCTGGCAGGACGCATACAAACGCGACCTTCCCACATTGGGTCAGCGAGGTCGGCATAGGTATTGACCGCTGCCAATTCTTCTTCGGTGACATTTTCTAGGTTATATACGAGTGTCCGCGTACGAATACTCAAGCCATACCAATATCCATCGGGGTCACGGAAGCCTTCGGCAACGTTTTCATTGAGTGCATCCGATTCGAGTGGCATCAACAAGCCTTCGGATGCGGCAAGGGACAATACACCTGCATCAATCGCAAGGAATACATCAGCAACACTGCGGTCACCACGATTAATATCTGCACGTAGGCGGGTGAGTAAGTCGCGTGGTGAACCAGCGGATACGCGAACTTCGATACCCGTTGCTTCGGTAAATGCAATAAATGGTGCTTCTAGGTCACCATAATGACGGGAAGAATAAACATTGACGACACCGGGGTCATCTTGTGCCAACGAAGGCATCACAGCAGTGGACAAAACTATAGCGGCAAGTAAAGACAAAACGAAAACACGTTTCATTGGATTTATGCTCCTTTGGGAATAAATGATACGATTATGCTAGTCGAATCGAATGTGAATTTCTACACAAGCGATTAACGCACGAGTTAATCGCATACCTGTCTTGCGGTGACAGCAATAGAACAAAAAACTATAGCAGTGTTAATTGAGGGGAACAACGAGCAACGAAATAAAGTTAATCACAGTTAAACTTGAAGCATTTCAGGGGAAACGGTGAGCCGAAATGACTCACCGACTGTAGATACTATCGTTATTCTTCTTCGTGTTCTGTGCCCGCTGTAGCAGTCAATTCCCGATCCAACAGATAAAGCCCCGGCGAAAAATCACCAATTAGCGTTAACTTTTGAATCAAGTCATCAACCACTTCTTCTTCTTCGACCTGTTCATCAACGAACCACTGCAAGAAGCTATCCGTGGCATAGTCGCCCTCGTCACGCGCGACTTTAACCAAGTTATGAATCGCAACTGTTACTTTTTGCTCATGTTCCAATGCAGACTCAATGGCTTGCAATGGCGTATCCCATTCATATGGCGGTGTAACGAGGGCTTCTAACTTGACACGTCCACGACGACTATGGACAAAATCGTATATTTTCATCGCATGTGTCATTTCTTCTTCCGCGTGATGAAACATCCAACTGGCAAACCCTTTAAGTCCCTTGTCTTCAAAATATGCTGACATGGACAAATACGTATAATAGGCTTGCATTTCCATATTAATCTGCTGATTAAGCCCTGACTGCATTTTCTCGGTTAACATCATGTTGCTCCTTTGATAGCTATCACGATATATTTCTATAAACTCATTTACGAGTCCTGAGAATATGCCATATGTACAGCGAGAGTGCAAATAGAAACAGAGCAAGTTAATACTGACCCTGTTTTAGATTTGAGCTATATGGATGTAGGCTTACGCTTGCCAACAGGCGATTATATTCAATTTAAGCAACTTGTGATGGATGGCTTGGCAACATTACGTTCATCAAAACAACACGTAATAATCGGCAAAAAATAGCAGATTTTCCTCAGTTTGGTAGGGCAGAAGATGTAGGATTGAATCGTAGAAATACAAAAACCAGCACAGTGGCTGGTTTGATTGTGCGTGCCTGAAGAGATTCGAACTCCTGACACCTGGTTCCGTAGACCAGTGCTCTATCCGCTGAGCTACAGGCACTTAACTTGCGATTATTATAGGCAATCAAGACTATTGCGTCAACAATTAATTAGCAGTAACACAACGTTCATTAGCATTTGTTGTTAAGTTAAGGTATTCTAACCCTAGCCTACAAACCTCAAAGTGAAATGATGTGATTTATGCCTTTAAGCCGTAGCCAATTCAACCAAATCATTGACCTATTAATGGAATTTGTCACTTCAGAAGATGACCGCACAGCCTTGATGCAACGCGCATTTTACGGTGAATATGTGGTGAATGCTGTAGATTATAGTGGTCGCCCTGTCGGATTCTTATCCAATTGCATCGCCAAGTTAGAAGCTTATAATGGCGATTCTGCTCTCATCCAACTGTTGGAAACGGTGCGTGACCATTATCTGGGTGATACTCGACGTGCTGAAGTACAAACACTGATAGATGACTTACAAGAGTCGGTTGTGATTGTTGAACCCATGACATCAACACTGACGCATAATGACGATACCTATATCTTTATTTCGTATTCGCGTAAAGATGCAGGGTTTGTCAATCGGCTACAGGCGGACTTGGATAAAAACGGCATACAGTATTGGATAGATTAAATTGATTTAGTTCCGGGAACTGCTGATTGGGAAAATGGCTTGCGTACGGCTATTGCTGGTGCGCAAAGCATTGTGCTGGTTGCGTCGCCAGATTCACGTCAATCTACCTATGTTCGTGACGAGATTGCCATTGCCCGTATGCGAAATAAGCAGATTTACCCTGTTTGGGCAAAGGGCACAGAGTGGATTGAGTCGATTCCGATGGGCATGGGGTACATCCAAAATATTGATATGCGGGTGCGAGCGTATAACAGTGGTTTACAAACGTTGATTAATGTCCTAACAGGGCAAACATCCAGTTTAACCAACGATGAAGTCATTGAAGAAAAACGCGAAATGGTCATTAATCCGAAGAATCCTTTTAAGGGTTTACAAGCATTTCGTGAAGATGATGCCCCTCTCTTTTTCGGGCGTGAGTCTCTGATTGACTCTTTGGTCAGTCGGCTGAATCATCAACTACAGAATCATCAAGCGCGTTTTCTGGCAGTGCTGGGTCCATCGGGGGCGGGTAAAAGTAGCGTTGTTATGGCGGGACTCGTGCCAGCACTCAAAAATAACACGCAATCATCGGCTTGGATTTTTCTTCCGCCAATGGTGCCGGGCAAACATCCCATTGAACACCTTGCTGATGTCTTAAAATCAGAGATGAAAGACACCCCACTACATAGTATAGAATCGGACTTGAATGCCCCCGGTAGCCAAATGCTCCATCGGTTGGTGCGACAACTACCAGCAGACCATGTTGTCCTCTATGTTGACCAGTTTGAAGAATTATTTACGCTGACTGCAAATGAGAGTGAACGAGCGCAATTTATCAATCTGCTGAGCTACGGTGCGACGGAAACCGATGGCAAACTAATTGTGCTTATCAGCATGCGTGCAGATTTTCTCGATCGTCCACTAGTGTATCCATTATTGGGGGAGCTACTCAATTCATTTACGGAACTCGTCCGTCCGATGAGTATCGCTGAACTCCGCGACTCGATTGTTCTACCGACTCAGTTGCCAGAAGTCGGGCTGATATTTGACGATGGCTTGGTCGAAGAAATTGTGTATAGCTTACGTTCCCAAAATGACCGTGCAATGGCAGGTGCGCTACCCCTATTACAATTTACACTTGACCGCCTGTTTGAAGAACGACAAGACAATCACTTAACCCGTGACTCCTATCAAGCGATGGGTGGGGTGAGTGGTGCGATTGGTACACATAGCGAAAACGTCTTTAAATCGCTGTCACTACGCGCCCAGAAAAAGCTAGGAGATGTCTTCCTCCAATTAATCTCCATTGACGAAAATACGGGCGAGATTACACGCCGTCGGGCAAGCCAATCCGATGTTCTTGTCGATGAGGCATCACACGAACTGGTAATGGCTCTTGTAAAAAACCGCTTGCTACAAACAGGCAACGACGGGTCACGCGCCTATGTAGAAATCACCCATGAGGCACTGTTCAGCAATTGGGCAGAGTTAAAGACGTGGATTGATGATGTCCGTGATGACCTCTTGGTCTTGCGACGCTTACAAACTGCGGTACGAGAATGGGACAACCAGAAACGTCCAGACTATTTATTATGGCGACACGAGCAACTCCAGCGCGTTTATGTCATGCTTGACCGCCTCAATATCAACTTGAACGATGCCGAAATTGCCTTCTGTCAACCAGAAGCGGCTCGTCTGTTGGCGAGATTCCAAGAACTGAAAACTGCCGATATGCGCGAAGCCCTCACTCGTCAGGTTAATATTGTTTATCGGTTTGAAGAAATTGGCTTTGAAGCAATCCCCTACATGGTTGTGGCGCACTCTGCTAGTGCAGGACCGGGTTCTCGTCGATTCCTTGAGAAAGCACTCGAAAGTTATGGTATGGAGGAATGCCTAACATATATTGAGGGTCATTTACAGCATCGTGAAATATATGAGGCGGATCTGAAAATCACCGCTAAGATGCTTGTTGATGCGTTGCGCTTAGAGTCAAATCAAACCAATAGAGATATGATTTCAGGTTATCCGAGTGCCTATGCTTTATTAGAGAGCTGGCTTCCACCCGTTCCAAAGTCTCAACCTGAGCCAGTGACCAGCAGTTCGCAAGTTGAGGCTGTCAAAGCACAACCGCCAAAGCAACTGACAAAGAAAAAACCAGTACCAAAGAGTCGCAAATCAGGTGGAATGCAGACCTTCCAAATCAATGTGATTGGACCTTTTCGCTCTGGTATAACAACCTTTATAAAATCTATCTCCGAAATTGATGTTATTTCAACTGACAAAGCCATTGGTGATAAGGAAGCAACCGAACCAACTGATGTTACTACAGTTGCGATGGATTTTGGTAGGAGAACAATAGATGAAGATTTGGCACTATATCTCTTTGGAATGCCTGGACAACGACGATTCGACTTTATGTGGGAAATCTTAGCAGAAAAGATGCTGGGGTTGGTCGTTTTGGTTGATAGTAGACGACCGGAAACATTCATGGAGGCTAAAATCATGTTGGAAACATTACGAGCGTACAGTCCAGTACCGTTTGTTGTTGCCGCCAACAAACAAGACCAGCCTGATGCTTTGGACTCCGAAGATATCAGAATTGCCCTTGCTCTCACAGAGGATATCTCGATTATACCTTGTATCGCTACAGATGAAGCTTCTGTCCGCAACGTGTTGTTGGAGTTAATAAAGAACATTATTGAAGAGCTACAGGCTTAATGACAAGAGTCCGATATGTAATGATGCCGGACGCACAGAAGATTGTATAGAGCCATCCATCCGCCGACTTTCAAAAGATATATCATGGCAAAGCGAATACCGCAGGTCACCGTTTGCTTGTTATAAAAGCAATCATATAGCGTCATATAACAAGACATATCGCTGAATAGAAACTCAAAACGATATTTTTTCTGTCTGAGAATTATCGCTTTTAACCCTCTTTTAAGGGACAACTGTGTTTCTCCCAACATTTTCGTTATTATAATTAGACAAGTGTAGATACTTTTTAGGGGGCTTATTTACCATGGCGCAATCTAACTTTCATGAGCGCGTATTACTTAACTTGGAACGGCTACGCATATTGCGCGACCTCGCTTTACTCAGTGATTCCAAAGTAACGATTTACGACAAACTAACACAATTTGCCAGCACGATTATCGGGGCACCGGTGTCGCTTGTCTCGATGGTGGCAGCAGATTATCAGTTCTTCAAAAGTCAGGTCGGCTTACCGGAACCGTGGGCTTCACGTCGTAGTACACCATTGTCGCAATCCTTCTGCCAGCATGTGGTCGTCAAGAATGAACCACTCGTTGTCGAAGATGCGCGTGAGGTCGATTTCCTGAAAGACAATAAAGCGATTCCTGATTTGGATGTGATTGGTTACCTCGGCATTCCGTTGACAATGAGTACCAAGATGTCATTGGGGTCATTTTGTGTGATTGATAGTCAACCGCGTCAGTGGACCGACGATGAAGTGGCGATTATGACCGAACTAGCGCAAGTCCTCACACTCGAATTTGAGACTCGTGCAAGGTTCAATCTTGGCAAAGCACAACAGGCAGATGTAGACCGTGTCCAACAAGCGATTGAATTGCTGATAAGTACCGTTCAGCCTGATAAAAGCCATGCCAAAGTGTTAGATGCGATTCGTGCCTTCCGCGCTGAACATGATGTGTAACATAGGTATTTAACGTCAGTTTTGGATATGAAACTTAATTGTTCAAACGAACATTGACTAACCAATTGTGATTATGTTTTTGGTTTTTGGTGATTTGTTATTGTTCAAAGCAATGTATTTGCCCTTACCGATCACCAACAACCAGCTACCAATAACAGACTGGTGTGCTAATAAACATCATATTATGTTAATTGAAGTGTTAAGCAAAACTCAGGTTATTTAATAAGCTGATGAACAATAGGGTAGGATTCTTCCTGTTCGTTTGCTTTGTAAGTGGGAAGTTGGTAAAAAATGACAATACCCCAAAAAGGTTCAAGAACAATACAAGTGGATGGCATTCAGTATCATTGGTATGTCCGGCGCAAACCGACAATCATACAAAGTGAATATGGTGGACTGAGTTTTGCAGTAGAGCTTAGCTCAGACCAACCGACCTCAACATTGGTTGTAGTGACAACTTATGACCATCCCAATAGCGTATGGCATGATAAAGCAACAATTCTACCCAGCGACGTTGCCAAAGCAATTCAGGTTGCTATTGGGCATGGGTGGAAACCACAAGAACAATCGGGTTCATTTGAGATAGCTATGCAAGTTGGCACACCTATTGACGAAATAAACAACAACGAGAAATAAACTCATGCCACACCACATCACACTGGAACAAGCCATATCACAACGCGAGCAACTCCGCACTGATGACAAGACATTGGTCTTTACCAACGGGCATTTTGACCTGTTGCATATCGGACATCTCGACTATCTGGAGAAAGCACGGGTGTTGGGGGATGCGCTGTTTGTAGGGTTAAACGGTGACCACTCATCCGAGCGTCTTAAAGGGGCAGGTCGTCCGATTGTGCCAGCAGTCGAACGCGCGCGCTTATTAACGGCATTAGCCCCTGTGACGGCGGTGATTATCTTTGACGATGATACCGCTGACCGCTTGTTGACAGCCATCAAGCCGGATATTTATGTCAAAGGTGGGGATTATGCACACAAGGTTCTGCCAGAACGTCCAACTGTCGAAGCGTATGGCGGACGTGTTGAGTTGATTGATTATCTGCCAAACCACAGCACCACCAACCTCATCAACAAAATCCGCGCGCTCCCGATGGATGACTAACTCGTTGCATAGATACGATTTAATTCAACACCTAATACCAATCCGACGCGACTATGCTGTTGGTTCGCCTGTGCTGACGGGTGTTGCTGACCCATAACGGGCGAAGATACGACGATAATGTGGCGACGATGCCAGCAATTCTTCGTGTGACCCGTTGGCAATCAGTTTACCGTTTTCCAAGACAAGGATATGGTCAGCCCAGCGAATCTGTGACAAGCGGTGTGTAATCAGAATCGTGGTTCGCCCTTCTTGCGCACGACGCATCGCTTTCTGGATTTCGTCTTCGGTCGCACTGTCAATCGCACTGGTGGAGTCGTCCAAAATTAGGATGTTGGGTTGTGTCAGGAACGCCCGCGCCAATGCCAGCCGTTGCCGTTGTCCACCGGATAAGGTCACACCTCGTTCACCGATTTTTGTGTCATAGCCGTCATTGAAGGATTCGATAAAATCATGAGCCTGTGCTTCTTTAGCGGCATGGATAATATCATCACGAGTTGCACCTTCAACACCGAAGCCGATATTGTCCGCAACCGAACGCGAGAACAAGAAAATATCCTGCTCAATTTTACCCATCTGAGACCGCAACGCATCCAGATTCCACTCGCGCACATCAACCCCATCAATCAACACCTGTCCCTCATGTACATCGTAGGTGCGTGTGACCAACTGCGTTAATGTCGATTTGCCTGCCCCTGTCTGACCAACAATAGCAACTGTCTGCCCCGCTTCAACTTTAAACGAGATGTCCTCTAAGATGACCTTATCATCAAACTTGAAGGTCACATCTTTAAATTCAATCCCACCGCTGACAGGTGCTTTGTGTCCGGCTTGATTCTCATCAATATCAGATTCTTGTTCCATCAGTTGCAAGATACGCTGTGCGCCTGCAATACCAAGTTGAAGCAGACTAATTGAAAACAACGATACAAACACAGGGAAACGTAAAACGCCCATCAGTCCGGTGACAGCAATAATATCGGCAATATCAAGCACACCTCGGTCATACATATTGAGGGTGTGCAAGAACATCGCACCGAATGCCACACCGTACATCAGCAAGGGCAGGTATGCCGCTTCGATTTGCCCCTGACGCACAAAATATTCGCGGAACTTCTTGGCGTTGCGACGAAACTTTTTGCGTTCCTCTATTTCTTGTGCAGCGACTTTGACGATTTCTATCCCGCTAATCGTTTCTTCAAGGCGGGCACTGAGGACACCATTCTGCATCCGTTGTTCCATGACAACCGGTTCAAGGCGGTCAATATAACGACGTACCACCACGATATATGACAGCAGAAACAACATCGGCACAAGCAACAATTCGAGGTTTATCAAGGCGATAAAGGTAATCGGCACAGCGAAACCCATCACCATATCGAAGATGAACAACACCCCCGGTTGAATGACATAATTGAGTTGACGCACATCTTCGGTCGCGCGCGCCATCACATCGCCGACCCGTTGTTGGTCATGAAAAGTCTGACTTTTCCCCAACAGGCTGACATATAATTCGTGGCGAGCATCGCGCTCAAATCGTGTCCCGAGGATAACCAGCGATAACGACCCGATAAGTGACCCGATACCATCCCAGACGGAGGCAAATAATACGCCGAGACTCACGCCAAGAATCGCCGCCGCACCCGCATTATCAACGATGAGTTGTGCGCCTTCGCCGAATAACACTCGCGCTGAGGAAAATGCAATATATGCGGATAGGAAACCCAATAATCCGCCGACAAAATACATTTTGTGTTCCCAACAATGCGAGACCATCCAACGCACTGCGCCTGACCGATTATATTCACGTAAACCATCAATCGTGAACTCACTTTTTTGAACCAATGTGAACTCCCATACTCTCTAGTGATTAGAACAAAAGTTCCTTAATTGAATTATACAAGATTATTGTATAGTCACAAAGGGTCGTTGTAAACCAGTTGAATTAAGTCTCTGTGAAGACCAGATATTATTCATGGATACATATGTAATGTCCTGAATATTTTTTGGAAGTAAATAATTGGATATTTTGTCGGTTTACGGACAATGCAGGCATTGTCCCTACAGGGTTTCATGTCGATTTTCGTAGGGGCATGACGTGTCATGCCCGCCAATCTATGTGTAATTTCTTTCGAGACTTTACAATAGCATGAGTTACAAGTGCGTTTCACACAATGTCCTACAAATACGACTTGATGCGATTCTCTGGTTGATGCCTGACTTTGTAGAGGATTTCGCCCGCTTTCGGCACATAGAGTATGCCCTCATCTTCGCGGTTTTCGTAGTCCTCAATATTGATGCTATCGGGGTGCATATACCCTAACGCCAGATTACGAACGGTCTGTTCTGGCAATCCAGTCGCAAGCGTAACATCTATACGCGGATGTTCAACGCCGTCAATATAGGTACCTGCCCCGCGCACATGGGTACTGTGGGCGACAACACCAAGCGGATATTTTTTGAACTGCTTCCATTGACCGAGGAAATAATCACGGACGTGATAGCCGATTTCTTCAATATATTGTTCATGCACAACACTGATGTCCCGCAGAGTTGGGGAATAGACGATAATCTCACCGCCATCTGCCACTGCCGACTCTAGCTTATAGACGGCTTTACCTGCTGTCCACAGTTCATCATACATGCTGGGGGCTTGCGCGAGGACTTTCTGGAAGGGTTTATCGAGCCACACAATATGACGCTGACTGGACAAGGCAACGGCTTGCTCCCATGCTTCGATGATATTGCCGATGAACAATCCAGCCAGTTCATCTTGTTCAACAACCATGCTGACCAGTGTTATCGGTGTCTGTACCATCTCGGCAGCTTGATGCAACATCCGACGCGGAGGTGTATCTTGAATGCCAATCGTATTCATCACACCTGCCAACGCACCCATCCAATGGGTTGTGTTGATGATTTCGGGTCCTGATATGCCGGGGAACAGATACTTCGCTCCGCCGGAAAAACCAACCACCTCATGCGGGAAAACCGGACTCAGTATCAGCATGTGGTCATAATCTTCGATGCGCCGATTAATCGTCACCGGAACAGAATGGTCAAGTGAGTCATGCCACAGGTCGCCCATATACTCGCGGATATGCTTCTTTTTGATTTTGCCGATTTTTATCAGTGCGTCGTCATTGTCCCATTCGTGATTGAATAAGCCAATATGGCGATATGTGCCGTTGCGTTCTTCATAGGTGATGCCGACCAACTCCATCATTCGCTCTTCAGACAGGGGTGGATGTGTGCCTAGCGCGACCATGAAGTCCAACTGCGCGACATCTTCAAGGACTTCCACGAGCATATGAAATAACATCGGGAGTGGGATACTGCGGGTGTGGTCTGGAATAAGGATGAGGAGGCGTTGGTCAGAAAATTTTCCTTCAAGACCATCCCTGAGAATTGTTTTTATCGCGTCGGTGTCTAATCGACTGCCATCGTCGGCGACTGCTTGTGAGTCTAACATGTTGAACCTGAATTATTCCTTGTAATCACTAGCGGTTTTATGTGGTTGTTCAGCGGGCAAAACAGATTGCGGACAGCTAGTAAGCTGTCCCTACAATAATCTTGTCATGTTAGTGTAGGGACTGGCTACTGCCTGTCCGCAAACCTACAGATTATTTCTTCATTCAAGAATGTTCCCATTGGACATGTTTTACATGCTTGTGTTTTGTGAGTAAACATATCTGAAACCATCTTTGACATAAAACCGTATCGTCTGATATATCCCCCAATTGTACAGGGGAAGTAGTGTTTTAACCACATTATTTGTTTGACCTTTAATGATAGAATGAGAAGATAAACATACAAGAACGCTTGAGGGAACTATGTCAGATATATGGCGTTGGATACAAGGCAAATATTATGAAGCCGCCCATGAAGAAAACGATGCAAAACGCGAGATGGTCGAGCTATTCTGGAATATGATCAATGTCGTCGAAAGTGACCCGCAGATGGCACTTAACTATGCCATGCAATCGCGCCGATTAGCTGAACTGCTGGACGAGAAGTGGTTTCAGCAATTGCTTAATCATTGGGAGTTACAAACGCGCTTTGCTTTCCTCGGTGACTATAATGGCACACTCGAACTAGCGACCCGTGCAACCGTCGAAGTCCGCTTGCCAGAGTATCAAGCATTGCCACAACGCATTTGCCTGCACGAAGATTTGATTTCAGCATATGTCCAGCAAGACCCCATCGGCAACAAAACCCTGATTCAGCAAGCCCTTGATTATATGGAAGACGAAGTCAGCCCCAGTGTAGAATGCTTCATCTGTCTCAATAGCCTCAAGTTGAACTTTGCCCGCACCACGAGAACAATGGAAGACGTGATACAAGCAGGCTTGAGTGCGCTCAGTGTGGCAGAAGGCTCACCGCATCACCTGACACATGTGTATACGGTTCTAGTTGAAAGTGCCTACGAGCTGGAACAATGGGACAAACTCTTATTGTGGACGATTGAGATGGAATCCAATGCGCGCAAATCTGAGCGGGATAATTATATTGCAACGGCGATGCAGTGGTTGGCTTTACATGGTCAACGCACAGGCAATCAGATTCAAGCACAGGCATTACATCAGCAAGGTGTACATCGTGCCAATCGGTATGGCGCATTTCTCGGTAAACCCTACTACACCGCTCTGACTGCATATCACGAACAGGGTGGACGCTTGCAAGAAGCACTCGATACTCAACAAACCTATCTGGAACAGGTTGTCGGTAAAGCCAAACCCTTCACAGAAAGCCTCTGTCTTATCGAAATCATCCGCCTGAAAAAAGCACTCGGTCAAGCCTACGATGAGGATGTGACGGCACTCAAAGAAACTGTGACGCACCTCAAAGCACCGGAGTATATGCTAGAGAAGTTGCAGACCGTGTTAGACGCATAAGTCATCATCGAATCTGAATCTAAAGATTTTCATTCCGAAAGCACACGATTATGTCCAAACGGGTTTTGTTTATCGCCACCTTGCATCACCCTGAACAATTGCAAAAAGACCTCGCCAACATATCCGATGATACGCCCGTCCCCCTATTCCCAACCAGCATGGGACAACATTATTGGGAGCGGGTCTTCCGCAAAAATGGCTATACTGTTGATATATTCTGGCGTAATCTATCCGGCTTCGGCGATGGTGATATTAGCTCACTGAGTTCACATGTGCATACACAGCGCATCACCCCGCGCAAGGTCTTTGATGCTATATTACGACGCTTACCGACGACACTCAACCCAGACATCGGACGACGCAATCAACGTCTGCTTGACCACGCCCAGCAATTCCAACCAGACATTATCTGGCTATCCGGTGACAACACTGTGATTCTGCCGGAGACATTGGCACAGCTTAAAGCCCAACATAACTGTAAAATTCTGTATGTCAGCGGGGTATCGCCGATTGTCTTTTCGCATCCGATAGAACGCCAAGCGGCACGCCTCTATGATTTGGTGCTGGTCAATGATTATTATCACGGGATGCAGTGGATGGAACTCGGCGCAAAGCACATGCAATGCTTGCCCTACGTGGCGATTGACCCCGACTTTCATTATCCCAAGCCGATGACAAACGTGCCGGATGAGTATCTATGCGATGTGGCGTTTGTCGGAACACTCGTGCCGGATAACTTATATAGTGAACGGGTGCAGGCGTTAGAAGCTCTGCGCAACTTTGACCTCGGTATCTGGTCAGTGCATGATATCCCCCCATCGCTCAAGGCGTTTCATCGTGGTTATGCGCTCGGTGATGAGATGATGCAGGTGTTATCATCAGCGAAAATCAGCTTAAACACACACGGTGATTTCATGCGCTACGGCGGGAATATGCGCCTATTCGAGACAGCAGCGGTGGGGACATTCCAAATTGTAGACAATCGTCCCGGCGTTGCAAAATGGTTTGAACCTGATAAGCATCTGGTGATATTTGATGACCTCAAGGCTTTAACTGAAAAAGTCAGTTACTATTTAGATAATGCAAGCGACCGTCAGCAGATAGCTGAGTCTGCCCGCCAGCATGTTCTGGCACATCATACTTATGACAATCGTCTGGCACAGCTTGAAAACATTCTCAAACAGGTTTAGATAATGATGAGGTTATCAGATGCCAATCCAACCTGCACAATGGCTTGTGCCACAACGTGTCATCTATGCGTATGCGTGGGGAGCTGTTACGCCTGAGGATTTAGCTGAGCATAATAGCCGTATGAATACCCTCATTGCTGAGGGAACACCATTGGTACATGTAATCCTAGACTCTGCCCCGACACAAACATTGAGCAACCCCAGTTTGAAGACAGGCATGGATACTTTGTCGTTTATCCGGCGCGATGATTTTGGTTTTACAGCACAAATCGGCTCAGCCAATCCAGTAGCCAAGTTTGGATCTATCTTGCTGGCAAAGGTGCTTCGTGCCCGTTACCGCATGGTTGATAATATCGAGAGTGCTGTTCAAATCCTCAAGGATTATGATAGTACCGTTGATTGGTCGCAAGCGGATATGACTGTCATTGCTAAAATCAAAGAAGACGCATCACACGAATAAAGTAGGCAACTTGAATGGATAATTCTAAAGAGATACAAGAACTTCTCGATAAACTCTTCACCACACTTCAATCACCAATTGCCCATGCCTATGGCTATGCTGAACTCGCACAGCATGAGTTGCGTCAACCGGATGGTGATTTAGAACAAGTCGATGGGGATGTGAGGCGGGTCATGGTCAACCTCAGTCGGGTGCTGATATATTTGCAGGACTTCAGCGAAGAATATGAGCAGTTGAAAGATTGATATATTACGGGCGCACACATCAGTACGCCCTTATGCTAAATAACCTGAGTTTTGCTTAATGCTTCAACTAATTTAACATGATGTTTGGATGCGAATTGGCACACTAGTCTGTTATTGGTAGCGGGTTATTGGTGGTTGGGAAGGACAAATATATCGTTTTGACCAATAACCAAATACCAAAAACATAACCACAATTGGATAATCAATCGTCACTTGAACCATTGATTCTCTTATCCAAAACTGATGTTAAATGGTTTCTTGTTATCTATTCCGCGAGAACTTTCTGCACAGCATCAATGATGCTATCGTGACGTGTGCCATTGCTGACCACCATACCAAGATTGGGCAAGGTATCACCCTGTGAAAAATCAAGTGGTGTGCCGTCAATATCGGTGATTGTTCCGCCAGCATGTTTGACGAGTGCCACCCCTGCGACATGGTCCCAAATTTTATGGGCATAATTCGAGCCAGCACGGGGCAGGCGCATATATAGGTCAGCATCACCACAGGCAACCAGCGCATATTTTTCCATGCTGTCGAGTTCGTTGACAATCGCCTCAGTCAGTCCGGCATGTTCACGAGTTTGGTGCATACGAGATTTGCTGGCGTGTTGTTTCTCGACACTCTGGACTGTGACAAATTCTGTCGGTTCAACGCGAGTGGAGATAGCGACTTTTTCGCCCTCACCGTCTGCGAGGGGTGCGCGGTATGTTGCCCCGCCTTGCGTGTAGAAGACTGCGCCTTCTTCGTTATAACCCGGTGCCGCGACAATCCCCTCAGCTACTTCGCCATCAATCAATAGCCCACAAGCAATCGCATAATGTCGGAGCGCGATAAACCCTTTAGTGCCATCAATCGGGTCAATCACCCATGTCCGGCTAGCGGATTTACCCGTGCCAAAATCGAGCCACTCGACAACTTGTGCTTCGGTGACAGCTTCGCCGAGGACTTCACTTAAGATTTCGATGACATTGGCGCGTTGTTCATCGGAGACTAACTCCAAAAATTGCTTACCAGATTCTTCTGATACAACGGCATCATCGGGATAATGTGCTTGTAACGCCCGACAAATCACTGCCTGTGAGCCATAATCGGCAATTGTGACGGGTTCTTTATTATCACCGCTGGTTTTGGTATTCGAGATAAGATAATGTTCTTGTACGGTACGGCAAACTTTAACCGCATCGCGCACTGCTGCAATAATCTCTTGCATAGCGTGTCCTTTGTTCGTTGAAATTAACGCGCCTATGATACGGTTGAACGGGCAAAGTTGAAAGTAAGAAGTTGAATGAGACTATCCCACCGCGCCTTCAATCGTGCTGATAACCTCCTCGGCATTAAACGGTGCGAGAAAATGTACATCAGCGTAGTCTTCTAACTTTTCGCGCAAGTTCGGGAAGCAATCACAGGTGCGTAAATCCACCAAGCCAACCGTCGTCAGGTTGATGTCGGGTAGCGTCTCGGTCATGATGTCGAGTCCCACAAACAGGTTGTCGAGTTCGGCGGCTTCTGACACGGCGACAATTACAACGTCGGTATCACACTCACGCAGGGTATCTGTGAGTGTATTGGTGATGTCACCTGTCACACGGGTGAGGGGTTCATCACTCAGTTGCGCCGGGTCGATTGCCAACCGTGCGACATTATCAATCACCGTGACCGATTTGTCCGTCTGCCATGTGTAATAGGTCGCTAGCTCAATTGTCAGTTGAATCTTCTCAATCGAGACCAAGCCAATCAATGGAATTACGTTCATCGTTTTTGTCGCTCCAGATGTTTTTCAATACTATCGGCAACTTGTAACCAGTGGTCAGTATCCAGCAATGCCACATCCGTGTCTGTCCAGAAGGCATAAGCAATCTCTCGTGCTTTGGGGTCTTCGGGATGTTTGCGAATAAATTCCCACTTGTCCATATTTGCGCCATAATACTGCTCAACCAACTCTGCCATAATCGCATTAACTGTCGCACTGACCAGATAGCCGATGCGCGGGGGAAGTGGTCCGTTCTGTAGCGCATATGCCATATCGGCGAGGGCTTTCATATAGTTTGCCGCGCCGGGGGATTCAAAGTCGCGCAGGGCTTCGGGCGGGAGCTTGGAAGGGGCTGTTCCTGTATTGACCATCTGCATCAAGATTTGACGCGCAAATTTGGAATCAGGATAATAATGCTCGAAGGATTCCAGAAAGTCTTGTGCGCGTTCAATCACCACCGCAAACGCCAGAAAAAAGTCCATCTCCATAAACAGCGACTTCAACAAAAATTGACATTGTTCGGGGTCGCGTGCTTCCGCCGCCTGTCGTAATTTTGCAAGGTTTTCTGTGGTTGACATTGCCTGTCCCTATGATGTTTTATTCGAGATACCAGTAACCAATATTATGGGATTGTCTGCGGGCAAAGCACCTACGGAGATTCACATATTTATCGTAGGGAGGGAGCTATGTCTCCATCCGCGCGGACGAACACACAGGTTCGCCCCTACAATCCTATTCATTATCTTAGTGTACTATCATTCTAGTGATTTGTGCATAAGCGGAGAAGCCCGTACTTACAATTTTGCTTGACACGGAACGCCTGTTCTGATACGCTAATGATGAGCATGACAGGATGCCGTCAGTCCGCGAAAAGGGAATGTCCCACCTGTGTTAGATGATTACACCATATCTGAGACTCTTTCACCCTATCATGCGGACACTAGGGACAGACGAAGGAGAATCTCATGACCAAGCAACTTCCCCTTAAACCCAATTTGGAATATGACAAAAAGCAGGCAAAACGTCTGTTGAAGTTATTCTACGCTGGCGATGATGATGCCATTGCGCGGATTCATACCCATTTGCCCCATGTCCAACATCAACCGATAGAACTTACTCGGCAGTTCCCGCTGACATTGATGCAAGCGCAGACCGTGATTGCGCGTGAATATGGCATGAAAAGCTGGGGGGAACTCCGGTTGGCGATTAAGCTCAAGAACAAAGATTATGGCGATAAGCTGGAGACCTGCAAGCAGGCAATCTATCAGCATGACGCTGAGGTACTGGATACCCTGCTGACCGACCATCCCGACCTGCGCGATACCCTTGATGACCCACATTTTGCATTCGGTTCAACGGCGGTAATTATTTCTAAGCATCACCTTGATGTGGTTGACGTTCTACTGAAACACGGTGCCGACATCAACGCCAAATCACAGTGGTGGGCGGGCGACTTCCATGTAATGGAAATTGTCTCACCTGACCTTGCTGAGCAGTTGATGAAGCGTGGCGCAGAAATCACGGTACATGCAGCGGTGGAACAGGGCTGGCTGGACTGGTTGGAAACGGCTTACGCTGAAAATCCCGACATTGTGCATCAGCGCGGTGGTGATGGCAAAACGCCCTTACACTATGCGACGGACACGGCTGTGATAGATTGGTTGCTCGAACGCGGTGCTGAGATTGACCTGCGCGATGATGACCATATGGGCACACCTTTGCAATGGATGGTGGCACAGAAAAAGTGGGACACGGTCAAAGCACTCATCGAACGCGGAGCGAGGGTGGATATTTTTGCGGCGGTAGCATTAGGTGATTTGGAGCTGGTCAAGCAAACTGTAGCCGATAATCCCAATGCGATACGGGCGCGGGTTGATGAAGCGGGTTATGACCTCGTACCACAGGCAGACGGTTTACATCAATACGCCTATGCGTTCTCGTCGGGACGCTCACCACATCAGGTCGCGTTACTGTACGACCAGCAGGACATATTTGATTGGCTCGTAGCAAATAGCTCGCCCGATATACAACTGCTTGCTTATTGTGCATCTGCTGATGAGAAACAGGCGCAGGCGATTATCGATGCACACCCCAATATCCTCGATACAATTTCACTAACTGACCAACAGCAATTGGTGCATTCGGCATGGAATCGTGAGACCGATGCGATACGGCTGATGCTCAAACTTGGCTTTGACCCGCATGTGACCGATGCCGAAAAGTTAACGCCCCTGCACCGTGCGTCATTTCATGGCTTTGATGAGATTGTCAAACTCCTGCTGGATGCCGATGATAATCCACCACTTGATAAGTTGAATGTTTATGATGGCACACCACTCACCACTTGCCTCTATGGGAGCAAACATAGCTGGCGCGACGATGGCGATTTTGAAGCCACACTCAAGTTACTGGTCGAGGCGGGGTCACCTGTCAAAGCCGAGTGGTTACCGACGAATAATCCTGCCTTTGATGATATTTTGCGGACAGGTCTGACATCAGGTTAGGTGCATCTGACTCATGTGTCAATCGGTAGGTATTGAGAATTTCCCAAGCTGGATTACAATGGGAACAATTGTGGGCAATCATCCCCCACCCCTCAGCCGAATATTCAAGAGGGCAGACAAGTCCCTCGCCAATGCGTTGGAGAGGGATTTAGGGAGAGGTTAGATTACCACAAAACGGGAGCGCTCATGGGCTCTCCCTGACACCTATTGAGATAATCATATTAAGAGAACCCCATGAGTGACATTGCCAGACAAATTGGACAGAGCAAAGCCGGACGACGCTTCATTGCGCAGATGAACTTCTATAACGCCAACGATTTTGAGCGGTTGGAGGAATTCATGCGCGGGGGCTACTATGAACTGATTCTGATGGAAAACCCGATTGACCGTCGCTTGTTTGACTTCAAGACAACCCGCAAATTGCACGGTCGCCTCAAGGTCGAGGCAGTGGAATCGGCAGAGGAATATAGCATCATCTTGATTATGACGACTGAAAAGAACGACACCCGCCTGCGCTTAAAGATGGTTGTTGGCGAAGATTACCCCCATCTAGTCACACACTATGCGCTCACACCGCTTGAGGAAAAGGACGCATCATGACAACCACTGATAAACCCAATATCCTGCCCCGCTTGAATATCAATCCAGAGTTGGCGACACGGATTCTGACAGGCTTCATCAAAGACAGCATCACCAAAGCTGGCATGAAACGCGCTGTGATGGGACTTTCCGGCGGGATAGACTCGGCAGTGTCAGCGTATCTATCCGCCAAAGCACTCGGCGCAGACAATGTGCTGGTGGTGCGGATGCCCTATAAGACCTCCTCTGAAGATAGCCTGACCGATGCCGAAGCTGTGATTGACGATTTGGGTTTGGCGCATATGACTGTGCCCATTACCGACATGGTTGACCCGCTGATTAACCGCTTCCCTGATATGAGCAACCTCCGCAAAGGCAATATTATGGCACGCATGCGGATGATTACGCTCTATGACCAGTCGATGGCGTGGGGTGGATTGGTCATGGGGACAAGTAACAAAACTGAATTTTTGCTGGGCTACAGCACAATCTATGGCGACAGCGGTGTGGCGTTGCATCCAATTGCCGACCTGTATAAATATCAAATCCGGCAGATTGCGCGTTATCTGGGTGTGCCCGATAGCATCATCGACAAGCCTCCCTCAGCGGATTTGTGGGAAGGGCAGACCGATGAGCAAGAGTTGGGGTTCACCTATGACGATGCCGACCAAGTCTTATTCCTGTTGGTAGACGAACGCTATACTGTTGATGAAGTTGCCGAAGAAGGCTTCGACCGTGACTTCGTGGTGAAAATCTGGGAGCGCGTCAAAGCCAATCACTATAAGCGCACCATGCCCAATATTGCCAAAGTCAGTAAGCGTACCATCGGACATGATTTCTTATACCTGCGTGATTACACCGGACGTGCGGGGACAGTGTAAGCATTGGCTGGTGTATTCGTGGCGGATAGCATATGGAAACGCGAAGAATTATTCTGATTTATATTGCTTAAATACATCTACCATTTCTTTCAAACTTGCGAGCTTACGATTTTGTCGTGATAATGCTATTAATTCCTGTATTTCGCTATCGGTGAAAACTTCGCGCATTTCGATGTAAATAGGATTATATAGTCTGAAATATTGTGAATCAAAGTACTCTAGAAGCCAGCGATGTCGAAAGATATATCCTCCCCCAACCTTACGTAACAAACCTAAATCTGCACAATGGTCGAGGAATTTGTCATATCGCCAGCGTGGAATAACTCCTTCACTTGCAAGTATATTGCGCAAAGCAAAATGTTGTATTGAAGCAAGCCCACCCCCAACTAACCATATCGTTAAACCTGCAATTAGACTAATAGTCCACCCGCCCTTAATACCATCATCTAATCCTCCATACACTGTAAAAATTACACTACCAATTATTCCACTGATTATTCCGATTAGTAGCGCACGGGGGATACCATTTTTTGCACTTTGAAGGAAGCCCACATTAGGCTTCAAACGTAAGTTTATTCCTGATTCAGTTTTCAGCCCAAATGTTACTTCAATTATTAGCCAGACCATTAAAGACAATAGAACATACAGTAAGTCAAATTCACTTCCGTTATTTTCACTATTTTCAATGAGAAAGGCGAACATAAATATGATGATAAGTCCTCTGACAATTGCGAGTAGTGAAAATGTCAAATTCTCTGCAAATTCTATCTCTTGTATGTTGATGCGCAATCTAGCTATCATTACCAATATACAACCAAATAGAAAACCTAATAAAACTCCATTTGCCAAACCAAAGGTAAACACCCCTATAGTACCCATACTTAATAGGATTATGGCAATATATCGGGAATTAGAGGTTGTATTTGCCCAATCCGGTTGCAAATCCTCAATATAAAATAAGCTAGTTTGATGTTCCATCATCTGCCATGCCAGCCAACTGAGCCAATGGCGGATATTCTTCTCCGTATATTTGCCAGCCGCATCCGGCTTGATATGTTGTTCGGCATACTTTTCTAACAGGTGGTCACGGCGGGTTGTCTCGGTGGGATTGTCGAGTTTGAGTTGATTGAAAGGTGTGTCTTCATAAGGCAAGCCATCGTAGGCTTCTTTCATCAACGTCAACAGAAACGGTGAGCGCGCCATGTCTTGCGCGACAGTGTCAGCTTTGAGTAAGTCGCGGATGCCCTGTGTATCGCCATCAGCCAGAAAGTCGTTGATTTGCACATCGGACAGCGGGTGCAACAGTATCGCTGAGTTCAAATCGAGTTTGGCTGTGAGTGCGTCATAGTCTTTGATGCGACTACAGACGACAATGTCTACTTTGGGATACTGCTTCTGAAATTTGTTAATCGCCTCAATGCACGCGGAACGCAATTCGACAGCGCGGTCTTCTAAGGTGTCGGTATCCGCACCGGGCATGAAGGCTGAAGACAGTGCGATTTCGTCAAGTCCGTCCAACAGCAGGGTCAGGCGACTGTTTTCAATCCAATCTTGTGCGGTCTTTTTGGGCACACCATAACCCAGCTTAAGTTCACCGACCAGCCACTCATCAAATGGCGGTTGCTTCTGTCCCCATGACGACAGGTTAAAGACGGCGGGCATGGGTTGGTTGCTGTCGTGTTGTGCTTGTGCAATTAGTCGTTCGGCAAGTTGAAGCAGGAGAACTGTCTTACCACTCCCAGGGTCACCGAGTATCAGCAGTTGTCCGTTGACCTTGCCGAAGATGTCACCGATGTCACGGCTGGAATCGGGCAAGGTGTAATCGCCATAGTCATCATGACGTAGTACCGCATCGGGTTGCACACTCACACCGAGGTCAGTCGCGCCCTGTGGCAGATTCTCATAGAGCGCACCTTTAATCCACGCATTATGCACGTTAAACAACATCTTACTACGGTTGTCATCGGTGGGTGCATCAGTGTTATAGGCGATGGTTTCACTCGGTTTATCGTGACGGGTGAGTTCTTCCGGCGGGGTTGGACGCGGGACACCATCAGATGGTGCGGGCGATTCTAAAGCTGTCTTGAGTTGTTCGAGTCCGTGTGTCTCGTCAGTCTCACAATCAAAGTACTGCACAGGTTCAAGCCAATAAGGCAATTCGACATCTCGATAACGCAACAGCAACAGCCGTTTGTCATCACGGGTATACGCATAATTCCACTCGGATAAGACTTCGCGGGATTTAAGGGCTTCCGGTGTCAGGATACCAATCACTACACTCGCGGACTCTAAGCCCTGCTGGATGGCATCACGGAAGAAACCCTCTTTAATATCATCAACATCAAACCACGTCCCATAACCCCATGTTTGCAAGGTATCACGCAGGCGACTGGCAATATCACGATATTCACTTTTGTAGCTGATAAATGCGCGGACGGCTGTTGTCATGATTGTATGTCAGGTATGAATAAGCTCTGTTAGTATAACATGTCTCTGTGTGGTGCAACAGCTTTGCACGCTTTATTGTTAAGTAGGTGGCCGAATGATATTAAAAGCCTTTTTCTTTTTCTAGTAGACATTGACTAAATAATCGAGTCATTTTGTTTACGGACAGGCAGTAGCCAGTCCCTACACTAGGAATAACAAGGTCACTGTAGCCCAGCTGTCCGCTGACTCCTATGCCGAACTTAATTTGAAAAGCATTAACCAAAATTCAAATAACAAATAACCAATTACTTAACTAAACCAACATCACCCACGCATCGAAAAAGCGTTGCAATCTTGTCCGGTTTGATGGCATTATCAGCGTGGTAACGACAAGGAGAAAACAATGACAGCAATTGAACATGTGCTAATTTTGGGTGCAGGCGGACTCGGTGCAGTCTATGCGCATCTGTGTCACACCGCCGGACTCCATGTGGGTGTGGTTGCCAGTGGCGACCGCTATGACCGCTATACGTCAGAAGGCTTTTATATCAATGACACACCCGTCAGCATACCGATTATCCATGCCGACACAACCGACTTCACTGCTGACCTAATTATCGTGGCGACCAAATATCATCACCTTGACGAAGCCTTGCCCGACCTCAAAAACTTTGTGGCTGACCATACCGTGTTTATCTCCTTGCTTAATGGGCTGACGAGTGAGGACAACATCGGCGACCACTATGGACACAACAAAACCTTATTGGCAATTTCGATGAATCTGGATGCGGTGCGAGAAGGCAACCGTATTTATCATTCACGCGGTCCGTTGCTTATATTCGGAGAGCCGGATAATACCACTCTCAGCGAACGGGTTCAGCGGGTGCATGCGTTTTTGGAGCGTGTCGGCATTGACTATCAGACACCGGAGGATATGCGCCGGATGTTGTGGTGGAAGTTCATGATTAATGTCGGCATGAATCAGTCGTCTGCGGTGACAGGTGCGACCTATGGACAATATAAAACCGACCCTGACCTGCGCTGGCTGAAAGAAAGCCTGATGGGCGAAGTTGTTGCCGTCGCACAAGCAGAAGGCGTAAATTTGACCGATGCTGATGTGACCAGCTTCTATAAGACCATTGACATCATAGCTGAGGATGGCAAAACCTCGATGTTACAAGATATTGAAGCCCACCGTAAAACTGAGGTGGAGATGTTCGGTCCGGTCGTGATGCGCTTGGGTGAGAAGCACAATATTCCAACACCTGTCAATCAAACCATTACAGCCGTGATTCGCACCATTGAGGCGCAGTTTTAGGTTGATTGATACTGTCACAATCACCTAACCAGACAGGTTGTCCCACTAGGCAAACGGGAGCAGATGGTGGCTGAGTTGTTCGTAGCCGTATTCTGTGATGAGATAATTGTTCTCAACCCGTGCGCCATAGCCCTCAGTGAGGCTATATGTCCCCGGTTCGAGTGTAATCACATCCCCTTCCCGCAAGATTTCGTCACTGTGCGGGACAAAATAAGGGGCTTCCGGATGACTGAGTCCGAGACCGTGTCCGGCGTGATGGTCAAAGCCGTCTGCGAATCCTTCAGTGCGTAGCTCATCTTTAATTGCGCCGTGAATATCGCGGGCTTTCACTCCCGGTCGGAGCATGGCTTCTCCGGCTGCCAGCGCATCTAATAATGCCTTTTGCAGTTTTTCCTGCCGTGCATTCAGTTCACGACTGACAGCAAGCGTGGTTGTGAAGTCGCCCTTATAGCCGTTGATAATCGGGTAGATGTCGAGAATTATCAGGTCGCCTTCTTCGAGAACATTATCGGTTGGTGGTCCTCCGCCATAATGAGCACGTAACCCCGCTACAAAATCACCCATCGGCACAATCGGATGTCCAACAGCTTCGGTAATCGCGGACATCATGATGTTATAAACCTGTATCTCGGTCAGCCCCGGTTTGATGGCTTTACGGATGGCTTTGTGTCCGGCTTCAATCGCCAAAATTGCCGACCGTATCAAGTCAATTTCGTCAGGGTCTTTGTGGCGACGCATCTCTAACAACGTAGTGGTGAGGTCACTGACATCTTTGACCTTCGCCCCAAATGGCAGCGAACCGATTTCGATACCGGTGCTACTGAATGTCAGTTTTTCCAGATGTTGATTGAGGTCGTGCAGAGCTTTGGCATAGATAGGCAATCCAGCACGGCTATTGGCGGTATACCATTTGTACGGTTCGATGTTGTCGATATACCCGCTGGCAGCATGACCACTGAGCATGTTCTGGACGAGTAGGGTTGTCTTGCCTGTTTGCGTTTCTATCAGCAAGAACACAGGGGCATGATGGGCACATACCAACGGGGTGACAAAAAATCCGGTCAGATATTGGATATGATATGGGTTACTGATAATCAACAGGTCGGCGGATACTTTTTCCAGTAGGCGTTCACGGCGGATGCGACATCCCTCGGCGGTTAACTTGAGCATGAGACTTTTCCCCTGTGATGATGTGTTTGTCTTTTCTAATGATACCGCTAAGTGTGGGTTTATGTAAGTTTTTAAATGAAAATCACAACGATGGTTGGTAGATGTAAGACCAGTCAAGTCACGTTACAATACAGGCAGATTGACAGACACATAAAGGACACATCATGACCGACTATCAAAACTGGACACTTGAAATAGACCAGAACATCGCCACCCTGACGCTGAACCGTGCCAATAAACTCAACTCGTTGACGGCGGATACCTTGCACGAATTGCGGGATATTGCTAATAGCCTCAAAGACAATAGCGAGGTGTGGGTTGTGATTTTGCAAGGCGCAGGCGATAACTTCAGTGCGGGCGTGGATGTAAGCCAGATACAGAGCATGGTCGGTCAAGATGATACGGCATACCGTGAAAATCTGCGTGATTTGCAAGATTGCCTAGATACCTTTGAAAGCCTGCCACAGCCTGTGATTGCCAAGATAAAGGGATTTTGTATTGGCGGTGGGCTGATTCTGGCCTGTTGTTGTGATTTTCGTTTGGCAGATACTAGCGCGACCTTTCATCTACCGGAGGTGCAGTTGGGCATTGCGGTGATTATGGGCACACAGCGCATCACACGGGTTGCCGGCATCCCGAACACAAAAGAAATGGTGCTGATGGCAGAACGCTTCTCGGCGGAAAAGGCACAGGCATATGGCTTGTTGCATAATCTTGTCGAACCGGAAGAACTCGATCAAGTTGTTGATGATTTTGCGATTCGCCTCAGCCAATTGCCACCGCGCACAGTTCGAATTGCCAAGCAGATTATTGATGAGGGGGCGACTATGTCCTTGCGCGACAGTCAAGATTTGGAGATTGACCTTCAAGGAGGCTTGCTCAATAGTCCCGACTTTGCCGAAGGTGTGACCGCATTTTTCGAGAAACGTTCCGCTAACTTCACAGGTGAGTAGAGAGCTGAAAGATGATAACAGCACACAATGTTCAAGCCAATGGATTGACGTTACATTATCATCGAACAGGTAATGATAAACCGCCGATGATACTTTTGCATGGCATCACCGACCATGGACTATGTTGGGAAGATGTAGTCACGGTATTACAAGCTGACTATGACTTGATTCTGCCGGATGTGCGCGGACATGGTTTGTCAGATGTTCCCCCATCAAATAACACATTCAAGCCACTGGTCGAGGATGTTGTTGCCCTGATACAGGCGTTAGATATTGAAAAGCCAATTTTATTTGGGCATTCGCTGGGTGCGATTACATCATTGTCCCTCGCCGGATTTTACCCTGACCTCCCCAAAGCAATCATACTGGAAGACCCACCCCCATGGTGGATGCCTGTTGATGGAGATGCTAATGAGACAATAGCTATAGAGCGGGTACAAGGTGCGCACGAATGGCTTACACTATTGCAAAGTAAACCCTTAGACGCACTGATTGCGATGCAAAAAGCGGAAACACCACATTGGTCAGATACCGAATTGAGAAATTGGGCAGATGCCAAGCTGAAGGTCAGTTTGGATGTACCCGATTTATTTGGTGCAAACGATTATCATGCGTGGGATTGGGATGAATTGTTGGCAACTGTCGCTTGCCCGACCTTATTGATTCGTGCCGATGTGGAACAGGGTGCGATTGTCACTCCCGAATCCGCCGATTATCTATTGGGGCATGTCCAACTATCCGAGGTCGCACATATTGCAGGCGCGGGACACAGCATCCACCGTGATAAATTCGACGACATGATGGGAGTGGTCAAAGCGTTCTTGGGGAAATATGACTGCTAGTAGACTGACTATATGGTATCTTATAACAGATTCAATTTACATTCAGACATCATCAGAACATAAACACCCTGTGGGGTTGATGCCATGTCATCAACCGCTTTCGGGAGCAGACATGGCTACTCCCCTACAAAAAACCCATGTCACCATGATGTCTTGACGCTATATGAAATTTCTATGTTTAGGACAGCCAACATCATATTGGACACTTGGTTATGATAAAAACATCTGATGAAATTATTCATGAAATTGAGCAACTGCGTTACGATGCAGTGATGAATACTATTAGTGGTCGCAAGCATTTCTTGACAGTGTTGCAGGATAACCCTGATTTGCAGATACTAATACAATATGCTAGCGACAGTGATAAACATGAAAAAATAATATATGCCAATTTGTCTAAACACATGTCAATGGAAAGTGACTCTAAATGGGCACACCCCAAAGATGTCTTGCTTGCAACCTACTATTTTGTCCTTACACAGAGTAGCCCGATACTGGCTCGACAAGCAAAAGTAGAATTACTAAAACTGACCAACACGTTTTGGACAGCCTACGTCGTCGAAAATGCTGATATTATCGACCCATCTATCGAAGACACCGCCTCATAAAGCAAAAAAGCGAGCCGTTATTGACTCGCCTTTGATATTCAATTCTGCAAAAGCTTATCCGCCGGAGTATGCGCCGTCGCTTGCTTGCGAGACTAGCTTGGCATACTTCGCCATCACGCCTTTGGTATAGTTGGGGTCGGGAGCTGACCACTTGGCTTTGCGCTCTGCCAATTCATCATCACTCAGTTCGACATGAATCTTACGCTGAGCCACATCGACGGTAATCATATCGCCTTCTTCCAGCAGGGCAATCGGACCGCCGACCATCGCTTCCGGTGAGACATGCCCAATCATCAGACCGCGTGTCCCGCCAGAAAAGCGTCCATCAGTAATCAGCGCGACTTTATTACCGAGTCCTTGCCCGAATAACGCCGCCGTAATCTGTAACATTTCACGCATACCCGGTCCACCAACAGGTCCTTCATAGCGAATAATCACCACATCGCCCGCTTTAATTTCTTGTGCTTTGACCGCTTCAAAAGCATCTTCTTCAGTATTAAAGACACGCGCAGGTCCGGTCATTGGGTCGGGCACATTCTTGAGTTTGACAACGGCACCATTAGGCGCGAGGTTACCTTTCAGCACGACCAATCCGCCACTCTCTTTGATGGCATTATCAAGGTCACGAATCACCTGTTGTCCTTCGGTTTCTTTAGCATTGGCACAGGCTTCTGCGAGGGTCTGTCCGGTGACGGTCATGGTATCGCCGGACATATATCCGCCGTCAATCAAGCGGTTGACGAGAATCGGCACGCCACCCGCCTTGAACAAATCGAGTGCCACATATTGTCCAGTCGGGCGCATATCAGCGATAATCGGGGTACGCTTGCTGATTGCTTCGATGTCATCAATCGTAAATTCGATGCCAGCTTCACGCGCAAATGCGAGGCTGTGCAAAATACTGTTGGTACTTCCAGCAGTGGCAGCCGATGCCGCAATCGCATTTTCCAGTGACTGACGGGTAACAAGGTCGGACGGGCGGATATTGTTCTCCAATACTTTCAATACAAGCTGTCCTGCACGGAAGGCAACATTCTCTTTTTCAGGGTCTTCGGCAGGGACATCCCCCATGCCCATCGGACAAATCCCGATAATCTCACTTATCATCGCCATCGTGTTTGCTGTGAACTGTCCACCACAAGCACCAGGTCCGGGGCAGGCAACATCTTCAACTTCCATCAATTGCTCATAACTAATTTGACCTGCTTGGAATTGCCCCAATGCCTCGAAGACATTCACAAGGTCGATGTCTTTACCATTGAGGTTGCCGGGGTAAATTGTGCCACCATAGAGCATAAGCGAGGGTAGATTGAGGCGTATCAGTGCCATGATAGTGCCGGGGATGGTCTTATCACAAGATGATAATGCCACCACACCATCCAGCATATTGGACATCGCAACCAGCTCAATACTATCGGCAATCACCTCACGGCTGATGAGTGAGCCTTTCATGCCCTCCGTGCCCATCGTGATACCGTCGGAAATGCTAACCGTGTTAAATTCAAAGGGTGTCCCGCCAGCAGCACGAATCCCACGTTTGACATCAGCAGCCAGCTTGCGTAAGTGCCAGTTACACGGTCCGATTTCTGTCCATGTGTTGGCAACCCCAATAAGTGGTTTGGCGAGGTCATCATCAGTGAAGCCAACTGCTTTGAGCATAGCCCGTGCGCCGGCTCGTTCCACACCGCCGACAAGTGCGCGACTGCGTTGATTTAAAGAATCCCTGATTTCAGGTGAGTCTGACATAACAAAGTCTCCTTTTTAAAGCATAGTTTGTCACAGGACAGGGGGATGCGCTTGTACGTTTTTGTCCTGTCTGTGAATGAATAGTCGTATTGTAGCGCATGTAGGCACACTTGGCACATGTGGTTGTGTATCTATTTGAGTTGAACTTACCAATATGCAAACATATCTCAATACATGAGCATCTATGTTGTTGGTTATTCGTTGTTAGTTTTTGGTGTAAACAATCGTTTTGGGGCATCATTTTCCAATCACAAATAACCAAAAACCAATGACAAGCGTTTGCAAGGATTGATAACTTCAGAATTTCAAACGACTTCGATACAGTCCTGAACGATATGGATAATTGAAAATATTAGACCCTCGCAAAAGTAGATACTCATTTACCAACTTTGGTTGGTAGCGGTATATCACGTTGACATGTTACAGTAACTCTACGAAGGACTTGGTGGGACTTCGGGGGAATTGTAATGAGGGACGTTGATAAATATGAACTTTGATGATGTAAAAGCTGTCTTGCATGCTATCCAACAATCACAACCATTGCCTGTAACGGGTTTACAAACAACGCTACGGCAAAAGTCAATTATCAGCGATGAGATGCCATTGCGCCAGCAAGACGACCGCATCAAATCATGGTTGCTGAACGTTATTAGCTCACAATACAATCGTGTCCGTCGCTTTCATCGGCTTGCCCCCATATCTACTGACATGCCCCGCCAACAACTCATTGACTATTTACGACAAGATTATCAACAATCTGACCGCGTCCTCGAAGCATGGTCTGTGATGTTCGTGCACTACTCCGGTTTGCTAGAAACTCTCACCATACAAGAATACGAATCTATCGCACAGACCAGTGAACGCACCCTGCGTCGCCGTCAAATTTACGGACACCGCCTCATCCACATGCACATTCAATTATGTTGAATACCTCATCAATCATAAACACTGTGTTGGCTAATTATCACAGCAACCCGATTAGGCGCGTCAGTGTATTATACTGGATATAACCGTTATCTCGATACCATACAAACGTTTCGCGTAAGCTGGTCGCAATGTCAATTTGCGGGGTGAACAATTCAGCATAGGCTTTGCGCCCATCGAAGAAAATATTTGTGCCACCAAGGCGTGTCTGATTGGCATCCATTGGCGTTTGAATCCCGACCCCGCGCAAAAATTCGATTAAGCGTGCCGTTGGTTCGAGCATTATATCTGGGCTGGTGAATATCGGTGTACGGACTCCACAAGCTTCAGCAATCATCTTAAACCACATGGTATAGGGATAATTCGCGGTGGTCAGGATGTAACGTTCACCAGCACGACCGCGTGTCATGGCGTTGACGTGTGCCTGTGCCACATCACGGACATCAATAACAGATGTGCCTCCCGTAGACATGGGGACTGCCCATTGAAAGCGGGCTGTCTCAATAATAAATGTGCCAGAAATCGCATTGAGGTCACCGGGTCCGATAATAACAGCAGGGTTTAGGGTGACGACATCCAGCCCATCTGCGACAAATTCCGCCACAACGTCTTCAGCTTTCACTTTCGAGTAGGCATACCAGAATCGCTCCGGTTTCATATTGAAGGGTTCAGTCTCGTCGGATGCTCTGCCATCATTGCGGAAGCCAATCGCAGAAGCACTACTGGTAAAGACCACCCGCCTGACTCCGGCAGATTGGCAAGCGGTCAGGACATTGCGTGTCCCATCAACGTTGATGCGATAGAGTAAGTCTTTATGGTCATCTTTCCAGTAATCAGCTTTAGCAGCGACATGATAGACAACATCCACACTCTCGCAGGCACGGGTCAATGCGTCGAGGTCATCGAGTTCACCTTGAACGCCAACAATATCTAGCCCGTCCAGTACATCCAACTTTTTCTCCGAGCGATACAATATACGCACGTCATGCCCGTCATTTACGAGCAATCGCACCAGATGTGAGCCGACAAATCCTGTCCCGCCTGTGACCAAAACCTTCATTGATTATCCTCTATGTGACAAAACCTTAACCAATTTCTGCCAGAACATTATACATAAGGCGCAACAAATCGGTTATCCTGTACGTATAAGAATTAAGCGTAACCGTCAGAAGGGAGAGACCCATGGGGCGCAAACATAATACACATGACAAAAAGTGCAAAATAGTAATTGACATAAACAACGAAAAAGATGAAGAAAGCAAAGCCAAAGAAGAATTTTATGGTCAGATTGCTGAGGGTGTTTTCGAGGCACTCGGTGAACGTCGGTTGCTAGCCCGCAAACCGGATGGGGACATCGCCTTCGAGCTAAACTTAGCCGCCAGTATCATTATAGGTGTGTTGCTGACCATCTTTCTATTCCCTGTGATTATCGGCATTATCATCTGGAGCTACACCCAGAAAATCCAGTTTGAAGTGATTATGGACATTAGCGATGAAGAAGCCGAACAACTCGATAATCTGGAAACACAAAATACGATTATTGGAATGAGCTACGACAATGCTGATGGCGAGGCAACGCTGATACAACAGACTTAGAATTTGGCAGGTTCAGAGTGTATCACGTTAACATCATAAGTAGGTGGTCGGATGATTCTAATAGACATTGACTAAATAATCGAGTCATTTTGTTTACAGTAGCCAGTCCCTACACTAGTAATGACAAACCTTTTGTAGCCTAGCTATCTCCTGACTATTATGCCGAACTTAATTTGCAAAGCATTAACCAAAATTCAAATAACAAATGACCAATTACTTAATTGATGGGATAGGTTCATCGCTACAAATCTGGTTGTTAATAACGCGCTTCTCTGACAAAAAGCTACCTTATCTTAAGTTTGAAGTCTGGAACATTCAAAAATCTTAAGGGTGAACAAGTTGCCTGCATAGCATTCGTCGCTTACACTTAGATATAAAGCACATGTTATTGAGGCAATCGTTATGTCCTTTCTCTCAAAACGCATTAATGAACAACAGCAACGTGAACAAGAAGAAATTCGCGCCCGCGAAAACATCGCTAATGCAGATGGCGAAGATTTAGATGAATTGTTTGGTGAAGACCCTGAACCGAAGAAAGTCCAAAAGTTAAAACCAAAGAAAAAAGAAGCCCCTAAGAAAAACAGCAACAAAGCCGATTTACCTGTTGACCCCAATCTAGTATCTGTCAACACGCCGACCCCATTTCAAGTTGGTGCAGGTACAACCAAAGTTGTTGTCAATGAGGTGCGCCCCGATGGGTCATGGATATTAGACACAGGGTATGTCGTCCCGCCCAAAGACCGCACCCCACTCAAAATTGCTAAATTGCGTCGCCAACTGCGGAGCAAATTGCTGGCATTCCCTGACGAAGCGGATGACTGGTCACGCCATGATGATGATAAGTGCAAGCTGATTGAAGACCGCCTGAAAACCGTTATCAAGAAGCTCGGCGAACAACTCAGTGCAAATGAATATGAGATGTTACGCGAGGCTCTGCTAAACGATTTACTCGGCTTCGGTGCGATTGAGCCACTGGTACAAGACAAGAGTTACTCTGAAATTATGGTCAACGGTCCCGATGTTGTCTTTGCGGAATATAAAGGTAAATTGACCGAAACAGAAATCGTCTTTGATGATGAAGACCACGCCTTCTGGACGGCACAGAAAATTGTGCGCCCCTTGATGCGTACCCTCAATCGTGAAAACCCGATGGTGGATGCCCGCCTGCCGGATGGCTCTCGTGTGCACTTGATTACACTACCATCGGCACTACAGGGTACAACCATGACCATTCGTAAATTCCCCGATAAGCGTCTAACGGTTGAGGATTTAATTAAGTTCGGTTCATTTACATCACAAGTTGGTGAATTTTTTGAAGCCTCCGTAGTTTCCCGTTTGAACATCGTAGTATCCGGTGGTACGGGGTCTGGTAAAACAACATTGCTGAACGTGTTGAGTTCGTTTATCCCTGAAGATGAACGGATTATCACGGTAGAGGATTCAGCGGAATTACAGTTGGCACAGCGTCATGTTGTCCGTCTGGAAACTGCGCCACCTATCCCCGGTGAGGAAGAAATTGGTAAGCTAGAAATCCGTGACCTCGTAAAAGGGACACTCCGTATGCGCCCTGACCGTTTGGTGGTTGGTGAGTGTCGTTCCGGTGAGGCGTTGGATATGTTGCAGGCGATGAATACCGGTCATGATGGCTCGCTGACAACGGTTCACAGTAACAGCCCGCGTGATGCTGTCGCCCGTCTGGAAACACTGTGTATGATGGCAGGTATGGATTTGCCCGTTGAGGTGATTCGCTCACAAATTGCAGCGGCGATTCATATGTTTGTTCAGCAAGCCCGCCTTAAAGATGGTAGCCGTAAAGTGGTACAAGTCACAGAAATGCAGGGTATGGAAGGGACTCGTGTCACCTTGCAGGACATCTTTGTCTATAAGACCCCTGACCATCGCGGACAAGGCTACTCCCATGAAGGTGGCGGTGACCTCGAAGCGACTGGCTTCCCACCGAAGTTCCTCGAAACCTTCAAACAATATGGCTTTAACCTCCCGCCACGTATCTTCAAGGGTGGGTCATTCTAAGTCATATCGGCAAACCGACAAATAATTACAGATACACAAAAGCGGACGGCACCTAACCTATGTCGTCCGTTTTTAGAATCTGTTTTAAAGTTCAACATATATGTTTTTCTCGCGGACATGTCGTTATATACCCCGACAAAATTACATCTGTATCAAGATTCGTAGATGCGTCCAACAACAAAAACCAATAGATACCATAATATTCAAACAGGCTTGTATATATGCGTCATCCTACGTGTCGAGAGCCGTTGTGATTTCTGTGAGGTGCATCTTCTCGTGGATACCGCATCCCTTGACGGCTTGCATCAGCGTATATTTTTGCATAAACGGGGTGGTGAATGGTGTTTCGAGTTGGTCAGTCGGGAAGGCGATAATCACCCCGCGCAGTTGGTCACGCGCTGACTGCCATTCCTCAAGGGCTTGCTCCCATGTTTTATCAGCACGGTCAACACGGCGCATTTCGTTGAAGTCGTCAATATTGGTTTTGCCGTGCAGGTCGAGGCGGTACTTTTCGCCATCCATAAATGCTTGAATCGCCTCTACCATGTCTTCCTCAAAGGCAGTCAGATGTGTAATGAGGTCTTTGACTGTCCACTCTGATTGGTCTCCATGTACCCTTAACTCCGGTGACACACCACTGACAATATCCATTGCAGATTTACGGCGTTCATCCATCCCGCTGATAAGGTCGGCTTTGTATTGCGTTAAGGTTGTCATGAGGACAGCTCCTAAAAAATCTATTTGTGTTAGTGATAGTCAATGATTGTGCATTGTACAGATAATAACACGCCAGAGGGGAAAAGTAACGAAACCCATTAAGCCCATAAGGCAATTGCATATGGAAAGAATCGCATTGAATCAACAACACCTAAAAATATTTTTCACCACCGAGACACCGAGTTCACAGAGGAAAGAAATGAATGGCGAGAAAATTTGTACAATCTTCACCTTATTTCTTCCGTACTTCTCGTATTTATTCACCTATCCGTGAGATTTCTAGCGGACTGCTAGTAAGCTGTCCCTACAATAGGCTTGTTATTCCTAGCGTAGGGACTGGCTACTGCCTGTCCGAGATTGCCAAAATAAGATTTCCTTATGGTAAGGTGAATAGTTACTACTTCTCTGTGTCCTTTGTGCCTTTGTGGTTATAAAAGCTTTTAACAGTTCAAATGTAAAAAGGAGTTATGTTAAGAATACAAATGCGTTTACCCCATTAAGTTCATACAATAGTTGCCCCAACACCACATTAATGACATCTATCATTCAGCGTGTATAATAGATGTACGACTCTGCTATAGTGCGATAGATTGAGGACAGCGTTATGTCGTGGAATACCTTCCAAACCTTCATCCGGCGACTTTCCAAACCGACCCGTCGATTGATTTCGGTGTATGTTGTGATTGTGGTGATATTCACTATCTTGCGCATATTAGGTATACAAGGGGTCTGGTGGATTGACTTAGCCAACGCCTTTGCGCCTTACTGGTATTTGCCAATGGTCGTGACATTCCCGCTAGCAGTCGTCGTTACCCGCCAGAGCGAAAAGACAAATCCCCCGCGCTGGAGTGTGACATTACAGGTCCTCTTAATGATGATTGGTTTGTACTGGTTTGCGTTGCCAACGATATATAAGCCGATAGCCCCACCTGATGGCGAGACCTTTAAAGTGATTACTTATAATGTTCTCGGTAAAAACGACAACCTCGACGATGCGACTGCATGGCTGGTGGCACAAAATGCTGATATTATCGTTTTGCAAGAAACCAGCGAAGGGTATGATAATCGTCTGGCGGGCTTATATGATGTATATGCGCATGAATCTCATATTGAAGGCAGTGTCCGTATCTTTTCGCGTTATGAGATATTGTCCAAAGAAATTCTCGTGATAGAAGAATACCCTGGGCATCTGGTGTTACGGCTTGTTCTCAATCAGAATGGGCAGAAAATCGCCACCTATGCCACACACTTCGCCCTCCCGCAGGCAGGACATAAACATCTGCCGATACCAACGGTGAATTATGATATGGACTTTGTTTTGCGCTATGACGAAACCCGTCGCAACACACAAATCCGCAACTTACTCGATTTGCTCCAATCCGAATCTCTGCCGTATATCCTCGCAGGGGATTTTAATATGAGTGATGCCTCGCTGATTTACCGTGAGATTGATGCACAACTGACGGATGCCTTCCGTCAAGCAGGGGCAGGCGCAGGACGTACATGGCCCGTTGCTGAGAAGATTGGTCTGCCGAATGTGATTCAGCCGTTCCTGCGGATTGATTATGTATGGCATACCGATGACCTGCGGGCAATTTCGGCACAGGTTGGCGCACCAATTGGCTCTGACCATCTTCCTGTTACGGTGGAATTTGAGTGGGTTAACGAACCCTAGTTGAACGGTTTATCGAGCATATCGTGATGCCACTGTGTTATACAAGCGTTATCGAAACGGAATTACACAAATTATCATTGATACCGTCTGCCATCTTCATCTCTGCCCATCCCAATACATCTGACCCTTTGTAGATATGCTTGCAGGAACACACCATGATTACCGAACTCACACCGGAACAAGAAGCCCAACTCAAAGTCTATGCCGAGAAGTGGCGCAACATCGGACTGTCTACTGAGCCTGCTAATCGTCCTCAAGCAGAAAAAGGTATATGGTTGGCATATAAGCTAGTTGGACTATCTCCGCCTCAACATATTATTTGGCATACCTCGCCGTTAAATATGAATTCATTAGACATTCCAGTTTCTGTAAAAGATGTCGTTTTTAGTTTTCCAAAAGAATCGGTGAGGCATACAATCAGGCAAAGGGTGGATAGCTCAATAGCTTTCTTGGAGATAGATTCAGTCCATCGAGTTGATGATTTAATCGCTGATCTTACTCTCAAAGCAGGTAGCTCATCACTCGAGAAACCTGTTCTCAGTTCGTTGTATGATTGCGTAAACAACTGGTTAGCGTTTTACATGTATTTCGATTACATTGGTGATGTGTTCGGGCTTACCCTTGAAACTGCTCGACTTGAGGGGTTGTTTCAAATAGTGAAAAATGCAGGTTGGTGGCTACCTTGCCAAGATATTTGTCATATAAGCGAACGCCATAACATCCTCAAGCTAGATGACCAAGACCGCCCCCACTGCGAGGATGGACTTGCAATCGGCTATCCTGATGGTTGGGGCGTGTATGCGTGGCATGGAGTGCGTGTGCCAGAGTGGGTGATTCTGCGCCCTGAGCAAATCACACCGGATAACATCATGTCGGAAGATAATACCGAGGTGGCGCGGGTCATGCTCGAACGCTACGGACAGGATAATTTCATCCGTGATGGTGGGTTTTCTATCGTACAGTCTGATGATTACGGTGCATTATATCGGGTTGAATTTGACAACGGTGACGAACCGATTGTAGCGGTCAAGGTCAAAGATGCCAGTTCCGACCGTGAGTATTTTCTCTATGTACCACCCCATGTTCAATCGGCGCATGAAGGGGTCGCTTGGACATTCGGCTATGACAATGTGGGCGATTATAAGCCGGATAAAGAGACGTAGATTTTTTGCGTATACTTACAATAGAACGAATTACACAATAACTCCATTTATGTATGGTTGAGTCAAAGTAGTAGATTGTCATTTGCCTGTGCATCGCCTGCCGTTCAAAACGGGCAGGCTACGAGGTGTTGGAAACCCGCTGAAGGGGTTAACCGGAGTCCCTTTAGTGGACTTCCCAATTTTAGTAGCCAGAAGGCTTTTAGCCTCTGGTGATGTTGTGGTTTTGAGTCTATGTCACGTTCTCAATATGCCCCAAAATGGTCTCGGCACGGGCTGACCATGTGTACTGTGACATCACCTGCTGATAGGCATTGTCTGCCAGTTGTGCGCGTAAATCTGGGTCATCTTTCACCCGTTGAATTGCCTCTGCTAGTGCATCAACATCCGACGGCGGGACAAGCAAAGCCGTCTCACCATCACTGACCACATCTGACCATGCTGGCAAATCCGATGCAACGATTGCACTATGCGATGCCATATACTCGAACAATTTCAGCGGTGAAGTGTAATAGGCGAATTGGGTGGTGTGGGGATGAGGCATAGCGCAGACATCAAAGGCACTCAAATAGCGTGGGACTTCATGCGGGGGAACATGCCCGACATAGAGAAACTGTGATTCGGGTAAACCCAAGTCTAGCCATGTTTGGCGCAACTGGTCTGCCATATCATCGGGACCACCGACCAATGCCAAATGTGCACCCTCAACCTGTGCCAACGCCTGCACCAGTGTCCCAACCCCTTTATCCATGCCTATCATCTGCAAGCGTCCCACAAAGCCGACAATATACGCTGACCTATCCCAACCAATGCTATCCCGTGCGGTGTTTCTATCGGGCACATCAGCAAAGCGTGATTCACTGATGCCGTCATGCGCGACGATAATTCGGTCAGGCTGTGCGCCCCGTTGGTCGATGAGGTCATCACGCAATTTGGGCGTAATCGCAATCACACTGCCGACCCGTCTAATCACCTGTGCCTGTAACCGCGCCCCGCGTGTTGTTGGTGAAAAGAGATGTGCTTCGTAGGCGAGTTTGGCTTTTGCCTTAAAGCGACTCAGCATCGCCAGCAACATCTCATCACGAGAATAATAAATATCGGCAGAGGTGAATAAGACCGCAATCGACATGGCTATGATATAGGTCAGCATCTGCACATAAAAGGCAACCCTTGCCCCATTGCTATCGGGTGCGAACAATGGGAACACATCGAGACAGGGGATTTGTCGAATCTGAAAGTTTGGTTTGACACCGTAATAGGCATAGGGGTCATCTATGGCGCGCATCTCTGGTGTATTAAAACGACGCGCCACCCACAGCGTCACCTCATACCCTGCATCGGCAAAGGCTTCGCAGTTTTGCACAATTTGTAAGCCGTGTGCCTTTTCGGTCGGTAAGCGCATCATCGAGATGTAGAGCAGTTTGGGCATGGGGTTGTTATCATGTATGTATATAAAACGTAGGGACAAGGCATGCCTTGTCCCTACAAATATTCATTCAATTTGAATCGAAAGTCAAATTACATACTCAGTGCGTCGTAACCTGGACCACTGCTGAAGAAATCATAGTTCGGTTGAATATCAGGGGTGAGGTCAATCACTTCACCTTCCGCATGTTCAACAATGACTTTTTTATCGAATGGAATACGTTCTTGCCCTTCCATCATTTCATAGTCAGCGGGAACTTCTTCTTCGATAAAGATAGCTTCAAATGGGCATTCTGGGATGCACGCACCACAGTCGATGCAGGTGTCGGGGTCGATGAAGTACCAGGGCCATTCGTTTTCTGGCTTACCCGCTACGATACATTCGACCGGGCAAACTTCTACACACGCACCGTCACGCAGGCAAAGACTTGTAATAATATGAGTCATTGGGGTTCTCCTCAATTGCTTGAATTTGTCAGACATACACACAGTCAGAATAATAAAAGACTGCTTATGATGTGCATATTACCGCACTTTAACCGTGTGTTCTACTACTTTTGTTGGATTTTAAACTGAGATTTACCTTTTGTGTTGACTGATTTTCGTTAGAGATTGTTTCAATTTCACCTTAGTTAAAAATTTTATTTACCCATTGTATATATGAAGTCTCAAAAGAAATTTCATATAGTTTGGCGGGCATGACACGTCATGCCCCTACGAAAATCGACATGAAACCCTGTAAGAACAACGCCTGTATTGTCCGAAACCAGCAAGATAGATGATTATTTACTTCTGAAAATGCCGGACATTACAATAGTGGCATAAGCACGAAAGATTCTGTATGCTGGACAACAATGTTCAACATGGAGGATAGCCACATGATAACCCGCATCGGTGCATTAACCATCAGTCAAAGTCCACGTTATGACCTGATTGACCCACTCTATAACGCATTCCCTGATGCTGAGATTATCGAATCAGGTGCGCTGGATTTTGCGGATGTAAGCAGTTTACCTGATGGGAGTGATGCCTATTATCCGCTGACGACGACCTTGACCAACGGCGATATCGTGACGCTTGACCGTGACTTTCTCATTCCTCTATTACAACAAGCCTGTGATGCGATACAAGAGCAGGATGTAGAGGCGACGATTCTTTTGTGTGCGGGAGATTTCTGGATGGATGTGATTGGTGAGAATTTTTTCATACCAACGACCGTTGCACAGAATGTCCTACAGGCAATGAATATGCTGAATGTATTTGTGGTTAGCCCGATTATCTCGCAGAACGAGCCAATAAAGGATAAATGGGAATTTGAGAAGTTTCGCCCAACCGTGATGACCATGCCAACAGATACGGATACCTCAGCGCGGATTGATTGGATTAATCAACATCTGACCGATGAGATAGATTGCGTCGTGCTGGATTATGTTGGTTATCCGGTTGAGGAGATTCTTAAGTTACAGCAAGGTGTCAATAAACCATTATTCGAGTTGGGACAATTGGCGATTGCGACACTGTATTCTATCATCGGATAGTGAGGATATAACCATCGTCTCAATTGGACTTAACACCGCATGGTTTGCTGTCAGATTGTCCGTTAAAATAAGAGCCTGTTTGAATATTGTGGTGTCTATTGATTTTGTTTTCGGGCGCACCGTTATAGCCAATAAGCTGAGATGTTGCTTCGTGAAAATTGTCTTGGTTGGCAGACAACGCAGGCGTTGTTCCTACACAAATCTGCATCAATATCGTAGGGACGGGATTCTTCCCGTCCGCCAGAAGAAACCACATATTTTGAATTTCAAAACAGGTTCTAAGAAGACTCTTGATGTGTAGGGGAGTAGCCGTGTCTGCTCCCGTGCGGGTGAATACATAGGTTCGCCCCTACAATAATTGGTCTTGATGTAAATGCTTTTTATCAAGGATTATCCATGCCATTTTTAGCCCCACTTGCCTTTATCGGACTTGCCATTGCTATACCCATATTGTTGCTGTATATGCTCCGGTTGCGCCGTCAGGAACATGTGATTTCCAGCACGTTTCTGTGGCAACAGGTCATCCAAGACACCGAAGCCAATACCCCATGGCAACGTCTACGCCGGAACTTATTGCTGTTCTTGCAATTGCTGATTCTGTTGCTGATGGTGCTGGCACTCGCGCGACCATTTATGACTGTGCCGACCGTCAGTGCAGGCAAAATTGCGCTATTGGTGGATGCATCCGGCAGTATGAATGCAACCGACATAGATGGGCGGACGCGCTTTGATGAGGCAGTTGCACAGGCGTTGGACATCATCAACAACATGAACCCGCAGGATACCATTTCGTTGATTCGTGTGGCGGAAGTAGCAGAACCGATTACATCCTATACCGATTCACAGGCAGAACTCCGGCTCGGATTAAACAGTATCAGTGTCGGTGTCGGTCAAGCGGATTGGGACACGGCATTAACATTAGCAGCAGCGGGTTCAGCAGGTGCGGAAAACTTCAGCATTGTGATGGTGTCGGATGGTGGGATTGGCTCGGCGACTAGTCTACCCGCCAATATTCCACAACCGATTTATGTACCCGTCGGCGAATCGTCCGATAACGTTGCGATTACGGCATTAGCGACCCGTTCGCTGGCAGGGCAACCGCCACAACTATTCGCACAGGTGACCAACTACGGTGAGCAATCCGCCGATATTTCACTGGTGATTCGCCTCAATGATGTGCTCAGTTTGTCACGTAGTGGCACGATTCCACCCCAGAGCCAACTGCCGATTCCGTTTGATGAGCCTATCACCGAACCGTTTGATACCCTATCTGCCTCGCTGACATTTGATAATGAAGTCAACAATTTCCTCACATTGGACGACACCGCATGGACTGTCCAGAACGAGGTCAATACCCGCCGGATATTCTATGTGTCGGATGGCAACAACCTGTTTGTCGAGCAAGTCTTACGCAGTTTACCGGGGGCGCAGACATTCAGAGGTAACGCTGATAACACCCGTTTGCCCGGTGATGACTTTGACCTGTATGTGTTCAATGGGTGGTTGCCGGATGTCCTACCGGATGGCGATATGTTAATCATCAACCCGCCGGACTCAACACCCTTGTTTGCTGTCGGGAGCGAAATCACCGAGACATCGAATATTGAGATTGTACCTATCGACTCACCGATTACTGCATTTGTTGACCTTGACGAGATGAGTCTGCTCCAATTCCGTAATATCATAGCCGATTGGGCGCAACCACTGATTACAACTGATGGTGGAGATATTCTGCTAGTCGGTGAAACCAACGGGCAACAAGTGGCGATTCTGCCGTTTGATGTGCGCGATTCTAACTTGCCATTGCTGATTGCCTATCCCGTGCTGATGGCAAACCTTGTCGATTGGTTCAGCCCAGCCGATATTGTCAACCTACCGGATGGTCTCAGTGTTGGCGATTCGGTGATTATCAACCCGCCATTACTCGCCGATAGTCTGCGCGTGACTGCCCCCGATGGCACAGTGACCGACTTACCCGTGAATAGTAGTAGTGTTGTCTTTACCAACACCGGACAGCTCGGTATCTATCTGCTGGAAATTATCACGGGCGGCGAGGTGACCCAATCGCAGAACTTTGCTGTGAATCTGTTCACCACAGGTGAAAGTGACATCACCCCCGTTGCTGAAGATGGTCTGCAATTGGGCGGTACAGCTATCGAAGTTGAGACGGAAGAACAACTCGGCTTACGTGAATTTTGGGGTGTATTTATCCTGTTGGTATTAATTGTGCTGTCGATTGAGTGGTATGTCTATCATCAACGCCTGCAAGTCCCGACCATCCTCACGCCAATTCAACGTCGCCGTCAAGCACGGGCGGGATAATGACAAAAAAGGTTTAGAGGTGAAAAAGCAAGTAATAATCATATGCTAAAATAAAAACATGATTAGCATGGAGCATAGTTATGACCCAACTCTTGTTGAACCTTTCGGATGATATGTTAAAACAATTGGAAATTGAAGCGCAACAGAGACAAATTCCCATTGAAGATGTTGTTAAGACAGCACTCGATTATTTTTTTGTAGACCGTGAACCGACCAACGAGGAAATTTTATCGGATTTGCGTGAGTCACTCAAAGATACGAAAGCCGGACGAGTGCGACAAGCTGATGACGTATTTACTGAACTCTATCAGGAGTTGGGTTTCGATGCCGACGATAGTGACACTCTCTGATACCTTTATCAAACAACTACGTAAATTAACTCGAAAATACCCTCTCGTTGTTCAAGATGTCGAGGAACTCACAAAAAACCTGCAAAATGATGCACGACCCGGTGATCAGATTCCTGATATCGGCTACGAAGTATATAAAGTTAGGTTGAGAAATCGTTCAGCAAAACGCGGTAAGAGTGGTGGATTTCGCGTCATATATTTTGTTCGGTTAGAGGACGAAATTACCTTACTCACTATCTACTCTAAAACTGACCAAGCTGACATATCACTGGGTCAGATTGGTCACATTGTTGAGCAAGTTATGTCACAGGATAATGATAACAACGATATAGAATAAAATCATATTTTCATTCGTACATCCAAGATGTAACTTTTCACGCCGATTCAACGTCGCCACCAAGCACAGGCGGGATAACGGCAAAGAAACAATACCTGCTTTGTCCGCAACCAATAGCTAATCTGTTGTTGAGTCGTGTACACGGTGGATGCTAAGGTCAACATCTTCGCATACACTCTGAATAAGTTCCTTGTAGATTTCCATTTCGCCTTTTGTACCAGTGATAGCAACTGATGGCATGGTTTTACGGATGATAGCAATGTCACCATAGGACAGCTTTAGTATGTCTTTAATTGCTTTTAGAGCCTGTCGTTTGTTGACACCGAGTGACTCAAGTTGTAATGCCCATCTACCATTTATGTGTATATCATGGTTTTTATAACGATGTATGTGCCCCCTATAGCTAATTTCGATTACGTCATTGCAATGATGACAATGGTACGTCTCTAACCATATGATTTCATTATTGTCATCAACAGCCACTTCACTGCGAACATGTACCTCTGTCATGCCACAAATGACACAAGGGCGTTTACTTTTGAATTCATACATGAGTCAATTTGTCCATAAGTCTACATTGTTGGTTAGTGTTTTCCGATAACCGCATCATACAACGCTTCATATTTATCAGCAGAACTCGCCCAGCTATAGGACGACTCAATCAAGGCGCGACCGTTGCGTGATAAGGTGTGCTGTAAGTCGCTATCCTGCAACACATGAATCACACCCTCTGCTATCGTATCGACATCGGTTACCCATGCTGATTCTTTATGCGTGACATGAATCCCATCGACACTCAGCGGGGTCGCCACGACCGGAATCCCCATCGACAATGCTTCGAGGACTTTGTTTTTCAGTCCTGCGCCAATCCGCAACGGGCAGACAAATACTGTTCCCTGTGCAAGATACGGTTGTACATCGGGGACACGTCCGGTGATGTCGATGTGGTCGTTGGCGAACTCACACATCCAGTCCGGTGGATTATTGCCGACCAGTTGCAATTTAGCATCCGGTATCGTTTGGCGCACACGCGGGAGAACCTGTTCTACGAGTACACGGACAGCATCTTGGTTGGGTGGGTATTCATAATTGCCGACAAATAGCAGGGTATGTGGGTCGCGCAGGGTATCTTGGAGCTGGAATTGGCTCAGGTCGATGCCGTTAGAGATTATCTCGATACTGAGTTCCAGTTGAATCTGTAACAGCATGTCCTTGTCGGGTTCAGCAATGACGACAATGCGGTCATATGGTGTGAACATAAAACGTTCAAAGCGTCGCGCAATCGGCATACTCAAGCGCGGGAACAGGTTTCCCTGTTGGATGGCACGTTGCAGGTACAGTGCATATGATTCGTAGGGTGTAATCAGGTTGGGCAAATCGGCAAACAGCGGATGAAACTCATACACACTGATGCCACCAAAACAATGCACCACATCATACTCGTGCTGGTCGAGATAGGCGCGAATACCCTGCCACATCTCCGGCGTGAAGCTCTCTTGTGCTGAATCTGCAAAGCGTGATGATGGATTGATTAAGCGTCGCAGATAGTCCAAACCACTGCGTGGTGTCTCGCGGTATAGTTTAATGTGGCGGAAGTAGGATTGATATGCCGTCATCTGGTCGGGGTCATCATCTTGATTGTAGAGGGCGATGAGGTCAATTGTATAACCCCGCGCCGAGAGTTCCCGCGCTAGATGCCAGATAATCAGGCGGTCACCATAATGGATTGGATAGGGTGGGCAACGGGAGATAAGCAGAATCGTTTTCATAGATTGTTGTCCGGCAGTGAATACACCTTATCATCCTACCAATCTCATATACAGTTGGATAGGTAGTGTTCAGACAACATAAAACAATGTAAGTTGTCACAAGTTGAAAAACATCCTATTTCTTAGGTCTCCAGCTGGGGATGCCGTAATGTCCCTCTAGCAGTGGATAAGTAAATGTACCATCGGCAGACGTAATCGCAATCGCACTGCCAGCGGTTGGATGGGTTGCTTTGTAGACTAGATATTTATCGTCAGGTGACCATGACATCCCGTGCTGTGCATGTACTTGTTCAATCAGTTCCCATTGGTTATCAGTATCTGATATATAGATGCCATTAAACGTTCCTTGAAGATGCCCTCGCAGAGTGACAACCGACTTTACAACGTGGCTTCTATCGTGCGAGGCGACCATCGTCCCACGAAACACATATGCTTGCCACAGGTGTTCCGGTGCGACAAAGTCAAGTGGAAATAGTTCATCGGGAATCTGAAAATCTTCGCGTTGTGGTAACTTTGATTTGCATTCACTATTGCCATCTATCAAGTAGCCGGCATTCTTAGCTCCAGTATACAGTGGCTGAACCTCTCCTGTATGTATGTTGATGATGTTAAAGCTTAAATTGTAAGGTTCATAATACCGACAATCCTGCCCCCAATTCGTTTCAGGATAGTGTAAACCATGCTGTAACCTAATGAGCACAAGGTCAGGGCTTAACCACATAATACCCTGATGGCTGGTTGCTGTTGTGTTGTATATAGCGTTCGAGACCTTTGTATCAGCATTCGTCAACATAAGGCTCACATCCTGAACAGTGAGTCCATTATCATCATTCCTCGATACTGCTGTTATATAAGCAATATATTGCCCATCAGGTGAGTAAAGCGGATGGAAAGATTTTCGTGAATCATCATCTGTTAATTGTGTCAGCTCAATGGTATCAAATGCTGTGTGAAAGTAGGCATGAAAAATCTGAGATGTTCCATCAACATTACCATAAAACACAAGTTCGCCAGATACAGGTGATAGGATATTTTGCGATCGAAATATGAGATGTGGGTTGTTTGTCAGGACATGCTGTCCGATAGTAAGCAATCCGATGCTCAATGTCATCATGACCGCGATAATGACATAACGCCGATACTGTGAGGGATGTCTTTTTGAGGGTTTGCGCATGAATTAGCTCCACATTGCGTGGTGGAAACCCAAAAAGAATTGGGTCGCCGATGTCAAACTTGTTGACAGTGCAGTGATAGTCAGACCATAACAGGTGTCTGATTACCTAACGGCTGTTACACGTCATCGAATTTTGTAGAGGTGTTTATGATACAAAGCTACTGTTTTCGTAGAGCATACGCAACCATGCTCATACCAAAGACCAGCGGAATCACAGAGAAAGACAAGGCAGTGGCATCCCCACGTTGCAGGGCATTGCCAATTAAGGTCACCACACCCAACGTAATCAGCGCACCTGTGACCACCATCAGCCCGCGCCAGAATTGCCGTTTGCGTTCTTCCGCAAGCACAAGTCCTAACACATCTTCTGCCGAGTATGGCTCTAATCCACGCCGAATCAAGACCTCAATAATCTGGTCGTGGCTATAATTTTTTTCGAGCATGTCTTCGGCGATGAGTTCATAGTCGATGTCATAAAACGGCATGATATGTCCTTTAGTTACTTGCAGTCCCTTATATTAACCTGAGTTTTGCTTAATGCTTCAACTAATATAACATGATGTTTGGATGAGATATTGGTACACTATTCTGTTATTGGTAGCTGATTATTAGTGGTTGGAAGGACAAATACATTGTTTTGACCAATAACAAATCACCAAAAACCAAAAACAGAACTACAATTGGATAATCAATGGTTGCTTGAATAATTGATTATCTTATCCAAAACTGACGTTATATTATATTGGATGCGTCCCGTTACAACAGTCTTACAAGGTATTTACACAGATTATACACTCACTCATTTGTGAGGGTTTATTCCAATAATTTGGCATTTGGGCTTATCGGGAATGACACGTCTATGCCCCTACACACAGAAATCAATGATTCGTAGGGATTTGGCGTGCCAAACCAACCATATGCCAAGAATCTGAAATGCACCCCATTTGTGATGATAACCATCTTATATCACTCAATTGTGATACGATGATTAAAAGCTGACGAGTAGAACACACATAATATGTCCGATTCCTTCAACACATTTGACCATCTTCCACCAGAACACCATGCCGAAGCTGAAATCATCTGGACACGAGTGCCGGAATACTTCAAGCGACTACTGGACACCGACCCAGCGATGACACAAACAGGCAAGATAACCAGTATATGGAGGCGACTTCAGGATGGTGAGCGGGTTGAGATGTTGTGTCAACCTATATTCAAAGCAAATCTAACGTTGTTGGATACACATACTACTGTAGGAACAACAGCCCGATTATGGCGTGCCGGACATCACTTTGCCGGTGGTGCAAATACATCGGTACTCGCGTATTACGATGATGGGACATTACTCTGGCTTGATAATCATCAAGATAACACCGATTTTGAGACATTTTGGCAACGCGAAAATCTAAAAATCGACAATCCCGAAGAAGCGGTTATGTTCATTATGTATACCAAATTTCGTTATCTTCCCGAACCCGGTAGGATGAAAATTGTTACCCGACCAGAGGACATTCCCCATGACTTTATGGATTGGATTGACAAGCCACATAATCGTCAAATGAAACTCGACTATCAACAACAGGTTGCCCAACTTGCACCGAAGATGTCTCCACCGATTATTTATACGGAATCAGGTGTGCGCCACTATACTTTTTGTGTCTGGTTGCATGTCTTGGGACAGGTATTTAGCTTTGATTGCACATTGGACTTTAATGGTAAATGGACATTCAATGCGATAATGCTAGGTGCATCGTTTGGTGATGTTTTCATGCCTCGCTAGTAGAGCACAGATAATACGCTGTTATTGTATTGTCGTCATTCATACGAGCAAATCATCGGCATGATTGTCATGTTGTTGTACACCCTAACCAACTAGCCACAAATTTATCCCTATCTTCAGAACGGTGTTTCTGTTTGTTGACTGTGTTGTCCATCATCGCTTTACCACGCGCATATGCAAACCGCCTTTCGGACGCAAGGTTACCAGTGGTTCAGGCTCGACAGTTTTCTGCACTAGCTCCAGTTTGTACCGTTGTAGGAGTGTCGCCAACACGAGGTGTCCTTCCATCAGAGCGAAGCTGTTGCCGATGCACACCCGCGCCCCACCTCCAAACGGCAGATAAGCATAACGCGGGATTTGCTTTTCATTTTCTGGCGAGAAGCGTTCGGGGTCAAAACGTTCAGGGTCGTCCCACAGGTCAGGCATACGATGAATCACATAGGGCACGATGAACACATCCCACTTCTTCGGAATGGTGTACTCGCCAATTTGCACATCTTCAATCGCTTGACGGGTGAATGCCCATGCTGGCGGATATAAGCGCATCGACTCTTTGAAGACCATCAGTGTGTACGGTAACTGCTTGAGGTCTTCCAGTGTTGGCGGACGGTCACCAAGTACACTGTGGATTTCGTCGTATACTTTGGCTTCGATGTCGGGGTGTTGCGAGAGCAGATAGAACGTCCATGTGAGTGCATTGGCGGTTGTCTCGTGTCCGGCAAGGAATAATGTCAGCACCTCATCGCGGACTTCGCTATCGGTCATGCCCACACCGTTATCGTCGGTCATCATCAACAACATTGACAGTAAGTCTCCGGTATCCTCACCACTGGTGCGCCGTTCGTTGATGATATTCATAGTGATATTGTCGAGGATTTCAATCGCCTGTTGCTTGCGACGTTTCTGCGGAGTCGGCATCCAATCGGGCAGGCGCACCACCCGACGCGACGCTTCTACCACATGATGCAATAACACATCCAATGCTTCACCGACTTCTTTGGCATCCTCACTCACATCAGCACTGAATAGCGTCTTCGCTACGATGAACAAGGTCAGGCGCATCATATCTTCGGCAACATTGACAACTTCACCATCTTGCCATTGGTCACGTAATTTGAGCGAGTAGTCCACCATATCATCAGCATAGGCATGGATCCGTCCGGTGTGAAAGGCAGGTTGCGCCATTTTGCGTTGACGCTTCCAGAAGTCGCCATCACTAATCAGCAGACCATTACCCAGATATTCGCCCAGTGTCCGCTTGTATATTACCGATTTGTGAAAGGATTTCGCCTGTTTGACCAGCACTTGCCCAACTAACTCCGGCGCATTGACCTGATAAAAGTGATATTTGAACACGCGGAAGTGCGCGATGTCCCCGTATTCACGCATATTATTCAGCAGAAAGGGGAGCGGGTTGCCGTGATATTGCAAGATATGCCCACCAAACCAGCCTTCTGCGGGGGTCGGGGGTGTCAGGTCGTGTGTGATGTCAGGGTAGGTCATTGAGGGTCTCCACTTAACAGAATTCACGTCGCAATCTATACACAAGTTCTTCAAAGCATGTTAAGCCACGTACATAGCGGTTTATGTTTGTCCATTCAATTAATTGTTCAACTGAATGAATATGCCAGATTTTTATGGTGTTATCCCATGACCCTGACACTGCAAAGCGTCCATCAGGGCTAAATGCAGCTTGATTGACCCATGTATCATGTCCACTAAATATCCGAAGCTCAAGACCATTTACACTCCATAGACGGATGGTCGCGTCGGCAGATGATGAGAGAATGGTTGTGTCATTGGCGTTAAACATTACTGAGCGCACCTGACTGCTGTGACCTTCCATTAGACTAAGCGGGCGACCTGTTATGGTATCCCACAGTCGCACCGTTGCATCAGCTGAACCCGTTGCTAAAAGCGAACCATCACTGCTGAATGCAGCTGAATTGATGCGGCTGGAATGTCCTAGATATTCCTGAACGACTTCGCCTGTTTCTATGTTGATTAATCGTGCTGTATTTGCTCCTGCGAGGAAGTGGGTGCCATCTGGTGTAAATACAACGGAACGAAGTTGACCATCATCGCCTGCATATTCTTCGAGTAATTCACCGGAGTCAATATCCCATAACCGAATCTTTGTGTCGTTTGAGCCTGTTAAGACCTCTTGTCCATCTGGACTGATTGCAACTGTTGTCACCCAGTTATTGTGCACCTCAAGGACACCAATTTGCTCATAGGTATCCACATCCCAGATACGAGCGGTATTATCCTCACCCCCTGATACAAGTAATGAACCATCGGGTGAATAGGCAAGCGTCCAAACATCATCAGTGTGTCCGTCAAGGCGAGCAATCTGTTGACGGGTTTCGACATCCCAAATTCGGATTAACTCATCTAGTCCAGCAGATGCGACAATATAACCGTTCTCCATATACGGGCTGTAGATTGTGGCAAAGATGTTGTCTGTATGTCCCGGTAAACTCAATACTTCAGCACCGTTGGCGAGATCCCAAACACGGACGGTATTATCGTCACTGCCTGATAAAGCATATCGACCATCATCGCTGATGGTGATGGCACGAATAACCCCTCCATGCCCTTCAAATCGTCGTAACTCAATGCCATTATCGGTATCCCAAACACGGAAGCTATTCTCGCGCCATGCACTTGATAGCGCAATTTGACCATCAACACTGTACGCAACACTATTGATATAGCTCCCATGCCCCAAAAACTCTCGTATCAGTTCCCCTGTTACTGTATCCCATATTCGCATTGGGATACCATAACTACCTAATATCTGTGACCCATCTGGACTAAATGCGACACTACCGACACTGAGGTTAGGTTCATATCTAACATCGTGTTCATAGTATCGAATGACTTCGCGTCCGGTATCCAAATCCCAGAGTGTTGGTGGTGTATCTATCGCAAGTGAAACAGCTAAATCGGGTGCTAACGGATGAAAGGCAACATCAACAACCTTGCCGAGATGGCGACGATAAATCCCAATTTGTTCACCTGTCTCTACATCCCACAGGCGCATGGTGCGGTCAGCAGAACCTGACAGAATACGATTACCAGTGGTATCAAATGTGACAGTTGTCACATCGTCAGTGTGTCCTTCCAAACGACGTACTTCTTCACCTGTTTCCACATTCCAAAGAATAATCTCACCGGAAATACAGTCGTTATTGGCTGTGTTATCGCGTTCACCACAAGAAGCCGACACGAGTAATTCTGCTGTAGGGTTAAAATCGACTGCATTAATACGGTCGTTGTGACCAGCAAAAATTTGAAGCTCCTCGTTGGATTCGACATCCCAGACCAATAAAATTCCGCTGTTATCACCGGACGCAGCTAGTTCACCATCAGGGCTGAAGGCAACTGCATAGACATCATCTTCATGTCCAGTAAAACGGCTAATAGTTCCGGCACTATAAGCGGCTTCAGCTAGGGCACGTTCAGTTTCGCCACTTCGTAACGAGGGGTTACCTGCATTTGCTGCTAGTGCAAGGGCAATACTCAGGTCAGTATTGTTGTTTGTTAGCGCAACTTGAGAGTTTGCTGCAAGAGATACCCGTTCAGCTCGTTCGCTTTGGAACACCGCTTCAGCACGTTGGGCTTCGGCTATATCACGTTGGGCTTCGGCTATATCACGTTGATTTTGAGCTTCAACCACTTGGAATATCATGAGGATAAAAAGGGTGAGAAATATTATTCCAGCTCCACTAGCAATAATTTGATTACGCCGTTGCACACGACTGCGCTCAGCACGACTAGCAAAGATATATTCTGTTTGGAGCTGAGTGGGTTTGGGAGATTTCGCGCCAGATTCTGCTAACCATGCTTCGGCTTCTAGAATTTCAGTATCGGTTAATAAGTAGCTAGTGCGTCGGTCTTTATCATCCCACTCAGTAGCACGAACCAGATAGCGTGTGTGAGCTTGTACATAGGCGAGGTCGGTTTCTATCGCCTGAATCAGCCGTTGATAAGCAATCTCAAAGTCATCACCTTCACGGAAGAATACCCAATTGTGTGTTTTGATAGCTTGATGTAGTTTTGTGCTGAGTTCGTCGTCTGTCACTTCACGATAGAGAATTGGAACGATACGTTTGTTGTTCTGCATAGCATGGTCGATTTCATCGTAACAGACTTGGGATGCAACCGAATCAGGACTGATGATAAAAACAAAGGTGTCTGCACCCTCAATACCTGCTTGAATTTCTTCCCACCAATCTGCTGTCAGCGGAATATCTTCCCAATCTGCCCAGACTTCGCGGTCTTCTGATTTCAGTTTTGTAAAGACCTTTTCGGCAAAAATTTTGTCCTTGCGTGAATACGAAATAAAGACATCTGAGATATTGTATTTATCTGCCATGTAGCCATCCTCTTTAAGCCATCACCCTAACGATACAACAAGAATCAAAAAGGGGCAAAGCATTTTGGTGCTTTACCCCGCATAAATCATAGTTTGACAGCAATTTAGTTACTGGCTGGAATCACCAATTCTTGCCCGACAGAAAGTGCGTCTGGGTTGGTCATGTTGTTAATCTCGACAATTGCACTGATAGATGTGCCATAGCGTCTTGCAATCCCGCCGAGTGTCTCGCCGGAGACAACCACATGGATTTGCTGTCCGGCAGATGGAATGTTATCCGCAGGTTCAACGGTGGCGATACTGCTACCGCCCAAGCTGGTTGCGGTGGGAATCGGTTGCGTGACAGTCTCACTATCAGCATCAGGTTCGTCGCTTGCCTGTGACTGCCCTGGGACACATCCCGGAATCCGCAAGGCTTGTCCCACTTGAATATTATCACTTTCCAGACTATTGAGTTCTTGAATCGCTTCGACAGTTGTGCCGTTGTCAATCGCAATACGGAACAGGTTATCACCGGATGCCACTTCATAGACACATTCATCATCTTCGGGGGCAACCCCAAACTCGGTTGCGGTTGGCGGGATGATATTCTGGGTCGCAGTTGCTGTCGGCGGAATAATTGTCGGTTGTTCAACTTGTCCGGGGGCTGGTTCGGGTGTGTCATATACAATGTCAGTTGCAGTTGGGACAACAGCAGGGACATTAGTCGCAGGTTGCACGGAAGTCGGATTTTGTGTCGGAACATCAGTTGGGTCAAGGTCGGCAGGGTCAGGGGTTTTGCTTGGCTCAACACCTGTTGATTCTGCTGGGGTTTGCTCAACATCTTGTGCCGAGACATCTTCCGTCACTTCAACAGGAGTCAATGCAGATACATCAACGGTCGGGGTGGCTAACGATTGGACACTCTGGCTATCCACTTGTTCAAACTCATCACCTGCTTGCCGATAACATCCAGCCAATGCCAACGCACAAATAACCAATGGTAAGAATATGCGATGTGTCATCAATTATCACCCTCTTTATCTTGTTGGTTCAACCATAGCCACATTATATAGGACACATGGTTGATGGGCTAGTTGAGGATAACTAACTTAAGCACACAATCCAGAGCATGGTTGTAAAGTCGGACACAGGTCTATCAGGATTGTAATGTGAAATGGTACTTATCGGACAAATCTTTTGCAAACATTTGTAACCATTAGAGTATCATATTACCATCAGCCCTACCGATGCCGACCGTATCTTCCGTCTGTTGCACAACATCTTACATAATGAAGATGTGCATAATGACGACTCGGCGATTACGACAATTAATAATCTGCTGGCACGACCCGATATTTCACAGGAATTTGCCGAAGCCCTCAACAGCCTCAAGTCGCAACACAAAAAGCCCATCGGGTGGTTTCAGCGTTTCTTCCGCTGGTGGTAGGTAACGCTGTGGGATTACTGTGTTCATGTAGTGTTCTGAATATAATTGAAATTCGGCGAACAGACGGATGCCTGTCCCTACAATGGATTACGAAAATTCTGTAGGGACGCGCTTCCATGCGTTCGGTATTGATGTCCGAATGCTTTCCAAACATTATCTTATTATTGACGTGCCCAATCCTCGATATTCCACAATTCAGAATCCCATGCGTTCATATCAATGCCTGTGAGGCTATTGGCATGGGCAGATATTGAACTTCGATGCACAAGCGGAATCATAGCACCGCTCTCGATAAGCAAATCATTCATCTCTCGGACAATTGCAGCCCGAGCTTCAATACCACTTGTCTGGGTCAATTCTACATAAAGTGCATCATATGCAGGGTCGCAGTAACGTGGGATGTTGCTTGCAAACCAACTATTCTCTGGACCGGGAGTTGAATCACATATCCATCGACCAAGAAAATCTTCTGCGTCTGGACCAGCAGTACCGCTGGTGAACATCTCAACATCACTGTAGAACTTCTGGTAGGTGTCCGGACTGGCAGGGTCACCACCAAAGAATACAGCAGCATCAATATTACGGAGTTCTGTGTCAATACCAATTTCTGACCACCATTGTTTAATGAGTGCCTGCGTACTTTGACGCACTGCATTGGTAGAGGTCTGATATGTAATTGTCAACGGAATCCCATTGTATTCACGAATCCCATCACCATCAGTGTCCACAATGCCAGCTTCATCGAGCAGTGCATTTGCAAATTCAATGTCCTGACTGCAACCGAGGTAGGTTTGGGAAACATTTATAGGCGGACCATTTACGATATTACATGCAACGACACCAGCATATCCATAGAGTTGGTCTGCGATGATGTTACGATCAATTGCTAATGACATAGCTCTGCTCATAGCAGGAATGGTCAAGAATGGATGTTCATTTGAACCATCTGCAAACCATATCGAGCGTTGACTTGTTCCTAAATTAGAAGACGGATTGGTTTGATTGAGTAGCAGGCGTTCAACATTTGATCCAAAGGCAACCACGACTTGACCATTGCCAGCAGCTTCCATAAAACTAAGAACGTCGGGAGAAATCTGGAGATTCCAGGCATAGTCGGCTTCACCCGTTTCGAGAACTGCACGGGCAGCCGATTCAGCATCACCACCACCTATCAGACGGACACTCTCAAAGTAAGGTTTGGCAGGGTCACGATAATTTTCGTTCCGTACATAATTAACAAAATCATTGGCACTGAATGTGTCAACAACAAATGGTCCCGTACCAATTGGTGCAAAGTTCTGTTGTGTACAGTTCACAGCACTCGCCCCCACACAACCTGCAAATTGATTTGCATTAAGAATAGGCGAGTCTTGGCTCACAAATGGTAAATATGGGAATGGTTTTGGGACATCAAACGTAATGACAACGGTCAAGTCATCAATCGCATCGACTCTTACAACATCATCAAAATTGTTAAAGAATGCACAACCTGTATCTGGGTTTGTACAGTGCTCCCATGTAAAGACAACATCATTGCTCGTGAACGGTGTGCCATCCGACCAAACAATACCTTCTTGAAGTATCCATGTGATGGTTGTTAAGTCTTGGGATATACCACCATTTTCCACAGTTGGAATAAACTCGGCTAAAACAGGTACGAGATTACCGCTGGAGTCAAAATTCGCCAGTGGCTCTAATACAAGTGCAGAAGCATCAACATCTTTTGTCCCACCAGATAGATATGGGTTTAGTGTTGAGGCAGCTTGCCAATACAAAATGGTAAGCTCACCCCCGTTAGGTCGTGCCACAGGAACAGGGGTCGCCGGACATCCGGTAGTTGTGTCACCAAATTCATTCGGACATACGTCAAAAGCATCAATGACCCCGTCACCATCTGCATCCGGACATCCATTGACACTGCCGGATTCAAATGGGCATTCGTCAACTTCGTCCGCAAATCCATCTAAATCAGTATCCACAACTTCCGGCGTGTTGGTTGCAGGTGGCGTATCGGTAGGGGTTGGTGTCAAAGACAAGATAAACACAGTTGTCTCTGTTAGACCAATTTCAAATGCCTGTGTCTGTTGTAGGGCAACGGCGGTATTGGTCGCATCCAGCAAGGCTTGTTGGGTCTGCAAGTTTTCAGCAATCGCCGTGCTTGTTCCAGCGGCAACGGCATCGGCTGTTTCAATGACTTCCAGCGCACCCGTCACCTGTATACTGGCATCACGCAAAGCTTCGCGCACACTGGTTGCCTGCGCGTTGATACCACTGATTTCTGTCCCTGCCAGATTCATTTCGTTAGCAGCTGCCGTCAAGTTGGTATCGGCAATGGACTGCGCCGCAAGTGCTGTCGCTACTGCAATTGCTTGATTGGTCGCAATGACATTGGATTCGGCTACATCCGTATTGGCTATGTCTGCCTGGGCTGCTACAGTCGCAGCTTCATCAGCTAACAGTGCCACATCAGTTGATGCAAGGTCAGCTTCACCCTGTGCTGTCGCAGCTTGTATATTAGAAAGAAACGCATCAACTTGTGAGGTAGCGGCATTGTCACCCGATATTTGTGCATCGGTTGAGGCAATATTAGCTTCGGCTTGTGCCGTTCCCGCTTGCTCATCGGAGAGGTTGGCATCCGCAAGTGAAGTGGCAGCATCCGCTTGTAGAGTCAGGGCTTGCTCCTCAGCGATGTCAGCCGCCGATTGGGCTTCATTCGCATCGGCTTGTGCTGTTGCCGCGATAGCTACAGCATTGCCAGCGTCGGTTGCCGCACTGTTGGCATTATTTAAGGCAATCTCTGCGTTCGCCTCCAAAGTCAATGCCTCTGCTTCGAGTTCGGCATTATTCATCGCAAATATCAACGCCAGCACAATTGAGCCAATAACAACAGCAGCAACCAACCCACCAGTCGAAATTTGGACAAGTCTACGGTTACGCTTTTCTCGTGCAATTCGCTCTGCCTCATGTTTGGTACTCATCTCAAGGAAGATAGTTTCCTCTCGATTAGCGAGGTTACGCTCAGACCATTCGATAGCTTCTTCTAATACGATACCACGATATAGCTTATCTTCTGGTTTACCACGCACATTCCAATCGGCAACATCCGTTGTGAGTGCCTTCTGGATACGTAAGTCAGCACGGGCAGCATTTAGCCATTCACCCAGCCGTTCCCATTTGCGGATGAGTGCTTCATGACTGACTTCAAGCATTTTTTCGTTATAGACGAGGCTGGCAATCAACAACCGTGATTTAATAAATTCTTCCATGACCTCGCGCATGATGGTTGTTTGCTCTGCATCGGTGAGTGTCAGCTCTTGATAGGTCGCACGTCGTCGGGTTGTATCGTTGGTCGATTGCCCCGGTTCAATCAAGCGCATAAACATGGCTCGTGCTAGTTCACGGTGTTGGTCAGAGGGGAGTTTCTGGTATGTGTTTTCAGCATGTTTTGCTAATGCACCCTGCACACCACCCATTTCCCGATAAGCAGACATTGTCAACCGATTGCCATCGCGTTGGTCAAAGAGTTGTTCAAGTGTAAATTGTAGAAGTGGTAATGCGCCGTCTTCTTCTCGTACTGCAAACACCATCTCGGTGACGAGGTCTTCATCAAAACTCAAACCCACATCAGACAATTGTGCTGGTAACTTGACAACATCATATAAGTCTGCCAATGACATAGGGGTCATTAGCGCATGATGTTTCTCCATCAATGCGGCAAAAGCAGGGTAATTGGCGGGACCGTCATAGAAATCTGCCCGCATACTCAATAAGACAAACAACACCCCATCGGAATTGGTCGTTGCATTAACGAGCAAGTCAATAAAATGGCGTTGGGCTGTCTTATCGGGGACAAGCGTGAACAGTTCTTCAAATTGATCAATATAAAGCACGACCGCTTCGTCGGAAATCTGACGTGCCAACATATCAAGCCCCGTTGTGGTATGGCTGTCCAAATCCTCACGAATCGAGTGCATCGTCTTTTCTGACAGATGGCGTGCCAATGTAATCGTGAGATTTGCCAGCGGGTCTGTGCCTGGGACGATGGTGTCGAGCAGAATCAAATCCGGTTTTTCTTCTCGTAATTTAGGTAAAACACCCGCCATCATCACACTGGATTTACCACTCCCTGATGGACCCAAAATGGCAAGGAAGCGTGCCTGCCGTGAGTTCTCATCAATGAGAGACACCAAATTCTCAGTTAATTCTGCCCGCCCGAAAAAATCCTGACTATCGTTGGTCTTGAATGACTTGAGACCTTTGTATGGATTGCGAGGATTGGCGACCTGCGGCAATGTCTCTGTCGGCGGTTCTTTAACAGGTTCAATATCAGTGGGACGCCCATTTAAGGCTTCAATCAATGACGGTAGATTTTTTGCATAGCTTATACCACGCAAATCAACATTTTGTGTGCTTCCTAATCCTAATGGCACACAGTCAATCCAGTTATCACCATCCACCCACAACGGATAAATCGGTTTTTTTGAATCTTTGGCAATGGCGATTTCATCACGTACATAGAGCGAACGACGCGAATCCGGTGACGCGACGAGTAATATGGCACTCGCCCCACGCACAGCATCACGCAGGGCTTGATCCCAATCCGGCGTTCCCGGTATCAACCCGACCTGATCAATCCAGATGTCAATCCCTGCATATTGCAAGTCTTGGCGGAGTTTCTGAACAATCTCTAGGTTGACTCGTGAATACGAAATAAATAATTTTGGCATAATTTAACCTATTTATGATTTGAGTAGCCCCATGCAATTATGACTCACAATTTGACATGTTGCAAATTCCTTAACGCTAATTTAACTCCTCCATCTAGCCATAACGAAACCATAAGTTAACCTGAGTTTTGCTTAACGCTTCAACCCGTATAACGTGATGTTTTGGATGCGATATTGGCATATCAATCGGTTATTGGTAGCTGGTTGTTGGTTATGAAGAACAAACGCATTATTTTGACCAATAACAAATCACCAAAAACTAAAAGTGACCTTCGGAAAGAAATTGCATCTAATTTGGTGGGCGCATCGTTATGCATCCCTACGATAAATTAAATGAAGCCCTGTAGGGACAATGCCTGCGTTGTCCGCAGATCGACAAAATATCTAATAATTTATCCCCAAGAAATATACCGAACATTACTTATGAAACAGGATGCTTTACCCAAACTTTCGGTTAAACCAAATACTGTACTTTCGTACAGGTAGGATTACCCTATCCACCAATATCATCTCCAAGTTGGATGAGCGACAATGTGCCAGACATTGATTCTTTCAAAGAGGAGATTTTCTTCATGCAAATGCGTTATAAATTACTTGGGAAAAGCGGGTTAAAAGTATCTGAATTGTGTCTGGGCACGATGACCTTCGGCGATGATTGGGGTTGGGGGGCAGACCGTGCCGAAAGCCAGAAACAATTTGAGCTATTTACGGAGGAAGGCGGGAATTATATCGACACGGCGAACTTGTATACCAATGGCAGTAGCGAGAAGTTGGTCGGTGAATTTATTGGCAGTGACCGTGAGCATTTTGTGTTGGCGACCAAATATACCTTAGCTACACCGAACACAGGGATGCGCCCATCACATTATGGCAACAGTCGCAAAAATATGATGCACGCTGTCGAAGCCAGTTTACGCCGACTCAATACGGAGTACATCGACCTGTACTACCTGCACGCATGGGACAAGCTCACCCCTGTTGAGGAAGTTCTGCGTGGGATGGATGACCTTGTGCGACAGGGCAAGGTAAATTATTTTGCATTCTCGGATACACCTGCGTGGGTGGTCGGATATGCGGTAGCGAAAGCGGAGGCAATGGGCTGGACACGTCCGATTGCAATCCAAGTCCCCTATTCGATACTTGACCGCAGTGTCGAGAACGAGATTATCCCGATGGCGGGTGACCTTGATTTAACAGTGATGCCATGGGGTATTCTGGAAGCCGGTAAGCTGTTGGGCAAGTATAGCAACAACAGTGACCACGATGGACCGACCCGTGATAATCCTGATGAGGTCACGGTGACCGAAGCGCAACAGAAAGCAATTGACCTCGTTGCTGAACTAGCGCAAAAATATGATGCGAGTAAAGCGCAAGTCTGCCTCAATTGGGTACGTCAAAACCCCGAAGCACAGGTAATTCCCATCTTGGGTGCGCGGACATCAACACAGCTAGCCGATAACCTCGCTTGCCTCAATTGGGAACTCAGTGACGAAGATAAACAAGCACTCGATAAAGTTAGCGGATTCCGGCATGGTTTCCCGCGTACCTTTATTGATAACAACATCTTCATTCACGGTGAACCCGGCAAGTATGTGGTTACGCACTAATCTGTATTGAGGCTGGGACAGTGAATTGTGTGGGGGTATTTCAATAATTTAGCAGTTTGGGTTTCTCGGGCATAACACGTCATTCCCCTACACACAGAAATTAACAATTCGTAGGGGTTTGACGTGCAAAACCCGCCATGCAACTGTGTAATATAGAATCAGAAATCCACGCCCTCCCACTGATGGTCGATTGCATATACAATACCTCCGTTTGCATATCTGAGACTACAGGGATAACACAACCATGCGATTGGGCATTATCGGTCTGCCGAACAGTGGCAAGACCACAATTTTTAACGCGCTGACAGGTGGTAATTATGAGACCAGCGCAGCATCAACCGGACAATTTGAAGTCAACACGGCGACGGTCAATGTGCCGGATGAACGTATCGACAAACTGAGCAACATGTATACCCCCAAGAAAACAACTTACACCAACATCACCTATGCCGACATCGGTGGGTTGGATAAAGGGATTGGTGAAGGTGCGCTCGCGGGACAATTCCGCAATGAGTTGGCACAAGTAGACGGCTTTTTGCATGTGGTGCGCCAGTTTGAAAGTTCAACTGTGCCCCATCCACACAACGAGATTAACCCCGCTGATGACCTCGCCGCGATTGATGGTGAGTTCTTATTGATGGACTTGGTCAGTGTAGAGACACGCCTCGACCGCATTGAGAATGAATTGCGCGTCAAAGGCAAAAAAGCTGACCCCACACTGGTGACTGAGAAACCACTGTTTGAACGGCTCAAGACACAACTGGAAAACGAACAACCTCTGCGCAACCTTGACCTAACAGCCGAAGAACTCAAGACAATTCGTGGCTTTGGCTTTCTGACCCTAAAGCCTGTACTGGTGGTGATTAACATCGGGGATGACCCTGTTGACCCAAATACATTGGTGACAATCGACTATGACAAGGCTGGACTGGTCGGTATTCAGGGCGCGTTGGAAGCAGAAATCGCACAGCTTGATGCAGAAGATGCTGAGATGTTTATGGACGAATACGGCATTACTGAACTATCACGGTCGCGTGTCATTCGCTTATCCTACGAATTGATGGGGATTGAATCTTACTTTACGGTTGGACCTGATGAAGTCCGTGCATGGAGCTTTCCGGCAGGGGCAACTGCACCACAAGCTGCTGGTGTGATTCACTCGGACTTGGAGAAGGGGTTCATTCGGGCTGAGGTATTCACCTATGATGATTTGATGGAACTCGGTAGTGAGGCAGAAATCAAGAATAAGGGTAAGCATCGGCTTGAGGGCAAAGAGTACATCGTGCAAGATGGCGATATTATGAACATTCGCCATAGTTCATAAAAAACAGATATAGGGGAGTGCTTGCGAGCACATCCCCTTTATATTGTCTAACTACTCAGCATCAAACTCCTGCATACCAACCTCAGTATACTGTTCCGCGAATGCTCCTTTAGGTGGAATCAGCTTGATGATGTCGAGCAAAACACCATTCGGATCGGCAGTGATAAAGTGACGTTGTCCCCAATCTTCGTCACGGATGTCTCGATGAATCGGTAGTCCCGCAGATTTGCAATGTGCGTAGAATGCGTCTACATCCTCAATTTCATAATTTAACAACATGCCCTGTGCTGGCTTGTGGAATCCATCCGGCACACTGGGATGTTCATAATCCAGCAGTGCCAGTTGATTACCATCGTCAGGACGCAGTAAGCTGATATACCAATCGGCTTCAAAGGTGATGACATATCCGAGATGTTGTACATAGAAGTCACGAGATTCTGCAAGTTTTTTTGTTCCGATTACAGGGTAGAATGAATTGAGTTGCATGGTTAATCTCCTATGGTTAACAGTGTGTATTGAATCATTTGTTTACATACAGTCTGTATGTACGTATAATACATACATTCTGTATGTATGTCAAGAGGTTATAATGAGCAAAAATCAAAAAGTTGAACAAGGTGAACAAACCATCCGTGAGTTAATTGCGATTGCTCGTAAACTGTTTAGTGACAAAGGCTATGCTTATACTTCTACCACAGAAATTGTCAAACAAGCGGGGGTCACACGCGGGGCGTTATATCATCACTTTGATGGCAAAGAAGGGGTATTCCGTGCTGTCTTCGAGTCTATTCAAGATGACATCGGGCAGGCAATCATGGAAGCCGTGATGCGAACTGATGATTCATGGGAACAATTAGTTGAAGGCTGCAAGACTTTTATTGCAGAATGTGCTAATCCACAGATACAGCGGATTGTGCTGATTGATGCGCCGAGTGTGTTGGGACGCGAAACATGGCGACAGGTCGATGAGGAAACAACCACACGTCTCTTAGAGGTACAGTTGCAGGCAATGTATGATGCAGGCACAATTAAGGTGCGTTCACCGCATGTGATGTCACATGTGTTAGCTGGTGCAATGAATGAGTTGGTGTTGTGGGTTGTCGAAGCCGAGAATAGTGAGCAAGCACTCTATGACGCACAGGCTGAAATCGAAGTGTTACTAGATGGCTTGCGGATAAAGTAGACTAGGGTGTGCGTAGGTAGGTTGGGGTTATAAATAAAACCATATTTTATAGAAAATTACAGCAAAATATCGTAGAATATAAATATGAAATTATCAGACTATGCAAACCAAACCGGAGTCATATACTGAACTGCTTGGAACTGTTACAAGCATGGCAAAATACAAGGCTATCAGACCGCCACAGGGACGAATCATATCAAGGATTGCATAGACAATGCCTAGTTATCTCACCGAGTCGTATGTTATTGCTGAGAGTGACCCGCGTTGGCAAGAATGCGAACGAATGTCGTTTCTTGCGAAGAATATCTACAACACGGTAACGTATATATTGCGTCAGGCGTTCTTTGCCGATTATCACAAGGGTGTGGCTTGGGACAAAAGTGCTTGGACATGGGCAAAACTGTTAACCAATAGCTTGTTTAAGGCTGTCCGCAGTAAGAATCCAGAGGCTTACCACGCTGTGCCGAATTGGGTTGTGAAAGGTGTTGTAAAGTCTGTTGTTGGGAATTGGCGCGGGTTCAAGCAAGCGTGGATAGATTGGCAGACGTATCCGCATAAGTATATGGGACAACCCCGCGCACCTCGCTACAAGCCTACAGGTGAATCTGGACGTGCGACGTGTATATGGAATGACAAAAAGGCAGTTAGCAAGCCCATCTGTAACAATCACGGCATCATTCAACTGTCCGGTTGTGATATATCTGTGGTGTTGGGTCGTCATGTCTACGACCGTATCCGCGAAATTGAAGGTTTAGAACCTGATACCGATGTTAATTTCTGGCAACGCATCGCCCATGTTCGCCTGATTCCACAAGGTAGTAGCTATACACTGGAAGTTGTATATATCGTGACCCCAAAACCCTACAAAGGGCTTGACCCCACACAAGTGATGGGTATTGACTTGGGTGTGAACAATCTTATGGCGATAACTTCAAACAAGGGTGGGTTTAAGCCTATACTTGTTAATGGTCGTCCAGTGAAATCCATCAATCAATACTTCAACAAAAAACGTGCACGGTTGCAGTCAAAGCTCCCCGCAGGACAATATGCCAGTCAGCGGTTAAAACGTCTGCATCGTACCCGAAGTCGTCGCATTAAGGACTATCTACACACTGCTAGCCAGCTTGTGGTGGGTATTGCGATTGATGCAGGCATTGGTGTCATCATGGTCGGGCAGAATAAAAACTGGAAGCAACGTGTGAAAATGGGGAAGCGGAATAATCAATCATTCTTGAGCATACCCCACAGTCAACTCATTCAGATGATTCGCTACAAGGCGGAACTTGTTGGCATTCAAGTTGTTTGCCAAGAAGAAAACTATACATCGAAGTGTAGTTTCTTGGATGATGAGCCCATTCAGAAACAGGATACTTATGCCGGACGGCGGGTGGAACGTGGATTATTCCGTACCCGCGAAGGTAGACTCATCAACGCGGATGTGAATGGCAGCTACAATATCATCAAAAAAGCACTCCCTAATGCCTTTGCAGATGGGATAGAGGGTGTCGCCGTGCATCCAACATTGATTTCAGTGTGAACGTGGATTTCTATACTTTTCCATAGAATCTACAACGGTAAGGTATACACAGACCTAAAAACGCTTGTAGAGAGTGCCAAGAACGGTTCATCCGTTATCATGTTCATAAACGACCTGATTGTTTGTTGTGTCTGCTCCTTGTGCTATGTTTTCGTGATGCTCTTATCGTAGGCATAGCATCTAAATCGTTGCTGTGATGCGTATATGAAATATGTTAGAGCAGTTTAGGATTTGCTAATTCCAATCTTGTTTGGTAAATCAACCTATCTATTTCTGAAACATTATTCAATCAATAACAAAAAAGAAAAATCTTGTAAAAAGCACACGCCCCCCTCTTAGGAGAGGTGTCAACCCCTCTCACCTCGACATACGATGTAATCATGAAAAGCGAACACAACATTGTGTTCCACAGCAATCATCATGATTATAGAGGAGATACACACGATGAATTTGCAACACACCCGTAAGTTTAAGGTCACTTTGCTCGTTACATTAGCACTGCTCAGCCTGCTGGTAGTCAACGTGATTAGTGCAAGTGAAGACAATCAAATCCAAATTAAGACTGACCTTGTCCCACCAACCATCGGCGGATACCAAGTCCAACCCGGCGGTGTACTGGAAGGACTACCAGAAGACATTGCGCAAGCACCACAAGCCTGTGATGGCGCAGCTGGCTCTTATGTCAGCCCCGGTGACGATGCAATCCGCACGACGATGATACAATTTGATAACATCGTCCACGACAACAAAGACCCAGAGCTAGTCCTATATGCGCTGTATGCACTGGAAGCCAACGTCTTCCTACACCTTGATGCGTTCTTCAATAGTCCGCAAGAGATGGACAAAGTCGGTGACTTCACAGATGGTATGGTGAGAACCATCGGCAACAATAGTGTCTGCCTGACCGAAGGCATGATGACGGCTCGTCTGTGGGAACTCAACGACGGCACATGGGTTATCGACTCCATTAAATTCAACGAAGCCTATGACATCTCGGACGCATGGAACACGAATCCTAGCCCGAATCTGAATGCAAAGCAGTTTGACTTGCCGGTACTCGTCGAAGGTGTGGTTATCCGTTACTTGATGCCCTACATCGAACCACCCATCACAACCCTACCCGGTGGCAATACTGACCAGATTCTGTCAGGAGCACCGATCCACTGTGACGGCACAGCACCCTCTTATCTGAGTGTTGGTATGGATGTAGCATTCTTCGGCTATGGTTATGCAGAATTCCCGACCAATATCGGGGCGGATTACACAAACTGGCAATTCGATGGAACGCAAGTGGCACTGGGCGACTATGGCTCGACTGTATACGAACAAATCCGTAATGAAACACCCATGACTGATATTGTTGGCAACTTTGAGAGTGTAACCATGTCTGCAGAGGAACTCTATGATGGTATTAAATTCGGTACAGTGCTTGATGGTCCTTACTGTACTGCATCAGATGTCTCCGAACCCTTTTATGGTAATGGCAATTATCCTGATGAATCAACAATTGGTGATGACCGTTTCTATACATGGTGGAAGATTAATATCAATGGGACAATCGGTTGGTATCCAGAAATTGTCGGGCAATATTCCTTCTGGCTCTGGGACAATCACGGCATGTTCAATCGTAAGCTCAACATGTACTTCATGGTGCCCTTTGGCGAATCTCAGACATCTTCTGCTAACACCTGCCCACCATCAACCATGTACGCTGGTCTGGAAGTTCAACCTGCGGTAGGTACAATGAACCTCCGTGCCGACTCTAATCAACGAGGTGATGTACTCGCACGATTGGAAATGAGCGAGACCATTATCTTGAGCAGTGGTCCAATCTGTGAAGAGGGTAGCAACTGGTGGTGGACAGACCGTGGCTTCCTTGCGGAAAATGACCCACAAACACGAGTCGGACTCTTGTTACCAGCTGTACAGCAAGTCCGTGAAGCAGCGACACGAGGCGACGACACAACTGAAGAAACCGTTGTCACACCCGAACCATCACAACCAGAGCCACAGGAAACCCCTGAGCCAGAAGACGATGACGACGATAAGAAAGACAAGAAGAAAAAAGACAAAGACCGTGATGACGATGATAGCAGTACAAACATCACAACAGCAACCTTCAGCGGGAGTTCATCCTCAAGTTGTGACCCTGCAACCGGACGTGGATGCTAACACCAGTACACAATGTGGACAAACAAGGGACGGGTAACACCGTCTCTTTTGTGTTTAGTAGTACAGCTTACCCGTTGCGCCAAAATTTGATACACTAGACTTATGTATCAATATCCATCTAGTTCAGGGTGACATGACAGCAACAAACGCCTCGGTGACATATCCGCAAACAATGGTGCAAATCGCATTTAAATTTCCACTGTATATCTATCGGCTCGGTTGGGGCACACTCATTAATTGGGCTCCGATTCTGGTGTTGACTTCCCGCAAATCGAATACAGGTAAGCCTTGCCACGAAGTCTTAGAATATCGTCGGCATGGTAGCAAGTATTATATTGTCGCTGTACGTGGTGAACATTCGGCATGGTATCAAAATTTAGTGAACGACCCACAGGTCACCATTCAACATGGGTCACGCATCTATGATGGGATTGCTCACAAGGTGGAAAACCCTGCCGAAGCCTTACGCGCGCTCTACATGTTCAGTCGCAACTCATGGATATACGAGACCTTATTTGCGCGTATGAGTTCTGCACAAGCTGCCGACCTCAGTACCCTTGCAGAAGTTGTTGAAGAATTTACAGTGGTACGGATTGACCCCACAGCCAATCAACCTGTTTTGCCACCGGTGCCTTTGTTTAGTAAACCTGTGCGTCAGGTTGCAATTGGGTTCGTATTGCTGATGCTACTCTGGTTTGTGGTATCCTTGTTACGACGAGTGATGAGCCGAACTTAAAGGATGGGTGTTGGTGTCAGATTCAAGAGAACAGATTCGCCTTCTACGTGATGTGCGGATGGCATTACAGAAAGACGATTTTCCCACAGCAATCAAAAGCCTTGAACGTGCCGTAGAACTGGCAGGAAAATCTGGTGACGTAGGCATGCAAGGGCGACACCTCGGTAACCTTGCTTTGCTCTACTATCGCCTCAAGCAACCGCACAAAGCCCTCGAAAATTTCGAGTATGCTCTCAAACTTGCCCGTGAGGAAGATGAACGCGCCACCGAAAATGGACTCCTCGGTAACATGGGGAATATCATGCGCGAGATGGGACGTTTTGAAGAAGCCCATAATTACCTCAAACAAGCCCTCGATATTGCGGAAGAACTTGATGATGTACGTGGGCAGGGTATCTGGTTAGCCAACCTCGGCTTACTGTATGATGATGTTCAACAGATGGAGCAGGCACTTACTTGTCATCGTGCCTCGGTGGAAATCGCCCGTGAATTACACGACTTGCGTGGACTCGCCTCACGCCTCGGCAACCTCGGTAACAGCTATGTGTCGGTAGGGCAATATCCACAGGGGATTGAGGTCTTCACTGAATGTATCGCCCTCTACGAACAGCTCAACGACAAACAGGGCTTGGCATTACGGCTTGGTGTTATCGGCAACCTGTATGCGGAGATGGGACGCAATGCCACCACTGGCGCCGACCTCGAAGAAAAGTCTATTAAAGCCCTTGAGTATTATCAGCAAACCCTCGACCTTGCCGTTGAGCTCGGTGATACCCTCAGTCAAGCCGAACTACTGCGGAGCATGGGCAATGTGTTTGTGAATATCAATGAGGTGCAGGCATCCATTGACCATCTTAAACAGGCTCGTGATGTCTTCCGGCAACTCGGTGATGCTGAAAATGTCGCTGATGTCGAAGAAAGTTTGCTGGTTGTTCTGGAGTATAAGAACCGTCGCAAAAAGAAGTCATGACTGATGTTATAGTGGCATTCAGATATCAATTTATAGCAATTTCATATAGCGTCAATACAGCGTGGCACAACGAGTTTTTTGTAGGGGAGTAGCTATGTCTGCTCCCGCTGGCGGTTGATGACATGGCATCAACCCTACATGGTTTGTCATTCTTAATGATATATGAATACAAATTGAATCTGCTATATTTTGCGACTGAATACATCCAACAATATGTGTTTACTAACGCTCAGCCTGTCAGCAATGTAAAAGGCTGAATTGCTTAAAGCTAGAGTTTATGAATATCAAATATATTTTGCTTATGGCAAGGTGAGTCGTTATATCCCACACCCAATCCCTAAATCGCTCATGCCGTCACCAGATTCACGAGACGATAGGCATCATCAACATTATCCACCAGATGGCACTTTTGCATCATGGCTGGATGTTGGAACTTGAGCATTTGGAATAAGCTATAGAACATCGAGCCTTCATCAATGAAGACCACGCGGGACACTTCTTGAGGTAAATTATTGTAGAGCTCAGGTAAGTGTTTGAGCAAACCGTTTGGGTTGACCTCAATACGGCGCATATCCACAATCAGAACAACTATTTGGGTTGTGCCTTCAACGAGGTTACGGGATTGATTGAGTGCAAAGCGGGCATCCCGCCATGTCCATTTGCTATCAAATCGCCATAATAAGATAATTTCGTCTGAGTCGCCCCAATCAACCAATACAGACATTTGGTTACTCCTACAAATAAACTCCCGAATTTATGCCAGTATAACATCTTTTTCCATATAATTAACAAAGCAAGGTGTGAGAAATGGTTTGAAAACGTGTTACAACGGCAGAATAATCAAACGGTTTTGTAACAAAAGAAGGGATATGCAACCTATTTGAAGTTAACAATCTGTCCGCTATCGCAGGATTTGACGACAGCAAAGACAAACTCGACTGTGTGAATATTGTCCTGTGCGGGTGTGCCTGTTGGTTTACCTTGTGTGACCGCCTCATAAAATTCATGAAGCAAATAATCCTGCGCCTGACGTTCCATCGGTACGAGTTCGACTTCGCGTTTAGCATTATGCTGGGTACGACCATCGACAACACCGTTACGTGTCTGAATATAAACGATATCGTGTTCAACCGACAGAATCCCCTTGGCACAGTCAAATCGCCAATGAGCATTCCATGGGGTCTCCATCCCTTGCGCGCACCACGACCCGTTATACGTCACCGGAACGCCATTATCAAACAAAATATTCACCGACGCGGACGCATCGCCACTATACCAACTCCATGATGGATTCCAGCTTCGTCCGAACAACTGTGACGGGTTGCTATCGAGGAAAAAGCGCATCATATCAAAGTGGTGAATCGACATGTCAATAATCAGCGGATGAGGCATTTCTTCGCGGAAGCCACCGAAATGAGGTCCTTTATAAAATTCGACATGGATTGCCCCTAATGCACCCAGTTCACCGGAATCCAAAACCGACTTTACCGTTTGCGCTACCTGCGAATAGCGATAATTCTGTGTGACGGTATGCAAGACTCCGGTTTCGTTGGCTTTATCGACAATCGCCTGTGCATCTTCGAGTGTGCCTGCTAGTGGTTTCTCGCATAACACAGGAAACCCCGCCTCCATCGCAATCACAGAAACCGACTTGTGGAATTGTGGTGGCGTGACGTTAATCACCCCATCCGCATCTAGCTTGTCGATAGCGTCTTCTAGCGAGGTGAAAATCGTATCGGGGTCGAAGCCATACTGCCGGACTTGCTCATCAGCAATCTCCTGATTGACCTCGACGAATCCAGCAAATTGGACATCTACCGAGCGATTGACCGCGTTAATCCACGCATCTCCCATGCCACCCATGCCGACCTGTATCACGTTCATAGTGTGTTTCTTTCTGTTCAAATCTTTTGTCAGTAAATTTATTTTGTTGCTGAGTTGCCCATACAATTTCAAAGGGGCTATATGCGCTATGAATGTTACTCTCAAAAGTCATGTAGTTTGCTATATCGCTTAAACAGCTTATCAAATCTCCCGCTAAATCCCTCTCTTTGATATTTCACGGAAGATTATTGGTTGAACAAGCACATACATATACAATGAAGAGTTCATCAATCTATAGTTTAAGGGTTGAATTCAGGCTCACGAATACAATCTTTGTCCTCTTCTCTTTCAAAGTCAACTTGACTGCGTTTCACAAAACCACGTGATATATCCGTATCAGTCAACTCGACCTCGAAAAAATCGGTGTTAGGAATCTTGTAAATAATTTTAAGGCGATTATCTATAGAAAGATTCGCAACAATAACTGATTCATTGTTGGGAGAGCTATAGATATCAACATCAGTCGTATTGGTGTTTGCAAATGGTTGGCACTTGTCAAGGTCTGTGACTCCAGAGTCACCGTTGCGAGCTGGTGGATCAAATGTATCAGGGAGTGACATAATAGGAATATCCGTGTCAAAACTATCTGAGGTAATAAATCCGCTGTTTCCATTTGTTGTAATTATCTCCACAAAATCACCCGGTCCAGTTCGTCCAATTAATTCGACAATATCACCCACTTCCAATGCACCTAAGTCAATCCGACTTTCTGGATTGTCAATATATGTCGTATGCACTCTGATAATACCAGTCGGATAAACATCAAATAGTGCTTCTCCTGTGGCTGTAGCGTCCACACTCAACTGTAGGCTGACTTGCGTCTGCACAGCAATTGCGGTGCTTCGATTATTAGCACCTTGAGACAATACTATAGCAAGTAAAGCTACCATAATGATGACAGTAACTACAAACATGCCTGTTAGATACTTATTCTGAATCAAAGTTTGAAGAGAATAATTTGTTTTATGCGACTCATCAGGTTGAATACCAAGTACAGTACTTTTGTATTCGCTGACTGTTTGTATTGAACGTGGATTTGGGGCATCTATTCTAACTAATGTTTGTGTTTTTAACTCACTAGAAAACATAGCATTGGTTAACTGTGTAACAAACTCGGATGCAGATTCATACCGCTCCTCAGGAACTTTCGCAAGACCCTTCAATAAAACTTTATCAATCTGTAAAGGCAAGTGCTCGTTAACTGATGTTGGAGTCGGCGGTTGTTGGGAGATATGTTGATTAAGTACACTATAAGGATCTGAACCTGTAAACGGATAGTAGCCTGTCAACATGAGATAAGACATTACCGCAAGGGAATAAATATCCGACTGCTTAGTGATTTCAAGACCTAGTGCTTGTTCTGGCGACATATAAAGCGGTGTCCCAGTAACAGATTGACTAGATGTTAATCTAGTAACATCTGCAATAAACGCAATCCCAAAGTCATTTAGATATGCGTTTTTCTCTTCGTCAAGCAGGACATTTTCGGGTTTAAGATCACGATGGACAATACCATTTATATGAGCAAAGTCTAATGCACTAGCAATTTGTGTAAGGATATTAAATGTAAATTCACTATCAATTTCTTTAGGATCACGAAAATAATCGTATATTGTGCCACCTACCATATAGGTCATTGCAATGTAGAACTTTCCATCGGATTCGCCATGTGCAACAATTGGAACAATGTAGGGGTGCTGAAGTCGGTAGAAAACATCTGCTTCTCGAGTAAATCGACGAATTACCTCTTGATCTCTTCCATACTGATCATGCAATAGCTTAAGTGCGACTATTCGTCCTGTTTCTTCGTCAATAGCCTTATGTACTGTCGCCATGCCACCCATACCAAGATGTTCAAGTATTGTAAAATGCGCGAACTTCTCTTGAGACATAATGAATTTCCTTATTTTTCTTCTGAAATCTCAGCCATTCATATAATAAGTGATAGATTGCTCACACCAGACTTAAACTCTTAAAAATTTACGGATATTTGACATCAATATAATCAACTGATAATATGTTATTATATGTAAGAAATTACACTTTGATTGATTATCATCAACCCCTTTGATAGTCTCAACAAATCCAGAAAACTGGACATCTGCCGAGCGATTAATCGCGTTAATCCACGCATCCCCCATACCACCCATGCCGACTTGTATCACGTTCATAGTGTGCTCCTTTCTGTTTAAATCTTGTATCAGTAAATTTATTTAGATGTTGAGACATTTTCGCATGCAATCTAGGTCACATACGACTATTCAATTTGTTACATCACTTATCAAACCCCTCTCTAAATCTCTGCCCAAGGCATTGGAGAAAGACTTTATTCCCCCTCTCTGATACTTTGGAGAGGGGGCTAGGGGGTGCGGTAAACAACTTTCTTGTACCCCACCTACTCTTCCCGTTCGCGTTGAACAAACACGACCAGCGCACCCAATCCCAGCACCGCAAAGGGCAACACAAAACCAAGTATCAGGTTCATCTGGCTGATTTGCTCCTCGGTGGCGATGAGGCTTTCTTCGACAGGGCGCACCACTTCGACAGGTTGCTCAAGGTTATCGAGGCGCGTGTCAAACTCTGATGCCCATAAAACTGAGCGCAACATCAATTCACGGTTAGCGACCCCAATCTGGTCAGCGATGGCAATCAGATTATCAATGGCGACGGTATCATTGCCCAGCAGAACCAATCGTGAGCCTGTCTCAGTATTTTCGGCAGTGGCAGCCAGAACCAACGTGCCCGATTGGGTGGCTTCGTCTGCGCCCGGTACAAACTGCGACTGAATCACATCGGGAATGCTAGCGTTATCAATGGCATATGCCCCCGAACTGGTCGGAATTAGTGGCGTGACAATGACATCATCCGGCGGGGTATCAGCAAGTTGAATGCTAGAAGTCGGGAAGCCGAGCAAAAACTGTACACTGAAATCGCCTTCAAAGCCCATCTGTCCGATGAATTGTTCGGTGTTAATCGTGTTCGGCAAGAGTGCATCCGTCCCTTCATAATTCTGGAGGGGGTCAATCACAAAGTCGTTGTTGAATGCCACACCATAATTTCCCAGCAAATACTCAGTCAGCGCAGGGTCAGATGCAATGTTGGGATTACCCTCCCCGTTGAAGCCTGCGAGGATAATCAAGTTACCGCCGTTGTCGAGATAGTCTTGTAGATAAGCGAGGTCATCCTCTGCCAGTGGATTTGCACCGCCTGCGATAATCATGGTCTCACCGTCGAGGTCAGGGTTACCCGGTTGGATGTCTTCATTGGTACGATAGCCTGCCATTGTCGAACTAAAGAGTGTCTCATAGCGGAAGACGGTGCGTAAATCCTCAGTGATAAGTGTCATGCCACTGCCATCAGTTGCGTCAATTTGTACCCCGCCTTGTTCATTGACGAAGTACACCCCATAGTTGCCCTCAAAGGTCTGATTAGTCGTGAAGCCAACAATCGCAGACTGTAGCGTTTTGGTGTCGATGCGCGGGATGATATTGGCATCAGCAGGAATGGGTTCGCCTGTATCGTCCAATGGTGTGATGGCAATCTGCTGACTCTGTAACACGCCGTACTGTTCGGCTAACAGCGGTTGCAGATCGATGTCGATAAACTCATAATCTATTTTGCCAAGTGTAGTTGATTCGATGTCCTCAAACAACAGTGTGAGGCGGTCTTGCAATCCAGCTTCTTCGGCAGTCAGGAAGGTCACCAGACGTAAATCGGGGGTGTTGGGATTGCCTGCAATACGCGACAGTGATTCGCGGATTTCTGGTCGTACCGAAAATGCGTCACTTTGGGTCACATCAAAGGTCAGATTAAGCCCGCGAAACAGCACATACAACGCCACCAACGCCGTTACCAACACGACGGTGACAACAAACGCTGTCCCGCCATAGCGTGTTGTGCGTCCAACCAGTGCCGCCTTTAATTGTTCCGGTGCGATGATGCCCCATGTCACCACCGATAAGCCGAGTAAACCCAAGCCAGCAAACCCCATAATGCCGAAGCGTGGCTGGAATCCGCCGATGATGGTCAGTGCCAAGCCGATGATAGCCAATCCGAGCAGGTATTGCGGTTTGAGGATGGCGACAGCGCGATTGTCGTTATTGGGTGTGTCAGTCATTAGCTTGCCCTCCAGCGACGGGTTTCAACGAGACGGGTGGTGATAAACACACCAGCGATAATCAGTAGCACAAAATACATGATGTCATGCACACGAACCACACCTTCAAGTAACGTGCTGTGATAATGTGCCTGCAAGCCCAATTCACGGATGAATGCGCCTGCTCCGGCTGTAATGTCTTGTCCGGTTGCCCACACCGCGACGCTATCTGCCAATAGCAACAAAATAATTGTCATCGCACTGAGGAATGCCGCCACAATCTGGTCATCGGTGATGGCAGACCATATCATCGAAATCGCCAACAATGCACCACCAAACAGCCATGCCCCCACATATGCCGAGACAATCAGACCGCCGTCAATTGGGGTGATACCGTTAATCACAAAGGTATGGACTAAGGTCAGCAGAAGCATAATCGTATAGAACGTCCACACCGCGAGGAACTTGCCGATGATAAAGCGGGATTCACTAACGGGCAGTGTCATCAAGACTTCGAGAGTGCCTTCGCGGGATTCTTCTGCGAGTAAGCGCATCGTCAGCAACGGTGCAATCAAGAATAGCAAGAACATCAACGACGACATCGACCCGCTGAGAACATCGCCTGCCGTCAAGGCTATCTGCGTTGAGCCAGCTATCTCGGTATTATACGTGCTGATGTTGGCTACATTGGAACTGACAATTACGCCATAGGCAAACAGAAAGCCGAACATGATGGCGTAAGCTGTAATCGACTGAAAATAGAGTGCTAATTCGCGTTTGTATACCGCCCAAATCGGTCGCATAACATATCCTGCAATGTTGTTAAATTAAACATATTGGTCATTGCATGAAATGATTTCACCACAGAGACACAGAGGTCACAGAGAGATTTTGTCAGCGGACACACGGAGGCGCGTACACAATAAGCTAAGATATTGTTATGTTAGAATCATCGTGGTTGGCGGACAACACAGGCGTTGTCCCTACAGGGATTTACTCAATTTGTTGTAGGGATGGGATTCTTCCCGTCCGCCCAAGACTGCCAATTCTAACCGTTCTTGCTCAACTTAATGCACATACACAACAGCGATTCCCTACGAATTATCCATAATCGACTTGTAGGGACTGGCTACTGCCTATCCGCCTGAACACATAACATGCAATTTGTATATCAATCATCATCAAACCACAAAATGATACAGAACACAAAGGGGATTTTGTCATATCTCATGAACGTTTTTCCTTCGTAAGGGTTGCGTGGCACAATCGTCTGTAGAATACAACGAACGATAAAGAGGGAGATATACAATGACAGCAACCGAAGCACAAGCGATTCCCAACAAATGGCGTACCCTGCTGTGGTTATCACTGGCGGAGTTGCTGGCGATGGCGGTCTGGTTTTCAGCATCGGCGGTTGTGCCTGCATTGACTGAGGCGTGGTCACTCGATGCGAACGGGCAATCATGGTTGACGATGTCCGTGCAAATCGGGTTTGTGGTTGGCGCATTTGGTTCAGCTGTCTTGACGTTAGCTGACCGCATTCCGAGTAAGCTGTTTTTCACAGTAGCGACCTTTGCCTCAGCGATTACGACGGCGTTGATTCCTCTGATAGCAGATGGCTTAACTGTGGCGTTGATTCTGCGCTTCCTGACGGGGGTGTTCCTAGCAGGAGTATATCCGGTCGGCATGAAAATTATGACCACATGGACAATCAAAGACAGAGGGCTAGGGATTGGTCTGCTGGTGGGGGCGTTAGCGATTGGGTCGGCGGCACCGCATATGCTCAATGCTGTCGGTGGCGTGACAGATTGGCAACCGGTACTCTATCTAGCAGCAGGGCTGGCAGCAATCGGTGCGGTGATTGGTGTGTTTTTTGTGGATGTCGGTCCCTATGTCAATCCATCTCCCAAATTTAAATGGCAACATATCGGCGCAATCTTCCGTGACCGCGAGGTGATGTTAGCCAACCTCGGTTATCTGGGGCATATGTGGGAACTGTATGCGATGTGGGCATGGATTCCGGCGTTTCTGGTGGCGAGTTTTGCTATTTCCGGCGTTGATAGTACACTGGCAAGTGTCGTCGCATTTATGGTGGTGGCGGCGGGCGGTATCGGCAGTTTGCTGGCAGGTAAGCTGGCTGACCAATTCGGACGTACGACATTGACGAGTGTCTCGCTGGTCATTAGTGGCACATGTGCGGTGTTGATTGGGCAGTTGTTTGGTGGTAATCCGATTTTGCTGTCGATTGTCGCTATCCTATGGGGCTTTGCGATTGTCGCAGACTCGGCACAGTTTTCTGCCTGTGTCACCGAGTTAGCCGATAAACAGCTTATCGGCACAGCCTTGACCCTACAGACGAGCATGGGCTTTTTGCTGACCCTGCTGTCGATCCGCTTGATTCCGACCTTTGTCGAGGCAGTGGGCTGGCAATGGGCGTTTGCGTTTCTGGCATTGGGTCCCATTGTCGGTATCATCGCTATGATGACCCTGCGTCGTTCACCCCATGCGATTAAGTTGGCGGCGGGGAAGCGGTAGCCAGAGTGACAAGTTGAAAGTGATGAGATATGAAACTTGACGACATTATAGAATTTGCCAACACACTAAAATCAACAATGACCTTACCAACAGAGTTTGAAGATGATTTGCGAACCTTTGTAGGTAAGGAATACTACTCCATCTCTATTGATGGTTTGAGATATTCAGTCGATATACAGATTAGAACGAACAAAGAGTTTGTAATTGACGTACGTGATTATCTAACCGAAATGGATATTATCAGTGACAAATCTACGTTTAGCTCTTTAAATGAAATCATACCTTATTGGGAAAAAGTCGTTGATTTGTTGAATACACAACAATCATTGCCTCATGGTTATGTTAAGTTTTCATCATATCGAGCTTTAGTCATGCATTTTCTAGAGTCATTATCTGATGAAGCTTATCAACAGCAGGCATGGATTAACCATCAGTACCCGGAAGGTAAAGTTGATGACTTTAGTAGCATTGTGAACTGGTTTGATGATTTTGCATTGTTTCCACCATTTACGCATAATACGATTGGTTACACTTTACGCAACAAAGCAGAAGCTGATGCTATGTTAAACCTGACAAAAGCTCTGGAAGACCAAATAGAGAAACTTGGTAGAGATGCCCCTGATATTGAACATCTAAAAGACTCTGACTGGAAGCATATTGTCAAATTGGCAGGAAAGGCATTACGAATTATGCGAGAGTCGGATAAGAATGTTTCTTCCTGAGCGTTACAGATTCTCACTCACGGTAAAGAACATCTACCACCACTGGTGTTCCAACTCAGAAGAACTTGAGCATGCCCAACGCCACAAAACGATGGAAGCAAGTGCTGACTACAAACACAATGCCATCGGGCTATTCCAGTAATTCAGTTGTTACCGAGGTACTCCGTTGATTCGTGTTAACCGCGCTTAAGCAACTCTTGAATGGCTTCATCACGTTGATCATAGGTAAAGTGAGCGCGTTTAACTTTGCGTGATGCCGTATAATTCATCGTGTTGATAAGCGAATTATCCATGCTGTTATTCGTTAGATAGACGACATAAGGCTTCGGGAATGGTGCAAGCTCTTTGAAAGTTTTTTCCATGATAGCAGTGGCATAACGCACAGGTAACATACCGGATTTATGAATGTCGAGCATGATGCGAACGCTACTTCTGCCTTTTAGATGTTCATCATAAATATCGTAGATAATGCCAATATATTCATCCATTGCCTTACGTGATGACTCGGCAAAGATAATTTCGTGAATATCATGTTCCTCAATGTAATTGTATGTTACAACCTCTGTCCCCATGGTGTGTCCTTATTGCAATTAAATTGACCAGTTTGATTCACCTGAATCAAAATTAATTCTACGTCAATTTTATCATCATCTCTATTGAGATATAGTTGCAATCTTGTTACAGCGTTTGCATAGCCCTACGCATATTCCGTCAGGTATACCTGCAATTGGTCACGGGTGAAGACATACATTTGTGCTTCGACATCAGCGAGGAAGTCACGGGGGATATGTTGCCATAGACGCTGGTGCATCTTGTCGGGGGTATCCAATATGACACGTAAAAAGTCCGGTTCGACAAATAATCGCTTGCTGAATATGTTTAGTGTCTGGCTGATTCCGTCGGGCATGATTTGATGGTAGATGAGGTCGCGCCATTCTTCTAGCACACTATCGGACATAAAAGGTAACCATGATTGCGGGTGACACTGTACTAATGAGTTCGCTTGCCAATCGTCTAACAGGCGTTCGTCGCGTTCGTCCATATGTGTCAGCAACAGATGTAGCGCGATAAACTTATTCATCCGGCTGACCCCGTCCCATTCGCGCTGAGCAAAATGGGGTCGTACCATCTTTAACGCCCATGCCTCGTCCGTTGCTAGATGTGCGACATACCCTGCCAAAAACATCAGGTGATGGTCATTTTGTGGTTGCTGTAATGATGGGTGTTCATTTAACATCACCCGCCACGGATGTTCTGTGATGGGTGTCTCATAAGAGTAGAAGTGGGTGACTTCGCGCCCGACACCACTCGACACGCGCGCATCCGCCACAATACTCCCCAGCTGAAATGCCGAACGATAAGCATCAATTAATTGCCGATATGATTCTGGCAAATCAGAATCTGCAAGCAAACGTTGTGTGATTTGGAGGTGTGTAAATGGTGTTGGCATGACGCATATTGTAGACTGATTTGAGGCTAATAACGAGAGGCAAGTCGCTTAGCCCTGAAGTTGTTTGGGGATGACACGCTCCATCAGCATCGCGGTTTCTTCAATAGACTGGTAATCATCAGCATACGAGATAACATCCAACTGCGGGTCGAAACTCCAAAAGCCAGCGACATCATATAAATAGCGGATATACGTGTACAAAATCCCGATAACTACCCGTGAGTACACACTGTATGCCATATACGGGAAGAACATGATAATGCCTCTATCATGGATATACAGCACAATACCCATGGTTGTGTTGGGATAATGCAATTCCACATCGCCATCCGGTCCTTGTATCGGGCGCAAATCAGGGTCAAGGCGCATCATGTAGCGTGCCAATACCTTCGGTTTGATGCGGTAGACGGGCCAGAATCCCTCCGGTTGGTCGGTACTTTGTCCGTATTCAAACAGCCATTCCAGCATTGGACGGGTGAGCTTGGGACGTTTAGGGATATAGAGATGGATTTCGTAGATTTGTTGATTACTCATAGCATTTACTATACATGGATTTCCAGTTTCGGCAAGCGATATAATAGCAGATTAGCGCGCACCACTTCTGAGGATAACACGGGGAATCGTCATCATGAGAATGCGCAAATCCATATTGATTGACCAATTCTCGATATAATAAATATCTAGCAAGCACATTTCTTCAAATGGCACATTACTCCGTCCGCTGACCTGCCACAAGCCAGTCATACCGGGGATGATTTGTAGGCGACGGGTCTGCCATGGCTCATAGAGTTCGACTTCGTTGGGGGTTGGTGGACGTGGTCCGACGAGGCTCATCTGTCCCATCATCACATTAATCAGGTTTGGTAACTCATCGAGGCTGGTACGTCGCAAAAATTTACCAACACGGGTCACACGCGGGTCATCAACAGGCTTGGGATGGCGTGGGTCTTCACCAGATTGTGCCACCACTTGGGCTTGTAGTTTTTCTGCATCCGGTATCATACTACGAAACTTGAGCATCCTGAACTTACGCCCGTTTTCGCCAACCCGTTCTTGACTGAACAAAACCGGACCATCGCCTTCTAGTTTGATGATGCCAGCGATAATGAGGCAAATCGTCGCCCACAGCGGGAACGTGACAATAACCAATGCGATATCCATTGTACGCTTGAGCAAACGGTCAGCACCACGGAAGGGGTCATCCGGCGAGAAGCCCAGCAAGGGAATACCATCCAAGTTTTCGACCTGCACCTGACGCATATTCAACTGCATGATATCGGGAACAATACGCACATCCGTTGCCGTCGAACGACAAATATCAGTCAACTGTTGGATGCGGTCATAATGTTTCCAGCGAAATGTGATAATCACGGTATCAACATTTTTGGAGCGAATAATCTGTTTGAGTCGGCTGGTATTACCTAGACCTTCTACCCGTCCGAGGTCAACATCTCCTTTTTCAGGTGTATCATCAAGGAAGCCAATCGGCTTATAACCCAATTCAGGACGCGCAATCATCACACCCAATACCGCCTGCCCAACTTCACCCATTCCGACAATCAGCACCCGTTGAATACCAATGCCTTTATTGCGTAAATAGGCGAGTACCCAGCGTCGTATCAACCGCGCCGTTGACCCAAAGGCAATCGACAATGCTGCCACATAAATGAGCATCAAACGGCTGGTGACGAGGGGCTGGAAGATATAAAAAATCGCCAGAATAATCACAATCGACACAGCAACACTACTGCCGATGAGATAAACTTCTTCCATCCATGCCCGCCCAACAATATTGCGATAGAGACCATTGCGCTGATAATTAAGCCAAATTAGCCCACCGTACATTAGGGCAAACGGAATATAGGGTGCGAAGTCACGCTGTGACGGGTCGAGTACCGGACGAATAATTTGCAGTTCGTAGCGTAGCAGATACGCCAACGCAAACACCACCACCGCCAGCACAATATCAATGACGGGGAAAAGCCAGCGCGGCTCTAGGGTTGGGTGTTCGTTGAGTGTCGGGTTTGTGCTCATAATTTGGCTAACTACACTTTACCCCTCCCTAAATCCCTCCCCATTGCAATAGAGAGGGACTTGTTCCCCCTCTCCAACGCTTTGGGGAGGGGGCTAGGGGGTGGGGTTTGATTGCTCTTCTGTGTACTATCCTACATTGATTGCTTTACGATAACTCTCGATGGTTAATCGAGCGGTGCGCTCCCATGTAAATTCTTGAGCGCGTACAAGTCCATCTGCACGGGTTCTATCGCGCCATGCCTGATGATGATATGCCTGACTCAGTGCTGATGTCCATGATGCAATATCATCCGGTGGCAATGTCAGCCCTGCGTGTCCGGCGACTTCCGGCAGTGACGAGACATTCGACGTAATCACAGGTGTGCCACATGCCATCGCTTCTAGGACGGGCAGACCAAATCCTTCAAACACAGACGGATAGACAAAAATTTCCGCGCTATTGTACCAGAGAGGGAGGTCTTCGGTAGGGATGAATCCGATATGAGATACCTTATCACCCAATCCGTGACGCTCAATTGTCGCAAAAATATCATCAACCATCCAACCTTTACCACCGCCCAGAATCAAAGGCAACTGTTCATTCTCCGGCAGTTGAGCATAGGCATTGAGCAAGGTCACCAGATTTTTGCGTGGTTCTAGTGTACCCACAAATAACCAGAATCGCTCTGGCAAATCTTGCTTCGTACGGAAAGCGTTGATTTCATCGTTTCCCATCGGATAGAACCGACTGGAATCATATCCTAGGGGTGTGATATCAATTTTATCTGCTGGAATATCAAGCAGTTCTGTGAGGTCATCGGCAGTGCTCTGGCTAATGGCAATCACTCGCTTAGCACGACGACAGGTCAACGACGTGAAGGCACTCAGATAACGTCGTCTGGCAGTCGTGAGGCGTTCGGGATAGCGTATAAACGTCAGGTCATAGACTGTCACAACCATCGGTGTATTTAGTAGTAGTGGACCAGCAAATGCCATCGCGTGATAAAGGTCATATTGTCCAAGGTGCAGTGGTTGGAGCAGTTGCTCCCACAGGATGCGCTTCGCAGGGGATTCGGTATCCCATATGGCACGACGCATGGTGACATGGTCATAGCCTGCTGTATTCGCCCCACCGACCATTGCTGTAAATTGCCAGTCATCTGGTGCAATCGACGGGACATGGCGCAGGATATGGTCAATATACCCATGTATTCCTGCCGAGCGATACCCTGCTTGACTTGATAAGAGATGTGCGTTGAGTCCGATGTTCATGATAGATGATTCACCACGAAGACACGAAGGGCACAACGTAATTTAGAAAATAATATGTTAAATATTCCAATGGTTGTGTTTCTAGCGGACAGGCAGTAGCCAGTCCCTACATTATGAATCACAGCGTTTCTGTAGCCTAGCTGTCGGCAAATCACATGATCGAATTTGAAACAAACTTGCATAACTGACTTACTCAATCTTCGTCCATGTGCCGGAACTGGCATCCCCGTTGAGGAAGTATGTGCCATTAGGAACGCGAATGTACAGGCGATTGTTGGTGTCATATTGGGTGGTGACATTATTATTGTTTGGTGAGCCAGTTGTCGCCCAACCGATAATATCAACCCATGTCCCACCGCTAGCGAGGGTACTATCAAATGCCCAGTTGAACATATCATCAGGCTCATCCAGTCCCCCCGGTGCACTATCGGTGAACGGTTCCGTTGAGCCATCCCAGCCATTGGCATAACACAAATAGCGGTTGTTCTGATTTTGTAACCCGCAGACCCGTTGAACACCCTGTTGATTGGTGTACATAAACATAATCCCACGCTCAAATGGTTGATAACTGCCAACGACACTAGTCGCGCCACCAGACGGACACGCGCCCCCCGGTGCATTGACGTTGAAGAACCATGTCGTGCTACAGGTCACTGTGATGATAATTTCGGAAATGGTCTGATTGGTGCCACGATTTGCCACCAGACGGAAGCGGGCATCCCCACCCGTATTTTGTAGGGTGATGAGTTGACTGCCTGTCTGTGCAACTGTGAAAGATTGTAAGACTGTCGTTGCATTTTGTAGTTGTTGCAAGGTGACTGTATCTGCCTGCGCACTCCATGAGAATGTGACCTGTGACCCTGGGGCTGCTGTATTGACGCTTGATGTAAACGAGCTAATGATGGGAACATTCGGTGTATTCGTCGCTGTCGGTGTTGGTGTTTGCGTGAATGTTGGTGTGCTGGTCGGTGTATGCGTCAGTGTAAAGGTTGGCGACACGGTAAAGGTTGCGGTCAGTGTCGGTGTGAATGTGAGTGTATTGGTCGGTGATAAGGTCGGCGTGAATGTGAGTGTATTGGTTGGCGTTGCGGATGGTGTGAATGTCTCCGTCGGTGACGGTGTTGGCGTGATGGTTGGGGTATACGATGCAGTTGCAGATGGTACAATTGCCAGCGTGGGCAAGTCCTCCTCCTGTGTATCACAGGCGGCAACCAATATCATAATCATCAGAAAAATCAAAATTCGGCTTATATTGGACATAACCACACCTTATCGAAAACATTAGTCGGCGATGTAAGTACACATGAAATCTCACATTGTAATCTCCTTTATGATACTTGTAATTTTAAGTGCTTGCCAGATGACTTCTGTCCCGGTCGATGAAGTCGAGTTGCCGACCCGCGCCCAACTGCCGTCCCCCCAACCGACTGATGTACCCATCACCCCAACGCGAACAATGGCAGTCATCCCAACACAACCGACTGCGATACCTAGTAAAACACCAACCAATACAGCGACCATCACGCCGACATTTGAAGGTACACTGACACCGACATCCTTTGCCGTTCTAATAGATTCTTCAACTGCATCGCCCATCCCCGCTGTGGTTACACGCACCCCGCTACCAAGTGTTTTTATCTTTGGGCAATCATCACAGGGACGTAACTTACAAGCCTATCGTTATGGCACCGGCGAACACTGGATTATGCTTATTGGTGGTATTCATGCTGGATTTGAAGCGAACACAATCTCACTGATGGAACGTCTACAAATCGAGTGGCAGAACAACTCCCGTGAGATTTTGCCGGATGTGTCCTTTATTGTCATACCACGATTGAATCCAGATGGCGAAGCGCGAGGGCGTATCCTTGAAGGGCGTTTCAACGGTAATCTGGTTGACCTCAATCGTAACTGGGGTTGTGGGTGGGAAGAAACTGCTGAGTGGCGACAAGGTCCTGTTGACCCCGGATTCGCACCCTTTGACCAACCAGAATCCGGCGCACTAGCTGCCCTCATCCGTGATACACAACCGGATGCTGTTATGTTTTATCATGCGGCGTTATCAGCAGTTTTCCCCGGACGATGTGGCGATAATCCGGAGTTGTCGATTCCGCTGGCTGAGGTTTATAGTAATGTGTCCGGTTATCCGGTGGCGGGCGGTGGCGATGGCACAGGAAGTTATCGTGTGACAGGGTCAGCTCCGGCATGGGTGAATAGCATCGGTATTCCAGCATTGGATGTTGAACTTTCATCGGCAGATGGTATCGACTTTGACCGCAACCTCCGTGCGTTACAGGCGGTACAACGGTGGATTGCATCACAGTAATGGTGCATGTCATTGTTTCATTTGGATACTTTGATGAATATTTATTAATCTTTTTATGGCGTTTTAAGACAAAAAATATCTCACTATATTGTAAAAATGCGTTATGATTACGTATACAGGTAATTCGTGATGTGGCGTTGTTATGTGGTTTATAAATAATATTAGAAATAATCTGTCCTACCAACTTATGGTTATTGGTTTTGTTTTATTAGTTGCCAACATTTTGTTTGTTGCGCTGGGTTTATGGATTATATCCGCGATTGAGGATGCGACCGTCCAGCAACAGATTCGGCAGATATATATTTTATGTGTTGTTCTGTTGGTCATTGGTAATGCGACAATGATATATCTTATACAACGTGGCATTGTGCATTCTCTTGAGGAACAAACCCGACGACAACAGGCAGTAAAAAACCATGAACGCTCTGTGAAGCAGTTACAAGTCGCTGCCGAAATTGCCCGAGATGCTGCTGCACAAAACAATTTACAGGGCTTACTGGATTATGCCTGCCAACTCATTTGTGAGCGATTCCACTTTTATCATGCTGGTATATTTCTCGTCGATAAAGAGACTAACTATGCTGTTATTCGGGCTGCATATGGGGTATCTGCTAGTCAGAATATGCTCCAGCGTGGGCATAAACTCAAGGTCGGCGAGGAGGGCATTGTTGGCTATGTGACATCGACAGGACAACCGCGTGTTGTTCTGGATACCGCAGTCGATAGTTACCACTACAAAAATCCTGTTTTGCCAGAAACCTGTTCCGAACTAACATTACCCTTCCGTGTGGGCAATGACATTATCGGGGCACTCGATGTACAGAGTTTAGACAGAGACGCATTTGACCAAGATGATGTCTCAATCTTGCAAACGATGGCAGACTTATTAGCGGTCGCCATCCATAAAGCTAATTTGAATGAAGCGGTACAAGCACATGCTGATAAACTTGAAGCTAGTGTCCAAGAGCGTACACAAGACCTTGAATCCGAACGCGCACAACTACAGGTGATTCTCGATTCGATGGGGGATGGTCTGATTTATGATGAACAACTGGACATCATTTATACCAATAGAGCATTAACACAATTGACTGGTTATGCGCGTGATGAGTTAACCGCTGGCTTACTCGCACAGTTTAAACCGCTGGATATGTCTGACAGAGAACTTACAGATTTACAACAAGAACTGTATCGTGAGGTTGGTCACAACGGGATATGGCGCAAAGAACTCAAACTGACCCGTGCCGATGGAACACAATTTGATGCCAGTGTGACGTGTACGGCAGTGCAACGCGACCCCGAAACCAACCGCGCTAAAGGAGCAGTCACCATCATACGGGACATCAGCCAACGCAAAGCCCTAGATGAACAAAAATCTCGCTTTATTGCCAACGCTGCCCATGAACTCCGCACCCCACTCGCCAATATGAAAACCCGCCTCTATCTCATCCGCCATCAACCGCAGAAATTCGATGAACACTATGATGTGCTCAAAAGTGTCACCGGACGGATGCAACGTTTGATTGACGATTTGTTAGACATGTCGCGCTTTGAACGCAATAAGATTCGCTTGACGAAAGAACCAACCCAATTGCAACAACTCATTGAAGATGTTGCGACCACGCAACGCCCCGAAGCACAGAAAATAGACCTAACGCTCGAAACCAATCTCACCACCCACCCGCTTTATGCTGACATCGACAAAGACCGTATGATTCAAGTGCTGACGAACCTCATCAGTAATGCCATCAATTATACCGAGTCCGGCAAAATAGTTGTGCATCTACAAGCTGTGGCTGATGATTGTGTTGAAATTGTTGTGGAAGATACCGGAATGGGTATCCAACCGGATATGATTGAGAAAATCTTCCAACCGTTTGTGCGGGTCAATCATGATACCACCAAAGGTACAGGGCTTGGCTTGAATATTTCGCGGGAGATTGTGCAATTACATGGGGGTAAACTTACAGTTGAAAGTGAGTATGGGAAGGGCAGTCGCTTTACGATTACCCTTAAACAAGTAGACTCTGGTGATGCCGATGGCGAGGTTGCCTCAGTCAGCTAATGCCCATTCGACTGCTGCCACAGCATGTAGATAAGTTGTGTCATAGACAGGGATTGGGCTATCTTCTGGTTTAATCAGCAAGCCAATTTCAGTACAGCCGAGTATCACGCCTTCTGCTCCGCCGGCTTGCAATTTGCCAATCACATTTTGATAAGCAACCCGTGATTCATCGCGGATATGACCAACGACCAGCTCATCATAAACAATGGTATGGACAATCTCGCGTCCGTCTACATCCGGTACATGCACATCCAACCCATATTTGTCGATGATACGTCCCTTATAAAAATCATGTTCCATCGTGAAGCGTGTCCCTAACAAACCAATCGTCTCAATCCCATTGGCTTGAACGGCTTCTGCAGTTGCATCGGCGATATGCAATAGAGGGATGTCAATCGCATTTTGGACATCATCTGCCATTTTGTGCATGGTGTTGGTACAGATGACGATACATTCACCGCCACCACGCTCGACCTGTTGTGCTGCTTGAATCATGCGCTGGGTTGCCGTGTCCCAATCATCTTTCATCTGCAAGTCTTCGATTTCTGCAAAGTCAAATGAGAACATGATACACTCGGCTGAATGTAAACCACCAAGCCGTTTTTTTGTCTCCTGATTGATGATGCGATAATATTCAATGCTGGATTCCCAACTCATGCCACCGATTAATCCGATTGTTTTCATAAGTGTCCTCGACTTTTCTTGACTATATATGTTGTTGGCGGATGCACAGAACTACATCCGAGCTGAAATGTCATGTCAGCTGTCTATCCCCTCCCTAAATCCTTCCCCAACGCATTGGAGAGGGACTTTCTTCCCCCTCTCTGAAGCTTCGGGGAGGGGGCTAGGGGGTGGGGTTGCGCTAAACCATATAACATTTTATGTGAGTATAACCGTGTAGTGGATGATACGGGTGTCGTCTCTACAGGTTATGGCAATCAAAATATAACACTTACCAACACACTTCACTTGTACGGTATTGTGATTCTGCTACGCTTCAACCGCTTCATAAGCACTGACCGTATGAATAGGCATCGGCTTGGGGTCTTCGTTGCAAGATGATAGACGTGGTTCGGACATGGCGGTCTGCACAGTGACCTGATGTTGTGTGCCGTTGTTGTCGGTAAAGCTCACGTTCCATTGCATCTCGCCGATAGCATCAACAGCGGTGAAAGTGAGGTCATCAATCGCATATTTTTTAGCGGTTTCGCGGATGTGATGTTCGCCTGCGCTGATGGCTTTATGTGTGCCTTCGTCAAAGTTATGTGCGCCATATGCCCCACGACCACGATATTTATAGGTCACCATATAGCCAGCAGTATGATTGGTTATGATTTCTTCGGCATTGCTGGCATCCAAATGTCCGTAATAGATACCCTGCGGGAAGGCAATCAACGTTGCTGCCAGACGATGTCCGCCAATATGGGTCACCTGCCAGACGGTATCCGCATCGCTGTGTTGGAGCATGGCATTGTAAACTGGAATGCCAAACGTCGAACAGCAAGGGTCATGTTTACCATTGGTGCAGACAGCATATAATTCTTTGATTTCGGTCAGAGCCTGTCCATTAATTTGGGGTGTTGTATCAGGTGCAATGCTATCAAGGTCAAGCTGGAGCAAATCAGCATAATCATCGAGTTCACAGTGATAGAGTTTGGGCTGGGCTTGATGGGTGACTGCCACATAAAAATTCTTGCCGTTGGATTGTGGGCGACGAATAAACAGAATCTTCGCATTCGGGACAGCATGCAGATGTTTGATGTAATGTTCTAGCTCACCACCTGCTTTGGCTTTTTTGACAATCCCCTGTTGCCATCCACCATATTCAGTTGCGTTGGTTTCTACTAAAAAGAACACATCAGCCGGTTTGACACTACCCGCAAGCGATTCGTTTAGGTCACGTGAAGCGTCTGCACAGGTGAGGGTTTGTTCCATGAAAGTTTCCTCCATTGATAGCTAGGGCGTATGTATAGTGATAAGTGTATCATCGGAGAGGGTGGCAGATAAGTCTTTTTCGATTATTGTATTGGTGCAAAATATCAGACTCATACTCTGTGCTACCCTCGTTTAAATCAGCTATAATCAGACTACATCGCAAACCAGCAATCGGAGCAAATGCAGATATGGATGTCATCCTATTCATTGGGTTTCATGTTGTGATGATGAGCATATTTTTTGTGGTCGGCATCTATCAATTCGCACAGATAGATGATAAACGCAAACGCCATCACGCCGAACGCCTGCGCAGTACCTTGTCCATTGATGAACTCGATATTGACGAAGCCGAGTTGCGTGAACTGGTTCGTGCTGAACGCTATGATGATGCCATCGACCGCCTGATAGCTGTGGCTGAAGTTGACCGCTTTACCGCGCAATCTGCTATCGAAACCCTCAAGCAACAAGAATATAAGCCCTATACCACCCTTAACCAATTATAGAAATGAGACGATGACATGAGCCGACTCGGCATCTCAGATACGACGTACAAGAAACTTCATCATATCTCAACCGCGACCCTCACGACCCAACTGCTTAAACGGGGCTTTCGCAACACCTTCGTTGTAGGCTTAACACCGTTACGTCCTGATTTACGAATGGTCGGACGGGCATTTACCCTGCGCTATGTACCCATCCGCGAAGACCTTGATAAAGCCGTTGACTATGACAACAACAGCAATGTTCAACGCCTAGCTGTCGAAGCAGTGGAAGCAGGCGATGTGCTGATGATTGATGCGCGGAGCAATGTCAATGCAGCGTCGTTCGGTCACATCCTCGCCACACGGATTCTACAACGGGGCGCGCATGGTCTGGTGACAGATGGGGGATTGCGTGATACACCCGCGATTCAACAACTCGATTTGCCGACCTATATCCGTCAACCTCATGCCACAACGTCAGTGACAGTGCATCATCCCGCTGATATGAATGTGCCGATTGGGTGCGGTGAGGTGTATGTGCAAGCGGGAGATATTGTCGTCGGGGATGCCGAAGGTGTGGTCGTGATGCCTGTTGCAGCCGCGGATAGTGTCGCGGAAGATGGTTATGAGCAAGAACTGCTGGAGACCTTCTTACAACAACAAGTCGCAGAAGGCGCAAGCATCAAAGGGGTATATCCGCCGAATGATGCAATGTTAGAAGCCTATCAACACTGGCGCGATACACAGGACACGATTGAGTGATTACAAAGAGAGCAAATGACGACAAATAGCGATAAACATGAATTAGCAGAGACATTTTTTGAGGTGTGGCGGACAACGCAGGCGTTGTCCCTACGAAAATAGGACATGATATATTTTTTGTTGAGGTGAATAGATGACGGGGTTACCGCAACGAAAATCACCACGTCTGCAAGACTATGATTACACACAATCAGGTGCGTATTTTATAACTATCTGTACCAATGACCGTAGGTCGATATTTGGATATATTGATGATGGTGAGATGGTCTTATCTAAAGCAGGTATGATTGCACATGACCGTTGGTTAGCACTACCTGACCATCATCAACGCGTTGAGTTGGATTTCTTTGTGATTATGCCAAATCACATGCATGGCATTATCATCCTAACCGACGAAAAACCCGTAGGGACAATGCCTGCATTGTCCGCTGATGATACCCAATATCTCAAATCAGGCTCATTAGGCACAGTTGTTGGTTCATACAAATCAAGTGTCACACGGCACCTTCAACAAAACATTGCGAAACATAGAAATGATAAAATTTGGCAACCACGTTATCATGACCATATCATCCGTAACCCTGACGACCTACATCGTCTGCGTGAATATGTGTGGTACAACCCAGCCCGATGGGAAGCAGATGTATTGTATGAAGATTAAGAACCTGTTTAAATGTTATGGGGTCTGTTGGTTTTGTTTTCGATGCACCACCATAGCCATTAAGCTGAGATAGTGTTTTGTGAAAATCATCTTGGCGTACAACGTAGGCGTTGTCCCTACAAGATTTTACGCAAATTTCCGTAGCGGTTTATAAACTACATATAGCTTGATATATCAGGTCACAGAATAGATTTGTCTCTGAATACAATCTGAATCTGATACAACGCAAAAACACGGGCATCATACCCGTGTCTTGATTTCAATATGAATAAGCCGATTATAGCTTATGCGGTGGTTTCGGCTTCTTTGGGTTTGTCGGGCGCGTCAGATGTGGCACTGACCTCGGCAACTTCTTCGGGGTCTTCTTCGTCTTCCCAACTGATAATCCAGATACAGGCTCCAGCAACCAGAATGGTGGTGACGATGAGCGCAATCCACTGGGTAGGCAACAGACCAACATTGCGGGCTTCATAGACGAGTAACCCGACCATACCAACTGATAGAACGACCCATGCAGAAATACGGGGATGTGTTGAAATCCACTTCATGCCGGGAATGTTTTCCATGTCTCAACGTTCCTTTACTCAATTAACGGTCAGTAGTATAGCCTGATAGATAATGAATCGACAAGTGTGCGTCAATCACGGATTAAGATACACTCCCCATTAAATTGCAGGTCAATCTCCAATGAGCCAATCACAAAGTTATACCCACTCGTATCATAGTTAATATCAGCTACGCCGTTATTGGGGGCATTGTAGGTCTTTGCCAGTTGCCACAGTTGCGGAATATCACAGGATGGTGGTTCAACACGCAAAGGTAACGTTGTGCCTGCGGTCAGCGATTGTGTCCGGCGTGACATCGTTAAATCTGGCGCAACACTGACAATCACAAATTCGCTATCGTTACCTGTCACAAACGTATATTCGACTGTCGGGTTACCCCCTGCACTGAAGTCAATTGTGCCGTCGGGGCGTACCTGTGTCATGGTTAAACTGAGAAAACGCAAATTCTCTCCGGCAAAGCGTTGTACGGTCTCCAGCGAGATTTGTGGGTCGAACTCTGTCGGGTCTTGTTCAATGACAGTCGGCGGGGGTGGTGGTTCACTATTGCTCGACATCACCATAAAGATGATGCCCCCAACAATTGCCACAGCAACAACAAGCCCAATCAATAACACACCCTTATTGCCCTTTGGTTTTTGCTGTTGTTCTACTTGCTCTTGTAGTTGCTTCTCAACCTGACGCATCTGCTCTAATGCGTCATCCCAATCATTATTTTGTGTCATGTAGTATATCGCTCCCTCACCACTTTTTAACGTGAATCATACTTTTCAATATAGCAGGTTCTGCCCAAAATGGCATAAAGAAGCTGTCAAAAAAATTATGGATTTGCGATGCCTTTACTCACAGTTGGGATGAGCTTTGCCCGTTGGCGTGTATCGGCATCAATCACCAGTGACATCACCTCATCAAGAATGGTGCGCAAGTCATCGGGGATATCTTTTAGGGAGTTGTCATGGTCTTCTTCACTTGTCCATAATTCTGTCACCCAGACGGTGGATGGATTGTCTTTATCTTTCGAGACGATAAAGTACAAACATTCATCAACGTTTTCCAGATGTGTTGCGATATGTTGCACAAGCGAAAATAATTTTTCTTGATTCTCTGGTGCGACTGTTAATACGTCGATTCTGGCGTGTTTTGCCATGTGCATATCCTTCACTATGATTTGTATAACGATGGGTAGTGTAGCGTGTTCGGGCAAACTTTCCAAACTTATCCCAAATTAAGTTTGTGATATATCCCAAATATATCCCAAAATTACGGTATCCAGTCCCTTGCACATGGATGTGATACAGTTACAATAAAAGGACGTTTGAAAAGTGAGCCAGTATTGGACAGGATTTATTTTCTGTTATGCTTACTTATCGACATATTTTTTGTGATGACATTATTTTGAGTTGGTGGTTCATTGTTATGGATGTAGGGATATTGCAATGTTTGCGCCCGAACGCGGTTGATGACATGGCACCAACCCTACATGAATCCAATGGTTGTGACCACAAATTCATATAGATGAGACGTGATGTTGACGTTTTAAAAAATGATTCGATAATTTTCACTGGCGGACAGCAAGAATGCTGTCCCTACAACATAATCGCAAATGTTTCGTAGGGACGCGATTCTTCGCGTCCGCAAACCAGAAATTATTTTTATTGGATTAATTGATGAATGACAATATCAGGTCTGAAACATTTTTATCGACCACTTGCACATCGGGATGATAATTTATGGCGGACAGCTTATTTGATAACCGCTATCGTTATGATTATATATATCCGCGTGGACGGTCTGGCGAGACCCTACGCGCATTAGATACCAACAATGATAACCGTCCGGTTGTCATCAAACGCCCTGCACCCAACGATGCCCCGCCCATTCGTGCAGGACAAGAAGTCAGTATCGTCAATGAACGCGAAGCACTCACGCGCTTATCGGGACATCCGGTACTGACGGAACTGCTTGGCACAGGTCAATTTTTTGTTGGTGGTATGCCCCATCAATATATTGTGATGGAACGCGCTGACGGCATTATCATCGAGGAAGAAGTCTCACGACTCAATGCCCAAGACCAGCGTCTGGCAGAACTGGAAATGCTGGAAATTGTTGACCGCCTGATTGACCTACTCCAGACCGCGCATGATGCCGATATTGTCTATAACGATGTTGATGCCAAGCACCTGTTCTGGAATCGTGATACCTATACGCTTAAGGTGATTGACTGGGGTAATGCGGTGTTCCTCGAAGGTGATGAGGTCACACCACAGGGTATCAGCCGTCAGACGGACATCTATCAAATCGGCGAACTACTGTATTTTATCGTGTCAGGTGGTCACCGTGCTGATGTACCGCGTGATGCCGATGAACACTTTAAGTTGGACTTCCATGATAATGACCAGCGGGTGCATTCACGCCTACAGGAAATTATCAGTAAGGCTGTGCATCCTAACGCCCGCCATCGCTATACATCACTTAAGACATTGCAATCTGACTTATCACATTACCGCACCCCACTGGAACGGGACCGAAATGCTGTGGTGGCACGCATTACCGAAAAGCTCAAAGCTCCCAACCTCAGCCGGAGTGATTTGCTTTCCCTGCAAACCCAGCTTGAACCCGCTCTGAAGCAAAACCCTGCTTATCCATCGGCGCGCGAAACCGCACGGGACATCAACAATCGCCTTAAAGATTTGTCGGTATCAGCAGACTTAGATGCGGTTTACATCTATATGGAGAATAACAACTGGTCACGCGCAGCGGATTTACTTAAGGAGTTGCGCGAACAAGCTGGTACACATACCAAAGGCATTGTGCATCTGTTATTAGATTGGTGCATCTTGTTGATGGATAACCAATCAGACACAACCCCACCCGTGATACTCGATGCGATTGCGCTGATATTTGAATCAAAGCCGGACAAAGCAGGGAATCTGTTACTTGTCCATAGCCCTGATGATGACACCATGCGCAGTGTCCAGTGGCGCATGGCAGAACGTATCACCTCACATTTCCCTGATGTGCTGTTGTTGCGTCCCAATCTGTATCGCCTCGATAATGCGATACGCCAGTTGGCAGCAGATGGTATCCCTGTGCGGGAAGCGCGGTCTATCCTCGAAGGTATCAATAACTCACTGGACGAAACGGCACGAATGGATAGCCCTAGTGCCGGATTACTGCGTGACATCTATCGTGAGGTGGTGGATAACATCTCGTCTCTGTATACCATCTTGCAGACGCTTAGCTTACAACATGAATTTTCCGAACGTCGCCTGCCACTCAATGCGCTGACCCGTGCTTTAAATGCGGCAATGGCATTGGCAGATAACATGCACATCATCGGCAAACAAGCCGCTGCTAGCCCGCGTGATGCACTCGGCTCATTGGATGCGAGCCGTCAGATTGACCCCGCTAACCCGGTATGGAATCAGATTGAGGACTTCCTCGGTCACCTGTACGAGATACTGCAATCCAGCCAGACTTATGTGCCCTCAGCCGACGGAACCGACCTCGCGGAATGGTTGAGTGGTCGTCAGACAGAATTGCTACCTTTCTCCGAAAAGCTTTTTGACGAGATGCTCGACGGCATGATGGATGGTATTCGGGTGGCAGATACGGCATGGAAACGCTACCGTGATGTGATTATCAGTGGGGATAAGACGACTGCCATTAAGTTGTTGCATACCGCGTCACAGGCTGTCACAACCATTAGCCCGACCTTATCAGCATGGTTCAATCAGTTGCGCAGTGTGATTGATGGCGCACAATATGTCGAGAAGCATTCAGTACCGGGATTATTGGGACGCACATTAGCCGATGGCTGGCAGGCATTTGATAGGGGACAGCTTGCCGATGCGGAACGACTCGGACAGCAAGCACTAGAAATCTCGCGTAATGAAACTGAGCGCGGGGTTACCGAACGACTGTGGCGATTGTCCCGTCTGTTGCGCGAATGGACGGAACGCAACGGTATCTATAGCGAAAGCCGTACCCAGAACACCCTGACCGACATTGATAACCTATTTGATGAAGAAGAACAAACCACTGTCGAAGCCTTTGCCGCCCAAATGCCAAGCAATGAAACCTATCTCAAGGCGATGGGGCAGGGGTTGGTGCGGGTGTTTGATAATTCGAGTTCGGCTGCGTTGCGTATCTTGTTTACACAGTATGTGCTAGCAGGTGTATTAGATGCCCATGAGGGACGCTTAGAAGATGCCCAATTCTGGCGGACTGCATCAGCGCGGGTATTATCCACTGGTGAACGTCATATTGCGATTCGTGCATTGGATGACTTCATGGCACGGCGCGAAAGTTTGCTCCATGCACAAGAAGTCTTCGCTACGGTCAACGGCAGACACGCGGTGCAACGCCTCGAAGAAACCCGTCGTCAACTGGAAAGTAATCCCGAAGCCCGTCTGATTAACACAGGGATTCAAGCCATCCGTGCATTGGAAGCCGCGATACAAGATTGGTCAGATGCGGAATTTAGAGCAGCCGGGATTAAGCTGGAGCAGGTGCTATCTGGCATCGGCGACTGTGAATCATCGGCAGATATTACCCTGACAAACTTCCGCGCATGGGTGATGGAACTGCAAGAAGCTGTCGTTGAATTGGCAGTGCAACGGCGCAATCTATTGCAAGAAATTGACCGTCGTCCCGACGAACCACTGGACAGCATCCATCAAGCGATTCACTATCAAGCACAGGTCACGATGGATATGTTGGGTGAAGACCATGCCAAAACACTGGTGAACTGGCGCGATACCTATGAGCAATTCCTTGATAGTTATACCAGTGAGTTGCGCCGGAGTCATAAACTTGACGAGTTCAATGAGTTGTTCAAAGCCTTGTTTATTGACCGCCATCCCGCCTATCCCTTGTATCGGCACTGGTACAACGTGGTTGATAATTCGCCGGAATTTCCCGCGCCCGACCCATCCGCACCCCCGCCGGACATCAGCGAGGATGATGAGCTGGTAGACCTCGAATCACAGGCTGAAGATGAGACCGATATTCCACCTGCCACACGCTGGGTAGACCCTGAAGAACCGAGTCGTGGTTTCAATCGCTTGTATATTGTCGGGGGCATATTCGGTGTGATTGCGATTATTGCTCTGCTGGTTGCGATTAGTGGGGGCGGTAATGATGATGGCACAGTCGTTGCAGGTATTGAGTTGACGATTACCGATACACCATCTGATGATGATGTTGCAACAATGACGGCTGAATCTTTCACGGCGACACCAACCGACGAACCAACGCTTGATGCAACAGAAATCGAGGAGACTGCATTGGCGTTGCTTCCACCAACTGAGGATGCGACTGATATGCCAGAAGATGACTTCGATACACCGACACCCGAACCCACTGAGGCAATTGATACGCCGACACCGGAAGAAACGGATACACCCGAACCAAGTGAAACACCAACTGTCACCCAGACCGCTACTGATACCAGCACACCGACGGAGACTTATACGCCGACGATTACACAAACACCATCGGATACACCGACACCAACCGAGTCACCTACCCCGACATTGCCACCAGAAGGTATTCGTGGGTCGGTCAACATACTGGAACAATATGGTCGTGCATTGGATGACCCCTTCTGGAATGAGAGTCAGTTTATTTTGCAGGACGGCTCATGGCGGTTGGGTGTTGGCACAGAAACTGAAGGTGAGACGATATTCTTCTTCCCGCCAGAGGACTTGCTTGATGACCTATACGGCAATGATGCACCGTCGCGGATTACACGCATCGAAGCTGACCTAACCCTGCGAACCTTTAATCCGGCAGTGGTCGAAGCTGAGGAAGTCTACTTCGGCATTATGTTCCAGAGCACCGATGACAGTAGCAATGCAGGTATACAGATTCAGGCAGTGCAACCGACAGTGATTAACCTTGCGCTGTATCAGGACAACGAAGCCAACTTTGTTAGTCAGCGGTCAGTGAGTGCCGTGATTGCCCGTCTGCGCCTTGACCGAGACCCTGTAACCGGACAGGTATTCGCATTTTTCAATGATTCACAAATCGGTGACCCGATGACCTTCGTTGACCCCGATGCGCCGATTGTGCCTGTGATTTTTGTCAAGGATGGCGGTGTGATTATCGGTGTGACAGCGTGGCGCGTAACCTTGAATTAGAATAATAGAGAGTAATCCGTAGGGGAGGGTTTGCAAACCCTCCCCTACACAGATACACAAAAATAAATCAGGGGGAATTATGTTCACTATCCAGCAAGTGGCAGACAAAACTGGCTTGACTGCCCATACCCTACGTTATTATGAAAAATGTGGACTCATCGGTGATGTTGACCGCGATGACAACGGTTATCGCAATTATTCGTCGGATGATATGGCGCGCATCCAGATGTTATGTTGTCTGCGCCGAACGGGGATGTCGATTAAAGATATGCAACGCTATGCGCGGTTGTTGCGGAATGGCGAACAAACAGTGGATAAACGACGGGTTCTGCTAGAGGAACATCGGCGCGAGGTCGAGACACAAATCTGTGAGTTACAAGATATGCTCAAAATCATTGATGGCAAGATTCGGCTATATGCCACTGTCGATGATGAGTAATTGAAACTAATCTTCTCGGCAGGGACAAGGCATGCCTTGTCCCTCCAATGTTATATAAATATTTTTTTGCCGAACATTCTGATAACAAATAGGAAATCGAATGAAACGAATCGCAATCTTGTTGTGCCTATTATACGTATCCATCATGGTCACGGCACAGGATGACCATCCCACTGTCGCAGACTTCTGGAATGGCGAGGCGGAGTGGGTGGTTGATATTGAGGATGTCGGCTTACCCATCGGCGAAAGTGACACTGTGTCGATGGGCGCGGGTGTCTATCGGTCTTATCTCCATGCCAGCGACCAATCGGCAGGGGTGATTGACCAGTGTGGGATGCCTGTGGAATTTCCCGGTTGTCTGACTTTATGGGAAAGCACGGACGAGGGCGAAACCTTCGATATGTCGATTCCGGTGTGTTTAATGCCCTGCGAAAAATGCCCCTGTGATGACCAGCGCGACCACATCACCGCACAACAATATCCGCGTGTGACGGTTGCTGAGGATGGCGCATGGTATATGGCGTATGAATGGCATGCTCAGACGATTTTGCGTACATCCGACGATGGCATTGTCTGGTCAGATTGGGAATATCTGACGACTCCGGCAGGCACTTGGCATACCAATGACTTCCCTTGCTCTGAACTGGAACGTATCGGCTCACATCCCAACATTCGCGGGGAGGTACATAATTGTCTGCTGGGTGCGCCTCCGGGCATTTATGTGGAAGGCGATATGCTCTATGTGTTTGTAGCGGCGGGGTCTGCACCGGGGCATATGCGCTGTTACAAAGGCGACCGTCACGCCTCACTTGACCAACTGCAACTGTGTGAAACCGATCCTCTGTTTGCAGGTGCGCCCGAATATGGTGATGTGGAATTGCTCGGTACAGACGCACATGAGTATTGGGACTTTCGCTATGTGAGTTCTGCCGAAGTGACAAAAATCGGTGAGCATTATTATATGTTCTATGAGGGCATACGTGGACCGGAAGAACTGGAAATTGGCAGTGATACTCAGTTTGGCTTGGGCTTGGCGCGGTCGGTTGGGAATCAGATTGATGGCGCATGGGAGAAATTTGAGGGCAATCCGATTATCATGGACATGCAATTTAATTGGGGCATCGGACATGCTGACCTCGTGATTATCGACGGCGTGAGCTATCTCTATTCCGCCACCTCGACAGACACACGCGGACGCTATCGGTTGGTGTGGAGTGAGTAACACCATCACGCTAAAGCCACACCGCTCAGCTACCCATGTACGTTCAAGCGTACAATCACGGGCATACTGTCCATTTCAATGGACGTGGAAGCCTGAGCCAATCGGTTTTAACCATTGGTCTTCTTGTGTTCTGCTTCCCATTTGGCGATGGCTTCTCGTGCTTCTGGATGGTCAGGGAATTGGCGAAGCGCATTTAGACTTGCATTACGTACCCAACTCTCACTATCATTTAATGCACGAATTAGTGGTTTAATTGCTACTTCATTTCCTAATTCTCCCAACATTTTCGCAGATTGCATTTTCTCTTGCCAAGAACCATGCTCTAATATCAATATCAAAGCATCAATATTTACTGCATTAGTAGCTCCTAATTTAAATAATGTTTGTTGAATGTTTGCTAATAATTCGTCTAGATGTTTTCTTTGGATTTCATCATCCGCCAATAACCAATTAGGTATTGCGCCATCTACTATATTTATTTTGCCGAGCCATTCCAATAATTCATGTTCTTCTTTATCAAGTATTGTAGCTAAAGGTTCAATTGCACGGTCATCTCTCAACTCCCCTAACATTCTTATACTATTGATTTTTAATGTTTTTCCAATAAGCGGATTTATTAGAAGGGCAATATGTATATGAACTTCATCTACCGAAATTTCACGTAAACGATACCAAATATAGTCAAGCTTTTTTTTGTCAATTTCTTCAGTCGTTAGCCTTTGAATTAATCTCTCTCGTTCATCTAATTCCAAATATTCTGCAAAAACCCTATCAATTTCATCTATAGCCAACCCTAAATTCTCACAAGCCTGTTCAAACTCATCAATTCGTTCCTGACGAGGCAAGTCCTGTTCGCGTCTGCCGTTGCTATCCCACCATTGGGCATCCCGTCGCATCCGTGCCACAATACGGAAGTCGGCTTGGCGTTCGTCAATCCAGTTAGCTAAGGTTTTCCATTCGCGCAGAATCGCTTCATGCGCCACTTCGACGGTTGCTTGTCCGCTATCGGGGTTTTGGCTGGCGGTCAACAGGCGTGATTGTACAAATTGCTCGATGATATGTGCGGACTCTGTGTCTAAGTCTTCGCTCAGTTCGGCACGACGGCGGGTAGCTGTCCCGCGTTCATCCACTTCGATGAGCCGTAAAAACACTTGATGCAAATGCGATTCGTCTAGGTCGAGTTGCGCCCATAGGTTATCAGCCCGTGTTCCAATTGCACCCTGAACCCCGCCGAGTAGTTCATATTCCTCAGTTGTGAGTTCGCCGTCGTCGTCCAACTTATACAACTCATCCAGTGCATATGCCATCAGCGCGAGGTTACCGGGTTCGTCACCAACATCATCCAATATACGCTTGATCAGCCCGCGCTCAAAGGTAATGCCTGCGCGTTCGGCAGGGTTTTCTATCATCTGTTGCAGAGCTTCACGGCGGGGTAATGCCAGCGGGAACGCCCCTCGTCCGAGCATATCAGCAAGCTGGGCATATTGCAGTGCCGATTGGAAGAAGTCCGCCCGCATCGTCACCACCACACGCACCCGTGTATTGTCGGCAATCGCAGATAGCAAGTTGACAAACGCCTGTGCATCTTGTCGTGTGGATAGGGTCATCAGTTCCTCAAATTGGTCGATGAACAGCACAATTTCTGCCCAATCAGCATCGTCTTCTAATGCCAGATGGCTCAGTTCGTTGAGCGTTTCGGGAGTCTCGCGCAGAGATTGCATGTACGCATCTTTGACAGGTTTCGCTTTTAAGGTCTTGAGGTTGTCGAAGGTTGTCACCAGCGCATTAAATAAGCTGTTGAAGGGGTCATCTGTGGGTGTGAATTGTACCACTTTCCAATCTTTACTACCCTCTATAGCATTGGCGCGCAGACGTGGAATCAGTCCCGCTCCGACCAGCGACGACTTTCCACTCCCCGATGAGCCAATCACCGCTACAAAACGATTATCTGTCAGGCGTGTCACCAGTGCATCGGTCTCGCGTCCACGCCCGAAGAAGATGTCAGCATCATCTTCTGTAAACGCTCGTAATCCCGGAAACGGCGACCGATTTGTGTCCCATGCCTGCGCTGAAATTGTTTTCAGGTTATCGTTATCTGGCTCGTCTTGGGGTGTCGGATTATCGAGTGGGTGGCGATGGTTTGCCTGCAAAACTTCCAGCACCAATTCCTGAAAGTGTATCGTGAACTGTTCGCGGAAGTTATCGGGATGCTGATACTGATTAACTCCCCCCTTAATCACGCCGTCTTTTACAAACATGTCTGAGCCAAAGAATGCCACCAAGCGTTCATATTGTTCGCGGTCGTCGGTCTCATCTATGCCGAAGCGTTTTTCTTCGGTACGACGATAAACAACCGTGCGCTCTTTACTGCGGTCACTATGTATCGCATCCATCAGTTCCCAATGTGTGCCAGATTCATAACGTTGTCCGTCACGGTCAACAAAGGGTGTGCCCATCCGTGACCAGAAAAGCACCACCACAATGTCACATTCGGACGGTTTTGGTAGTCCGCGATTGATAGCATCCTGCGGGGTCATCGTCATACGCATAGATGTACCCCCGCCCGGTTTGTCCCATGCCACAATACGGAACGCCACCTTGTCACGGAACACAGGCTGATAGGGCAACTGCTCAATCACATCGAGGGCGATTTTGCGCTCGTCGTTCACGTCGCCGGGGGAAGAAATAAACACACGGATATAAGGTATCGTATCAGTCATAAGCTGTTAATCTGTTTCATGTCTCGTTAGTTATTCTTATAATAGCGCATCCAACCTGAAATTGCCGTTAAATGATTCGTGAACATTTGCACAATTTATCAAATCGACTATAGTGAAAATCTGTGACCGTGTAGGTGTCACCTGATTGACCGAACAAAGGAGTCAAATGATGATAAAACGCTTTATTGTAATACTAAGCTGTTTGTTGCTTATCCTGCCTATGATGGCGCAAGATACTCTCACCAACACAATTTCCAGTGCTGACGGGTTGACCGCGCTGTATCCTGATGGGTATTTTGCCGAAGCCGATGGGGATGTGTCGATTGCCCTGATAGACATCGAACAGCAGGTATTTATTGTGATGGGTCTTGAAGATAGTGTTATCGAATTTGCGGGTGAAGAGTCTGCAAATAGTACCGAAGCCAAAGATAATTTTCTCGCTACACTGGAAACATTCGGGGGTTCAACAGGTGACGAACCGATTGAAGAATTTGCCATCAATGACCGCCCCGCCTTCTTGATTCCATTCACAGCAGACTTCATCGGTAGTGGATATGTCATCACGTTTGAATTATCCGATGGGACGCTTGCTGGTGGGATGTTGTTCGGTGGTGAAGAAACTGAATTTACTGACGAAATGGTTGCCGACCTTAAAGCGATTGCAGGTAGTCTGACCTATGACCCGTCGATGGCGATGGCAGAAGAAGAACCTGTCGAAGCTGTTGAAGAAACTAATTCCACTGAGGAAACAGAAGCCGAGTCGAGTATTCCAGAGGGTGCGATTGCTGTTCGGGATTTGCCGCATGGATTGATTGTCACCAGTGGTGGCGTACAGATGCCGACACTAGATGACTTTGCTTTAGCCCCAGGAACAGAATATATCGAAAACACGGTTGCCTTGTTCTCGCCAGATTTCCAGAGTACCTTGATTGTCATTGAAGAAAGCCTCTCCAATATGGGTGGTATTGACACGATTGCAATGTTTATCTTACCGACGCTAGCCAATATCGGCGGTCAGGAAGATTTTGACCCAGAGCAACATCTGCAAACATTAGAAATTGACGGACGCACCATCACCTATTATGACTCGACGGACTTTGTCGAAGGAGCAGATATCGGTGGTGTCTATTACTTCATCGTTGAACTTCTCCCTGAAGGTGACCTTGTTGTGTTGGTACAAGCGACATTGGGTGCGTCTGTGGTTGAAGAAACTGAGCCACAGCTGTATGAATTTATCGAGCAAATCACAATTGCCGAGGACAGACTTGAAGAAGTCCAAGCGCAAGCTGTCGCTGATGCCGTTGATGGTGTCGCAACCGTTGAATGTTTCAGTCCGGCGTTTAATGTTGTTACCGTTGAAAAACCGGAAGCAGTGGTATCCTGCCCGACAGATTGTACAGCCGTGGGTGGTGACATCTGGGGAACGGAGATATACACCAACGATTCCAGCGTTTGTCTGGCAGCGATTCATATGGGTGTGATTGATGATATGGGTGGTGAGGTTGCTGTGACCCTCATCGACGGACAAGACGAATATGTCTCGACCACACAAAATGGCATAACCTCACTGTCATATGGTGCATGGGATGCCAGCATCACCGTGTCCGTGCCAGCAGAGGAAGAAGAATAGCTATCCATAAACTGATGGGGCAGGCATTGTGCTTGCCCTATTCCTGTCAAGTTAAGTACCCCGAAGAACAAATTTGCCCTTCTTTTCTATCAACATAATATTTAACGCAAAGAGACGGAGACACAGAGGCATCCATGGGGAGGGTTTGCAAACCCCTCCCCTACGTAGCACATATATTTGCGCGATTTTGCTAAAAATAGATGTTCGCCCCTATTTCCGAATGCCCCCCTAGACACAAGATTCGCACAAAAGGTCATCCCGTGTTACTGTTGACTGTAAGTGAAATGGAGGAATACATGGCAATTGGCGAAATCAAAGTGAACTATCCCGTATTTGATAAAATGGCTCAGGAATTTGAGGCGTATAGTGAGCGTGTGCAACAGCTCAATCGACGGTTAGAAGATCAAGAGGATGTCCTGCGGGCTGGGGCATGGATTGGTGAAGAAGCCACCCGCTTTTATATTGAGATGGACAACGAGCTATTGCCTGCCCTAAGTCGTCTCGAAAATGCTATGAATGCGTATAGCGATACAATGCGACGGATAAAGCAAGTGTACGAAGAAGCCGAATATGAGGCAAGTGCACGAGTAATGAGTGGAAGCTTATCATGATTCAATTTGACGCACAAGAAATTCAGCAAATGATAGACACACTTCGGCAAACCCGACGTGAACTTGAAGACTTACAAGGCGATTTACAAGAACTATCAATCGATTTCGAGTTGGGGGAGGATTGGCTAGGGGAGGCGAGTGAGAATTTTCAGTATAACCTCCGTGGTCCCATGAGTAGAGCTTTAGATAAATTAGCAGAGAAATGTGAAGAACAAGCACGCGACCTCGAAAACTTTTTAGATGATACTATGAGAAACTACCCAAACTTACAAGTATAAAGGATAAACAGCAATGGCATATGTAAGAGTTCCAAGCCTAGTGTTAGACTTGAAGAAAGCCCTCTTCTTTAATGTATTCACACAATGGGCAACTCTAATAGTTCATGAACTTCGAAATAAGGTAATTGATTCTGTTCAAGCCGATCTTGAAATGCTAGATAGTATCTGGCAGGGGCAAGATGCAGATGAATTTCGCAATCAAGTTGAGAGTTCGCTCTTACCACAACTCAGTCAACTTGAAGAAAACCTACTTGAACAACATCAAAACATTCAGCAAGCGTTTGATGCTATCGCTAAAGCTGACAATCGTGTCCAATCATTAGTTGATGATTTACATGCTATCGCACAACGGATTTATTAGGGGGATGATATGACTTCAAGAGTGTATATGGATATGAACGAAGTCCAAAAGATGGCAGAATCCTATCGTCAACGGGCGCAGCTACTGCGCTATATTGACACCTCTCTGCTGGCACTGATTCAGATTATGCGTTGTATTGCCTTTGTCGGGCAAGTTGGCGACCGCTTATATGTGTCCTATTTGGAACAACATCAACCGCAAATTAGATTCCTCAGTCAGCAGTTAGATGAAGTCGCTGAAGACATAGAGAGAGCGGTTCAATTGTATAGAGATTTCTAGCCAAGCAGGTTAGCTATTGCCTGTGAACATCTGCACACCGCACCCTGTCAGCACATAGACAGTCTCGCCGACAGCTATAATTTGCTGGATGTTGTTATCTGCCAAGCCACTATCGAGCATATTCCAATGTGTCCAACCGTCGCGGTCATTTATAGATAAGCCGTCAGATGTGCCGACATACACGGTGTCGTTGTGGAGTAACAGCGCAGTGATATGATTACTATGGGAATATGTCAACTCGCTTTGTTGCGTCGTGGTGATATGCCATACCGTTTTGCCGTCTGTCGCTAAGGCTTCGTCACCCTCCATCGTCGCCATCAACATCGGCATGGTAAAGTGATGCACCCACGTTCCACTATCAACATCCCACACGCCCTGACTCATCACCACCATCAGAGCATTGCCTGTCAGATAACCGAACACACTGCCCCCATCCGCTGGTAATGTCGCTATCGAAGACCACTCCTCGCCTGCTAATTTGAATAACTGGACAGCAGGTGTTTCCGTTGCTTTTGTGGTTTTCTTCTGACCAATAGCATAAGTATAACCGTTCCACTCAAATAGACTGCGGACATACAATAACGATGGTGTAAATTCACGAATCTCGTTATTGTTCTGCTCAACCAAGCCGACCGCGTTATATAACCCGAAGCGATAGCCGTTTTTCACTTGACTCATTCCTGTGATTTTATCAATCACCACATCAGGCGATAACAACCGTTGCCAATCTGATTCAGTTTTTTGCCAGAGTGCCCCGTCTACCGTCTGCAAAAATAGATGCGCTTCGCCTGCTATCAATGCGCGGATACGTTGTGGGGTGGTCACCGTAAACAAGGGGGGTGGTTTTATTGCGTGTGATGGGTCAATCATTTTGTGGAACTGAAACACCAGCTTACCCTTATGGATGGTAGCAATACCCTGCTCATCCACCGCAAGTAATGTGTCGTCTGTCCGCATGACCGTCTCGAAGTCGTGGTCGGGCAAGGTAATCTGATAAATGGTGTTGTCAGTCAGCAGATAGATGCCGGTATCTTCCAAATGCACGAGGTTGTGAACAGGCTCGTGATACCCGGCTTCGTTGAGTCCACTATCAGACGAGTAGAAAAATAGCCCGTCGTCACAACCTATCATAACCATGCCATAAAATTCCCGCAGGTGCTTAACCACAGGGAGCGATTCCAGCAGTTTCCACTCATCGGTATGCTTGTTATACATCCATAAGCCAGACAGTGTCCCTGCATACAGGATGCCGTTGACCACCATACCCGATAATGCTAACTCGCCAAGGGGGGTAATCTCGTTATGATTTAGCACTTCAATACCTTGATAGGTGCACGCATAGATAATGCCTTGTGCTTCAAACAGATGATAAATTTCATTCGAGGCGCGCGTAGCAAGAATTGACCAACTTTGATTCACCAGGTCGAATTGACTGACATAACCGGAGCGGTGTCCACACAGAATCACATGGGGTGTTGTGGTGATACAGGTTATATCTTGTCCCGCCAGCCCATGTTCACTGTGATAGATGCGGTAGATTATCTCATCTTCGGTGATTTCCCAATGTACGACACCGCCATCACCACCTGCCCAAAGTTGCCCCTTACGCTGGAACATGACCGCATGAAACTGTATATCACTGATGAGTGTCTCAAAATCTTCATGAGATGGATTATCGGCAACATGTCCTCGCGCCCGTCTGGATTTGACAATTTCGCCATATTGTTCGTGTTGTTCAATCGCGCGCTGATTGTCGTTCATCGAGTCGTCCTTGTAAGTCAGCTATATTATTACGAATCTGGTCAAGTTGCTCCTCAAATAAGGGTTCGAGGTTCTGGAAATAAAATAATAACTCTTGGTTGCTCTCCTGCCACTCGGCAAAGTAATGGTACACATCATCGGATTTATCTCTGGCACGGTCTTCTGCCCGACTTTCCTCACGTTCTTTACCTATCTGGAGCAGATACAGCCACATCCGAAAGCGCATCAAACGTTCGGTGTCATGTTCCTCATGTGTGTGTCCTTTCTCCTCCGTCAAAAAGCCATACCACGCTTCACGGTCACGCGCATTGAATGGCAGGCGGGATAATAAGTCAACTTCATCAAGCTTCTTGTCGTTGATGATATTGGCAATCAGGCGCATCCGGTCAGTCAGAAACTCATCTTCAACATCATCAGCCAGACGCACATGAAACAACCGCCTGAACACCAACCCAACCTCTTTCTTATTTTTTTCTGTGGTTGGCTTTTCTTCTTTTTTCTCTACAGCTTGCGACTCCGCCTCAATCGGTGGCTCATCGGCGGGTTTCTGTGGAATGCCCGTCGGTATATTGATTGTGGGCTTTGGTTTTTGCGCTGTTGTGACAGGCTGATTTCTCGATGTAATGGGTTCAATCGGGTCGCCGTCGTCATTGGGGTCAAGTGGATTGTCAGGTTCATGTATTATGCCTGCTTCGGTGGCGCGCCGCTGATTCTGCAATTTACGTTCGAGCGCATCAACACGATGTTTGAGGTTGCTGCGTTCTTGCTCCGTTGCCGTAAAGTGCCGATTATAATCTGTCTCGAAGCTCTCCCATGCTAGACGTTCTTCGACAAGGGCGGTGACATGTGTCTTGACTGCGAGAAGCTCTGCCCAGACCGTCTCGGTTTCCTCGGCGATTTGTTCCAGAAATTGCTGTAATGGCAGGGGTTTCATTGCAGATTCACCTTTTGTTCTGGGTTACCAAATAGAATATACGACAATGCCAGCGGATTTTTGTCTTGCTCATAGAGCTGTCGCCGTGTCTCGCGTAGGGCTTGCCCTAACGAAAGCGGGCTATCATCGCGCAAGTGACCATAAAAGATGTCGATGAAGTGATTGTGTAAATCGTCCGGCAGGGCATAGAACGAAGTCACAACCGCACCTGCACCCAATTGCACAAACTGTAAAGCAAACTTGGTCATATCAACCAGCGGGACACTACCACTTTCCCATGTTGGGGTCATGACAATAATCGGGTTTTCCTCAAATTTAGTGGAAGCCTCTAGTGGCTTTACTTCTGGATCGAGGATGTCAATTTGCTTATAGCTGGTCTGTATCCGCAACATCAGGTTACCCTCATCATCATGGAGGCAATGCCCGCCAAGATGCAAGAAGTTACTGTTCTCACGGCGCATACATATCTTGAGGTGCTTAATCGGATTAATACCCCGCGCTCGTTGGAGTTGGGTGCTTGCATCGGGTAACATCGCAGTGTGCAGGCTTCCCTGTTGGTTGGCACAATAGCTATCCACCAGTGCAATCGGCGCATAGATTTCAGCAGGGTCTAATTTCCAGTGCATGTGCGACGATGCCACATACCCTGTTGTAAATTCCATCCCCCACACGCGCAACCCACCATTGAGTTGTGCCAGTTCCAGCGCAATCTCTAGCGGGGGATTCAGAATCACCAGTGGTGCATCAGGATGATGTTCAAGCCACCAATTGACCTTCATCATATTAGTGATAAATGCCTTCATATGGAGGGCGATTTCTACCGATTTGGGTTGATGGTCAGAAGCATTAAACATCTGATCCATCAATTCTTCGATATACTCATCAAGCTGAAGGCGTTTGATATTAAGGTCACGTTGGATAGATTTATTCTCTAGCTCTATGACATTACCATCACGTCGATATTGTTTAGGGAATTCAGTAAAGTCGATAATGATGGGGGCATTGACGGCATCTTCCAGTGTCGGAATTGGTGTGGTGATGCGTGGTTTAATCGCCTGCCCGCCGACATCAAAGACCTCAGACTTAGGCTTGAGGACGTGAGTATCGCTGGCATCCAGACACTTTAGAATCAGGGCTTTGGGTCCCGGTTTATCAAATGTGACTGATACTCGCCAACTAGCAATTGCATCAGCCGAAATAGGTTTCTCTAACGGGTCGAGGATAGTGTTGTCATTATCGGTTAAGCGGACATCAAGGCGCGGAATATCTTTGTCCCATGTCGCCACTTTATACCGCTTCCCATTGTAGTCCATCGGCGGTGTATCGTCGAATAGCTCAATCAGCAGGTTATAGGGCTTCCCCGTCTCTAGTGTGATATTACCCGTTTCTGCCGATTCCCATGTATGGCGCAGATACCCTTGTGCGGGTTGCAGTTTATATGCCTTCGCCATCGGGTCACCCATCGCATAATAGGCAAGCCAACTCATCGGGTTACGGCTGTGACGTTTGACCATCTGACGAGCGACAAAGACTGCTTTGCCAAATGTCATACTGCGGTCATCGGTGATACTTTTTTGCAGGGCATTATAGAAGGTCTGCCAGAAGATGCGGTCATCAGCGGGGTCAACTGCCCACCATGTCCCGACAAAAGCACTCGCACCGTTTTCCATCAGCGATAAGGCTTCGGCAGGGTTGCTGAGGGTGCGCCCTTGTACACGGCGAACCGATTGGGTTGTCAGTGGTGAGATTTCGGTCAGGCGTTTCTTCTGGTCGCGGACATGCTTGACCCAATCTTTATCTGATGAGGCGGTACTTGGCGTAATCTGATATGTTTGTAACCCTTTCGGTGCCGAGATAAAGTGGAAACCCTGTACATCACGTCGCGCTAAGCCATCCTTCAGCTGTGCTTCGGGCGGTAACATCTCGCCATATTGCCATGTAATTGCGTGTTCATCGCCGACATCAAAGCCGTGTAAGAGCCTATCGCGGGTTACAAAAACATTTTCCGGCAGGGCAAACGAGGTACGCCGTGCCTGACTATAGCCTTCGACGTAGCGCGTGATGTCAAACAATTCGCACAGTGGCAAAGGATTATCAGCACTATCGACATAAGGTGTTTCATCAGCACTATCAACCACAAAAGGAATCGCCAACTCAAACGGTAACCACGGGTCATCATCGACCAACAACAGAATCGAATGACGGGTATCGCCACGGAGGGGTCGGATAAAGTTGCGATAGTAGCGGGTCAAGCGTGGTGGCATGACCGTATCCCACAGTCGCCGTCCATATTGGATGAGCTTAGAATGGGCGAGAGTTGGCGCAGGGTCGGCACGGACGATATTGGCAAAGTCAGCCACTAACTCATCGAGCAGGATACGGGGCACATCACGGAATCCAAGTTTGCGTTGTGCTGGAATGTGGTCATAGGTCGAGGACGATGCCACACCATAAATCCGCGCCACCTCACGGTTTTCATCAAGCCAGAAGGTATATAAGCGCAAGATAATATCCGGCTTAAACACAGGCAAACCAACACTATCAGATGGGTCGGGCAACTCGAAGACATCGGTTTTGTCATCGTCCGATTGTCGGTAAGTTTCTGGCAAGCGCACATCCACCTTCGACCGCAATACACCCACATCCGATAGCACATTGCCATCAATTAACATCCATATCTTTCCCTTCCCCGGTCGCCGTCCATAGGCTTCAAAGGTCATGGTGGTTGTCTCCGTCGGATTGACCGTAAAGCTGGTGTCCCCCGTCAGCGTGATATGCGAAGTCTGAATCGTCGCTACAAATTGACGGCTCTCCGCTGTCAACAAGAGTGTTTTCGCGTCGGCGTTTTCCTTCTCTGGACTGAAGCGCACCGTGATTTTGTGCATATCCCCAACATCCCACCCGCGCGTATCCACCCCGATGTGGACATACACCGTAAGTAGTGACTCGTCGCCCTCTGGTTCAATTGGGGGAGCAGGGTCTTCGGGAGTAGTCGGAATCTCAAATTCGAGCGGGTTACCATCTTCATCGACCAGCACCGTACCGGGGTCAATGCCGAACTCATCGAGGTATTCCGCCATGCGTTGCGCGACAGCATCATCAATCTCAACCGTGTTATATTCCGGCTCAGAGAACAAAGTGTTATCAAACAAGTTGTTATCAGTTTCCGATTTGTCTATTGCTTCCTGAATTTGCCTAATTAACTTCAATGTTAAATCTGTAGGTAGCACATCTTGTAATTCGATTACTTGTTGTTGTAATACACTCAAGTTTTCCCAAACTTCTATAATATCTGCACTAGGTTCTATTGACTGATGATCTTCAATCTCTTGTGTGACAAACTCAGTTAGCAAATTGGAGATATAAGCGAGACTATCCTGCGGTGACATTACTCCAGCCAATACATTGTCTGTATGATATGTATAAACAGGAAAGCTATCAGGTAATTCATTTAAATACGAAAATATTTCTTCAAAATCCTCAAGTGATGGAGCAACAGATATTCCATCCTTATCTACAAATCTCATAACTCTCGGCTGGACTTTAAACCACTCGTTATACTGAACCACTTTTTGGTTCAGCTCACCTAACTCAGCTGGATAACTTTCAATTATTTGATTAACAAAAATTATCGCACTATTGTACACATCTAGAACCTGATTATGAGGTGATTCCTCAAAGGCTAAATCTGATGCTTGTTGTAATATAACATTTATTTGATTAACTACATTGGAGACTACCTCTGGCACAATGTTTTCACTGACCAGATTTTCCAGCTTGACATCTGTCCCGCGCCAGTTCCACACTTTGAGGGTGTTATCATCCGAGGCACTGACAACAAAGTCACTGGATAAGGCTATATCTCTTACACTACTGGTATGTCCATCCAACGACCGTATTAACTCCCCCGTCTGCCAGTTCCATACCTTGATGGTCATATCATAAGATGCGCTGACTGCAAATTCATCCAATATCGCAATACCAAATACAATCGACATGTGTCCGTCAAGTTGTCGAATTAACTCTCCTGTTCGCCAATTCCAGACACCAACCGATGTATCATATGATGCGCTGACGGCAAAGTCACCAGAGATTGCCACACTGCGTATTGCATCACGATGTCCTTCTAAAGTACGAACAAGCTCCCCCGTCTGCCAATTCCAGACCTTGAGGGTATTATCAGCTGAAGCACTGATAACTCGGTCACCTGTCAGCGCGACACCATAAACGCTTTCGGTATGTCCTTCTAAAGTACGAATGAGGTCTCCAGTCTGCCAGTTCCAGACCTTTATAGTGCGGTCTTCTGAACTTGTAATCGCAAATTCATTCGATAATACGACCTCGTATACAATTTCAGTATGTCCCTCAAGTCTTCGGGTCAGTTCACCACTTTGCCAATTCCACACTCTCATTGTTGTGTCATCTGATGTACTGATAGCAAAATTACCCGCTAACGCCACACTTCGTACAGTACCTGTATGTCCTTCGAGAGATCGAATTAATTCACCTGTCTGCCAATCCCAGACTGAAATGGTATTGTCCTTAGAAGCACTTATAGCAAAATTACCAGATAAAGCTACACTATAAGCAATATCAGTATGTCCCTCCATCGTCAGCAGAGGCGCAATTATTTTGACTTCCGGCGTTGTCTCTACGCTGATGAGGTCGTCTAATGTTGTATCTGTCCCGCGCCAATTCCAGACTTTGAGGGTGTTGTCGGCTGATGTAGAAATCGCAAAGTCGCCGGATAATGCCACATTCTGCACACTGCTTGTATGCCCGTCCAAAATGTTCAGTTGCTCACCTGTCTGCCAATTCCAGACCGATATAGTGTTGTCGCCAGATGTACTGACTGCAAAATCACCGGACAACGCAACACTTGTGATTAGATTTTGCCCTTCGAGTGTGCGAATCTGCTCGCCAGTCTGCCAATCCCACACCCGTAAGATACCCTCGCGGTCACCGCTAACTGCATAGGTATCTGATAACGCAACCGTAAAAATATCACTTGTGTGCCCTTCGAGTGTACGAATCTGCTCACCTGTCTGCCAATTCCACACTTTGAGGGTGTTATCACGGGATGCACTGACCGCAAAATCACCCGACAATGCAACATCATAGACTGTATCGGTATGCCCTTCGAGTGTACGAATCTGCTCGCCTGTCTGCCAGTTCCAGATGCGCAAGGTGGTGTCACGCGATGCACTGATAGCGTATTCACCCGACAATGCCACGTTTTGCACAGTCGCCGTGTGTCCTTCGAGTGTGCGAATCTGCTCGCCCGTCCGCCAGTTCCAGACTTTGAGGGTGTTATCGTTTGAGGTGCTGACCACAAATTCATCCGAGACCGCAACCCCAATAACTGCCGCTGTATGCCCCTCTAATGTGCGAATCTGTTCGCCTGTTTGCCAATTCCACACTTTGAGCGTGGTATCCGATGAGGCACTAATTGCAAGTTCGCCTGATACGGCAACACCATTGACCGTCGCGGTATGTCCTTCCATCGTCAGTAGCGGACGAATGGGTTGAATCAAGGCACGTAACCGTATGAGGGTCGCTGCGGATAGGTAATCTCCTAGTGCGTCAACCTGTGCCAGCAAGTCGTTGGGGTCGGCATCTGTATTGAGTTGTATGCTAATATGATTTGCAAATAAATCTGTGATGATGATACGTGCATTGCTCGTTTTGGTTATCTCATGTTTGATAGTGTTCCCGTCGGTAAATATGATGGGGAACTCGTCCGGCAGATTATCAAGATATTGGAACACAGGCAGATACAACCCTTCGCTGACCATGCCCTCGAACAAGTAGGTCTGCATGAAGAACCATTCACGGTATTGCTCAGCTTGTTCAACCAACTCGTTAATGCCGAGTTCATCAGGATGGTCATTGGTTGCCTTTGTGACCACTTCGACGGCACGTTCAAATTGCTCCATAACCACATCACGCTCACGCCCAGCAGATGTTAACGATTGTGTCCATTGATAGATGTCATCCAACTCTGCCTGCAACTGCGTGACAATCGTATCTGCGGTGGTGGTTTGCTCAGTGTCGGGTATCTCCACACGGAAGGTAACCACATCCGCCAATTGAATTTCGTCACGGTTGTTGATGTCTGTACGGATATTTGGCAGTATACGCATGCCATTGAGTTGTGTCCCATAGAGCGAATTTTCATCCACAATACTAAGAACGCCATCCTCGTTATAGATGGTTAAATGCTGGCGGGATAGTGACGGATGGTCAATGCGAATATCTTGCCCCTCACCACGTCCGACTGCGATGACAGCGGTATCCAATGCAAATGACTCACCTAGCTCAAACACAGTCGAATCAATTACGCGCAGTTGTGGCACGCTAGGCTGTGGGTCGTCCTCCGATGTGATGTCCTCGTCGTCCAGTAAGTCGTCGTCAAGCGCATCAAGGTCAAACCCATCTTCGGATAATGCTAACCGTAAATTGCCAACATCAAACTCAAAGTCGTCATAAATGTCTTCGGGTAGGTCGTCTTCCAAATCCGTGAAGTAATCTATCAACCAGCGAATATCTGCATCAAGTTCTTCTCGATTACCGCCATCCACAACAGATTCTGCGATGCGGTCATTCAAGTCGCTGACGTGTTGCTCCCAGATGTCCACAAGATACGAGCCTGCAATCATCTGAATGGCTTCATCAGGGCTAAATGTGCCGATTTCCTGTCCCTGATGGTCACGCAATGTCATATTCACAGCATTGGATGCCGACGAGTTATCAACAACATCTTTGAGTAGATTGCCATAATAAGTCAACTGGTCGCGGGTTGAGCTGACGGGTTGTGTTAAAACAGGCGCAAGGTCTCGTACCCTCTCAAATAGAGCTTGGTAGAACAGAGGTATAAGATTAGAGAGATTATAATTTGTTTTCGTACGGTCTGAATAAAGAAACCCACTATATAGCACTTGCATTAATATAGGGTCAGCATCACCGATTTTCATCAAGGCGCGTCCGGGAATTTTGCGGGATAAGTCTGAAGCCTGATAAATGAGCTGTCCTATGCCCTCGTCATAGAATGTTGCCCCATCATCATGATTGGCAAAGTGAATCTTTGTCTTCATGTTCGCTCTGAGTTGGTCGGTCAGTATCCACATACCCCTAGAGACCAACACCAGATATATGCCTAAGGCACGACCCAACCGTGAAATTGTTTCAAGTTGGGTGACTATGCCTGCCGGAAGTGTCACTAACTCTGCACAGTCAAAGATGATAATCTGATAGGGCATTGGCTCGGCAGTGAGATGATTGCCACGTTGACGATATTCTAGGATGTCCTTGACAGTATAATCTATTAGCATTTTCCCACGACGATCAAGTTCTTCCCTGATTTGACCAAGATGCTGGAGTATTTCAACCTCTTCTGAACTGTTGAATGTATCGCGTGTGTGTGGTAAGTCCGCAAATTCCTGATAGGGATCGAAGTTTCCTCTCATTCTGACGAAGGAAAACGTCACCGTCTCAGGACTATACAGGCTGACCGTCGCCGATACTAATGTTGTCACAAATTCAGATTTGCCCGACCCTGTTGACCCCGCCACCGCGTAGTGAACGCCTGTTTCGTTCTGGTCGAAGCTGAGATTCACGAGGTTTTGATTTTCATCAATGCCAATCAGGACTTGTAGCGGATGGGCATTTTCGACGAGGTTGTTCTGTTCCCAATTATCAGCGATATTCAGGTCATCAATACTATTTGCCCCAAATGCAGACAGAAAACGATAGTCTTTGGGCAATGGGTCATCGGATGAGGTCTTGCCAAAGTCAAAGGGTGGATAGTGACTATAACCAAATCCAAGACCACTATACCGATTCAATAATATACCTAACGAACTTGGGCGTTTTTGGGGGTCTTGACTAAATGCTTCTTGGATTGCACCTGCTTCGTCCAGTGTCATTGTTCCCCAATCAACACCATTACTCGGATGATTGCCTGTCAGCATCTCATAGAGCAGAATCCCCATGCTATAGACATCAACGGACTTATTAAATGGATCACCCTCTAATAATTCCGGCGCAGAGTAGCCGGGTGTCCCGCGTCTGGACAGTTCAGGTGATTCCGGCAAATCAGCCAGCGGTGGCACAATACCCCAATCAATCAGCACAGGCTCGCCATCCGGCTGAATCATGATGTTATCCGGCTTGAGGTCACCGTGAATGATGTTGTTGTCGTGGGCATGGCGTAATGCTGAGAATACCCCTTGAATCACTTTTTCGCGGTCATAGTCATCGCCATCCCGCATGACCTGACGCAGAGTTTTGCCTTCGACATAGGGCATGGCAACACAGGGAACAGTCACCGTCTCCCCGTTGATGATAATTTCCGGTGCGCTGTAAGTTGTCAGGATATGGTTTCCAGCGACAATATTAGGGTGATTCAGTGTTTGCAGAATTGTGTCTTCGTCACGGAGCAAGGTCTCGACTGCATCGGAATTGACCCGTCGCGCAATTTTCAGCACAATCTCGTCACCGAGTTCTGTCGTCGCCCGATAGATAATAGCTGTCCCGCCTTCGGATATTTTCTCCCCCAACGTAAACTCACCGAACTGACGCGGGAGCATTTCGTCGGTCAAGGTGAATGATTGGGTTGAAGTGGGTAATTCTATTTGTGTGACATTGGGGCGGTTTTCTTCCCACACATCGGGTTCAATAAGCGTTAGTGTTAGTGTTCCCACCGGAAAAAATACAAAGCGTGCCACATAGTCATCACTTTTGTATTCGATGATGTCACTGGGTTGAAGTTCATATTGGTAAGTTGTATCCGTCTCTTGCCGACGACGGCTTTCACGATTGGGAATATCGAATTGTCCTGTTCTGTCCGCATAGAGGGCGGTTGGGAATTTAGCTATTTCAAAATAGAATTGATTCCCATGTTGAATAAGGTGTGCCCAATATGTTACAAAGCGAACATAGTCTGTTTGTTCAAGCAATGTATCGTTCAGTGGAATTTCATCATCATACACAGGGATACGTCCACTCTGATGATATAAAAAGTAGAGTGGGGCGGGTCGATTCTCTTCCCACTGGAAATCTGCTTCTGGGAAAATAGCAGATTGATCAGGCAACTCAAAAATAAATCGTGCCACATAATCGTTGTAGCGATATTCAATGATGTCACCATGTTCCAGTGTTGCCCATTGGTCTTTGTTCGCAATGGTCAGATGCCCGCCATCATAATCAAGAACCACTGTGATTGATGAAAGACGATAACCATCAGTACTTTGACGAATACATGCATCAACCCCATAAAAAAGATAGGATGTTTTTGATATTTCAATGTAATTAATACTATTAAGCTTGAATACAAAAGGCATCCGCCCACCAGCATGACGCAAGTAAAACGACACAGACTCTTCAATCGGCGATTCGAAAGGTCTATCTTCCCATTGGTCAGGTATATGAAAAGTTCGGTCAGGCAGGTGAAAGGCAAAGCGCGCCTTATAATCCCCGTGTTGATAGACCAGCATGTCGTTGTGTTCTAATGGAATGCGGAATTTCCCATCGACATATTGTCCCCGCTTGGTCTCTTTATCTTCAAGATAAATGGAAGCAGGATATCTTTTCGAAGTTTGGTTAGTTTGGTTATCTTCCAGATAAAATATATTCTTAACGCGAACTATATGTTCTTGATAATCGACACCATGCCAATCATATCCGGTTGCTTCGGCTGTTATATTGGAGAAATCATAGGGTAGGCTGTATACCTCGATACCACCGTTTTGATGACGTAGGGTAAAGAGTGTGTATTCAATCTGGGTTGCTGTTGCAGATACATCTTGCTGACGGTCACGCCCACCAAAGAGATTGCGAACCCGTCCGAAGAGTGAGGATTGATTGGAGTCCGAATCGTCGTTGTCTTGTGTGTCAGTGGGGTCTTTGGATATGCCCGGCATAGATGTTCGTTGATTGCTTAATGGCTGTCTGCGTTTAGATCGAGATAACAGACTTTCTAATGCACTATTTAATGTAATGATTGACTCTGCATCATTCACGCCTCGTGTCATATCTACATATTGTATAACCGCCAAGTTGTCGGTTAAAGTGATTCGCTGGTTTACCAAAATTGGCAGGACAGGTATTTGTAATCGCTGTGCTTCAGCAAATTCCGCTTGGCAATATTTCGACTCTATAGATTCGTTTGACAATATGTAGATAAAGACATCTGAACGCGCAATATTATCAAGTATAGTATCCCACCAAAGACTACCCCCTATAATTTGCTGATCATGCCATATATCTTCATTCGGACGTAATCTACGGACAGTTGCCGAAAATTCATCTACGAAAGCTTTATCTACACGACTGTATGAAATAAAAATACGTGCCATATCGAATCTATTCCTCAACCTTCACAATCACAGGACGGAAGCCATAGACGTTATCTTTATAGCTGGCTTCGTCATGGTGGCGGTATGCCGGACGGTAACTTTCTTCCGGTTCGTCCATCTCCCAACAACCACCGCGTAACACCCGTTCGTTATCGTCGTCCTCATAAGCGGAGCGTGTCCACTCGTATACATTCCCAATTATATCGAAACAGTCCTCGCTTGTCTTGCAATCTGAGTGATGTGTTGCCACAGCTTGTGTCCCTTGTTGCTTGACAGGGATGAGCGTCGCATCAAACCAATCGCCCCACGGGTACTTGAGGCTATCCGGTCCGCGCGCCACCCGTTCCCATTCAGCTTCTGATGGGAGCATGACACGATAACCTGCCGGCAGTTTGGAGGCAAGCATCCCCGTCAGCCAATTGCAGTAGGCTTCGGCATCATGTGCAGAGACCAACACCACCGGATGCTCCCCCTTGTCTTCGGGCGGACGGCGCGTTTTTTGATTCCACGAATAGTCCGCTAATTCGCCGAATGTATCATAAGGCACATCATGAGCCGGATGACTGAGCGAGATAAACAGATGATATTGCTTTTGCGTGACAGGTGTTTTGGCAACCAGAAATTCTGGTAATGTCACCTCTCGTTCGGAAATGCCCAAGTCCTCTGCGCCCATCGTAAATGTGCCTGCTGGAATATGAATCCAATCGGGCATCGCAATTGTTTGGTCGTTGGGTTGGTCTGCCAATAACGACAGGGCTGACCGTTCTGGCACAAATCCAACATCGAGAGCTTGTGCAAGGTCTTGCAAGGCTTCATCAAAACGATTGCGCGCGTCGATGTAATTGATACTCAGTAAGCGACTATTGAGTGTGCACGCTTCGAGATAGAGTGGCAGAATCGGCTTATCATTCTGGTCAAAGTAGAACCATTCGCGCTCGACTTCTTTCCGGTCGGGCATGGACGAACTAGACAACAACAGCACCATCTTATCGGTCTCGTGGAGGGCTTTTTCAATGACAGCATTCCAATCATCCCCCACGCGAATTGTCGTCTTATCACGGAAAACCCGATACCCCAAGCCTGTCAGATAGGTTTCAGCTTGCTCAGCATAAGCTTCGTCAGGGCGCGCATACGAGATGAAGATATAGTCTTTGTCGCTTGTTGTTGGTTTTGTTGGGACAGTTGATGGTGATGTATCGGTATCGGTTGTTGCTTCAACGAGGGTTTGCAGAAATTCCAGCACTTCAGGATGCGTGTTATCCGATGGGGTATAAGTAATGATGTCGAGGTTAAAATTTTTCTTGTATCGCTTGGCTTTAATTGGTGAGACGGTTTCGTCACTCATCAGGGCATAATGGTTATTATTATGTCCCACAAAGGCAACTTTAAGTTCGTCAAATAAGGCTATCAGGTCAGGGTCGCTCATGCTAAAGCCGATGAACAAAACGGTTTTGGTGCTTAACAAACTGGATAGATACTGCTTATAAGCAGGGTTAGCATACATCAATCGCTGATAATCGCTTTTGCCCAACACAATCGTACCTGCCTGATGGATGTCGCCATGTACTTTCAGCACATAGAAGTTATCTTCACGCAGAGCATAAGCCAACTCAGAAGCCTGTTGTTGTGTATAGACAGGCGGTGGGGGTGAATAAGCGTTTTCGATGAGGGTGTCATAATTGGTTGTCAGAATCGCAGAAAACCCGATTTGTGTCACGGTGGTATGGGTTGCCTGTGGTTGGAGGGTCGTATCAGCAAAGCGTCGTCGCATAAAGCGTAGAAACGCCGTATCTCCCAAGCGTTCACGCAGGACTTCAGCAACATCCAGAAAATCATAATCATCAATCAGGTCTTGGATGTCGTCTTTGTCGCGGATGTGCCCCTTCTCGCGTTCAAGTTCCTCTATCAATTCGGACATCAACCATCCCCATGTCGGCAACCCTGCGCCAAGCGATAATCCTGCCCCGACAAATAGGACACAATTACCCTCTTTAATGCTTTCAATCAAATGTGCTGGAATGTGCATAGTAAACCCTAATTCAACATAAAAGTAACTTCTATGTTTAATGTACCGCAGATGTTGTTATTTTGCATTGAGGTTGTGAGGTGGTTTATACGTTATCAAAGGATATGATAAAACCCATAACTGACTATACCACTATACGAACAAATGGTCTACAATTGACAAAAATGAATAGTTGGTCAGAGTTAGTCAGGTTATCTATGGGATTGTGCTGTGTTTTCCGACATAATTGAAGGCGTAGTCATCAAGACAGGGAGAACGTTTTGACTAGTATCAAACGCATTGGCATACTCGCCCATCCAACTCGTCCAGATACCTATCCCTTTGCCCATCGTATCGCGCAGACCCTTGCCGAGAAACAGATGCAGTTTTGGGTATATACCGATTGGCATGACGAACTGGTTCAGTCGGATGTCGCTGAGGCAGATATGGTGATTGCAATTGGCGGAGACGGTGCGATGTTACGGGCGGGGCGTGTCTGTGCCAAACAAGATGTGCCAGTGTTGGGCATCAATATGGGCTGGCTTGGCTTTTTGACTGAAGTGCAGACACCCAATGATTGGGATGTCACGCTTGATAATATTCTGGCAGGCAATTATTGGATTGAACGCCGGATGATGTTGACCGCTACTGTCATTCAGGATAAGCAAACGGTGGTCGGGAGTTACACTGCGCTAAACGATGTGGTGATTAGTGGCAATGTGTTTGGACGGATGATACAAATCAATGCCTTTATCGACAAACACTGGGCGACAACTTATAACTCGGATGCACTGATTGTTTCAACACCAACAGGCTCAACTGCTTATGCACTGGCAACAGGTGGACCGATTCTACCGCCGGAGTTACGCAATATCTTGCTTGTTCCGGTTGCGCCACATCTGAGCATGGACAGACCGATTGTTTTGTCTGAGGGGGCGGTGGTTGATATTGAGCCGACCGACGAAAACCGCCATGAAATTGTGCTGACGGTAGATGGCAATGTGGTCGCAGAGATTGAGGATAATCAGCATATCTGCATTAAATCCGCTGAGTATGTCAGCAAGTTTGTGCGGATGCGTGACCGAAATTATTTCTATCGCTCGTTGCTTGACCGGATGGAACCGCGTGTCAATCGGCATGGACCGCGTTATAAGACATTCGGGGAATAACGAATAGGTTGTCAATGCGCGATGTTGGGTAATTTTTCACCACCGAGTTGCTCATAACCTGTGATTATTAGAAGCATTGAACATTTGTAGGGCAAAACATGTTTCGCCCCTACGAAAGCTCTGTATAACAGCTTATAGATTGACGTTATTGGCTTCTTAGCAGTTTATATTGTGACTGTGTGGTGACACCAAAACATGAAAGATAAGGTAAAATATCATATAGTCTTCCGATATTCGGATTACACTTACCCAATAATTTTCGTTTATGCTGAGAGTATCTGACGGATATAACGAGACATATTAAACATGACAGAAAACATCAACAATCCAGTTCTTGAAGACGAAATACACTACTGTGAAGTCCATCCCGACCGCGACACCGAGTTGCGTTGTAACCGTTGTGACCGCTATATGTGCATTGATTGTGCCGTGCGGACTCCGGTGGGTTACACTTGTAAGGAATGTGTGCGCGGACACGAAGATAAATTCTTCGAGGGAACCAATGCCGATTATGCGATTGTGGCAACTGTTGCTGTGATTGGTGGCGCATTGGGTGCATTCTTGATGGGGCTGTTCGGCGGGTTCTTCCTGATTGGAATTATCGTTGCGCCCGTGATTGGGGCAGGCATCGGACAAGTGGCTCTGGCATTGACAGGTCGCCGTCGTGGTCGACAAACAGGCTATGTGTGTGCCGGTGGTGTGCTTATCGGTGGCTTGCTAACCGGACTGTTGCTGACTGGATTCGGGTTTGGCACTTTGCTGTTCCTTGCGCTGGGGACATCGTCTGCTTATGCCAGCATGAGAGTAGCGATATAAGTAAAGCTTGGCGGACGGCAGGTGTTTACAAAGAAATATGGATAAATATGAAATTGCTGTAGGGTCGAACCTATGTGTTCGACCGCTGACGGAGACACACACAGGTGTCTCCCTACAAGATTTACCCAAAATTCTATATTTACATATTGCCGCCCGCACAGACACAAATATAGGATTATTGTAACGACGTGCTTTCGTGCGTCCATCAAATAACAAAAATCGACCGACGACTAGCGGATACCATGGAAATTAATCGACAATGTTAGAAGAATTACGTGTACAAAATTTTGCAGTCATTGATCAAGTCGAACTCACATTCACCAACGGCTTTAACGTCATCACCGGAGAGACGGGCGCGGGTAAGTCCATCTTGATTGATGCGGTAGAGTTGCTATTGGGTGGGAAGGCTGACCCGTCGTTTGTGCGGTCGGGGTCTGAGCGTGCCATCATCGAAGGGGTGGTATCCGTCGATGCGGTTAATCGGGAAGCTGTGATGGAAGTCCTTGAACGCGAGCAGTTGGTTGACCCTGACGACCCTGATTATGTGACGATTATCCGCGAGGTGCGTGCCAAAGGGCGTTCAACAGCACGGATTAATGGCATTGCTGTCAAAGCCGATATTCTGACCGAAGTTGGCAGTATTTTATTTGACATTCACGGGCAAAGTGCACACTTGTCTCTATTCCATCCGCGTTATCATATTGACTTGCTTGACCGTTACGCTGACCTATTTGATGTCCGCGATAGTCTGGCAAATCTGGTTGATGAGTTGGGTAAAGTACGTGGCGAGATGAAGCGACTACTGGAAGATAAAGACGCACTCAAACGCCGTGCCGATTTGTTGCGTCACGAAGTCGAAGAAATCAATGCAGCCGCCCTCGAAGCAGGTGAAGTCGCTGACCTTCAAGCTGAACGTAATCGCCTTGCCAACAGCGAACAACTGGCAACCCTCGCGCAGGAATCGTCGATATTGCTAAGTGGTGATGATAGTGATGAGCCAGTGCCGATTGTCGATAGCCTGATGCAGGTGGCGGTGGTGATGTCCAAGCTGGCAAAAATCGACCCTGACATGCAAGAAGATTATGAATTGGCGGAAAGCCTCGCCCAACAAGCACAAGAACTCGGTATAACAATGGCGGGTTATGTCGATGAAGTCGAGTATGACCCTGACCGCCTCGATGAACTGGAAGAACGGCTTGAGCTGATTAAGACGCTCAAACGGCGGTACTCCTGCGACACAATTGAAGAAATCATCGCTTATGGTGAACGCGCACAGGAAGAACTGGAGAGCATTGACCACAGCGAAGAACGACTCGAAGAACTTGCCGAACGCGAGACAATCTTGCTTCGGCACATCGGCGAAATCAGTAAACGCCTGAGTGATGCCCGCGCCAAAGCAGGCAAGGAACTCGGTAAAGCGGTGGTGGCAGAGTTAAAAGACCTCCGTATGGAACGCACCCAATTTGAAGTATTGCTAGCACAAGCGGAACATCCACAAGGCTGTATCATCGGCAAGAAGCGGTACAAGTTTGATGCCAAAGGGATTGATGATGTCGAGTTTATGATGAGCGCAAACCCCGGCGAACCCATGCGTCCATTGGTCAAAGTTGCCTCTGGTGGTGAAGCCGCACGGATTATGCTGGCACTCAAGCGGGTGTTAACTGCTGCTGACCATACCCCGATTTTGATTTTTGATGAGGTTGACCAAGGCATTGGTGGGCGCATTGGTGCAGTCGTCGGCGAAAAGTTATGGTCGCTATCGAGTAATCATCAGGTGTTGTGTGTGACCCACCTACCACAGTTAGCCAGCTATGGCGATAAACACTTCCACGTCCGCAAAGATTTGACACAGGCACATGCTGCAACACAAGTCAGTGTGCTGGATGATGAGAAACAGCGCATTGTCGAAATTGCGGAAATGCTCGGTACGGTTGGCGAATCAGGACGACAATCGGCACTCGGCATTTTAGAAGAAGCGCGCGTCCGCAAGATGGAACTCAACCCGACTTAGACCCAATATTTTGGTCAGCGGACAACGCAGGCGTTTTCCCTACAGGGCTTTATGGGAATTGTCGTAGGGGCATGATATTTCATGCCCACATAATCAACACTTACAGAATCTGGTCGAGGAATTCCTGTGTACGCGGATGGTGTTCAATGTCTGGGCTGAAGAAATTCTCCGGCGGACCTTGCTCGACGATGCGCCCTCTGTCGAAGAAGATAACACGGTCGGCTACTTCACGCGCAAAACCCATCTCATGCGTCACAACCAACATGGTCATACCGGACTGCGCTAGTTCCTTCATTACGTCCAGCACTTCCTTAATCATTTCAGGGTCGAGTGCAGAAGTCGGCTCATCAAAGAGCATAATCTTCGGTTCCATCGCCAGCGCACGGGCAATCGCCACACGTTGTTGCTGACCACCGGATAGCTGACCGGGGTACTTGAGGGCTTGTTCAGGGATACCGACGCGGGTCAGGAGTTCCATCGCCCGTTGTTCGGCTTTGTCACGGGGCCAATGGCGGACTTTCATCGGTGCGAGTGTGATGTTATCGAGAATCGTCAGGTGTGGGAACAGGTTAAACTGCTGGAATACCATGCCTGTCTCACGACGAATTTCTGCAATGTTCTTGACATCATGGCTGAGTTCGATGCCATCAACAGAAATCAGCCCGTCTTGATGTTCCTCAAGGCGGTTGATACAGCGGATAAATGTCGATTTACCCGACCCCGATGGACCGATAATGACCAGCACTTCTTGTGGCATGACTTCCAGCGAGACATCCCGCAAAACGTGAAATTCACCGTACCACTTGTTCATATTTCTACAGACGATAATTGGCTCATCACCTGCCATCATTTGTTTGCCATCTTCCATTTTGTTGCCTCCAAAACTGATTTTATTGTCACCTTTTTTGTAAAAAAGGTAACGCCAAAAAACTTTTATCAGGTCAAAATTAACTTTAAATAGTCAGTTGAAAATGCTTAAGTTTGCTTTCGGTCGAGACAGGTCTCCACCCTACACTAAGAGATTGATTCATAGGGAGAGCATCTATGCTATCCATCCTAAACAATATTTCAACCGTACAACATAAGTTTCCGTAGGGACAAGGCATGCCTTGTCCCTACATATGTGAATGAATTTACGAAATCTAAATCTGACGTGCCCGCGCCGCACCAGAGCCAGTCTCTTCTACGCGACGGCTGATATACGACATGATGTAACTGAACACGAAATAGATAATTGCGATATACAGATAGGTCTCTTGACGCTTCTGCAAGAACTCTGGCTGTGCCACCACGCGGTTAGCGATACCTGTGATTTCCGCCAGACCGACGATAACCACCAGTGAGGTATCCTTAAACAGTGAGATGAACTGACCGACCAATGCCGGAATCACTGCGCGTAACGCCTGCGGGAGCAAAATGCTAACTGTTGTTTGCCACTGTGATAGACCGATTGCCTGTGCTGCTTCGGTCTGCCCTTTTGGTATTGACTGCAAACCACCGCGCACATTCTCTGCGAGGTACGCCGCGCTAAACATCGTCACACCAACCCACACACGTACAGCCCCTTCGATGGTTGCCAGCGTTGGGTCAATCAGTGGGACAAGCAAGGTGGCGAGGAACAATACCGTAATCAACGGCACACCACGCACAGCTTCGATATAGAGGATACAGGCAGTTTTGACGACAGGTAGGTTACTGCGCCGTCCGAGTGCCAATGCCAGACCAATCGGGAAGGATGCGCCCACACCGAGAATCGTCAGTTGCATTGTCAGCATCAAGCCACCCCACGCCCGCTTATCCGACAAGGGGAGCAGGTCATTGGGTGAGGTTTGTAGAATACCGGATGAATCCATACCTGTAATCAGTGATGGAATCGTAACCAGTGCAACTGCCCATGCGACTGTAAGCCCGACCATCCGTGCCAGTGGTGCAAATCCAGCCGAAGCAGGTGCGCCTTCATCTGTTTTGCGCTGTTCACGTTGGGCATCAATACCGCGTGTAAACGCATAAGCACCAACCGCCAGCCAGATGATGAAGTAGATAATCGACCATTTATCAATCGGTGTATAGACTTCCATTGCAAAATAGGTGATGAACAGGATACCGATGACGACACGGTTCGCCGTCCATGTATGGCTACCTGTGAAGAACATCCACATTATCCATAACAAGAACACAATGCCGACAAGTGCCATGACGGGGTCATTCAATAAGGTCTCAAAGTCACCTGATACCTCAGCGAAGACGAATAAAAAGCCCAATGTCCCAATCATATAACCGAGTCGTTTGCTGGCAAAGTCAATCTTATCGCGCAACATATGACCAAATATACCGGCACCGACACCGATGACAACCAGAACCAACCAGATAAGTGCAAAGGTTGGGTCGCTATCCGTCCATGTATCCCAGACGATGTCGATAACATGTGTTTGGATAATCTGTAAGAAGAAACCACCAATCACCAGACCATACCCCAACATGCCTTTATAGTTGAGACCGATATAGTACATCACACCCAGCCACAGCAACCCGCCGACACCACTACCAAGCGTCGCACCGGAGAAGTCACCGATACCAGAGATGAGGATGAACATCAGTACAGGGTAAATACCCCACGCATATAGCAAGGTACTTGTGATGCTGGCTTCGGTATCTTCACCAGAGTTGATGCGATTAAGCCACGAGTCGATTTGTCCAGCGAGGAATACCGCCCCGACTGCCAACGCGATTTTTAGTATCGCACCTGCAAAATCACCGACCGGACTAAAGCCAAACGCGCCATCTATCAGCGCGAAGTATGCCAGCACAATCAACAAGGGAGACAAGGCTGTTGCGATGAGTGTGAGACGGCTAGTTAGATTGTTAAAGCGAGTATTTTCACCAAGCAGATGCGCCAGTGCACGCCCGACCGCAAAACCCCATGCAATCACAAGGACAAAAGGCAAGAATAAGCGGTCAACTTGTTCGAGGAAAAGCGGGACAAAATGTACGAGATAGGTTGATAAGTCGCGCAGACCTCGGTATTGATTGTCAATCAAAGCAGCGATGGGGACATCACCACCATCTATCTGTGGGCGTGTTGCTGTGACTTCGAGTTCGTCATCAGTCAAGCGCACAAATAGGGATTCTGTCGCGCTGAGTGTCCGTTCAACAAGTGGGAAGACTCCATTGACTGCCAAAATTGCCGTACCGTCTTCGCCTTCAACAGGCACTTTTCGCAAGACATACCAGCCATCCGTCGGAATCTCTAACGATACAGGCTCACCATCAACGCTTACAATGCCTTCTGCCAAGACTTCTAGCGATTGCCCATCAAGAATTTCAACTGACATATCAGTTTGGTTGATACTGTAAGTCTCGATGACAGATTGCGGGGTGAGCAAGATAACATACATGTCGCGCAAAAATTCAGCTTGTAGCGGTGTCGGGTCAAGTAGTTCTTCTTGTTCGTCCGGTTGCGCTTCTTCGCCGATGAGGTCAACGACAACACTATCGACCAATGCCTCACCGATGTCTTCAAGATTTTCGCTTTCGATTAAGGTCATGGTCAGCGCATCAACTGTTTCCATCACATCGTCAGGGACAGCTACATCATTCTCAAGTGTGATGCCTGAGGTTTCGATGATTTCGGCAAGTTCAGCATCGAGGCTTTCTGCATTGGTTTCAATCGCTGTATCCACTGCTTCGATTGCACTTTCGACAGCTTCATCACCTTCGTCCAATGTGCCGACAGCATCATCTAAACGGGCTATCCATAACTCTAGTGACGAGACACCCCATTCTCCTTCGGCGAAGTTATCGCGGAGAATCGTAGAGAACTCGATAGTCGATGCTACCATGTCATTGGTGCGCGTTGCCGTTTGGATGCCTAGACGGGTGCGTTCTTCGAGAACTTCTGTCAGTTCTCGGCTAATCATCCGTTCGTATGTTTCGATATTTTCTGCTTGTTGGTCAATACGGTTTTGTGCCGCATTGGAGAGCGCATTAGAAGAACGGTCGGAGAAACCGGACAAGTTGCTGAGGTTCTCTAGTGTGCTTGCTGGGCGTTCTGCGATATTGACTTCAACTGTCTCGCCTGCCTGTGCGATAAACGCGAGTTCAGGTTGCGGGAGTTGTGTGGATGCACGGTCAACAATTTCGACATTACCAGCAGCGAAATATGATGGCGGTTGTGGAATTGTTGCTGTAATCAGCGGTGGCAACAGTGCGATGAAAGCCACCATTCCAATGCCAAACATCGTTAAAGTTCGCATTGAGCGTCGCGCCCATACCGCAAAGCTAACACCTGTCAGCAGAGCAGAAATCAGGACTGTGAGTGCGACCCGCCATTCCAAAATGCGGTCAAATGTCTCCAGCATAAAGAGACGCTGATTATTGATAATCGCAAACCAATTGGCGGTACGGATTGACCAATCAAAGAAGCTGACAACCAATGTGATAATCAGCAGGGTGGATAAAATGGTGATGACAATATCTGCCGGAGACCCGAACAGATTTTGCCGTAGCCATGCCACCGCCCCTACTTCCAAGCGTGGTGGAGGTAAGGTTGGGACATCTTCATAATTGATGATGGTCTGTGACTTATCGACTTGTTTATTTTCAGACATCAGACACCTACCTTGTGACCAGTTGGAAACGTTGATTGACCAAATTCATCATCAGCGAAATTGTCAAACTGATGACCAGATATGCCAGCAGAACCATAATGATTCCGGTGACGGATTGCCCCGACTGGTTGATGATTGTATTCGTGACTTGGAAAATGTCGGTATACGAGACCGCAATCGCCAGACTAGAGTTCTTGGCAAGATTCAGATATTGGTTACCAAGCGGTGGGATAATCACCCGTAACGCCTGTGGCAAGACAATCAGCCGTAACATATCATTCTGCGATAACCCCAACGCCCGTGATGCTTCGATTTGTCCGTTGGGCACAGCTTGAATACCTGCCCGCACAATCTCCGCAATAAACGCCGAGGTATATATCACCAGACCGAGGAACACCGCTAGATATGATGGGGTGACCTCAATGCCAGTTTCGATGTTACGTCCGCGACGGTCAAGTGTTGGCGGACGGAATATCATCGGTTGACGGGTGTATTCGAGTTCTTGTTCGATGGTCAACATACCGGATTGGAACGCCTCTTCATAGGGCATTTCCACGACCGTCTCAGCATCTTCATTGACCACCGGAATGACTTCTGGGGTCGGACGCATGCCAACAATCAACCAACCAAACAGCGTAAAGCCGATAATGGCAATCGTTATATACCGTAAGCGAGGGTAGGGCGTTCCGGTTGTTTCTGTCAAGAAGCCGAAGTACCGCCACATGGCATAGGCAGCCACAAACCCAATCGTGATAAAGACCATCCAAATCGCAAATAACGCGGTCGGAATCAGCTCAAATAATGCCACACCACGAATACTGATGTAGATACCGGGGATAAATGTAATTGGTGTCCCCTGCCCAATCACGACAACACCTGTCAGGTTAATAATCAGAATTAGCAGAACACTAGCTTGCCGGATGCGTGACTTCCAGACGGTGTTACGGATGTTGCGCGTGTAGGCATAGATGAGGGCGATTATTCCTATAGATGCCAGATACTGCGCGATAGGTAAACTGCGGATGCCCTCTGCTGGCAATGCGATGGCTTCTTGTAGTGATGGTAACGCGAATAACACCACAAAGAACCACGCAAATATTTGCAACAGAATGGGGGTGTTTCTCAATATCTCAACATAGACCCGAGCCAACGTTCGCACGAGGAAGTTACTACTCAGCAAGAAGATACCAAATAGAATCCCCAATATCGTCGTTGAGACCAAACCAAGAATAACCACGCGCAGGGTGTTGATAAACCCAACACGGAAGGCATCTATGTATTGGTCATCCGGCGAATATGTACCAGAATCCGCAATCTCGAAGCCGGCACGATTCTGCAAGAACTCCAGATTCGGAGCTTGCGAGGTGGCTTCTAGTGCGGAGTTAATACGGGTAGATAAATCACTTAAAACAACAATAACAATAATTACAAACACAATCTGGGCGATACCCTGCAATAAACGGGCATCCCGAAAGACGGCTGGTAATAAACTCTCTTGTTGTATGTCACTTTGTATTGTCATAGGTCACTCCCTATGTGTATTGCGCCATCAACAGGTTGCCTACTATTGTAGACATTATCTGCCAATGTCACAAATATTCAAACCATACAGCATATCAGGGGAAATGTTTGGGCAAATTAATCGGTTGACGTTGCGGTTTAAACACAAGATACGTTGTTTGTAATAAATATAATTTGCGTTATATATTTTCTGTCTGGTATGTTTTCAGAAATAAATAATCACATATTTACTGGTTTGCGGACAATGCAGGCATTGTCCCTACAAGCTTTTCGCTGTTTTTCGTAGGGATGAACCTGTGTGTTCATCCGCCAATCTCTATACAATTTCTTTCCAGACTTTACAATATTTTCTGTCCACCGTAGGGAACAGACATACCTATTTCCTACAAAATAATCCATATCTTTGTCATCATCTTCCCCCATAGAACACAAACGGGGTGCGACACCATCGCTGATATCGCACCCCGCTTTAGAATGCGCTAACTTAAACTAGCATTCGGTTTAACGGAATGGTGGTGCGTAGAGCAAACCGCCATCTGTCCACAGTGCGTTAACACCACGGGTCAGACCGAAGATAGTTTCTGGACCGAGGTTGCGGTCGAAGACTTCGCCGTAGTTACCAACTTGTGTAATCACGTCAACCATAAATTCGTCGTTGATGCCGAGGTAGTCACCAGCAACACTATCACCAAGACCGAGTAGACGTTGGATACCTGCATCTTCACTGTCCATGAAGTCGCCGATGTTCATGCTGTCGATACCAGCTTCTTCTGCAGTAATCATACCCCATACTGTCCAGCGGATGATGTCAGCGAACTGTGCATCACTTTGTGGGCTTAGAGGACCGAGTGGTTCTTTACTGATGGTGCCGGGGAGAATGAAGTGTGAAGCAGGGTCAGCAGCAGTTGCTTTACGGGAGAGCAGACCACTTACGTCTGTTGTTGCAGCATCACATGCGTCAGCTTCGTATGCGTCCCATACAGCGTCAAAGTCTTGGAATGTGTTGAGTTCCCAGTCTGCGCCAAGAGCATCAGCAAGGTCGGTAATGTTCAATTCAGTGGTTGTACCTGCGTTGGTGCAGATGATGATGCTTTCTTCGCCGAGTTCTTCGATGGTGGTTACACCAAATTCAACTTTTACAATGATACCTTGACCATCGTAGAAAGTTGTAGGACCGAAGGTTGCGCCCCATTCGGTGTCACGGCTGAGTGTCCAGGTGGTGTTACGGCTAATCATATCAACTTCGCCGGAAGCCAATGCGGTTGGACGTTCAGCAGCGGTCAATGAACGGAAGGTAACAGCTTCTGCATCACCGAGGACGGCAGCAGCAACTGCTTTACAGAAGTCAATGTCGAAACCTTCGTAGTCACCAGCGTCGTTTTGTGTACCGAAGCCAGCGAGAGTTGAGTTAACACCACAGATCAATTCGCCACGGTCTTGGATACGGGCGACGATGCTGTCATCTTGTGCCATAACGTTTGTACCAACAAGCAGTACAGCCATAGCAGTCAACACGAAAAGAATACGTTTAACCATGTGTTTTACTCCTTAAAAGTGAATTTAACTTTATGTATTTGTTAGGTCAATAAGCATCAACAGAGGATTATCCCAACCCCTGTGACGTGTGGAGGCTAGTTTATAATAATTATAACGATATGTCAAAACACATTACAGCGCAGGTATCGTTGCAAAGTTTGTGTTAAGGCTTATTAAAATGGGGGCTATATTCATTGATACCAAAAAATGGCGCGTTTTTGTGGCTATCCCGCCCGAATGTTAGGATGGAGACACACATTTACAATAAAATGTATGTCTCATCAAATTTTAATCTTCTGGCAATACAAAGTCGGCGGGACGTAAGGTATCCAGCACTTTCATGATAGCTGTACGTACTTCACCGTCTTCGGCATGGCGACCGATTGCTTTTTTCGAGAAGACAACTTCATCATTCACGGTGACTTTGAAGACACCACCGGAGCTTGGAATCATTGTCCAGCTTTTGACAAAGTATTCAATTGGGCGTTCACTTAGGATTTCGTCCGTCAAACTGACGGCGCGGGGTGTGTAGTTTCAAGATGCACAGTAGGTGACTGTGATGTCCATGAGTCCATTTTGCATGGGGTCGATCCTTTCTCAATCATATTGATACTAAAGTGGACGTCTAAAACATACCGTATGAGCGCATACATTTCAAACAAAACCTTTATCCTATTCAAGCTTTTAAGGCATTTATCATATAATTGAAATGAGTCTCTAAAGTATACGGAGGATTCATCGTGTCAGTTCCTATAGAGCAGACATATACATCTTCCCCAACATCATCAAATCATATTGAGATTCAATCAATAATATCAATGCACAATCAATTATAAAGAGAAATCGTATGAGCGTATTAGATGAACTGGTAAATGAATACTCGCGGATGCGTGAAAACGGCTTGGATGCTAAGGCAACGTTACATGCCTTACGTCCTTATATCGAACCCTTGCCTGACAATCACAAAGCAAAGTTGGCAAAGTTTTTGCGTCAGTACGAACAAGGCGAACGGTCAGCAGAGAAACAACAACCGCCCGCCCCTCCATCTGAGCCAACACAAGAACCACCGTCACCGATTAAGCGCATCTCGCCCATCAAGCCGATTGCCAAGCAGTCACCGCGCCCCGGTGAAGATTTGTTACCGAAGGGGCTACGGGCAGGTGCAACGTGGATTGCGTGTCCCAATTGCCAGACCAAAAACAAAGCTAACGAGATATTCTGTTATGCGTGTGGGCATCTTATGGATAGTGGGCAGGGATATAACTCGACCCGTAGCTTCGCGGATGCTGATGTGCAATCAATGTCACCAGAGCACTTCGGGCGTGATTCCATTTTTATCTTGACCGTTCGGGATTCGGGGGCATTTTTCCGCCTGCGACCACAAAGTTATACGCATGAATTGGTGATTGGGCGCAGTAGTGACAACACTGCCATGACCCCTGATATTGACCTGACAGAAGAAGATGCTGAATCACTGGGTGTATCCCGCTTGCATCTTGCCATCCAATATATGATGGAAAATGACACCCTGATTGTGTTTGACCTCGGCAGTGCTAATGGGTCATTCATCAATGGGCAGAAGTTGCACCCATCCGAAAAGCGCATCCTCCGCAATGGCGATGAGTTGCGGATTGGACGTATGGTCATGCGTGCCACCTATGAACATCCGGGGCGTGAGGTCGATTAGTAATGTAACGTCGGTTTTGGATAAGAAAATCAATTGCTTAAGCGACCATTGACTATCGAATTGTCGTTATGTTTTTGGTTTTTGGTGATTTGTTATTGGTCAGAGCAATATATTTGTCCTTCCCAATAACCAACAACCAGCCCTAATAACCAATTGATATGCCTATATCGCATCCAAAACATCACGTTATACGAATTGAAGCGTTAATCAAAACTCAGGTCAATAAATTCAGCAGAGCGAATGGTGTCGTCCCTACAGATTATTTTGTAGGGACACTGGCTGGTTATCCCAATTTTCGAGAGTTACACGGATGGAGTTTCTGCCGATAACCAACAACTCAACACCAATCACCACCAACCACTTACAACCAATTCAACGGCGCAATCGCAGATACACGGGGCGGGAACAGCACCTCTAATAAGCGCACCTTCTCGACAGGCAGATGGTCGCGCAATGCAAGCGTCACTGGACTGAGTGAGCCGAACATCACCTGAATAAAGTCACGGTGGCTGAGGTGTAGGGTGTATTGCGGTAGTGAGCGCAATCCAATCGTGACAGCATCGCCTTCCGATGTGAGGTAGAGGTCACGGTCATTGAAGTCGGGTATTAGGCGCAGAGCACGATTCGCTATCTCCGGCAAGAGCGCATTGAGCAGTGCGGTACTGTCGATAACACGCCCCATCCAACCCCCTTGATGATGATAGAGAACGCGCACGTCAAAGTCCATCATCTGACGCACAAACGAGATAACCACATCATCCGGCGGAATCAGCAGTTGGATATGTGGTTCGTCTAGCTTTTGCATACGTTTACCCAGAAAAGACAGCAACGTCATGGTCGCAGGCAGGCTATCACATATCAGTTCCAGTTGATTGCCTGTATTCGCTCTCCAGATATAACCCTGCACTGTATCCGCTTGTGTGACGGCGACCAAAACAGGGTCAATGCTCGATTCAAATTTCCATTGCCACCACGCTTCCGACCGTGCGAATGAAATCCGGTTGCGCCAATGCCGATGATACAAACGGGCAATGGTGTTGATGTCAGCGGGTGTCGCATGACGAATCCCCAGCGGATGTGGCATATCCATTGCTTGTTTGCTATCGACCTCCAGCACAGTATCGGGTAACACACTGCTAAAGCCGAAGTGATGATAGAAGTTACTGAGGTCATTAAGGAAGGCAAGGTGCGCGCCTTGTTCGGCAATAGTGGCGAGGGTGTCCCCGATGAGTGCCGATGAGTAGCCTTTGTGTCGATGATTCGGCGCAGTTGCGACTTTACCTATCATCGCAACCCGCAAATGAGCATTGCCAAATAACAGGGTGTTCTTCTCAATCAATACTTGTGAGACCAGCTCGCCATCAACCACACCGACCCGACACAACTCATAGTCAAAGCCCGGACGATGCGGTAAGTTGGCAACCCAATCGTGTAGGATGCGCTCATATATACGCGGGTTATCACCGGAAAACACATCGGCGACGAGATGTCCGGCAGATTGAAATAGGTTGGTATCAGCTGACCGAATCACATAAGCGGTCATGGGTGTTCCTTCTAACATGACGATAAATTTTATCTATTGGGTTGGGGATTCGGTTTGAGCAAATAGTATTGCATACATCGTGCGGACGGCAAGAATGCCGTCCCTACAGCATTTTTGCAACTATTCGTAGGGACATGCTTCTGCATGTCCGCTATCAAGAACGCACAACAAATGTTAATCCGCTGACCCTCTATCCAAATCCAATAGACGAACTGTAGACAACCCATATCAAACAGTCTGATAATCCTCAATCGTGTTATCTACGTCCTCCCATTATAATGTATACGAATGGCAATCATCAAAGAGGATTCACCTGAGATATGACACTCGTCGGACAAACCATCAACGGATACGAATTTATAGAAGGCATCGCAACAGGCGGATTCAGCGAAGTGTATCGGGTGCGTCGCTTGCGTGATGATATACAGGTTGCTATCAAGCGGATTGATGCCAGCAAAATCGAAGATGGCAGTTTTGAGGAGCGGTTTAAGATAGAAGCGCAGGTGGTTGCAGAGCTTGATAACCCGAATATCTTGCCCGTGTATGGCTCGTGGAATGACGAACATGGCATGTTTATGGTGATGCAGTGGATGAGTAATGGCAGTCTGCGTCGTCGGATTGATGCAGGTGGTGTACGTGATATTAACACCATCGTGAAGTGGATTCGTCAAGTCGGTTCAGCTTTGCAAACAACCCACAATGCCGGACTGATTCACCGTGATGTTAAGCCGGATAACATCATGTTTGATGAGAATAACGACGCTTTCCTCGCTGACTTTGGTCTGGCAAAAGACACCACCCGCGACCAACCCTTAACACAAATGGGCTGGAAACTAGGCTCACAGGCATATTCGTCACCGGAGCAAATTTCCAATGATGGCGAGGTTTCCCCACAGAGTGATATTTTTGCATTTGGTGTGACGATTTTTGAGACCCTCACGGCGACGCATCCCTTCATTGATGGCAGTGCTGATAATATCAAGTGGATGATTAAAGCCTTGCGCGAACCGATGCCGTTGGTACAGTTCATTCATCCTGAAGTGCCTGCCGAGATGGACGACATCTTACAGAAAGCCACCCAGAAAGACCCCGCTGAGCGTTATGCCAATGTGACAGAAATGGTTAATGCTTGTCATGCGCTTGTATCTGACGAAGCCCTCCCCCCGACGACCACGTCCCCCACATCAACAGATGATAAAACCGATAATCAACCCACCAACAAAAAAGGGCTAATTGGGCGGTTATTCGGACGCTCGTAACGCAGAGTATTAAGATAATTAAATTGACTTTAAATTAAATAAGTAAAAAATTTAACAGTGTGTAGCTCCTCTCTTAACATAACGACGGGTGTCTGTTAACAGACCTTCGGTAATCTCACACCCATGTGGATAAACCACATAGACGCATTCTTATATTAGCATTCAGGAGAAAATGTTACACATGCAAAAAGTACGCTTTGCATCACTTTTAGTTGCATTTGTCTTCGTCCTCACCGGCGTTTTCGCCGCAGGACACGGACTCCCCGACGTAGACCCATTGGAATATACCGAAGGTGAAATCATCACAGCAGGTAGCTCAACAGTTTTCCCACTCAGTGAAGCTGTTGCCGAAGCATGGACCGAAGCTGGTGGTGTTGCCCCTGCCATCGCATCCATCGGTTCCGGTGGTGGTTTTGAACGCTTCTGTGTTGAAGGCGAAACTGACATCAGCAACGCTTCCCGCGCAATCCGTGATAGCGAAATCGAAAGCTGTGAAGCCATCGGTCGTTCACCAATCGAGTTCCGCGTTGGTACAGATGCACTAGCTGTAACTGTATCCGCTGAAAACGACTTCGTAACTGACGTAACCATGGAAGAACTTGCAGCCATCTTCGGTTCCGCAGAAACATGGGCTGACGTTCGCGCTGAATGGCCCGCAGAACCCATCGAACGCTTCATCCCTGGTACCGACAGTGGTACATTCGATTACTTCGTAGAAGAAGTATTTGACGAAGATGAGGAACCTATCCTCAGCGTAAACCCACAATTGTCCGAAGATGACAACGTTCTCGTTCAAGGTATCGCGGGTAGCCCATACGCAGTTGGTTTCTTCGGTTACGCATACTACCTCGAAAACGCTGACAGCCTCAACATCCTCAACATCAACGGTGTAGAAGCTAGCGCAGAATCTGTAGAAGCAAGCGGTGACGAAGCTTACCCATTGGCACGTCCTCTCTTCATCTACTCTGACGCAACCATCATGGCTGAAAAACCACAAGTTAACGCTTTCATCAACTACTACCTCACCAACGTGAACGAAATCATTGTTGGCGTAGGTTACTTCCCAGCATCCGAAACAGCACTTGACGGCGCAGTTGACGCATGGCGCGTTGCTAACGGCATGGAAGCTATGCACGCTGACGACATGATGGACGACATGATGATGGACGATATCATGCTCGACGCTGTTGACCCATTGGAATACACCGAAGGTGAAATCATCACTGCTGGTAGCTCCACCGTATTCCCGCTTAGCGAAAAAATGGCTGAACTTTGGACAGATGCTGGTGGTGTTGCCCCTGCAATCGCATCCATTGGTTCCGGTGGTGGTTTTGAACGTTTCTGTGTTGAAGGCGAAACCGACATCAGCAACGCTTCCCGCGCAATCCGTGATAGCGAAATCGAAAGCTGTGAAGCAATCGGTCGTTCACCAATCGAGTTCCGTGTTGGTACAGATGCACTAGCTGTAACTGTATCCGCTGAAAACGACTTCGCAACCGACGTTACCGTAGAAGAACTTGCAGCAATCTTCGGTTCCGCAGAAACATGGGCAGATGTACGTGCTGAATGGCCCGCCGAACCCATCGAACGCTTCATCCCTGGTACCGACAGTGGTACATTCGATTACTTCGTAGAAGTTGTATTCGACGAAGATGAAGAACCTATCCTCAGCGTAAACCCACAATTGTCCGAAGATGACAACGTTCTCGTTCAAGGTATCGCTGGTAGTCCATATGCAATCGGTTTCTTCGGTTACGCATACTACCTCGAAAACGCTGACAGCCTCAACATCCTCAACATCAACGGTGTAGAAGCTAGCGCAGAATCCGTAGAAGCTAGCGGTGACGAAGCTTACCCATTGGCACGTCCTCTCTTCATCTACTCTGACGCAACCATCATGGCTGAAAAACCACAAGTAGCTGCATTCATCAGCTACTACCTGAGCAACGTGAACGATGCAATCGTAGAAGTTGGCTACTTCCCAGCTTCCCCAACCGCATTGAACACTGCTAAACAAGCATTCTTGGATGCAATGATGGGTGACATGTAATCTAAGCTACCCTTAAGTTGTAATATTTAGCAGGGATACGGTATCATCTCACGGGGTATCGTATCCCTCGCTTTTTGTAAAACATGAGAGAGAGACAAATGAGCCAACAGCGTACGCCTGATATGTCGAAGAGTCTCGTCCAAACGGGCGATGGTCCTCTCGATTTACGCAAGAAACCGAAAGCCCATGAAATAATTATTCAAGCCTCATTATTTTTCTGTGGTGTCCTGTCGATTTTTACGACATTGGGCATTATTTTTGTACTCGGCAACGAGTCGATTGCCTTCTTCACCCGTGACCAATGGGTGGAAACCAACCGTGCGATTCTGGTCGATATTGACGAGACCACAACCGAATTTACTGTCGAACCCGGTGAAGCCCTTAATGCTGCCGAAGCAGGCGAACTGCTACGAATTAGCGAAGAGGTCATGCAAATTGTCGAGTTCCAGAACAACACGATTGAGATTGACGTGTTGGGAACAGGTGGTGGCTTTGACCGCTGGTGTGCCACTGACGACATCCTTGCAGAAGCCGAACACGACCGTCCGCACATCGTCAATGCCAGTCGCCCGATTACGACAGATGAAGTTGAAACTTGTGCCAGTGTTGGCATAGACCCGATTCCCTTCCGTGTCGGGACAGATGCACTGGCTATTGTTGTTAGTGCAGACAACGACTTCCTGACCGAAGTGACATTGGAAGAACTTACGCTGATTTTTGGCGAGGCAGAAAACTGGTCGGATGTGCGCCCTGATTGGCCCGCAGAACCGATTCAGTTGATTATCCCTGGTGAAGACAGTGGGACATACGATTACTTCGTTGAAACCATTTTCGATGAAGACGATACCTTGCTACAAGCTAATGACCCAATTACATCTGAAAATGATGACCAAATTGTCGGTAGCATCAGCCGTGACCCGCTGGCAATTGGTTTCTTCGGGTATGCTTATTATCTGGAAAACAGCGATGACCTGACGATTATTACCATTGATGAGGTTGTTCCGTCTGCGGAAACTGTTGAAGATGGCACCTATGCGTTGGCACGTCCGCTGTTCATTTATAGCGATGCCGACATCATGCGCGATAATCCACAGGTCGCCGAGTTCATTGATTATTACCTGACCCACGTCAACGAAGAAATTGTTGAGGTCGGTTATTTTGAAGCATCACCGGAAGCCCTCGACGAAGCCCGTCAAAACTGGATGACCGCAATGGGTGTGAGTGAAATGCCCGAAGTTGATGCATCCGCTGTTAGTGGTCATGTCGAATCTGCGGGTAGCTCAACGGTTGCGCCCTTGTCCGAACGGATTGCTGATGTCTTTACCGAAGATGGATTCCTCCCGCGCTTCATTGTGGAACGGGGTATCCGTGGCGAACAATCAGTCACCTCCCACCGTGAAGGTATCACCATCGAATTAGATGACCGCCCAACCATCGTTGAGTTCTTCACGAACACACAGTGGATTCCTCAACTTGGTGAGTTTGGCGTTGTCCCGCTGATTAACGCGACACTGATGACCAGTACAATTGCGATGTTGGTTGCTCTGCCACTTGGTATGGGTGCAGCGATTTACCTCAGTGAATATGCCAGCCCACGAGTCCGTAGCATCCTCAAACCTGTGCTGGAAATTCTGGCAGGTATCCCGACCGTTGTGTATGGATACTTTGCGCTGACGTTTATGACCCCGCTTTTGAGGGCGATATTCGGCGCGGATGTGGTCAATATCTACAATACGGCTTCGGCTGGTATCGTCGTCGGTATCTTGATTGTCCCGCTGGTTAGCTCCATGAGTGAAGATGCACTCCACGCTGTGCCACGCGCACTCCGTGAAGCATCGTATGGTCTTGGCGCGACTAAGCTAGAAACTGTGACAAAAGTTGTCATTCCAGCGGCGTTATCCGGTATCCTCGCAGCGTTTATCGTAGCGGTCTCCCGTGCGATTGGTGAGACGATGATTGTGGCGATTGCAGCAGGTGCAGGACCCAACTTCTCCTTTAACCCCTTCGACTCTGCGGAAACTATGACCGGTCACATTGCCCGTATCTCCGGTGGTGACTTGAGCTATGACTCGATTGACTACAACAGTATCTTTGCGATTGGGTTGACCCTCTTTGTCATGACCTTCTTACTCAATGTTCTCAGCCGTGTCATCATTAGTCGTTTCCGGGAGGCGTATTAAGATGAGTCAGGAAAAAGAAAAAGTGAAAAATACAGACTTCTATATGCCGGGGGAAGAAGAGTTTACCGAGCGTCTTAAGACCCGTCACCAACGCGGTAGAGTCGGCAAATGGTTTAACTTCCTCTCGATTATCGTTGCCATCTTCGCATTGATTGCGCTGTTCGGCAATGTCGTCAACGAGGCATTCGGTACTATTGGTGTCGTCAATACCATTGAGCCGGAAACATTGACCGATGGTCGCCCATTGGAAGAACTCAGTAACGACGAACTGGCATTGATTATTGCAGACAACGCCCCCGGACGCTTGCGGGTTCTCATCCGTGATAGCATCAGTCAGGTTCCTAACGACCAATTCACCAGCGCAACTGTTGCCGAAATTGTCGGAACAGATGATGTTGATGAAGAAATCCGTGATATGTTGCTCAAGGACATCACACCGGAACAACAGGCGGGATTGCTGGCACGGTTTGCATCATCCAGCGTCATCCGTCAGATGGTTCTATCAGAAGTCGTTGAACAGGTTGTGATTGCGAGTTATCCACTGCAAGATACTATCTTCAACTTTGAAGAAATCTCACAACGGATTCAAGGACCTGACCTCAACCAATACAAAGAGACCTTCGGCATCGAAGAAGACCTACAGGTGGAAATCATCCGCTTCTATAGCTGGTTGGATGCAGAATTTATCAGCACGCCGATGTCGAGTACGCCTGCACTGGCGGGGATTCGTACCGCGCTCATTGGCTCGATTGGTCTGATGATTGTCGTGATTATGGTGGCTCTGCCTGTGGGTGTGGGCGCAGCAGTTTACCTCGAAGAATATGCAACAGATTCTCTTGTTAACCGAATTATCGAAACCAACGTGCGGAATCTGGCGGGTGTGCCGTCGATTATCTACGGGATGCTCGGTCTGGCAATCTTTGTTCGCGCCTTAGCCCCATTCACCAGCGGGATGATTTTCCAATACAACGTTGATGTGCCAACACCGGAACGGGTGATTAATCGTATCGCGCCAATTTTGGATGATACCATTTCTATCTCCGACGATGGCGAAATCACAAATAACTCAGCCCTTGATGACGGTACACTCGGTGCGGTCATTGATACCTTCCTATTCTATGGAACACCGACACTGACGATGACAGGCTCGACTGATATTAATCAGTTGGTTGATTCAATGGCAGATGCACTCAATACAACGGTTGATGTATCCGAAGTCGGTGCAGATGATGAGTTCGATATTGAGATTCGCGGTGATTACTATGCCTTTGATATTGAGGACGGTGCGATGCTTGACCGTGAAACCTTCGATGAGTTGATGGCAAGTCTGGTACGCACCAATGCGTTTGCACCAAACGGACGTACACTGGTTTCGGCAGGTCTGACGCTGGTGTTGCTGATTCTGCCGATTATCATCATCAACGCCCAAGAAGCGATTCGTGCTGTGCCGTATTCCATCCGTGAAGCATCCTATGGTCTCGGTGCGACCCGTTGGCAAACCATCTGGAATCAAGTCCTACCGGCTGCCTTACCGGGTATCATGACAGGGACGATTCTGGCGGTCTCGCGTGCTGTCGGTGAAACCGCGCCACTGATTGTGGTAGGTGCGGCGACCTTCTTGTTGACCGACCCGACGAGTCCGTTTTCACAGTTTACCGCGATGCCGATTCAGATTTACCAGTGGACAGCCCGTCCGCAGGCACAATTTGCTGACATCGCTGCGGCTGCGATTATCGTCCTGCTGGCATTGATGCTGACGCTGAACGCAATTGCGATTCTGCTTCGTAACCGCTATTCGATTAAATTCTAAAAGTCGATGTAAACGGGCGAACATGTGCGTTCGCCCCTACAGATTTATCGAGGATAAAAATGGCTACACAAGATAACGTAAGAACTCAAACAGATAACGCACTAGAACTCAGAGGTGTCAGCGTCTTCTACGGCAGTTACCGCGCTGTTGCAGATGTCAACCTGCCGATTGAAAAGAACAAAATTACTGCGTTTATCGGTCCATCCGGCTGTGGTAAAAGTACCGTTTTGCGCTCACTCAACCGCATGAACGACCTCATCCCTAGCGCACGGGTCGAAGGAGAAATCATTTATCGGGATAAGAATCTATATGCGCCCGATGTTGACCCGGTAGAAGTCCGCCGTCGTATTGGGATGGTCTTCCAAAAACCGAATCCGTTTCCGAAAAGCATCTATGACAATGTGGCATATGGTCCGCGTCTGTTGGGTGTCAAGAAAAAAGCAATTCTGGACGAAATCGTAGAACGTAGTCTGCGTGGTGCCGCTATCTGGAACGAGGTCGCTGGCGATTTGAATAAGTCTGGTCTGGCATTGTCCGGTGGTCAGCAACAACGTCTGTGCATCGCCCGTACTATTGCGGTTGAACCGGATGTGATTCTGATGGATGAACCGTGTGCATCCCTCGACCCGATTGCAACCCAACGTGTAGAAGAACTGATGCGGGAATTGCAAGAACAATATACCATCGTGATTGTGACCCACAACATGCAACAGGCACAACGCGCATCCGATTACACTGCGTTTTATAACATCCGCAAAACTGTCGATGATGGCATCGAAACCCGCTGGGGTGAACTGGTCGAATTTAACAAAACCGAAGATGTATTCGACAACCCTGCTCAACAAGAAACCGCTGACTATATCGCAGGTCGCTTCGGTTAAACAGCAGGCTGTAACTCATTTTGCTCTCTCTCAAAAGACGTTCCTTCGGGGGCGTTTTTTGTTTTATATCAAGGTTTGTTGCATGTATCGTTTGTGAAAAATCGCGTATTTGGTGTACATTAATAATAGACAATAGACGTAATCTTAGACGAATTGACAAAGCCCACTATGCCTCGAATATACATCTCACACCGTCCCGTTGATAGCAGTCGTAACGAAGTCCGCCTCATCAAAGAACACCTGATTGCCGAGTTTGGCGCGGACAATATCATAAGTACAACCGACGACCACATGGACACCACACTGGGACGTCAGGCGATGGTCGAATCTTGTGATGTTCTGCTCGTCGTCATCGGGCAATACTGGCTGGATATGGTTGATGAACGCGGGAATAACCTGTTGGAAGACCCTTATGACCGCGTGCATGTGGAGCTATCGGCAGGGAAAGATTCAGAAAAGATGATACGGGTGCTGTTGGTTGATGATGCTAACAAACCCGCCTTCCGTGATTTACCGGAAGTCTTGCGCTGGCTAGCCCGTCAGAACACCGCGACCGCCTCAACCGACGACCAATTGACAGACTACATAGACTCTTTCATTGAGCAGGTACAATCCTTACCGGAGCAGACCGAACAGCCCACTCGCTCACATCCGATGCACCGTGAACCCCTCGTGACAGCAACAGAACAACAACCCACCCGCGAAGAAGCGCAACGGGTTCTCGCTAGTAATCCACCCTATGTCCCGCCATCTTCACGGTCAACAACACCGGACACATCATCTAATGAACAGTCACAGACAAGTGCATGGGGAATGGCAATTTTGATTGGGGCAATCTTCTTGGGTTTTATGTCCGCAGTTTGGGAAGATAATGCGTCTTCAAATCGACCCGTGCCTGTTCAGATTGCGACAACAGCCGTTCAGGTTGAACCAACTGTCGTACCAGAGGCAAATAAACCACCACACCTTGAGTTCGTTCGACATTATCACACGACGGGGGATAAAGTTGGTATCTCAATATTGGATGACGCATCGCTGTATTATGAACACAACAACGATATTTATGTGATTGACATGGATACCGATAGCCTGACCCCAATTGAGGTTTACGGTGATAGCCTTGTATTCGAGAATCTTATACGTCCTGAGCCAGAGTTATTATTGACGCAATCGAATATCGACAGTATCGAAGAGCAGTTAAATGATAAGGTACTCTTCGCATGGTTCGATGGAGATGATTTGGTTTACTTTGTTGTTTTAACCGACAGACCGCGAATTGCTCTGGTATCTGGACAGGAGATATTTGCATCACGACGCATCCTCGACCCGATTAATAACATCCTAATTCCCAATCAGACAGTGGTTTATGACCCAACCCATAATCTGCTGATGCTGTTAGCCAACGATAAGGAAATCATGACATGGGTCATAGACGATGAACCTGAATTGCTAGGGCAACACGACATTGCTCACGATACCTTTAGCCTAAATTCAGTCGTTCGGCTAATTATCAGTCCAAGTGGTGACTATCTCATAGCAGTCGGTGGAAATGGGTTTTCACTCTATCGGATTATGAATCCATCTCTGTCAGACTAGTGCAAGTTCTAACCATACAGCCAAAATCGCACACATAGACGAATCGACAAAACCATGCCACGTATATACATCTCATACCGCCCCGAAGACAGCAGTCGTAACGAAGTCCGTGTAATTCGTGAGCGATTGATTGCCGAGTTTGGCGCGGATAACATCCTCGAAGCAACTGGAAGCAATATGGAAATCACCACCAATCTACAACGCATGGTGCAGTCCTGTGATGTGTTGCTGGTGGTGGTCGGGCAATACTGGCTGAATCTGATGGACGAGAAGGGCAATAATCTATTAGAAGACCCCTACGACCCGATTCATGTCGAGATAGATGCCGGACTCAAAACCCTGATGGGGGTTTATACGTTAGTAGTTCGTGGCGCACCTATGCCGAATACTGATTCTTTGCCGGAAGCTTTACACCCCCTTGTCCATAAGACAATGCTCGAAGTGCCGAACGACGAACAACTTCATCAAGTATTGGATAATTGGTGTAAAACATGGCGCAACATTCCAACGGGTACAATGGCAGAAGAAAATGGTATCACTCTGGATACACTCGATAACGTTGATGTGAACCAAGCTACAAGAGTGGATTATCAATACGAACAGTCACAGCGTCGGATTGAGCAATTACACCTATCGAATATCAGATGGTCAAAGTCCAATGTGTCTTTCTGGGTTGCACTAATCGGTTTTGTTATGCTCACAAGTATTGCCTTAGTTGCGAAGTATCTAGTCGAGGATACACAGTTACTCGCGCTAGAGCAGACATCAGACAATGCAATTCGGTTAGAACCAGTCGTGTCTTATGATGTTTTTGCTTCGACAATTGGCTTTATTCAGCCGAACGATTATTTTTATTACGCGGAATGGACGAGAGGGGTTCGCAATACATACGCTGTGAATCCACAAAATCCGGAGCAGATAGCCAAACTCGATATTCAGCCAGAGTCATTTATTCAAAGCCATGCGCTTATATCGAATGGTAAGCGAAGTGGGATTGGGGTGGAGGTTGGCAATCGAAATATTGTCTTCGGGCAAGTGGATAAAGATGACCACACCATTGTCGCCGTCAGTGGTATGCTTGATGTTTATGTTGTCACAGCAGACCTGCTTGAACCTAAGTTTGAATATGATGCTGTCCATCATAAAGGTCAAATCCGAGACAATATTTTTTACTATAATCCCTCAACCAATCTGCTAGTTATCCATTATGGAGATGACGAAATCAGATTCATTGGTGTTGGTGAGAATGCCGTTTACGAGGATTATACCCATACCTTAAGCGATATTGGGAGAGCTATTGACCAGATTGCTGTCAGTCGTGATGGCAGGTATTTAGCGGTGCGTACCTATCGGCAAGTCAACCTATATGAAATTATCTACAACTTATCCTAAGCCGGGATAATCTAAGAACAGGACATCCAACACCAGACACTTGTTTATTTGTTGGGTGGAGTCCAATCAGGAACATATATGTGAAATTTCTGGTAACGTGTCCAAGCCGTTAACACCTGTCCAAATGAATCATAGTCTTTTTCGGGCTTTTCCATACCCTCAGCCCAAAAATATACAGCAGAACTATCTGTTGCATCTACAAGAAAAAACCTAAATTGATAGCCCTGATGACTCCAGAAAACAAAGGAATTCTCGGGGAACTCATAACTGGAACTAACATCTAGCTCCTCATCATAATATGTCTCTCGAAAATCTTCTTTGTAGTCGATTGGATACAGTATGTCACTCCCTCGCATTAGCCAACCTGCTTGTTTACCCATAACCTTCAACCACTCAATATAGATTGATGGTAGTTTATCAACACCTTGAGCTTTGCAAAGAAGTTCGATTTCTTCATCTGTACAGCCAACTAGTGTTTCTTCCGTAGCGATACGATGCCTTAACATCTTTTCCGTAAATTCTTTGACTGACATTGCTTCCATCTATTGACACTTTCTCTGAATGGTTACATCAGCCCCGGATAATCTAAGAACAGGACATCCAGTACCAGACGCACATTGGCATTGGTCGAGAGTGATTTGAGGGCGGTGCGGGTGGCGTTCATCGCTTTGTAAGCCGTCCCTGAATCAATGGTGCTGACAAGGCGTACAATCTCGTCTTTGCGGTCACTGTTGCAGGGCTTGACCGGATTGCCATAACTTTCTAGCAGGACATCACGCCAATAGGTCTGCCAGATTTCTAGCACATATTCCAACTGCGGTTTGTCTCTGCCCATCTTCCGGCTGATTTGGTCAGAGATTTTCATGCGTTCCACGCGGTCACTGGCAACGATGTCACGCAACATATCGAGCATATCACTGCGGAATAACAATTCGTCTTCGTTTTCCAGCGTCGATAATGCCCAACCGATGCGCCCACTACTAAGCCGTGCAATCAAATTGGCGCGTGGTTCGTCCGTGCCGAGGAGCATAAGCTGGTCTTTAATCACATTTAATGGTACAGGACGCAAGGGGATAATCTGTGACCGGCTGGTAATGGTCGAGAGAATGCGGTCAGTCGATTCTGCTAGCAGTATCAGCACAGCATACGAAGCGGGTTCTTCTAATGTTTTCAGCAAGGCATCTTGTGTTTGCGGTGATGCTTTATCGAAGCCGTCAAAGATTGCCACCCGATACCGTGAACTATAGGGCTTGAGTGCTAACATGCGCGTGACATTCCGTACCGCATCAATTTTGAGGCGACCGTTTTCATCGGGTTGCGCATAAATCAGGTCGGGATTGTTGCCACTGATGGTACTTTTGCAGGCACGGCATTGATAGCAGGGTCTATCGGCGATGTTCTCAGCTTGACAGTTAAGTGCCATCGCAAAGGTCTGTGCCAAGCGCATTTTGCCGACTGAGCGTGTCCCCGTGATGAGATAAGCATGACGGGTGCGCCCATTGAGCAAGCCCTTCTGTAAAAAATCGACTGCCCAATCGTGTCCGTATATATGCCAGTTGTGTGTGGTGTCTGTTGATGTTGTCATGTGGTTATTTTAGCAGACCTGACCCTAATCGAGTATTCCTGCGTATAATTAAATTAGAAAATTACAGAGGTATGAGCTTCCTGTAGAAGTTATCAATCAGGTGACAAAATGACAGAATTGCCAACTTTCCGCTATTTCCCTGACCCACTTGGTTTGAAGAGTATCATCTCATCTGATGAAAAGTGTATAGTATGCAAACGGAGAAGGAGATTTGTCTACAATGCGGCAATCTACATTAATGGTGAAGAACATCATGAATGCCTTTGCCCATGGTGCATTACCGATGGTCGTGCATACCAAGAATTGAATATTAAATTTTTCGACAGAAGTATGATTGGGCGTGTAGGTGGGTGGGGTATCAATGAATGGGATAAAGTACCTGATGAGGTCATCGCGGAAATTTCGCAACGCACACCTTCTTTCTTCGGTTGGCAACAGGAACACTGGTGGACACATTGTCATGATGCAGGTGAGTTTTTGGCGTATGTCGATAAACCAGAACTTGAGAAATGGGGGGAGGAAGCGATAAAGGATATGCAAGAAATTTCTGGCTTAGATGATGATAAATGGGAACTCTTATTGAATGTGTCAGATGTTAATGGCTCACCAACAGGTTATTTATTTCGTTGTTTACATTGTCGCAAGTTCGGTGGATATTTTGATTTTGGTCCCGCTGAATTGTATAAACGATTCAACTATTAATATAGCAAGATGACAGCATAATTTCTGGCTTTACATTACCATAAGACCCAGCAAGCTATTCAAACATATCACCATCACGATGGGAGCAGACCTTGAAAACAATAACTGTGTTGATTCATGTTCAGGTAAAGAACGACAGTATCGACGCTTTCCGAGAAATAACAATTGCGAATGGCAAAGAACGTGCCGACTGGGATGGCAACTTGCGCTATGATGTTTTTCAGGATGAAGCCGACCCAACAAAATTTACAATTATCGAAGTCTTTTCGTCACAGGCGACAATTGATGCGTACTACGATTCAGATAAGCATCAAGCATGGGCTGAAGCTGTAAAACCAATGATTGAGGAAATTCGCGGGTCTGACCAACAACAAATTTTCCCATAGCAGATGACATACACACAAGATTGCAATACCATAGAGATAGATTTGGCTAGGCAAAGGCAACCCTATGACACCGGATGAACAACATAGATTACTTGAAGCACTGATTGTGGATAATGACAATCTGGAACAACTCGAAGACATGATAGCCGAGTTCAATATATTCGAGACGATGGGCGCAGTCCGGCAAGAATTGCGCCACTCAGACTTCCTCGCATTTTTGCTGAACCCCTCCGGTAAACATGGCTTAGGGTCGCGCTTCCTCAAACGCTTTCTCAAGCGGGTCGTGCAACTACCAAAGAGTAATATATCGGCAATTGATGTGGATGTGTTGGATTTATCCGGCGCAGTGGTTGAGCGTGAATCAAATCATATTGATGTGCTGGTACATGATATGTCCGTCGGGTTTGTCTGTGTCATCGAAAATAAGATTTATTCCGGTGAACATTCCGACCAACTGAACCGCTACCTTGAAGTTGTTGAGAACAGATTTGGTAAGGATATTGAGCATCTTATCCTTATCTTTTTATCGCCAGATGGCACACCACCAGAGGATGACAACAGTCCCTATATCCCTGTCAGTTACAGCCTCGTACACGACACAATCGAGACCGTGCGCCAACGCAATCAAGCTTCGCTAGGTGCATCGGTCAATATGAGTATGGAACATTATGCCACTATGTTAAGGAGACATCTGATGGACGAATCCGATATTGCTGAATTATGCCGTAAGATTTACGCTGAACACAAAGATGCGCTCGATTTGATTTTCCAGCACAAGCCGGATGCGCGTCAACGGCTATCTGAAGAACTTGCCCAGTGGATTACGGTGGATAATGAATTGTCGTTGGATCGACCGGGATACGAGATTAAATTCTATCCAACAGTATGGGAATCTATCCCTCAATTGAAAGTAGGAACAGGTATTTGGTCAAGAGGTGGTCTTGTCATCATGATGTTGGTTCAAGTCTATGATGATGTTGTTGTCAAAGTGATTATTGGTCCTAGTGATAATCAAGATATACGTCGCAGAATTTTTGATGAACTGAAGCAAAAACCATTCTTCAATGGACGGAAAAACATGGCTGAGGTCTACTCACAAATTTATCGTAAACAGTTTATATCACGTAAACAGATGGAAAATGAGGCAGTAGAAGACCTGTTGGTACTTCTTAAAGATAAGTGGAATACATTTTTGACAACTGACTTCCTTGATATTCACGCGACAATCACAAGTATTTTATTTAAGTGACAACACCGCCGGACACAAAAAGTTAGATTTTGGTTCACCTAAATTCCCCCCAATAATTGAGGGGTTAACAGGGTTCAAAATGCGATATAGTGGAAGTATAAACCCGTTCTACTACGCAAAGGATGTCCCCATGACCTATCGTCGCTTATTGATATTTGTCGTATTGTGTTTGTGTATTCCACTCACAAGCGCACAATCAGATGACCTATTAGCTTTTCTGAATGGGTCGGGGCAGTTGGTCGTTAGTAGCGGCGATGGGTCAACCCGCTGGATTGCAACTAATCCGGGGCAAGTCATAGATGAGGCATATGGCTTTGGCTGGACAGATAGTGGCACGCTGGTGTTTGCGCTGGATGGATTCGGCGCATTAGAAGGCGACCCTACCTCACAGGCAATTCAACCCTTTGAATTAAACATAGCCGATAGAACAGCTTACTTGCGCGGGGTTCGCACTCGCCCCAACATCGCCCAACCGGACGGACTGTCAACCGATGGTGCTTATGGCTTTGTGTGGGGGGATGGACGCTATTTTACTGTGCCTGTCGGGACAACAGCGGGTTTTCGTCTGCGTCTAGTCGGGGACAATGATGCACAAGGTAGTGGCTTATGGTCAGATGTCGCACCATTGGTCGCGTATTGGGGCTTTAATAATGATGTCGGCGGGACAGCTCTTGCCGTGTGGAATCCTGCAACTGAGACCGATATGGTTGTCAATAGTGGCAGTACCATTCCCGTGCCACCTGTCGCATGGCAAGCGAACACCACCAACTTGATTTTCCGCACAGGGTCAGGTGATGTCCGGTTGGCAGATGTGGGCTGTCTGGTCTCCGGCTGTTCGGATAATCCCTTAGAGAACGGCATCTTGCTAGCACCCTCGTCAGCGAATCATATTCAAGTGACGGCTGACCGTGCGTATTATGTTGATAATCAACAGGTCTACGGCGTTGACCTCACCTGTGTCGATAGTGACAATTGCCTTGATTCACGCTTTGTTGTTGGACAGAATGCTGTCCCACTCAGTATGATGCACATCAGCAACAATCGCCTCGTCTATACGTCGTTTACCAGTGACCCCAATAATGCTATTGACCGTACGGTACAAGTGGTCGATTTAACCTGTACACCCGACTGTGCGCCACAAGCAATTCTACAAGGTGCGATGTCTGGGTTGGTGTCGCCATCTGGTGATTTTGTGATGGTCGATGTAGTCGGCGAAGGGCTGAATATCCTCAATATATCCGGCGGTGGCTTGGTCTACCTGACGGAGACAATGGGCGGTCAACTCGGTGCAGGGCTGACAACCGCACGGTGGCGGTAGTATATTTATGATAACGCGAAGAAAAATTGCACAACTAGAAATCATCGGCGCGTCCAAATTATATGTAGCGGTCTCCGATGATGCACCACCAGAGATACGCTCCCAAGTACATCGACATTCGTTTTACGAAATTGCATGGCTCAGGCGTGGGAATGGTCAGTTTGTTTGTGACTTCCAGCGTTATCAACTACCACAGGGAACGCTTGTGTTCGTTGCACCGGGACAAGTCCATACATGGTATGGTGATGATTATAGCCTCGTGCTGATTGGTTTCAAACCAGAGTTACTATCGCATAACTGGATTCATCCGACTGTATTGTTCCAGTTGCCCTATTTTTCGCGTCAGACGCAACCGTTCCTCACTGTAGATTCGCAACAAGCAGGTGTATTTGATTATCTGTTTGGGACTCTATTGAACCGTTACAAAGATCTCGGACAATCTGCGGGACGATATATTGACCTGAGCGAGGCGCACGAACACATCCTACTTGCCTATCTGCATCTGATTCTCATCGAAGCTGAACAACTTTATGAGCAAACTCATGATACCGATGACACAACCTTATCATCGGCGCATAACATCACTGTACAATTTCAAAACTTAATCGAGACTTCCTTCACAGAACGGCTACAGATTCAAGATTATGCAGACCGCTTGAGCATTACCCCTAATTATCTGACAGAAGTTATTCGCCAGACACTCGGTGATACGCCACGCCATGTCGTACAACAACGGCTACTGATTGAAGCACAGCGTCTACTATCATTCACAGAAGACAGCATCGCACAAATTAGCGAGCAACTCTCTTTCAAAAATCCCTCCCAATTTGGTCAGTGGTTCAAAAATCTTCAGGGCATCTCCCCTGGGCAATTTCGCAAACAACGGACCGATCCATGATTTTCAATAGTATGACCTTGTTAGTCAACTTTAGTGAATGCGCCTATTTTGCTACCTTTGAGGTGTCGCTAAACAACTCAAGGAGAATACAAAATGCGCACACTCAAAACATTATTTTTGCTCGTCATTTTATCCTCACTGGCTGTCGCCGTCTTCGCACAAGACGATACTATTGAATATCCTGAACTCATTGGTGAATGGTCAAGTATTTCGTGTGAACATCGCCCACCGGCTGATAGCCCGACCTATCTCCGCCGTGACATTAGCATGAACGATGACGGTACGATTGATATTCGCTTCCATCAATTTGCTGATTCCTTCTGTGAACAACCCACCTTCACATTCTACTTCGGCGGAAGCTATGAGCTATTGGGCGAATCTGCTGTGGCAGACAGTGCAAAAGAATCTATCATTACGATTGATGAGGTTCGTATCACACCCGATAGTGATGGTATGGTTGGTTTCTTCAACAGTGCTGAAGCAGGTACATGTGGTGCAGATGCGTGGGAAATGGGTGTTGAACAAAGTGTTAGTGAAACAGGCTGTAGCGTGATGGGATTACCCGCTGGCTTGATTACTACTGAATATGAACTTTTCTATGTTTTGGAGGATTTCTTGTTCTTTGCTGCCCGACCATTGGATGGCACATTCCTCGATGCAGAAGAAAAACGTCCCGGTGCATTGCTTGTCCCCCTACAACGCCAATAATTTAACATAGCTATTCTAGTAAAGCGGGAGTGCTACCGAAGCTCCCGCTTTTGCGTTTTATTACAGAATAAACGTGCATATCCCTTTTCCGATGCCCTATTCGTTTGATTCGGTATTATTGGTTTTATGCCAGCGTTCAACAGCAGAGAGGGCTTCCGGTGTACCAATGGATTCCAGCGTTTTGAGGATGCCTTCTGGCTGAGGATGTACGGGGAGCATATCAATCAGAAAGGTGGTATCGACATCAGCACTGCGGATAAATTTGCCACTTAGCTTGTTGATGGCTCTGTCGAGTGCGGGGTCTTTGTAGGTGTTCTTGGCTTTGAGTAGTGGTTCATAGGCGAGCGGTGTCCCGATGTTGCCGAGCTTATCAGCGGCGATTTTGCGTGTGGTGTAGTTGTTATCTTCAAGCGCATAACATAGGGGTTCGATAATGGCGGGGTCATTCATGTTGGCGAGTGCCCGCACCACTGCCTGACGTACACTTGATTCACGGTCATCTAATGCCATATCTAAGGCGGGGATAGCAGTTGGGTTGGCAATTTGTCCCAGTGATTGGGCTGCTTTGGTGCGTACCCGTCGTTCATCATCACCGATCAAAACAATTAAGCTGTTGACACTAAGCGATGAATCGAACGTTGCTAAGGCTTCTGCCAGACGTTGCCGGACAAAGACATTATCACTCTCGACGAGGTCAATCAGCGCAGATTCGGCACGGCTGTCCCCTGCATATCCTAACGCCCGAATCACATCTTCACGCAAGAGATGGTCAACATAGGTATCGAGCAATTCCAGCAAGAGGTCAACGGCTTCGGCATCCCCAATACGCCCCAATGCAATGATGATATGCTTGTGCAGGGGTTCATGTCTGCGGTTGTTGAACATATGAATCAGAATCGGCGTGGCTTCGGCATCACCGATGTGACCGAGCAGCACAACACAATCTTGCCGAACGGTATCATCATCGTGCATGAGATGGTCGATTAAGCCATCTACAAAACACGGGTCGCTTGTGCGCTTGATATAGTCAAAGGCTTGCCGTTGCTTGAGTTTGTCGTTTCCGGCGAGGTGGTCTAAACGGCGTTGAATGTCGTCATCTTGCATGGATATATCCCCATTGTATTCCCCTTCAATATAGCACAAGTTTGTCATTCAAGGCTGATACTTAAACCATAATCGGCTTCAAGCATGGTCTGTTGGGCAATTGGCGATACCGCAACCAAGACCATATCAACCTCGTCATTGAGCGGGATTGTCCATGCTTCTTCGGTTGTATCCGTCAACCAGCGCGATAATGTCACATTCTGCCCGTTAACTTGCGCGACCTGCACCCATGTTCGCTGTGGAATGCGGTTATCGGTATGTATCCAGCCTTCTGCTATCCATGCACTGATGTTATCCTCAAAGCTATCGCTGTAGCCGATGGCATCAATCCGCACATCATCAATTGCCATACCATGCCGGATACTTGCAGCATCGGTAATCACCTCAAAGCGGAGTAAAATCTCCTGTCCGGCATAATCATCGAGCGATACAGTCTGCTCCACCCAGCCGAACGACTGCCCCGTAAAGCCGACACCATAAGCGCGATTGTAAGGGTTGCGGTCACGGGTGGTTGAGGCGGGTAAAATTTGCCAGCGGTTGCCGTCATCCGTGCTGACCATCACATATCCATAATCCCACAGTTCTTCGAGGTCATACCATGCACGGAAGGTCAACGTCGCAGAGTCTACACTGGACAAATCAATTGCGCGCGTCAGCTTAACATCACTGAAATCGGCAGGCACAGCATACATCATATGCTCACCATCAAAGACACTCGCCGGAATCATCCCGACTGTCTCTGATTGTGAGAAGCTAACAGTCATATTGTCGGCATCACCCAAACGAAACGCCGTGTAATAATCGGTGCTGTATTGCGGTGTGCGTCCCGATGTCTGATAGGGATAATTGACGATGCTGGCGATAGGTCGCGCTGAGGGCAGATTGCGGTCAAGCGTGGTGTATCCATATCCAGTGGTAGGGTCACGGAAGTAATTGGCTAACACCCAATCTGCGAAAAATTCATCTGCGGTTTCCCCATCAATTTCCCCTAACACCGCATCTAATCCCGCTAATCCGTCGAGCGGTTCATTGCTCAGTTGGCGCAGTGCATCCAGCCCATATTGTTCGGCGAAGTAATTCACCAGCAGGAAGGTCGCCCCATAACGCGGGAACTTATGGGTGTCCGCTATCCAGTGATTGACCTGTACATCTGGCTGATTGAAAAAACTCACCGCCTGTGACCGTGCCGAGTCCCACCCGATGTGATGTTCCGTGTAAGTCGAAAAGCCTTCGTCTAACCAAGTCGATTCGTTGCCGTCGATGAAGTGGCGCAAGATATGCTGATACTCATGTGCGATGATGGTCAGCACACGGGGATTAAGCAGGTCGGTTGTGCCAAATGCTGACAGGTTAATTATCATCATCTCGTGTTGATTGCTGTTGGGCAACACACTGCGCGGATAGGTATGCACATCAGAGAAATACCCACCAATACTATTATCTAGTCCGGTCACCATGAGGATATACAGACGCGGGTCGCCATCAATGCCTGCGGGTTCAACCACACCCCATAGTTCCTGTACCTGCGCGACAATCGAGCTATCGACCAACTCGACAAAGCGGGTCGCCATGCTATCGTTGATAGTGACATTCGATTGTACCCACAGCAACACATTATCAGACATCCCACGCAGTTCCGCATTGATTGCTTGTTCCTGCCCGACCGCTGAGTTGGCGACATTGAAGAATTGCGTATCCCCGATTTGCCAGACAGGCGGACTTGTTGGTGGGACATACGCCGAGGTGATACCCCGCAAGCGTCGTGCTAGGTCAATCGGGTCATTCGGCGGAAGCGTCATATTGTTAAGCGCATCCACCGTCGGATAGGGTGTGTCTTGTGCCATCGTCGGCAGGGTGAAACATAAGAGACCGAGTAGGATAATATTTAAAATTATCCTCTGAAAGAAGTCATTGCGGACAATGCCTGCATTGTCCCTACAAACAAATACGAAAAAAATCGTAGGGACGACACCTGTGTCGTCCGCAAAAGAGATTGCCTCTTTAATGGATTTATTTTTTCTTGATTGAGTGGCTTCAGCCCTCAGTGTAAAAGGAACGCGCATCTGTGCGTCCGCTTGAGTATCTGCAATTTTAAAATAAGGACGCATAAATTCTCCGCATTGGATACATGACAACCGACTCCGACATGATACAATAGGCGACAGATTCAGAAAACAGATTGTAATAGGATATAACATGGCAACACGCCGTTTTCGTTATATAGTGAGCCTCGTTTTATTATTAACCAGTTTAACGGCATTCCCCGCCCAAACGCAGGATAGCTTCCAAGATGTGATTGAGATGTCGATAGAAATCGGCTTCGATTCCTTCTTCCGCCCTAATGATTGGACACCGGTGCGGGTACAGGTTAGTAACAATGGCGAGTCGGTTGCGGGACGCTTGGTAATACGCCCAGAGACCTCCGGCATTGTTGTTGGCAACGCCTTCAGCACCCCGATTGATTTGCCTGCTGGTTCAGAAAAAGTCGAGATTATCAACATCCAAGCGCGAACATTCCCTGATAACTTGCGGGTCGAATTGATTGATGATGAAGACTTTATTGTCGCCTCGCAAGAAGCCACGCTGAACGACTTACGTCAGCAAGACCAACTCTACGCAGTGGTCACAGGTGCAACCACCGAAGCGATTAGTCTGTCAGGTGTACACATCGGCGGGTATCAAGCAGAGCAGGCGTTATGGGACATTAGCAATATTCCCGATAGTCCGCTGGCATTGCAATCATTGGATATGATGGTGCTACATGGCATTGATAGCGAAAATCTCGCAACAGCACAACGTACAGCTATTCAACGCTGGATTGAAGGGGGTGGACATCTGCTGGTTATCGGCGGGACATCGGCGCAGACAACCGCAACAGCATTGACGGATATTCTGCCCTTTGTGCCAGACAATAGCCAATCGGTAGACGACCTGACTGCATTAGCCGTTTACAGTGGTGATTATCAATCGGAACTGGTTGAACGTACCATCATCGCTACCGGAACAGTGGCGGACACAGGCGTGATATTGGCGCAAACCGATGATGAAATTCCCCTGCTAATACGGCGTGAACTCGGCGCAGGTGTGATTGATTATCTAACGGCTGACCCGACTCTTGAGCCACTGGCAAGCTGGGATAACCTATCGGCATTGTGGCTGAAACTCTTGTCGTCACGCTCACCACAACCCATTTGGACAGAGGGCTTCACCCGTCCAGAGTGGGGCGCGGAAGCATTGGCAAATTTGCCGGGGGTTGATTTGCTCCCACCAATTCAGACATTGTGTCTGTTCCTATTCTTATACATCGCGTTGATTGGTCCACTGAACTACTTTATTCTGTCACGCTTCAATCGCAACGGTTGGGGTTGGTTGACGATTCCACTTATCATCATTGTGTTCACAGGGATTGCATGGACGGTCGGCTTTAATCTGCGTGGGTCTGAGGTGATTGTCAGCCGGACAACGGTGGTGCAATCATGGACGGATACGGAAACGGCAAAGATGAACCAATTTCTCGGTATCTTATCACCACGCCGTGCCAGCTATTCGGTCACTGTGCCGGAAGATTACTTCCTCGGCGTGACAGGTGGCGCACCGACAACTGGATTATTCACGACCAACACCGTTCAGACCGCAACTGAAATCAGTCAGGGCACACAGTTTGGCGCGAATGACTTCACGATTGATGGCGGTATCTTCGCTAACTTCACCGTTGCCGGACATCTGCCCAAACCGGACATCAGCGGGGCAGTCTCGCTCAGTTTTGAGCCTGCCGAAAGTGGGCGTATGATTGGTGGTTTTCAGGGTGTAATCCGCAACGATAGTGACATCACCCTGCGCGATGGGGTCATATTAGGGTCGAATTTGGTCTATCCACTGAATGGCGAATTTGCACCGGATGACATTATCACCCTCAACCGTGACGACTTGCTGATGGACATCGGCGATTTTCCGGCGCAACCGAACCTGCTGGAATATCACATTTCACCGATTCTCGCGGGATTGTCACCCTTTTCTCGTGGTGAAGGGGGCGATAATATCCGTGATATTCAGGGCGAACGCTTTTTGCGGACACGCTCATTCCTCGAAGCACAAGATGTCAGCGCACGTCAAACCGCACGCGAACAAGCATTCCTCGCCAGTTTCATGGTCGATCAATTTGAGTCAACCGGACGCGGGACAAACTTATATCTAGTGGGCTGGCATGACGAATGGGAACGTGATATTGAGATTGACGGCGCGGGCTGGAGTTCCGTCGATACCACGCTGTATATCATTGAATTGGATGTAGACATCGAACATCCAGACGAAACCATTACCGTCACGACAGAATACTACACATGGATGACTCTCAATCGCAACGGTATTACCGAAGGCGGTACAGATAACTTCAACCTGTTTGAAACGCAGGAAGTTGAACTGCGCTTTACCCCATTTGAAGCGATGATTATGGATGAGATTGATGCTATCACCATCGAAGTTGATAGAGGTGGTGGCTATGCTCAGTCGCTTATCGTGGAATTATATGATTGGGAACGGGGTGAATATGACCAGTTCACCTATCGTGACGGCGATGAGCTCGAACTTGACGGGAATACAGTATATATTGGAACAGATAATATGGTGCAAATGCGTTTATACTATCCACAAGGCGTGGGTACAGCGCGGGTGCGCAAAGTCCGTATCGCACAGACCGGACGCTATAGCTAATGGAGCAGGAACACATGGATTTTATAATCGAAACACGAGATATTCAAAAATCATTTGGCAACTTTGAAGCGGTGCGAGGCATCACCATTGAAGTGCCGGAGGGGTCGATTTATGGTTTTGTCGGTCCGAATGGTGCAGGCAAAACAACCACCATGCGGATTCTGACAACACTGACCCGTCCTAGTAGTGGTCAGGCATGGGTCGCGGGGCATAGTGTCCTTGAAGACCGTCGGGCGGTTCGTCGGGCGATTGGTTATATGCCCGATGAATTTGGTGTCTATGAAGACCTGCGTGTGTGGGAATATCTGGACTTCTTCGCTGCTTGTTATGACATCCCCGAAAATGAGCGTAAACGTCTGGTCGGGGACTTGCTTGAACTGGTTGACCTTAGTCACCGCCGTGAGGACATGGTCGATAAGCTCAGTAAAGGTATGAAGCAACGCCTGTCCTTAGCCCGTACACTGGCACATGACCCACAGGTATTGATTCTCGATGAGCCGGCATCCGGTCTCGACCCGCGCGCCCGTGTCGAAATCCGTGAATTGCTCGGTGAACTGGCAAATATGGGCAAGACAATTTTCTTCTCCTCACACATCCTCGCTGACGTAGAAGACATCTGCTCACATATTGGTATTATTGAAGCGGGCGAAATTATCATGCAGGGCAGTATCGACGACCTTAAAGTGGAACTGATGGCACACCGCGAAATTATGGTCACCGTGATGGATAACGATGTCGCCGAGAAGGTCATGGCTATTGTCAAAGGGATTAAAGATGTGGTCGAAGCCGAAATCATCACGCCGAAAAATGGTCGCTCACGGGTGCGGGTGGACTTCGCTGGTAATGATGAAGACCTCGCCGCCTTGAGCCGTAAGCTGTTTGATGAAGGTGTGGTTTTGTTGGGCTTCAACGAAGAAGAAAAAGACCTTGAGCATATGTTTATGCGTGTGACACGCGGTCTAGTGACCTAGAAAAACCATCCGAATATTGTAAGGAACGAAGCCCATCAACTGATGGATTGTACAATTTGTGCGATAAGGACAGCAATCGCCACCGATAGCGCAATCAGAAACCACGCAATAAAGCGACCAGATTCTTGCACGAGAGTGGTTTCTTTTTCTTCGATATTGACATTGCCAAGCAAATCCACATAAAAATCGAGGTTGATTTTGCCTTTGGTCAGGCGGGCTTGATAGGCGGTACGGTCAACTACCAGCCAGCCTGTATCCTCACTGTCCCAATCATCACCCAGTCGGTCAACAATTGCTTGTTCAAGGCGTTGTTGTGCCTCTTGCGGGGGTATTGGGTCGAGTTCATCATCAGGGTGTATGGTCATATCAGAATCGTCATATTCTATCAGGCAAATTTCACCTTGAGTGTACCACGATTGCAGAGCTGTGCGAACTGTAGTCTACGTTTATGCAATTGCATTATGGAAAGAATCGTATTGAACCAACAATGCATTAAAATATTTTCACCATCGAGACACCGAGAGCACAGAGGAACAAGATGAATGAAAAGTAAATTCATCCAATCTTCACCTTATTTCTTCTGTATTTCTCTGTGTCCTTTGTGCCTCTGTGGTTATAAGAGCTTTTAAAGGTTCAGATATAAAAGAAGTTGTGTTAAGAATACAAATGCGTTTTCCTTATATGTTCAGTTTGTGCAATTGCGTATGATGTTTATTTCTTTCATGCGTCTTGTTTCAATGCCTTTAATAACATCGCCTCTTTTTCGGCGGGTAGGTCAGCGGGTTTGGGGGTATCGTCTGGCAAGTCTTTCGCCCACGCATAAGTATCGCGGATGGTATCGGCAAGCGGACGAAACGTCAGCCCATCACGGACAGCTTTATCTACATTGAAGGTCATAAATTGCTTGGCTTCTGGCTGATTAATCCACAGCGGTAATTCCATAAATTCGCCAATGTCATGGTCTTGCAGAAAGTCATCGGTCACATGATGATAGGTCACATCACTACCGAGTGCTTCTTTAGCAGTAGATAACCACTCACCAAAACTCACAGGTGTCTCGCGTCCGGTGACGTTATAAATTTCGTTTGCGCCAGCTTCCAACCGTGCCAGTGTAAAGTCGGCAATATCACGGGCTTCGATAAATTGCACCGGTTGCTCTGCGGGTGGTGCGATGGCTTCCCCGCCTTTGCCTGTGCGTGTTACCCAATAAGTGAAGCGGTTGGTCGGGTCATTCGGTCCGACAATCAAACCTGACCGAATGATAAGCGCGTTATCAGGAAAAGCTTCCATGACGGCATTTTCGCATAATACCTTCAGCGGTCCATAGGTTTCGTTGGTAATCTCCTCAACCGTCTCGTCTTCCATCGTCAGCAATGTCGCTGTCTCATCACGGTTTTCGCTATCGGCAACTGGATACACTGAAATCGTTGAGATAAAGGCGTACTGCTTGACTTTATCTTTGAGTACGTCTGCTGATAATTTAACGATACGGGGTACATAGCCACAGGTATCGACAACAGCATCCCATGTGCGCCCATCCAACTTATCGAGGTCTGTTTCGCGGTCACCAATAATAGTTTCAATGTCGGGATATGCGTCGGGATTGGTTTTACCGCGATTGAATAAGGTCACTTGATGCCCGCGCGCTAAGGCTCTATCAACCAATGCACGACCCAGAAAGCGTGTGCCACCAATAATCAAAATGTTCATGTTGGTCTCCTAAAAAATTACTCTATTATCTTACCCCTCCTTAAATCCCTCTCCAAAGCATTGGTGCGGGACATGTTCCCCCTCCTTGAAGCTTCGGGGAGGGGGCTAGGGGGTGAGGTTAATGTAATCGTATAGTAAACAATCTATCTCTATTTTTCAAATTTTTACACCATTTGAATTTTTTCAAGCATTGCCCTGCGTTGCGTTTTGGGATGTTTCCATGCACAATAGGTAAATTAATTAGATGGTCAAATGAAATTAGAACCCTGTAGGGTCAAACCCATGTGTTCGACCACACCGGAGCAGGCATGGCTACTCCCCTACACCCTAAGAACATACGACTATTGACTTAAGCAAGATTGAATGACGAGTGTATGTCTGCAAACTTTGTCATAACATACTCGTTATATGAGGTAAACCACAATGAAGCCTATGGGGGATTACATGCGATTATATTTTGTACGACATGGCGAAGCAGAAGACCTCGCCCCAAGTGACCACAACCGTGAATTAACCGAACGAGGCAAAGAGCGCGTAGCCAAAGCCGCACAGGTAATGAAGCGTCTCGGCATTAAACCTGTTACCATCTATAGCAGTCCGCGCATCCGTGCCAAACAAACAGCCGAAATCATCGCCGAAGCCTTAGAGATGGAGATTACCATTGTCGAAGATGTCAATTTTGGCTTTGATACATCCGCTGTCAAATTACTAATCAAGAATCTCAAATCCAAAGAAGAAATGATGTTTGTCGGTCATAATCCCGATATGAGCCAGATTGTCCACAAGCTGACAGGGGCAAGTGTCTCGATGAAAAAAGGCGGGATGGCGCGGATTGATGTGATTAATGCTAAAGCCCGTCGTGGGGAGTTGGTCTGGTTGATTGCGCCGAAAGTCTTTGATGTTCTATACAGTCAACCGGATTCTGCTGACTTGCGACAGTGGCTATCAGACACACAACCGCTGGAACTCGAAGAAGTGATTGATGACCTCGCCAGTGAAGATGACACAGGTAACACGACAAAGGACACATAATGTCAGGCATTGTTATCGGGTCGTTGGCATATCTGATACATGATAAGCGTGTACTGTTGCTCAAGCGCGCCAATATGCCCTTCAAAGGTTATTGGTCTGCGCCCGGTGGAAAGATGGAATTTGGCGAATCGCCTCATGAGTGTTGCATCCGTGAAATCCGTGAGGAGACAGGTATCGACATTGCAGAGCGTACACTGAATTTACGCGCCATACAGACCGTGATTGATGTCGATATTCCAATTCACTGGCAACTGTTCATCTATCGCGTGATGTTGGATGCCCCTGTGGATATTCAACCCCAACCTGACCATCATGAGGGCGAGTTACGCTGGATTGCTATTGATGATGTCCCCACAATAAAACGTGCTTACACTGACCAACAACATTGGGCGCATGTCATGGGGGATTCGGATGCGGTTTGGCAGGCAAAGTTTATCTATGACACGCCTGATACCCTCACGGATGAGATTCAATATGAGTAGAATGTATTCGAGGCTCAGCCTATTGCAGGTATCTAGCGAGGTGCAATTGGTTTGCCCGTATACAAAGGCTTCCGAAACACCTTACGATAGGCTTTGGGATAGCTCCTTCAAATCGAGTGGGTCAATCTGCTGATGGTGAAACCCTTCTGTTCGACAAAGCCCCTGTTATAGAACATAATAGTGTTATATTGAACTAACACGGAACAAACGCATGCCTGACCATATCTTTATCTCCTATGCTCGCAAAGACGGCACCAACACCGCCAAGAAACTTTTTGACAAACTCCAAGCCGACGGACTCAACCCGTGGTTGGACACTGAGAACGGCATTTATCTCGGTGACAACTGGGACGATACCATTGAAGAAGCCATTGAGGAGTGCAAAGCCCTTGTCTTTTTGATGACACCGGGGAGTGTCGAATCTGAGGTGTGTGCTTTGGAATGGGGCATGGCGTGGGAATTGAAGAAACCTATCTTTCCGGTGATGCTCCAATCGGTCAAAGTGCCGTTTCGTCTACGGAAGCGTCAATATGTCGATATGCAAGATTCTGGACTTGATGAGAAATACCCTGAACTACGGGATGCGATTCAACGCTTGGACACCAAAGCTGGACGCGAAGAAGAAGAAGAACTACGTGAAGAAGAACAAACCCTCGTCACCAACAGCAGTTCTAGCGGGAAGTGGGTCACAAAGACGGGACAACTGCCAGAATTACCAGAAAAATATATCGGTCGTAAGCAGATGCAAGCCGATATACGGGCATTGTTGGACGACAAAAAGCGAGTGCTGGTTCATGCACAGGGGGGCGAAGGCAAGACTTCCTTTGCGGCACAAATTACCGAGACATGGGTCGCGGATGGCAACGGCAATGTGATTTGGTTGCAAGCTGGTAATGCCGATGAGGACATCTTGCTGGAATCGTTGGCGGGTGCGGTTGGCATGGTTGAGGAATTTAACAAAGCTGAGGACAAACGCGAGATTGTTGCTTCGATGATTGATATCTATGAAGTCAAGTTGGTGGTGATTGATGATGTCTGGAACGGTTTGGCTCTGCAACGCTTGTTACGCCTCATGCCTCGTGGCTTGCCAATGCTGATTACCTCACGGCAACGCCAACCCTCAACAATAATTCGCAATCTGCCTGCGCTTGATGTTGCTGATGCCCGTGAATTGATACGCTATCATGCGGGTGAGTTTGCCGATGATGAAGGTAATATTGACGAAATCTGTAGATTATTGGGCTATCTTGCTTTTGCAATTGAAATTGCAGGCAAGACGATGCAGGTCAATATGTGGCATACGACAACCGTCATTACGCAAATCAAAGATGCGCCCCATACGATTAAATTGCCCGATGAGTTTGCGGAAGAGGGAAAAGGCAATGTTGTCTCACTGATTGAATCAAGCTTAGACCGATTGCCCGATACAACCCGCGATGTGTTTCTGGCATTTGGCGCATTCCCTAGTCCGACATTAACTGTCGAGATGGCGGGAATCTTTTTGAAACGGCATGATGTGCAAGACGAGATGCAACAACTGGTCATCAATGGGCTAGCCACATTGGTGCCTGCTACTGAGGAGTGCATTACCTATTACCGTATTCACGATTTAGCCCATAGCTACACCGCTAGCCTCTATCAAGAACACTACAATGTTAACCATATCATTGCCACATTTAAGCGATATGTTGAACGACATGAAGAACATACTATTGAAGACTTCAATGCCTTGGAAGCCGAATTGAAGAACTTATATCAAATAATCAGTTTAGTATTTAGCCCATCGCAGTTTAAGATAGTATACTATATTATTAATGGGATGTTCTATATTAGTCGAGCCCGTGGAAAAGTACTCCTTCACTTAAACTCGCTCAAAACACTTTATAAGATGGCTATAGAGATCGGTGATAACTATATCACTAGTATTTGTCTTATTGATATTGCTGGGCTATATGATGCTTTATATCGCTGGCATCAAGCTCTTGAGTGTTTGAAAAAGGCGAGTAAAGCCAGAAGAGATAAAAGACTGGAATTTTATCTGTATGAACAATATGCTTCTATATATCCTGAATTAGGCGAATATAAGAAAGCTCAAAAAGCTGTAATGCGAGCATTAGAGTTAGTTCGTAAATATCGTCTATCAGCAAGTGCTGAAGCAGGTGCATTCAAAAAACTCGCGTATAATTATTATGTACAAGGTCTTTTCCCACAAGCTACGCACTATTATCAGAAAATACTTGAGATCGATTCAGATTCCTACCTTACAAAAGCTGAGTGTATCAATAATCTGGGTCTTATTCAGCAGAAATTAGGAAACCTACCTGAATCAATTCGTTTGTTTTTAGAAGGATTAAAATTAGATCATCAAACAGGCAATAAGATTAATCAAGCTACAGCCCATACCAACCTAGCTGTAACATATAAAATGATGGATGATAGCGAACAATCAGAACATCATTATCGGAGAGCATTAGAACTGTTTCAATCCATGAACCAACGCCATAAAGTTAAAGAACTGAACCGACTAATGGCAGAGGTGGATGAAGGGGATTAGCTCCCCTCGACAAACGCCCTTGCTTCTTCGAGGTAGGTGCGCCATTTACTTTCATCCACGGTTGGAACCAATGCCCACTCTTTGAAAGTACGTCCATTCGGCGCGAAGGGTTCGGCTTCTCCGCTGTCAATCAGTTGGGTGACGCGGTCTTTCGGCACTTTGATTATTAAGTCATCGGTTTTGCTGTGGAGCGATGCGAAGAATTTGCCATCGACGCGCAGACATGGGAAGCCCATCATCGTGCCTTTTTCGACTTCACCTGTGGTCAACCATTCATCTGCCAACGACCAGAACAATAAACTTTTTTCACTTTCCGCCATAAGATACCCCTTTATTTTGCTATAGAAATTATGTTCTAATTATAGCATAATTGAGGATAGAGGCAACCCAACGCATAGAATCCAGAAATCGTGATACACTCAAAATACGAGATTAAATCAACGTAAAGGATGTCACTATGTCAGAGTTCCCACCAATTGATGACCTTATCGGTGCATTGATGGAAGATGCCAACTCGAATATCCGTGCCGAAGCCGCCCGCCTCATCGGAGAAATGTCACATACCCTCAATGGTGAAGACCGCGAGTTTGCCAAGCAAGCCCTTAATCGTGCGATGACCGACCCTGACCCAATGGTGTTGATGTCTGTCATGACGGCGATTGGTAAGTTCCCCGCGCAAGCTGTTGAAGAACACGACAATGATGAACCCGAAGACGACAGCGTACCTATCAAAGCTGATGCCTGTGCCGTTTGTGGTCGTCCGGTGGCGTTGGTCGATGCCGATACCTGCCAGTATGATAATTGTCCCTACCAAAGTTAGGTTGACAACTTACGAGACTGTTCGATATATTCCCATAGTTGAATGGCAATTTTTTATGTGTTAATAATTGTCTAGCTGCACAACCTTAATTCTAATTAAATACTATTCTCTTTATACTGAATGTAGAGGCAATTATGATACGCCAGTTCTCATAAGAACAAATTGCTACAATAAAAATTATGGGGAATGCCCATTGGATACTGACATGGACAATATCATCCAGTCTACCGAAGGTATACGACAGCTTATGACTCAGCCTAACCTTGCACTTGTAATCGAAGACGAAAAGCCTCTACAAATCATGTATGCCCGTTCTGTTTCGGCACAAGGGTATGATACGTTGGTTGCGAGCAATGGGCGCGAAGCACTTGACCTGCTGGAAACCCATACGCCTGAGCTTATCTTCCTCGATATGTTGTTGCCATACGTGGGTGGCGAGACAATTCTGCATTATCTTGCCGAGACCCCGCGCTTTGCCAACACACATGTTATCATCATGAGTTCCAATATCGAGTTCCGGATGCACCAATCCATCGTTCAAGGGTCAGAGTTCCACTTAAAACCACTCCTCCCCTCTCATATTCAATCCATCACCACTCGTCTAAACAAACCACTTGCAAGCTAGGGAATAGCCTCTGTCGCACGAGTTGTGACTTGATGTACAATTAAATCAGATAGTCGTTCAAACGCAGTCATGAGCAGGGTGCAATGGCATTTGATTTAGAAGCACTTGTGGGACATTTATATATTTTTGGTGGGCGAACCATCAACATCAATCCGCCGGGGTCGCTGGTGGAAGTTGCGCCTCGGTCGGCAGCACGCGGTCGGGAAGGCGATACATTCTTCGCGTTGGTACTGCCATCAGGGAATATTGCGCCGACTTCATTTTATGAGCAGATGGCAAAATTAGCGGCAGAACGTTACTTTAACGTCGCGGGGAGTGTGACAGCTGCCTTGCGTACCATGTTCCAGATTATTAATCGTAACCTATATGAACATAACCAAAGCGGACAAGCCCCCTACGAAGCCAGTATTATTGTGGCGGTCTTGCGCGAAGAAGACCTAACGATTAGTCGAGTCGGGTCGGCATTGTCGATATTGCAGACCAACGGCTTAACACTTACGTTCCCCGAAGATTTGACGAATGACGAAAGCCTGTTCAGTGTCCCTCTCGGTGTGCAACCTGTACCCGAAGTGAAGATGGCACGCTATGCGGTCAATGCAGGAACACGGGTGCTGTTATCCGATGTGAACATTGCCGAAATCCCACAAGACAAACTCTCGAATACCCTCTCGGCTGCTAATATCGAACTGGTATTAGATGAATTGCGAACAACCATTAACGTGCAGGCACAGCTCACGGTTGTTGAGCTAGTCCCACCCGAAGAAGAAGCAACGGTATTGGCTGCCCCCGGTGAATCATCAGCTGAGGTGAGCAAAAAATTAGGGGAAGCCCGCGTCCAACTGGAAGAAGAAAAGCAACGTGAACGACGACGCAGGCGCAATCGTGGTGTTGAGGAGCTAGCCAAACGCCGTATCGGCAAAACAGCAGGACAGTCCGCGCGCGGTCTCAATATTGTCCGCAAGTTATTCGAGCGTTTCTTCCCTCCACCCGACCCCGAAGGCGAGAGTCGCTTTCCATCGGGTACAATCACCTTTGCCGTGTTACTGATTCCGGTGATTCTGGTAGCGATTGTGGTGGTCACATGGGCATCGGACATCGGCGAAACCGACTTTGAGCAATGCCTCAATGAACTACTAGAGACAGTTGACCTTGCGGGGTCGATTGATAGCTCTGATAGACAGGGTGTGATGGCAGCGTGGAATGCGTCGTTGTTGCTGGTCGATGAATGTGAGCAGTTGCGCCCCGGAGACCCGACTGTCGGTGCAATGCGGGAGGCTGCACAAGATGTGATGGATGCGCTCAATAACATCAAACGACGGGTTGCTACGCCACTGACTGCTTTTGAAAACGCCAGCATTAGCCGAATGCGCTTACAGGGCTTGGACCTCTATGTACTTGATGCCACCAATGACCTTGTCTACCGCCTCAAAATTAATGGTGAAGGTAACGGGGTTGTCTCGCAAGAACCGATTCCCAATATGCGACGGGGTGCAACCGTTGATGGTTTGACCATCGGCTCGATTGTTGATATTGCCTTTGACGATGTGACGGGTGATATTGCCCTATTGGATGCGACGGGGGTACTGGTACGCTGTTCGCCACAGTTCATCATGGACTGTAATGCCCAGCGTATTCTTGCTGTTGAATTATGGCAGAATCCAATCGCATTGACGATTTGGAGTGGTCGTTTGTATATCCTCGATAGTGAAGGCGGTCAAATCTGGCGGTATGACCCATCCGGTGGAACTTATGCTAGTGCACCCCGTGAATACTTCGATGTCAGTGAGCGTCCGAATTTGCGCAACGTGGTGGACTTTACAATTAGTCTTGCGGGCACAATCTATGTCATGTACGACGATGGCGTGATGAAAACTTACATTGGCGGTAACGAAAATCCGTTTGCGTTCAGTGGTTTTAATGACGGTAGCGAACTTAATGTGGTGACAACACAGGGATTCTTCCTCAATGATAGCCCGATTGACCCCGCCTTTTTCATCATTAGTCTTCCGGCGCGTACCATCTTCGAGACGACGCTAGCAGGCACATACATCGACAGTTATCAAGTCTTTGAGCAAGATAAGCTGGCGTTGTTGTCGAATATCGTCGCCTATCCGACGCAGAATATTTTGTATGTCGCATCCGGTAACACTATCTTTACCATCAATAAAGGCGATTAATTGTAAAGTCTCGAAAGAAATTGCACGTAGATTGGCGGGCATGACACATCATGCCCCTACGAAAATCTGCATGAATTATCGTATAACGCTTGCGTTATCCACAGACCGACTACATTTTTAATTGAAGTCTTCTTGCACATTCTTACAAGTTATATGCGGGATGATTATGGTCTAACAAATACCTTTTATATTCGAGGTAGTCGTTATGTCTTGTGATTCGTTAATTCTTTTGGGATGGACTACTTAGGATTCACATTATAATGAATAAGTATGACTTGACTTAAAGGTATAAAAAATGTCTGATGTATTTATCTCCTACTCGCGTAAGAACGAAGACTTTGCAAAAAAATTAATTGATAAACTAACCCAATCGGGTAAAGATTCTTGGGTTGATTGGGAAGGGATTCCCCTAACTGCGCCGAGTTGGTGGGAAGAAATCAAAACAGGAATTGATGGTGGTGACAGTTTTGTTTTTATCATGAGTCCACAATCAATGGCATCTATCGTATGCAATATGGAACTGGATTATGCCATTGAACAAGGAAAACGTATCATCCCCGTTGTCTATAAAGATGTTGATAATGATAACATGTTTGCCTCTATCGCCGACTATAAACCTGATGAAGCAATGGAAGAAAGGCTCGGCAACAAAGAACCGCTTACTATTGCTCGTGAGAACTGGAAACGGCTCAGCCATATCAATTGGTTATTCTTCCGCGAAGAAGATGACTTTGATGATGGCTATCAAACATTGGTGGACACTGTCGAAACAGATCTTGATTATGTCAAGGCACATACCCGTTATCTCATCCGTGCCAGAGAATGGTCAAATGACCGTAAAGAAGATTTACTCTTATTTGGCGAAGAAATTGAACGTGCAGAGGCATGGTTACAGAAAGCCGACCACTACGCATTTATCTATGATAGTGAGGCACAGCAACGGGTTGTCAATCCGCTACCGTTGGAGCTACAACAAGAGTATATTCATGTTAGCCGTGCTGTTGCTGATGAACGTCAGGCTCAACTCCTCGCCCTTGAAGAAAGCCGACAACGTAGTGAACAAAGTGCGAAGAAAACACAACGTAACCTGACACTCGTCGCAACCGTCAGCCTTGTGATAATTGTCATTGCAGGACTTTTTGCCAGTCAACAATCCCAAAATGCTGGAGCAGAGCAAAACCTTCGGGTATTGGCAGAACAGCAAGTTGTCGATGCCGAAGCCGAAACCCGTGCGGCGGAACTGGCACAACAAGCCCTGAATGCGCTCAATGACGACTATATAATTAACCCCGAAATAGTGGCTTTACTTACCATACAAGCTTTGAACAATGCTTACAATATTACTGCGGATGAACTTTTAAATGAAGTCTTGCAGAATCTATATGGGGTTAACAGCTTCTCGACAAATAACGAACCAGAAACATATCTGAATGTGAGCGATGATGAATCTTTATTGTTGACAAAGGTTGACAATGCCTTTGGGGCGACACCGGGTTTCAAGATACGTGATAGCGAAACAGGGGAACTCATCCAGTTTTTTGCGGGAATATGGTCATCACAAAGCTTGAGCCCTGATGGCAAGACAATTGCGCTAAGCGGAACTGAAGTCACAGATGATGGGAGACAACCCTTAATTCCTATCGGGCTTTGGGATGTTGAAACGGGTAATTTGATTAAAGAGATGCCTGACCAGACAGGTAGTTTTTACTCTCTTAATTTTAGTCCTGATGGTCGTATGTTATTGGTCGCTCAAAACTCCCAAGATGATCATTTGATGCAACTACTAGACGTTGAAACGGGTGATGTTATTCGACGATTTCAAGGGCAGGCAGATCCCCTTACATTAGCTGAATTTACAGCAGATGGCGAAAGACTAATTACGCGCGATTCACGTCAAGTTGTCAGAGTATGGGAAGTCAATACCGGGGTAGCACTGACTGCTTTCCAAGGACCTGATACTTACTTTGCCTTTTTGAATCCGGAATTATCAGAAATTGCATTTGCTATATCAGATGGCGATCAACACCGTATTGACATATGGGGAATTGATGAAGGTATTCGGATACATCGCTTTGGAGAGCAACCTAGTTTGTTGGTATCAGCGTCGTTTCATCCTAATGGGACACAAATTGCCATTGGTAATCATGATAGTAGTATCGAAATACGTGATATCGAATCTAATGAGGTGGTGAAAACGCTAATAGGTCCAGTAGACCCTCCTTCGCACATGAAGTTTTCTTCAGATGGGTCACAGCTTATATCGTTGCATGGATTCGCATCATTGTTAGACCCTGAAATACGTGTCTGGAACCTAGACCAAAGTTCTCCAGTAATTACAGCACAATCTGATGCACTCGCTGAGCTTGACCTCAGTACAGAATTACAACCTGTTCTTCTGAGTGGTGATGAAGACAGGGTAATCCATTTGTGGGATGTACAAACCAATGAAGCACTTTGCACGTTCAATAGCGAATACCCGCCTAATATTGTCTTTAATGCTGATCAGTCAAAATTCATGAGATATAATTCAAGTTGGGATACTGCTATGGTCATTCAGGATATAAATTCTTGTGACCGCATCCAAACATTTATACTTATGAATCACAAAACTAATTCTGCAATCTTAAGTGCTGATGGAACTCGAGTAGTGTCAGGAAGTACTCTTGACAGTATACATTTATGGGATGTGAGTTCACCTGACGCGATTCGAGTATTTGAGGGGCATGAGGATGACGTGAACAAGGTTGCCTTTAGTCCAGATGAGACCTTTATTATTTCCGCAAGCGACGATAACACCATACGTTATTGGGATACAGAAACAGGTGAGATGATTCGAATACTAGAGGGGCATACGTCTAGTGTCAAAACTTTCGCCATTAGCCCTGATGGTACAGAGCTACTGTCTGGAGATGAAAACGGAGGCTTGCGCTTGTGGAATTTAGAAACAGGCGAGCTAATCCAGACTTATGAAATACCATCCAATATCAATGGGGGACTGACAAGAGATATATCTTTCAATTCAGATGGCATGTTATTTCTTTCAAGCCATGCTGGTAATCGCAATTATTTGTGGAATAAACAAACCGGAAAGATTATTCGGTCTATCCCAAACGGACGGACATTTTATTTCACATCTGATAATTCTCAGGTTTATTATCAGACGAGTCGTGTCACGCAAGATTATGAGGCAAAGATAACAGATGTAGACTATCGTGACTTTGTCGCCTATGCCTGTAATCGTGTTCAGCGTGATTTGACAAATAGGGAACGACAACAATATAACGTTGATGACACGCCCACATGCCCAAAATTCGCTGAAAATTCAGAATAACTGTCACACCAATGGGGTATCGTCACCTGTCCCACTGAAGCCATAACGTCCAATCAGTGGGACAAACTTCACCTGCATCAAGGTTCGCACAGCATACCGGTCGTCGCGCCGTGTGACAATCTTGAGTTCCTGCATGTTATGGTCGCCAACAGGGATAATCATCCGTCCACCAATTACACGCAATTGTGAACACAGGACACCGGGGATTTTTGGGACGGCAGCTGTGACCATAATGCGGTCGAAGGGTGCCATGTCGGGTAAGCCTTGACTGCCATCCCCCACATGAATATCGACGTTGTCATAATCCATTGAACTGAGGCGTTCCCCTGCCGAATCCGCTAGACGGCTATAGCGTTCGATGCTAAAAACATAATCCGTTAATTCACACAGAATCGCTGTTTGATAACCTGACCCCGTCCCAATTTCGAGGACACGATGGTCTGGCTTAAGGCGCAGACGCTCCGACATAAACGCAACCATATACGGTTGTGATATGGTCTGTCCATCACGAGTGGGGAGTGGGGTATCATCATAGGCATACGATTTATATTCTTCGCCTACGAAGTCATGACGGGGTAAATAGCGCATTGCATCCAACACACGACGGTCATTAATCCCGCGCGCCATCAGTTGTTCATCGACCATTTGTAATCGTCGGCGAAGGTATTCGTTTGAGGTTGGCATATATCGCCCCCCGAACCCTGCTTTGCTTCTGTATGCTTCACTTTAACTTAGCACGGACAGGATGGTTAGGCAAATCTGAGGCGGTTACAATTTTGTCTCAAATTCGGTCATGTTATCGCGCCAGACTTGCGGAATCGGGATAGTTGTGTTCTCGTCATAATCAAAGGCGACCAAGACCGTTTTGCCATTGGCGACAGTCTCATCGGCTTCATTCTTAAGCACATATTCAAAGTCGAAGCTCTTGCCACCCATGCGACTACAGCGGGTATATACCGTAATCGTCTCGGCAAAGGCGACTGGCATCAGATAATCACAGGTGATATTTGCGAGAATCACGCCGAAGTCCTCCCAATCACCATCAAAGCCACAGACCTCACGGATATATAAAATGCGAGCATGTTCCATATAGGTCAAATACTTAGCGTGGTTGAGATGTCCTAATACATCTAAATCGGCAAAGCGTACCTGAATTGCGGTGGTATGGCGAAAATCATCAGGTGGGGTTGGCATGAGGTTCTCCTATGTGCTTAATGTAATATTGAGTAATATTTGTGCCTGTTGTATCACTCGTGTTCATACGTCACTACGACTGGTTAACTCCAGCAAGGTTTGGCGTTCTCATGTGTTAGTTTAACGCAATCTTTTTTCTGGCATAAGACATCTCTCGTTTTTGATGACTATACTATGTATTATCCATCATGTCCTAATGAACATGATACTGGGAATAACAATATTTGTATTTATTCACTTATCCGTGAGATTTCTAGCGGACAGCTAGTAAGCTGTCCCTACAATAGGCTTGTTATTCCTAGCGTAGGGACTGGCTACTGCCTGTCCGAGATTGCCAAAATAAGATTTTCTCATGGTAAGGTGAATAGTTACCAATGTTTTGTAGTCTAGCTATCTGAGCTGACACTACGCCTAATTGAATTGGGGGAATCAACCAAAATTCAAAGAACAAAAGTGCCAATGACTTAAGCGTTCTCTTGCTGTGAAAAACAAAAGACGCACCCGAAGGTACGCCCACGTTTGATAAGGACATGATGCGCCATGCCCTGACAATATATAAGGGGAATACCTTATTCAAAAATCCAGGGGTCGGTGTTGCGTTCCCAACCGCTGATAAGTTCATCATCAGTGAAGAAGTTACCCACTTCGATTTCGCCGTTTTCTGGACTATCAGAGCCATGAACGAGGTTACGTCCAATTTCCAGACCATAATCGCCACGAATTGTCCCTGCGCCGGATTCTGCTGGATTGGTTGCGCCAATTGTGCCACGCGCTGCTTTGATTGCGCTTGTGCCTTCGAGTGCCATCACAACCACAGGTGCAGAGGTAATGTAGCCGACAAGGTCACTGAAGAAGGGGCGTTCTTTGTGTACATCATAGTGCTTTTCTGCTAGCTCTTTGCTGACCTGCATAAACTTCATGCCGATGATGCGAAGCCCACGTTGTTCAAAGCGTTTGATGATTTCTCCGGTCAAGCCACGTTGCACGGCATCTGGTTTTACGATAATCAATGTACGTTCCACTAGGTTACCTTTCGATATAGGTCATATACAAACGGGGTGTATGATACCGTCCGCTTGATTAAATGTGTATGTTGAATACGTTAAGTCATGCCCCAAATATTTTGAGAAAGCGATAAAAGGTAGATAATTTCAGCGTTTGTATCCCCCAATTATTGGGGGTTTGGGCAGATAGTCTGATGGCATAATAGAAGTATCTATTAATCATTATTTCGTTATTTCATTAGCACACTTTGCGCGTCCACATTTGGATGTGTTGAGATTTTTATTGATTACAATCTCCCCACACACAACAACAGGATGAAGAAATAACTCATGTAAAAAGAGGTCTATCATGCTCACCAAGCGGAAAATTGTTTATGGTCATGCCACAACTACCCCTGCCCCCACCGACCCTTACCTGATGCGGGCGTTTAAATTCAACGAATATGACTTGCATTTTAATCAGCGCGGGGACTTGAGCGACCGACAATTTCAGACTTTATATGAGCACAGGCGATTTGCTACGGTGCTGTTATCAGCGATTGCATTGTTTCCATTGTTGATGTGGTTTGGCTTGCGCGGTGATATGCCCTTGATTCCCCAGATTATTGTGTTTGGTGGGGTGAGCCTGTTGGTGTGTGTGCCTTTATTGGGCGTGGCATGGCGGTTTCGGTCACGCTATAGCAATGACATGTACGACGCACCAATTGCCCGTGTCACCGGATTACTCGAGTTGGACATCACCACCGGACGGCAGGGTATGTACATGATGATGACGATTGAGGGTCAGCAGTTCAAGTTAAACAAAGCACAATTTCTGGCAGTCAAGAACCGTGAGCCGTATACTGTATATTACACATCTAACACCAACCATCTGCTGTCGATTTGCCATGAGGAGGACTGATGTCTGACCAAAATCAATCGCCTGATTTTATCATTGCAGGTAAGGCATTTGCGTATCGAGACTATGATGAAAAACTAGCAAAAGCATTTAACTATGATTACGAGTCACTTGAACTCAACCGTGAAAAGTCTATCAGCGAGTCACAGCGTCGCTTCTTAGAAACCCGTCAAGCACGGAAACTGTTTTTCTATGGTGGCAGTAGTGTTGTGCTTTTGTGTCTGATGGTGACATTCATACCACAGGTATATGCTGGGTTTTTGAATATACCGATAAGCATTCAGTTTATGTTTGGTGGTGTTGGCATTGTATTGTTTGCTCATGCGCTTGTAGTCGGGCAACGTTACACTGCCGAACTAGATGGCGATTTGATGGCACGAGCAATTACGATTCCACTTATTCAAGTTGGTGATATACGCTACAAAATTTTATTCGGCGAACAGCTATGGGTACTCACCGCTCGCCAATATCATGTCATCAGCAAATATACAGAATCACCTGACGCATCGGATGGGCAATACTTCGTCGCTTACTATACACCGCGCACCAAACATCTGCTGTCAATCGAGCCGATTACGTTGGTATCAGACTACTCGAAAAGAGCCAATGACAACAACCAAACAACCGAGAAGCCTCCTTCCGGATGGTTGCAAAATATCAGATGGTATCTAATGGAATGGTTGCGCTATCTGACAGGGAGACATTAACAAAAGCCTGTATCTTATATGATAGGTTCATCTGGTTGTCTAAACATATCAGAATTGATAGATGTCAGATGAGTTATATCTATTATCTATAAGTTACAATAGTAGACACTTAACTATTTTTACGAAAAAGGCGACATCATGAGTGATGTATTGATTGAACGATTATTAGACCGTGACATCGTTGTCTTCCGATTTTATAAGAGTACACGTCAAGCAACAGATGAATATCTGCACTTGGTGGAAGATTATCGTAAAGAGTTTATCGAGAAATACACAGTTGAACAAACCATGTTTTATGTGATTGATGTTTCTCGGTCGGGGATGTTTTCTGTCAACTATGCGACACGAAAGATGAGCGAATTACTGACGGACAAAACACAGATACCGAAAAGTTATATCGCCTATGTAATAGGCAACCCAGCAGATAAATTGTTGTTCGATGTTATCAGTGGAGTTGCTGCACGACAGACAACAACACAATCGCGTAAAGTGTTCATGGCTGAACAATATGATGATGCTATTGATTGGTTATTGAGCATCCGTGAAGACAGTAGCAATATGGATGATGATACGCCCTAATTCATCCAGATGCCTGTACCTATCAGCCAATCACGCAATGCCTGTGTGACAATCTCCGGTTGCTCCATTGTGCTGAGGTGCCCGCAGTGTTCGACGACGACAAGCTGACCATTGGGTAAGTGGTTTGCCATTGTCTCATGAGCATGTAGCGGTACGACGTTATCCTCGCGTCCGGTCAATATGAGTGTCGGGCAGGTGATATTTGGTAAATCAGGGATAGCAGATGGGCGTGTTATCTGCGCTTTAATTTCGTTGACGAAGCCCTCAATGCCAATGGTTTCGGACATTTTCAAAACTTTTTCGCGCAAGTCCAAGTCCTTCTGGTGGTCGGGGTGTAACATGACATCTTTGAGGAAGTCGGTTGTCACTTCGCGGAACTCGCCTAGATGTGCCATGCCAACAAAACGTTGCTGACTGGCTTTGGTTTGTTCGGCAGCGGGATAGGGGTTGGTATTAAGCAAGGCAATTTTGCTGATGCGGTTGGGAGCTTGTCGCCACAATTCAAACGCGACAATGCCCCCATACGATAACCCTGCAACTGCAAATTCCCCCTTGACCTGACCGAGTACATAACGTGCCACATCGGGCAAGTTATCCTGCAAATGCACATCAACCGTGACTGGATGTGCAACATCAACCAGATGCGCCACCTGATGTTCAAACAGAGTCGCGTCACATAATGTCCCCGGTAATAGAACGACAGGGTGCTTTGTCATGACTTATCCCCACAGTGCCTCGCTAGCCCGACGTGCGCCCTCCGCCAGTGATTCCAATTTGGCATAAGCAATATCCGGATGGACGGCACCAAATCCTGCGAATGTCCCAAACCCGCAATCTGTACCTGCAATCACGCGCTCTTTGCCGACGATGTTTGTATACCGTTGGATGCGTTCAGCAACTAAATCAGGATGTTCGACAAAGTTAGTCGTGGTATCAAGCACACCCGGAATCAGAATCTTATCATCGGGGATGTTCGCATTTGCCCAGATTTGCCATTCGTGCGAGTGACGTGGGTTCGCACCTTCAAACTGCACAGCTTGTGGTTTGGCACTCAGTACAATATCAACGATTTCATCGAGGTCTACATCATGGGTATGGGGTCCTTCGTAGTTGCCCCAGCACAGGTGCATACGGACACGGTCGGCAGGCACATTTTGCAGGGCATAGTTGAGGGCTTCGACCTGACGCTGTGCTGCTTTTTTGAAGGTCTCGGTATCTTCATCACGGAAGCGGATATGCCGTCCCATTGCCAAATCAGGACAATCGACCTGCAACAGTAATCCGGCTTCGGTGATTTTTTCGTATTCGACTTTCATCACCTCGGCGAGGGCTTGCAGATAATCTTCGTCGTTCTCATAATATTCGTTGGGCTGGAAGACAGCAATCACACCCGGTGAGGCGGCGTTCATAAAGCCTTCGGTTGCGCCTGTTTCGGTGAGGGCAGCTTTCAGGTTGGCGATGTCTTTTTCCAGTGGTGCGAGGTCTTTGATTTTAATTTCGCCACGCACGACGGGACGATGATACTTCGGTGTACCGCCCTGTTCTGCCAGCCGTTGTTTGAATGCGGGAAAGTCATCCAAATCTTTGGGAGTTGCACGGGGGACTTCTGCAATTTCAAAGCCTGTCAGACGATGCCGGATATAGGTTGCATAGCTGATTTTACTCATCTCGCCGTCACTGATAATATCCACGCCGGACGCGACTTGTTTCTCTGCAACTTCTTTGACAGCGCGTGTCATGACGGTATCAAACTCATCAGGGTTATAATCTTCGCCTTTGTCTTGCGCGAACAATTGGTCAACCACATATTGCGGGCGGGGCATACTGCCGACATGGGTTGTCAAAATTCGGTCGGTACTTTGCTTCATGATGTTTGTCCTTCATTCTATTTAAGTCAGTGGTCGAATGATATTAAAACGCCTTGCTCTTTTTCTAATAGACATTGACTAAATAATCGAGTCATTTTGTTGACAACGGACAGGCAGTAGCCAGTCCCTACACTAGGGATAACAAGGTTTTTGTAGGGACAGCTTACTAGGCTTGTCCGTAGTTTTTCTAAAGGTTTTAGAGGGTTAAAACGTATCAATCTTTAGTTTTTCAACAGAATTTCTCCCAGTAAACGCAGATATTTTCTCCAATATTGGAAGAAATTCCATCAAAAACTAATCTGGAAATTGAAATTTGACCTTTTGATACATTCTAAAACCCTTTAAACCTCTGCGGACAAACCTTACTAGCTGTCCGCTAACTACTATGCTGAACTTAATTCGCGCGGTCGAACACATGGGTTCGCCCCTACAGGGTTATAATTTTTCGACCACTTACTTCGGTGGTTGGAAATCTTTAAGCGCAACGCCTGTCAGGTCTTTGAACATGCCCAGTAGTTTTTCGTTTTGTTGGGCTTTTTGTTCTTCATAGTCTTCAGGGTGAACCATCTTGCCTTTTTCATTCGCTTGATAGCCGTTATCTGCTGCAGCTTGTTCGACCTTTGGTGCCCAATATGGGTCTTTGCCCTCAAACACCTGATGTGATTCTAACACAGCGAAGAACCATCCCACTTCCTCACCAATGTATTCAAAGCGACGATACATACCGGGGGGCAACGAAATCATATCCCACTCGTCGAGGTCGAAGTGTCCTTCGGCTTCATCAGGGTCATCGGAATTGCCCCAATAGAAACGCCACGGTCCTTTAAGAATAAAGAAGCTTTCGATGTAATCATGGGTGTGCCATGCTGGACCACAATTAGGCGGTGCCCAACCCATGCCAATCTGATAATTGTGTGGGTCAGTAATAGCGCGTTTAATTTCAAAGTCAGGGTTTTCGCTGGCGGTGTCGCCAATAACAGCGTAGTTCATGCGGTAATGATTGGGTAACATACTGTCAATAAACATAATCGGGATGCCTTTATCTTTCAGCTCACTAAAGCGCATCACCCGCTTGGACATACTTTCAGCAGTTTGTTTTGGATGATTCATGATATTCTCCCCACAAAATTAGTTTATAAGAAAACTTGCATCAGTTCAAAACATATGTTACTGTCTAACATATCACGAAAACGATTTCGGTCAAGTTCTACTTCTAGGGGACAACAAAACACCACACAACCACCATAATATTGCACTGAATTGATAGTGTTTGTTGCCCAAATACGATATTATATTTGTCAAGATTCCAATGTGTGAACCAAGATGGACATATCGTTTACATATAATAATTACAAATGTGTGAAAATTTTTGCAAATTACTAAAACCTTTTTCGGAATATTAGGGACTGCTGATGAAAGACGATAACCATAAGGTTTCAGATAACCACAAAAGCGACATCACCTTGCAAGAAAAGGTTGACATCCAACATATGCAGTTGCAGTCCAAACCTGTCAAACCACAACAGGCACTCGAAGGCTTCGACCCCAAGTTTAACGACTTCGTAGAATATATCATCGGTATCACCCACGAAATTTGGGAAGAACGTGCCATCGGTAAACTCTATGATTACTATGCCAACACCGTACAAATTCATACCTCCGGCGCGACAATTTACGGTCGCAATGCGGTCATGGCAGGTACAATCGCCACCCTTGCTGCTTATCCTGACCGTCGCCTCTATGGTGATGAGGTCATCTGGGGTGGTGGAAATACTGAGGGTTGGTATTCGTCACATCGTCTGACACATGAAGGCACGAATCGTGGCTGGTCACTATATGGTGCGCCGACCAATAAACGGGTGTCCTATCGTGCGATTGCTGACTGTCTGTGCAAGCGTAACATGATTGTCGAAGAATGGCTCGTGCGTGATGAACTGACATTGGTGCGTCAACTTGGACTCAATCCAGTCGAGACAGCAATCAAGATGGCACGTAAAGAAGCCGAAAAAGGGACAGCTCAGTTAATCGCGGGGGACATCGAACGCGGTTTAGGTCAACTTCCGCCAGAGGTCATTGAACCAACACCCAGCTTTGAACCGGAAAACTTCATTCGCCGTGCTATCCATGAAGTATGGAACTGGCGACTACTCAATAAAGTCCGTGACTACTTCGCCGAAACCATTGCCCTAGAAGGCGCAACACAGCGTCGTGTCAATGGGCATAATGACTATCAGGGATATGTGTTGTCATTGTTGTCACCCTTCCCCGATATGCGAATCACGATCGAACACTTTTGTTCCGTCCGTACCGAAGACGGTGGATACCGCACCGCCACACGTTGGCGCATGCGTGGTACACATACAGGCTACGGCATTTATGGTGAACCAACCGGACAACCTATTGAAATATTAGGGGTCAGCCATCACCTCATATACGATGGCAAAATCCAAAATGAATGGACGTTATTTGATGAGTTTGAGCTACTCAAACAGATTCACCGACCCACGTCCGCCTAAACTTATGGAAAAGGTGGTGATGGTTCTATAGGAGAACCCGCCTTTCAAACAAAATTTTAGTGTTTTATAAGGAGAACGTAATGAGAAAGTTTATTCTTCTACTCGCTCTAATGTCACTCTTTGTTGTAATGCCTGTGACAGCAGACGACCATCTCTGTGATGTGGATGCACCCGCCGACGCAACCGAAATTAATATGATTGGGTGGTCTTTCCCGATTACTGATTTCTATGCCGAAGAACTTGAGGGATGCAACGAAGTTGAAAACCTCACCGTTAATACACAATTGCTCGCATCCGCTGATGCACAAGAACAAGTACGCCTCGCACTTTCAACTGGTGGCGATTCCCCATATGACATCGTTCACTTTGCAAACTCCGGTGTTGCTGAATGGGGTGGCGCAGGTTGGCTTCTGCCTCTGAACGATTTGATTGAACAATACAGCGAAGAATACAACCTTGAAGATATTCCAGAAGCTGCATGGGACGCAGTCACCATTGACGGTCAAATCTATGGTATCCCCGTCGTTGGTAACACACTGCACTTCATCTATCGCACCGACATCTACGAAGAAATGGGTCTGGAAGTACCAGAAACCTATGCAGATGTTATCGCTAACTGTGAAGCTATCGGTCTCGACAACATGGATTACGATGCACCATTCACCATCAACCTCTCCGCAGGTTGGGCATGGGAAATTGAATTCTTCCAATTCCTCCGCGCTTATGGTGGTGACTTCCTGAACGAAGACCTCACACCAGCATTCAACAGCGAAGCAGGCGTTCAAGCAGCCCAACTGATTCTGGATGTCGCCAATGCGTGTATGGGTGAATTTGGATACTCCTTCAACCTCAACGACCAAGAAGTTGCAATGCAACTCGGTACATTGCCAGCTACCAACATGTGGGCAAGCCGTGCTGCTAACATGAGCGATGAAGAACGTACCGAACTTAGCGATGTTATTGGTTATGCACCTGCACCTCGCGTAACTGAAGATAGCCCACGCGCTGGTTCCGCATGGAACGACTTCTACGGTATTCCTGCAACAGTCACCAACGACCCTGAATTGATTTTCCAAATCATCATGGAAGCTGCTGACGAAGAAAGCCAATCAGGAGCAGCTGCTGTTGGTATGACAACCCGCCTTGCTGTTTCCGACCTTGGTGGACCATACCTAGAAGCTGCTAGCATCACCGTTGCAGAAGGTATCGGTAGCTACGACAAACACCCAGCGATTGGTATTGTCCGTGCGAAATTGGGCGAGTTCTTGCCACTCATCGGTACTGGCGACTTGTCCCCACAAGAAGCACTCGACCAAGCAGCAGAAGCTTATCTTGCAGAAGCAACTGCACAGGGATATATCGAATAAGATACGTCCTATCTCGCTAGTCTGGCAGGGATTCACACTCGTGAGTCCTTGCCATCCACGTCCCCTTCACATATATATTGACGCTGGTTTTGAATAATGTGGTCTTGTGTTCGTCTCAATATTTCAAAGAATCCGGTCAGGGGTTGATGGTTTTTAGTTATTAGAGTCTATCCCAAGCATATTGTAGGGAGTGAACAACTTGTCCCGTTCCTCTCAGATATTGGATAGATACTGCTATGGGATGAATTCTTATAACCGAAAACAGATTATCCATAATCAAATACAACACTTGCCCGCATGAAATGCGCTAACACTGCCATTCAACAAAATTCAGGTTAAGTTTTAGGATTTAATTATGAAACGTGGCACATTTTTTGTATTTGCATCACCGAGTATGGTGGTTATGACAGCGTTGATGTTTATCCCGCTGTTGATGGCAATTTATCTAGGCATGACACGCCTCAACTTCCAGAATGTTACTTCCCCAGAATTTATCGGTCTTGTTAATTATTTAGATGTACTCGAAGACCCACAATTTTGGCAAGCATTCGAGTTCACAGCACTCTATATTGTTCTTGTTGTCCCATTGGTGATTGGAATCGGCTTCGCTATGGCGTTGGTTCTCGATCAAGTTTCGGTATTCACACGCGGGATTTACCTTTCCATCTTTTTGTTGCCATTTATTATTGTGCCGATTGTTGGGTCACTGATGTTCAAGCAATTGTTTGAAGCATCCGGTCCGCTGACCTATTTGTATCAAGAGATATTTAACACACGTTTCCGCCCGACGGAGTTCTCGGTTAAGTTGCTCATCATTGTCTATGGTGTCTGGTATATTACCCCCTTCACGCTGGTTGTTTATTTCGCTGGTTTACAAACGCTACCCAAAGACTTGATGGAAGCTGCCGGAATTGACGGCGCAAAGTGGCACGAAAAAGTGCGCTACATTATCGTTCCACACGTTCAATCGCTGACCATTTTTATTTTGCTATTTACGATGATGGATACGTACAGGGTCTTTGATAGTGTCTTTGTTCTGAGTGACCAGCTCAACCCAATCTATCGGGCGAACTCGATTATGACCTATACCTTCCAGCAGGCGACGCTGGTGCAGAACCTCGGTAAGGCGAATGCGATGGCAATCATCACGGTTATCGGCATTTTGATTGTGTTGATTCCGAACCTCTACATCTCGTACAAAGAACAGATTGCGGAGCGTTAATCATGGAAAAAGTAAGAAATCCAATTGGACGTTTGCTCATTCATCTGGTTCTGATTATCTTTGCTATCTATAGTGCTTTCCCGTTTGTGTGGACAACCCTGCAATCTTTCAAGTCCTTCCGTGATGCCAACTCACGGACACCACTGTTCTGGGGATTTGAACCCACATGGGAAAATTATCAGGAAGTCTGGTTACGCTCAATCCCTGAGGAGGGTGGCGCGACGATTGCCTTCTTCTTATTGTTGGCGGTGGTGTTACTGGTCTGTGCGCTGATATTTGCGAAGTATATACCCCTGCCGACACCTGCTATATACGCGAGTGTTGGTATCGGCTTTGTTGTGCTGTTGTGGACGGTTCCGCAGATTGTTGATGTATCACAGTTTTATGATTACTTCATCAATACCTTGATTGTGACGGTCGGGACGATTGTTGTGTCGATTAGTATCGGCTGTTTGGCGGGATATGGTTTAGCACGATATGCTGGATACTTGGCGGTTATCATTTTGATTTCGGCATTGGCGTTTCGTGCCTTGCCCCGTCTGGCATTCATCCTGCCCTACTTTTATATTGGGTCAATCACGGGACTAAACGATACTCACTTCCTTGTGATTATCACCCTCGTGGCAGTGAATCAGCCGTTCACAATTTGGATGTTGCGGAGCTTCTTTATGGAAGTGCCGAAGGAACTGGAAGAATCAGCGATGGTAGATGGTGCGAGTCGTCTGGTGTCCTTTGTGCGGGTGATTGTGCCGATTGTGTGGCCCGGCATCATCTCGACGGCGTTGTTCTCGCTGTTGTTGGCATACAACGAGTTCTTGTTGGTGCGCCTGTTGACCCAATCCAACTGGACGCTTCCGGTGGCGATTTCACGCTTTACCGGTGGTGAAGACCCGCGTCACTTGACCTTAGCAGCAGCATCGGCAGTGTCGGCAACGATTCCGATTATGCTGGTTATCCTGTTCTTCCAGAAGAATTTGGTCAAAGGGCTGACGGCAGGTGCGGTCAAAGGTTAGTAATCAAGTTAACAGATAAATGAAATTGTGAAAATTGACAGATGTCCGGTCAACCCCACCCTCTACCTGAAGCTTCAAGGAGGGGGAAAAAGTCCCTCTCCAATGCGTTGGGGAGGGATTTAGGGAGGGGTTAGACAGCGGGTGAGTTTAAATCAACAATCCAAATAGAGGCGAATCTCATCCCGGCGAAAAATAGCGAAAACCCTGTAGGGACAATGCCTGCATTGTCTGCAGACCAGCAAAATATGTGATTATTTATTTCTGAAAACATACCGGACTTTACAATAAATATTCGATTCATTTTATTTACGACGGACAGGCAGTAGCCAGTCCCTACACTAGGAATAACACGGTCACTGTAGAGACAGCTTACTAGCTGTTCGTTGACTACTATGCTTAACTTAATTTGAAAAGCATTAACCAAAATCCAAAAAACAAATGACCAATGCTTGAGACGGACGAGCGAAGATGTTCGTCCGTCATCCGCACCAAAGCAGGGATACATGTCAAACCGACACACACACCATAAACAGTTAGTCATGGGCTTTTGGGAAAGTCTCTCCATGCTCAGGAATCCAGTATGGCAGGATGTCCTTCCACTCCTATCTGATGATTTGGTCTATCATGGTTTCTATCCAATCAAGAAAGTAACCGATGCAAACACCTACATCGCTGAGGTAATGAAACCACTCGTCCTAGCCTTTCCCGACCTAATGCGTCGCCCATATATCCTAATCGGCAACACCTTTAAGGGGCATGATTGGGTCGCTAGTACAGGCGAGTTCATCGGTACGTTTGTCAACGACTGGCTTGGCATCCCTGCTAACGGGCAGACTGTTAAATTCAGATATGGCGAATTCTTGCGCTTCAACGCGGATGACAAAATAGACCAAATCCGTATGCTTATTGATTTGCCGGATTTGATTCGACAAGTTGACGACCCTGTTCTGCCACCTAATAACGCGCGTGATATTTGGATACCCGGACCACTTGCAGGTGACGGCATCCGGCTTGGGGAAGAAGAGTCTCCCGAATCTACCAAGACCTTAGAGCTTGTCGAAAGTATGATTTTTGGTGGACTCAATAAGTTTGACGGTGACCAAGAGAGTCAAGGGCTGGAGCGATATTGGCATACCGATATGGTTTGGCATGGTCCATTGGGCATGGGGTCGGCATACGGGTTGGATGAGTTTAAGAAAGATGCACAGGGTCCGAGTGTGAATGCCTTCCCCGACCGCAAAGGGGTAGGACATCAAGCCCGTATCGCTGACGGACTTTATGCGGCATCGACAGGCTGGCCCTCATTGGTCGGCACAAACAAACGCGCCATCTTTGGGTTTGACCCCATTCATCAGCGGATTGGTTGGGATATTATGGACTTCTGGCGACGGGATGGCAACAAATTACGCGAAAACTGGGTGTTGGTGGACATTTTGGATTTTGCTAATCAATGTGGTGTGATGCCTTATGCACCGTTGAAAGACTATGAAATTGGCGTAACAGACCGTGATTTATCCGGTTATGATATATAAATTTTTGGCAGGTTTGCTTCGTCTGATAATTTTTTGTAGGGGCGGATCTGAGTTCCGCCCTTACGAATAATCAATTTGATTTTGAATTATTTACAGGATTGAGCATTCATTGCGCGGGAGCAGACATGGCTACTCCCTTACATTTAACAAATAGACAATCATCAGATTATTACAATTAGGATGTGACGATGAGCGACAAAGCACAACAAAACAAACAACTTGTTGATGATATGTACGGCGGGTTGAACGAAAACAAACTTGGACTGATGCAAGACTTCTGGTTCGAGGATATGGTGTGGGACGGTCCGGCGGGTATCGGCAGAATGAATGGGATTGACGAATTTGAAAACGACTATCGTGACCCATTTATTGCATCGTTTCCAGATAAGAACGCCCATGATATTGTCCGCATTGCCGAAGGGGACTGGGTGGCAGGCACAGGTTTCCAGACGACGACTTTTGCTGAGGATTGGCTTGGGATTCCGGCGACGGGCAAAGAGATAAAGATGCGTTATATGGATTTCTGGCGGGTTGAAGAACGCGATGGTGAACGTAAGCTTGCTGAAAATCTGGTACTAATTGACATCCTCGGTGTGTTGGAACAAGCGGGTTATGATGTCAACAAGGTGCTGAAGTTTGTCGGGTCGAAGCCTCCTGCATTTTTCGACGATGTTGAGTAGTGCTTGACCCAAAAGTTTGGGTGTATTCATCCGTAGGGGCGGAACTCAGATCCGCCCCTACTGAGAAATTTTAGGTTCCATATTGGACGCACGGAAGCGTGTCACTACGAAATGTTGAAATCTCTTGTAGTGACAATCATCCGTTTGTCCGCCGATTTACAAAGATATTCAGAACATTGCTTCTATCGGAAAGGTATACCATGTCCGATTCAATTCATAATCAAAACAAACAACTTATCAATCAACTCCGTGCAGCGTTATACGACATTGAGCCTGATAAACTGCTTGAGCAACTCAATGCGGTGTTTGCGCCGGATGCAAAAATCCAATTGTGTTTCCCGTTTGAGACACTCGATGGACCACAAGCGTTATATGAAACTGCCTATGTACCCCTATTAAATGCGATTCCTGATTTGGAACGGCGTGACTTTATCGTCATGGCGGGACATGCCAGCGGAGCAAATATTGTTGGCTGTGGTGGGCATTATATGGGCGTGTTTGAAAAAGCATGGCTCGATATACCGCCGACCCGTCATCTGGTGGCGATGCGTTATCACGAGTTTTTCATCATTGAAGACAACAAAATCGTCGAGATGCAAGCGATATGGGATATTCCGCAGGTGATGATGCAAGCGGATGCGTGGGCAATGACCCCTAGCCTCGGTGTGGAAATGCTTGTGCCTGCACCTGCAACAAATGATGGGATTATCACCGCACCATATAACCAGTCGCAAGCCGATGCAAGCTTAAAACTGGTGACAGACATGATTAACTCACTCCAAAAATCGAGTGAAGGTCATGACAAGATGGAACTCGATAAATACTGGCATCCTAAGATGATGTGGTATGGTTCGGCGGGGATTGGGTCGATGCGACGGATTTCGGGTTTCCGCAATTGGCATCAAATCCCATTTTTGAAAGCTATGCCAGACCGTGGGCTGAGTGATGATGTTAGTTATTTCTTCGGTGACGGGGAGTATGTTGGCTTTACCGCGTGGCCCTCTGGGATGACAGTCACGATTAGTGAAGATGGCTGGCTTGGGATTCCGCCTGTGAACAAGCCAATGACCATGCGCAGTCTGGATTTTTGGCGATGCGAAAACGGTATGATTCGGGAAAACTGGGTGTTAGTAGATTTACTGGAAACCTATCATTTATTGGGTGTTGATGTATTTGAACGCATGCGTGAAGTCACGATTGCACGACAACCACGCGCGCTATGGGATTAGAGATAGGGATGAAAAAATACGATTATATTATTGTCGGGGCGGGTACGGCTGGCTGTGTGCTGGCATATCGCCTGACCCAAAACCGTGACATAACCGTATTATTGCTCGAAGCCGGTGGCGACGACAACGACCCACATGTGCTTGACCCCGACCACGGCTACAAAGACGGTATCCGCAATGATCATGATTGGGAGTTGAAGACAGTTGAGCAGGTACACGCTCATGACCGTGAAATTGACCAACCACGCGGAAAGTTACTGGGTGGCAGTAGCTCGGTTAATTCGATGTTGTATGTGCGGGGGCATGCGTGGGATTATGACCATTGGGCGGCGTTGGGCAACGACGGTTGGGCATATGATGATATTCTGTGTGCCTTCCGTGAGAGCGAGCATAATGAGCGCGGTATGGATGACTATCATGGGGTGGATGGCTTGCTCAATGTATCTGACCGACCCGACCATCACATCCACGCCCGCACCTTTATCAAAGCGGTTAAAGAGCAAGGCTACAGTATCAACCCTGACTTCAACGGTGCGACACAAGAAGGCTTCGGTTATTATCAGGTCACACAGAAAAACGGACAGCGTCATAGTTCCTCAACAGCATTTTTGCAACCAGCGCGTCAACGTCCTAACCTGACAATCCAGACGCATGCTTTTGTATCCAAGATTCTGATTGAGGGCAAACGAGCCGTCGGGGTTGCTTATGAGCAAGATGGCGAAACCATAGAAGCCTTTGCTGATGCTGAGGTGATTTTGTGTGCAGGGGCGTTTAAGTCACCACAGATTTTGATGTTATCCGGCATTGGTTCGGCTGAGCATCTGCGCGAACATGGTATTGAGCCTATCCTCGATTTGGCAGGAGTGGGGCAGAACTTGCAAGACCACCCCGATGTGATGGTGATGTTTCTTGTGACAGAAGCATATCAAACCCGTGACCATGCGCCGGAATGGTATGCAGGTGGTTTCATCCGCACCCAACCGGATTTGGATATTCCCGATGTGCAGTTTCATTTTCTATCGTCATTTCTGTATCAAGGGCACACACACGGCTATGTGATTGCGCCTTGTCTGTTACGTCCATATAGTCGTGGTACAGTGACACTGGCATCGGCGAATCCACAGGACAAACCAGTGATTGACATCAACTACCTCGGCGACCAACGCGACATCGACACCCTGATTGAAGCAGTCAAAGTGGCAATTCGTATCGGGCATAGTGAGGCATTTAAGCTACTAAATGATGGACTACTCCAACTAGATTCCGGTGACATAAATGATGAGACTGCGCTAGAATCACTGGTACGGCAGTATGTCAACACAGCATATCATCCCGCCGGAACATGTAAGATGGGGACAGCTGATGACCCGCTGGCAGTGGTTGATAACCAATTGCAGGTGCATGGTATTGATGGACTGCGGGTGGTCGATGCCTCAATTATGCCGACTATCATTGGCGGGAATACCAACGCGCCGACGTTTATGATTGCCGAAAAAGCATCCAAAATGATTTTATCTAACAAGAATGAGTAATTACGATGACCCAACAAGACGACAAATATCAAACCTCAGACTTTACCTATTCACCTGTTGACCAAACGGAAAATATCGCCAACAAACAGCGTGTGATTGACATCATGCAGGCGATGGTCAACACGTCCGCCGATGAGATGCCAGAAGCTATACGCGACGGCTATCATGATTCTGCCAATGTCAATGTCACGCATCCGATTAACGAACTGACGGGACTGGATACTGTATGGGAGCAATATTGGCAACCACTACGCCATGCCTTGCCCGACATGGAACGACGGGATGATATGGTAGCAGGTGGACGTTATCGTGATGGCAATTGGATAGGGTGCTTGGGGGCATATCTCGGCACATTCGAGCAAGATTTGTTCGGGATTCCGGCGACACAAGGTGTGGTGACGATACGCTTTGCTGAAGGGCACGAATTGCGCGACGGCAAAATTGTGACTAGTTATGTGTTTATCGACCTGATGGACTTGATGTATCAGGTGGGATATTTCCCGATTATGCCAAGCCTCGGACGCGAGATGTATTGGTTACCGCCGATGACCCACGATGGCGTTATCCTCACACCACAAGACGAGGAACGCTCTAAACTCACGATTGAGACGATTCTCAAAATGCACGCTGCCCTCGGATATTACAACAGTCAACCGCCCACCCGTGAAGTCCTCGACGAGATGGAGATGGTCAAACATTGGCACCCCAACTTTATGTGGTATGGTCCGGCGGGGATTGGCACAACACGCGGTCTGAAAGGCTTTGAAGATTATCATCAGATTCCGTTTTTGGTTGCCTTCCCTGATAGAGGTGGGACAGATGTAGGGCACTTCATTCGTATTGGTGATGGTTATTATGCCGTCACAGGCGGATGGGGGTATCTGCAAATGACACATACCGGACACGGTTTTCTGGGTATGCCACCAACAGGCAGACGGATTGCGATGCGCGTGATGGATTTCTATCGCTGTGATGACGAGACGATTTGTGAGAATTGGATACCGATAGATATTCCGCATATTTTGATGCAGATGGGGATTGATGTATTCGGGCGGATGCGTCACCAATTCCGTCAACATAATCCGACCAGTGTCAGTGATTGGTTACTGCGTCGCTAGTCTATCTCAAGTCGGGTGCGATACTGCTCACACAGGGCAATCATCGCCCCGGCGACACCTTCACCTGTAGATGTGACACATGGCAACACAGAGATGTCATCAGGAATCCGCAAGATAATTCGTAGGTCGTCAGGATGCAATGCGTTCGGTTTATTTTGCTTGTTGGCGATAACCACAATCGGACAGTCTCCTCGCGCCCATAGCATCATATCAAATAACGCTTTAAATTCATCAAAGCTATCTGGCTTGGCACTATCCACCATCATCACATAGGCATCGAAGTTATCAAAGCTATGATGACTATAATCGACACTCAGATTGGGACGGGCGAACAGATATAGCAGGATGTTTTCATCAACAGTCAATCGTCCGAAGTCTGCAACCTTGAGCGTGAACGGCTCATCATTCTCGACTGATTCAGTAGTGACTGCGCCAAATTCGCTGAGGTATGACAGAAATGCCGTTTTACCACAGCTAAACGGACCATCAATGTAGACCTTAAAAATGGAAACTTGCTCACGCATCCAATGTCCTCAAATACTGCTCACACAGCATAATCATCGCCTCGGCGACACCTTCACCTGTAGATGCGACACACGGCAACACAGGGATGTCCTCAGGAATCCGCAAGATAATTCGCAGGTCGTCAGGATGCCATGCGTTAGGTTTGTCTTGCTTGTTGGCGATAACGACTATCGGCAAGTCACGGGTGAATAACCACTGCTTGAGTTTGGCTCTGGCTTCAGGCAGGCTATATACACGCGGACTATCGACCACAAAAATCACACCAAGCAGGTTATCAAAACACGATTGGGTCACATCAAGTCGGCGGGAGGCAGGCGCACCGAACAGATATAGCACTGCATCGGTATCAATGGTCACTCGCCCGAAGTCACAGGCGAGGGTGTCCTCATCTTCGGGGATGGCTAACTCAGTATACACGCTGTCAATTTCGCTCAGCGCGCGGATAAATGCAGTCTTGCCACTGCTGAATGTTCCGTCTACAAATATTTGAATTGTGTCCATAGGTTAACCATAACATAGGAAACCTCGATTCACCTCTATTTATACGCTCAAAATCGTGTCTGCAAATTTTAAGGAATGTCTGACATAATTGGGGTCTAGTGTTTAGGATTTGGTTTCGAGTGTTTTGTTCTGAGGGATACACTATCCAACTGCAAACAACCACTCATAACCAATCACTGACCACCAACAACCAATATCCAATAACCAACGACCAAATATGACACAAATCACAGCATCCAATAACATGACAGTTGACTATAGCTATGACCGCTGGCGGTTGATACAAGAACTTGACGGCGAACCCCCAACCGTGATTGCCGAAGTTCAGCCAGAGATAGGTCTGCGCTATAACAAGTATTTTGCCACCACTCGTAAGTTACCTGCGAACGGACAAATTCCACTAGTAGATATATCACAGGTGGTGCTGGGCTGGTCATATGAAACCGACGCATGGCAGTTGGGTATTACACTGTCACCGATGTTGTCTGAAGAACGGGGCAGTCGCTGGTGTGAGATATTACGCTTCGTTGACCCTGATTTGTCAGTGCATGAATATGATGCTAAGCGTGTTGGGCAAGCATTGGCGGACATCCTCAATAAGCCTTTTATGGATATGCCTCCGACTCAACCGCCTGCACCTGAACCGATACCCCTGCCCGACTTACCCATCACCTATGGCATATGGACGATGGATACAGCAATGACTAGCGAAGGCTTGACCTCCCGTGATGGTGAAGTGCGCTTGCATCGTTCCTCCAGTTGGATGTATGGCAAGTTACGACAGGTAGCATGGTATGGCTTCTGGGCTGTAGTATATGCGTGGGTCTCAATGGCGACACTGAATAATGACCTTGCGCTCCCTAATGCAGGGACATTATTGCCCGACCCTAGCATTTTGCCATATCTCGGATTGGGTATCGTGGTCTTGTTGCTGGGCATGATTCTCTATCAGTTGTGGATTGTCGCCCGTGAGCCGGATAATATTATCATCAGTCCCTATGAGCGTAGTGTCATCGCCCGTCGTGGACGCAACACCCGCTGGAAAGTCAACATTAACAGCATCCAATCAATCTATGTAACCGAAGTCGTGAAGAAGCGTGAAAAACGCCCAACTGTGTATCATGGCGAAGTTAACCTGCACCTCGTTAATGGCTCGTTCAAGACAATCATTCTCGAAGACGAAAAGCATTCTGATACTTTACTGCCGACTGCTGATACCATTTCTAGCAGGCAAAATGGTGAAGGTGTTGTGCCATTGGATTCACACAGTGTCGAAACCAAACTACAGGCATTTGCCCTCCACATCGCCGAATGCCTTGATGAATTACCCGTCTGGCATGATTTACGCTATAAGTAGTTGCGAGTGATTAAATACAGTCATATTAGGGTTATTGGCTTTTCATCCAACCTATTGCGTGCTGTCTTTACAAAATTCTCTTCTTAAAGTGACCTTCGGAAAGAAATTGTATAAAGATTGGCGTGCATCTGTTTGTATTCAAAGCCTCCAACCGTACACAATGCCTTGAACATTACCTATCCTTCTCATGCTTCGCTAAAACTAACTTCATTACGCGCTTATTCAAACTTAAGTACAGCCTCATCCCACTTACGTATAACTAAACTGCCTGTGATAATTGCGTAAGATTTGAAACGCAATCATTACATATGTAAGTCTTTATCAAATTTAGCTACACATATTTTTTACGATACACATCTATTGGAGGATGTACCCCTATGCGTAAGTTTCTAGCACTACTTATGGCGTTGAGCATGTTGGTTGTTGCAGTATTCCCAACCGTCGCCCAAGACAGCAACACCATTGCTGACATTGTGATTGCATCAGCAGAAGCAGAAGAAGATGCACAATTCACCGTATTGTTGCAAGCTGTTTTGACCAGCGAAAGCATCACCGAAGCCCTCAGCGACCCAGAAGGCGAATTTACTGTCTTTGCACCAACTGACGAAGCCTTCCTTGCATTGCTCGAACTGCTCGAAATCACCCCAGAAGAACTGCTATCAGAACCGGAAGTTGTCGAAGCGATTCTGCTCTACCATGTTGTAGCAGGCGCAGTCCCAGCAGAAGTAGTTGTTGAACTTGACGGCGAAGAAGTCCCAACATTGCTCGGTGACTTTGCACCTGTAACTATCGAAATTACCGAAGACGGCGATGTCACCATCCTTGATGGCACTGACCTTGTTGAACTTGGCGTTGCTGAAGAAGATACCTTCGCCACTGTTGTAACAGCTGATGTTGAAGCAGACAACGGCATTATTCACGTTATCGACACCGTCCTCATCCCAACTGACGAAATGCTTGCAGAACACTTCGCAATGCAACCGATGGGTGATGACATGATGGACGAAGACATGGACGACATGGGTGATGAAGAAGACATGGGCGACATGGACGAAGAAGGCGACATGGACGACATGGGCGACGAAGAAGACATGGGCGACATGGACGAAGAAGGTGACATGGACGACATGATGATGTCCAACACCATTGCTGACATCGTTGTTGCATCCGCATCCGCAGAAGAAGAAGCTCAATTCACAGTATTGCTCGCTGCAGTATCCGCTGCTGACCCAGCAATCTTGGAAGCACTCAGCAACCCAGAAGCTGAATTGACCGTCTTTGCACCAACCGACGAAGCATTCGTTGCTCTCCTTGAAGCACTCGAAACTGATGCAGAAACTCTGTTGGCAGACACCGAATTGCTCAACACCGTCTTGCAATATCACGTTGTTGAAGGCGCAGTCATGGCAGAAACCGTTATGACACTTGATGGCGAAGCTGTTCCAACATTGCTTGGCGAAGACGCAACCATCAGCATCAGCGTTACTGATGATGGCGTAGTCCTCAACGATAGCATCAACGTCGTTATGACCGACATCGAAGCAGACAACGGTGTGGTTCATGTAATCGACGGTGTCCTTGTTCCAGCAAGCGACGAATAATCTAACTTAGTAACATCAAAGAGGTCAGGCGCGTGTCTGACCTTTTTGCATTTAAAAAGCGAGAGAGGAAAAGACATGCGTAAATTACTGTTTATGATGTTGGCGGGGTTATTGTCACTGGTGAGTGTTCTGCCTGCATTGACCCAAGACTCCACCATGCAATTGCGGGTGGCACATTTTTCACCGGATGCACCTGCAGTTGATGTCTACGTCAACGGTGAGGTTGCTATCGAAGCCTTAGCTTATCCTGAAGTTACTGCATGGATGGGCATTGAAGAAGGCAATTATGATATTGCTGTCGCACCAGCCGGCACATCCATTGATGATGCTGTAATTGGACCTGCGACATTTAATTTGGTAGCGGGAACATGGGTGACCGTCGCTGCTGTTGGCTCAGCTGAAAACGGCACACTCCAACCCGGTATTCTTGTCGAAGATTATAGTGATATTCCCGAAGCTGGTTTTGCCCGCCTATCCGCTTTCCACGCGATTGAAGGCGCACCAGCAGTCAATATCGTTGCTAATGGCATCACCCTCGTGAATAACCTCGCTTATCCGGGGACACAAGGTGGTAACGACGGGTTCTTCATTCGTCCGATTCCAGTTGGCTCATCTGATGTGAATGTTGTGCTAGCATCCGACCCCACGATGGCAGTTGTCGGACAATCCAATGTCGAATTTGAAGAAAATATCAATTATCTTGTCGCTGCTATCGGCACTGCAACCGAGCCAGAATTACTTATCGTCGCTACACCAATCGGTGGCGAGATGATGGGTGACATGTCCGAAGATGGCATGATGGACGAAGAAGGCGATATGGAAGATGATATGATGGAAGAAGACACCATGTCTAACACCATCGCCGATATTGTTGTGGCTGCTACAATGGACGATGAGCCAAACTTCACCGTATTATTAGCGGCAGTACAAGCGGCTGACCCTGCAATTTTGGAAGCCCTCAGCAACCCAGAAGCTGAATTGACTGTCTTTGCACCAACCGACGAAGCATTCGCTGCCCTCCTCGAAGCACTCGAAACTGATGCAGAATCCCTGCTCGCCAATACCGACTTACTGAACAGCGTTTTGTTGTACCACGTTATCGAAGGCGCAGTCATGGCAGAAACTGTTATGACACTTGATGGCGAATCTGTCCCGACTCTGCTGGGTGAAGATGCAACCATTAGCATCAGCATCACAGATGACGGTGTCGTCCTGAACGATAGCATCAATGTGATTGTCACAGACTTTGTAGCCGAAAACGGCGTTGTTCATGTGATTGATGGTGTCCTCGTCCCTGATATGAGTGGTGGCGAAGATATGTCCGACATGGAAGCTGACGAAGATATGTCTGACATGGAAGCTGACGAAGATATGTCCGACATGGAAGCTGACGAAGATATGATGTCTGCTGATATGTCACGTTGGGAAGCTATGGTTGCAACCACAGAACTCATCGGTACAAACCCAATGGATATGGGTGATATGGAAGACATGTCCGATATGGAAGCTGACGAAGATATGTCCGACATGGAAGCTGACGAAGATATGTCTGACATGGAAGCTGACGAAGATATGTCTGACATGGAAGCTGACGAAGATATGTCTGACATGGAAGCCGACGAAGATATGTCCGACATGGAAGCCGACGAAGATATGTCCGACATGGAAGCCGACGAAGATATGTCTGACATGGAAGCTGACGAAGATATGATGATGTCCAACACCATTGCTGATATCGTAGTTGCTTCGACACAATCTGATGAGCCTGAATTTACTGTTTTGCTCGCTGCAGTACAAGCGGCTGACCCTACGATTCTGGAAGCTCTCAGTAACCCAGAAGCAGACTTGACCGTCTTCGCACCAACTGACGCAGCATTCGTTGCATTGCTCGAAACCCTTGAAATGGATGCAGAAACCTTATTGGCAGACACTGAATTGCTCAACAGCGTTTTGCTATATCATGTGCTAGACATCTCCGTTTTCTCGGATACTGTCATTGAACTTGATGGCGAATCTGTGCCAACCTTATTGAGTGAAGATGCAACTATCAGCATTAGTGTGGTTGACGGTGGCGTAGTTCTGAATGACACGATTAATGTCATCATCACAGATTTTGAAGCTGATAACGGTGTTGTCCATGTGATTGATGGTGTTCTCATTCCACCAACAGAATAAACATCGCACGACAATAAGATAGAAATCCAACAGGGGATGGCAAATAGGTCATCCCCTTTGCATGTATGGCAAATTCAATTTTTTACATTTGAACTGTTAAAAGCTTTTATAACCACAAAGGCACAAAGGACACAGAGAAATACGGAAGAAATAAGGTGAAGATTGAACGAATTTTCTCGTCATTCATCTTTTTCCTCTGTGAACTCGGTGTCTCTGTGGTGAAAAATATTTTATGGCATTGTTGATTCAATGCGATTCCTTCTATATGCAATTGCCCTATCCATCCGCTATACCATACGACATCAAAGACATCATTTGCTATAATAGTTCGCTGGTCATAATCATGGAAGTTAGAGGGACTATGCGTCGGATACAGTGGATTTTTGTTGGGCTTGTGATATTGGTAATAGGGTTTGCAGGTGGATTTATCGTCAACGATTTGAACTTTCTCAGTCGATTCCAATCAACTGATGCGCCAACCAACAATGAAGCCCCTAATCCTGATACCCCACTACAAGCAATGCTCAAACAAGTGCACGATTTACCCGCCGACCTCCCCATGAGCCTCAACACGATTGGTACACAGTATCAGATTGATCAAAGCCGACAACTCAAGATTTGGCTCGGTGAGCAATTTGACGAAGACGCTTGTAATCAACTGGCTGATTGGGATATTGATTACGACCTCGATACATGGGACGACCAGATAGCACCCTACTATGATGCTTTTGTCGAAGATGGACTCGGTGGATACTTCCCGCCGACAGACAACATCAACGTGATTTTCCGTGAACAGGTGCAAGATACCGATACCTACACCGTTGATTACCTCGTCACAACCACACGCGGTCCCGATGATAATGTGCGTAGTTATCTGATGCTGCCCAAAGCCCCTCCACCGGACGAAAACGGGTATCCTGTGGTGATTCTGCTTCATGCCAGCAACAATTTGATTGAATCAGTGGTCGGATTGCACACGGGACCTGACCGCACTAAAACAGCCGGAGTGCGTTGGGCAGAGCGTGGGGTTGTCGTACTCGCAGTTGATGGCAACGATAACCCATCTGTCAGCGTGATGGAAACGGCGCGCTTGCTTAATCGCAATGGGTACTTCTTAAATGTGCAACGGATACATAGTGCAGTTGATTGGCTGACCACACAGGCTGATTTCCCTGTGCATCGCATCGGCACATATGGCATTTCTTATGGGGGGTATTTAAGCTTCTGGGCAGGGATTACCGATGAACGGATTGATGTCGTGGCGGCGAATGGCTTTGCACGCGACTTTACCCAATGGATTTTCACCAACCCGACAACCGCGCCTGAACCCATGTTACGCAATTGGTTTGAATTTATGGATTGGTGTACATGGGAGACCAGCACACAAGCACGCTTTATTGCCCCACGTCGTTTATTGTTAGAAGTCGGCAACCGTGATAAGAGCACCCTTATCGGCGATTTTACTAATCCACGCACCGCACCCGAACCTGTTGATAGTCGTATATTTGACATCATGGCAGACCGCATACAAGATACTTATGACCGCCTCGGCATCAGTGACCGCTTCCGTGCTGTTAAGTTTGATGGGGGGCACGAGATGATAAGTGATGAGACCGAAAATTGGATTTATGAGCAACTGACACGCCCTCTTGATGTGCCATAATTTCGTAATGTTTCATTAACCTAACGGTTGATGGCGATAATATCGATTTTGCCGTATGCTTAATCTGTAGGTTGTCGCAAAAAATATTATTCTCAAAAAACCTACCCCAATTTGATTTCAGTAGTAGGGTGCTGGAATTTTTCTGCTTCATATATGAGGGGTATATCATGCAAAAACGTATCTACCGAAAGCGCAGACGATTGTATCGTCGCGCACTCCAACGCAAGCGATCTGTTCAGCGTAAACATACGCCGGACATCCCACAGGCAGAACAAGACGAACATGTATTAAACGGGCATGACCTTCAACATGACCCCGATAACATCTTGCATCTGCAATCCACTATCGGCAATCAAGCAGTGCAACGGATGTATGGCTCAACATCAGCAAAACCCAAATCGTCGGGCAATGCGTTTCTGTCATCGTTCGGGGTGGATTTACCCGCACACGAACACACCGATGAAGTCGCAGTGGATGAGGGTTCATCAGATAGCGAACAGGTGATTCAACCGAAGTCCAACCTGTTTATTCAGAAAACCCCATTACAGCGTAAAGCATCACCAGAAAACACAGAAGATGTTGTCCTATCTATTGTGGAAAGTGGCGACTTACAATCAGTTGATACAAGTGGCATATCCGGCAATCGGATTCAACGCGACCCACCACCAAACCCGCCACCGCCGACACCAACAACGACCACAACAACGACATCATCACCACCACAGAGACCGCCACCGCCGACTCCTACCGTCACGCCAACGCCAACCAATCAGACACCAACCACGCCACCGGTACAACCGCCACCCGTGCAATCGCCATCACTAGCGAAACGCATCGGCAAGCATGTGGGCTATGGTGTGCTGACAATGGTCGCAGAGCAGGTGATTGGTCCTTTTGCTGACCTCAAACACTTGATTCGACAGGGGCATTACAGTCGTATCAAGAAGGGTAAGACAGGAACTGACCTGCAAAAAGTTAAGGACAAAGAGAAGAAATTATCCGAACGTGTCAAATCGGAATGGGTCGGGAAATATCCCGGTCAAACATGGATGGCAGTTGTCCATGCGATGAGCACCACCTCGGAAAAACTGGCAGCACTTGCCGGTGCAGTCGGTCTATTAGCAGCGATTTGTTCGGCATTTGCCCCACCAGCAGCTGTCGTTGCGACGATTGCTGGTATCATCGGTGCATCATTAGCAGGTCTAGCACTCATCGGACGCAGTATCCTGACCGTTGGCTCATATGTCAAATGGAAATCCTCGACTAACAGCGCGGACAAAGAAGCCTTCCGCGAGATGTTCATCGGCAATCTGTTCAAGTCTATCTCCAACGTCCTCAATATCGTAACCTTCGGTATCGGTGCAAAAGTTGGTGGTCTCGACTTTACATCCAGCGGTGTCAAGACGGGGACTGAAATCGGTGTTGATATGGCAGTCGGCGGGAGTGGTGGTCTGTTCGACACCCTTGTCGGCGGTATTGGCGAAGATGTGGTCGATGACAAGGTACAACAGAAACGCATCCAACGTGAAGACGAAGATGTTGACGATGATGAATCATCCGCCAAAGAAGCTATCATGGAACTGGATGGCGCACTTGTCGGCATTGATGGCGAAATGGATCAAGAAAAAGCCGTCGCCACTGAAGACAAATCCAATATGGAAACGGACCTCACCAAGCTCGGTAAGGTTGATGATAAGCTGGCAAACGTCACCGATAAAGCTGACGAAATCAAAGAACAGTCCGGCGAGATGGAAACCGAACTCAGCAATGCGGACACAGAATCCGAAACGCCAACAGAAGGCAGTGCATCGGCTGTCAGCAAAGACGAAGTCAAAGAGCTTGAAAGCGAAGTCGGTCGTGCCGAAGAAGCTATCGACAAAGGCGAAAAGCCCGAAGAACAAACCGACATCAAGAAGAAGAAAGGCTTCTTTGCACGTATTAAAGCCGCTGCCAAGAAAGCGGGTAAGAAGTTCAAACGTGGCTTCAAGAAGCTATTCCTGCGCTTGAAATCTGTCTTCAACCGTGTGAAAGCACTGATTCAGAAAGCCAAGAACAAAGTCACTGCGATGGTTCTCAGTGTTCTCGGTATCAGCGAAGATGTGGAAGCCGGACACGAAGATGTCAAGCAACAAAAAGATGTCGAGATTCCGGGTAGCATCGAATCTGTTGGTAAGCAAACCGAGCAAATTGATGACATCAAAGATACACTCAAAGGCTAATTAACAATGAACCTATCTGCATGGATTAGCACCCTCCGCCTCCAACTATTCGCCGCCCTCGTTATCGGGGGCTTGGTGGGTTGGTTCAGTATGTTCACACAAGATGGCACACTCAATGTTGCCATCAGCGGTGCTCAACTCTTTTTGGGGTTGGGCATCGCTTTGCCTGTTGCATTAGTCGCATGTGCACGCCTCGTCCCATCAGTCACAGAACGCCGTGTTCTGGTCGTCTCCGCTGTTATTGGAGCACCTGTTGGCATCATCGTTTATATTGGCATGGTCGCGCTGACCAACGGTGCATTCGGTGGCGAAGACCTCAACGCCGTCCGGAGTGAACTTGCCAATCAAATCCCGATTTGGCAATATCTCGTCGTGGTGGCTGTCAATATCGTGGTGGGTGTGCTTGCCCCCATCAAAGCTGATGATATGCCGTCATCATAAACAACTACTCTGATGGTAAGCCTAACGCCTGTAGTGCCTGCGCCAGTATCTCGCGGTCAATCTTGAACTTCTGTGATAGTTGTTCGGCATGGTCGCGGGTGAGGGCATAATCATGACGCACCCCATCGACAAACTTCTCCATATGTAGGGGCAAATCCCGACTGTTAAACCGCCACAAGTTGCCTGCAATCACCTTATTGATAACCACTTTATCAAGGAATAAGCCCTTATCGGGGATATAGTCTTTAGTGGTTGCGATGCGATAACGTTCATCATCAATCGGCTTATCGACCAAGGTGAAGGCGTTGCGGTTGGGATGTGGGTCGCGCCAAATGTTATACTTATTGTATCCAAGCGATTCAACAGTGTAAGTAAAAAGCTCAGTCTCGACGGTGTTTGTTGCTTTCTTGCGGATGGGCAACGGTGCAAACAGAGGCAGACCGACATCGACCAGCCACTTATCGCCATCTAGCAGGACGACAATCGCCGTATGACAACCGATGCTATCCCCCATATTGTTGATGGTCAGATAGCCGTCATATCCCATACGCATCAGTAAGCTGAAAAAGGCATAATTACTCTCGAAACATGTCCCCCCGGTGCCATATGCCAGCATGTTATCCCAGAATTTTTTGCCGAACACCGGACATTTTTCTAGTTGAGCCTCATGATTACGACGGGCAATCCGCGAGGCACTTTCCCACGGGACGACTCGTGTATATTGATGAATGAGCTTTTCCAGTGTTTTCAGGTTCGGTGGTGATGATGTCGGGATTCCCAATCGCTTGAGGACTTTCTGTGTCATGGCTTTGGATAAGGGTTTGGTTTCGGTCATAAGGCTCTCGGTTGTGCCGGATATTATATGCTCATCATAGCGGAAACCTACAGCAATCAACAGCAAAAATCTTGTATGACTTTTTGTATGCCTGACTTGTGATGATTGAAAGTTAATCTCACGCTCATTTCATGCTACAATAGCTCATGACACACGTCATAATTTCTTTGGGGATAAAGGGATAAAGTAGACCAACATGGCAGAAGAAAAACAACTACGCGCAATACAGAAAATGATTAAGGCGGGTATGTATGACGAAGCCCGCGCCGCCTTGATGAGTATGGATCATCCCACCGCGACCAAGTGGCTGAGAAAGCTCAATCAGATTTCGCCACCCAAAAACCGTCCACAATCGCGTAAACGCAAATCAGAAAAGCAACGTGAGGAACGCAAATCCAAGCAAAAAGTTGATGACTTCTACGGCGATGATGATGAACGTAATTATGAGCCAGCAGGTAATCAGACGGCTTCGTTCATTGTCGTAATTGCTGTCTTGATTGGGATTGGTGTTTTGCTAGTGGGTGGTGCATTAATGCTCACGCAATCCGATGCCCTTGAACCGCCGATTACCACCGATAATACTGGCTGTGGTGCACAGGCATGGGTTAACGAAGTTGACGGTAGCTTTAACGAAGTCTATCGTTATAACCTGTGGGATATGCTGTATTTTAATAATGAAAACGGCTTACTCTATCTGGATGAAGACTTGCGTACCCAACAATTGGCAGACCTAGAACAACGGTTGGAACGTATCGAAGATTCATCTCCGCCTGATTGTGTCGTTGCTGTACGCGACAAGATGATAGAAGCCTATGAGACACAAATCACTGCCACCAAAATTTTAGACATCAACAACCCGCTTCAAGCATTTGGATTATTTGGGAAAACCCTACGCTTGATGAAAGAATCTGGCGAAGAACTGACCACACTCGGCGCACAATTCCGGCGTGTTGATGGCGCAGCCATTCGACAAGTTGTTAATCCTGATTGTCCAGCATTTGAATATGTCACCCGTACCATGTATGTTGATAATCAATTCATCGTGATGCTTTTGGTTGACCCTGAGATTGCCACGCTTGACCAGTTCTATTCCTACATCCGCGATTTGGCACAGCAATATTATCGTGTTCTCGACGACCCGAATGTGCCACCATGCCTGTGGGAAGTTCGCAATCAATTTGTAGAGATGATTGATTCTTTCAAGAGTGCATTGGAAGCTGGCGTGAATTTCGACACCTTCGGGTTTGAATCTCACCTCGCCCGCTTTGAAACTGCTGTCGATCAACTCTATATTGAAATTGAAAAAGTCGGGCTCGACCCACAACAATTCGGGTCATTCGTGGTTGTCCGTGACTAATATTGTGTAGGCAATAAGCTATATAAAGCAAACGGGTGAAAAAAATCGGATAACATTTGGCGGACGGTATTCTTGCCATCCGCCAAAATCTACCTAACCTGACCTAGTCAGACAAGTCACCAAATTGCTTGCTAAGTGTCATAATCATTGCTTTGACGCTATCATCTGTTTCGGAAATGGTGGCTTGCAGGGTGGTCTTTTCTGTATCAATGGCTTCAATGCGGTCTTGTGCCTCGCGCATTTGTTTGATGACTTGCTGACGATAATCGCCTTCTTCGCCTGTTGTGCTGAGTGTGCCCATGTTCTTGCGAAGCTGTTCCTGCTTTTCAAAGATCGTGCGACGTTCATCGTGTAAGTTTATGCTCTGTTGACGCATCGCCACAATTGACTTTTCTGCTTCAACAACTTCATGCAAGCCTTCGACTAACGCACTGTCGATATGTGTATTATCAGCAAGCTGGTCGAGGTCGTCTATCTTCAAACTGCGAACATGTTGGCTGGTCATATTCACCTCATATTCTTTACGGATAAACGCAACAGTTTCGCCCGCCGGAACATTGACCTTCCAACGACGCACAGAGGCAGTCTCAGTATCAGGGTCGCGGGTGTCGTGTAGTTGACGTGTGTCTGATTTAGCGACTTCGATTGTGACCACACGGTCATGTTGTGTCTTATTTTGCAAGCTATAGGTGGTGGTATAAACTTTCTGATGTTGATAGAGAACATAATCGTCACGAATAGCGAGTCCAGTAATGCTGGTGCTGGGTTCTGTTGTCGCATTGACGATGACACTCTTCTCGACTGAATAAGGGATATACACTGTTCCCCCTGGTGGTGTAAAGCCAATCATCGCTTCACCTTTATATTCACCATTTTCCACCAATGTGACCGACCCATGTTCTAAAACCACATCTGTATCATTATTAAAGCAAATTGATGCAATCGGATGGTCGGCTAACTTTTCCCGATTATAAAGGAGTTCATGATGATAGCTCAGGCTGTCGGTGACGATTGGTACAAGTGCGGATTCACCACGTTTTACCGTCACAGGGGTGATGACATCATATTGGAAAGATTCTACAAGACTATCGGTCTCACTATCATCTGTGTGGGATTGTGTCGCCGGATGTATAGCTGGTGCTACCCCCATGCCATGATTACCATTACCTACAACCCATGCTGGCGATTGATGCGCGTTGGGACGGACAGCAGGGGAAAGTTGCGTAATACGATTCGACGAGTCCACCATCGCACCGTCAGGCGTATTCGACGCATACATATACGAAATCGGTTGACCTGTCGCCAGTGTCACCTTCACATTATTGAGGTCTTCATCAAACGTATTTTCAAAGATGCCCCATCCTTGCAAGTGAACAGTACCCGTCGTGCCGTCCTTACTGGATGTTGCAACCAACCGATAGCTCACACGCCAGACCGGACTGGGCGCAATATAACGCACTTCTAAATCATGCAAACCTTCACTCAGGCGAATGGTCACATCATGGGCTTCATCGTCTGGTGTCCCCGAACTCAATAGGCTAACCAGTTTACGGCGGGATGCTTGGTCACGCATGGTTAATTGGCAGACACTATCAAATGGGAAGATATGCGATGCGCCATTGCCTGTCATGATACAGACAAAAAAGCTCTGGCTTCCGTCTGGACCTTGATTCTGGTCAACGCCAATCATCTCTCCGTTATACGACATGTGATTGCCGTTTTCGTCTTCAACGACCAGACTCACATCACGTCCACGCAAATTTTGTAATAGACGAATCGTCGCACTAATCCCCTTGAGGTTAATGGAGGGCATGGTCGGTTTAATTTGTTGGTTTGCAGGGGTTTGATAGTGGACACCATAAACCTGTCCACCAGCATGGTCAAAGACCGAAAGACTTTTCAAGATGATGTCAACTCCGTCGCCATAAAAAGTCAGCTGGGCTATTGTGCCGCGAACGTCGCCTTGACGCACAAAAAAGCCAATGCCATGTTTATACAACACCATCTCACGAACAGCTAAAGGGTTCATTTTTGCTTCCTAATATGCTTATCTTTGTGCCTATCATTTTACAGCGAAACAGTGTTTTATGCGGATACGATGTCACAGAGTGTTAGACGTTACAAACCAAAGCAAACGGACTCGTTAAATGATTTACGGTCAAACATTATCGACGCTGTTATACTGACAATAGTTGGCGGATTAACCATTCATCTATAGGAACATGCTATGAAAGACACATTGACCAGCCCACAAGTTGTCGCAGCACTGATTACCAGTGTTGTTGCGATTGCTATTGCTTTATTACCAACCCTCACCAGCAACAATAATGCACCTCCACCTGCACCAACTATGACATCCGAACCCACAGTAGAGGTTATTGAACCAACCGAAGTCACCGAATCTGAGCCAACCGTTGTTGAAGCCAGCAGCGCCGATTCTTCAACAGATGTACCGACTGCGACCGACAGCCCGACAGATAGTCCACCGACGGATGTGTCACCAACCGAAACACCAATGCCAACAGACGCACCACCCACTGCGACAACTGTCCCAACCGAGCCACCGACTGCGACCCCAACTGAATCAGCACCGCCGAATGTGTTACTCCTATATGATGCGTCGTCATTCACCATGTACAATCAAAGCGCGGGAACACTAGCTGTGGATAATGTACGCTTTCAGAGTGCGAGTGGACGTTGGGATACAACAAGCTGGGGGACAGGTCTCGCACAGACATTCCCTGCCGACAACTGCCTGCGAATGCGTGATGTCAACAGTGCCAGTCAACAACCGCCTGCCATCTGTGGCGCACTGCTTGGCTTACAGTTGACCAGTGGGGATACCTTATTCTGGATAGGTGTGGATGACTTTGATGTGTTAGTTGATGGTGAGGTGATTGCAACTTGCCTCATCGCCGAGTCGTCATGTGCGATAGCCGTCCCGACTGAGTAGACTATCCCAACGCAAAAAGGGATACCAATGCAGTATCCCTTGTGAAAATCTCAGTTAACAACCGTCTAAATTAGGTGAGGCGGTTGTAGAACTCGACCACGAGCTGAATGTCTACAGGGGTTTGGACTTCGCCCTGTTCTGGCAGGCGGTCAAAAGTTGCTTTTACATTGTCTTTATCGACAATAAGATAAGCAGGGAAGTATGCCGACTGTTGCATCCACTCTTGGATGTGAACGTTTTTCTTCATCTTGTCGGTTACTTCGATGACATCACCGGGGTTTACCTGATAGGATGGCAGGTCAACACGTTTGCCGTTCACGAGGATGTGCCCGTGACCCACAATCTGACGTGCCGCCCAGATGGTTGCACCCATACCTGCTTTGTAAACGATGTTATCCAAACGACGTTCGAGCAGGGTCAGCAGGTTGTTACCGGTTGTACCGGGCATCAATGCGGCTTTCTTATAATAGTTACGCATCTGACGTTCACGTACATTGTAGATGAATGCCAGCTTTTGCTTTTCGTCCAATTGGATGGCGTAGTTGCTACGACGACCCGACCGGAACGACTTCTCACGACCGTGTTCTCCCGGAGGATACGACCGTTCTTCTAAAATGCGTTGATACTTGGGGCGCGGTACAAGCAATTCCCCGAAGCGACGCTGTGGTTTTGCTTTTGGTCCATGATATGAAGCCATAGGTTGACAATACCTCTTTCATTCGGGGTTGTGTGACCCCATCTCTGTTATGCTTAGTTGCGTTTTTCGGACAGAAATCGGCTAATGATGTTAACTGATTCTCGCGGTTTTACTAGGGTGAATTACAGTTGACACCAAATCATATCATAGTTTTTTGTCACGCCATACATTCAAATGTGTTTATGCCAGCGCAATTGCATATAGTCCGTATTTCTCTGTGTCTTTTGCGCCTTTTTGGTCATAATAGGTTTAGAGCCTGCTTTAAAATTCAACATATGTGTTTTTCTCTCGGACATATCTACAAAATTGTATCCATATCAAGACTCGTAGGGACGCATAACGATGCGTCCAACAACAAAAATCAATGGAAAACATAATATTCAAACAGGTTCTTAAAGATCAATACCTTCGCCAAAATTAAATTATAATGCTTTTCGTAAGGGCGACTCGCCGATTCGCCCCTACATGACCTTTAAATACACCTTGTGAACAACCAAAATGCGAAATTGCACGAATCAAATCTATCACTACTAAAATTGGCGAACATGTTGTTCTTAGAGATTCAAATATAAATAGAGGTTGTGTTAAGAACACAAATGCGTTCTCCCTATCATCTCATGCGTATTATGTTTCGCGTGATGCAGTTTGTGCTATAGTTAATAAGGTGCTGAAGTTAAAGAAGACAAACCACATGACCGACTCTGATATTCAAGCTATTCTGGATGACCTCGCCGGAGATGACCCCTTCGGCAAAACCCGCGCTCGCAAGACCATCCGCAAATCTGCCGACCATCGCTATGTTGAGGGCTTGCTGGATATGCTCACGACGACGACCGATTATAATCTGCAACGCGAATGTATCACCCTATTGGGACGCATCGGACACGACAAAGCAGTGCCAACCTTGATGCGTTTGCTAACGTCCACAGTGCTTGATGAAAACTTGCAGGAAGATGTAATTATTGCCTTAGGGCGCATCGGAGATGACCGTGCCGAAGCATCCATTTTGTCATTAGCCGATAGCGACAATGTTTATATCCGGCAACGGGTAGCGAAGGCGTTGGGAAGCTTTCAATCAGAGGCAGTCGTGAAAGCCCTCATGACAATGCTTGAAGATGAACGTACTGAGGTGCGGGCAAATGCGGTGCAGGCACTTGGCGAAATTGGTGACCCGTCCGTGATTAAGGCACTCGATAATGCGCTGGATGATGCTGTGTGGACAGTCCGTGAACAGGCAGTCAAAGCCTTAGCAGCCTTCCAAGATGAGACAATCGTCGAGCCACTGATTTATGCACTAGGGGATATTCGCTCATCGATACGGGTGATTGCTGCGAATAAGCTGGGCGACATCGGGACACCCCTTGCTTATGAGCCATTGTTGCAGGCGCGTCATCCCTTCCGCCGTGATGTGAACACTGCCATTGATGATGCACTGGAAAAGCTGGATGGCAAGTATATCCGCGACCCTGATATGGATATTACGCTATTGATTGACCTGCTCCCGATTCATCACAAACCAGAAGTCATTGCGCAGACATTGGAGACGATTGGTACAGCTGATGCACTAGAAGCCGTAGAAATGTGGCGGGCGGGATTGTCAGCGGAATAGAATAAATGTTCTGATAATATGGCGTAAAAAAATCCCTTACGGGATTGGTAATAAGATTATTTATCTCTTTATGTGCCATAGGTTAATGCACGATAAATCAGTTGGCAAGGGTGAGTTTTTAAATTGGTCTTTAGTGAACTTTAATTGGTTTTAAATAATTTATTTGGACTTTAGCATCACTTATATCTATTCATATAACATAAAAAAACCTAACACGAAGAGCGGTTCGAACGAAACACTTGCTAGGCAATTCATATTTTTTTGCGTGTCATCTATGCTCGCTACTTTTAACTTTTGATTTTTAACTGAACCAGAGGATACCATGAGTCCCATACGTGGCTTTATATTTGACCTTGATGGCGTGATTACTGAAACGAGTGAATTTCATTATCAATCGTGGCAACGCTTAGCAGATGAAGAAGGATTATCATTTACTCGTGAGGATAATGAACAACTGCGTGGGGTGTCTCGCCGTGAAAGCCTCTTGCGCTTACTGAAAGGCAAAACCCTGCCAGAAGCCACCATACAAGATTACCTCTATCGCAAAAATGCCTACTATCAGGAATATCTACACACCATGTCACCGGATAATATCTTAGCAGGTGTACATGACTTTCTAGTCGATGCACAGAAACACAAGCTCAAGCTGGGCATTGGGTCAGCCAGCCGGAATGCGCGACCTGTCCTAGAAAAGTTGGACTTACTCGATATGTTCGAGGTCATTGGTGATGGTTATTCGGTGGTCAACGGCAAACCTGCACCGGACTTATTTGTGTGGGTATCCGGCGGTCTTAGCTTGCCACCAAATGAGGTTGTCGTCTTTGAAGATGCCGAAGCGGGAGTCACCTCGGCTAAGTCAGCAGGCTGTAAAACAGTTGGCATTGGATCGGCAGATAATGTCGGTCATGCCGATACACGGGTGGATGGTCTGCACGATATTACGGTCAAGCAGGTGTTGCAATTGTTTGGGAATGTTTAATGCTCTACGCCTAGCTATCCTAATTTCATATAACCTCATCTGCCCGTGACGATTAAGAGATGTCAGCAGAACGGCGCATCAAGTCAGCAAATAATTCCTCAATCCTCTCTGTTGGAATATCCAGTGCAGCGTTCCCAATCCATATCTCAGTCATCACATATGCGGGGAATGGTCCCGGTCTGATACCGTAAAATAAGAGGGTCCCCGTCTCAGTAGCGATGTCCATGACTGCATCGGTCAGGCGGTCTTTGTCACGATGGAAATACACAAACATACGGTTGCAATCGGGTTTTGTCGGCTTAAGTTCAATGCCGTCAATCTGCGTGATGGTGTTAGCAATCTCGACAGTTTTGTCATAGTAAGCTTGCATGTCGGGCAGATGCTTATCCAATCCCATCTTGGCAGATAAGACAAACGGATACATGTGATATAGGTTGCCTCCATGTCGCCGTTGCCAGACTTTCGCCTCGTCAATAACTGTTTGCTCACCTAGTAGCATTGCGCCCGTAATCCCGTTGAGGGTCTTATAAAACGAGACATAAACCGTATCGAACAAAGCACAAATTTCTGTATAAGGGCGGTCGTAAAACGGCTGACATTCCCATAAGCGCGCGCCATCCAAATGAACTGCCATGCCATGCTCTCTGGCATAAGTGACCAGCTCAGTCAGCTCATCCCATGACGGTAACATCCCACCAATCTCACGTTGGGGCAGTTCGATAAGCAATGTGCCTATGGGGGCTTGTACCGCTTTGAGGTCATCGAGTGTCATCAGATAATCAGGATGCCCAACCAATAACGGACTCAAGCCATGTAACTCGCGGTAGGCATGTTTTTCGTGCATTTCCAGATGGCAAGTTGGATGGAAGGCAACGTTGGGATTTCCACTATGATTGGCATGAATCCGCAGGGCGATTTGCTGTGCCATTGTACCCGACGGCATAAACACACCCGCAGGTTTACCCAACAAGTCTGCGACCTCAGCTTCAAAGTCGTTGATGATGTCACCCTTGCCGTAGCTATCAGCTGACGCATCGGGCGAGGTCATATCTGCCAGCGCAGTCAGCATCTGATGAGGTGATACAGGATAATGACCTGATACAAACTGTGTACATTGCCGGATGATAGCTTTACGGTTTCGTTCCACGATGAGGTTACCTTTTTGATTAATGAGTGCGAGATTAATAGATTTTATGCGACATTTGGATAAGAGTATAATCACCTTAATAATTATAGAAATATAGAATGTTCTACATCGACCCTTATATGATTCCACACCATCATAAACGGCAACGAGAATTGAGTACATATATTATCATCATGGGATGAGCGTGCTGAGGCATTTGATTATGGATATTGATAAGCGCATTGACGACCAACTATTAGAAGCATGGACATATATCAATTCATCACCACATAAAGCCCTCAAACTGGCGAAACTTATCAAAGATGAAGCAACCACACTAAACCTAACAAATGAAATTGCCATCTCGCAGATTGTCGAAGCTCATGCCCTGTGGCGGATGAGCCAATACGAAGGCGCGATGCAATTGCTCGATACAGCACGGTCAACGATTTTACAACATCCACCGAGTATGTGGCATTTTCGCATGTATTCGGCTTATCACAACATCTACCACAATCTTGGGATTTTTGACGAAGCATTCAGATACCTGTATCTAATGGGTGATGTTGCTAATGCGTTAGATGATGAAAAGCGACGGATGCAAGTCGAAGGTAATCTAGGCGCACTCCATGCCAATATGGGAGAACATGAGCGTGCGATTGAGCATTTTAAGATTATACTGGATTATGCTCAACGAACAACCAAACGGGACTGGGAATTTATCACATATTGTAACCTTGCGACAAGCTATATGAAACGCAATCAACTTGAACAAGCTGGCGATATGGTTTATTACGCGCAAGAGGTCATGGATAGGTCTGTTGCTGAAGAACAATATTCGGTTCATCAGTTATTTGCTGAAATCTATATCAAGCAGGGCGCATACGAACCAGCATTACCACATCTCGAACAGATTACAAAATTAGTCCCGATGATTGATATTAAGCGATTGACCATCGAATCTTTTGTGACATGGGGGCAATACTATAGCCATCAAGACAAACATGAAGAAGCCATCAATAGCTTAACCCAAGCCTTACAACTCGCCATTGAAATAGAAGACCTCAACCAACAACTGACAATTCATGAACAACTTTACACACTTTACCAGCAACAACAAAATTGGGAACAAGCCTTACAACATCACATTCAAATCAGAACAATTGAAAATACCCTGTTTAATCAAGCCTCTGATGAACGCATACATAATCTAGAAATTGTTTACCGGATAGACCAACTTCAACAAACTTATCAACGACAAGAACAAGAATACGAAACGATTATAGAAATCAAAGATAGGTTACTCAGTACCCTGTCACATGACCTCAAAAATCCGCTTTCTGTTATCAGAAATTTAGTTCATATCGCCACCCGTAAAGCCGAACTGGTTAATCAAGAAAATCCTTATCAACAATATTTTGACCGGATTGATCATCAAGTTGAACGTATGGCAGAACTGATTACGGATATTTTGGATATTGCCCAACTAGATTTGTCAATTGAATTATCACATGAAAGGGTTTATCTGCCGGATTTGATAGATAAAACGCAACAAGATTTGTCACCGCAGGCACAGTCCAAAGAAATGACAATAGACGCTTCTCACAATATGCCAAAGGGCGTAAAAATATCTGTAAACCGCCAATGGATGAAACGAGTGTTTGATAATTTGTTGAATAACGCCATCAAGTATTCCCCACCGAGTAGCCGGATAGCGATTGAGACAAAAGCAACCCATGACAACATCATCATCAGCATCGTGGATAATGGCTATGGTATCCCATCAGACGAGTTACCGAAAATATTTGATAGGTTTTTTCGAGGACGTGCGAAAGATGGTCCTGAAGAAGGTACAGGGTTGGGATTAGCTATTGTCAAAACCATTATCGAACAACACAACGGCACAATTGATGTGGACAGCGTGTTAGATAAAGGCACAACATTCACGATAACACTACCACTTGATACTATCAAATCCTCTCACAAATAGACCTGACACCTATCAATAGCTAAACTATCAATAAGTGATAAGTTATTCAAGCAAAACCATACGAGGTTATAACCGCACAGATGTTCGATATATGATATGATAATCCTGTTTGATTTTTGTTATATCAGTGAGAGGTAAAATATGTCTATGTCATATCGTGATGACCGAACCCGCGAGGTTCACCGATTTATCTGTCAATGGCGACAGATACACGGCTTTACACCGACGATACGTCAAATTGCTGACCATGTCGGCTTTCGTTCTAATGGAGGGGTGTTACGACATCTGGATAAGCTCGAACGATGGGGCTGGATTGAACGCTATCATGGGCAGGCGCGCACAATTCATATCCTGAGAGAGTGTAATGACTGTGACGACCCTACCTAGCGCAGATAGCCTGTGCCCTTCTCCCCCACCTTCTCGGCAGCGATAACCACCTGTGACTGTGGTAACACATACAGCTGATACAATTCTCCCGTCCCGAATTGGTCAGCCAGCGATTTATCCAACAACCGATAATTAGTTACTTCCACCCGTAGCGTTTCGTAGAGGGGATGTGTGCGTAGGGTGTAATGGCTGACACGCCCTTTGACAATGCGGACAGCCTGTGCATCATGGTCAATCATCAACTGCTGGACAAAGCGGTTGAAGTCACTCGTCAGATATATCATCCCACCCACAACAAACAACTCAATCACAATCGCAATCGGCAATAATGCCCTCTGTACAAAAACTATCACAACAAGAACAGCCGTAATTAAACCAGTTGCAATAATCGCCCGTTTCATAACATCGTCCATCCGCGCCTGATAGATGTCGATGTGTTCTTGCAATGCGTCTACCTGTGTTTGGGTCATTAAGCCGAGACGGTTCTGACGCAGGTCATCTTCAGTTGCATTGATATGTTGCCGTGTGGCAAGCGGTTGTGCCATAAGTCCAGTCCTGAATGATTATTTCTTTACAGGATAACGCAAATAGCTTAGTGTGGCATTATGAACCTATCGACGTTGGCTTAGTGTTATAACCAAAACTCACAGAATAATATGGAAGTGATTACACAATTGCCCTAGTTATTGCGGGTGTATCGCTTACCCGATGAGACGGCGGTATAATTGGGGATTATAAGATCCACCCAACAGACAAGGACACACCCATGATTACGCTTGGCGATATTATCCGCGCTCATCAACGGCTCAAACCGCTGTTGCCCTATACCCCACTTGAACCCGCGCCTGACCTCGGCGAAAATATTCACCTCAAGCTAGAAAACGCCAACCGCACCCATTCGTTTAAGATACGGGGCGCACTCAACGCAGTGCTGTCACTGGATGACAATGCACGGCAGCAGGGTATTATCGCAGCATCTTCAGGCAATCACGCACAAGCCGTCGCCTATGCGTCACATCTGACAGGCGCAAAGGCACAAATCCTCATGCCGAAACATACTCCCAACAAAAAAGTCAATGGGGTCAAACGCTACGGCGCAACACCGATTCTGTTTGGAGATAACTATGACGAAGCAGAAGCAGAAGCCCTCCAGCGTGCCAAAACCGAGGGGACGTGGGTATCGCCTTACAATGACCCGCAGGTGATTGCAGGTGCAGGGACAGTCGGGGTGGAAATCGTAGAGCAATTGCCGGATGTCGAGCGCGTGGTGGTGTGTGTCAGTGGTGGTGGATTGATTGCAGGTGTGGCGACTGCTGTGAAAGAACTCAAGCCGGATGTCGAAGTTATCGGCGTGAATGCGGAATCTGCACCAGCGATGTACAACGTGTTTTATGAGACCGATAAACCACAAGTCTGGGATACCCTTGCCGAAGCCCTGTCTGGTGAAATTGAAGCAGGCTCAGTTACCGTACCGATTAGTCAGCAGTACGTCGATGATATGGTGTTGGTCAGCGAAGAACAGATTGCGGTTGCGATGCGTTGGATGATTGCTGTGCAGGGGTGGCTCGTTGAAGGTGGTGGCTCAGTGGGAGTCGCGTCACTGTTACATGATGTCTTACCGCGTGATGGTCGGGTGACAGCGGTTGTCGTTAGTGGTGGCAACGTTGACCCCGAAACGGTGCAGTCGATTTTGTCATAGGGATAGGCTCGGCTTAATGTGAGGAGTCACAAGCTGAAAGTCTGTAGGATGGAATTGCTAAGAAGTATTCAGGCTCATGTGTCTTCCGAAGATATAGTTTCTGCCAGCGGACAAGGAGAACCTCCAGACCCTAAGGTTTTTAACACAATAATAACTGTCAACTTATGACTGATTCTGATACGATTGAGATGTTTAAATTTTATTAAATGGAAAGAGGTCATTATGACAGATGCAGTGAAAGACCGTCCCACCGGAGCAGAGGATGTGATATGGGATTTGTCCGTATTTTATGATGGACTGGATGACCCGAACATCGAAACAGACATTAAACGCCTAAAAGCACTGGTTGATGAATTTCAGGATACCTATCGTGGTAAAGTCGCAGAGATGACACCGGATGATTTTGTTACGGCTTACGATATGATGGAGCAGATTTATGACCTGCGTGGACGGCTTGGCTCGTTCGCTAGCTTGAACTTTTCCACCGATACATCCAACACTGCCTTCCAACAATATATGGCACGCATACAAGACCTCGGCTCGGAACTCAGCCAGAAGATGGTGTTCTTCGACTTGGAGTGGAATCAAGTTGACGATGATAAAGCGCAAGCAATCATGGATGACCCCAAGTTGGCAACGTATCGCTATCATATGGAAGCCGACCGTCGCTATAAACCACACAACCTGAGCGAAGCTGAAGAACAAATCCTCATCGACAAAAGTGTTACCAGTGGTGGGGCATGGACACGCTTCTTCACCCAATTGACGAGTGATTTCACCTTTGATTGGATGGGCGAAGAAGTGAATATGACCTTTGTGTTGAACAAATTGCGCGACGCTGACCGCGACATCCGCGAGATGGCATGGCGCACATTGACTGATAAGCTCGAAGAAAAATCAATGGAGCTGACCTTCATCTTCAACACGCTCGCCCTTGATAAAGCCAACAGCGATAAACGACGCGGGTATTCAACATGGGTCTCCTCCCGTAATCTATCCAACAAAGCATCGGATGACGTGGTTGACGCATTGGTGCAGACCGTTACCAGCAACTATGATATTGTCGCCCGTCAATATAATCTGAAAAAAGCATTGCTCGGCTTTGATGAACTCTTTGATTATGACCGCTATGCCCCGCTGAACCTCAAAGAAAATGATGCGTTCTACACATGGGAACAAGCCAAAGACATCGTGCTGAAAGCCTTCGAGAACTTTAGCCCAGAAATGGCAGAGGCGACACAACGCTTCTTTGATGAAAATTGGATTCATGCGCCAGTTCTGCCAAAGAAACGCGGTGGCGCATTTGCTAGCCCAACTGTTCCCTCGGCAAACCCGTTTGTGTTTGTCAACTACATGGGGGATGCGCGTAATGTGACGACCCTCGCCCACGAACTTGGACACGGCATTCATATGTATCTTTCCGGCAAACGTCACGGTTTGTGGGGATTGTACACACCACTGACCACAGCGGAAATGGCATCCACATTTGCAGAGATGCTCGTCTTCCAAGATTTGATGGCAGCCGAAGAAGACAAAGAAATTCAACTGTCGATGCTCGTTGAGAAAATCGAAGACACCTTTGCGACGGTATTCCGCCAAGTTTCCATGAATCGCTTTGAAGATAAGATGCACACTGCCCGCCGTACCGAAGGCGAACTGACAACCGAACGCTTCAATGAACTGTGGCTGGAAACACAGCGTGATATGTTTGGCGATAGTGTCACCATGACCGATGAATACGGCTATTGGTGGAGTTATGTCCCGCATTTCTTGCATACACCGGGCTACGTCTACGCCTATTCGTTTGGTGAATTACTGGTGCTGGCATTGTATCGCCTCTATCAAGAACAAGGTGACGATTTCGTGCCGAAGTACATTAACCTGTTGGCAGATGGTGACTCCAACTATCCTGACCAATTGCTAGCAGAAGTTGGCGTGGACATTAACGACCCGAACTTCTGGCAAAAGGGCATTGATGTCATCGCAGAAATGGTCGAACAAGCCGAGACCCTCGCTAAAGAACTCTATCCAGAGAAGTTTGATTAAACCGCCCCCTTTTGCTTAATTTATCCCCCCAATTATTGGGGGGTACAACCGATTTTTATTGACCCGATGATTCATTTTGCGTTAAAATTTGACCATATTGACAGTTTCGGTCAATGAGTCAAATACCAGATTAAAGGAGTACTGCGATGGTCGCGGTCAAGACTACGTCCTATGAGGACATCAAACATCCGATTAACCTTGCCAGCAAAGATATGATTGCCAACAAGCAACGCATTTTCCAATATCTGCGGGACGAAGCCCCTGTCTATAAAGGCAAGCTGATGGTGCTGAATGCCTATTTTGTATCGCGCTATGATGACTGCACGATGGTACTGAAAGACCCACGCTTTGTCCGTGACCGCAGTACAGCGACCGGAGGCGGGAGCAAATTGCCCTTCCCGATGCCGAAGTCTGTACAACGCCTTGCACAAAGCATGATTACGGAAGACGACCCTGAACATCGTCGCCTGCGGAATTTGGTACATAAAGCCTTTACACCGCGCAACATCCGTCAACTGGGCGAATCTGTCGAGACCCTCAGCCATGAGCTATTGGACGACCTCGAACAACAGGGCACAGTCGATTTGCTCAAAGGGTTTGCTTTGCCAATTCCGGTAGCGGTTATCTCTGGCATGATGGGGGTGGGACGTGAGCATATGACGGTATTCTCCGGCGGGATGAAAGCCCTCACTGATGGTCTGACAGGCATTAACTTCATCCGCACGATGTTGTTCGATATGCCCCGCATGACCAAGTTCGTTGAACAGCTCATTGAGGAAAAACGTAAAAATCCACAGGACGACATCCTGACAGCGTTGATTCAAGCGGAGGAAGACGGCGAGACACTCAGCGAAGATGAACTCATCAGCATGGTATTTTTGCTCATCATCGCAGGCTACGAGACGACCGTGCATCTGATTACCAATGGGGTACTGACCTTGCTCCAACACCCCGACGAATTGGCACGGTTGCGCGGTGATATGGACTTGATGGATACGGCTATTGAAGAAATCTTGCGCTATGACGGTCCGATTGAAGGCACGAAGCCACACTATGCCACCGAAGATGTGACCTTACACGGCGTGACGATTCCAAAGAGTAAGATGATAGCCACCCTATTAGGTGCAGCCAATCATGACGAACGGGTCTTCGAGAATCCTGAAATCTTCGACATCACCCGCGACCCTAACCCGCATCTCGGCTTTGGACGGGGCATTCATTATTGTCTCGGTGCGCCATTGGCACGGTTGGAAACAAAGATTGCGTTGACAGCATTACTTGACCGCAACCCAAATCTGCGCTTGGCTGTTCCAGCAGAGGAGCTAAAGGTACAACAGATTCCCTCATGGCATCGTTACGAAAGTCTGCCCGTTACATTGGGTTAATCATCAATTCAGACATAACTTGGGGCGGGATGCTTCCCGTTCCCAATCCTCATCTGTGGTTATTTATATAAGATGAAAATGTCAATCGGAAAAGAATATATCTACGTCAACGATAGCACCTCGACAACAAAGGTATCCATCATTAAATGACGATAGTAGAACAATGCCTCCGTCTCTCTGCGTTAAATATTGATACAAAGGATGACAATTTCATATAGAGCCTATCAAATTGCCCCGTAGTGACAGCGATTGGCAGGTTATCTGGCAGTGTTTGGCAGTGATTTTTGTGGTGCTGGCAGTGTGTATCGGCGTATGGTGTGAACATCAATTCACGACCGAAAGGACATACACATGGCAACACAAACCAACACACTTACCGATACCGCCTCATCTATAACGCATAACCCCCGCGAGACTCTGATACGGCGTGTGCTTATCGGCAACATCGCTTTTTCGTCTATCAGTGCGGGATTATTTTTATTCGCCACAGAGTCCGTCGCTGAGTTTATTGGTATCCACGAAGTGATGGTGTTCGACCTGCTCAATGGTGTGGATTTCATCACGCTGTTAGGTGTCGGGCTGGCGATATTTGCGTTGTATCTGCTGTTTACCGTCACCCGCAATCCCATCAACACAGGCTTGGTCTGGTCGATTGTTGCTGGAGATATTATCTGGGTGGGTGCAAGCTGGCTTCTACTAGCAACCGGACTGATACCCTTCTCCGATGCAGGCAATTGGGCGGTGCTGATTATCGCTGATATTGTCTTGTTATTCGCTATCGCAGAAGTCATTGGTATTCGTCGAATGAATCGGTAGCTGGCGGTTAATGACGTACGATCATATTTCGTAATGTAGGGACAAGGCATGCCTTGTCCCTACGGGAAATTTTAGAATAGAGAATACCGAATGGAGCACAAAATGACTATATCAAAAATTTGGATTCACTGGCTTATGGTAGTGCTTGCCATCATGACAATTATGGGGTTAGCACTCGTCTTTACGCCCTTTGTTGATATGACATTGGGGTCACACTACTATAACACCTACTTTGATTATGATGCTTACAGTGTCATTTCCGATGGTGACCTGCGCTTTCAGACCTTCCTCTATGGGGTCAGTGGTGCAGTGATGGCAAGTTGGGCAATTGTGATGCTGTTTCTAGTGATGTTCCCGCTACGGCAGGGACAACGTTGGGCATGGTATGCGCTCGTTATCAGTGTGCTGGTGTGGTTTATCGGTGATGGCTATGCGTCAGTTGTCACAGGATTCGCACTACACGCCGGACTCAACCTAAGCGTATTTATCCCGCTGATGATTCCGTTGGTTGCGATTCGTCGCCAACTGCAAAAATAAGGAGACCAAACATATGACACATACAATCAAATTCACACGACACATCAACGTCCCGACACCGATTGCATGGGACATCATCTCCGACCTTGAACAATACGCCGACTATGCGCCGAATTTGAGCTGGGCAAAAGTCGTCGATGGTCACGGGGAAGGACTAGTGCGACGCTGTGCCGATACCAACGGCGGGGAATGGAACGAGACCTGTGTGTTATGGGATGAGGGACGCGCTTATTCTGTACAGGTCGATACCAGTGATTACCCTTATCCTTTCTCATTTGTACAGGGGACATGGGGCGTTGAACCAGAGGATGATGGCACACTTGTCACAATGCAATTTGAAGTACAACCCCAACCCCATATCCCGATTATCAGTGGGCTGATGTTTAACCTGATGATGAAGCCAGCCTTTAATCGCGTTGGTGAAAAACTCATGGACAATTGGGAAACAGCGATGCTAAATCAACATCAATAACACGCTGTTGCATAAACAAGAACACTTTAGAGGCATGATATGTCTATCATGCCTCTAAAAACTTATGTAATGTCCTGAATATTTTTGGAAGTAAATAATTGGATATTTTGTCGGTCTACGGACAATGCAGGCATTGTCCCTACGGGGTTTCATGTCGATTTTCGTAGGGCATGACGTGTCATGCCCACCAATCTATGTGTAATTTCTTTCGAGACTTCACATTATGTCTGATCAGTTTGTTCATCAACTTCGAGTAACCAATCTACTGTTGAGGCATTTGGGAATTTGCCTTTTGTATCTGGTACAGTAGTTTCGATAACCCGCACTGCTTCGTCACGGTTACTGACAAATCGAGTTTCAAATTTAAATTTCTGAGCAGTGACGCTAGTTTGAAATTTTTGGAATGGGTTATCTTGCATGGCAACCAAAATCCAACCCTGTCGTTGATTAGCGGTCTCTCCGCTGGCTAAGTCTTGTAAATTAGGTTGCGAAATCATGCGCGTCTGGTCAACAATGACATGAATAGGGTGTTCGCCATCAGCTTTGTATATCATGTCAGCACTTTTGGCTGTCCCTTGCAGATATTCAGATTTAGTGAGATGTCCCCATGTTTCTGTCAAAATAACGTGACCTTGTATAAACCAACCGACTCGGATAGGCATGATAAATTATCCTTAAATAATAGATATTTTCATTTTAAGAGGATTTATAGTTTTGAACCATTAATTCCAAAATTATTAATCTGATTCTGAGATAAATAAAAACAGCCACTCACAAGATTGCGGATGGCTGTATCATATTCATTTATTGTGAGGCTGATGTGGCTTAATACTAGTCGTCGTCATCATCATCATTGTCCCAATCGTCGTCATCATCCCAGTCATCGTCGTAATCATCATCGTCGTCGTCACCGGGGTCAAGCAAGTATTTTAGTTCGAGTTCAGCAGTCATATTTTTTCTCCAATATAACTACCAATAGTCAAGCAAATCATACGCCGATTTTTGTGTTTGTCATCCCCAATAATTGGGGGTTGCGCTAGTAGAAAATATTGCGATTTTTCCTCACTCATCTCCCTCTCATATTTGAGGATGGACTATGCCCTGAGGGTAAACGCTACACTGGGTATCAATCGACAGAATAAGAGGTAAAGTTGTAATGAATAAACTCGTTGTATTACCCATCATCATTGGTGTTGTGGGATGGTTTGCCTTTATATTTGTGGCACGGTTTATCGTGTCGCTTGGCGCACAAGCCACTCAACCATCATTAGCACTCGCCTTCCTCGTTGCTATCCCCATTGTTATCGTGACCATCATCGTCGTCAGCAAAATTCTAGGGATTGCCCTACACGAAACCTTTATGCCGATGGTGATTATTACCATCATTGCATTAACCTTTGATGGCGCATCCGTTGCCTTCACAGGTTTCTATGGTGATACAATCGAAGAAACGCGAACTTCATCGGCGTTATTGTTGTGGGGCGCAGGACTCAATATCTGTATCAGTTTTCTGCTGTCACTCCGCACACCATCATCAGAATAAATAGAGATTGTGTGATTATCATGTTGTTATTTACCATTGGTGACATCGCAAAATTGTCTGGCATCACCACCAAGACGATTCGACATTATCATCAAGTGGGCTTGCTGGCTGAACCCCAACGGGATACGAATAACTATCGCATGTACAGTCTGCCACAGTTGGAACAAGTCCAGCAGATTGTTCATCTGAAAAAGTTGGGATTATCGCTCCAGCAGATTAAGACCATTCTCGATTCCGACGACCCTGATGCGATTATTCGTTTGGTATTAAAACAACATCAACGGCGCATCCAAAGCGAAATCAGTAAACTGGAAGAACAACAAGCCGACATCGAAGCCTATCTCAGCTCAGATAAGTCACCCCTCGATGACTGGCGCGACGATAAACCCAGCTACTCAGCAATGACAGTTGTTACTGAAACAGTTCGACCACAAGCAAGTGGGTTGGCAGATATATTGTTCGAGGTCGAAAGTCATATTCTGAGCGAGATTGACCGCTATGATTGGGAAGCCAATTATGAGATTTTCTGGCATATCGCTGGACAGACGTGGCTAGCAACCCTGATGCAACACGAAAGTCAGCTCATCTTCTGGCTGGAACGCTATGTTGCGTTGGGTGATATGGATGCAGGTGACTTACAGGGTAAAGCGTGGCTAGAAGAACTGAAACATAGTCCCGCACGTCGCTTGCTCGCACGTAGTCTACAACTGCCTTCTGCGCCGTTGTTCCCTGAAAAAGAACAAGACCATATCCGCAAACTATTACCGGCACTCTTGTTCCAAAGTGGCTCAACCTTACAACGGCAATTCTTTCAACTTGTCGTTCAGCAACCAAATAGCTAAACAAAAAGGACGTTTCAAATGACTAAACTACACTGGCAATCTATTGGTATGGGACTGTTTCTCTGGTTCATCTTCATCTTTATCATTCGCCTCGCCGGAGACACCTTCTTTGCCACCGGAACAACAAACTTACTGGTCGTATTTATCGTAACCATTCCAGCAGTTCTCATCATGATTCCCTTGGTCAGTCGTGTGCTGGGTGTGTCACTACATCAAATGACAGTGCCGATTGCGCTGATTAGTTTCACAGCATTGTTATGTGATGGCATTGCGGTTGGGTTCACCGATATATATGGCTCGACACCTGACCAAATTGCAGCTGCTGCATCGTTTTTGCTGTGGGGTGTTGGCATCAGCCTTATCGGTGCACTCTGGTTTGAACGACGGGGCGCGACAACTTAAGGTTACAGGATGCCTATTTCTGCTAAATCCGGTATGATTAAAGGCGGTATCTAGCGAGCAGAAAGTTAATCAGGGCAGATGATAGGGCGTATAATCGGGTTGATTTGCCTGTTGAGTATTGTCAGTTGTAGTGCAATCGAACTCAATGAACAGAATCAGCAGGCGACCACACAAGCAGAAGCGAATATCGCGGGCACAGTCGAAAGCCGAATAGCAACAGAAACCGCCAACAACAATGACATCAACGCGACGCTGGATTCGGTTTCCGCACAGGCGACCACCGATGCCGATGATATTGATGACCACGTTTCCGCCACGCTGACGGCAATCGCTGTGAGTACCTTAGATGCCGAAACAACACCCGACCCTGAATCTACTGCTGAAGTTACCGCCGACCCCGAAGCAACTACCGACCCTGAATCCACTGCTGAACCCGCTGTAATTCCATCATCGGCAGACGTGACTGTGTTCGGGACTGTGCCGATAGATAGCGATAGCCTCAACAGTATTACCGCACTGACATTTGATGCTGACGGGAATCTGTTGGTGAGCTTGCGGAATGGTGATATTTATCGCCTAATCGACGACGACAACGACGATACAGCTGATGAAGTCACGCTGGTTTTTGAAGATAGTGACGATGACATCGGGCAAGTATCTGGCATTTTAGTTGAAGGCGATTTGCTCTATATCGTTAGTGGCGCACAGTTGAGTGTGATACAAGATACAGACGGCGACGGCAACTATGATGCAGTCACAGAATTAAGCGATAACCTGCCTGATAATCAAGCCTTGTTACAAGCCAACAATAGCATTATTCAAGTGGATGACCGGCGGTATATGACCGCCGATGTGAGTTCCGGCGACATCGTGCTGATTACAGTGGGTGATGAGTAAGCCATGACAGAGAACACATATAATGACCTGATCGAAACATGGATGATAAACCACCGCATTATGCTCTATTTGCTGAATGCAGTGCATGAGGATGCGCTCGATGGTAAGCCTGTTGGTATGCGCGGACGTAACGTGAAGGAACTGTTTGCCCATGCGCATAATGTGCGGATGATGTGGTTGCAACCTATCAACGCGACCCTCGCCCGTGACATCCCCAAGATTGTAACGCACACCCCCCGCGACCGATACAACCTCAACAAAGCTGTCTTGAGAGATGCACTGACCCAATCCGGCGAAGCCCTCGGGCAGGCAATGGCAGACCGACTCGAACAAGGTAAGACCGACATCTTCAAGCCAACCCCAACCGCATTTATTGGTTATCTGGTATCACATGAAGCTTATCATCGAGGTGAGATTTGTATGACACTCACACAAGCTGGCTATCCGGTTGATGATAAGATTCTGTATGGGATGTGGGTGTGGGATAAACGGTAAGGGTGATGTGGGCAAGGCATCACCCATTTCGCACTTTATAGTTATGAGCTAAAAATATCTCCGCTAAGTACCTCATCCCAATCAATCCCTTCTGTGATATGAGATTCCAGCGTTTCCAAATAAGCAATCGCATCCTCTGGATTGTCAAATAACGCGGTGCTGTCCTTCGGTGTGCTACTTCGTTGAATCATGTTAAACATAGAGACATCGTTATGTGCTCGTGCGTTTTCGGTAAATGCACAGCCACCACCATAGTTGCGATGCGTTAGGATTCGTGCCATTTGCAACAGGAAGTGGACATTGGCGATATGACCGTCACGTAGGTCAGATATGAGGAAAATGGGCTTATCCTCACTATCGAGAATAGCGTTGAGTTCAGAGAAATACTGATCCATCAACGGACTATTCGGCTTCGGAATCTCGAACCACTTAACATAATACAGACACGGATTTAACAGTAAGGTTTTATAAGACATGATACATTGCTCCCTAAATGGCTTGTGATGTTTTCGATTGTCATTTATGAAGCGCTTCACTATATAGATAATTTTGATTGTGAAATCTTACGTAATTATGTACTGATTGGTTTAAATTATAAAAAATTTTTTACACTTCAGGTTGTCAATGTAATGTCTGATATATTTTCGGAAATAAATAACCATCTATCTTGCTGGTTGCGGACAACGCAGGCATTATCCCTACAAGATTTTCGCCGTTTTCCGTAGGGATGAACCTGCGTGTTCATCCGCCAACCTTTATACGATTTCTTTCCGAAGGTCACTTCAAGTTTGCAAAGATTGATAGGCATAATCCATCACATAGCCGTTAAGTTAAGTCAGAGTGTCAGCCCTCCGTGACAAAGGATAAATGCTGAACTTAATGCGTATGTAATCCATCATGCCACTACAAAAGATTATGTAAAGCTTCGTAGATACCGCATCGCAGGTAATCAAACAATGACATCCGACTACCCATTTATCCAGACCGTTTATCCGGTGTGAGGTGATCGACACGGTTCATATAATGCAATATCGGATTCCGATGGCGGTAATCAATGCGGGTGATGGATGTGTTGTAATGATAGTAGCGCATGGTATGTGGGCGCGATGGCAATTGGTCAAAGATGGCTTTCAGTAAAATGTCGAGGAAACCCGCATGAGAGACCAATGCTAAGACATCATCGGAGTTGGAACGGTCGCGCAATGCGGTTGCAACTTTAATCGCACGGTAAAAGCTGTGGGTTTCTGGCTCCATCCCCAAATCAGGATTGTACCAACCTGATGCGGTGACATTATCAGGCAGGATATAATCTGGAAATAATTTCAAAATTGTAGCGCGGGGCATGCCGTTGAACCCGTTGACAACCCCGTTATCACGCAAGAACATGCCACCTTTTTCGTGTAAATCTACCCACACTTCGGGCTGAATACCAAGCCGTTGTGCAACAGGTTGTGTCGTGAGTAAGGCACGGTGCATGGCACTGCAATACAGGTGGGTGATGCCAAATTCCGGCTCACGATTTTCAGATGCCGTTGCCACAAACTCTGCCAGAAAGTCACGTTGCTCATAACCGAGTGGTGTGAGGTCAGGGTCTACTTTGCGGAGGTGATAAGTGTCTTCGTTGAGGACATTATTTTCGGATTGTGCATGACGTATTAGATAGACGCGCATTCATTATGCCTTTGAATGGATGAACAAGAACCATCAAAACTTAGCACAAAGCCACGCCCTCGCATAGGCACAGGGCAACAAGTTTTTACAAAGTCGTGGAGGGGAATTTACACTATCGTAAAAAATCTCAAGAAAATCTGCATAGAGTCTGCATATTGTTTTGTTATGTTGGAATAAGAGATACAACATTAGCCAAGCGATATAATCATTATGAGTTCACATACCCACGCAAGCCAGACAAATCAACAAAACAATCAGACGGGTCGTACTTCCCAAGTCGTTATGACACCTGAGGAAGAATACCTTGTCTCGCCTCAGACAGACAGCGACCAAATCCTGAATCTTCAGCAGACAATCGGCAATCAAGCCACCTTACAGATGCTCGGTAAGATTGACCGTAAACCGATGGACTTTAGCCGATTGCGGATGGCTGGTGCAATTCAACGAGACAAAGACGGCGAAGATGACGTAGTAGTTGTTGACCCAAAAAACTTGGAAGAGTATGTTGATGTCAAAGTAACAGGAGGTGGCGATGAAACAGCTGACCTGTATGCCCCTGCCAATACTGACCAAGAAGGTGAGCAAGAGGGTGATATTGACAACGATGATGATTACGGTGACGAAGGGCAGATAGAAGGTGCTGCCCAACAAATTGAAGGCTTAGTAAAGAATGCCACCACAGGCACACCCGATGATGACTTTGACGAAGATGATGATGACGACACAACAACGGGTGGTAATGATGTTGTTGCCCCAAGTGGAACAACAGATACACCTGATGACGAAATTGATGACGAAGATGACTTTGATGATGTCAACGACACAACAACTGGCGGTAACGAAGTCGCACCACCTGCACCACAACCTGATGCAAAAAATGACGATAATAAGGCGACACCACAAGGTTTAGGTGACGGGCTTTTTGTTCTCAATAACGCCCCACTACCGTCTGACCCATCTGCAAATGCAGAAGATGTTCTTGATAAATTAAAGACCTCGCCTAAAAAGGACGTAAATAAGGCAGTTAACTCTAAGAATATCCGTACAGCTGAGCCAGCGCAACGCCGACTGTACCGACTTGTTGGTAACTACTACAATGCAATGGATAATGCTGACACAATAGGTGATGATGTTATTGATCAACTCAAGGCAGCTGCTTCAAACTCAGACTGGGGTATGCTCATTCTGGATACAAGACCCGATGATAAAGCTTTTTCTACACGCCTCAAACGGTTGGGGAATTTGTATGGACACAAAGCCAAATTCGACAAATTAGCCAAATCCTCAGCAGCAGATGGGCGCAAGAAAGCGGCACTCTCTGGCACAACTTACAAAGAAGGTGCGGTCAATGCTGCCAGAGAAACAAGTGAAGGCTTTTCACTAAGTGTTATCATCAACTATATGAAAAATTTGAGTGCCAATACCAAAGTCAGTGATATTTGGGATTTTGCGGTTGATAATGTTCTGAGCATTTTGATGAAGCTAGGGTCTATTGGTGCATTTGCATTTAATATGTATCAAGTCGCCTATCGTGTCCGCAAGCGCAACAACGCCTATTATAACAACATGAAAGACCACGGCTTCGGTTGGGGTACAGATGCCAAACAAGCTAAGGATGCGGCACAGACTGACGAAGACAAGCGCAGAGTCAGACTCGGTAGTATTGCACAATATGGATATAAGAAGACTTTCCGGTCGTTATTGATTGCTATCTCCAAACTTATCTCAACTGCTGTCACATGGTTGATGGGTATCATCACCGTATTGACGGGTGGCGTGGGTATCGTCTTTACCGGAGCAGTCGCGGCGGCAACAGCTATTGGCAACTCGTTGCGGATATTTGCACAGAAAACTAAAGGGCTTATTAAGCTGGCGATGGGCAAGCGGGGTAAGCAACGCTCACTTAATGCCCGCGAGTTACTGATAATGGCAATGGAAGGTGATGATGATGCAATCCAGATGATTTGGGATGCGAATCCGTTCGACGAAATTCAGACTATTTCAAAACCTGTCGGCAATAAACTCGCCAAGTGGATTACCTTTGGTAAGGTCAAAAAAGCAGTTGTTGAGCTAAAACGCCCTGACAGTATCGCGGACTTCAAGGCACAACTGACCGGACAAGCCGATGGTATCTATAGCGAGACACGGACTCAGAATGCCCTTGTGACTGCTATCGCCACGACAATGATGTCCACCTAAAGCAAATGCAATAACCCTTCAGTCGCCTTCAGAGCCAAAAGCGCATCTAATCATCGGGTGCGCTTTTTGCGTATACGATTGCGACAATATTTTGTTAACGCTGATTAGGCATCGTCGGGTAATGGGTAAGGTTCAAACTCTATCGCCGTTCCTACTGTCCAGACAATTTCATTAAATTGTTCAATTTGATATGCGGTCATAGCATCAACAAGGATAATGAGATTGTTTTCGGGTTGGAATATTATCATTCGTGAACTCTCAAGTATGGATTCTATCCTGCTTACGAGAAACATAAACGATACCCCATTACCTCTGTATGGCTTTGCATAATCAAAAAAAGTATGGGTTGGAGAGTTTTCCTCAAGCCACAAGAATAATTCGATAAAATCTTGATTTTGTGGATAGTCATAAATGCTGATAGGATAGATGCTGATTTTGACTTCATTCTGAGCGTAAGAGTTTAGGTCATCGACATCAAAATTTGATGTGAGGATATATTCTGCTTCTCTCGTTATTTCCCAACCTTCTGGCAGGTGAATAGTTATATCGCCTGTTTCTGATGGGTATGTATATGATTCTGTGAGTGTGGAGGTGTCGAGACTCAGGTCTTCCGACTCTTGCATATCTAATCGCAACGATGCTGAGACAGCAAGAAGGTCTGCGGTGATTTCGTCAATCGGGTTGGTAATATCGGTACTCATCCAAATTACAGCTTGTGCAATGTCATCTAACCATATCTCAATGATAGCTCCAAATTGCTCGCCCTGTGTCCACTTAATCATGACGACCTTTTTGCCACTCATGTTGATGAGTGTTAGGTCTGTGGTGTCTGCCTCGAATGTGAATGCATCATTGGTGAAAACGCGGACACGTTGTTCGATACGTTCATCACTTGTAAGATAATTTCTGTCCAAGTAATTTTTGAAAATACTGACATTAATTTCTGAACCATATTGATCATAAAAGTCATTTCCATTATAAGCTTCATACAAGTCGTCATTGTTGATAAACCAGTGCTCTGGAACATCAAAAATATAGTTCGACACTCTGAAATCATAAGTTTCTGTGGCACGAGATGTATCAATCTCAACCTCTTCAAATTCACTGAATGGTGTTACCACGAGAGGTTCATATGTTAATGTTTCAACAATTTGGATTAATGTCGGTTGGATAGCTTCTGCGGTTTCTAAGCTTACATTGGTACTTAGCACTTGAGCGATTGCATCTCCAAAATCAACAATATAAGCATAACCATATAACCCATCAATAGTTTCGGATGCTTCGGAGGCATATACAATATTGTCGCCTATGGTTTTTGTTATCATGAGGTCTACAAGTGCCGAAATATCAATATCTGGTGAACCATAGAGAAAGTCCAACACATCTTCTTTGCTCTCCAATTCGCTTAACCCACGATACAGATAGATAACAATATCGACAGATTCATCGTTGATCCGGTTAACCATTCTGAACTCAGAATGAGTCTCTTCTCGAATCAACCAATCCGATGAGACGGTAAATGTAAACATGGTGTCATTGGTTGAAAGTTCAAGTGAATCAGACTGCGCTGATGCGATTGGGAGAGACAAAAGCAGACAAAGAAGTATTATGAGATAGTGCATATGAATCACCATTTTAGAATTAACAGACACTATACACTTTAGCATATTATGTTGTGCATACAAGCGAATTGTGTGTTTTCACTGGACATCCAAACGGATGCGCTTTTGCTTACAAGCATTTATTCGGAATCCCCTAAATAATAGGGGGGTACTGTTGTGAATGTCATGATATGCTGGTATTGAATGCCAGCGTTAGGACATTGTCATGAAGCAGAAAAAAGCCCAAAATCTCCATAGTGAACTTAACTTTGTTGCGTCGATTGAACTGGAGCAATCTTTAATGATTATCAGTGGGTTGGCGGATACATATCCCGTCACATTGACTGAGCGTAACTATGACCGCACAGACTTTGAAGTTGAATTTCGACATGGAACAGTTAAAGGCACATTGCAACGTTGGCGAGGCAACGAGACCCGTGTGACCTGTTCCGGTGATGTGGTGCGGGTGTTGGCGACAAATGACAAAGATATTGATATTGTGCAACCGGTGGTGATGGTCGGTGGGCTGGTGTGTTTAGCATTATTGACTGCCGGACAAGCTGTGCCTGCCATGTTGGGCGCGGGGGCAATATTTGCATTTGCATCACAACAAGAGCCGACATCATCCAAGCGCGATAAGGTGATTGTACCCCTATTCCGTGAGCGCGATGCCATCTTTCAGTATTTGATTGATAGCTTCAAAGCTGAGGGTGAGGTTTTCCCCTTATAGAGTCACATGACTTGCTCTGAATGATGTAACGCGGCAAACATAACAAACTCAACTCTATTCTTTACAATGATGCGATATAATCTAAATCGTCACGTAAGACTTTTGCATTGTGACCATGAGGGTCAAGCGCAATCGCTTTGTTAAGCAATTGGATAGCCTCTTCAAGTTTGCCCTGTGCAATGCGAACACATGCTTCTGATCGCAATGAACGCACATAATAGGGTTGCAGCTTTTCATCTGAGTTTGCATACATCTTATCCAGATAGACTTGTGCTTCGTCAGAGCGTCCAGCTTGTGCCAGCGCGACAGCATAAGCACCATACATCAGAGACTGATAAATGGGTGTATAAATGCCTGCATTGGGTTTGTCACTCAAATGTGACATCATTTCCTCACCGAGTTCTATCGCTCGTTCGGGGTAGACTCGGCGGTCATTATAGGAATTGACTAAGCCAAGATATGACCCTGCATTTTCTGGTAACATTGCAATACGCGCTTGGTAGGCAATCATAGCGCGGTCTAGATTTCCCATAACCTCCAACAATGATGACAAATCCATCATAAATACGGATAGTACCGATGTAGGATTATTTTGTTGTTCGGCGATGGCACCAATATAGACATCATAGGCTTCTTCATACCGTCCCATAAAGTAAAGAATAGACCCATGCATACTCATGCGTGATGCAGTGTATAGTAACCCATCACGTTGTTTTTCGACAACTTTTAACGCGGTATCATAATCGCTTTGAGCAAATCCTTTTGGGAAAAGATTGCGTTGTCGATAGGTTATGGTTAATACCCAATATGTTGGATATGCCAATGCAATTATCAGACGAAGTATCGCCCTAGCATTTTCATCAGGAATTATTGGAGGAAGTAAGACACTCACAAAGAGTTCAATCGCACCGAAATAAGCAATGAATATTCCTATTCCAACAAGAATCAACCTTACTTTACGCCATCTATGATTAGCTGTTGGTTCGTCATAATGTCCTGAGCGTCGTAGCATTCGATATACAAAATAAATTGCCGGGATAACGATAACAATCATCACAGCACTAATCACAGAGTATAAATTTGCGTCAATATCTGTGACACTTACCATAACAGCACCAACCACACCGACTGCAATCGTTGTGACTACAAGATATGCGAAACCGAGTAAAATCCAACGCCCCCATTTGATATTATCGAAACTGGGTTGAATCCGCTGATACAATGGAAGTTCAGGAAACACAGCAAACAAGAGTTTCTTGCTTCGTTCAGCCCTTGCTTGTTGATGCTTGCTGAATGGTGATAGCCAGATAATGACGAGAACGAGAATAATGATGAGAAAGCTACCTTCAGCAAACAAATGCCCTAAGATATAAAGTCCACCTGTATCCTGATTAAGCTGATAAAGATCATAGTTTGTACTAGCAATCAACCAATTGCCATCAGGTGTTACACCGACACCTGATATGCCATGTTCTGTACGCTCAGGCACAGATTGAACTTCCCAGCTTTCGTCGTCAATCTGAATAATCTTTTTCGATGTGACAAGATATGTGCCATAGTCATCATAAAAGATTTCGATGTAGTCAGTACGGTCATTTAAACCCATATCTGAAAGTGGGAAACGGGTGATGTCCTCATAGAAATGATCGTAACGGATAAGGTATTCACCATCGACAAACCATAATTCGCCTAAATCATGATCTATGCCTAGATAGAGTGTATAACGGTCAAACGCTTGCATACTGTTCCAAGAGTCAGTATCAAAATTGTAGAGCCAGATGCCGTTATGGATGATGTACATATCGTCAAAATAGCCCACCGCCGTTAATTGTGTATCTGGCGACATCTCAGGCAAATTAGTAACACGCCATTCACCTGTATCGTCAACTACGTGAATTATACGCTCTGTGTCGATAGCTAAAAATAGATAATCACTAAGCGCAAGTTGTTCTATTGCCTCTGTAGGCAACCAATCGTGAGTGATATTCCAACGTTTACCGTTAAAGAACAACCCATCCCCCTCATCAGCTAGGCGTAATACACCATCGTGTGTATCAAACGCACCAGCAAACGAAGCACAACAAGTATATTCCTCATCAGGATTATAGACTGTCCAAGAGTCCGATTGTATTTTCACCATCGTGTCCGGATAGATAGTCTGCATCCATAATGTATCGCCATTATCAGAACGAAGAAAACGTGCAGACTGGAGATCGCCTTCAGATTCGACCCATTCACCATCAACCTGTGTGTAAACATAGCCAATGTTGTCTCCGAATTGACCATAAAACCATAGCCAGAGAATGACCGCAAAAACAGTATAAGTTATCGAACGATTGCGTCGTTTGCGCCCAAGTTCTTTATAATGAGCAATTCTGTCACGGAGTTCTTGTAGGTCGAGCGTATCACGCATAGGTCACCTTTAGGCATGTTGTATGAGATGATATTTTCAGTATATCACAACTAAAATAAGTCCCATCAGATAAATCAAGCCTCTCAGTAACATCAGATAAACAAATCGTTTACAGGTTCGCTGGTATGTATGCCATCCCTGCGATACTAGGTACGGGTGCAATATTTGCGTTTGCATCACACCGCATAAACGCTAGCTTTAAGCAAGTCAGCATCTCAGCAAATCAGCCTTTTACAGTGCTGACAAACTGACAGGCTGATGGCTTGTAAACACATATCGTCTGATGTATTGGGTCGCAAAATAAATCAATGTCCGAACGTAATCTGAATCCGCTATAAATCTGAACGATTCTGCTAGCGAGAGACACACATCCCCGCTACAATGTAATGACAGCACAGACACAGATGCACAGGAAATGTGTGTGTGGTGTTGTATGGATAATAGAGAAAACAACACATAACAAAGTCGCCACCAATGGCGCATCCACAGTACAGAATAGGAGATGACCATCTCATGACCAACCCCTTAATCGAGATTCAAGCACATGGGCAGAGTGCGTGGCTGGACTATATCCATCGTAAAGACCTGAATAATGGCGCATTACAACGGCGGATTGATGAGGAAGGGGTGCTTGGTGTGACCTCGAATCCGTCGATTTTCCAGAAAGCCATCGGCGAATCCGACACATATGATGAAGCGATTATGACCATGCTTGACCTTGAGGCGCAGGATATTTATGAGAATCTTGCCATTGCCGATATTCAAGCTGCTGCCGACTTGTTTCGCCCTGTGTATGACAGCACAAAGGGCATAGATGGCTATGTTAGCCTAGAGGTATCGCCCCTGCTGGCACATGATACCGCTGGCACAATCGAGGAAGCCAAACGTCTCCATAGCGCAGTTGACCGCCCCAATCTGATGATTAAAATTCCCGCAACACAAGAAGGTATCCCTGCAATTGAGGAAACAATTGCAGAGGGTATCAATGTCAATGTCACACTGATATTTGCTGTCGATAATTATGAAGCTGTCGCCGAAGCATTTATTCGTGGGCTGGAACGTCGCCTAGAAGCTGGACACGATGTCACTCAAATTGCATCGGTGGCGAGTTTCTTCCTGAGCCGGATTGATGTCATGATTGACCGCATCCTCGAAAATAATATCCGTGCGGCACAGGTACGGCAAGACACCTCACGCATCGCTGCCAATCGTAAGTTGTTGGGGCAAACCGCCGTTGCCAATGCGAAGCTGGCGTATAAATCCTTCCGTCGTATCTTTGAGGGAAGTCGCTTTGAGAAGTTGCGTGACGCAGGTGCACAGGTACAACGTCCGCTATGGGCATCAACCAGCACCAAAAGTGCCGCCTATCCTGATACGATGTATGTCGATAATCTCATCGGCGCACATACCGTCAACACCCTGCCACCGAAAACATTAGAAGCCTTCAAAGACCACGGCAACGTTGACTTGACAATTAACAAAGATACTGAGGGATTCCTCAGCCCAGAAGAAGTGCTTGACCGCCTTGCCGAGATTGGCATCGACCTCGACCAGATTACCAAACGCCTGCAAGATGACGGTGTCGAAGCCTTTATCGAATCCTTCGAGACGCTGATTGAGCAAGTCGCCGCCAAACGTACCATCTTAAAAACAGGTATTATGGAGCGTACATTAATTGCACTAGGCATTTATTCCAGCAATGTCGATTATGCCATCAGCCAACTGGATACGGATTTTGCCAATCAGCGGTTGTGGACAAAAGACGGCACACTCTGGAAGAATCACGGTCCGACGATGGAGAAAATCCGTAATCGGCTGGGTTGGCTCGACATCCCCGACACGATTGACCGCGACCGCTTGCAGGCATTACAAGATAGCATCAAGGGCAGTGCATTTGAGCAGGTGGTATTGCTTGGCATGGGTGGTAGTTCACTTGCACCAGAGGTGTTGTTCGAGACCTTCGGACAACAAGATGGCTTCCCTGCATTGATTGTACTGGATAGCACTGACCCCGCTCGGATTCGCCAAGTTGAAGACAGCATCACACTCGATAAGACGCTGTTCATTGTCGCTAGCAAATCCGGTGGTACGGTCGAGACGATTTCCTTCTATAACTACTTCTACGACAAGACCGGAGGCAAAGGTGACCAGTTCATCGCCATCACGGATGAGGGGTCGAAATTACAACAGATTGCGACAGATAACAACTTCCGCGATACCTTCATCAACCCATCAGACATTGGCGGACGCTATAGTGCCTTGAGTTACTTCGGCATGGTGCCAGCAGCGTTAATCGGTCTCGACCTCGGCAAGCTGTGGGATAGTGCCGATATGATGTATGAAGCGAACAGCGTTACCATTCCATCGCAGTATCATCCGAGTCTGTTACTGGGTGCAATCATTGGCGCACTAGCTGTCGAAGGGCGCGATAAGGTCAGCATATTTACGACAGAATCTCTGACTAGCTTCGGCAATTGGGCGGAACAACTCATTGCAGAAAGCCTCGGCAAAGAAGGCAAAGGTGCACTACCTGTCGTAGGGGCGACAATTGGACATCCACACGATTATGTGACCGACCGCCTGTTTGTCTATCTGCGGGTAGATGATGACCATGATATAGCAGAAAAAGATGCTGCCGTTCGGACATTGCGCGAAGCCGGACACCCGCGTGTCACCTTGCGCATCCCTGATAAATATGCGATTGCTGGCGAGTTCTTGCGCTGGGAATATGCAACTGCGATTGCTGGTATCATGCTCGAAGTTAACCCCTTTGATGAACCCAATGTCACCGAAGCCAAAGATGCCACCAAAGCCCTGTTACAGACATATCAGGAGGAAGGCAGTCTACCTAAGAGTGAAGCGATTATGAGCCGTGACAATCTGGAAATGTTTGCTGATGAGACCACGCTCGACCCTATCCGCGAACTCTGCCGTCAGCATGGCTATGATGGTGGTGATGTGGTGCAGGTGATTGCGGCGCAGATGGCAGGCACACATGCCGGAGATTACTTCGCCTTCTTGATTTACTTCACACCTAATAAAGCAGAAAAACAACTCATCAAAGATATTCAACGCCGTTTACGCCATGTGACCAAACGCGCCGTGACAATTGGGTATGGTCCGCGTTATCTACATAGTACCGGACAATATCACAAAGGGGGCGGGAATAATGGTGTCTTCTGGCAATTGACCGCTGACCCGGCTGATGACCTCGACATCCCTGAGCGTGAGTACAGCTTCGGCACATTGTTCAGCGCACAGGCAGGGGGCGACTTGCAGGCGTTACACAATCACAATCGCCGTGCTATCCGCTTGCATCTGTCCGGTGACCGAAGCATCGGCTTGAAGACCCTGCTGTCTGCCATTGATTTTGTGGAATCGCGCCGGAAATAATGCAAATAACAAAGTTTTGGCGGACGAGGGAAATTTCGCCCCTACGATATATGAACATAATAGTAGGGACAACGCCTGTGTTGTCCGCCAACCATGCAACGATACCGTGTGTATGAGCAGACTCTCGTCCCTAACTTACTTGCTCAAGTAAGTCACATCATTATATGACCACGCATCTAGTGACGGCGGTGTGATGCCTTGCTGGGTTAACATCGTCGCAATCTGTGAGCGGTGGTCAACGGTGTGATTAATCGCCTGTAACAGCACAATGATGACCTGTGCCGGATAGGTACCATCATCAAGCATCAGTACCTTGTCCAGTTCGGCATTTTCCGCGCCATAAATAAGGGCTTTTCCGGTATAGTCAGCGCGACGTTTAAGTTCATCAAATCCAGGGAAGTCGGTTAGCTCTTTCAGCCATGGGGTGGGACGGTCTTCGGCAGTATAGCCACAGTGTCTGGCATACCCTTCTTCCGATGTCAGCATATGCACTAAGGTCTCGCGCAGTGTGCCATACACACCGTCGATACTCACATCCAATTGGTCGTCAGATAGCTTGGCTAGAAAATCAAGCAGGGTCAGATTTGCCCAGTGGTTATGATGGAAAAATTCAGATAATCCTGTTGGCATGGTTTCACCTCCATGTATGGTCATAGCGGATAGTAGTCCAGCTTTTGCCCAGAGTTAAGTTATCAATTTATCAGCGGTAGAAATGGTTAATTGGCTTCTGTTATACGCTTAAACCAAAAGACAGAAGCTATTGAATCGGGAGTTCGTCAGTGAGCGGTATCCAAAATCCGAAGGTACTCCCCTTGCCTAGCTGGCTTTTCACCCATAGCTCCCCATTGTGGCGTTCGATGACATTATTGACGAGGCTGAGACCAAGCCCTGTACCTGTCTCAGTGGACGCACTCTGCTTGACACGATAGAACGATTCAAAGACATAGGGCAGATGCTCATCTGGAATACCCACACCTGTATCAGTCACACGGAAGTGGAAACGTCCTTCATCATATGTTGATTCGACGGTGATAATGCCTCTGTCTGGCGTATATTTGACCGCGTTATTGATGAGGTTTTCCATCGACTGTCGAATCAGAACAGGGTCAGCAACGGTGCGGGGAATATCGCGCAGGCGAATGTCTATCTCCAAGCTATGATTTTTCGATTGGACGAGCGGACGTAAGTTGACCAAAACAACTTTGACCATTTGTTCAAGGTCAATCCTTTCGTGCAATTCCAGAGGCGAGTTACGGATGCGCTCCACCCGTAGCATTTCTTCTAACAGCCCGTCCATGCGTTCGGCTGAGCCTTTGATAATATCGACATATTCCCGAATGCCCTCATCGTCTTCCGGTGCATCTAACAGAATCATATCGGCATATCCGGTGATAAGAGCCAACGGGCTACGCAAATCATGCGACGCGACCCGTAACATCTCATCCTTAAAGCGGTGCAAATCACGCAAGGTCGTGACATCGTGCATAACAATAATATAGCCGGATGCGCCCTGATAGATGTCCTGCCATGCCGACATCTGCACTTGATAATCACGTTGCAACCGCTCTGACCGTGTCTCGAATGCCCAATCACGCTGGGAACCAAGTTGTTCATTAACGAGTGGTAGAACGGGTTCAAACATGCGGTCGATAGCGATAAGATTGTCAATCGACATACCACGCGCATCAGTTAATCGAGATAATCCAAGTACGCGAATGGTGGCATCATTTAACAGGATAACTTTGCCGGAGTCATTGAGGACAAACATGACATCACTCATCGACTGCAAAATCATCTGGAGCTGGCGTTGTTGTGACCGGATACGATTGAAGGATTGCACATTATGTAATGCAATCGCGGCTTGGTTGGCAATGATAGTAATGAGGTCGAGGTGATAATCGGTGAAGTGGTTCGGTTGTGAATGCGTCAACGTGATGACAGCAATGACATCATCCTCATAGATAAAGGGCACACATAATACAGAACGAATCCCCGCGATATTATCAATCCAACGCTTATCTTTTTCAGTATCACGGATGAGGTCTCCGGTGTGATGTGTCAGTACCCAATCCAACAAGCTGTTCGGCTTCACCGTGTTAACAACCCCAAACGGTACTTCGAGCAAGCGTCCAGTATCAACCAATAGGTTTTTCCATGTAATCCATTGGGCTTCTTTGGGGAAGAACCGGATTTGCTCTGCGCCGACAAACTTGGCGGTAATCTGTATCACACGATTCAGTACCTTTTCCAAATCCAACAACTTAAGCAATTGCGAGACTTCAGCAAGCAGTTCTAATTCTGTAAATGTGGGTTTTTGCATGTCCGGTGAGGACATCAGCTTGTCACCTATGTATTATCTTCATCACAAAGACAAAGCATCTATCTTGTGACTTGAGCGTGTATTCATAAAAGTGTAAACCAAAATTAAGAATCCCGCCAATTGATAGCAAGCGTGGGATGTATTTCAATAAGTTGGCGTTTTGGATTGGGGAGCATTCCGTATATAGCCATATAATCAATTTTGAACCGGATGTCATCGGTGCACGTATCATAAGTACAGCGAAAGGATACACGTTTGACACAGGCACTCGAAATTGATTTGCTCATCGAGGCACAGATGGGTGACACAGACGCATACGAAGACCTGCAATTGCTCCTCGAACCGATGATTCGGCGGTTTGTTGGACGCATGTTAAACGACCCGATGCTGGTAGATGATATGGTGCAAGAGGTGTTTATCAAGTTTTATCAGAACCTGAATAACATCGACCCACCGGAGAAACTGCGCCCTTACATTTTTCGGATTGCGCGTAACCGTTGTTATGATGAGTTACGGCGTATGGGACGGCGCGAGACGATATCGCTGGATGATGAACCAGTCGAGGTGCGGGTATCGTTCACACAAGCGCATACCCAACCCAAGCCGGATGACATGACCCACTGGCTTCTACTCGGTATCGAAGTGCGCGAAGCCATCGACCGCCTGCCGGAAAGTCAACGTCGTGCCCTGATTCTGTATTCTGATGAGGGCATGTCCTATAGCGAAATTGCGGAGATTGAAGGTGTAAGTTTGGGCACGGTCAAATCGCGTATCTATTATGCCAAGAAGAACCTGCGCCAATACCTCAATCCAGACACACTCGATGTCATCTTATCCGAATTTGAAAACAATGTGAAGAAACCGCCACCGGCGGATAAAGAAGGAGAAACCCATGAATCACAACACCCTATGGCGAGTTCTGTTTGAAAAAGACGACAGCTTCCACGATATGCCGACACCACCGACACCACCCAACCCGCCTGAACCCCCGCAAGCATCATCGGTTGATTTTGTTGAGTTATCACGGCTTGTCTCGGCACTTAAGGCATTAGCGCAGACTGTTGAACGTACCATCGAGATGACCATTCATCATCCTAAGATAGCAACATCCGCAGGTATTGTTCAAAATTATCAACGCTTGCACGAATGGGCACTCAAGCTCTTTCCTGATGATTATTTCATCACCGACATTGTCGTGCTGGAAATCACTGACGGTGATGACGATGCGGCTAAACTGGGCAAAGTGCAAATTCAAATCCAACAATTGTATGGCTATCTCGCGGATATTGCCCGCACCGAAAAGCGTAAACAAGCCTATTCCTATAACTTCGAGATGGACAGCCGGAACTTAAGCGAAGACATCATCAACCTGACGCGGGGAGCAATCAAACGGGCTGTGTCAAACTTTGATGTCAAATATGACTTTGATGTAGACTTCAGCCAAGACCGCAAGCTATCACGGATACGCATGCCGGGTGCAGACTTGAGTGGGCGTGACATGTCTGACCGTGACATCAGTCGTGCCAATGTCAGCGGGAGTAAACTATCCGATACTGACTTTAGCAACTCCAACCTACAACGGGCTAATCTATCCGGTTGTCTGATGGATAACGCCTTGTTCAATGATAGCAATCTTGAAGATGCCAACCTATCCGGTGCAAACGGTGACAATCTGCAATTCATCAATGCCAATCTGGAAGATGCCAACCTATCGGGTGCGAATATGCAGGGGGCAGTCTTCCACGAAGCCAATCTGGAAGATGCCAATCTATCCGGCGCAAACATGGACAATGCAGAGTTCGACCACGCGAATTTAGAAGATGCCAACCTCAACGGCGCGAACATGCACGGTGTTAGCTTCCGACAATGCAATCTGGAAGAAGCCCGCCTAAAAGGTGCAAATATGCCAATGGCAGATTTCTCCCATGCCAACCTCGAAGATGCTGAACTCACAGGCGCGAATCTGGATGGCAGTATATTTGTCAGTGCCAATCTGGAAGATGTCCGTCTTTCAAATGCCAACCTCAACAATGCTGATTTGCGTTATGCCAATCTGGAAGGTGTAAGTTTAAAAGGCTCAAACATCAGTGGGGCGAACTTCTATGAGGCGAATATCGAGGGGATGCGCTTGCCCGACGGCAAAGAATGTCATGCACGGGAAGAACTACTCGGCTTCGGTGCGATATTAGATGCTGGGTCGGCTGACCGCAAAAAGAAAAAGAAAGTCGATATTGAGGTTGAGATTGATGAGGAGGACATCCTTTATCAGTCTGCCGATGATTTGCCGGATTCGCTAGCAGGTTATACCCTCGTCGGAGAAGACTTGAGTGGACGTAATCTCGGTGGTTATGATATGTCCCGTGCCAATCTAACACAGGCAAATGTGACCGGTAGCAACCTCACCAATGCCAATCTATCGGCTGCGACACTGGTGAATGCAAAACTGGCAAAAGCCAATCTGACCAATGCCACATTAGAGTATGCCAATCTCGTCAACGCCAATTTGTCCGGTGCGAACCTGACCGACGCTAACCTGCAATTCGCTAATTTGATGAATGTTGATTTAACAGACGCGATACTGACGGGCGTGATTCTGCCCAATGGCGAGACCTACAGCGACGACACGGACATGTCACAATTCGGCGCGACACGCTAAGTTATTCAACCCCGCTCTCAGTCCCTCTTCAACCTATTGGAGAGGGATATTCAACTCTGCTTGAAAATCACAAAAATCATCAGGACAGGTACGCTATGTCTGTTAGGGTTCTTTTCTGTGTTGTTCATAGCGGGCTAAGTTTCACCTGCAACAATAAGCCATATGACACACTAAACAACAGGAGAATACAGAATGCCAAGCGCGTTAATTTGGGGTGCATCCAGTGGCATGGGACAGGCACTCGTCAAATTACTGAACGAACAGGGATGGACGGTTCATGCTACCGCCCGTGATACTACAAAGATTCCCGAAGTTGCTGATTATAGCTATGAGTTTGATGTGGAGTCGCCCGATAGTGTCGCACAGACCTGCTTGCTGGTATCACAACAACTGGATACCCCGATTGACCTGACTGTCTATTTTTCGGGGAGTCTCGCTTATGACAAGCTATCTGCAATGGGGTATCAGGGCTGGATGTCCACACTGAATAGTAACCTGAATGGGGCATTCCTGTGTGCGACGGAGAGCCTGCATTTGATGGAAAAGGGCGGACACCTCATGTTCATCGGTGCATATATTGACCACATCCGCTTACCCAAAATGGGCGCATATGCTGTTGCCAAAGCGGGCTTATCAGAATTAGTGACAATGCTCCGCAAAGAAAACCGACGCATGAATATTTCGATTATTCGTCCGGGTGCAGTGGATACACCATTTTGGGAGCAGGTCAGCTTTAAGAAGCCAGATGATGCCAAGTCGCCTGATATTATTGCGCAGAAAATCCTTGTCCAATACAACGCAGGAGATGGGGACGACATCAACCTATAAGCTTGATTGTAAAAGGCTGAGGTACTAACTTCCTCAGAAATCAGAGGTTATGCTTATGGCTATGATTGCGACTCTCTCCATCACCTGCCGGAACGGTCACCGAAGCGACGGGGACCTCTATCACTATCGTCAATCTTGGCTTGTTGTACAGGTTTGCGCGGAGCAGTGTTGATGTTACGAATAGCGGGGTCAGCAACGTTAGGCGGGGTTGTGCGTGATGCGGGAATCTGTGTGCCACCGTGTAGCAAAATGGCAATCATAGATAACGCACCGATACCAAATGCCCATGTAAAGAGTCCAATCATACGCTGTGTTGCGATGTAAGGGGCTGCAATCGCCAGAAAGACAAGTAACCAAAATGATACAGTCGTAATTATTGCGACTACAATTGAGCGCAGAACACCTCGTTTACGCGATTGTACGACCAGCGACATCGACCATGCCCCCAGCACAATACCAATCAGACTAGGTAATGTGACCTGCAAAATATTCATCCCCGGTTCGACCGCAGTCGCTTGTACTGTCTCCGGTACAGGCGTAGTCTCACCAACCAGCGCACCATACACAACCAATCCAAAAATGCCAACCAGCCAACCTAACATATATCCGACATACTCTTTACGATAGCGGAGTGCCCACACCGTCACCACAGCAAATTCGACCAGCAGAATTAGAAATATCAAATAGGGATTGAGGAAAAATTGCTGGATAAAATTAATCACATATCACTCCTATATGTAAGCGACGCATTACATGGTCATTGTAACATAGGATACAAAGGCATGTTATGACTCAGGTATATCGCATAGGGCAATTGCATATGGAAGGAATCGCATTGAATCAACAATGCCTTAAAATATTTTTCACCACCGAGACACCGAGTTCACAGAGGAAAGAGATGAATGACGAGAAAATTCTTGCAATCTTAACCTCATTTCTTCCGTATTTCTCTGTGTCCTTTGTGCCTCTGTGGTTATAAGAGCTTTTAACAGTTCAAATGTAAAAAGAAGTTGTGTTAAGAATACAAATGCGTTTACCCCACCACCGAAGATAAAGCAGGGTACAACGACAAATAGCGAGGTTATAATGTATTTTGCCCCTACGAATCTATCATGAATCATAAGGGCATGTATCTGCGTTTCTGTGGTGCTACCAAGAGCATAGGATAAACTGTGGTTAGGTATTATCTTCACATTTGCTCAAGCCATTGAGTTCACTTGTTCCAATCAGATTGCCATCACGGAAGACGTTCATTGTGCCACCATCTTTAATCGCATCGACTGGGTCGCTAAACTTCAAGCGGAAGCTGGTATTGCTGAGGGGAATGAATGTACTCGCACTGCCCGCACCACTAGGAGTTCCGACTTCAATGCGGTCACCGGTGACTTCTAAGCCCTGCCAACCGACAATGACTTCGGTGTTATTATCACCAAAAGCACATGTGACAATATATCCAATAAAGTCTGCTGATGCTCCTGACGCGATGATATTGCCATTCCCATCACGATACACCGTTGTGGATAGGGTGTTACCAACAGCGGTATCCGCCAAACCAATCTGATATTCTGCTGGAACATCGTTAACAGATAACGTACCTTTTGCAATTTGGGCGCGGAAGAATCCATACAACCACAGCCATTCACTTTCTGCGGTATCACCAAAGCCACACTTACCTTCTAATGGACCACCATCAAAGCACCAGTTATTGCTCGGGTCGTTGACATCCTGCGCAGCGACAGGTAGAACAGCTATTAGACTAACGATACATATCAGTACAATTATCAATTTTCGCATGTGATGTTTTCCTTTATTACAACGTCTTTATTTTATCCTACATATAAATACGCAAAACTTGCTTTAATGGATGTTAGAATTTGTTTATTATTTCCCACATGAGACACAATGAGCTGTCCTTTTTTTGTAACTATACATCACTTATAATTCATAGCGTCCCATGTTATCACGTCTGCACACTGTCAGGACTTCTATCTCGCGTTTGATGCTTATGAAATTACTTTTCAAATTATTGCTGATACTTTCTCCAACTGTAGTCCTTGTAGGTTTTCAGGTATGGATGGTCTTTTATCTGGGCGAATTTACAACCATCAACGACGCGATTGAGCAACAACTTGACAACCCCGCGATTGTGTTTAGTGCTGAGGGGGTATTTAGTTCATATAAATGGGAAATGATACAACAGCGCACGCCTGAGCTATTGATAATTGGGTCGTCGCGGACGATGTCGTTTCGCTCGCAATTTTTCCATTTACGAGAAGACGCTGTCTTCAATGGTGGGATGAGCTTGGGGAATGTTTGGCGGGTGTTGTGGATACTAGAGGAACTGAAACAGCTCGATAAGTTACCAGAGGTAATTATCCTCGGTGCTGACCAAGATTGGTTTGTGCCTGACCGTTCCTCTCTAGAACAAGATGACCAAATTGAAATTCCCGCTATTGATGTGCCACCACCATCACTGGAAAATATCTTCAATCGGTCGCGTCACATTCTCAGCCACATGCTGGATAACCAACTGTTATTATCTGATGTGTTGGATCGACGTGACCCATTCTACGAGACCTTCACTATTGGCTTTAATGGCATTGTCCGTTCGACAGGATTTCGCTCGGATGGGAGCATGATTGTAAACCCAACAAACCTCAACACCCTATCGGATGATAATCGTTTTACCAATGCACGGGTACGTATGGCAAATAATGACGGACGGCTCACACAAAGCGATACGGTGAATATGACCTCTGTTGATGCAATGGAGCAGGTTATTCAATTTTGTCTGGATAATGACATTGAGCTAATCGTCTTTTCGCCACCATATGCCCCCACATTTTATGAGGAAATGCAAGCTAATGGCGGTTATACTTATATTCCCAAACTCGTGGAGCTCCTCGCACAACGGCTTGACGATGCAGGTTACACGTACTTTGATTTTTCGGATGGGGTGATACAGAATGTTGATGACTCACATTATTTAGATGGCACACATGGGTCAGAGTTTGTTTATTTGAATATGTATCTTGAAATGCTACAAGCCGATGAGTCCGTTCTTGGTATATATTCAGATGTGGCATACCTCAGTGACTTTGCCGTGTCACCACATCCGCGCTCTCGGTTTGAAGTCTTTGGTGTAAATCAGTAGCACATCATCGAGCACGATTGACACCGTCCTTTTTTTGTACCGGACTTACCGTATAATTTGTGGCAGGATATTTATTCTTCCTTAACATCGTAAAGCGACTTCATCTATGTCATTTATCTCGCTTGAATTTTTTGCCTTTGCTCCCATTGTTGTCAGCCTATATTTTGCACTTGGGCATCGTCTACGCTGGATACTGTTGCTAGTCAGCAGTTACCTGTTTTATATCATCGGCAACGGTGGATATGTCGTTATCCTTGCGTTTTCGACCATCACCGATTATTGGATTGCACGTCGCCTTGCCCAAACAGAGGACGAAACCCAGCGCAAATTACTGGTCTCGTTGAGTATCTTTCTGAATTTATCGGTCTTATTCTTCTTCAAATATGCAGATTTTTTTGTTACTGAGATAAACACATGGGCGAATACGATGGATATGGATGTGAGCTTACCCACGTTGAACCTCATCTTGCCGATTGGGATTTCGTTCTATACCTTCCAAGCCTTGTCATATACAGTCGATGTGTATCGTCGGAAAATTGAACCAGAGAACCACCTCGGTATCTTTGCGACATTTATTGTGTTTTTCCCACAGTTGGTTGCCGGACCGATTGAACGTGCATCGAACCTACTGCCACAGTTACATCAAATCTTCACTTACGACGAAGACCGGATTGTCAGTGGTTTACGATTGATGCTATGGGGATTCTTTAAGAAAGTTGTGATTGCAGACCGCTTAGCCATCTATGTGAATACTGTCTATGCAGAACCGGAAGCCTTTTCCGGTCAAATGTTAATTGTGGCGACGGTGTTTTTTGCCTTTCAAATCTATTGTGATTTTTCTGGATATTCGGATATTGCGATTGGTGTTGCACGTATTCTGGGTATACGGCTTATGACGAACTTTCGCCAACCTTATTTTGCATTGTCGCTCCGTGACTTCTGGCGACGCTGGCATATTTCGTTATCAACGTGGTTTCGTGATTATGTTTATATCCCGCTTGGTGGCAATCGGGTCTCGCTTGGGCGCAACTTATTTAATTTGATGGTTGTGTTTGTTGTCAGTGGTTTATGGCATGGGGCGAGCTGGGCATTTATTATCTGGGGCGCAATTCACGGTGGGTTTGTTGTCATAGAGACACTCGTATCACATCGCACCCATTCTCTGAATGTGCCACAGATATTACGCCGTATCGTAGGGTTTGTTATCACGATGGTTGTGGTGGTGGTGGCTTGGGTGTTCTTCCGTGCAGACACCCTTGATGATGCTATCTATATTCTGACACATTTTCATCAGATTGATTGGGGCACACTCAATCTGATTGGTGAGGGCTTTACATTAAATGATGGTGTCATTGATGTACTACGGCTGTTTAACCCTTTCAATTGGGCATACACACGTCTCGAATTTGTGTGGGCACTGTTGATGATTGCCTTATTGTTGACAGTTGATTTTTTGCATATGCGTTATGGCTTCACAACCTTATTCAACCGCCTTCCGACCTTGATACGCTGGTCATCGTATAACCTTGTGTTAGTTATCATCGTGTTCTTTGGGGCATGGGGAAACCAGCAATTTATCTATTTCCAATTCTAAAACAAACCGAAGCTCACAATATATGTAAAGTTTGGAAAGACATTGCATTTAAATTGGCAGGCATGACACGTCATGCCCCTACGAGGATTCATATAGATTTTCGCAGGGGCATGTTCCACAACCAGCAGTATTTATTCACCTATCCGTGAGATTTCTAGCGGACAGCTAGTAAGCTGTCCCTACAATAGGCTTGTTATTCCTAGCGTAGGGACTGGCTACTGCCTGTCCGAGATTACCAAAATAAGATTTTCTCATGGTAAGGTGAATAGTTACAACCAGCAAGATAGATGATTATTTATTTCCGAAAAATTCTTATAAAGCATGTAATAAAAAAGCGAGCCATTTATTGACCCGCTTATCACTCTTGATATATCCGTAAGCTGATTACACCACGGGTTCAACGCGCACTGGCTTGACGAATCCTTTGAGGATTTTCTCCAGTGCCATCGTGTGACTGCAGACACCGCGTTGTTGGAAGAAGGATGCGGTGCTTGTCCATTTGCCATTCTCATAAGTCACTTGATGGGTCTTGTTGTAGCCTTCAAATGAGCAGTCGAATGCCACAATTGTAATGCGGTCGCTTTCGTCAGCATAGCGTTTGGCTTTCTTCACATCGCTGACAATATTCTGACCGGGAGCATACGGGACAGGTTCACGTTTAATCAGTGGCTTGAACAATTTTTCCAGCGACATAATATGCGGGCAAATCGCGTATTTTTGGAAGCCGGGGCAACTGCATGACCAGCCATCGTTACCGAGTGTCACGGTGTATGTGCTGTTATCACCACGAAATTCAACGGTCAGGCTATTAAATGTTGCGCGTTCGGGTTGGTTGGCGTATTCTTTTGCCTTCTGGATTTTGTTAATCATACTTGCGTCCATGGATGTTCCTTCCTCTATTAGAAACTAATCAGATAAAAATAAAAACGCGGTGCAACATAGTTGGGTCGCATCCGCGTTTAGGGTCGAGTTATGAGTCTATCTACAAATTTATTTGGTATCATCTTAATGATAGCCCCCGTTACTTATTGCTACTAGTTTAAGTCAACGTTAAGCCGTTGTCAAATATCTAGCGACGGATTTAACATGTTTCAAAGACGAATGTCACAAACTTATTTGGAATGATTTTATCCCGCTGAATTGTGTCAATTGCTCAATGATTTGGGTAGCATGTTGCACTCCATTTTCCTGCCGAATTTGCTCACCTAATGTCTTTGCTTTTTGACTTAGAGCAGGGCTGGATGTTGCTTGTGTGATTGCCTGCGCGAGTCTATCTGCTGTAAGTTTTTTGCGTGGAATGGATTGTGTTCCGACACCTAATTCATGGACTTTATGCCCCCAATAAGATTGGTCACCCATAAATGGCACGATGACGGTAGGGACACCTGCGCGTAATCCGGCTGCGGTTGTGCCTGCGCCTCCGTGATGTACGACTGTTGCCATACGCGGGAACAACCATGTATGTGGCATAGACGACATCATATAGACTGTGTCCGGCAAATCCGATTGACTAAGACCACCCCAACCAGACGCAATCACTCCGCGTTGACCAGACATCTTTAATGCCTCTAAAACAATTTTGGCGACATCTTCAGGATTCTTATTAAGCATACTGCCGAACCCAACATATACGGGGGCATCACCTGCATCTAAAAATCGCATGAAGTCATCTGGCGGTGTCCAATCAGACGATTCTTCCAGAAACCAATACCCTGTCACATAGTGATTGTCATGCCAGTCTGACGGTTGCGGAATAACATGGCGACTATAGCCGTACAGCACTGCATTGTCTGGCTGTCCGAGTTTGCCAAATGGACCGAATAACGGTGCACCAGACATACCCAAAATTCGCCTTGTCTCGACTTCTGATGAGCGGACACTCTGCCAGAGCATCTGTTGCATAATACGGAATGAGACGGGATTTAATAGATTGCCTAATGGTAAGCGTGGTGTGAGTGGACTAGGAAACTCACGAGTCGGTGTAATCGGGAAAACATATGCTTGAATAATGGGGATATTAAGATGTTCTGCGATGGAAAATGCGCCACCGATACCACCAAAGCCTGCCAATATATAATCTGACCGTTGCACCAAATCGGGCATCGTTTGTGCCACAAATTGCGCTTGGCGTTTCATCTCGCTACGCATCTTAGCAACTATCTTCAAGAAGTTACCATTTTCGGTAGTTGCGCGCCATTCATCACTATCGAGGATACTAGCAACACTGTAGCCTGTTGAATAGAACGCTAATCCCGCAGAGGTGACCAACTGTTCAAAGTCATCACTAGCGATGAGACGAACTTCAAAACCAGCTTCTTTAAGACCTTTTCCGAGTGCAATATACGGTTGCACATCACCACGCGACCCACCTGTTACGATTGAGATAATCATTCGGCTTCCAGCTCCAATCCGTCTATCAACATATTGACTATAAATTCTGGTAAGGTATCCCATTGTTTTTGTAGGGTCGGGTCACCCATGATATTCTGCATCATCAATCCCATGATAAGACTGGCGATGGTACTCACTGTGAGCGACACATCAATTGCCGTTATCTGCCGTTCATCCACCCACTGTTGCAAATAAGTCTCTGCGATAGCAAGTGTTGGTTGCAAAATTTGTTCGTGGTAGAGCGTTCGTAGGTCGTCGTTAACCATCATTTCCGATACAACAATCCGAAATAGCTGGAAGTCTTTATCATTGAGTGTTGTCAGGGGCAATTGAATAAATGCTGTCAAGAACGTTCTCAGGTCAGCTTGTACGAGTGTTTCCGCCATCGTCTCATCTGGCTCGACGGCTGTCCGCATTCTATCGAAGATACCTATGAGTAAGGCTGTTTTATTCTTGAAGTAGTTGTAGATTGTACCGTCGGCAATGCCTGCGACCTTAGCAATATCTTTGATTGTCGTCGGATGAAAGCCCTTATCGGCAAATACCTGTGAGGCAGCATCTAATATCTGATTGCGCCGAGCTTGCATAAGTTGTTCTTGAATTGAATCTGGCATATTACCCCAATATGAATGATTATTCATTTTATTGAATGAGTATTCATTTTAAGATATATGGGTTTCTGTATATTGTCAAGCACAAAGCTTTGTATGGATGTATTTCAATAAGTTGGCATTTTGGATTTCTCGGGCATGACACGTCATGCCCCTACACACACATCAATAATTGGTAGGGGGCTGGTGTGTCAAATCCACCATGCGCCAAGAATCTGAAATGCACCCGTTTTGTATCAAAATCTGATTCTGTCTCTATGACAAACACCGCGCTATAATCGAATCAGAATTAGATTATTAACGAGAGGATTATTACATGAGCTACGACTATATTTTGACAGATACCCCTGTTGATGGCGTGGGTGTGGTACAACTGAATCGCCCCAAAGCGTATAACGCACTCAGCAGTCCGCTATTGATGGAAGTCATGACCGCGTTACGTGAGTTTGATAATGACCCTGACATTGGGTGCATGATTCTGACGGGTAACGAAAAGGCATTTGCGGCAGGTGCAGACATCAAAGAGATGGACGGTAAAACCCAGATTGATATGTACATGGGACAATCACTGATTGAGCATCTGAACTTTACCACGCTTGGTAAACCTTTGATTGCGGCAGTGTCCGGTTTTGCGCTTGGGGGTGGCTGTGAAGTGGCGATGAGTTGTGACATGATTGTCGCGTCTGAAACTGCCCTGTTCGGTCAGCCAGAAATCAATCTCGGTATTATCCCAGGGGGTGGTGGCACACAACGCCTGACCCGTGCTGTGGGTAAAGCCCTCGCTATGGAAATCATGCTGACTGACCGTCGTTTAACTGCTGAAGAAGCCCTGCAATATGGTCTCGTCAATCGGGTCGCACCTGTCGATGAGTATATGAACGTCGCTATTGAGATTGCCCAACAGGTCGCCAAACGCTCACAAGTTGCGGTTCGTCTGACGAAAGATGCAATCAACAAAGCCTATGAAATGACCCTGCGCGAGGGGCTGGAAATGGAAAAGCGCAACTTCTATGTGTCCTTTAGCTCTGAGGACAAAGTTGAAGGGATGCGCGCCTTTATTGAAAAACGGGATGCTGAATGGAAAAACCGCTAGCACTGACACTACTCTACACATCCAATATTCGGGGGGACATCCACATGTTGCCCCGTCTTTATACCTTTATGCAGTCACTCTTGCCAGCACAACGGCAGGGCACACTTCTGCTGGATTTGGGCAATGCTTGTGCGGATGAGGTCTGGCATTGTGAGATTACACGCGGGCGGTCAACGCTGATTGTGTTGGATGGCATGGGGTATCACGTCGCCAATGTGGACAGTACACTTGACCCGATAAACCGCGCTAAAGCCGAAGACGTAGTAACAATGGGTTTGGTCTATGCAGGACGCAATTGGGCATATCACATCCCGCCTGTGACTGATGAAACGATACAAGTGACAGCCCATCCCATAGCAGACGATAACCTGCGTCTACAGATTGACCTCACCCCTGCGGATATGACCCAACTCGACAAGCGGGTTCTGCGTTTGCAGGATGTCTCTGCCGGACAGGTGGGCGTTGTGCAAGTCGATTTGACCGACAACATCCCACAGCTTGCAGGGTCAACCATTCATGACTTGCCTGCCAACACACCACCCAATCCGACCATTGTTGCCTCAGTTGAATTTGTCGAGAGTGAGGCGCGCTACTTCCAGAAGAAGCAAGACGAAAGCTAGCTCACCCTTCCTTTGTCCAGAAGGGTTCACTCAGGTATTTGTAAGCGTTATCGCAGAAGATGGTAACAATCGTACCGGATTCACCACGTTCAGCTAAGGCTTCCGCGACTTTCAGGGATGCCGTCATATTTGCCGCCGCACTAATCCCGACCAGATACCCTTCCTCACGGGCGAGACGGCGTGCCATTTCATGCGAATCTTCGGTGCGAATGCCCATATCTGCATCAGCAAAGCTTGCATCATAAATGTCAGGTTGGATAGCGGTCTCCATATGCTTCAACCCTTCCAGTCCATGAAACGGCGAATCCGGTTGAACGGAGATAATCTGTACATCATCGCTGTATTCTTTCAAGCGACGACCCGTACCCATCAGCGTACCACTTGTACCGAGTCCAGCAACAAAGTGTGTGATACTGCCCTGTGTCTGATTCCAGATTTCGATGCCTGTGCTGTAATAGTGCGCTTGCCAGTTAGCGGGATTGTTATACTGGTTGGCATAGAAGTATTTGTCGGGTTCACGTTCTGCTAATTCCCGAACCGCCTCAATCGCCCCGTCCGAGCCTTCTAGCGGGTCAGTAAATTCAAGGTCTACGCCATACGCACGCAGAATCGCAATCCGTTCAGGGCTGGCATTTTCTGGTAAGAACAGCTTGACTTGATAGCCTTTTGCTGCGCCAATCATCGCATAAGCAATGCCCGTATTCCCGCTGGTGCTATCCATGATAATTTTGTCTTTGGTCAAGCGACCATCACGTTCGGCAGTGCGGATGATATTATACGCAGGGCGGTCTTTCACACTACCGCCGGGGTTCATCCATTCGGCTTTGGCGAAGATTTGTATATCATCTGGCAGATGACTGGTCACACGCTTAAAGCTCAAGAGTGGTGTGTTACCAATCTGTCCCTCGATATCAATCGACTGTGTCTGTAATGTAGGTGGTGCTGTGAGTGTTTCAAAGTTGCGTAGTGCAGTCATGTTATCCCCTGATTCTTATCGTTATCGTGTGCCAACAAAAAAAGCCAACTGACAAAAATAAAAAGCGCGTTCGACGCTTCCCGAAACATCGGGGCGTTAACATCGCTTACGTTGCCAATTGACTTATGAAAGTCGTGTTTATGTGTTGTTCTGGCTGTTAGTTAGAAGCGGTTAACGTCCCATCTCACAACAACAGCAACAACAAAATTGTACAAACATCTGGGTCTCCAGATACATTTTATTACACAGAGAGCATAAAACCATTTATTGCATTTGTCAATTTTTGCTCCAATTATTGGACGTATCGACAGCGGAGCATCTTACCACCTGTTTATCCAACAACATGTTCGCCAATTTTAGTAGCAATAGATTTGATTCAGTATTTATTCACCTATCTGTGAGATTTACGGCGGACAGCTAGTAAGCTGTCCCTACAAAAGGCTTGTTATTCCTAGTGTAGGGACTGGCTACTGCCTGTCCGGGATTACCAAAATAGGATTTTCTCATGGTAAGGTGAATAGTTACTTGATTCATGAAATGCCATATTTTGGTTGTTCATAAGATATTTTTAAAGGTCATGTAGGGGCGACTCGGCGAGTCGCCCTTACGAAAAGCATTACAAGTTGATTTTGGCGAAGGTATTGTCCAAGCGAAGCTCAATGTGAAGCCGATAAACACCGTTGCCAGCTTCAAACCGGATATAGTTGCCTATGTTTCATCCGTCGGCTATAACCTGCTAGATGATGAGAAATATCTACAGCGCATTGAGCATCTGATGACGAGTATTGAACTGAGGCAAAGGTGGTCTTACAGATAGTGTGCGACAATATCAAGCAAATCCTGCCGTTTGAATGGACGGAACAGCATCATCACATCCAGCATTCAAGGCTTTATTCTTATCACCTGATGCTGTCACCGCAACCACAGGAATCTGCCCGAGTTGCTTATCGGACTTAAAGCGTGTTGCTGTTTCATACCCCGTCCATGTACGTACAGGCATGCGCAAATCAGTTAACACCAAATGGATAGAGTGGCGTTGTGTATACGCATATCCATCCATACCGGTATATTCAACATGAACATCATAACCTGCATAGTCTAGGTAGATTTCTAGGAGTTGTGCATTTGCCATATCATCATCAATAATGAGGATAGTTGCCATCGTTAAACCTCGATAATTTAGGGGATAATAAATGATACGCCTACTATAATGCCAATATGACTGGAAAAGATGTTAGGCGTTGTTAATGGCAAAAAGTCTAGTCAGATGGCTAGGGATTTGGCTAGGTCACTTCATCTACTTCACCTCGACATACGAAAGATAGTTTTTCTCTCGGACGCATAACGATGCATCCAACAACAAAAATCAATGGAAAACATAATATTCAAACAAGCTCTCAGGTCACTAGCGATGAACAACCTACATCGGCAAGGGTAGGAATCTATCCAAAATCGAAATCAAATCTTGTTTGTCGTAGGGGCGACGCAACACCGCATCACAGCCAGACCGTAGGGCAAGGTCACCATCGCCGACTGCGGTCAGTGCAATGACAGGGATATGAGCAGTGCTATCATTAGACTTGAGTTCTTTTGCCGTTACATAGCCTGTCCATGTATCTTGTGGCATCCGCAAATCAGTGAAAATCAAATCTGGCTCGTGGATATATGCCATATCAAATCCATCTTTTCCGGTGTGGGCAACCAACACATCTAAACGAAAGCGTTCTAGAGTTGCTTGGAGTAGATTTGCATTTTCAACATGGTCGTCAATAATTAAGATAATCGGCATTTTTCATCCCCTGCATACACTACCTGCATTTACAATTCAGCTATAGTATATACTAAATTCATAAATCGTATAATTTAGGTTTCAATTAGAGTATAATGCCGACCGTTCCCCGTGTTATCCCTCATCCTCCATTTGCTTGACCATATCAAAACGGCGTTGATAGCGTTCAACATCCGTATTAAATTCCGCACTGAGGAAGGCATCCGCTAATTTTTCGGCGAGGGCAATACCAATAATCCGCCCACCGAGGCACAACACATTCATCTTGTCGTGTTCAACGCCCTGTGCCGCGCTATACACATCATGGCAGATGGCAGCGTATATGCCGTTCATTTTGTTGGCAGCAACCGATGCCCCCACACCACTCCCACAAATCAATATGCCCCGTTCGGCTTCCCCATTCTGTATCGCTGTGCCGAGAGCTTTCGCAACATCAGGATAGTCAGCACGGGTAGCATCACTCTCAACACCGAGGTCAAGCACATCAACGCCTTGATGGGTCAGGTAGGTCAGTAGGTCTTGCTTAAGTTGAAAACCCGCATGGTCAGATGCAAGAACAATTTTCATGGTATCTCCTCATTATGCGTAATTGGGTTATAGGATTTTCTAGCAACGGCTAGCTATCTGTCAGTGGTTCTTTATCCAGTTTTCTCGTTTTGTTGGCGCACATCTAATATACTACTTTTTGACAAATATGCTTTCATAATGTGCAATAGATAGGGTAAACCATGTCGCGCATGTTGTTGCTGTTTACGTTGTTGAGTATTGTTATCGGTCTGCTATTCATTGGTGCACGGCTTGCGCTGAATAATGTGATGCCGTCTACAGTGGTTGCTTATGTCGCGCTGAGAGATGGCGACCCCGCTGTTATCATCCACGACCTGACACACGACTTCAAACACCGCATTCTGTATAACGACTTTATTGACCCGACATGGTCACCCGATGGCAAATGGGTTGCCTTCGCCGAGTTATTCCGCTATGGCAGTGACATCATCGTCAGCGATATTACCGGCTCACAGGTTCGCAATCTAACCCGTTCATCGGCACGCGCTGAGACTCCTGTCTGGTCACCCGATGGCACACGGATTGCTTTTTCCAGCAACCGAGAAGGCGATAATAACATCTATCTAGTACGTCCCGATGGTGAGGACTTACACGTAATTATTGACCATCCCGCCAGTGACCGTGAGCCAACATGGTCACCCGATAGCACACAGCTAGCCTTTAGCTCCAATCGAGGCGATGGATGGGACATCTATCTGCTGGACATTGCATCTGGAGAAGTCACACAGTTAACAACTCATAGCGCACCCGACACCATGCCGGCGTGGTCACCCGATGGCACACGGATTACATTTGCCTCCCGCCGTGATGGCACATCGTCAATCTATATGTACACACTCGCCACAGGGGAAATCGCGCCATTAGTTGTCACCGCCCATCACGATGATGAACCCGCATGGACACCTGATGGCAATGCGATTACCTTCTCGCGCTCGGTCAATACCTTACCTCGCATCATGCACTACGACCTGACAACTGGCGACCTCACACCGATGGACTTGGGCGAAACCTATACCGATTCACTGGTGTGGTTGCGGTAGTATCAACGCAATTATGTAAACTGTCACCTATTCCCCATGACATTTATCATAGGTTATGCCACAAATTAACCCGCTCGCGCTACACTCATACAGGGCTACATACCTCAAATTTCAGGCGATAGAAAACAAAAATAAATATCGGTTAAATTTAATAGTATTCGACTTGAAATAAAATTCACAAAGTTATATATTTATGTAGATTTTTGTAGATTTTTATAGATATTGGGTACAGATTACATGGGAAAACCTGCATTTCTAAATAAGAAACCACCAATGACAAAACCCTCTGCCGAAGAACGGGCACAACGTCTGACCAAACGGCAGTATGTTCGCTTTGCATTTTACAAAGTTGACCCACTGTGGCGACGTTTGTCCGGTGACGAACAAGCCGACCAAAAGCGCGAACTCTTGGAGGTCATACGTAGCTTCAATCGGCGGATGTTGTTGCGCCCCTATAGCACGATGGGCACACGCGCCGATGCCGAACTGCTCCTATGGCAAATCGCAGAAACACCCGATGTCTTCCAAGATTTGGCGAAGGCAATTATGAAGACACGCATGGGTGGCTATCTGACGATGGCATACTCCTATCTGTCACAGACCAAACGCTCCGTCTACGAGATTCGCTTTGGGGATGAGGAAGAAGCCGAAGAAGAACGTCTCGTGATTGACCCATCCGAAGCGAAATATCTGTTTGTCTATCCCTTCATCAAAACCCGTGATTGGTATCAAATGTCACAGATGGCGCGTCAGGGTGTGATGGATGAGCATATCGTCGTCGGACGTAAATACCCGTCAATTCGCTTGAATACGACTTACAGCTTCGGCATTGATGATTATGAGTTTATTGTCGCATTTGAAACGGACGAACCCAGCGACTTCCTCGACCTTGTGCAAGAACTACGCGAGACCGAATCCAGCAAATACACCTTACAAGACACCCCACTGTTCACCTGCATCAACATGCGCCTCGAAGAAGCCATTGATGCCCTCGGTGGACCCGACATTGCCGAACCGATTGATGAGGGTGTTGAGCGTGAAGTCTGGGAGGAGGTCTGTCCGATTGATGACCTCGCCCCCGGTGAGACACAGGTTGTTTATCTGGAAGGCAAGATGGTTGGATTGTTTAATATCAACGGTGAGATTCTGGCAATTAACAACCGTTGCACCCATGCACGCGGACCACTGACCGAAGGTACTATCAACGCCGAAGAATGTAGTGTGGTCTGCCCGTGGCACTATGGCAAGTTTGACATTCGCACCGGACAGCCAGTTGATGGCATTGTCCGCAAGCCTGCCGAGACCTATCAAGTTGAGGTGCGCGACGGTGTGATTTACGTCGGCACGAAGCTCGGCGGGGAATCGTAACAATCATACATTTGACGTAGGGACAAGGCATGCCTTGTCCCTACAACGATATTGACAGTTATATTTGATTAATCTGTTTTACTGTTAGACAAAAAGGACTGAGCAACACATGAGCATATACGGCGCACAGACAGCGTCAGCCCCGAAGTATCAAGACGAAGCGCGGGAATACGACGCGATTCTGGTGATGTCATTTGGTGGGCCGGAAGGACCCGATGATGTCATGCCCTTTATGGAAAATGTCACCCGTGGGCGCAATATCCCCCGCGAACGTCTGTTAGAAGTCTCTGAGCATTATCACATGTTCGATGGTGTGAGTCCCATCAATGCACAGAACCGCGCTTTGATTGCTGCATTAGAAGAAGAACTCAAAGAAAACGGTCCCGATTTGCCCATCTATTTTGGCAATCGCAATTGGCATCCGATGATTACAGACACCGTGCAACAGATGAAAGACGACGGCGTGAAACGGGCGATTGTTTTCTTCACATCGGGCTTTAGTTGTTATTCGGGTTGCCGTCAATACCGCGAAGATATTCAACGTGCAGTAGAAGCTGTTGGTGACGGTGCACCAGAATTTGATAGACTGCGCTTATTCTTCAATCATCCCGGATTTATCAATACGATGGTTGATAATGTCAAATCCGCACTCGACCAATTCCCAGAGGATAAGCGCGATAGTGTCCATATCGCATTCACGGCACACAGTATCCCAATGGGCATGGCACGCAACAGTGCATATGAGTTGCAATTGACCGAAGCCTGCAAACTCGTGGCGGGTATCCTCGGCATTGATGATTACAAGCTGGTCTATCAGAGTCGAAGCGGTCCACCACAGATGCCGTGGCTTGAACCCGACACCCTCGATTATATGGAGGAGATACACAGCAACGGTGTCGAAAATATGATTATTGCACCGATTGGATTCATCTCTGACCATATGGAAGTGATGTTCGACTTGGACACAGAAGCAGTTGAAAAAGCAGAAGAACTCGGCATGACGATGGTACGGGCAGCTACTGTCGGCACAGCAGAACCCTTCGTCAAGATGATTCGGGATTTGATTGTCGAGCGCATGACAGCAAATCCAGAACGTGCGACGTTGGGTGATATGCCAGCCAATCATGACATCTGCCCAATGAATTGTTGTCTTCCCGGAACCCGTCCGCGTCCTAAAGCGTAAAACCAATATCTACCCCCTCTAAATCTCCCCCGAAGCATCAGGGGAGACCTAATAGCCCCTCTCCATTGCAATGGGGAGGGGGTTGGGGGGAGAGGTTAAATCGTAGCACAAGAAACAATATCAACTGTTTCAATGTTAATCACCTAAGGGGTCACATGAACGTACTACTCATCGGCTTTAATTATCGGCACACACCCGTAGACATTCGTGAACAACTATTTGTAGACGAGAAGCGGGCGACGGCTCTGTTGGCGGGCATGGTTGGGCAACTGGATTGCATCAGCGAAGCCGTGATTTTGTCTACTTGTAATCGTGTTGAACTCTATTGTGTGAGCAATAATACCTTCCGTGCAGAAGACGATGTACTGACCTATCTCAGTGAGTGGTTCGAGATTGACAATGACATATTACAAGCCCATCGGTTTGTCCGTCATGACCGTGATGTCATCCAGCATTTGATGAATGTCGCTAGCGGACTCGATTCAATGATTCTCGGTGAGCCTCAAATTCTAGGACAGGTCAATCGCTCCTTAGAGTCCGCACAGAAAGTCCATGCCAGCGGAACGATTCTCAACCGGATTTTCACCGATGCCAAGCACACCGGTAAACGTGCCCGTACCGAGACTGCCATCAGTGAACATACAACATCAGTTAGTCATGTGGCGGCGCAGAAGGTCGCCAATACCCTCAGCAATATTGAGAATCCGTGTGTGGTCGTGGTGGGTGCTGGTGAGATGGCGAAGATTTCCGTGCGAGCATTGCTTAATCAGAACATCACCAACATCGTCATTTTGAACCGTACCATTGAACGGTCGCAGGCATTAGCAGAAGCATTTGGTGTGACAGCTGTTGAATGGCATCGCCTGTGGGATGAGTTATATCATGCTGATGCAGTCGTGACGGCAACGGGCGCACCCCATACGATATTGCATCGTGCCGATATAGAAAACGTGATGCAGGTGCGGAATGTCCGTGAATTGTTGATGGTTGATGTCGCTGTTCCCCGCGATATCGAGCCGACCATTGATGAACTCGATGGTGCAGTTGTCTTTGATATTGATGATTTGCAACAGGTTGTCGATGAGCATGTTGCACAACGTCAGGCTTGCATTCCACAAGTTCATAGTATAATCGAGGTAGAATTAGAGAAATGTACTGCCTGGTTAGCTGGACGAAAGGTTGTGCCTGTGATACGTGGTCTGCGTGAAAAAGTCTCCGATGTTGTTGCTGACGAATTGGAATTGGTCTTACAACGCTTGGAACATTTGCCCGAAGATGACCGCGCTATCATCGAAAAATTTGCCCATCGTGTGGTGAATAAAGTCCTGCACGAGCCGACAACCAACCTCCGTCAACATGCGACACAGGCTGACTCTGAGAATTACTCAAAGGTGGTGCGTGACCTCTTCGCACTCGACAACGTAAAAACAGCAAGGTAGCCTGACATGACACAAATCATCCGCATCGGAACACGCGGTTCAAAGCTCGCCCTATGGCAAGCGAACACTGTTGCCGACCTTATTCGCTCTTATTATGACAATGTCACTGTAGAGTTGGAAATCTTCACGACCAAAGGTGACAAAATCCTCGACAAAGCCCTGCCCGAAATCGGCGGTAAGGGACTCTTTACACAAGAATTAGAAGATGCACTCCGTAGCGAAGCGATTGATTGTGCCGTGCATAGCCTCAAAGATTTGCCGACGGAAAAGGTCGAAGGCATCTATCTGGGCGCAATCCCCGAACGCGGTGATGTTGAAGATGTACTCGTCAGCAAAAATGGCGACCTATTAGCCGACCTCCCACAAGGTGCGACCATCGGCACGAGTAGCCTCCGGCGTAAAGCTCAACTGTTGCACTATCGTAAGGACTTCAACATCATTGATATTCGTGGCAATGTCCCGACCCGTGTCGATAAGCTTCAGGCTGATGATAGCCCCTATGATGCGATTGTACTGGCAAAGGCAGGCTTAGTCCGGCTGGATATGGCAGACCATATTACGGAAACGCTATCCAACCCTGTTATGATTAATGCTCCGGCACAGGGCGCAATGGGGGTGCAATGTCGGGAAGAACCAGATTCGATGTCCTTCTTCGCCCCGCTAATGAACCTCAAAACGTGGCTATCGGTCACCGCTGAACGCGCATTCCTCAGTGCGTTGGGGGGTGGTTGTGCTTTACCTGTTGCCGCTCATGCTTATATTGAAAATAGTGTGTTGAATTTGCACGGTCGCGTCACCGCTGTCGATGGCACACAGCAGATTGACATTACAAATAAAGCGGGTCTCATCCGCGAAAGTAACATCGTGGATTCAGCATATCGGCTCGGCGCATCAACTGCTCAGCAAGCGATTGAACAGGGCGCAGGTGATATTCTGGCGATGTCGCAGGTGTAGAAAAACAAAAAGCCCCGACCTTGGGGCAAAAGGTTTCCCGACTATTTTTCCATTAGGTCATCACCGCGCTTGAGCAATTGGCTAGCTTGTTTACGATTCCCACGCTTAAATTCCATACTGCCCCACGCATGCCAGATTTTAGCATCATCAGGCACAACATCAGTGGCTTTTTTATATAAATCGGCAGCATCATCAAAATTCTTAGCACGGGTTTCATACCTTGCCCACGCTAGCAGATTATCCACATCGGCGGGGTCTTGCTCATAGATAGCTTGATATTCAGTGCGTGCTTGATTTTCCTTATCTTGCTGACTAGCTCGCTTGCGGATGGCACGTTGAATACGTTCGTGTGTGCGGGGTAAATATTTGTCATCGGGGTCTTGTTTAATACCAATTTCTACCAGCCGAAGGGCTTCATCTATATTACCCAAATCAAATTCCATCATCGCCCAAGAATCCCAGAGATAAGCATTGGTTGGACAATTGGTTGTACCCTCATTAAATAACTCACGCGCGACTGTATAATTCCGTTGTTGTTTTTCCAGTCGTGTCCACGATTGCCATAAATGTGCATCGTAAGCATTAACTGCAATCCCCCGTTGATATAACTCTCTGGCTTTATTAATGTGACCAAGCTTCGCCTCCATCCGTCCCCATGACTGCCACAGATGCACATCGGTTTTATCCGCTTTTGTACCTGTCTCAAAACAGATACGCGCTTGTTCCATATTTTCTGCATCTATCTCCATGAGTGCCCAAGCCAGCCAAATCTGAACATTATTGGGAGTAAGTTCAGCCCCTTTTTTAAACAATTCTCTCGCTGTGTCATAGTTCACTTCGTTAGCTTCCATTAATGCCCATGCCTGCCATAGCGGGGCATGAGTCGCATCGACTTGTGTGCCTTGTTGGAATAACTCCCGCGCCTTATCAATATTGCCTAAATCCGATTCCATTAATGCCCATGCCTGCCATGATGGTGCATGAGTTGAGTCGGCTTCAATTCCTTGTTGGAATAATTCTCGCGCCTTATCAACATTGCCTAAACCCGATTCCATCACTGCCCATGCTTGCCACAGATAAGTATTCATTGGATCAGCTTGGATGCCCTGTTGGAATAACTCTCGCGCCCTGTCATATTCTTTCAAATCCGATTCCATCAATGCCCATGCCTGCCACAGCGGGGCATGAATCGCATCAACTTGGATGCCCTGTTGGAATAACTCTCGCGCCCTGTCATATTCTTTCAAATCCGATTCCATCAATGCCCATGTCTGCCATAGATAAGCATTAGTTGGATCAGCTTGGGTGCCCTGTTGGAATAACTCTCGTGCCTTTTCAACATGACCTAAGCGGGCTTCCATCTTGCCCCATGCCTGCCACAGAGGGGCATGAGTTGAGTCGGCTTCAATTCCCTGTTGGAATAATTCTCGCGCCCTGTCATATTCTTTCAAGTCCGCTTCCATCAGTGCCCATGCCTGCCACAGATAGACATCAGTCGAATCGGCTTCAATTCCCTGTTGGAATAATTCTCGCGCCTTATCAATATTGCCTAAATCCGATTCCATCAATGCCCATGCCTGCCATAGATAAACATGAGTTGAGTCGGCTTCAGTGCCCTGTTGGAATAATTCTCGCGCCCTGTCATATTCTTTCAAGTCCGCTTCCATCAGTGCCCATGCCTGCCATAGCGGGGCATGAATCCCATCAGCTTGGGTGCCGTGTTGGAATAACTCTCGTGCCCGCTCAATGTTGCCTAAGCGTGCTTCCATGACTCCCCATGCCTGCCACAGTGGTCCATTCGTTACATCAACTTGGGTACCCTGTTGGAATAACTCTCGCGCCCTGTCATATTCTTTCAAGTCCGCTTCCATCAATGCCCATGCTTGCCACAGATAAGCATTAGTCGCATCCGCTTGTGCGCCCCGTTCAAAAAGCTGTCGGGCAAAATCATGATTATCTAGCTTTGTTTCCATCAGTGCCCATGCCTGCCACAGTGGTCCATTCGTTACATCAGCTTGGGTGCCCTGTTGGAATAGCTCTCGTGCCCGCTCAATGTTGCCTAAGCGTGCTTCCATGACTCCCCATGCCTGCCACAGTGGTCCATTCGTTACATCAGCTTGGGTGCCCTGTTGGAATAGCTCTCGTGCCCGCTCAATATTGCCTAAGCGTGCTTCCATGACTCCCCATGCCTGCCATAGTGGTCCATTCGTTATATCAGCTTGGGTGCCCTGTTGGAATAACTCTCGTGCCCGCTCAACGTTACCTAAATCGGCTTCCATTTTGCCCCATGTCTGCCACAGATAAACATGAGTTGAATCAGCTTGGATGCCTTGTTGGAATATTGTTCGGGCTTGTTTGTGTTTCCCTTGTTCAACATACATCATCGCCAGATTGTGAATCGCAAATCGACTGACATTATCTGTGGATTTATTCAGAAATAATTGACGCACATCAGATTCACTGAGATTATATGATTGATAATTTTGCCGAATCCGCTTGAGTATGGTCAGCGGATAATATTTATATTTTTCGTATGTTGAGCAAACAGCCATAAATATAGACACACGGTCAAGTCGTCCACCGTCAAGTTGAAAAATCACTTCGGCAAAGATAGCATGGCGCGTTTTGATTGTGTTTCGCTTTGTTATTTCCAATAAACCATGGGTCTTATCGAGGATGTCAGTAACAACGGAATTAACGCCTGTGATGTCGCGCAGTACAACGTCAGGACATTCAAACTCTAGCGTATGTGCAGCGGCAACCAGATAAATAGCATCCAATACGTTGTCCGCATTCGACCGCAACGACTGTTCCAGTTCACGCAAACTACGCTCGATATAGCGTTTGAAGTTCTCGTCCTCTTTAGATTCAATCAGCGCAATCAGTAATTGACTATCGGCATTTTTCTCGAACCGTTCAATCCGTTCACCGGGTGTCAAATCTTCCAATTCACCGAGTTCGCCAGCGTCCTCTAGTTTGTCGAGTAGTTCTTTAATTTCATTCGTACTCAGCCCACTCAGGTCAAAGGGTTTAAAATCACATAATGTTTCGAGGGTAGGTTTGTTGGCATACCATACACTTTCCCGTGCGGTTGCAATGACAGTGACATGACAGCCATTGACTTCACGGACGAAGCCTTCAATCTCCTGCATATCAAACAGGTGAATGTTATCAATGCAAATCACAATGCGCCGTATCGTTTCGAGGTCATGGAATAGGTGTCCGACCAGCGAATCACCCTTATGCCAGTAGACAACGGTATTATCTTCGTCTATCAATCGAGACGCTAAACTCCGAATCAGTGTTGACTTTCCGTCACCAGCACGTCCGGTAATCAAAGCAAATGGAATACGTCGGCTAGGTGTTTCACTCTGATGAATAAATGCAAGCAGGTCTTCTTCAAGGTCACGTTGCATATCTAAGTCGGATAGGATGTCTGACCATGTCGGCTCAGAGCCTCGGTAAAATTCATGCTGGTCGTCTTGATACCGTGCCATTCGACGGCGTTCACGTTCAAGCGTCAATCTCAAGTCTTCATAGTCTGTCGCTAGCAATTTATGCAATGTCTGCTCAAGTGACTGTATATGAATGTTAAATTCGCTGGAGAGAATACGACTCACATCAGCAATAAGATGTTGTTGACGCAACAATTCCTCAATAATCGTACTGCGAAACACACCATCATTTTTGGATTTGATAATATCATCACGGAAAATTGCATTGGCAGTCTCGATGACTTTTGTAAGTAGCTCAATCCACTGTGTCTCGCTTAGTTCATATCCTTCGATGACAAGGTAATTGCGGTCAACCAACTCTTTTGCGAGATGTTCAATAAATTTGTCGGATGTCACATGGCTGATGCTCATCGAGGCAAGTTGGCTCGACAAGGTAAATTGTAAGGTCTTGTCCACATCAAATTTAATTTCGACATCATCCGCATCAATGATATGGTCTTTCATTTGTTTGAAGGCTTTGCGAAATGCGTCCGTATAAAGTTCTTTCCATGTTTTCTGGGTTGCTTCCTGCCATGCCCATTTCACAAAGTCCCAACCCGCATTACCCGGCAATCCAAGAGCCTCGCCTGCAATGGGCAAAATATCTAGCACAGTTGTCATCAGACTTATCCTTAGCGACGTAATATCAATTTATTGTATCATTTCGTAAGCTAACAAACGCTTAAGGTAACCTCGATGTTACAATCGCACCATCAAACGTGCCTGTGCTATAATTAGCGAAGATTTGGTCAACGTGAAGGACAAGCAATGCGCTTAAAAGTAGATGGACGCTGGTTTAAAGATGAGCATGGACGCGCGCATATCTTACGCGGGGTGAACCTCAGTGGGGCAAGTAAAGTCCCGACAATACCCAACGGCGCAACCCATCTGCCGGATAGCCTCAACGAACGCGAGGACATGACCTTCATTGGGCGACCGTTCCCTCTCGACGAAGCTGACGAACACTTTGCCCGCCTCAAGCATTGGGGGCTGGATTTTCTGCGCTTTGTTGTAACGTGGGAGGCGTTAGAACACAAAGGTCCCGGTCAATATGATGAGGACTTCATAGATTACCTCGAAGCCATTTTAGAAAAAGCTTACGAATATGACATCAACATGTTTATCGACCCACATCAAGATGTGTGGAGTCGCTTTTCCGGTGGGGATGGTGCGCCAGCATGGACATTTGATGTGGTCGGCTTAGACCTCGATTGCTTCACACAGACAGGCGCGGCAATCTTACATCAAAACACAAAAGAAGAAGACTACCCGAATATGACATGGGCGACCAATTACAATAAGTTCGCTTCGATGACGATGTTCACGCTGTTCTATGGTGGGAACACTTTTGCACCTAGTCTGACCTATCAAGGCGAGACGGTTCAAGACTTTTTGCAGACCCATTATTGTAATGCCTTCGCACATCTTGCAAAGCGTATCGCACATTTACCCAATGTACTTGGCTTTGGCACGATGAACGAACCGCACAACGGCTTTATCGGTGTGCCTGATTTACGCGAAGATGGGCATGTTCTTGTCAAAGTCGGTGTATCACCAACCCCTGCCCAAGCGATGTATCTGGCAAGTGGATTTGCTCAAGAGTGTGCTGATTATCAGAGTCCACTAGGTGATTATCTGCCGGGGCAAATCACACAGACAACAATAGACCCCAAAGGCATGACTGTCTGGCAAGAAGGTTGTGAGGACATCTGGCAGGCGCAAGGTATCTGGGATATCAAAGATGGCGAACCCCGTCTACTCCGTCCAGCACATTTTGCCCGCATCAATGGCGAGATAGTCGATTTCAACGAAGGTTACCTCAAGCCGTTTACTGAGAAATTCCGTGATGCGATTCATGCCGTCATGCCAGAAGCGCATATCTTTGTCGAAGCCGAGCCATTTGAACCCCCGCCAACCTATGAGAATAGTGATAAGCTAGTGTTCGCGCCACACTTTTATGAAGGCATTACGCTATTTACGAAGCGTTTCAGCAAACGGGTTACAGTCGATTTGGAGACCTTTCGCCCGCTGCTGGGAGCAACATCCATCGAGAATTATATGGAGCGTCGCCTCGGCAAGTTCCGTCAGTTTGCGGATGAACACATGGGTGATGTTCCGGTCTTAATTGGCGAATTTGGTATTCCCTTTGACCTCAATTATAAGTACGCTTACGAGACAGGTGATTTCTCGTTACATGCGGTCGCATTGCACAATTATTATCAGGCAATGGATGACCACCTGTTCCACTATACACAGTGGAATTACACGCCCGATAACACCAACGAACACGGGGATTTGTGGAATCGAGAAGACCTGTCAATATTTAGTCGAGACCAACAAACAGACCCATCAGACATCAATTCTGGAGGAAGAGCTTTGTCCGCAGTAGTACGCCCTTACGCAAAGAAAGTCGCCGGAGAACCACTCAATATGCGCTTCGATCCGGTCAAAGGTATCTTCACATTTAGTTTCCGTCATGATCCTGACATCACTGAACCGACTGAAATTTTTGTGCCGAACACACAATTTCCGGCAGGGTATCGTGTCGAAGTCACCGACGGTGAATATGAAATCAAACGGGATGAGCAACTGGTTATCTATCGCCACACCGATAAAGACATCCCACATATGGTGCGTGTCATCTCGAATACACCACCCCCGCCCGAACTCACACCCTATGGCAAAATGGCAATCATCGCAGGGATTGTGTTGTTTGTTCTGTTGCTACTCAGTGGTGGGAACAAGAAGAAAAAAGACGATAGTGCATAGTGGAAACCCTGCCAATGTGTAGATTCCGCTATAAACGATGGATATAAACATGAAGGACGAAACATGGCAGATACACCCGAACTGATGCGCGCGGTCGCCATCGAAAAAAACGGAAAACCCAAAGTCTTAAAATATGTCGATATGAAGACCCCTGTCCCCAATGCCGAAGAAGTCTTGGTCAAGATTCATGCGACTTCGGTTAACCCGATTGACAGGCTCTATCGCTCAGGACGCTTCATCATCCGCAAGCCCATGCCCCATGTCCTCGGTGCAGACCTCGCTGGTGAAATTATCGAAGTGGGTGACGATGTCAAAGGCTGGAACATTGGTGACCGTGTGACCGCTACGTTTGAAACACTTGGACGCGAACGGGATGGTAGTTATGCCGAATATGCGACCGTGCCTGTCGAGGAGTTAGTCAAGCTACCCGATGACCTCGATTATCAAACCGCAATGAGTGGCGGTGCATCCTTCATGAGTGCGTGGGTTGCGCTGATGACCAACGGCAAACTCAAAAAATCCGACGTTGTGGTTATTGATTCTGCTGACAGTAGCATCGGGATTGCAGCGGTACAGATTGCGCGGGGCAAAGGTTCAACCGTCATTGCGATTAGTAAAGAAGAATACGCCGGACAACTGCGCGAACTTGGTGCAAACATTGTGCTGGATGAACGTGGCAGTGACCTTGTGCGTCAGGTCAAAGTGGCAACAGACGAACAGGGCGCGACGCTGGCGTTACACCTCGATGAGAAGGATAATCTGCAAACCCTCATTGATATGCTCGATGACAAAGGGAGGGTTGTACTCGGCAATGCGCTCAAGACCACCGAAGTTAAGCTCAATGGTATCGACCTCTATCTGCGCAATATCAGCTTGTTGGGGTCATATGATGCCGTCAAAGCCAAAGACCATGACAGCATTCTAGCAGACTTCGCCAAAGGTAAATATCAGCCTGCGATACATGCAGTCATGCCACTCAGTCAAGCACGAGAAGCCCATGAGCAAGTCGAAAAAGGCGAAACCTTCGGCAAGGTCATACTCGTTCCCGATTCCATTCTGAATGCGACTGCCAAACCTGAGGGCTGGATACCGATTGAGTAGATTTTCCCCAAATGCCAAACATCCCATAACGAGATGGGATGCTTGGTATATCGGGGAAGCCTGTAGATGTCTGGTTCGATGTGGGGGCATTAAACCTAGACGGTCTTTACTCTAACACATCTATCCGACTGAAAAACGACGGAAGCCCTACGCACACCCTACGCTCCGGTTAGAATCTCACAGATAACATATCCAGTGACCAACAGATTTCACTAGTAAGCCGATGAAAAAATTAGATAAAGATTGGCGGATGAACACGCGGGTTCATCCCTACGAAAAACGGCGAGAATCTTGTAGGGACAATGCCTGCATTGTCCGCAGACCAGCAAAATATGTGATTATTTATTTCTGAAAACATACCAGATATTACAAATAGTAACCCTCAGAAAGAAATTGCATATAGACTAGCGGGCATGACACATCATGCCCCTACGAAATTACGGAAACCTCGCACATGAACAACACCTACCCGCTTTAAGCCAACATAAAATTAACGCTATCACAACATAGCAATAGGCAACCAATCACCTATAAAATGTGTTTATCCCAAATTTTCCAGTCGATTAGTGTGAAAATATCCCAAATATGTTGGGATATAAACTAAAGTATTAATCAACTTATCCCAAACCCTTCTCCAATATAACCCAATATCCCAAGCTTATTCATCAGACGAAATGCACCCTGTAATAAAACCTGTTCAAAACTTTGAACAGCCTTATCAAAAACCTGTTCAAAACCTGTTCAAAACTTTGAACAGTCTCCGGTCATAAGGGGTCAGCTTGTTCAAAACTTTGTAATGAACTGCGCAATTGTTCAAAACTTTTGCACAGATTGTTCAAACTGTTCAAAAGTCGGTGAGTTTTGAACAGTTTCCTGTTCAAAACTTTTTTCCCAAGTAACCCAAATGAGTTTTTGATTTTGGGAAAACTGCCCCTTGATTGAGGGTGTTTTTGGGAAAGGCTTGGGTTATATTACCCAAATTACAACTTTTGTTACAAAATTTTGAACAGTTTGAACAGCCCCTACTACTAAAGCTACTAATTAAACAATATAAAACTCTTATGAAAATTCTTTTAAAGTCTGCCTCCACATGCCTAAATTCTTAGCAAGGATTCCAAGACAGTGATACAATTTAGCATACCGGAACAATTAAGGACTGAATGGTCAATGACTGAATTAACACCCGAACAAGAAATTGCTCAATTAAAGAACAAAGTTAAAATTCTCACCAAACTCGCCGAAATTAGTGAATCCCTTAATTCGCGTGTACATCTCGAACCATTACTCAATCACATTATGCAAGTTGCAGTCGAGATTACGGAATCTGAGGCGGCATCGGTTTTATTGTGGAATGCAAAGACACATCAACTTTTTTTTGCAGCATCCACCAGCGAAAGTGCCGACGAACTCATTGGCAAGCCTGTGCCGATGGATAGCATTGCCGGTACGGTATTGATGCAAAATAAGATTATTCAAGTGGATAATGCCCGCAACGACCCCCGTCACTATGACCAAGTTGATGAAGATGTTGAGTTTATCACGCGCTCACTGTTAACTGTCCCGATGACCTATAAAGATAGGGTGATTGGAGTAGTGCAGGCTCTTAACAAGCGTCAATTGCCGTGGACACAAGATGACCGTCATTATTTGGAAATTCTTTCATCACAAGCAGCCGTTGCGATTGAAGGGGCACAACTGGTGATGGAACTGCGTCGTGCCAATGAAGACCTGAAAGAAGTTGATAAACTCAAAAACGACTTCATTGCTATCGCCTCTCACGAATTGCGGACTCCACTCGGTGTGATTATGGGATATGCCAGCTTCTTACAAGAGGAAACCGTTAACGACCCAGAAGCCGCTGAACATGCCAATAAAGTGATGGAAAGTGCGTTGAAGTTACGCCAAATTATTGAAGATATGGTCAACCTGCGTTACCTAAAGCAGAACCAACAAGATCTCATGCGAGAAAGTAAGACGATTGCACAGGTTCTTGAAGAAATCGAAAAAGTCACGATGCAGATGATTGATGTCAACCATCATGATTTTAAAGTGGTGTTGCCTGACCATATGCCAACGGTGAGTGTCGATATTAAACGACTGTCTATGGCAGTGAATAACCTTGTGAATAATGCGGTTGCATTTACGCCTCCCGGTGGGGGTATCACCATTAAAGCGGATGTTGACCGTAGCGAAGTTACGGTGAGTGTGACTGATACCGGTGTTGGGCTGGAGAAAAACCAGCTCGATAAAATCTTCAAAGAGTTCTATCAAGTGGAAGATTATATGACCCGTCATCATGGTGGGCTGGGTATTGGTCTGAGCATTACCCGCGCTATTATCGAAGCACATGGCGGGCGCATCTGGGCAGAAAGTGATGGCAAGGGTAAAGGCGCGAGCTTTAAGTTCACGTTACCAATTATAAAAGGTGGGTGATGTTTTACAAAAGTTTCCGTGATTTGTCGGGATGGGATTCTTCCCGTCCGCCAATGTATAGGCAATTTTTCGAGACATCATAACTAGTGGCATACTATTAAAAGGGATAGGAGAACTCATATGGCTGTTTCATTTAAATGGTTAGGACATTCAGCGTATTCTATAGACATAGACGGACACGCCGTTTTGATTGACCCCTTCTTGACGGGGAATCCATTGGCAGTATCATCGCCTGATGATATTGATGCCGAAGTCATTTTGATGACACATGCTCATGGTGACCATGTCGGCGATAGTGTCGCCATTGCCCAACGGACGGGCGCGACTGTGGTCTGTAACTTCGAGATGGGCAACTGGTACAGCGACCAAGGTGTCGAAAATGTCTTTCAGGGTAATCCCGGCGGAACGTATCGTAACGAGTGGATGGATGCCAAATGGACAATCGCGTTTCATAGTTCATCCTTCCCCGACGGCACATATGGTGGTCAGCCGAATGGGTTTGTGATTCGAGGTGGCGGTAAAACCCTGTATCACGCGGGTGATACGAACTTGTTTAGTGATATGTCCTTAATTGGGGATGAAGGGCTAGATGTGGCGTTTTTACCGATTGGTGATGTCTTTACGATGGGCATTGAAGATTCTGTTAAAGCGACCAAGCTACTGCAACCTAAATATGTTGTGCCGATGCACTACAATACCTTCCCGCCGATTCAGCAAAATGTCACTGATTGGGCTAAATTGATTCACCGCGAGACCAAAGCCCAACCGATTATTGTTGACCCCGATGGTGTCTTCACTGTGGAATAACCTCTTAGATTGTTGAGCGATATACAAGGGCGTACACATCTTCTGTGCGCCCAATAAGCTATCATCCCAATAACAGCGTAATGAAATGATATTGGTTATCATCAATTGATGATGCGTATGTGATTTGTACGTATTGGAATTTGATTATGAGGGGTACCACTGCCCCATCAGGTGGGAGTCAAGGGAGAGAAGGAGCAGTGGTGTCTCGGTTGATGCTTAAATAATGCCATGGGGTTGTTATCGGAATATGTGCAAAATGTAAATGATTTGCAAATTCATCGCCTGCTTGCTATATATCGAAATCTGATATATAGTATTTCTATGTATGAAATGAGGGTTTCGTGATGATTGACACGACTGTAATTGATGTGATTGTGAGTGTTGTGTTTCTTATCTCGATATGGATACTAACGGTACAACAGTTCTTTACCGAAGCGGGGCTGCATCCTATAGTAGGTTGTGGCGTACCACTCATTTCGTTCCTCTTGGTGTTTGTCGTGTTATATCCTGTTCGGTATGTGGTGGCAGGCGGTGTTGTCGGACTTGTTGCGCTAAGCTTCTTGTATCGTTATCTGGTGTATCATCGTCCCAAAGTGCAATATAATCACCTTGTCAACACATATTATGGCGAGGCATTGCGTTCATATCTCTCAGATTATGAGATTGTGCCGATTACTGCATATGCTATCCAAGCTGACGAAGCCGATGACAAATCTGACTATGTGTGTCTCTTTATCGAACCCGATATTTTTGCTCAACACATTGCAGATGCTCAACATGTTATCTGTCGTTGGGTATATATTGAGATGCCTGCCATGCCAGCGATATCGCGCTATCAAAACAACAAACATCATATCGTAGATGGGCGAAATCACAAACCACAGTTATTCATTACACTCGTCGTTGAATCTGAATCGGAGCAACCTATTGCTATTCCGCTATCCGTCGGTAGCCAAAATGATGATGGGGTCACCTACTATCCCAACTATCTGTGGACTTTAACATTAAAACATGTCAATCGCCCTAACACATCGGTGAAACTCTATGGCGTTGATAAGGGAACAATCAACAAAGTCAGGCGGCAGTCTCTGCAAATCAATTATTTTATGGAGCATACTTCAGACGCACCTCATTTAACCATTACCACACCACAACTCGATGAATCGCGTATCAGATATGGGACTGAGCGGGACAATCCTCAGAAGCCCAAGAAGAACTTCATACCAACATTCCATATCTACATCAACCCACGTTTGGGTGGCGCAGTCGAGGTCGCACACAACATCAGGATATAACGATTGTTATAAGTTTTTCATAGTCGCTTATGTGGGTATCCGGTATAATAAAAGTTCACTTAGGCAACACATAGATAAGGTACATCATCACATGGCAATCAAGGTTGACTGGGGCAATGACCAGCATACAGTTGTGCAGTATGACATCAAGGGCAAATGGACGTGGCTTGAATTAGAAGCTGGACTACAACAGAGCATTATCATGACGATGGAAGTACCACAGACTGTTCATGAAATTTATGACCTGACCTATAGCCAACCGTTCCCCGAAAATAGCCTTGAGTTCTGGCGTAATGCGTTACGAGTCATGCCGGACAATCGCGGACATATGGTCTTTGTTGGTACCGATGCCGAAGTTGCTAAACTGCTGACAACGCTTAGCCGGATGTACCCTGCTTATTCTGACCATCTCCACACAGTCGAGAGCTTACGTCAAGCGCATAAACTTTTGCAATATCTGGAATCTAAAAACGGCATTGCCTAAAGCTGGAAACGTCCGATGCGGTCAAGTCCGGCGTAGTCTTGTAGAATGTCACAGTCCACATCAAATTGCTCACGTACCAATGCTTTGAGTGCATCGCCTTGTTCCGCGCCAATCTCCAACAGAATCCATGCCCCATCCCGACAGACCTCAGGCAGTTGCACAAATAATTCGCGGATAAAATCCAACCCATCCGCGCCCCCGTCCAACGCCATATGCGGTTCGTGTTTGCTGACCGCCAATGTTGCCATCTCGTCCGTGCGAATATAGGGCAAGTTCGCCATCAGCAAATCGACGTTAATTGTGTGGTCAATCAGCGGTTGTGCCAGATTGCCGTGATAGGTCGTTATGCTGACATAATTCTCTTGGATATTTTGTGTGGCAACCGCTAAAGCCTGCTCACTAAGGTCAACCGCATAGACACGGCTTTGTGGCATATGTTTGGCAAAGGTGATGGCTAACACACCACTGCCTGTGCCGATGTCAGCAACGGTGCAATCGGGTGTCGCTTTCATCAAGCGTAAGGCATCTTCTAGCAGGAGTTCGGTTTCTGGGCGCGGAATCAATACATCGGGTGTGACGGTCAACTCAATATCATAGAAGCCCTTTTTACCGACGATATATGCGATGGGTTCACCACCTGCCCGCCGTTTAATCAGTGCCTCAAATTGGTTTACCTGCTCGGGGGATAAGGTCTCATCATCGTGCGCGAACAGATACGACCTTTCGACATTTAACACAAAACATAGCAACACCTGCGCGTCAAGTGAAGCGGTGTCGGATTGGGTCAGTTGTGCTTTGGCACGGGTGAGGGTATTACGAATGGTGGGCATATTTTTTACCCCTCTTCCGCATATAAAACATTGGGGCGGATCTGAGTTCCGCCCCTACGACTATTGTCATTGCATTGTGTAGGGACGTGATGCATCATGTCCCTACGTTTAATTTTAAATATTGATTTGTTAATGATAGGGACAAGGCATGCTTTGTCCCTACTGGTATCACTAGATGACATGACTTATTCCACACCACCTGCAGCCAGCATTTCGGCTTGTTCTTGTGTGGCAAGTTGGTCGATGAAGGTGTCAATATCGCCGTCCATAACCGTAGGTAGATTGTAATTGCTGTAGCCGATGCGATGGTCGGTGACACGTCCCTGTGGATAATTGTAGGTACGGATTTTCTCGGAGCGGTCACCACTACCGACCTGCCCGCGACGTTCTTCTTCGCGTTCGGAACGTTGCCGTTCGACTTCGGCTTCATACAGACGCGCAACCAAAACCTGCTTAGCACGTTCTTTGTTCTGCAACTGACTGCGTTCATCCTGCATTTCGACGACGATGCCTGTCGGTTTATGTATCATCCGCACCGCAGAGTCGGTTGTGTTAACGGACTGTCCACCTGCACCCCGCGCACGGAACACCTGCACCTCGACATCTGCCATGTTCAATTGCACATCAACATCGTCCATTTCCGCGAGGACAGCGACGGTTGCTGTACTGGTATGGATACGCCCCTGACTTTCGGTGGCAGGCACACGTTGCACCCGATGCACACCACTTTCATATTTCAGACGACTAAATGCGCCGTCGCCTTTAATCTGGAAGGTGATGTTTTTGTAAACGCCGTTACCTTGTTCGTTGATGTCCAGCGGTTCGACTTTCCACTTGTTGCCCTCGGCATAACGGGTGTACATCCGCAATAGGTCACCCGCGAAGATACCGGCTTCGTCACCGCCAGCCCCTGCACGGATTTCGACAATCACGTTTTTGCTGTCGCGTGGGTCTTTTGGCAGGAGCATATACTTGAGCTTTTCGAGCAAGTCTTCGGTGCTTCCCTCCAGCTCATCGACCTCCATCTGTGCCATTTCTTTCATCTCGGGGTCGTCAGTAGAAAACAGCAACTCCTTTGCTCCGTCCAGTTCTTCAGCTTGCTTTTGATAGGTGCGATAGGCGGTCACAATGTCTTGCAAGTCCGAGCGTTCTTTTGCTAGTTCGGCAACTTTTTCATAATCTTGTGCAATTTCAGGGTCGCCCATCATTCTTTCAAGTTCGACGTAACGGGCTTCTACTTCAGCTAATTTTTCGAGCATGGTCATTCCTCAGTTTAAGTCTGCTTATGTGGGTTCGTTTCGGGTTGGGTATCGAGTACGCAAAAATCACAGCGTCCGGCAAGTGACCTGTGGAGTATGTGTTGGGGATGCTAGAGCGCGTCTAGCCGTTTGATGTCGTGTTGTGTTTTCATAGCTATATTATAGAGTTGAACGTCAAAAGTTGAAAGTAGAAAGTTATGAGTTGTAAGTGTTGGATTTAACTGTAAAGCTTAACTCTTAAGCGGAGAAATAATAAACTTTACAAAATCATTGCCTATGGTAGTTGTGCGGGATTTGAGTACAGTTCGACCAGTAGACATGACACCACCTATGCTAGCATTCTGAACAAGATTTCTGTTATATAAATCTCTGACCAATGATTGATAGATTGCTTTTTTACCTTTAAATTCAGGCATAGATTTCTCTAGTATTTCGTCTATTGAAGTAAAGGGAAAGCTTGAATCAGTAACCGGTATTTCATGTCTTGTTGCCCAGTCTTCAGGATTATATAGAAATTTTAGTAATCGAATATGAGATACCGTTAAAATATCTATATAATTTAAAAACATTGTCGCAATATCTTCTTCAGGACTATTACCACTGGCAATGTTTAACAATCCAGCTTGTAGCATTCGCAATTTTTCATCACGATGATGACGAACAGCAATTTGACTTGCTTGTAAGGTAGCACTAATGAATTCATCATTATCTGATAATTCTTCTAACTTGAAACCATCAACCTGATTTTGTAGTTGTACTAGATTTTCAACTAGTGTTTGAATCCATTCATCGCGACGTTTTTCCAATGGCGGAGTAATAATCAGATTGAACACCTCTGCACCAACACCACCGATTGCAGGCACTGTCGCAATAACACCTTTCAATATCGCGTATGCGACATCATGGGTATTTGATTGAGGTGGTTCTAAAGTGTTGTTTTCTTCCATCTGAAAATCCAATTTATATTTATGAAATTAGGTCTATTATATAAATTGTTTGTAAACATAGTATTAGAACATTGCCATAGCAATTAACTCATAATTCTACGTGACACAATCATTGACTGTGATGACTCTGAAATGAGCGTGCTATCCCAACTACCATAAGACTCGACAATCTCGAAGCCGTTATAATACTGAAAATACAAATACCGTTTGTAATGCTGAATCTATGTGAGTATGTCATAGCAAGGCTTCGTCATGATATCTAACAATTTGAACATCAAAAGTTGAAAGTAGAAAGTTACGAGAGGGGAACATCTGTCTCATTCGGTAAATTCGACTCTGTCTGCTAGAAGCCCAAGACCTGCAACTCTAATCGTAATGGGCTTCGATATTTTACCAACAATGTCCTGACTAGGGTAAACGCATTTGTATTCTTAACACAACCTCTTTTTACATTTGAACTGTTGAAAGCTTTTATAACCACAGAGGCACAAAGGACGCAGAGAAATACGGAAGAAATAAGGTGAAGATTGCACGAATTTGCTCGTCATTCATTTCTTTCCTCTGTGAGCTCGGTGTCTCGGTGGTGAAAAATATGTTAAGGCATTGTTGATTCAATGCGATTCTTTCCATATGCAATTGCCCTAGTCGATATTTAGGGCAAATGCTCACCTGCGTTAACATGAATCAGTGTGCCTGTCAGAAAGTCTTCCTCGCACAAGTAGACCACCGCGCGCCCGACATCTTCAGCAGACCCCGTCGCGTTTAAGGGATTGCTCTCGCCGACCTTCGCCCATTCTTCATCGGACATAGGTCGTCCAGCAGGTTTCATCACGGGACCTGGAACAATCGCATTAACCCGAATCGCCGGACCCAATGTCAGTGCGCTGACCTGTGTCAACATCCACAATGCTGATTTGCTGATGCCATGATGTGAATATGCTTCCCATGGTCCATCCACGCCAGCATCACAGATATTCACAATCGCACCACCGGGGACAGCGTTGTTTTCCATCACCTTGACGGCTTTTTGCGTAATCAAAAACGGCGCACGTAAGTTGACATTCATCGTCAAATCCCAATCTTCCAGCGACACATCCATTAACGTGCGCTGTTGGAAGACCGACGCACTGTTGATGACAATATCCAAGCGTCCGAACTTTTCATGAATCGTCTCGAATATCTTGTCAATCTCATCGGGTTGGGTCACATCTGCCTGAATATCAAATGCGTCAACACCATGTGATTTAATATCATGGAGGGTATCACGCACCTGTGATGGGTCTGAGCTGTTGTAATGCACCATGATATGCACCCCGCTTTTGGCAAGTTCGAGTGCAATGGCACGTCCGACCCGTTGTGCTGACCCTGTGACGAGTGCCACCTTATCCTTCAATTCAATTCGCATCAAGTTTCTCCTGTCCGGTATGCTCCTCAATCATAGCGAAGAATGGCGCGTTCGGCAAAAGATGTAGCGAAGTTTTAACGCATTACTCAATCTGACTGCCATGCGACAACTGAATAGTCATTCAAGAAAGTATCGGTGTACTGTATCCACTGGTTTGTCGCAATATCATATATAACAAGTTGATTATCATATACACCTGCAACCTGTGTACTATCTTGCGACCATGTAATGTCACTTCTTGCTCGTAATTGGCAAAGGTTAGTAATATGACGGTTGTCAATATCTACGAGATGAAGCCCTGCACTTTGGATTGCACGACCATTTTCATTCTCGGTTAGCTTGAGCAACTCTGTTAGAAAGTATTTCCCTGATGGTGACCAGTTCAAATATCCAAGAAAACCACTAAAGTTTGACACCAAAAATGACAGCTCATGAGCACTAATTACCGGAATCATCCTATCTTCAGCAATGTTATAGAGAATCAATTGGGTTAGGTCAGTTTCATTATCAATTGACTGTTCAAGCAGTAGATAATCTGATGTCGGCGACCATAGACCTTGTGTAGATTCATCAAGTAAGCTCATGCCGGATGTTGCAAAGCGACGATAGATTTCATCTGTTTTAGATGACTGAATAACAATCCATGATTCATCTGTATCATTATCAAATTCATAGGTGACTTGCCACTGCAAATCAGGCGAAACACGGGTTGGATTGATGGGGAATACATTTTTAATTTGCCAGCTCGTCCATTCGCTAATGTTGCCAGTCATTGTATCGACAACTGCAATCCCACTCCCATCATCAAATGCAGGGTCAACTTTATGATAGATAAAGTGGGTATTATCGATCCATGTCGGGCGAGATACATTGTATCGGGTGTGATGGCTTAGCTCAGAATTTGACCAGTTCAAATTATAAACTGTATGTGGATCTGTGTGCGTAATCGCATGAATCTGAATAAGTCCAGCAAAATTATAAATTCCTGTACAACTCTGGGTACTACAACTTCCTGAGCCGTAAACAGTAACATACCAGTTTGCATCAGGCGAAATTGAACTTGAAATGTGTTCACGATTTGATTGAGAAAATGACATCACTCTTGGTGTTTCCCACTTCGCATTGAAGCCATGAATACCAAAGTGTCCGCGCATGATGATTGTGCCACGCCAATCGTTTTCATTAGAAACGATTACATTTTGTGTTGGACAATTTTCTTGATAATGCCACTCATCATCAACTGGAAACGAAACATCATTTGATTGTGCATCAACGAATAGAACCATGGCAAAATAAATTACTAGTATCATCAAGATATGTTTCAATGTAATGCTCCCATTTTGTATCAGCCTATTAATGATACTCTATTAAACAACCAATTCCCGATTACGATATTCGCGGTAGAGTGCCATCCACTCCTTATCATGTTCTTGTATCAATTGTTCGGCACGCTGAACGAGGTCGATATTGCCCATGTAAATCGGGGTGCGCTGATGCAGGGTATGGGGGCGAATGTTCAGAATATTGCCGATACCATCTGATGCGTATCCACCAGCTTGCTCATTAATAAATGCCATCGCCTGCGCCTCATACATCAAGCGGATTTTGCCATAGGGTTTTTGGCGATTTTCGAGTGTGCCTGGGTAGTAGAATATCCCACCCTTGAGCAAATTCCGGTGGAAGTCTGCCACCATTGAGCCAATATACCGTTGCTTGAGGGGTTCACCTGTGCCGTCTAAGCCTTGTAATTCATGGGTAAAGCGACGGACACCCTCTGTCCAATGTTTCTCGATGCCATGATTGGTGCTGTAGTATTGGGCTGTATCGGGAATGCGAATATTAGGATGGCTGAGGATAAATTCACCGACCCCTAAATCAAGCGTGAAGCCGTGTACACCCTGTCCGGTTGTATACACCATCATCGTACTACTGCCATATATCACATAGCCCGCCGCAACCAGACGTTTGCCCTCTTGCAAGACATCCTCGATTGTGCCTTTTTCGCCTTTGGTGAACTTGCGGTGAATCGCAAAAATCGTGCCGACGGACACATTCACATCAATATTGGATGAGCCATCCAGCGGGTCATAAAGTAGAACGTAATTGCCTGTGTCGAACTCAACTGGAATTTCGATAAGGTCGTCATGTTCTTCGGAGACCATCGCCGCCACCCGTCCGGTATGGTCATTCATGCGGAAGATGATGTCATCAGCGAACATGTCCAACTTCTGTTGACGCTCTCCTGATGAATTACTGGATTGGGTCGCACCAAGAATATCTGTTAAGCCAGCCCGATTTGTCTCGCGGGAGATAAGCTTGGCAGCCAATGCGATGTCCTGCAACATCTTGGTAAATGTGCCTGTGGCATGCGGATGTTGCTTCTGTGTGTCTTGAATATGACGCTCGATTGTGACCAGCTTATCCATTGATTTGACCTCATATAATAGGTGAATTTCACTCATGCTAACGCTTGCTATCGTTCACCGCAAGTGAGGTCTGTCAGGTATTATGACGTTAAACGTTTCAAAGTTAAAAATTGCAGGTCACCAGTCAAAATGTACTGGATAGAAACATGATTTATTGCTTGTGTAGGTACAAGGCATACCCTGTACCTACGGTAAAATCATTACATCTTTCTTCGTGGCTGTTTATATTGTGCAACGGTTTCAAAAATCGGTATACGAAACGCTTACACATGCACAATTGGAGTATGCAGGCTGATTTCGTGGTTGGTGGTGGCAAGGTCGTCGTATCCCAAATCATGAATACTACGCTTGCCACACATCCGCGCAAACTCGACAATCTGCTCGGTCATCGCCTCGAAGTAATTGACCAGACGTGTCTTCGATGATTCGACATCAAAGCGGGCGCGTAAGTCCATCCGCTGGGTCGCAATGCCAACCGGACAGTTATTACTGCTACAAGCACGATATTGCTGACACCCGATTGCCATCATAGCTGCTGTCGCTAATGCCACGGCATCAGCACCTAATGCCAACGCCTTCGCTACATCGGCACTGGTACGGAAGCCCCCCGTCACAATCAAGCTGACATCCGTATGACCGTGGTCGTCTAGCCACTTCCGCGCACGAGGAAGCGCAAACACCGTTGGCACACAGATATTATCTTTAACATGTTTACCCGCTGCACCTGTCCCGCCTGCACGCCCATCAAGCGTAATCCAATCCACATCCAACTCGACAGCAGCAGCGAGGTCAGCTTCGATGCGACTGGCTGCAAACTTGATACCGATTGGGATATTGGGATTGACTGAACGAATCCATGCGATGCGCTCTTTCATATCAGCAAGGCTGTTGATGTCACGGAAGCGGGCAGGACTGCGCGCCTCTTGTCCTTCATCTAGCCCCCGTGCTTTGGCGATGTCACCTTTCACCTTATGTGCTGGTAACAACCCACCGAGTCCGGCTTTGGCACTTTGCCCCATCTTAATCTCGATGCCGTCTGCTTGTGCGATGTTTTCTTCTGTCCAGCCAAAGTAACCCGATGCCATCTCGAAGACATACTGTCCGGCGGCTTCGCGTGATTCGGGTAACATCCCACCTTCACCCGAACACATCATCGTGCCAAATTCCGCTGTGCCTTTTGCCAGAGCAACCTTTGCCTCTTTGCTCAACGCGCCGAAGCTCATATGGCTGACAAAAATCGGCGAACTCAGTTTGAGGGGTTTGTCGCGTTTGGTGCCGATGATTGTCTCTGTGTTGACTTCTTCATCGTCAAGTAATGGCAGAACTGCCAGTTGCCCCGGTAAGAAATACAAATCGCCAAAATCTGCATAATCGCGCTTTTCACTTGCCATTGGCTCAACAAATTCGCGTGTGCCTTTGGAATACCCATGAATATCGTGCATCTCGTGTTCGAGCGGGTCATGACGGCGTGTCCACAAACCGAGATATTCACTCTCGAAGTAGGGCTTTGGTGGGACTGCATCGGCATCAATCTCCACCCGACCATCAACCACCTGCACCGGATAAGTCGCTACTTTTTCTTTGGCATCATAACGGCTCACACCTGTCTTGACATCATAATCCCATTGATGCAGGGGACAAATTACATTCGGACCATCCATATGCCCGTCACCGAGTTGCCCACCACGATGAATACATTCATTATCCAGTGCATAAAAATCGCCCTCATATTTATAGAGTGCGATGTCCCGTTCATTCACAAAGACGGTTGTGCCTTTGCTTTCTTCGAGTTGATCAACTTTTAGAACTTCCACCCATGTTGCCATAATTGCATTCCCTTTTTGGACTTGATGATACAGTTGACTTTAACGTATTCTGTCGAGAGTGCAAGCGAATTGCGTGAGTTTAATTGTATTTCACAATCTATCCAATCAGAAATCGCCAAGATGCCAAGTCCAATGATATGGAGCTTATTGCTGGTCTGTGGATTATCCGCTTCAGCATATGTGGAATATTGAGCTGAGTGGCTTCTGCCCGCAGTTACAAAGGGGAAATGCTTAACTTAATGCGTGTGCACGGAAGTGTGCCACTACGAAACATAGCGAAATTCCTTGGATAGCCATCAAGATGTTTCGATTTGCCCGTTAACCACATTCAAGACTTGGGCGCGGTTGAGGAAGCTATCCGTAAAAATCTCCAGCTCGGTGGTGGTGACGAGTGTCTGCGCTTTGCCGTCCAACTGTTCCAACAAGAAAGCACGGCGTTTACTATCTAGCTCAGCGACAACTTCATCTAACAGAAACAGTGGATATTCGCCAATGCGGTCACGCATCCATTGCAATTCGGCAAACTTGAGTGCCATCACAGCTGTTCGTGCCTGTCCGCGACTACCATATAACCCGCTATCACGCTCATTGATATACATCCGCAGTTCATCCCGATGTGGTCCTGATAGTGTCATCCCGCGCTGAATTGACTCACGGCGTTCGGCTAGCAGATGTTGCAGAAACTGTGGCTTAATCTGTTCTGGTGTCAGTTGCCGATTGAGGTCTAAGCCCAACACATCAAAAGAGAGTTGCTTGCTGTCGGTATCCGATGTTGGCATGATGCTCGGCTGATATTTGAGGGTGAGCGTCTCACGGCTTCCGGTCAGCGCGTGATGCACATCCTGCGCCTTGACTTCCAGTTCGCGCAAGAAGCGTTGCCGTCCAGCAATAACGATGCTACCGTTGGTGGCTAACTGCTCATCCCAAAATTCGAGTTCAACCGGATTGGAGCGTTTTTCGCTGATACGCTTAAGTAAGGCGTTGCGTTGGGGTAGGAGTTTATCGTATTCGGTCAACGCCATCAGATAATCGACATCGACCTGTGTTAGCGTGGTATTCATAAAGCGGCGACGGTCAGATGGCGACCCTTCAATCAGCGACAAATCTTGTGGCACAAACAGCACCACTGTCAAAATGCCGACCACATCCATCACCCGCTTGCTGACGTTATTATGCTTGATGTCCTTCTTAAAGCGACTGCCACCACCGGATTTATCCAGCATGAGTGTAATATCTAGCTTCTGGTAGCGACTATCACGGTTGCTCATTTCGGCTGACATGCGCGCAAAGGGTATCGGGTCGTCATCCGTGCGCCAATGGATTAACTGGCGGTCACTGGTCGTATATGGTGAATTGGAGGTTGCCAGATAGGTGATAGCCTCAAGGACACTGGTCTTGCCCTGTGCATTATCGCCAAATAGCACAATCGGTTTGTCAGTTGGCAAACTGAGTTCAAGTCGCGCATAGTTGCGGAAGTTGGTCAGCGAGAGATGGTCAATGTGCATGTGTTATTTTCTGTGTCTGGATTGGTCGTATCATTATAACAGAACATTTGATTTGTTGGCAGATATATAGATATGGTAATGTATCGAAGTCGGTTGAAATTCTGAAGTTATCAGTCCTTGCAAACACCCATCATTGGTCATTGGTGATTGGAAAGTGATGTCCCAAAACAAGTGTTTATACCAAAAACTAACAACTAATAACCAACAAAGCTCATTTATTGAGATATGTTTGCATATTGGAAAGTACAACCGAAATAGATACACAACCCTAGATACGCATGATGTGAATTTAAATGCAGTATATGGCGTGCCAAGATGCCATAGTTTTCACACACAATTACCCCATGCAAGCGGATTTCCCCTGCGATATTTTGCGCCTTGTCCTGTACAATTGGTGACGCTTTTTGCAAACGGATATTAAAGGAATACCATGACACAATTGAATATCGGAATCATCGGAGCCGGTGCAACTGGACTGGCTGCGGCATGGGATTTTGCCAATGCAGGGCACACAGTCACCATCTACGAAGCAGGTGACCGCATCGGGGGATTGGCGGCGGGTTTTCAAGATGATGGGTGGGATTGGACATTGGAGAAATTTTATCATCACTGGTTCACCACCGATGACGACCTGTTAACCCTTGCTGAAGAAATGGGAGTTCGTGAGAGTATCATCTTCCCGCGTCCCAAAACCAGCTATTGGATTGACGGTAAGCCTGTTCGTAGTGAGATTTCTCCCTCGGCAATTTTCTTGCCTGTGTCACTGCCAGCGACGATTCGTATGGGTTTGGGTGGTATCTTTGTTAAACTATCGCCTTACTGGAAGCCCTTCGAGAAAATCACCGCCGACAAATGGATGCGCCGTTGGATGGGTAACGAAGCCTATGAGAAATTCTTCAAACCCTTGCTGATTGGTAAATTCGCGGAGCAATATGACCAAGTCCCGATGTCATTTATGTGGGCGCGCATCGTCAAACGCACGCTCAAATTGGGCACATACAAAGGTGGCTTTCAGGCATTTCTGGATGAACTGGGCAAACAGCTAGAAGCGAAGGGCGTGACCATCCATCTCAATACGCCTGTTGAGAGCATCGGCAAACAGGGCGATAAACCAACACTTATCGTCAATGGTGAATCACAAGCCTATGACCGTGTCTTGAGTACAACCTCACCGCGCCTCATGCTCAAGTTGACCGATGGCTTGGCAGATACACCTTATGGCAAGCAAGTCGCTGACCTCAAAAGTATTGGCGGGTTGTGTGTGGTGTTGGCACTTAAAAACCCACTGATGCAAGATGATACCTATTGGCTGAATCTGCCTGCAACCACTGCGGACAAATCCAAGAGTGCCTTTCCGTTTTTGGCATTAGTCGAGCACACCAACTTCTTGCCCCGTGAACATTATGGGGGTGACCATATCATTTACTGTGGGGATTATGTTCCCGCTGACCATGAATACTTCACCATGAGCGAGGAAGAACTGGTCGAGCGGTTCTTGCCTGCCCTCAAGAAAGTTAACCCAAATTTCGAAAAAGACTGGATTCGGAAGTGGTGGGTGTGGCGCGCACCTTATGCCCAACCCGTGCCAGAATTGAATCATAGTGAAAAAATCCCTGCCCTAAAAACACCCATCGACGGCGTGTATTGGGCGAGTATGTCGCAGGTCTACCCGTGGGACAGAGGCACCAACTATGCGGTTGAACTGGGTCGTCGTGTCGCAAAAGAAGCGATGTCACTGTGATATACTGGTGTTAAGCATAGCTGGAGACAAATCCATGATTTCACCTCACAGGCAAAAAGTCACACTTGATGAATTTAACACCTTCATCGACCAACCGGAGAACGCTGATAAGATGTTCGAGTGGGTCAACGGGGAGATATTTGAAGTGCCAACAAATTTCAACGCCTCAAAGATTGCAGCAACTATTCTCGGGTATATTTTTATGTATCTCATCAAAAATGATATCGGACATGTCACAGGGGCAGATGGCGGTTATATCATCAGTGGTGAACGTTATGCACCGGATGTTGCTTATATTTCTTATGAGAAGCAACCTGATGTGACGACTTCTGGCTATAATCCTAACCCACCTGACCTTGCGGTTGAAGTGATTTCCAACGCCTCCAGCTCATCGGAGCAAAACAAGTTACGCCTAAAACTGACCAGCTATCTATCTAATGGGGTGACGGTTTGGGTTGTAAATCCAGAAACACGCCGTGTTGAAGTCCACCAAGTGGGTGAGCCTGCTAGAGAATATGACGAGAGCGAAATTTTAACAGGTGGTGACATCTTGCCGGACTTTACATTAGCTGTTATGGATATTTTCCCAAAACAGAACAAAACAGAGTGACCTTTCAAATCATGAACAGTGGTATAACATCGGGTTTCAATAGGGTTTAGAGAGGGCAAAATCGGTTGCATTCAAACGAATGTTCACAGTATACTGTTAATATTGGACGATAAAATCTACTCCTCATTTGTTGTGCGACAATACTTTCGTTATAGTTCGACAGTTACCTGATGAAAAATGTACATAACAGTGAGATGTTAGTGGGGTAAATAAACTGCATGACAAACGCAGACGAGACAAAATTAAATCCGATTGCAGAACTACGACAACTCGAAACATTAATTGAGCAAACCAGTGAATCGCTTTCCACCCAGAAGGAACTCCTCAAGCGACGGGGCATGACCTTGCCACCTATGGTGTTGGATTCGCTGACCAAGATACGCGCTGATGTCGGCAAGCTGGAATCTGGCTTGGTCGATGAGCAAACCGAACTGAGCCAACTCCGTGCACTGGCAGATATGTCTGCCAAAATCACAACATCACTCGATATTGATACCGTCCTTCATGAGACGATGGAAATTGTGATTGCACTGACACAAGCCGAACGCGGTTACATCATCCTGAAAAATATGGATACCGAAGAACTGGAATTTCGCGTAAGTAACGAAAGTGGGGTCTTCGGCACGGGGGCAACCACAGGCGAAAAACCACAGATTAGTATGTCGGTTGTCAAAGAGGTGATGGAAACTCGACAAGCTCTCCTCGCCGATAATGCCTTTAAAGACGAACGGCTACAGGGCAACCAGAGTATTCACAATTTCTCATTGCGGTCGGTGCTGTGTGTTCCCCTCAATTATAAGGGCGATACAATTGGCGTGGTGTATGTTGATAATCGCTTGCAAGCAGGCATATTCACCAAACGCGAGAAAACCCTGCTAGAAGCATTCGCCAACACAGCCGCTGTTGCGATTGCCAATGCGCGGATGTACACCCGCACCGAGAATATCTTAGAAGAAATCACCCGCGTGAAAGAATTAATGGATAACATCTTCTCATCGGTCGGGAGTGGGATTATCGCCACCAACTCAGCTGATGCCATCGAGACATTTAACCGCGCTGCCTCAGAGATTTTGTCATTAGAAGCAGACGTGGCTATCGGGCATAGTATCGGGCAAGTGTTGCAAAGTGCAGCCCTGCAACTATCCGACCAACTAAGCGCAGTTAAAGAAGAAGATAAAGAACAGAATATCGAACTCACAACCGAACTACCCAATCGTGGGCGGGTTGCCTTGAATCTGACATTATCCCCATTAAAAGATGCCAACGAGGTTACACAAGGTGTCACGGTGGTGATGGATGATGTCACGCACTTACAAGAACACGAGACGACGATTAATGCGATGAAGCGCATCTTACCGCCAGAGATGGTTGATAACATTAACGATATTGCCAATATTCAACTTGGTGGTGTCCGGCGTGAAGTCACCTGTTTGTTTGCGGATGTGCGTCCTTTGATTACCCTGAAAGATATTCCTCCCAGCGAAAAGTTGAAAATCATCAATCAGTATCAAGCGATTGCAACCGACTGCATTCACAGTGTTGGCGGGATTATTGACAAGTATATGGGTAATGAGGTGATGGCATTGTTCAACACCCAACTAAACCCGCAAGATAATCATGCGCAGGTGTCATTAGAATGTGGCTTATTGATGGCAGAACGCTTCGTTGAATTATACGAGCAACTTGGCATTAATCCTGACCCGCATTATTACATCGTTGGCATGTACACAGGGGAAGCTACACTCGGCAATGTCGGGAGCTTCAACCGCCGTGAATTTACAGCGATTGGTAACACCATCAACACCTCCAAACGGGTACAGGAAAATGCAAAGCGGGGCACTGTTACGATTGTGCAACAGACATTAGACCACATTCAACGTGTAAACGACGGAAATTTATCTTATGATTTCCGCGAACGTGACCCAATTTATGGTAAGGGTCTCTCGGAAGGTATGAAGGCATACGAGGTAATCAGAGCATAATGAATCCAAATAACACCACCAGTAGCTTATCCGTCATTCAGGTACAACTCAAAGACCTGAAGAAACGCACCGAAGATGTTACTCAGCTACTCAAGCAACAACATCAACTGTTGCGTCAGCGCGGGATGAGCCTGCCGACAGGGGCAATTGATAACCTGATGTCCCTAGAAACCAAGCTCACCAAACTATCGCAGGGCTTGGTCGAATCACAGATACAACTCCAACAACTGCGTAAACTCGCTTCAACCAGTGCCTTGATTAACTCCGCACAGGAAACTGATGAAGTGTTAAACGAAGTGATGGAAACAGTCATCGGCTTGACCAATGCCGAACGCGGTTACATCGTCTTGAAAAATCGTGACACGGGCGAACTGGAGTTTCGTACAGCGCGCGGGCTGAAGGCATCGGATACGGCAGATGGTGGCAAGCGTATTGTCAGCTGGTCGGTGATTAATCAGGTTGCCGAATCCGGCGAACCATTGCTAACAGACAACGCCAGCGCAGACAGTAATATCAACAACAGCGATAGCATTGTCGGCTTTGCACTTCGTAGTATTCTCGCTGTGCCATTAAAAGTACGCGGCGATGTGATTGGTGTCGCTTATTGTGATAATCGTATTATCGGTGGTTTGTTCAAGCAAAATGAACTTGACCTCTTGACTAGCTTTGGTCAACAGGCAGCGGTTGCGATTGAAAATGCCCGACTCTTTGAGGACATCCGTGCCAAACTCGCCGCGATTGAAGCGATGCAAACCCAGCTCTATAACATCTTTGCTTCGATTGCATCCGCAGTCATTACCGTCAACGGCGATAACTATGTGATTGTTTATAATGATGCTGCCGAAAAGTTGACCGGACAAGAAAATGCGATGGGGCATCCCCTCAATGCAGTCCTCCCTGCGGTAACGGAGAAATTCTATGAACGGATTGAAACTGTCCGAGAATCCCGCGAGCAGATGATATGGGGTGAGAAGTTCGACGACAACGGTGTGAGCAAATATTGGCAGGTTGTCGCTAGCCCATTACGTGGCGAAGACCAAGTTGATAACGGTGTTGCGCTGGTGATTGATGACCTCACTGAACGCAAAGAACAAGAAGAACAATTGCGCTTGCTGGGCACGTTTGTGTCGGAAGCTTTACTAGATAACATCGGGTCGATTGAAGAACTTGACACCAGCCCAACTGAACGCCAAATTACGGCTCTATTTGCTGATGTACGCGGGTTTACTTCCTTTAGTGAACACCTCGAACCCGAAGAATTGATGAAAGTGATTAACCGTTACCTGAGTGTCGCTAGTGATGCGATTACCCTGTTTGATGGGGTTGTTGATAAATATATGGGCGATGCGGTCACGGGGCTGTGGAATACCCAACTGAATGCGCAGGAAGAACATGCGCTCCGTGCCGTACAGGCAGCACAGGCGATTATCTTTGACTTGTTAGCTTTGCACGAAGTCCTTGAACCAGACCAACAACTCTACTTTGGTATCGGGATTCATACGGGGCCATCCGTGCTTGGTATGGTCGGTGGTAAAGGACGGATTGAATTTGCAGCATTGGGTGAAGCAATGGACGATTGCAAATTCTTGCAAGAAAGTGCCGGTCCCGGTGAGATTATCATCAGTGCACAGACCTATGACCTCATCAAAGATTACTTTGACTGTGAGCCGATGGCACCCCTCAAGATGAAACCAGGTTTTGAGCATTACACAGTGGTCTATCGCGTCGGCAAACGTAAGAAGTCGATGGCAACCAGTTCGCTGTTTATTGACGATGAACTGCGCGATTTGCTGGCAGATTTGGATGATTAGCCAAATAACTTATGCGAAATTAGGTTTTCGGCTGAGATGTTAACGATTTAAAAAATGATTTGATAATCTTCGCTGGCGGACAGCAAGAATGCTGTCCCTACAACACAATCGCAAATGTTTCGTAGGGACGCGATTCTTCGCGTCCGCAAACCTGAAATTATCTTTATCAGATTGATTGATAAATGACCAACATGCCGTCCGTAAACTTTTGGAAGCCAACCCACATCGCAACGCACATGAATCCAATGACTATAAGGATATAACATCATGATTGTACGCCGATTGATGACCCTCTTAGGTATACTCTGCCTTGCCACTGTAATGATTACCGCACAGGATGACGATACCACTTTTGACCCTGATAGCATTCCCAACTTCGGGCGGACTTTGCTTGAATTTGAGATTCCGATGGAAGACAACGATTTTCTACTAGCAAAGCATCTTGCTGTGCAACCGGATTTATCGCGGATATATGTTGGCTCAGGCGCAGCTGGGATTGTGCTAGTCTTTGATGATAAGGGCAATCAAATTGATGAGGTCGATATTTTCTACGAAGCTCCGGTCAACGATATGGCAGTGGGAGCAGATGGCAATTTGTACGTGATACAGTTTAACGAGTTGTTTGCCTATGACCCTGATGGGCGACTCATTGCGGAACTGGCAGGTGATGTATTAGAAGGTCTTAGCTTTGACCGTGTTGTCCCCGCGCCGGATAAAACCCTCTATCTACTAGATTCATTCAGCGATAAAGACCGCCTCTATCAGTATGACACCGACGGGACAGAACTTGTCGCAACTGAACGCGGTTATCTGGGTGGTGTCACAGGGGATGACCCCTCGCTCTTTGATGAGTTCCGGCTCGGACAAGATGGCTTCCTCTATTACTTCAGCGATGATGCCAAGATAATGGTACAAATGGCACTAGATTTTGAGGTCACCAACACATATGAAAATTTGATTACTGCAGTCGGCGGGTCACAACGCACTGCCATGTTAATTGATGAACAGGGTCAGGTCTTATTTGGGGCGAACGGCGGGGTGGAAATCTATGGTGCAAAAGAAGAACTCGTTTACACGCTCAAATTGCCTGATGAATTTTCCTTTGTCCATGATATCGCTTTTGCTGATAACGGTCAATTGGTTGTCTTACAGAGCAACACATTGACCATTGTGCAGTACGACAAACGCGACGACTAAGCAAACCTTGTCACCTTAATCTATTGTTTAGGATTCTATATTCAACTCCGATGGAGGATTGCCCTTAGAAGCATTTGGCATCTGCAAGGCTTGAATCCTCTTGCCTACATCTATTTCTCGCCTGTGTTCTCTGGGCTTCTGTGGTGGAATTTATTGAGGCATATCACATCATCATCATTTTGCGATATGTTTGGAATTTCCCGTGTGTCAAATAATACGTTATAATAGGGCGCAAACGGTTTGTTAATTCAGTCATAACGAGAACCTGCCCATGTCCGACGACCAAAAAACTGATAATTTACCGGGAACTGAGCCAGAAATAGAAGGGGGTTGGCACAAACCAACCGATACATCCCTCTGGCATAAACCCGAAGAAGAAGATACCAGAAAACAAAACCCTTTTGTCTTATGGAAGCAGATGCCTGCCTTCCCTGAAGATGTTGCAGAACAACCGGAAGAACAGGGTGGATGGCACTTACCCTCACCGGAAGACACCATCTTGACCCCCGATTTTCAGATTACCAAAGGGCAACCAATTGAGGTTGAAGAAACCCCATCGGCTGACGACGGGACAGAATCGCCAGAGGATATGATTGCGCGTCTACTCGGTGAACAGAAAGCCTCACAAGAAACACCTGCTGTCACACCTGCACCGGAAGATGTAGAAATCCCTGCACAACGTCCTGAAGACATAGCATTCCCTTCCCCCGAAGATGTTGTGATAGAGTCGGAAGAAGACGAGGCAGAAGCCCTCGACGATATGCTTGAGGATGCCCTTGAAGATATGGAAGAGGATGACGACCCCTTCGGCGAAGATGAGATGTCTGCGTTGCAGGAGATGATTGCCGAAGAAGATGGCGACCTTGACGACATTGACCGCATCGGTAAAGAAATCACGGACGACCTCGAACCTGTTCTAACAGACAACGATGCCCCTGTCGAAGTACCTGCACTATCCGATGACGAAGTGATGAATCAGGCAGCGGAGTACGCACGGCAACAACTCCAGATGCAAGACGATGACGCGACCTCGCAACTCGACGAAACTGCTATCATGGATGATGAAGAAAATTCCATTGTCGGTGGGTTATTCAGTGGGACAGCTTCGATAGACCAGCGTGCCGACACCAGTAGCAGTGCCGAAGATTATGCCAAACAGATGCTCAATCAATTGGGTGGTGATGACGGTGGTAACACGGGTTTAGATGCAGGCGCGAGTGGTACATTTGCGTTACCCGGTCAGGAACAACAAGCCCCTCAACTGGATACGGATGTGCGCGAACATGGTGAAGCCTTCCGCAATGCCCAGAACCAATTCTCGCTTTATCGTCAGATGTACACCAACGAAGAAATCACATTCGATGAGTATCAACGGGTGCTCTACGAAAATATGGTGCAGGATGAAAACGGTGTCTGGTGGACAATTAACGCCACGACAGGACGCTGGAATCGTCATGATGTCAGTACAGACCAATGGGTAGAAGACTATCCGCCGATGTTGTTGGCTCTCGAAGAATACGAACAAGCCGCCCAACAAGGGCAACAAGGTTATGGGGTAGCGGACACATCTGCACCGACGACCTTTGGCTTGCCCGAACAGGGACAGATGTATGACTCGCAAGCACCAACACAAGTTGACCGCTTCGGTGTACCCATCAATATGCCGGATACAGTCGATAATGATTACACGATTCCCGGTGGCTCAGCTTACACCGATAACCTGCCTAACGACGAAATAACAATGCCATCAGATGGTGGATTTGAGGCAACGGTCGTATCACCGTCATCATCAGCCGAAACGATGCCGATGGAATCTCGTCCAGAGGGATTCGGCAATGTCGGTATCCAGAGCGCAACAGATTTCAGTGGTCCTAGCGACTTCTCGCAAGTGGATGACTTCGCCCCAACAGTAGATGCTGCCAAAACTGAATCACGCAATCAAACATTACGGGTGATTATATTTGCAGGGCTGGGCGTATTTGCATTAGCGTTAATCTTCTTTATCCTCGGTGCAGTCGGGATTGTGCTGTGGTACAACAACACCGTTGACCCCTATCGCTCACAGATTGCAGCGTTGGCAAGTTATGACCCGCCCTTCCAGACTGCCCGTATTTATGATGCCAATGGCGATTTGATTGTCGAACTCAATAGTTCAGACACAGGCGCACGGACTGCCATCCCACTTGATGAGATGAGTCCCTATATTATTCACGCGATTATCTCGCAGGAAAACGAACGCTACTATGAAGACCCCGGCTTCGACCCAATTGCGATTGCCCGCGCCTTCATCCAGAATATTACCGGTGGCGAAATTCAATCCGGTGCGAGTACCATCACACAACAGATTGCCAAAAATCTGGTACTGCAAGATACCGATGTGACCGCCGAACGTAAGATTAACGAGGTCTTGGTTGCGCTGGAAATTGCTAACCAATACGACAAAAACTTTATTCTTGAGCTTTACCTAAACGAAGTTTTCATGGGCAACCAATCCTATGGTGTTGAGGCGGCATCACAATTCTACTTCGGACATGGTGCTGGTGAACTCAACTTTGCGGAATCAGCGATGTTGGCGCGTATTGTTCGCTCTCCGGCACTCAATGACCCTGTGGTCAACCGCCCGACAGCGATTCTCGGTATGCGCGAAACCATGCAGTTGATGCTCGAAGTCGGCTGTTTGCAATTCCAGCATGCTGATTGGGTTAATCGTGGTCCATTCTGTGTCACCGAAGATACAACCGTACAATTTGAAGGCGATGATGTCTTCTTGCTCCGCCTAAACAGTCAGGGCGAAATCAACGGCGGGTTGGCGACCCTACAAATCGCAGAAATCGAAACGGCAGAATTTCAACCGCGTAACGTTCGCCTGCAATACCCTCACTTCGTCAATTATATTCAGGCAGAAATCGAAGCCGAGTTTGGCACAAATGCGTTGTTCCAGCGTGGCTTTAATATCTACACGACACTGAACCCCGGTGTACAAGATACAGCACAAGACACGCTCACACGGCAAGTCGAAGTGCTTGTCGATACAGGCGTGAACACAGGTGCAGTGATGGTGACAGACCCGAACACAGGTGCAATCCGTGCGATGGTCGGTAGCCATGACTTTAGTGATGATGTCGCCGGACAGGTCAATAATGCGCTGACCTTCCAGCAACCAGGGTCATCCATCAAGCCGATTGTCTATACAGCAGGCTTGGTGGGCAATCAAGGTGCGTATCTGACACCTGCCAGCATTTTATGGGATGTACCTGTGACTTATGATGTGGGTGGTGGCTCGACCTATACACCTGTCAACTTTGACCGTCGCTTCCATGGTCCGACCCCGTTGCGCTTTGCTCTCCAAAACAGCTATAACGTCGCAGCCGTCAAAGCTTATGCAAGTGTCGGTGACCAGAAATTCTTAGATACCGCGCAATCATTCGGTCTGCAATTCCCAGAAACATCACAACTCGGTCTTGCAAGTGCATTGGGTGCTAACGAAGTCCGCCTGATTGATATGATGCAAGCCTATGGTGTCTTTGCAAATGGGGGTCAACGCGCCGAACTTTATGCGATTGAGCGCATCACAGAAACTGTTGACGGCAACGAAATTGAAGTGGCTCGCTCAGCACGTCCGCAACCTGTACAGGCGATTTCACCGCAGGTCGCTTACTTGATGCAGAACATCCTCAGTGATGATAATGCCCGTGCAGAACAGTTTGGCACAAATTCCAACCTGACTTTAGCGCGTCTCGGCTTCCCGACACAGAACCGTGTCTCAGCAAAAACCGGCACATCCAACGATAGCCGTGACCTGTGGACAATGGGTTTCACACGGAATGTTGTTGTCGGTGTTTGGCTCGGTACATATGACAATGCGCCGACCTTCGGTACAACCGGATTTAACTCGGCATCCCCTGTCTGGAATGTAACGCTAGAATCGGCTTTACGTGGACGGACTCCACCTGAGTTTGGTAACCCTGGGGGTGTGGTCGCCCGTGAAATCTGTCGGACAACAGGCACAATCAGTTATGATGCTTGCCCTCAACGGACAACCGACATCTTCGTACAAGACAAATTCCCGCCACCTGCTGACCAAGGCTTTGTTCAGACACTGGCGATTGATAGCTGGTCGGGTCTGCGTGCTAACGAATTTTGTGATGACTTCGTGGTACAAGAAACCTTTGCCGACATCAACGACCCATCGGCGGTTGATTGGATTAACACCACACAAGCCGGACGGGGTTATGCCCAACAGGTCGGCTTACCGATTCCGTTGGTCGCACCACCTGCTAGTGCATGTTCACAGGGTCAAGCCTTGCCCACTGTGATTGTCAGTGCACCAAATGCCAACGGCACAGTCATGGGACAGGTTGCCATTCGCGGTCAGGTTCAAGCACCGAACTTCTCCCGCTATGAACTCGCCTATGCAGCAGCCAATCAACCGGATACCTTCTTCCCGATTTCTACCTCGCAAAATCAGGTAACAACAAACGGTAGTGAACTCGGTGTCTGGGATACAGTGCCCCTACCTAATGGTAACTACATTATCCGGCTCACTGCTGTCTCGACGGCAAACGGAACAATTGTCTTGGATGTACCTGTCTTAGTGGATAATCCGCTCCCAACGGCAACCCCTGTACCACTGCCAACCTCAACCCCGATTGATTCCGGCAGTAGTGCTAGTGGGGCGAGTGCAGGCACAGCGATTCCATTCCGCAGTGACATTGTCCCGACGATAACGCCACTTGGCAATCCGTAACAGATAATACAATGGGGAGGTGTAACAGCCTCCTCGTTTTATTTAGGCAGTATCAAGTATCTGTACGGTTATTTCTTCATACCCACATAAACACTCAATCCATAACGGACATGTAAATCGCTACGATTCAACACATACGATACGCTGTTTTCGTCGATAAGTTGCTCTATGACTTGTCTATCACTATCATTTAGTAACGGACCATACTTGCCTGTATCACGCTCTAGGGTGCGCTGGAGGTAATAGAGGACAAACTCTTGTTGCGATTTGTTGAATGACGGCAGGAAATCTGTGGTAAATGTTCTAGCTTGTATATCTGTAAAATCCGCATCAAGCAATAATTGTGACCAGCCATAGGGATAAGGCTTTTCATCCGATAGGGTATCGCGTGTCATATCGGTAAACCATGTGTTTTGTGCGACACGTAAGCGATCCTGTAAACCAGGTTCACCCAAGCCAATATCATGTGGTAACATCTGTAAGGGTAAACCACCTTCACGGATTGCTAACGTACCTCCCGGCTTCAGAACGCGCTTAAGTTCATCAACGACATGTAATTTATCTGCAATGTGATGGATAACATAACTTGTCCAAACGACATCGAACGTGTCATTCTCAAACGGCAACTGATATAAATCCGCCTGCTGAAACATCACCATATCAGAAAAAGAAGTTTCGCGCAGGAGGGTGTTAGCATGTTGCAGTGCTATCGTGTCCCTATCAACACCAACAACAGTACATGCTTGATCGGCGAAAATAAATGTGGCTATACCTCTGCCACATCCAGCGTCTAGGACATCTGAGTGTTGGTCGGCGCGTAACCAGCGAATCATCGGCTCAAGAATGTGATATTCTACCTGTTCATAAAAGTCTCGCTTGCCTAACCATGTATCAGGTGAATTTTTGTAAATTGACATCGAAATGCTTTTCCAAGCGGTTCTAATCGAACACACTCAATCTTAGTTGTTTGTAACCTCATCAATCGCATCTGCAAATCGCTCAGATACATGTGGTGATGCGATGTGCATAAACAAGCCGGGTTCAATCAATTCCAACTCCATCAGGACAAACTGACCATCAACAAGTATGCCATCGACTCGTGTGTATAAAAATGTATCTTGCCCTGTGAGTTGGTGTGCAGTGTTCAGAATAGATAGAGCAACATTTATTATCTCAGCATCAACCTCTGTTGGGGTATAACTACCTTCATAGGCAGAATTGACAAATATTGTGCCGGCTCTAGGGATTTTACGGATGGCATAATGGAACTTGTCCTGAAAGAACACAAGGGATAATTCGCCGTTCTGTATCTCTTCAATGACAGGCTGAACCATTACTTGCCCTGTCTGTAGCATAGATTCAAATAACACTTGTTTTTCATCAGCATCCGAAGCTGAAACAAGTTGAATACCATAACTAGAAGCCCCCATCACAGGTTTTAGAACCACCCGATTCCAACTTCGCTGTTCCATGAGGTCACGCAGGTTGATGTCTGTTTTTGCCCAAACCGTTGGGATTATTTTAACTCCCTGTTGGTGTAAGTCGCGCAGGTAGGTCTTTTCCATATTCCATAGGGCAGTTTGAGGTGTGTTATACACAGGCACATTCAAATCTTGCAAGTGGGTCAGCCATTGCCGGAATGCTTGTGCGTGTTTGTAATAATCCCAGCACGACCGAATAACAATACCGTCGAATTGCTGCCAGTCAATCGTTGCATCATTCCAGATGGCAGGGATTGCGTTTATCCCGCGTTGTTTTAGCGGGGTGAGCAATGTTTGGTCACTAGGTGATAATTCGGGTCTGCCTGAATATGTGACAAGTGCGATTGATTTCATTGTTATCTAAATCCGATGAATTGAGTCTATAATTGATAAAGAGGCTTCTTAGCCTCTTTTGCCTATTCTATAAAATGTCTAAATGATTCTGAATGCTATATCTCTTCATCCCAACTTGGGAATGGGTCAGGGTAGGTCGCCCAATCAGAAACAGTCTGTTGCATCTCTTCATCGGTGAGCAAACAACCATCAAGCTGAGCGCGTAAGGCTGTCTCTTCCATTTCCACCCCAATGAACACCAGTTCCTGTCGTCGGTCGCCATACTCACCTTGCTGTATCAATGCGGTGATGTTTTCGAGCATATCCTCAGGGATTTCTTCCTCAAGTGCATCCGCCCACCATGTGCCTGCGGGGTCAATGCTAATCAGCTGTCCCGCCTGTGACCACATCCCAGCCATATCATGACGGGTTGCCAACCAGCAGATGCCTTTGGAACGAATCACATCTTCAAGCATATCGCCTTCGGTAATTGCCGTGTATAAGCGGTCAGGATGAAACGGGCGCGGTTGATGATAGACAAAACTGTGAATACCATATTCTTCTGTTTCCGGTGTATGAACATCCTCGGATAACCATTCATCAAAGCTCGCGGCAACATCAAAATCAAAACGCCCTGTGTTGATAATATCTGTCGGTGCGACACGTCCATATTGAGTCTGGATGATTTTGGCACGCGGATTCATCCGATGAATCAACGCCTTCACCTGTTTAATTTCATCATCGCTCACCAGATCTGTCTTGTTGAGTATCAGAATATCCGCAAACTCCAATTGATCGACGAGTAGGTCTACGATGGTACGGTCATCTTCATCACTGACTTCCAGCCCTCGGTCCATCAGCGTGTCCAACGTTTCCAATTCAGTCAGGATATTGCGGGCATCGACGACGGTCACCATTGTATCGAGTTGGGCTATGTCGCCTAAGCTTGCGCCATTTTCCATCGGAAAGGTGAATGTCTCGGCAACAGGCAATGGCTCGGAGATACCTGTAGACTCAATCAAGAGATATTCAAATCGCCCTGCCTGCGCTAGCCGTGTCACTTCCTCAAGTAAGTCTTCGCGGAGTGTACAACAGATACAACCATTGGTCATTTCGACTAGTTTTTCTTCTGTTCGGCTGAGGTTTGCGTGTCCATCTCTGACGAGTTGTGCATCAATATTAATCTCGCTCATATCGTTGACAATGACTGCCACACGCATCCCATCACGGTTATTCAAAACATGATTCAGAAGGGTCGTCTTGCCCGCACCAAGAAAACCCGAAAGTACGGTTACAGGTAGTTTATTCATAGATAAGCTATCCTCATTCTATTCAACTATTGGTTAATTGCTTATTATATTTATATATCGTGAGGCTTTATTCGCACCCTCTGATAATAACTGCCTACTCAGGTTCTTGCCACCGCCGTCCAGCAGCTCGTGCTCCGGCAATGTTTGCGGCAGCGGGTCCCAATTCGAGTTCAGCCAATGCGCCACTGGCATACAGTCCATCTGCCCAGCGCAGGGTATGATCCAAAATCGGATAGCCACAATCAGCTATAGGAAGGTTATAGCGTGTAATTGTGTCGGCAAGCCATGTCTGTTGTGGTGGCACTGCACGTAAACCCGTTGCCAAAACAACATGCTCGACAACAGCAACCGAATCATCACCGAATGTCAGGCAGATGCGATTATCGTTTGTTATTTCTGCGGTCACAACGTCGCCCTGATGTAGGCGTATCGCTTCTACATCAATGGCTGTGTGAATGTCTTTATACACATCTTGTGCCAGTGTACCGGGATGACGTGCCTCACCAATCATCCAACGTCGTATTTGATGATTGGCTCGACCGAATGAATCCAAACAGGCAGGACCCAACCAACATGGGCTACTATCAAAGTCCAACTGGCGCAAAGGATGACGGGTAACAAGTGTTACCTCATAATCCTGCATCAGCTTGAGCGCAACCTGACCCGCAGAGATACCCCCGCCAATCACCATGACTTGTGCGTCATCAGGTATATGTTGAGGGTCAAATGTCATATCCAATATGTGCTGTATCGGCGCATTTTGTGTAACTAAAGACTCCGCCCAGTCAGGTATAAATGGAGTTTGCCGTCCGGTTGCGAGAAGAACCCGTCGGGCTGTTAATGTTTCATTTGCGGTATCCACACACCATCCCTTTTCTACGCGATGTAATGTTAGGGCATGACCTTGTATGTGCAGACGTTCAAGCTGATAGGTATCAATCACATGTTGGCAATGTTGCTGAAAGAGTTGATAAGATGGGCGATGGTAAGGGTTAATCCACAAATCAGACTCACTAGGTTGCTGTTCTAGCCCAAAGTGTTCGAGTGCAGTTGATGCTATATCAATGTGATGAACCCGTGGGGAACGCAAGTATTGCATTCCCGTATTGTCAGCCCGTTGAGTCCATGTTGCTAGCAAGCGTTCGTATGGGTCAAGGATACGCACATCATCTGCCCCGAAACCGTACTGGTTTACAAGGACATGCGCCAGATGCGTCCCATGAATACCACCGCCAATAATCAACCAATCTAACATCATTACGCACTCGGTTGCATCTGCCAGACAGGGAATGGATCACCGAAAATTTCCCAACCGGTCTCACCGAGTGCGAGTTCATCATCGGTTAGTAAAGCCGCATTGAGTCGCGCTATCATGTCTTCTTTGTCCATCTTAATGCCGATAAACACAAGTTCTTGACGGCGGTCACCATAGGGTTCTTGCCAAAACTCAGCTTTATATTCATCGACATCCGGACTTTTGGGGTGCAGATCGACAGGTGTTCCGGCAAGGAATTGTCCCGCAGGTGATACCCGTGCGACTCGCCCAGCAAGTGACCAGTTGATGGCGGTGTTGTTGCGCGTTGCTAACCAGAAAAAGCCCTTTGACCGGAGCATCTTGTCCATATGCTCACCTTTCAGGAACGCCATTAACCGCTGTGGATGGAATGGTTTGCGTGCCTTGAAGACAAAACTGCTGATTCCGTATTCTTCAGTTTCAGGTGTATGTTCACCCTGCAATTCTTTCAGCCAACCCGGCGACTGTTGGGCCGCTTCCATATCAAACATGCCCGTATTCACGATTTCGTTGATATCGATTTTACTATTTTGGGTACGCACCAACTTTGCGTCAGGGTTCAGTTTATGGATTGCGCCTTCGAGTTCGTTTAACTGTTCATCTGATACGAGGTCGGTCTTGTTTAATAGAATGACGTTGGCAAATTCAACCTGATCAATTAACAAGTCGGAGATGGTACGATGGTCGTCTTCGCTGATTGCCATGCCCAATTCCTTGAGGCGTTCCCCTTCTTGGAAGTCTTCCAACCAGCTGTTGGCATCCACAACGGTCACCATCGTATCGAGTTGGGAAATATCCATTAGGCTTAGCTCGCCATCGGGTGTTGGGAATGAGAAGGTCATCGCAACAGGCAATGGCTCGGAGATACCCGTTGATTCAATCAACAGATAATCAAAGCGTCCTTCTCCAGCCAACCGTGCAACTTCTTGGAGCAAGTCTTCGCGGAGTGTACAACAGATGCAACCGTTGGTCATTTCGACTAGTTTTTCTTCGGTACGGCTGAGGTTGGCTTCACCTTCTCGCACGAGTTGCGCGTCAATGTTGACCTCGCTCATATCATTGACAATGACAGCCACCCGCATCCCTTCACGATTACTCAGAACGTGATTCAGTAGTGTGGTTTTGCCTGCTCCCAAAAATCCAGAGAGTACAGTTACAGGTAATTTGTTCATGATGTTTTTTCCTCTGTAATATGCTTAGATTTACCAGCTTGACTTGGTGACACCCGGAATCTCGCCATTGAGAGCCATTTCCCGAAATGTAATGCGGGACAAACCAAAACGACGTATATAACCGCGTGAACGTCCAGTTACACCGCAACGATTGCGCAGACGAGTTGGGTTAGAATTCTTGGGTAACTTTGATAAACCTTCCCAATCCTGTGCTTCCCGCAGGCGTTTGCGTTCCGCTGCATACTTTTCTACGAGTTGTTGACGCTTTTTTTCTCGGGCAATAGATGATTTCTTTGCCATGTATTTTCCTTCTTCGATTTAGTTCAACATACTTGTGGATAATTGAAACCAGGTGTCAGCCATTGTTGCGACTGGAATACCACCTTTGTGTTTTCTGCGTTGGGGCCACTTTGTCAAGATTTGCTCACGATAATCGGACGAAACTTGTGTTGTGACCCATGCTTCATAACTGCCAATCCAATACATTGCTTTGGCTAGCAAGATGTTCGCATTGGCAATCTCGTTGCTATCTTTTGTTACACGCAGTGATGGTAAGTCACGCTTGCACCACGCATCGGGTGCCGCAATAAACTCGGATGTGTAATGTATCTTGAATCGGGAGCGTGCAATAAACAAACTCCCTAGCGAAGGGCAGGCGATCCATAACCCCCAGCCCCAAAGATTGATATGGGTTGTATCATCAAGCTGAAAAACATAAGCACTATGATAGCGTGGGTTGGGCGAAGGACGTTTGTCCGCACCATATAATGCCAGCAAATTGCCCTTATCTCGCCGTACATCACAACCCCAACACCACATCTGCTGGTCAATCAACATTCTGGCAGTTTGTTGTGCTTGGTTTGGAATGTTTAGTTGTTTGTTCAGACTCTGCATCTACACCTTGTTTTTTTAAATGAGATTTGGTATCAATTAAATCAATGATACGAAGTCTCAATTGCATTTGCAAGTGGTAATTTTTTATGATGCACGAACACAAGAATAATCTCGACAAATGGAAAGACGCACTGCATCAAGAAGGGTTTGGCAACTCAGATGTGCAGAAAACGTTCATTAGCGTTTTATCTGTTGCAACATGCCCTATGAGTGCGGAAGAGATTCGAGATGCTGTCCAACATATCCGCCCCAAAACAGGTAGAGCAACCATTTACCGTTTTATAGATAAGCTAATAGGGCTAGGGTTGTTAAGACGGGTACATGGGTATCGTAACTGCAATACATATGTTCCATCCCTCAATGCCAATCAAATGTTGCTCATTTGTACTGAATGTGACAAAATATCCTATCTCCCACCGACTTCATTTGTGCAAATGATGGCATCACTTGTGGATTCTATGACCGAATTAGACAACCATCATATAACAATGTATCATTTGCAACTCTTTGGAACTTGTAAAGAATGTAAAACCTGTAAAACCAATCTATTATAAGGAGAACACAATGCGTCAACGTATTGTATTTGTAGTTTTGCTAAACCTCTTGCTACTTTTATCTATCCCATTTAGTAATGCACAAGATGAACGCCTGCAAATTGTTGGTAGTCACAGCATCTTGAGTGATGTGATTGCAAATGTTGCCGGCGATGTGGCAGACGTAACATCTGTTATGCCACGCGGGGCAGACCCACATAGCTTCCTGCCATCACCCAGTGATTTAACAGCATTAGCCGATGCTGATATTGTTTTCATCAATGGGGCATTCTTTGAAGAAGGTTTATTGGAATCGATTGAAAATGCTGCGGAAGGCATCAATATTGTCACCGCATCATCATGTGTCGAAATCCTTGCTTTTGGTGGTCACGGCGATCATGGTCATGATGACCACGACCACGCTGACGAAGACCATGCTCACGAAGAGGGTGAAGACCACGACCACGGCGACGAAGACCATGCTCATGAAGAGGATGAAGACCACGACCATGGGGACGAAGACCATGCTCACGAAGAGGGCGAAGACCACGCTGACGAAGACCACATGCACGAAGAGGGTGAAGAACACAGTGAAATGGGCGACATGAGCGCGATGGCTATGCTTTGTGAGCAACACTATGCGGAAATGGAAGCTCTCCACGAAGATTCTCATGAGCATGGTGATGAAGACCACATGCACGAAGATGGCGAAGACCACGCTGACGAAGACCATGCCCACGAAGATGGTGAAGACCATGCCCACGAAGACGGCGAAGACCATGCCCACGAAGACGGCGAAGACCATGGTGATGAAGACCACATTCACGAAGATGGTCACGACCATGACCACAGCAAAGCTGAAACATTAGGTGCACTCTATCAAGCTGATTGTGGTGAAGGTCACGGACACGACCATGAAGAAGAGGGTGAACACGAAGATGGTGAAGAACATAGTGATGAACACGCACACGACCATGGTGCTTGTGACCCACACGTCTGGATGGAACCACACAACGTCATGTACTGGACAATGCTCATCCGCGATACACTCATCGAACTTGACCCTGCAAATGCTGAAACATATACTGTCAACGCTAGCACCTATCTTGAAGAACTAGATGCGCTGGCACATGATTTTGTGACACCAATGGTCGAGACTATCCCAGAAGAAAATCGTGTCTTGATTACCAATCATGATGCGTTAGGGTACTTCGCCGCACGTTATGACTTTGAAGTTACAGGGACGGTCATTCAAAGCTTCTCAACACTTGCGGAACCAAGCGCAGCTGACGTTGCTGTAGTTATCGACCTCATTCGTGACGAAGGTGTGCCTGCAATTTTTGCTGAAACAACAGTCAGCGATGATTTAGTACAACAAATTGCTGATGAGACAGGCGTACAATTCTACGTACTCTACACAGGGTCACTCAGTGAGGCTGATGGTCCTGCTAGCACGTATGTTGACTACATGCGCTATAATGTGACAACGATTGTTGAAGCACTCGGTAGCGATAGTTAAGTCGTCCCTTGAATTGAAATTTGATAGGTGGTGTCGTTTTCGATGCCACCTACCATTGAATGAGGTTTTATGAAAAAGTCCGCATTACCCGACCATTTTCCCATTCCCGTCACCATCTTGACCGGATTCCTCGGCGCAGGCAAGACAACCCTCCTAAACTATATTCTGCATAGCGACCACGGCATGAAAATTGCGGTATTGGTCAATGACTTCGGTGCTATCAACGTTGATGCCCAACTGATTGTGGGCGTTGAGGGCGAGATGGTACATCTGTCCAATGGGTGCATCTGTTGTACGATTCGGGGCGACCTCATGCGTGAGACATTGGAACTGATACACCGCGATGACCCACCCGAATATATCATCATCGAAGCCAGTGGTGTATCTGACCCGATGGCAATCGCTATGACATTCCGTGTCCCGCAATTTATGCCACTCGTTTATATGGATGGTGTGATTACGGTTGTAGATGCGGAATATTTCCTAGAGTTGGACGGCGTTAATCAATATTTGGGGCTGGATCAAGTTCGATTTGCCGACTTTGTTGTACTGAATAAAGTTGACCTTGTTACCGCTACTTATCTGGAACAGGTGAAGTCAAAAATTCGTGAGATTACGCCGAATGCCCGCATAATTGAAACGCAACAAGGGCAAGTTGCGCCAGAACTCCTATTAGGGAGTGGGCAGTTTGAACCGGAGAAATTAGCACAACGCCATGCACACGATGTCCATGTCCATGCTGTTGACGAAGAACTTGACCATGACCACAGTCATGACCACGACCATGAACACAATCACGCACTAGTCTACTCGACTTGGAGTTGGACATCGACTACCCCCTTGAAAATCGATTGTCTGAAAGCTGTGCTGGATTCACTACCGACCACTGTCTATCGCTCCAAAGGAATAATCCATCTGGCGGAACGTCCAGAAGATCGGTATGTTTTCCAACTTGTCGGTAAACGAGTCGCCCTCGTTCGACATCGACGGTGGCACGATGACGAAGCATGCCAGACCCAGATAGTTATCATTAGCTCTCATGATGGGATTGATGGCGAAGAACTCACACGCCAATTTGAGAACTGTCTAGTGGAACAAAACAGCGATACAGACGAGGCATTCGATACCCTACACTGGACTAGACCAACTAAGGATTCAGCTACCTAGCGGTTTTGCTTCCCAGCCATAAACCAAATATGAATCATAAAATTGCAACCACTTTGATATGACCCAAAAACAAAAAAACAGCACAGTGGCTGGTTTGATTGTGCGTGCCTGGAGAGATTCGAACTCCCGACTTTCTGTTCCGTAGACAGACGCTCTATCCGCAACACCATGCCAGTATTCACAATATCCCATCCAGATTTGCTAGCAAACACACATTTACCATCAGCTGTGCAAATAACTTCTGGGGAGTGGTTGTAACACAATGTCTATGTGTCGTTTTCTATTGCTCATTATTCTTATCGCCTGAGTTCGTCTGGTTTTCGATGAGTTTTTCGATTCCCCAGATGATGATGTTGATTTGAATATCGATATCAGCTTGCATATCACGGGATTGCAAGCCAGAGATGAGTTGATTGATAGATGGATATCGCTCAGTAGGTAATGACTGTAGGTGTGCCAGCAATCCTTCATCATCCAGATGTTCTGTACCATCTTCGATCATGTAGCTAGGTAAAAAACTAACGAACAGTTCAACCACTTGTAAAACATTATGCTTCGGTAACGGTGTTTTGGTAAGAATCTTCACAACAGGTTCCATTAAATCAAACGCTGCTGGCATCGTACCGTCTAAACGTAACATGATCGGTACGATGTTCGGATGTGCAATCACTAAGTTGACATAGGCATGGGCTAATGCTTTTAATTCCTCTTGCCATGTCACCAACGTCACGTCTGGTTGTTGTAGTTCTTGCATAGCATGTTCTAGTATGGCGTTGAGCAAGCTATCTTTGTTCGGATAATAGTAGTAAATAGCTTTAGCATCCACACCCAGTGCTTTGCCCAGTCGTCGCATGGAGAAAGCCTCCCCATCCTGATCTAAAAGAGCCAATGCAGTTTCTAGTATTTTGTCTTTTGTTATCTGAGTCATAGATTAATTAATCCTATTCTTACTTGTGTTATTCCACACTGTGGAATAAAATTGTTTATATTCCACGCTGTGGAATAATTAAATGTAACAAAGGTGGCATCGACAATGACATACGTCATACCCCAAATCTCTTTCTGAGTTTACCTTGATTACGGGGCATATGATATATCGTGCAATATCTTGTGGGTTCACCTTTGTCTAGAGCATAAGGATCAAAATGAAAGCATATGACATTATCGTAATCGGCGCGGGTATGTCGGGGTTGGCAGCTGCGTCACAGATTTACAAGTCCAACCCGAACATGATTATTTTGGAAGCCCGCGATCGCATTGGTGGTCGCTTGTCATCTGAGCGACTACCCGATGGACTCCTATTTGAGCTCGGTGGTGAACTCATCCACGGCACGAAAAACCCGATGTATGAGCTTGTAAACGAACTCGGGATCGAAATTCGCGAAATGAAAAAAGTGCCATCTGAACTGAGTGCTATCGAGACCTTCCAGATGCTAATTGTTGCAATGCTACTCCGTTTTGGACTACATCCAAAACCACGAATAGATGAGAGCGTCACTGACTACTTGAACAGGCTGAGATTTCTACCTGATCCCCTCAAAGAGATAAGTGACAATGCGTCGAAGGACTTTGAACAACTAGACAAAGTGTCGGCACAGTTTATCGTGGATAGGTTGCGTCAACAAATCCTGACGGGCGAAATGTATGGCGACCGTGATTTTGTCTTGAAAGATGGCTACATTACGTTGCTGAATCATCTCGCAAAAGACCTACCAATCGCGCTTGACCATAAGGTGAACAAAATTCTCTGGCACGATGACCAAGTTGTTATCGAGACCAATCAAGGCTCGTTTACCGCACCCCAAGTCGTGATTACCTTGCCGATTCCGATCCTCAAAAAGATGAACTTTGAACCCGTATTACCAGAGTCCAAACAGGTCGCCCTATCAGCTCATGTGTCGGGCGACATTATCAAACTTATAATTCCTGTAAAGAAAAAAGCATTCAAAACCGAAAGTGAGGAGGGGCGCATTGCGGATGCCACACTTGTCCCCATGTGGTGGCGACGCAAAACACCCGATGACCAACCTGATGATCGACAAATTTTGGTGGGGTGGATAACAGGTCCTTATGCGCGCCGTTACTTGAGCCTTCCGGCTGAAAAGGCATTAAGCACTGTATTGGCTGAACTCTCTGGGGTTGTTGATATTGACCTCATCGACCGTGATGACATCATCGTACAGAACTGGATGCAAGACGAATTTAGTTTGGGGACATATTGCTACATCAAACCCGGATTTGGTCTGCATATCATTGATGATCTGGTAGAATCATTGGACAAGAAATTGTACTTTGCAGGAACGGCTACATCACCCTCAACATCAACAGGCACTGCTCATGGTGCTTATGAGAGTGGATTGCGGGTTGCCAAGGAGGTACTTGAGAAATAAGAAGCACACAGGACGATTCTATTTGCTTCCGTCACATGCGTGAGGCAACAAAAAAACCAGCACAGTGGCTGGTTTTTTGCTAGCGTGCCTGGAGAGATTCGAACTCCCGACTTTCTGTTCCGTAGACAGACGCTCTATCCGCTGAGCTACAGGCACTTGTAAGGTAATTAATATACAAGTCTTGTCGAATATAGTCAAGGCTTATTTGTGATTGGCTTGAGTCATCTGCTGGCTTGAGGGTGTATCGTTTGTGGCATAGTGCCGATATAATGAAACCAGCATTCAATAAAACTAGACTTATTAAAAGGACAGATGATTATGCAATTTCCTCATGGTGGCGAACTCATCGCGCAGATGTTTAAACAGCAAGGTATCAATGTCGTCTATACATTATGCGGGGGGCATGTCGCGCCAATATATGACGGATGTCTGAATAATGGGATTGATGTATTGGATTTCCGGCACGAACAAGCAGCGGCTCATGCGGCAGATGCGTATGCACGGTTGACACGCAATGTCGGGGTGGCGATTGTAACGGCGGGTCCGGGTGTGACCGATGCGGTGACAGGTGTCGCCAATGCGTATCAGGCACGTAGCCCGATGATATTGATTGGTGGGGCTGCCCCACTTAAAGATAAGGGCAAAGGCGCATTGCAAGAGATGCCCCAGACAGACATGTTCAAGACCTTCACCAAAGCCAGCTTTACGATTGAGCGCACCGAAGACATCTCCGAAAAATTTGCCGAAGCTTTTCATACCGCCCTTAATGGCAGACCGGGTCCCGTGTTTATCGAGACCCCATTTGATGTGCTATTTAACTTCATAGACCCGCCTGCATCGCTACCGGAAAAAGTCACGATTGACCCTGTTGAACCGGAAAGCAGTCATGTCGCTGAGATGTTCGAGATTTTGCGGAATGCCAAAAAGCCCTTGCTGATTGCCGGAACACAAGTCTATTGGGAGGAGGGACACGACGCACTGAAAGCCCTCACCGAACAGACTAACCTGCCTGTTTTTACCAATGGCGGTGGACGTGGGACATTGTCTATGACCCATCCGAACTGCTTTAAGTTATCACGGTCACGCGCCCTCAAAGAAGCCGACGCGGTCATCTTGATTGGTGTGCCGATGGACTTCCGCTTGAAATATGGTGAAAAGGGCTGGAACGAAAATGCCAAGCTGATTCAAGTTGAGCAAGATGGTGCTGACCTTAATCACAATCGCACGGCTGATGTGGCAATGGTCGCCAATGCCCGTCTTGTGCTAGAAGCGTTATCCGAAGGTTTGCAGGGCATGGATTATAGCGAGTGGCTTAGTCAGGTACAGGACAACGAAAATGACAAGCTCAACGACCTTAACGACTGGAAAGCGATTGATACCGACCCGATGAATCACTTCCGCTTTAGTGCTGCTTTGCAAGAATTTGTCGATGAAGACTGTATTGTGATAGGTGACGGTGGCGATATTGTGAGTGCTGCAGCGAAGGTGATTGACATTACATTACCCGGTCAATGGCTCGACCCCGGTCCGCTGGGATGCCTGGGTGTGGGTGCGCCTTTTGCGATTGCTGCCCAACATCTCTATCCAGATAAGAAAGTCCTGATTATCAACGGTGACGGCTCATTCGGTCTGAACGGGTTCGAGTTTGATACAGCCATTCGCTTTGGGTTACCGATTGTCAGCATTGTTGGGAATGATGCTGGATGGGGGCAAATCCGCACCGCACAGGTGAATATCATGGGCGAAGAACGGGCAATTGCGACCTCGCTGGCACCGACACAATACAATAAAATTGTAGAAGCCCTCGGCGGGTATGGCGAGCATGTGACCGACCCTGATGAGATTATTCCCGCATTGAACCGGGCTTTTGATAGTGGTCTACCGTCCACAATTAATGTGCCGATTGACCCGAAAGGTATCAGCAAAACCAGTGCCACCACGCCCTATGTGGTGTAAGGGATTTTCTGACATTAAGCAAAGGACACTAAAGTGGTGTATATCAACATAGTGTTCTCTAGTTTATGGTGAAACCATGCCAGCGATCATCGTGATTGTCGCCGCCACTGCGGTTATCTATTTCATCTTCTTTCTTGAAGAGAGTGCATCCAGAAAGCAAAGGAAACCAAAGCCTGAAAGACGACCCTATCCAACTAAGTTAACATTGTCCATGTTCGGCATTATTTTCTTACCAATCATAATCACTACATTGGTTTTGAGATGGAATCACAGCATCAGCTTGGATATGCTTACCGAGAGTGAATTGCACTTTGCAATTTTTCGGATGACAACCCTCTATGATTACCTTGTCTGGGGACTCATGATTTTGCCCACAGGGTTCTATATATACGCTACATTGATACGGGATTACTGGGCATATTTCATTGGCGTGCCGTTTCAGGCATGTACACTCATGATGGTCGTTGGAATATTAATGCTACAGCCTCACATAGAAATTTTTCAATCGTTTGACGTTGATGAGACAACCTATCATTTAGTATATCAGCGCGATGTCTCAGGTGCAGTATACCTGCTCTCGTGTGAACGTGACATTATTTGCGATTCAATACTGCTCGGATTTACGGATAGTTATCCATATTCAGCCGGACAAATGGCATATCATCCTGCATATAATTACTTACATATACGAACAACAAGCCACTCAGTAGAGGATTATATTATTCCAATTGATGGCGATAAGTAGCGATATGTGATTATCCCTGCATTTAATCGTGTGTTTGTTAGTAGGCTCAATTGACCCGAAAGGTATCAGCAAAACCAGTGCCACCACGCCCTATGTGGTGTAGGGGATAGTCTTTGTGGATGATGTATGGATATGCGTGCCGATGGAGACATAGCACCATCACTACAATAACCAGAGGGTACTATTAAACTGAGCCGTTAAATAAGAAGAATTGCTGACCATCCGGTGAGGTAAAGGCAGCGTTGTCATAGGTTGCTTGATTGGTTTGGGACTTCATCGGATGCAGTTCTAGACCTTCATCAGCAAATGATGCGACACGCTTCTGCATATCATCTGCGAAGTAAGTCATGGTGAAATCATCAAAATCGCCGGACTGATGCAAACCAATCACAATGAGTCCATCGGACATGATGCTGTAGGGATAGGGGATTTTTGCAATATGGAGTGGCTCGAATCCGAGTTTCGCCCAGAAGATGACAGCCTGTGCGACGGTCTTAACGGGGATACTGAACTCACCAAATTTGCCGAGGCGCGAAATCGGGGTGCGCGTGACAGGTGTGCCAGCGGGCATTTTGACCTTGCTCTTACTACGGTTGATGGCAACAGTTAAGCCATTGAGGCTTTTAAATTCGGCATTTTGTACTGATTTGGCGGATTGCTTCTGATTCTTAAAAATGGCTTGAATCATGTCACCGCGTGTGCCCATATAACTGAGGGTTGGGCTGGTAAACGGTTCATCACTGAGGCGGATGTTGATACTGCCATCCGTCATCACATCATCACCAATTTTACGAAATCCCAAATATTCATAGAAGCTCATCGACTTGTCAATATTTTTGCTTTTGAGCTTCACTTCGACGTATGTGCCTAGCTTCATGGTGTTGCCTCCATCATCTTACCTGCATTGATGATACACCATGATGCCTGTTCTAGTCAGGATTGGCTTACATGTCTTCGATTATGTGCGATAGGTCTTCAACTTGTTTCTTTAGCATCTGAAGGCGTTGTTGCCCTTCGGTGGGGACATGTCGTTCCAACATTGCCATTGACAGATTGATTGACGAAATGCGCCCACGCATATCATGTGTGATGCTCCGGTTGATAATAGCTTGTATATTCTTTTCGATTCGGCTCATCATATGCTGTGTGATTTCAATATCGGTTATTACGTCACAATTAAAACCACCCTCATGTATGTGAATCGTAACCTGCGTTGTCATTAGTGTTTCCCTTTCCACCCAAGCGTTAATTTAAGGATACGATTTTGTTATACGAATGACACGATGCAGATGGGTAGTTTATCAAAAGGCATCTGACCTAACCATGTGGCTAGGCAAATGCCTGTAATGCGTTGTAATGTTGGAGTGGGGCTAGGCTGTTACCCACGCCATCATTCAGTTTTAGCCAGTTGACCTAGACATCTTCTTCCTCGTCTTCCTCCGTTGTTGTGTCATCGTCACCGGATGTATCATCATCACCAGATGTATCGTCGTCATCATCGTCATCACCGGATGTGTCGTCATCACAATCATCATCGGTGGTATCAGTCGCCCCAGAGTCATCACAATCAGGTTCTTCACAGTCATCGTCAGTAGTGTCAGTCGCCCCAGAGTCATCACAATCAGGTTCTTCACAGTCATCGTCAGTAGTATCAGTCGCCCCAGAGTCATCACAGTCAGGCTCTTCACAATCATCATCGGTAGTGTCAGTCGCACCAGAATCGTCACAGTCATCAAGTGGGGATTCTATTGTGATGGTGCGGTCAACGGGACTAGCAAAGACATCGTCGCCATCGCGTACCAGTTTTCCACTCACGGTGAATGTCATAGATGTGACTGTGTCCGGGTCAACGGTGTTGGGAACAGTGTAACTGAGTGAGGCAGTATCACCGAGGCTACTGCCAATGATGGTATCCAGTGTTTTGTTGACAATTGAGATGTCGGTGCCGTCCTCTGCTGTCCACGATAGGGTGATGGTTTCGCCGGGGACTGCTGCCGTTTGATTGGCATTAAAGGCCGTAATCAGGTCTTCGATAATCGGGGCGGGGTCGTCGTCTTTGTCGGGTTGTTGTGGCACTCGTAGCGTTGAGCCAACCACAATGATATTTGGATTGATGAGGCAATTGGCATTTGCCAGTGCATTGGCGGACGAGTCGGTTTGGCTTGCTAGCTTGCCGAGTGTGTCGCCAACGGTGATGGTGTAGGTCTGCCAATCTTGACGCGGTGTACAGTTTGGTTTGATATTGCTGACCGGATTCGCTGGTGCATTTGCATTTTGATTTGACCCGCTGTCATTGTCGTTACCCGATGCAGGTTCTTGCTCTTGCGGTGTCTGGGTTGGAATCGGTGTGACGGTTGGCATCAGTGTTGGTGTCGCAGGCAAGGGGGTTGCTGTGATGATAATCGGTGTTTGCGTAGGTGGCACAACAGTTGGTGTCGGTTGCGGGTCTTCCCCACAGGCAACAGCAATCAGCGCAACAATGATAAGCGGTATCCAATGGAACAGTTTCATGAATGTCTCCCTGTATGGTCTGTAAATTATGGTCTACTTCTACAGACACAGGTCAATGATGGGGAGTTCCATGAAGATGTATTTCAGCTGATTAGTGGTCAGCGATTAGTTTTTTAACAACTGTTTGATGCGCTCTGCTTGTGGATGATTTTCAGGAATTGTCGCCTGCCGAAAATCTTTCATTGCGCCACTCGCATCACCGAGAGCTTCTTTGGCTAATCCACGATGAAAGCAGAACCAGAACACGTCATGCGGTTCAAATCCGACGATATCGCTTACACATTGGAAATCGTCTAACCCAGCTTGATACTGACCATCATCAATATAGGCTTTGCCACGCCACATGTAAATAGCTTGACCAATGGTTGAGCGATTTTCTAAAGATAATGCAGCTGTGAAGTCCTCAATAGCTTCTTTGAATTGCTGTGTAAAGAAATACATCTGTCCACGTTTTAGATAGGACTCAAAATTATCTCGTGGAGCTAACTCAATTACTTTAGTATAGTCTTCAAGTGCGCCTGTATAGTCCTCGGTTTTTTCTCGCATCCACGCACGCCATCCATATTTATGTACCTGACCATTCTCGATCAGCCAATCTGCATCTAACAATGCTTGTTGGTAATGCCCTGCTTGTCCATTACATAAAGAACGGCGTTCACGTGCCTGAATTTCATCCTCCAAACTAAGTTGTTCTTCTAGTGCGAGCGTTAAGTGATATACTGCCAGTTCATATTCATTTATTCTCTCGTACTCAAATCCTTTTTCTAAGTTCGATTCAGGATCATATGTCATAGACTTTCTACTTTCTACTCGCCACTTTCAACTGCTTATTCCCCCTCCCCGCACCACTTCCACACACCGTCCTCTTGAACAACACGATACGAAGTCAGCGGGAACTCGGTATTTTCACCGCCATAATCAGCTAAAATCGCGCCGGAACAGGTGACAATATCGGTATCGGCATTGTGTTCACAGGTGGCATTTTCGAGGGTCGCGTCCACTGTGGCGAAGGATTGCGCCTCACGGGTCAATGTCGATTCAAGGTCGGCACAGAGTAAGCCAGACAGGGTCTCACGGTCACCGTCTACTTTTGCCTGCATGTAGTTTATCACCGTATCGGCAGGGTCAGCGGTTGTACCCTCATCAGCACAGCCCGCCATAACCAGCATCAATGTAAACAATAAAATCAATCGGGTCATGCTTGCTCCTCAATCTCGATGCCAACCGTCTTACGGATTTCGTCTAACATCCGCAACGCCAGCAAATTCTGTAATGTCACGCCATAAAAAGCTTCGTCGCCATTGCTAAATTTCAGGTAGAAAAAACCACTATGCGCCAGATGAATACCGTCCTCATCAAGCCCATAATCCGGCATGGTACGAGTGGCGGTGAACAAATTAATCACAGGGATTTTATAGTCGTCAGCAATTTTAATCAGCTCACGATTGAAGTTCACTGACTGCCACCATAGCTCGACATCAGGGTCGGCACTGAAGGTAAACACCACCGGAATAATCCCACGCGCCAACGTGTCTTCGACAATCATCCGCATCTGTTCGCCATATTCAACTTCGGTCATACTGCGGACATCATTGGGACCAAACAGGATAAACGCCACACTCGGTTGCTTGATGCGATATTCACACTCTAAGGGGGATTCGTTGGGCTGGCACAACTCTTTGTCTGCCCATAGTGGGTCGAACACCACATAGGTACTCAATCCAATCCGCGCCGCTACACTTGGCTCACCAGCAGATTCGGCATAATAATTGAGCGTGTCTTCCAGATAATCAAATGGTCCGAGGTCATAATCCGGCGCAGAGAAAATCGTCAGGTACTTATCACTAACACTCAGACTATCCCCAACTTTGGTTATCACATCGCTGTGGTTGCCGAGGATTTGTCCGCGCTTGTATATCTCGACCATCTCGTCGCTGACTTCTGGGAGAATCGGCAAGGCGTACAGTTCCTTTAGAGATTCACCTTCACCAGAATTTTCGGGGTCATGGTCGGGGATGTCACGATTCACAGGCACTTGGCTATATTTCAAATTATCATCTTGATTGAGAAAGGCACTTTCTATCCAGCCATCCTGCGCGATTGTACCGTCTTCGGTGACACGAATCACACGCACCCAATTGCCTGTATGATTGCGCTCCACGATTCTAATCGGCAACCCCGGATTCAAGATGTCAGCTTGGCGATGGGTATGTCCGGGACCCTGATACATAATCAACCGCTGATAGGCTGTTGTCTCATAGGGTTGAACCACATTTGGGTCAGGGGTGGGGGTGTTACCCATCAATATCAGTGAAACAAAGCATAAAACACATAATAAAATCCGACGGTATTTTTGTGCATTGTAGGGGGCGGTTTGCAAACCTTCCCTTACGCTATTTGGGTTCAATGTTGGCATACCAAATTATCCATAATCAATTCACATCTGCGATAGTGTACAGCGCGTAACGACCTCTGCAAAGGGAAACGTGCCAGAATTGCCGTTGTGTTCTGCCTGAGTCACGCTATAGTAAGGACATAATTTATTTTTCAACGAGGACAAATCAACATGAGCAAAAATGTTTTAATCGTTTACGGTGGCTGGGACGGTCATGACCCGAAAGAAACATCACATCTGTTTGCAGGTCTGCTGGAAGACGCTGGACTCAATGTCACGCTATCGGAATCGCTGGATAGCTTTCTCGATACAGAACTGATGGGGTCGCTGGATTTGGTTGTGCCGATGTATACCATGAGCACCATCACCAAGGAGCAAGAAGACGGATTGTTAACGGCGATTCGTGAAGAAGGCGTGGCTTGTGGTGGCTGGCATGGTGGGATGGCAGATGCGTTCCGCAACAACACCGAATACCAATTTATGGTTGGCGGGCAGTGGGTCGCGCATCCGGGGAATATCATCGACTACCGTGTGAATATCACCAATAACGACCACCCCATCACACAAGGGATTGAAGACTTTGCCATGCACTCCGAGCAATATTATATGCACGTTGACCCCTCCAACGATGTCCTAGCGACCACCACCTTTGATGGTGAACACGCCTATTGGGTCAAGGGGTCGGTCATGCCAGTGGTGTGGACACGTACTTATGGCAAAGGCAAGATTTTCTATAGCTCACTGGGACATGTTATTGGGGATTTCGATGTGCCCGAAGCGCGGGAAATTGTACGTCGTGGTTTGTTGTGGGCGGTTGATAGCCTGTAAATTTCGTCACGCAACCCTTTAGATATAGGACAACACCATGATTGAAGCACACCAGAAAAATTGGGCAGGCAATATCACCTACCAAGCGACAGAGAGACACTTCCCGACCACAACCGAACAGGCTCAGCAACTTGTACGCGACAGCAAGATGGTCAAAGCAGTCGGGTCACGGCATTCGTTTAACACCGTTGCGGACTGTAGCGACACGCACATCTCGTTGCAACAGATGAAGGATGTGGTCAAGCTGGATACCGATAACAACACGGTCACGGTACAAGGCGGTATCACTTATGGGGAGCTAAGTATCTATCTTCATGCCAACGGATATGCCTTGCACAATCTCGCATCGCTTCCGCATATCTCAGTCGTCGGCGCAGTCATGACAGGAACACATGGGTCGGGTGAAGCAAACGGCAACCTCTCGACAGCGGTGTCTGCACTGGAATTTGTCAATGGCACAGGTGATGTGGTGCAGGTCTCGCGTGCTGATACAGAACACTTTGATGGTATGGTCGTTAGCCTCGGTGCGTTGGGCATTGTCACACAAATCACACTAGACATTCAACCAACCTATGATGTGCGTCAAGATGTGTATCTGAATATGCCCTTTGAGCAGGTGTATGCCAACTTCGATGCGATACAAAGCAGTGCTTATAGTGTTAGTCTGTTCACTCGCTGGGAAGATGACACGGTGTCGCAAGTATGGGTCAAGAGTAAAGCCGATACAGACTTTACATTAGGCGATGGATTCTATGGGGCAAGCCGTTCGCCGATGCAGGTGAGTCCGGTGGGAGAAGACCTAATTGGAAATACGACTGAGCAATTGGGAGCAATTGGGGCGTGGCATGACCGCCTTCCGCATTTCCGCATGGAGTTCACACCGAGTCATGGGGACGAAATTCAGGCAGAATACTTCGTCCCACGTGAACAAGCTATCCCTGCCATGCAAGCGATTAACAGCCTGCATGCTGAAATTACGCCGTTGTTACATGTGACGGAAATCCGCACGATGACAGGCGATACACTCTGGCTGAGTCCGGCATATGGGCGCGATAGTGTGGCATTCCACTTTACATGGAAGCCGATGTGGGAAGAGCTACAACCCGTGCTGACCAAAATCCAAAGTGTATTAGCACCATATGCTGTGCGTCCGCATTGGGGCAAGGTCTATAGCATATCAGCCGAAGATGTCATAGCGCAGTATCCACGCTTTGAAGACTTCCAGCAGTTGGTCGCAGAGCATGACCCACACGGCAAATTCCGTAATCCGTTTCTGATGAATTACTTGGGTTAAGTTTGTGGTGAAGCCTGTGCTGTGATGGTGTTATTCTTCGTCACTGTCATCATTGCGACGATTCCGACGCGACTTGAGCAGACGTGAGCCGATGTTGCTTTCCGGTGCTTGATTGCCCTTGAGGTCACGTTGACGGGGTTCAGGTTGGCGCGGTGCATAACGTGGACGGTCGGCAGGTTTGGGTGATGTATCATCGTCGGTGCTGTCATCTTGTTCAAAGGAGAAGGACTTGCGCCGACGCAGTTGCCCGATGGTATCCAGTGGTGAGGTTTCGCCATAAGCTGTGGTTTCACGGGAACGTTCACGGGCACTCAGTAAGGCTTCGAGGCGTTCTGAGCGTTGTTCTTCTTCGGTTTGGTCACCGGATAGATACGCCCATAAGCGCGATAAATCACTGCGGGTGATAATCAGACGGCGCACGGCAATATCAAAGGGCAACAGAATCAGCGCGATAATCACCAACGCTTCCCAGATAGGTGTGGTCGCTTGACGTTCACCGAGGTTATGCAAGAAAACATCTGTCGGTGTGTCGCTGAGGTTACTGCCGTCAGTAATGTCTGCTAGTTGTGCCAGTAAGGTATCATCTTGTTCGCGGGTGATATACTCTGGTGAATATGACATCACCCACCCATTGACATCTGTTAACGAAATTTCATCTTCACCAAGCGTGGTTGTCCCATCAACAGTGAGGAAGTACGCCCCTTCATCCTGTGGATTGAATGTCGCTTCATAACGTCCAGGGGCAGTCTGTTGTAGGGGCACACGGCGGCTATCCCCGTTTGGATTCAATACGGATCCAGTCAGCAATAAGCCATTGAGAAATTCGCCTTCGTCTGTGCGGGCATCGACCACCACCCGTGCTTCGTCATTTTCCATTATGATACGGGTTTCGAGGTTATTGTTCGCGCCTTCGTTGATGCTCCATGAGACGGTCTGCCCCCAGAAGCGCGAGAAGTCATTCCATCCCACCCACTCATTCGCCCAGCGTGAGGTTGCATCCGATGTGAACACAACCGCCCGTCCCAGACCATATTGCCACGATGCCAGAATCGGGTCTTCAAACGGTTCGGGTGAACTCAAAATTTTCTGTGCGGCAGTCTTTGGTGAAGTGGCGACATATCCGCGTAACGGTGGCAGACTGGTGATGCCGTCCATAATGGCACTGTTACCTGTTAAAGTCGGCGTGAATGGGTCTTCCACAATATAAGAACGCGATGCTAGCACCGTCTCTTGTGTGAAGATACGCGGGATTTCTTGCACATCTGCAACCTGATAATAATTCCCATCACCTGCCACTGCCATACGCTGTAGAAAGTTAGCAGGGTTGCGTCCAATTGCAATCGTCGAGAGGGTGACGTTATGGTCACTGTTGAGTTGTTCCGTCAGTTCAACCAGTCCGAGCGGATTTGCACCGCCATCGGTCATCAAAATCAGATGTTTAATTTCAGACGGTTCTTGCACGATGTCCCGTTCGACAAGGCGCATACCTGCCAGAATATCGGTACCACCACCAGCACGAATCGAGTTGACCAATCCGATTAAGACCTGATTATCATTGACATTCTGGAACGGCGCGACCCATGCCCCGCTGGTATCAAATGTTCCTATAGCGGCGCGGTCTGTCGGTTGCAACAAATCTAAGGACAGCACAATCGCCCGTTTTGCCAATTCAAGATTAGGAACACCACTGCGTCCAATCTGCCCCATACTGCCGGAACGGTCAATCAGATAAGCGATGGTCAATTGAGGTAAGCGTTGTTGGTCTTTGATTTCCATCTCGACAGGTAGCGTCGCTTCCAGTGGCGTTTGGAAATATCCACCGGGGGCAAACGAGTTCGGTCCACCGACAACAACCAAACCGCCACCGATGTCACGCACATAACGGTCAAGCAATTCCATCTGTGCGTTACTGAGGTCAGTCGCGGGAATATTTGCCAGAATCACACTCTTATAATTTGCCAATCCTGACATATTTAACGGGAGGGCATCGGGTGCAATCGTATCAATAAGAATTCCTGCTTGTTCCAATGCTGGAAGCAAGAACTGTGTTTCTGTCTCGTCCGATGTCACCATCAGCACACGCGATGGTCCGACCACCTGACTAAATGCCGACAGTTGATTGTTCTGGTTATAGTTGTCGTTTTCGTTGGGCACGACTATCTGCGCTGAGAAGTCGAGGAATCCGCTGAATTGACTGGTTTGCGTCAGAGTATAGCGCGTATCGCCTGTTTGTAAACTGAGTTCTTCTTCATGGATGAGACTACCACCGGAGAACAATAACAGCGTCGCCGGAGTCGGGGCTTCGGCATTGATGCTCACGGAGATGTCGAACGATTGATTTTCCGCAACTCGTGACGGGGCATCTAAGGCGGTGATACGCACATCCGGCGCAGGTTCACGGAAGAAAGGCACATAACTAATTTCCACTCCTGACGCAGACGCACGTTGAGCACGGGCTACGGCATCGCCTTGTGTCGCTTGACCATCACTCAGAATCACAATACGGCGTGAGGCATCCGGCGGGAACATCGACAGCGCAGTTTGTATCGCATTGGCTATGTCGGTATGGGTCGTCACCGGAACAGAGCCAAAGGTCTCGATTTCCTGCACGATGCTGAAGTCACTTTCGGGCACGGCATTGTCACCGAATAGCACCACCGCCCATTCATCTTCGGGGGTTTTGCCTGCAATCGCCTCGCGGATATATGCCAGTTGTGCGTCTTGGGTGGTCGTGCCCATGCTATCGGACACATCCACCAGAAAGACCACTGCCAGCTTATCAACTGCCTGCACATTCTGGATACCTGCCAGCACCAACACCATTAAGACCACAATCGTTGTCCGCAATATCAAGCTGATGATGTCACGGCGACGGCGGAAGGCATGGCGCGGTCTGCCGATATACCACACAATCGGCAAGAAAATCAGGAGGAGTAATAAGGCGGATGGTGTTGCAAGTTGCATGAGTGACCTTCGGTAATTTTTTATTTTTGTCACCTTTTTTGCAAAAAAGGTAACGCCAAAAAACTTCAATCAGGATAATCAATAAGATGTCATTACTATTGTAGCGCGATATATTGTCAGGCGGTTATGGTTGGATATATGCAATTTCAGGTCATGAATGGTTATCTATAGGGTTATATCCATATTTTGCCACGATTGTAACGACAACACCGCCCTGTTGATAGTCCCATTGGAAATTGGTACAAGGGATACTTTCGATTTCATAGCATATATAGATGATTGCAAGTCACGATAAGAGACAGTGACTTTACATTGTTAGAGTAGACAGAAGAAAAATCTCCTCATAAAGTAAGAAAAGGAGGCATTCAAATGGAACATCGTCAAAGCGATAACGACGGTAGCAACGCCAATGACCTTGAGCAACATGCCAAAGACCGTATCTTGCAGGGTGACAATACCTATATGGCAGATATTGAATTGGCATTACAAGCTTACACTGACCCTCTCAGCCCTGACGAGATTATTTCACTCATCGAATTGACCAGCGCACAGCAAGTCGTGAATGCCCGTGCGAACCATGTAGTAACCGATAACATGTTACAGACACTCGTTCAGCATGGGCGGGAGCAAGAAGCAATTATGCTGGCACGATTGCGGAAGAGCAAAATAGAACAGTTTAATGGCTTATTCGCTATCTGGGAGAATCCCAAATCCGAACATGTTTCCGTCGCTGAATTGATACAGTTAGCTGACCAAAAATCTGCCTATCGTCCGCATTATGAGTTATGCAAACTTGCTGTTGCTCTCGCCCGTGTTAATGACCCGCGTGCTGATGATTGTTTTGCAAAAGCCCGTGAGAACATTCTAAGTATGATAGACGTAGATAGTTTTCCTAGCCGTGATAATGGCAGAACCACAGTAGCTGATTATTTGATGTTAGCCCAACGCTTTGATGAAGCACAAGAGGTCGCTGAGACCATCGAATCTCCATCAAGGAGGGATCTTGTCTTGAAGATGCTTTCCAGTGCGTTAGCCCATGTCGGACGTATTGAGCAAGCGCATCAGGTGGCGGATAGTATTTCGTATGAACCAGAGAGAGTTAGTGCCCTGAATCGAATTGCTGTTATCCTTGCTGATGATGCTAACCAACAAGTACAAGAGACGATAGAAAGCGTCGAAGATTCTCCTGCTGATAGTGCATCCCAACACATACACGAAATTACGTTTACCCCGCAAGACATGCCCATAGATGCAGATTATCAAAAAACCGTCACGTTGCGCTTGCTGGCGGTATCACTTGCCCGTGCAGGCGACCCACTTGCTGACGATATGTTTGGTCAAGCACGAGAGGCGACAAATAGCCTCCGCAAGATAAGGAATAGTAATCGAAAACACTATGCCCAGCGTCAACTAGCAACTGTTCTTGCTGAATATCAACGGTTTGATGAAGCGCATGAAATCGCTATAAAAATTGATCATGACTTTGTGAGAGCTGATACATTACAGACAATCGCTACAATAATCGCTAAAGCTGATATGCTCCGTATGGGTGAAGACTCCCAAAAATCACATGAGATAGCCATTGCCAGTCAAGGTCAGAAAGCCTCAAGCCGACTAGAGACAGTCATCCAAGCTCGACGATTTGATGAAGCGCGAGAGATTACAAATGCTATCACCAATCGTTACAAACAATCGAAAGCTCAATGCTACTTTGTGAGTGCACTTGCCCAAGCTCGACGGTTTGATGAAGCATACGAAATTATTGAAGTCATGGACATCCAATTTATTTCGCAAAAAGCAATTGCCTTATGTGACATTGCGATTGGGCTTGCCCAAGTTCAACGGTTTGATGAAGCATACGAAATTGCTGAGATAATCTCAGTCGCTTCGCAAAAAGCAACCGCCTTATTTAATATTGCTCTTGCGTCCGCACAAGTGAATGATACTCATAGCAACGAAGTTTTTAGTCAGGCGCAGGTAATTGCAGAAATGATTCAGGATTCCTATCGGCAAGAAGATGTTTATATTGAACTTGCAATTGTGCTCGTGCAAGCTCAACGTATTGATAAAGCTCGTCAAGTAGTAGATAATATTGATAACAACGAAGTAAAAGCCTCTTTTCTGCTCCAACTCGCTGTAACACTCTCGCAATCCGATGATTCCCGTGCCGATGAATTTTTCCAACAAGCACTGAGTGTCGCAGATTCCATTGAATATGAGATTGCAAAAGCCGATACTCTCGGCAAAATTGGTGTTGCACTCGCTCAGGCACATCATTTGGATCAAGCAGAAGCACTTGCAGAAGCGAGTCAATACGATGCACTCAAGATAGATATTTGGATTGCTCTTGTTCCCGCACTCATAGAAGCACAGGAATTTGATAAAGCACATGCCATTGCCTTGAAGATTCCAGATGGCTTCGATACAAAAGATGTCAGAGGGCAACTCATCCGCGCGCTTCTAGCAAACAACAAATTGAAACATGCACTGATAGTAGTTGGTTTGTGTGATGTTGAGTCCTATGTCAGCTTCTTGGCAGAATGTCAACCTGTCTTAGCCGAGCAGTATCCCGACCATCCAAACCTATGGCAACGGATGATGCTCAGTGCCCTTGAAATCATTTGTTGGGTGCGGAAAGACTATGAGCCTATACGCGACACGTTTCGTATGAGTGTGAACACAGATTGATACTCCTTGAGTACGAACGACCGCCAACCTGTGACGGTCTCGATAGGTCAATTCATTACAAGCGAATACCGCCCGACCGTTGATACATAAACCCGATAGCCGCGAGGATGATAGTCGCAACGATGGAAATCACGCCGGATGTTGTGTTCATGGCGGTTTGTGTGAGCGGGTCAACCAATGGCAAGCCGAGTCCCATCGCAACGGATAGAATAGCAATGCCACCAATCGTCTGTGCTGCGCCACTGATAGAGGTCGCAATCATAACGAGTAATGCTGACAAACGCCAACCGAGTATCGCACCGATAATCCCGCCGATAATCAACAGAACCAAACCGATAGTATCACCCAATGCAAAGGCGGTGACAATCAATCCAGCAACCACCAGCCCGACAATCACACCCAGAATCACAAACACCCATTTATACAGATACTTGTAGGCGATATAACCGACGATGATGCCAGCAATCGCTGCGATGACAAAGGCAATCAGTTCGCTTTGTCCGTTTCTCAACATGAAGGTAAAGGTGGGGTAGAACACGGCAATCAATGCCTGTAAGCCCAGAATCCATTTAATCATCTGTTTGCCGAAGAAGCATGTAAACAAGCCGATAGCAATCATCAATGCTGCAACAATAACGTTCATCGTTCCTCCCAAGATATTTTTGTAGGGGAGTAGATACGCTCACTCCCAACTTAACTATACCCTATTCAGTGGCTATCTATCGACAAATCACATATTGGATTTATCAAGAATGTCGTCAGAGATATTGACACGGATTCCATTCATGAGTATTGCCATCAGTTGGTCGATATAGTCCTCGCGGTCAAGCGCAGAGTTACCCCGCGCATAGAATAAGCCCGCATTCAAAATCGCTGAACTGGTCGCAACTGCCACAAGATTAGCAGGTGCATCTGATGAATCGAGCCATTCCGAAAGCAAATCAAATAGGTAGGCTTGAATATGGACTTCAAATGGTAGGGTGCTGTTGCGTTCTGATGGCGCACAGTGTCCGATGAATTGTTGCAAAAATGTCACTGTTGCCAATGCCAAACAACGCAGATTGTCATAACTCATTTGGTCAGCAGTAGGCATAATCGACATGACATGTTCATTGAACATATAGCGCACCATATAATCGAGCAACTCATATTTATCAGCGAAGTGAGAATAAAAGGTTGCACGGTTAATCATCGCTTCCTCTGTAATATCCAGCACCGTGATTTGCTCAAATGGCTTTTGTTGCATCAGCGTATTAAAGGCAGTGCGTAATGCCATACGGGTGCGTAAAACACGCTTATCTAAATCTTTCTCGTCGATGTTAAGCAACAGATTGCTCCTTGTGTTGGGTAAACAACACACACACGTTTTTGTTGGTTGTGGACGGTAGTCCGTTTGCCTATAGTGTAGCCAACAGACGGTCGTTATGCAACACATGTTGCCAAACTAAAGGAGATAATCACAATGGATATGAACATTATTTTATGGATAGCACAGGGTCTACTTGCGTTCGCATTCTTCGGCGCAGGCATGATGAAGCTGACACAACCGAAAGAAAAGCTTATGGAACGTGGTATGGGATTTGTCGAAGATTTCCCTGATACGATTGTAAAAGGAATTGGCGCGTTGGAAGTTGCTGGAGCAATTGGTTTGATTCTGCCACTCTTGCTAGAATTTTTGCCCAATATTCTCACCCCGTTGGCGGCGGTTGGGCTGGTGCTGACCATGATTGGCGCGGCTATCACCCATATTCGCCGTAACGAAATTCCTGCGATTGTACCTAACCTTGTGCTATTGGGTATTGCAGCATTCATTGCTTACGGTCGCTTTCTACTTGTCCCTGTGGCATAACCCGTTGCCATCACAATAATTATGAGGGGCGATCTAAGTTTTGCCCCTCTGCCCCTACTGTGTTATCTTAGTACTGTCTGACCCCTCGTTGTCCGCTAACATCCCCTCATTGACAAAACCCCATGACAATTCTACAATGTGAGACGCTTCGGTGGTGGTGCTGTGCGGATTTTACAATCAATTTGACAAGACAAACCAAAAGTGACGATGTTGTATGTATCAAGCACAAGTGAAAAGTTGAACGTATAAAGTAAAAAGTGTCGGGTGTATGGCTTTCTAAGCTGACATCAATGATTAGCACCTATACTTTAAAAAGCTGGTGAGCTGAATGCTGATTGCTGACAGCTTATTTCACATTAAATATGCAACTATTCCGTAAGCGTATGCTTGCTAAAACGTCACTCAATAACTGATATTAACTGGATAACAGACAAACAATGATAAGCGAAAAAACAATTGTAACGCTGGAGTTACATAAAATACTACAAGACCTCTCGCGCTATACAACCTTCGGTGCGGGGGAAGAACTTGCCATTGAATTATACCCTTCGACGACGATTGAAGAGGTGCAACTATGGCAACGGGAAACAGCCGAGGCAGTGTCTCTGCTGGAAGAAAACTCAAATGTAAACTTGCAAGGGGCGCGCGATGTGCGTGAACCTGCGATTAAAGCACAACGCGGTGTGATTATCGAGCCGAGTGTCTTGCTGGATATTCGTTATACCTTACGCCGTGGCTCAACCCTGAAGCGCACGATGGGACGCATGAAAGGCACACATCCACTGCTATCAGAGCTATCGCAGGAAATCGAAGAATGTAGTGAATTACAGAACTCGATTGAGAAAGCGATTGATGACAATGCCGAAGTGAAGGATACCGCCAGCGCGCGCTTAGCCATCATTCGCCGTGACCTTAAAATCGCATTTGAACGCCTCCAAAGCAAACTTGACCGCATCGTCAACAACAAAAGTAACGCGACAAAATTACAAGAAGCAATTGTCACTATGCGGAACGGTCGCTATGTCATCCCACTGAAAGCCGAGTTTAAGGGCAGAATCAAAGGGATTGTGCATGACTCGTCCTCATCCGGTGCGACACTGTGGATTGAACCGCTGGAAACTGTCGAACTTAACAATAAGTGGCGTGAGTTACAACTGGACGAAGAAAAGGAAATCCGGCGCATCCTCGCAGACTTGACTGATGAAGTGGCTGGCGAAAGTGAACGGATTGTCCGCACCGTAGAAATCCTCGGTTATATCGACCTGACCTTCGCCAAAGCCCGTTATGCAATGGAACATAACTCAGTTCAGCCTAAGATTGTCAACTTCAAGCAAAAACCCCCAACCCCCAATCACCCCGGTAGTAGCATCCATCTAAAACAAGCACGTCATCCACTGCTTAAGGGGCATGTTGTGCCATTGGATATTACCTTCGATGAAGATACATGGGTTGTGGTGGTGACAGGTCCGAACACAGGCGGTAAAACAGTCGCACTCAAGACGGTCGGATTGATGGCGTTGATGTCACAGTGTGGCTTGCATGTGCCGGCTGACGAAGCGACCTTGAGTGTGTTTGATGGCATCTTCGCTGACATCGGTGACGAACAGAGCATTGAACAATCACTCTCGACTTTTTCCTCGCATATGACCAACATCATCTCGATTCTGGAAAAATGTGATTCCAAGTCGCTGGTGGTACTTGACGAGGTCGGCGCAGGGACAGACCCCGGCGAGGGTTCTGCATTGGCGCGAGCCTTGCTCAACCGACTGAAGAATGACAGTGTCACGACGATTGTCAGCACCCATCATCCTGAGCTAAAAGTGTATGCCGTTGAGACCAGAGGCGTACGCAATGCAAGTGTCGAATTTGACCTAGAGACATTGCGCCCGACTTATCGCCTGATTGTCGGCTTACCGGGTCGTTCTAATGCGTTGGCAATTGCATCACGTTTAGGGTTGACCGATGACATCATCACCGATGCGCGTGGGATGGTCGCCACCGAAGAACTACAAGCCGATGACCTGCTTGACGAGATTCAACGCACCCGTGCCGAAATCCGTGACCAACATGAGGAAATTGCTAGCTTACGCGCCGAACTTGAAGAACGCCGTGATAGCCTACAAGCCCGACTCGATAACATTGAAGATGAACGCCGTGATGTGATTCGTGCCGCCCGTCGTCATGCCGAAGAAGACTTATCGGACTTCAACAAAGAATTGAAGAAGATGCGAAACGAATTGCGCTCTGCGGGGATGCCTGCCGAGACCATCAATGCGCTGGCTGCCGCTGCCGAAAAGATGGCGGGTTGGACAAAAGCCCCGATGGATGGCGCAGAAGAAGTACAACAATTGGAAGATGTCGAATGGCAACCGCGTATCGGCGACACCGTATTCCTTGATACGCTCAACGCCGAAGGTACGATTGTTGAACTGGATGACAAAGAAGCACAGGTACAGGTCGGGTCGTTGCGCGTTCGTGCCAAATATAACGATATGCGGAAGCGTACCCGTAGCGAAAAACGGGAAGCCCAACGCGGTCATGTCCGCACCTATGAACCAGCCGACCCCTTGCCACCGATGGTTGAATCACCGGGGATGGAGTTGGACTTGCGCGGAAAACGGGTCGAAGAAGCCCTTGAACTGCTCGACCGTTATGTGGATGCTGCCTATACATCGGGACTACCGTTCGGGCGTATCATTCACGGCAAAGGCACAGGCAAACTCCGTCAAGCAGTGCGGGAATACCTACGTAACCACACGCTTGTCAGTAAGGTGACACAGGCACACGGTAGCGAAGGCGGTTCCGGCGTGACTGTCATCCACATGGTGCCGATAACTTAAGCTCATGATAGGGGCGGGGCAAATGCTCTGCTCCTATTCTTTCCATGTCATGCGTAGTTTTAGCAACTTACTGCGGACGGGAAGAACCCTCTCTCTACAACAAATTATGTGAATCCCTGTAGGGACAACGCCTGCGTTGTCCGCCGACCAAGATAATGTTGACATGATAATACCTTTTGACATATTCGTTTTCCCCATCTTCCCACAATAGAATTACCCACCCTCTGCATTAAACATGAGCCACCATGAGATAAGCTTATGTGTATTTAGCTTCGTAGTCGTATATTCTTGAAATGAGGCAGTACATGAAATCTAAATTCACTTCAATCGGATTGGGGAGAGACGACAACATGCAATTCAAAGCACATTGGACAAAATATTGTGGAGTTGCCACACTGTTGATGACACTTGTTATGGTCAGCCTATTATCAGTGTCAACATCATTGGCTCAGGACAGCGAAGGGACAGACACTGAAAATTTGCCTCATGCGTTGGAATCAGTCGCGTCGTGTCAGAATGTCACCTATGGGTCGATTAACACAGTGGCTGAACAAGATGTATCGCCGGAGATACCGCACTTTGTCGTCCCACCCAATGGTGAAGGTCCCGTCACGGTGGATATTGGCTTGTTCGTTGAAGGCATTTCAAATATTGACCCCGTCAATAACACCTTTACGCTTGAGGGTTTCCTCGATTTGATTTGGTGCGACCCACGCGAAGGTTTCGACCCTGAAGAGCTCGGTTGGCATGAGAAGATTTTTCTTGAAGATGATGCACGAGGCGAAATTCAACTTATCTGGTGGCCCGATATCAGTTTCCCGACGCAGGTGGGTGGACGTGATACCGAAAACCTCGAGCTGATTATCTTTGAAGATGGCACAGTCGAATATGCCGAACGCTTTGCTGTCACGATTGAAGCGAATTTTGACCTGCGCGACTTCCCGTTTGACTCGCAACAACTGCGTATTGAAATTGAATCGCTAGCGTGGACGGAAGAATATCTAGTATTTCACGAAGACGAAGCCCTCATCGGTTTTAGTGACACCTTCGACCTGCCAGAATGGGATTGGAATCCTGACACCGATATGACCACTCATATCGAGTCAGTGCAAGAAATCCGCGAAGATGCGCCTTTCTCTGAGTTTGTTGTCGATTTAACGGTGCATCGTCTGCCGACCTTTTTTGTGATTAAGGTCTTGTTGCCGATGGCGTTGATTGTGGCGTTATCGTGGGCGGTCTTCTGGATGGATGAATCGTCGCTGGGGGAACGGTTGGGCATTTCCTTTACTGGATTGCTGACAGTGGTTGCCTATCAGTTCATCATTGGGGATAGCTTACCGCGCCTGTCGTATATCACCTTTATGGATGCGATGATAAATTATTCCTTCTTCATGATGGCATTAACCGTTATCGAAAATGTCTTTGTCAACATCTTACGGCGCGACAATCGTATGACCTTAGCACTACGCATTGACCAGATAAGCCGACTCATTTTCCCGCTGATATATCTCATCGGCATTGTTGCCATCATTGAGCTGTTCGGCGTGGGATAAATCTTAGCATTGGATTACAGACCGCTAACCATACGCTGAGATGTGGTTAAATTTAAGCGTGTGGTTATGTTTGTCGCTATAATATAGAACAAACATCGTTCACGTAAAATTAGTTTATAGGTTATTTGATATGGATTTACAGTTCAGGACGATACAGTTACGTATGACGGTTTATGGTGGATTGATAGGGGCACTTGGCGGGGCGATACTCGGTGCAGGGTTTGTCGCGTTGACCTACAACCCATTCTACGAAATGAATATTCTGCTGATGATGGTTGGTGCACTGGCGACTATGTTGGTCGGTGGTGGCTTTGGGCTTCTCACAGGTCTGATGGCGGGTGTGGCTGTGTCGGTATTAACCAACATCTTGTTTAAAAATTCACGTTTCAAGGTCGCACACAAAGTTGTCGCCGGATGTGTATCGGTCAGTGTGACTTTGTTTGTATTCTTTCCATTGGCGTATAGTTTTGGTCGTCCCTTTATCTGGGACACACAGACTTACCCCTCATGGTTGTGGGCGATGGTGCTATCCGTCATTGGCGCATTGATTGTCAGCACCCTGTCAGTGAATGCGTATATCAGCCAACATAGCTTGAAATTAAAACCCGCCGTCGCACGGGTTCGGGTGGATAAATAGTAATCAACCCCACCCCCTAGCCCCCTCCCCAAGGCTTTGGAGAGGGGGAAATAAAAGTCACTCTCTATTGCGATGGGGAGGGATTTAGGGAGGGGAGATGAAAGGAATAACATCACATGACACGCTTTGATAGCCTCCTAAAAATATTCGCACGCATGATAACTTATGGCGTTGTACTCGGTGCAATCGCTGGATTTCTGGTTGGGTTTGTCCTGCTATTGTTTGACCCCTATTCATCACCCAATAGTGATTTTTTCAATCAGATTATCGGCGCATTCATCCTGAGCCTAATCTATGGTTCGTTCTTCGGGGGGATGTATGGTGGGGCGAGTGGATTCGTTTCCGGCTTGGCGATGACTGTCGTCACTGCGATTGGATATGCCACTGTTCGTAACCTGCGTAATTATAAGATTGTGATGGGCGCGATTACAGCATTTGTCACCAGCGGAATTTTCTTCGGCTTTGGCTTGTGGGATATGGTCGGCGGGAATAGTGACATGGATATGGCATGGTTTAGTGCATTGGCGATGTCGGTTGTGATTGCGGTCTATGCCAGCCAGATAATAGCGCGAAAATATGTTAATGAAATGACTGTGCGTAAAGCCAAAGCTAAGTAAGGTCATGTGTGAGGATGGATTGTGACATTGTCATATAGATATGGTCTTATTGTCTTGAAGGCTGGATATATCCTCTTATTTGGAATTTCGCTACACTTGCGTTACGGGCAGGTTGTAGTCAGATAACAGTGCGTAAGTACCGATGTGATAGCAACGTCCGTAAAATATATTAGGTGACAGTCAAACGTTAAAATCTACATGTTTAAGATATTGGTTATATGACTCGACTCATTACTGTTTAGAAAGGACTACATCATATGAGATTACCCCTTAAAGCCAGACTTGTCCTCAACATGACCACCTATGGCATTGCATTGGGTGGCGCAGCGGGGGCATTATCTGCCATCACCTTGATTTTAACCTCTGGCAATTTTGCTTTTATCGGCGCGACAATCCCCGTGATGTTGCTAGAAGCCCTGTCGATTGGTGTCTTTGGCATGATATTTGGTGGCATCTTTGGCATGGTCGCTGGACTGTATAGCGGTGTCGGCATGGCAGTTGCAATTAGTGTTTTCTTCAGTGATATTTTCTCACGTCCTATTTTCAAAGCCACAATGGGTGTCCTGACCGCAGTGATTACTGCACTGTTTTTCACCTCTGGCTTATGGCATCTGCGCATTGATGGCATCGACAGCACCGGTTGGAACAGCATGATTTTGATGTCAGTTGTGATTGCGATTTATGCCAGCCAACGGGTCGCTAGTGTCTACTTCCAAGAATGGTCATTGCGGAAGCAAAAGGCACCTGCCTAAATGCCACTGCTGGTTCGCCTCACCAACTTGTTAAAACGCATGACCCTCTATGGCTTTCTCTTAGGGGGTGCATCAGGTTTCCTCGTGACCCTGACGATTTTGATTTTCCCTGCGATTAACCGCCCAACATTTTATGGTTTACCGATAGACCCTGCCTCGATTGTGCTGTAGGGAACAGTGTTGGGGGTCTTGTTTGGTACTGTGATTGGTTTCACCAGCGGGTTTGGCATGATGTTATTCACGGCATTGTTATTCCGTGAGGTGAATGATGTTCTGCGCTTTCGCATTATGATGGGCAGTACCACGCTGATGTTGACGATTGCGACGCTGGTCGGACGCGGATTATGGGATTTCGGTGCAGTCGTGATTGACCCGACCACATGGCAAGTGACGATGCTCATGTCAGTTGTGATTGCGATTTATGCCAGCCAACGCACATCCACCAAATATCTGCATGACCTGTATACCGAGAACAAACCCAAACGCTAGCCTCTGTGGAATTTGGTAGCATATACCATGAAATAGCTATAGACTCTATTCAGGGGGATACACGATGCAGAATATCCAAGAGAATATCTATGTGCAATGTGTCAATCGGGTGCTAGATTATATCTACCTGCATATTGACGATGACCTCACCCTCAAGACATTGGCAGGGGTTGCTGGCTTTTCCGAATTTCACTTCCACCGCATTTTTAAAAACATCGTTGGCGAAACCCTGAACCAGTTTGTTTGGCGGGTGCGGGTTGAACGCGGTGCGGGGAGCTTACGGGCTGACCCCAACAGGTCAATCTCCGATGTGGCATTTGATTGTGGCTTCACGTCGCTAGCAGGATTTTCGAGAGCATTCAAAGCACGCTTCGGCTTAGCCCCGACGCAATGGGACAGACAGTCACGCTTGCAGGGCGAAAAACCACCAGATGCTGAGTTTCCCTCTTTTCGCATTCTCGACCTCGAACAAGACAAAGGGCAATTTCCTGTTGAGATTAAGCGCATCGAACGGCAACGGTTAGCCTATATCCGTGTCTATGATTCGTATCAAGTCGATGGGCGTATTCGGCGGGCTTATGACAAGCTGATGACATGGTATCAGGCGCGGGGCGGGCACGTCGAGAATACTACTTTGTATGGCATGTCAATGGATGACCCCGATATTACGCCGATGGAACTCTGTCGCTTTGATTGGTGTGTGTCTGTGCCGGATGACTGGGACGCAGACGGTGACATCAGCATCCGTGAGTATCCGGCGTGTACAATTGCGCTGGTCAGCATTCGTGGCGGTGACCTACAACTAGAAGACCGCGTCTTACAATATTTGTGGCGGTGCTGGTTGCCCAACAGTCGCTATCAACCGCTGGACTTACCCGGCATGGAAATCTATCATCGCCTGCCGGATGTGCCTTTGGACAATAACTGGACAGACCTGTACCTTGATTGTGCTATTCCCGTGACAAAATTTCGTGTTTAGCTACTCGGCAATAGTCAATGCCTGCTGTTCAACGACAAATTCAAATGCGAGTTCGGCTAGGGTCATCCCATCAACCTCGGCGCGCCATGCACTGTGACCTTGCCCCTCAAGAGGGTAAAATGCGTATGGGACTTCGTTGGCTTCGTATTCGTCGCGTAATTCTTCAGCAAGACTGTATTCAACGGTTTTATCTTCTGTACCATGAACAATCATAATTGGCGCGTCGGTCTCGTCAAATTGGCTAATCTGCTCAATGATTTCCAAGAGATTGACATTTTGTCCACTGCCCCAATAATCAATGATGGTATGTATTTGTGCGGGTTGGTCAAGATTCGCGGTTTCCAATGTGGGGTCGTCGTCGAGTGAGAGTTCGTCACGGAAGTATGCTTCATCGGTCACGCCCATAACAATCGAAATGAGTGCCCCCGCAGACCCTCCGCCAACAGTGATGTAGTTGGTATTGATTTGATAGGCATCGGCATTGGCATATAACCAGCGTATAGCGGCTTTGGCATCACGGTTGGCAGGATACATCGCCAACGCTTGATTTTGTAATGAGCGGGGTAATATTCTGTCGATAGTGTCTAGCCAGTATAGGGGCAATGTTCCCTTATCTCCTGCCAGACGATAATCAATTGACATCGCCACCCATCCACGTTCGGCAAAGTGATTGGCGATTGTAGTCATTGCCCCCTGTGTACGACTGCCACTGATGTATCCCCCACCATGAATCATGAGTATCGCAGGGCGGTTATCCGGCGCATCAATGGGTTCATATACATCCAATACAAGGTCGATTATCTCGGCTGATTCGCTTCCCCAATCATCATGGCTTAAGCCCTGTGCATAAGTATGAGTCTTCTTCTCGACTTCAAATTGTGGTGTTGCATAAATTGTGGGGGGTGGTGCAATGGTATCCTGCGCGGACGTAATTCCAACAAAACTCATCAATACAAACAGCATAACAACTACAGAAACCCAGCGTTTATTCATTTTTTACTCCATATGATTAACAACCTACTTTTTCCACGTTGTAAGCATAATCACAGAGTGTTTTCGATAAACTAACTATTTGTAAAACCTGTGCAAATTCTAGCAATTGCAGTTTAAGGATAGAGATAAGGTTGTGTCGGCTCTTTGATTGTCTCAACGGATGTCGCATAGACCACTGGCACAAAGTTTTCGCCGAAGTCGTTGGCTCTGAGCTTGCCTTGTACCTCGACCCATGTGCCATCGGTGAATTGCTCCGAATTAGCAAACGTCACAGGTAAGCCAATTGCAAAAGCATCAGCCACACAGCAACTCATGGTAAAGCGAGACACCATGAAATCATCATCCAAGAAGGTTGGCTCACGATATACAAAGCCGGTTACACGGACTTCCTGCCCGTTAAACTCAGCAGGTGTATCGGTACGACTGAACTCGCGCAACCAGTCAAGGATATTGCGGTCAAGTGGGTCACGGGAAAACGCGCTGGCAGACTGGACACCAACCGGATTCAAGCTGATACCACCGTTAACCGCTTCGACACCGAGTGGGCGCGATGGCACTAGCACAGCTAACATCAGCGGGAAGGCGACAATTGCAATGATGCCCCATGTGATGTTGTAATTGCCAGCCGATTGCGACAGATAGTCGTCCATTTCGTCCGGTTGCGGATAGAGCATGCCGTACAGGTTAACTAAGCCAAGCAGATAGAAGATACCCGCCCCGACATACGCCAGCCATGCAAAGCGCAGGTTGATGTAATTGGTCAGGTTGCCCGTCAGGATGAGAATCGTCAAGTAGATGCCCATGCCGAGCAGAATAGCGGTCTTGCTCCAGTTACGCCAGTCGGTAGATTGCAGTTCATTTTTTGGTTTTGTTGTCATGTAGGGTTGTCATCCCAAAAACTTGTTTTTTAGCATGATGTATAAGCGACCTTCGACTAGTCTTTAGAATTGTAGGGATGGAGCTATGTCTCCATCCGCTCGGTGGCACACATAGGTACCACCCTACAAAATTCAATTTCCTTCTAATATACACCTATACGAGTTTAAAATCTCACATTCATTACATCAAGTACGAGGTCAATCGGTGTGAAGATGGTCGCACGGCTTGACCCTGCAAACAACAATCCGACGGCATTCAGGCTTCCCACTTCAAAAATCAGTGAGCCGGAATCGCCACCTTGACTCATCGCAGTGGTAATACACTGTCCGGCAAAGCGCGCCTGTTGTGTGCCATTGGGTGTATTATAGGCGACGTTGACGGTTGCATTCATGAGTGTAATGGTTGATTCAGTATAGCCAGTGGTGCGCCCATGTTTGCGGACAGGCATCGCCAACGAGGGCCGTTTTGTGCCACTAGGTTTGCCAATACTCATTATTTCCGGCTCAAACATCAGCGGATTATTGGGACGTGCCAGTGCAGCATCAACTTGATTGTTATGAATGAATGTTGACTGCGCGCTGACTGACCGCGTGGCAGTAGTCGTACCTGTTGATTGAGCTGCGACCTGTGCTGCCGGAACACTCGTCAAGCGTTTATCTGAACCATTGAGTTTCGCTAAGGTATTGCCAATACCCACAACAAAATCAACAATATCACAGCTACCAGATGGGACATCACCTGTTCCACCTCCAGTTGTAGGTGGATTGGTGGGTGTAGTCGGTGTGACGGGAGTTGTCGGATTCGGACTCGGTGTGGTATCGACAGGTGGTTGTGTCGGAGTTGGATCCGGTGTGGTATCGACGGGTGGTTGCGTCGGAGTCGGATCCGGTGTGGTTGTCGGTGGTGGGGTTGGTTCTGGCTCTGGTGCAGGTGGTACTTCCCCATGGAAATAAATCGGCTCAAAGCGATGCAACTGAGCAACAACATCATTAGGACGTGCGCCGTGGTCAGTTGGTCCCGGTTGTAAAATCGGGTCACCAGCCGTTGCAAAGTTGCTGTTTGCCAGCACATGATTATTCGACAGAATCAGTGGTTCGCCAGTGGTCTTATCATAGACAACTGCGCCAATTGTACCCGCCGTCACCAGATAATGCCCGATACTCACCCCTGCTGGAATCGTCGGACGGTAACGGTCACGGGGCGAGGATACATAGGCTTCCAAGCGTCCCACTTCAATCACATCGGTGGGTGCACCATCCATTTCTGACGGGATGAAGTCTTCTTCGGTCAGGGCTTCGACAGGTTTTTTCTGTTCGACCAGCACCGCCAATGCCAGTTGGTCAGTCGATTCATCTTTGTAATTTTTGTAGCCAACCGCCACACCGACGACATTGGCACGGCTCAGAAGGTCGTCTTGGAATAAGCGTTGTGCTTGCAATAATTGTTGAAATAGATTTGTAGACATGGATGGGCTAGCCCTCTCTTATTGGCAGACAGTATCATTGTTATTGTAGCGTACAATTATAAATGTCGATAAGGGTGGCACATCGTAGACTTACTAACTCAAATATCTTGTCTCATCTGTATCTTCAAAAAGCTTTATCACCACAAAGACACGAAGGACACAGAGAAATACAGAAGAGAATGGATGAAATATCTCTTTATTTACCCCTTTCCTCTGTGCTCTCTGAGCCTCTGTGGTAAAAAAAGATTGAGCAAGTCGTTTGATTGGTGACGGTATTTCTATATGTAATTGCCCTAGTGCCCTCCTGTCAATTTGTGTGCATAGAACCTGAAAGGAATATCATATGGCATTGTTTAATCCGATATTTACTGGTCAACTGTTGTGCCTATCTGCACCACAACCGGACGACCAATCACGTTTTGCAAGCTGGACACAAGATGATGACTATCTCCGTTTGCTGGATGAAGACCCTGTTAAACCACAGTCGAACGCATCATTTTCTAGCTTTACCGAAGCAGGTGACGACAACAGTTATTACTTCCACTTGCGGACATTATCCGATGATACCGTGATTGGCTTTGTGGTGTTGTTTAACCTCAAGTGGAGCAACAGGACAGCAGATATGGCAATCGGCATCGGTGATAAAGCCTATCGTGGCAAAGGTTACGGGCAAGATGCACTCAAGCTGATTCTGAATTATGCGTTCAACGAGTTGAATTTACATCGTGTCAGCTTGACGGTGATGTCCTATAACGACGCTGCCATCAAAGCTTATGAGCGGGTCGGCTTTGTGCTGGAAGGCACACAACGGCAGGCGGTACTACGGCAGGGCAAACGCTATGATATGTTGATGTATGGTATCCTGCGCGATGAATTTGTCAGCACAGCTTAATCGTCAGTCGGGTCAAATTCGTATAGCATGACGATTTCGTCATCGGTCAGCACACGGTCATAGATGCGAATATCATCAACTGCCCCCAGCAAATAATTCGGACGACTCGCATTTAAGTCAGTGCCGATATACAACGGGGCATCAGTTGTCGAGATACCATCCGGTTGTGCGCGGTCGAGTGTTCCGGCAGGTTCGCCGTTGATAAAGATAGCAATCGTCTGTCCGTCATATGTGCCTGCAATGTGATTCCATTCACCATCATTGAGCATCAATTCGGAATCGAAGCACATTTGCGGTCCGACGCGGGGGGCATTACTGGCAGGTTCGATGCACATTTCGGCAAGGTCACGCATCACCCAAAAGCCATAGCGCGCATGACCGTCAGCGGGTCCGGTTTTTTCGAGAATGGTATACCATGTGGATGTGGCTTGCTCGACATAAAATAACCAAATGCTGATGCTCAGCGTGTCCTCAAGGTCAAGGGTATCTGTATCACCGATGCGAATATAATCATCGTTACCATCCAATACAAACGCCGACCCATCGACATCAAAGCGGTCAACTAGAAATTCACCACCATTGACCCGAATATCATAATCATTGTCGGTTATGTCTTCTGCGTTGCCGTCCTCAATCGGTAAGTGCAAAATCAATCCCTCAGATAAAGTATCATTATCAGGCTCGGCAGTGACTTCGGGTGTGGCTTCCTGCGCAAACGATGGCAAACTTGCGATGCAGAATAATGCCATGACAACTATAAATTTCATGTGATGCTCCCCGTCGAAATATATGCAGATAGACTACCCTCAAATTCTTGCAAGGATGTTAAAATGTGCGCTGTTGTATGCAAAAGTTCAGGTGCATTATGTCACAGAAACCGCTTATTCAGTTATATGATTCAGTTGGTATCGGCGTGATTATCAAGCATCCATCAGGGGTGCGCTATGGTAATCAGGTTGGTGGGGTTGCAGTTTTACAGTGGGAAGCTGAGGGTGTGTATGTGCCACTATATAGCGACATTATCCCACAAGAAAGAATGTTGCATGACCACTTTGCCGGACACAAATGGAAGAGTAACTGCTTCAACGGCATCGACACCGAAACCGCTGATTTTGTCGATGAGGTATTGCAAGCGAACATCACCACACGTTTCATCAAAGTAGACCGCACCAAACTTGATGAATCTGTCGAGGCGTGGATTCATGTGACGATTTCTGCCCCACCGGAAAAACCCGTTGTCAATTATGACGAGGATGCAGGGGTTGGCATTGCACCCGATGGTGACACGGTACACGATAAAGACCATGCCATGCCTGTGTTGCTATATCCGATTTTTGGGTTCGGGGACTGTTACGGCATTTTGACATGGGAGAATAGCGATTGATGTTGCCTATGTTGTTATAGCGGATTCAGATTACGTTCGGACATTAATTTATTTTGCGACCTAATATATCAAACGATATGTGTTTATAAGCTGTCAGCTTGTCAGCAATAAGGCTGATTTGCTGACTTGCTTAAAGCTAGCGTTTATGGGGTGTTATTCTATCATTATGATGTGTGTGTTTGATGATTGAATTTGCTATAAATTAAATACTCAGGGAACATATTATTCATTTTCTGGCGCACAATCCGAACAATAACCATAAATTGCCATATGGTCAATTCGAGCATGGAAACCATGTTCAGTGGCAAGTTGATGACGGATGCTATCAAAGAGGTCATCCGACACATCAATGGTTTTGCCACAATTCAGACATACCAGATGATGATGTTTTTCTGAGCCAATAATTTGATAGACAATCCCCGTTTCCGCCATGTCCGTCTGCGAGACTAACTCTAGTTCCTTCAACCATTGCAAGATGCGATAAACAGTTGGTTCTGCTAGCGCATGGGTATCTTGTCTTGTTTGGATATGCTCATTGACATCATTGATGGTCATATGCGTTTGGGTATCAATTAATGCGTCTATCACCAGACGACGTTGAATGGTAATACGTTCACCCCGTTGGCGTAGCACTTGTAAAATTCGGTCGTATTCTGACATTAGCTTTTTGCATTCATATTCACGAAAACCCTATCCTATCAGGTGTTTGTGGATGACTCTATGCTAGGATGTTGGGCATCATCTATATGAACATGAGGCATCAACGAATGAGGCTTTTCTAATCCATGTGCTTCCATCAGAGCGACATCTCCCATGATTTCTGATGGGTGTCCATCGGCGATAATTTGCCCGCCGTCTAGTAAAATCACACGCTCACAGACTTCTAAAATCATCTCTAAATCATGCGAGGCAACCATAACCGTATGGGGCGCATCTTGCAAAAACTGTATCAAACGGCGACGCGCACGCATATCGAGATTGGCATCAGGTTCATCATACAAGACAAGTCCCGGATACATTGCAAGCACACTCGCAATCGAGACCATACGCTTCTCGCCACCCGATAGATGATGAGGCGCACGGTCTGCTAAATGATGAATACCAGTTAGCGTCAAGGCTTCATCCACACGCTTAGCGACCTCAGTTTCAGTCAGTCCGATATTTACAGGACCAAATGCGATGTCTTCGCGCACGGTCGGTGAAAATAGCTGGTCATCTGAATTTTGAAACACCAGCCCAATCTCAGGTTGAAACTTACCAGATTGGATAGCGTCACCATAGGCGAGTACATGACCCGAAGTCGGCTTAAGGACACCGCAAGTCGTTAAAAATAGCGATGTTTTCCCCGCACCATTGGGTCCAATTAACCCGACACGTTCGCCATGTGTAATCGTTAAGCTGACCCCGTTTAGGGCAGGTGGTCGTGTGGGATATGCGAAATTCACATCGGATAATTCGAGTGCCATATCACCCATAGCATAGTCTTTTTGACTCATGACTGTTTCCTTATCGCTATCTGTTGCACCATAGCCCCGCAAGCGCATGGCTTTATAAACACGCTCAGCTTGTTCGTAACTGCGGATGAGCAAACTGCCCATCAATCCGGCTAATTGTGTTGCACTCCGTTTATCAAGTTTTGTTAGCTGAAACCCACGCAAACGCATGGCACGTTGCATTCGCGTCAACGAATCAGCAACCTCGAAGATATAACGCACAGTGAGCATGAGCATATCTGCCAGAATAGACGGAATGCCCATTGCGCGTAGAGTTGTCACCGTCGTTAAAAATGTAGAGGTCCCGAATATCACCAATGACACCGTCAAAATCGCAATAAAGCGACCGACGACCAAGAGCATATACGCCACCCCTTCTGCTTGAATGCTCAGAAAGCCAAGCTCAAAGATGACCGTCTCACCTGTGAATAAGGGCAGTATCACAATCAGTGCGCCGAGAAAAATCCCCGGATAGCGTAAGCGTGATAGCAAAAATGATATGGGTAGGCGTGATGCACTAAAAATGCCTGCGGTAATCAATAGCATGAATGGCACAAGGCGTAAGTCCTGCACCAATGAAAACCCTAAAATCAGCAGAAATAGGCTAATAAATTTTGTGCGCGGATTCCAGCGATGAATGGGGGAGTCGAGATGAGCATATTGGTCAATGTTCAAGTGCATGAGATTCTACCATATCGGGACGGACACGTAACAAGAACGAAATAATCAATACCGTGAAGAAACCCTCAATAATCGCAAGGGGAATATGGGCAACCGTCAATGTTGTAATGGCAGCTTGTTCAGTGGCGACATCAATATAAGTGGGGATACTCGTCACGAGTATCGTGAAAGCGATTAAGGCAGCTAAGCCTAAGCCAAATGCACCACCGAGAAACGCAAAGATGTTCGTGAACATCGCCCCAGTCAGATTGAATCGGTTGCGCAGTTGGAAAATGCCAAAGGCTAACAAAGCCGGTACACCCATCATTGTCGCATTGATACCGAGTGTCGTGAGCCCGCCGTGTTGGAACATTACCGCCTGTAGAAATAACCCGACGAGGATAGCTGGGACGGCATACCAACCCAATACAACACCCAATATGCCATTTAGGACAAGATGAACACTGGTCGGTGGCACGGGGATATGAATCCATGATGCAACAAAGAAGGCGGCTGTCATCAAGGCGGCTTTGGGGATATGGGCTTCTGGCTCAGATTGCTGATTGATTTTGCGTAATGAAAAAGCGGTCAATGCCCCTGCTGTGACATAACCACCAATGATGACTTGCGGTGTCAAAATCCCGTCGGGAATGTGCATTGGTTGTACCCTTCGTCGCCCATTAATATTAGCGGATGTTATCGTAGGTCGTACTTGTTGTAAATGATTACATCAGTATCTTATTCTATGTTCATGTCTGCAATTTCGGTTTACGGCGCATGAAATAGAGTGCTGTTCCTACAAATCCCCAGATAACACTCAAGGACATGATGATAATTTGTGCGGTTGTGAATCCGTTCGTGCTTTGTGTTTGTGTCACCGATTGAACAGGTGATGTCTCGGTGTCGCTGTTCGATAGCTCTGTCGCAAAGATGAGTGTATCGCCGTCCATAATGAAGTTCACATCGCCTGTAACAGTGACTTGTGAGCCATCACTCAGGGTGATAGTGCGCGCATTGGCTTCGTCATCAGTTACTTCTGTTGTATCAGGCATCATATCGCCAGTAATCTCGACATTGATAAGCCCCCCATGCCCAGCTTTGCGCACCTGTATGTCCCAGAAGCCTTCAATGCTGTAATCGGGTATGAATGTATAAGACCCGGTCTCATCCATGACATCCGTTGACCACGGGTTCATGAGGTCGTTTGGCGCAAAAATGACAACAGCCGCCTCGTTGAGTACCTCACCTGTATCAAATGCGGCTGTGATTGTGATTGCGCCAGTGCTTGCGTCAATTGTGTGATTAATGCGAACACCATGCGCGAGAATTGGCATGGTGCTCACAAGGATAATGCACACTACGACTATGTATTTCGGAAGTTGTTTCATAAAATGACTACTCTAAATTGCTCTCAAAACAATGACCTTCGCCAGTATGTCCCAGTGATGGCAGTACATTGATAAACGTCGCATAATCGTCTGCGGACAATGCCATCTCAAGGTCACTTAAGGATACATCAACAACATTATCGGTTGCGAGGGTCGCAAACATATCAAACCCAGGAGCTTCGACATTGAGCGAATCATCCAGTGGGCTTCCGGCATCACCAAAGATATGGTCAAAGTGGAATGTCAATTCAACGTCGCCTGTTCCATCGGCTTGCAGAACACCTTTTCGTTCATCGCCAACAAAGGCACCACAGGTATAGGTGAAGTCTTCTTCAATGCGCATCATGAAGTCAATGGTTTCCCTATCTTGTTCGGCGACCCCATCAATAACCAGTGAATAACCTTCTATCTCGCCGTCATCAGCGGGTGTCATCATCCATGCAACAGCATTATAGAACCCTTCTGGAGCATCCTCAACAGTGCCAATCAAGATAGTATCTGCATCTGCGTCACCCTCGGCAAGGTCAATAAGGAGTTGTCCCGCCAATCCGACCATCTGTACGCTACGAGTTAATTCGCCAGCAAAGGGGTCATAGGGTGGGTTGGTCTGATGTGCACGAACATTGAAGAGTGAAACCCAGATATGGTCAAAGCTAATATTCCAACCATCTTTCGAGACAAATCCTTCTCGTACAAAATCTTCTCCGTTCGCACGAAATTCGAGTGTGCCAGTCGCGTCATCTTGTGCCATCACAACAGATACACCGAGCATAACCAACAATAACAATACAACAATCTTCCGCATCATCTGTGTTCCTTTTTCTGTGATAGTAAAGTTAGGTCGCTAGTGATGTATATTATTCCATGTGTAAGATATTACATCAAGGGGCGCAGAGATAAACGCAATCAGACATTACATAAATAATCGAGTCATTTTATTTGCAACGGACAATGCAGGCATTGTCTCTACAGGGTTTCATACAATTTATCGTAGGGACGCATAACGATGTGTCCGATATTTATCTCCAAAGATTTCTCAGACTTTACAGATATATCATGTCGCAAAATAAATTGATGTCCGAACGTAAACTAAACCGACTCCAATAACCCTATTGCCGTAATTGAATCAGCAACTCGACCACTTCTTCAACGACACTATCAAATAGCTGAAACATCAATCGGTCGTCAATTTGATAACTCCCGCCGAGGTTGCCATCCCCGACCTGCTCGCGGAGTAACATATCTGCGTCGAGGTCTTCTATTTGAAGGCGTGTCGTTGCTTCGCCATCCGGTACTGGAGTCACCCGATTAAAAGCAAAGTTCTCGCTCCAATTGGCGTGTTGCACCTTGAGGTTCTGCTCCATTTCAAACTCACGTACCGACAGCGAGTTCCACCAGTCGAACCAGATGATACGGGTGTAATCGTCCTCAACCAACTCGGTGAGCGCATCGGGGAAGCGGTTTTTCTGGTGTCCGTTGATAATCAGAAAATGGGTGAAACCATGACTGAGCAACGACCGCACAACATCTGTGAGGAGCGCATCAAATGTACTTTGAGCAATGCTGATTGTACCGGGGAAGTCCATAAAGCGTGTGCCAACGCCGAAGTTAATTTCCGGCGCAATCAGCACGTCCTCACGCCCCGTTGCAGAGTCGGCAATGCGTGACGGAATCAGTACATCACTGAGTAAGCTTAGATAGCCGTGTTGTTCGGTTGCTCCAGTGATGAGAATGATACGATTATCCGAGCCAAGATACTTTTCAACATCCATCCAATTGAGGTCTTTAAAGCGCATATAATGAGTCCTAGTCATAATGAAAAATACGGTTACCACTGCAACCGTATCGTATCATGAATTAATAATACAAAAGCTAAAGACTTGCTTTATCTCTCAGGTGCTGAGGTCAACATAATCCCAATCGGTATCGGGGTCGGACACTAACCAATTCAATGCTTGATAGCGTTCAAAAACAATACCAGGATGCAAAGCAGAGGGAAGGTGCTTTTGCTGCAAATGGAGTTCACGCACTGCCCATGCATAACGATAATGTAAATCAAGCACGTCTAGTATCTCGGTGGCAGACCGCAACTTGGCTTCTGCAATAAATGTTTCGCGGGGACGCACACGCATAATCTCCGATACAAACGCCACATCAATCGGTGTATTGGCAGGTGGCAATTCGTCCAAATATCCTAATGCCCAAGCAAGAGTCGCATAGGCTTCAATTCGCCAACTGAATTCGATATTTTGCTCTTCAGTGGGCGGTTTAGTGCCGATAAATTGCATTTCTTGTGTGCTGAATGCAGATTGCAATTGATAGTCACGTATAACATGATTAAAGACATCCCGTTGCAAATCCATTGCTAATCCAGCGACCAGACACAATGCCATTGCACGAATAGCAGCCTCTTCTACCTCTCGTACAGTGATGTCTTGCTCATCTTCTATGACGGGCAGATGGTCAATGTAGGGTATTTTCTGTTGTTGTAATTTTTGAATAGAACGTGCTTTACGAGCGAGGGATATTGGCGTAGCTGATATGGGGTCAGGGAAAAACTGAGGTGGCATCCCCAGTGTGCCGACGATGAGTTTATTGGTCGAATTATAGAAACCCTGTCCAGCAAAAAAGAAACCGTCCAACTCGTCAGTGAGACCTAGAGCTACACTTCGAGCATAACCGAAATTTTCAAAACCCGGTTCAATCACAACACCTAACGCCTGCTGTGTCTGTTTCATGCGTGCTAAGGTTTTGGAGTCCGCACCTGCTTGTTGTGCAAATCCAAGCAACCCATTCATATGAGATGCTAGAGCTTGCTGTGGCATGAGATTAAGCGTAATCTGCCAACCATTCGACCACTTCAGGACAAAGGCATTGTCAGATTGTATAATTTCAGGTTGATCGATGTTTGCAGTAACTCTACTCAAAAGAGATTGCGTAATGGGTTGAGACTTCGCCAGATAGAGTGCGATATTGTCTGCCATGTAGTGCTTTGTCCTTTGCGTTAGAATTTCTCGGCTTTTGCTGCAATCCGTTTGGCTTTGGGTGTCCCGATTTGCTTGAGAGAACGAATTGATGTTGTGAATAGCCCACGTTCATAGCCTTGAATGAGGTTGTAGCGGTCATTCTTATACTTTTCGGTATAGTTATCAATGACCGTTGCTAATCCTTCGATGGCGGAATAATGTCCAATCTTCCCCAATGATTCAGCAGCAGCCGTGCGCACAACCACATCTTGGCGGGTATCAGCCAGTGTTTTCAAGAGGGCAGGGACAGCCGATTTATCACCAATTTTACCGAGGGCTTTGGCAGCATTAGCAGCAACAAACATCGTCCTACCGTGCATTGCACCAACAAGTTCTGGCACAGCGACCGGATTCCCGATGTCTCCTAATTTTTCGGCAGCGATACGGCTCATCTCCGCATCTCGGTCATGCAGGATTTTGATCCATTTTTTTAGTCGTTGTTCTTCAATTGATGCCATTTCTTAACCTGAGTGGAAGACTACAAAATAAGAATAGTTTCTTTTATGATAACATAAGTCGATAATTCTGTAATCCATCTACTTATAATTTAATTGAGATTCATCGAATTTCAAACCCTAATCCGACTGTTATGCCTTCAACGTCTGGGAAATAATTGGATAGAAGTTCGTTTTGGTGGACGCGAAAAATCGCGCCCAACCAATCTGTCAAATGGGGAAACTATATAACGACGTTCACCTTCGGGTCAGACCCTTTGTTGCCGGGGATGAAGATAACCCGTTGTGGTGGTTTGTTGCCAGCAGTGCGTTTAACTGTATCGCTTGCCAATGCCAATTCCTGTGCTTTTTCTTTGCTGATTTCCGCAGGGACAGCGATGGTCTCGCGTGGTTTACCATTAATCATGATGACCAGCTCAACCGTATCTTCTTTGGCTTTGTTGGCATCGTATGTGGGCCAGTCTTGGGTATGAACACTAAATTCTTGACCCAACTGCGCCCATAATTCCTCTGCCATATGCGGTGCGAATGGTGCTAACAAACGGACAACATCTTGCATGATAACTTGCCATGTGGCTTTGCCCACTCTGTTATCGTTAATCGCAGCCTTCAGCGCATTCTTGAACTTCATCTGCTCGGCAATCGAGGTGTTGAAGCTAAATTCTTCTAAGCCACGATTGACCACATCAATGGTCTGATGCAGTTTCCGTACCATATCTTTTTCAACATTACTGTCACCCTCGACATCCGGTGCACCCGACGTGACCAAATCCCAAACATCATTCAACCAGCCTTGTGGACCTTTGATATTATTCTCGTTCCACGGTCCACCCTTTTGCCAATCGAAGTTGAACATCAGATAACAACGCACTGTATCCGCGCCGTATTTTTCGACCAGCTCATCAGGATTGACAACGTTGCCTTTACTCTTGGACATCCGCTGAATTTCCAGATGGTGCTTCAATTGGTTGACGTTGTTTTTCCCCGGAATATCAGGGATGATGATTTCTGCATCCTCAGCAATCTCAATCAATTGTGTCACGCCTGCCATACTGACGCGAATGACATTTTCTGTGCGGTGCATAATCTCGCCGAACAAGCCAGCAAATCCAGCCGGAACAGCATTGGTTTCGACAACTTGTACTTTGTTGGCAATCATCTTGTCACCGACAAACTTGCCCTCGCACAATACAAAGTCGCCGGCACGTTCGCCACCCAAGACCTGACCTTGATTGCGTAATTGCAACATAGGTTCATCAAACATCTGCTCGACAACACGCCCTTTTTCTTTAGCAATTGCCAGCGCATCATCAAAGACACCCATATCGCGCAGTGCTTTGGTGAAGAAACGGGTATACAGCAGGTGCATCACGGCATGTTCCGCACCGCCTGTGTACGTATCGACAGGTAACCAGTAAGCAGCTTCCTCAGCATCGAACGGCGCATCTTGTGCATTTGGCGACAGATAGCGCAATTGATACCATGACGATTCCATGAAGGTATCCATCGTGTCAGTTTCACGGCGGACTTCGTCATTGACCTTGTAGAATGGCTCGTGATATGTCAGTGGGCTACGTCCAGTCGGCATGAAGTCCACATCTTCCGGCAGTTCGACAGGCAAGTTATCGTCAGATACAGGCAGGATGTCGTCGCCTTCGTACAACATCGGAATCGGCGTACCCCAGTAACGTTGACGGCTAATCAGCCAATCGCGCAGACGGTAGTTAATCGCCTCGCGTCCCAGATTTTTCTCTTCCAACCAATCCAACACACGGTTAATTGCAGGGTTCTTGCGTCCCTTATCCGTCGTGCTGATGCTACCTTTCATCTTGCCACTGTTAATCATGACCCCTTCGCCTGTGTATGCTTGTGGCATCATCTCCGGTTGTAACATGGTGGCATCACCCTCATCAACAGGTTGAATCACCAGACGAATCTGCAAATCATATTTCTTGGCAAATTCAAAGTCGCGTTGGTCATGGGCAGGAACAGCCATAATCGCGCCAGTCCCATAGTTAATCATGACATAGTCTGCAATCCAGATGGGGATGCGCTCATCATTGACTGGATTAACAGCATAAGCACCTGTGAAGACCCCTGTCTTTTCGCGGTCATCAGACATACGCTCAATTTCCGTCGCTACAGATGCTGCTTTGATGTAGCCATCAACAAATTTACGTTGCGAATCGGTTGTGATTTGCTCGACCAATGGGTGTTCGGGTGCTAATACCATAAAGGTCGCACCCCACAGCGTATCAGGACGAGTGGTAAAAATCTCAATCGGGTGGTTGCCCTCAGCGGTGTGGAAGGTCACCATCGCGCCTTCACTACGCCCAATCCAGTTGGTCTGCATCAGCTTAATCGGTTCGGGCCAATCCATAATGTCAAAGTTCAACAATTCATCAGCATACTTAGTAATGCGGAAGAACCACTGTTCCATCATCTTCTGTACAACCGGTTGTCCGGTGCGTTCGTCTTTGCCGTCAATCACTTGCTCATTGGCTAACACTGTCTGCAAGGTCTCTGACCAGTTGACCATCGCCTCTTTACGATAGGCTAAATCATTTTCGTTGAACTGCTTGAAGAACCACTGTGACCATTTATAGTGTTCGGGCAGACAGGCAATGACTTCGCGTTCCCAATCGAACATCGCGCCCATACTCCGCAACTGCTTCTGCATCCGTTCAATGTTGCTGTATGTCCACTTCCATGGGTGGATGTTACGGGAAATCGCGGCTTGTTCTGCTGGTAACCCAAAGGCATCAAAGCCCATCGGGAACATGACATTATAACCCTTCATTCGCATCCAGCGGGCGCGGGCATCCGACGGTGCCATCGCAAACCAATGCCCAATGTGCAGGTCGCCAGATGGATAAGGCAACATCGTCAGGGCATAGTGCTTGGGTTTATTCCAATCTATTTTGGAACGATATAATTCGGTATCGTCCCATTGTTTCTGCCATTTCTGTTCAATCTCTTTTGGATTATACGTATCGCTCATGGTCTTTCTAATTCTCCGTTTGGTACTGGTCGCTAGTCGATATAAACAATAAAACCCTGTCAAGCAGGCTAAGGTGAGTAAGTAACAATTTTAGACACGGGGGCGCGCGATACGAACGGTCACTATGTACTACATAAGGAAAGAGCGGGTCACCTCGTAACCCTGTGGTTTGTGGTGTGCTTTCATAACTACTCTTCTAACGCTTGCGTATCGACACGCATAGGATATTACGAAATAGACATTTTGTAAACCTACTATCACAAAGGATTGGTTAGGTGTTGGTTTGGACACCAGAGTAACAGAGTATGAGTAGCTCTAGTGTGTACGACTAAAGAATTTGTATCAAGGTATTGTGTAAGAGTACGTCATTAATAGGTTTCGGAATATAAGCAGTGAAACCAGCCTTTAGTGATTCATGTCTAACAACATTATTGTCAAATGCAGTGACAGCAATACATGGCAAATCTACAAAGCCAAGCTGATTACGAATCGCTTGCAATAGTTGATTACCATCCATCTGAGGTAACGCTAGATCAATGATAACAGCATCATATAGATTGACTTTCAAATAATCGAGTGCACTTTCTGCATCGGACACACACTCTGAGCGAATATCCCATATTTCAAGCATATCATGAAGCATATCACGTCCATCAACTTCATCTTCAACAATAAGAACAATCGGATCATGTTTCAAACCAAGTCTCTCCTACTCAATAACCACACGTATAAAATCATTTACAAAAGTTTCTGGGTTCAGCGGTTTAGTTAAAAAATTATGGAATCCTGCTGCTATAGCTTTTGTCCGATCGCTAGGCATAGCATGGGCTGTCAGTGCAATAACCGGAATATCCATTGTGACACGATTATTTTTCATGGCTTCAATAAATTCCCAACCATCCATCTCAGGCATTGATAAATCGGAAATAATGTAATCAGGTCTTTCTTTAAGGGCAATTGCAAGACCTTCAGCACCATTTGTTGCTGTTAAAATAATAACCTCTAGATCTTCTAACAATGTTTCGGCGACTTCTAGACTATCAGGTTCGTCGTCAATAATTAAAATAGTTTTTCCAATAATATCTGATTCATTATATAACATTACTTATACCTCCTCCATTAACACTTTAGTTTCAAATTCCTGAATCGGCAAAGTCACCGTAAATGTCGATCCTTTTCCGGGCTCGCTTTGCAGAGTCAAAGTACCTTCTAGTTCCTTTACTAGGCTACTTACGATTGCCAATCCTAAACCCGTACCATCATGTTTGCGTTTACTAGAGCCATCTACCTGACGAAATCTTTGGAAAATAGAATCTTGCATATGATAGGGGATACCTATGCCTGTATCAGTAACTGAAATTTCCCAATCCTTAGTTTTTTTATTTACTTGCAGGGATACATGCCCTTTATCTGTAAATTTAAAGGCATTTCCAAGTAAATTAATTACAATTTTTGTGAGCAGTCCCTCGTCTGATAAAATTATTGGAGGCATCTCGGGATTGATATTTACGTGAAAATCTAATTTTTTCTCTTCAGCAAGTATAATCATTTGCGATTTAACAGTATCAAAAAATTGATCGACATTTATTGGGGCTTGTATAACTTCGACGCGACCAGCTTCAATACGACTAATGTCCAGAATGTCGTTAATTAATGCGAGGAGTCGCTCTGCATTAGCCCGTGCTCGATTTAAGCGATGCTGATTCTTTTCGTCCAAATTCCCTTTAATTTTGATAATGCCAAGAAAACCGATAATGGCATTCAACGGTGTTCGCAATTCGTGACTCATAACGGCAATAAATTCATCTTTCAGTCTGCTGTTTTCTCGTTCACGGTTTGCAACAGCCTCAATATCAGTAGTTCGTTGCTCAATAGTTTTATTGATTAATGTATCAAATGCCGATACCAATTTCTTAATTTCAGGTGTTGTTTCTCCCTCTAGTTGAATGCGATTTTCATATATACCTGTAGAGATTCTTTCAGTTGCATCAATCAGATTTGTGATTGGATTTGTGATTGACCGTCCAATCAGAAGCGATACGACCCCACCCAATATCACTGTCAATATCAGAATCAGCAAAGTTTGATTTTGTATCTCAATGATTTGTTGTTGAAGTTGGTTAGTAGAAAGCTCTAAACTAACAGCTCCAACAACCTGATCGCCAATTGTGATTGATTGCGCTCCAACTAAAAGATCTGGTTGCCAATCCAGTTGCGGTTGATCCAAATCAATATATTTCAATCCGTTTATATCTGGTTCAAAATAGTATAAATTCGTTTCACCTGTCGCATTACTGGCTACAAGACGACCATCACTTAGATAAAATCGAACAATTACCCCAGAATTCGAAAGTTCATCAGCTAAATTTTGCAGTGTTGCTATATTCAAGCTCGTCAAGTCATTATCAGCGGCAAAGTTAAGGGTGTTGAGCAGGGTCGTAGCCTGATCTTCTAATCCACTTTGAAATGCAACTTGCTCGGTTTGAACAAAAATTAGTGATAAAACTATCGTAGTAACCATCACCAAGCTTATGGTAAATACAACAATCCGACCTGAAATAGTTAGGTTATTGATATTTAAAGTCTTCATCATTATCCTTCCTCGATAACACTCAGCATGTCAGTCATTTGTATACTGAATGCCTCACTACCAGCCGGTAAGTCATCAAATCGTTCTGTTTCTATTATTTCCAAAACATCTTTGCCAGCTTCGCTGTTTTCCATATCAGTGAGGAGAGAGATGATGCTTTGTGCTAAGTTTGCTTCCATATCAGAGCTGAGCGAAACTAATTGGTTTGGTATTGGGTCTGTTTGTGCAATTATAAAAAATCGGTCACGTGTTTCTTCTGGAATCTTGGCATATTCAAAGTTATTCGTAACCCCAATGTTAGTATGACCTGTGATGACCCAATTGATAATGTTTATATCCTCATTGGCAAAGGTGTATCCTATTGCTGAGGGATTGACTTGACTAGTTGGTTCGTCAACTTCAACAACTTCAAAACCATTTTGGACGAGATATACAGTCGGTAAAAAATATCCAGATGTTGAAAACGGTTTATCATAGGCAATAATCTCTCCTTGTAAATCAGCAAGTGTTGTAATCCCATTACCTTTGATAGTAAAGAAAACACTATAATATTCGCTAACAAAATCTCGCCAATGTCGTAACACAGGTCTGCTATTGCTTGATAGATTAACAATTGATGATGGGTATGAACTATCAATATAAATATCAACTTCACCAGACTGTAACCATTGCGCCATTGTATTTAAGTCTGGTGCGACCCGAACTAAACCATGCGTAATTCCTTGCTCGCTCAAGCCATCAGCCAAATAGCTCGCTAATGGTTGCCAAAAGACTGTGACTTCATCAACACGAGTTGATACATCACCAATGACAATAGGATTATTCCCAGACAACAGATTAATTTCATTTTCTTCTTTATCAGGCAAACCTATATTATTCTGTGTTGTACATCCAAGTAGTAACATTCCTAAAATAAGAAATGAGAAAATTCGGAAATTAATATTTGACATATGACTAACACTTTAGCTAGGTTGACAATAGGATTATAGCTATGAAAGTGGACTTGTCTGTTGGAAAGAGCATCACCTTCACATTTAGCTTTTCATTTTGTTGTAGGCTGGGAAATACTTATTATGAATAGAGTGGGATGAAAGAGGTATTGTAAATGAGTATATTAAGTTTTTCCAAGTCTATCAATTACCTTATTATAAACATAAAGTCACTTACCATATGTTTAGATTTATTACAAAACACTTTTCAGACAACTATTCAAGAATATATGAAGTTTACAAAACGACGGAATTGGTCATTTTTGTCAACACAATAGACATTTTGTGAACCTAGTATCATAGAGGATTGGTTAGGTGTTGGTTTGAAGTAATATGTGGCTTACCTCAATCAGGAAAAATCGCCTCACTTTCGTACGATGCTATAGACTGCCAAAATGGATAGGTCATCAGATTGCCGTTTGCTACATCCGTATACAGCTCAGGTCAACATGTCCACTCGCCCTCGCCAAAGACACCCTGCGGGGGTAATTGTTTAATATCAAAGCCTGTGACGACCCGGTCTCGCTGAATCCATCCTAATTCATTGAATGTGTCTACTCTAACAAAGACCCATTGGTCATCATCAGTACGCTCCAGCAAAATCACTGGTGTATTGATTGCCAGATTTTCTATCACAATTGGACAACGTGTTGCAGGTTCACGATATAGTGGACCATCGGACAAAATTAAGACCTCAATTGCTACAGGAGCTTCTGATTCCACCGCAACAAGACCTGAATCACTATCACTTTCATCAGGTGGAAGTGCTTCCACATCTGTACGGGGGAGCGTAACCAAATCAATATTACTGGTATCCACATCAGCCTGCCTCAACCAGCCAATTGCACCCTCGTCTGGCACAATGACTTGAAGCCACAAGAAATCTCGAGTTCGTCCAATGACTTCCATGAACTGACCATACGGGAAATACAACACAATGTTTGCTTGGAAGCTGGGCGATTCATAAAGAGGGAATCCTTCGAGTTCATTAGTAGAAATTCTGTAGACAGGTGGACGGAAGTTGTCTTCCGGAACAAATTCAAGTTCCGGTGTCGCCGTCCCAAGTGGTTCAAGCGTTGGAAGCTCCGTAAAAGTTGGTGTTAGTGTCCATGTTGGTGGCAATGTTTCTTGTTGACTTGACGGTAAGGTTACCTGTGCCGTCTGGGTCTGCTGTACATTTAATGACTCCTGAAGAGCCGTAAGTTCAGCCTGAACTGTCTCTGCCACGATATTGTTATCAACCAGTACTAGGGGGTCAGCCTCAGATGGTATACCAGAAAGTGCAAACAATGCGCCAACCCCAACAATTAACAATAAGACAGCAATAGTCAACCAAACCATCATGTTGGAACTATTGTTGCGCTTTGGCCTTTCCTTCAGCACCGATGTCTGTACATCATCCAATGGTGCGACTATCGCTTGTGGTGATGTTGGGTTATTGCCAATTGGTACAGACGGAATAGGGTTGATTGCTTTCGTATTAATTAGCGTCTGTGTGTTGCGTGTGTCTGATGCCATCAGCGCATTGTCGAGGGCATCTATAAATTCTGTCGCAGTTTCATAGCGATCTTCAGGGTTTTTCATCAAGGCACGATGTAAGACAAAGTCAACGGCTTTGGGCAAAGCAGGGTTCACAGCCGACGGGTTTGGTGGGATTTCGCTCACATGTTTGTGTAAGATTGCCAGTGAATCGTCTGCGGTAAAGGGATAATATCCCGTGACCATAAGGTAAGTCATTACACCGAAGGAATAAATGTCTGAGCGTGGGTCAACAAGGAGTCCACGGGCTTGCTCTGGTGACATATAGATGGGTGTACCAGCGATACGCCCAGTCTGTGTCAAGCGTGTTCCATCCGTAATCCGTGCAATACCGAAATCTGCGAGATATGCGTTTCGCTTTTCGTCCAGCAGGATGTTTTGCAACTTTAGGTCTCGGTGGACAACACCTTTCTGATGTGCGTAATCCAAGGCTGACGCAATTTGTCGCAATAGATGGGTTGTCGATTTAGCCACAACTTTACGAGGTTTTTGGAAAACACGATCTAAGGACTGCCCCCTCAAATAGCGCATTGCCAAATAGGTCTGGTCTTCGTGTTGTCCATAATCGGTTAGAGGAACAATGTTTGGGTGCTTCAGTTTGTGGATAACAACAGCTTCACGTTTGAACCGTTTGAGGGATGTTTCCTCTACCATATAGTGCGCGTGCATGATTTTTAGAGCGACTTCACGATCGTGGCGAGTATCATGAGCATGATAAACAACCGCCATACCACCCCGTCCCAACTCGCCTAAGATTTTATAATAGGAGAAGGTATCTCCAGCTTGAAGTGACATTATTAGCCATCCCCAACTTGATATTACAAATATTATAAAAGGGAATGGGTATGTTCACCACAAAGATTGAATCATCAATCCGATCTATCATCCCACAAAAACTATACGTTAATTATTTAGTGTCGGAAGAAATTTAGAGCTATTGCCAACATAATCGACATTTGCCCACGAGCATTACAAGGAATTAGCTACATCTTGGTTTGAAAACGAGATTCAACCATGATTAATGCAACTGTATTTTGAGATGACTCAACGTGCTATCTTGGTAGCAACTTAATCACGGGAATCACGCGCTGAGCTTTGTGTTTGTACTCTGTGAAGAAATCACCGATGGTTTCCATCATTTCATAAAGTTGGGTACGTTCAGGTTCTTCGGTGTCGATGGCGACCACATCTAAGGTTTCTGTACCGACTTCGATTGTCACATCAGGGTTGGCAACAATATTGTGATACCAGTGAGGATGTTTATCTGACCCGCCAGCCGATGCCACAATCACATATGCACCCTCATCCAGTGGATAGCAAATCAATGGTGTGACGTATGTTTTGCCACTTTTGATACCTGTGTTATGGAGCAACAGCAACGTTCTGCCATCGAAAAAACCACCAACAATACCTGCATTTTCCCGAAACTCTTTAATGACTTTCTTGTTAAATTCACTCATGTTTATCTCCGTTAGATGTGTCGTTACTGTCTGTTGAGCTGTTGTGATAATCTTCATACAGACACATAAAGTCTGTAACAATAGCACACAGTTGGTCTTTATCATCGAATCCGGCAAATGTTGGATAAGCACCATCGCCCCACCCTGACGAGAAGGCGATTACATTGCCATCCCCCACAGGCAAGTCGCACCAACTACGGGTATGTTCATACGTTTCGTCGGTACGCTTCATCAGCTGTTCCCACATTGCATCGTATGCTTCATCGTCTCTTAGCTTCTGCGCGACTTGATAATCGACAAAACATGCTGTTCCGGAATCAACACCATGACCCCAAAATTCTTCGTCGCCGAGGGTTGATAAATCCTCTCCTGCCCGTAATAACATGTCCCAGCGTGTCGGTTTTGTGTCTGTGATGCGTATCGTCGCAAATGTGATACGTTGGTCATTGTTTCGGTTGAATTGTGCGATAGTTACCATAACAGGGAAGTCACCAATCGGAATCGGTTGTTCAAAGGCGGGTTCTTCAAAACTTAAGTATCCGGGGTCAGTTGCAAGCAACTTGCCACTCACAATCTTTAATATTCCAATCTGATGACGGCTCAACTTCACCTTAGCCGTATCTTGCCACGGCTTATCCTCTACTGCAAACATCAGATAATTGGGGTCAAATGTGAGTGGCATTGTTTGTGTCCTTATGATTTTGGCTTGAGAACAATCACGGGAATCACGCGCTGGGCTTTGTTTTTGTATTCGGTGAAGGTCGGCGCATAGGCTTCCATCTTTTCATAGAGTTCAGTGCGCTGTGGTTCTTCGGTGTCGATGGCGACTACATTTAAGGTTTCCGCCCCGACTTCGATTGTTATGTCAGGGTTAGCAACAATGTTGTGATACCACTGCGGATGTTTATCTGCACCGCCAGCCGATGCTATGACCATGTATCCACCATCACCTGTCGGTTGGCACATCAGCGGTGATACATATTCTTTACCACTTTTGATACCGATGTGATGGAGTAGGAGCAAGGTTCTGCCCTCAAAATAACCACCGACAACACCTGCATTTTCCCGAAACTCTTTAATTACTTTTTCGTTGAAGTCACTCATGTACTATCTCCTATGTCTAGTATGTTACGTTCAGCATAACGTAACGGACTCTAGTCCGCAAGAGGCTGTCTTAGATGCGTTTTATTCTATGACGATGTGATGAGCGATTTATCACAGTTTATGGATTAGCGACGGTCAAGCAATTGACGAGTAATGCCTGTATGTCCGAGGTGTTCCGCTGTGTGGTCAACGGCATGGAGTATCGCCCAACCGCGTGTGACATCAAAGGGATTATCTGGATTAAGCGTCACGGTGACGACTTCATCAAATCGTGACACAGACATCGACTCAAAGGCGGTTTTATAAAAGGCGAAATTTTTGTCAAAACGCGCGAGCAAGTCATCCAGACGATGCCCACTAGCACGAAATTCTGCGGGGCGGTCGCGTTCGATTAGGTCACCAAGTCCGACCCCAATCCAATAGCGTTCCGCTTGTGTCACATGGATAGCCAACACACACAGCGAGTTCATATCCTCATCAGGTGACCAGTCGAGTTGTTCGGTGGATAAACCATCTAAATATTGCCGATAGTAACCGTGCATGTCTTCAAGGCGGTCAAGTATATCCACAAAAAATTGTTCCATGTGTTGGGTTGTCCTTTAATAGACATTGGGTTTTGTAATTTATCAGTAGGGGTGGAACTCAGATCCACCCCTACGCATTATCATTTCAATGATTGGTAACGTTGTTCAATTATCAATATTCGCTGTTACTGAATCCGCAACATGACCTTGGATGCCGCGTCCCACAGTTCCTCCAGCGCATAAAATTCACGCTTTTCTTCTTGGAACATGTGAACAACCACATCACCGTAATCCATCACGACCCAACCGTTTTCGGCTGTGCCTTCGTTGGTGAATGGAATTTCGCTAAAGGTATCTTTCACATCCTGACGCACAGTTTGGCTCATGGCGCGGAGGTGGCGGTCGTTATTGCCGGTGCAGATGACAAAAAAATCTGCGATGATATTATCAGGGCGCAAATCGAGTAAGAGGATGTCTTCAGCTTTCCGGTCTTCTACAATATCGACTACATGACGAGCAAGTGCTAGTGAATCCAAATAGAGTTTCTCCATACTATATGTTCAGATGATACCTTTATTTTAACATAGGTAGACAGCGAGGACAATAAAAAAGTAGTGATTCTGATACAATTCTAGCACCACTATTGACCCTCAAACGCCCTTCTGAGTGCTTTTGCCATCGCAACACCGTTTTTATGACGTTGGCTTGGCTTGCGGGCGAGGGCTTTCAAAATGACAAATTTGACCTCCGGCACCAATTCTTCATACAAATCATCTGCGAGCGAAATCGACGCGCTCATGTGACGATGCACAATCTGTGATGGCGAATCATTGTAGAATGGAGGTTGACCTGCTAGCATCTCGTGAAGCAAGACCCCTAATGCGTAGATGTCTACCTGTGGTGTGATGTCTTTTTCGCCGAGGCATTGTTCAGGGCTCATATACTGCCACGTTCCTACAATTGCCGAGCCTGTAATATCCACATCGGTATCTTCTATCAGCTTGGCTACCCCGAAGTCCATCAATTGAATATTGTCATCTGCATCAAACATCATGTTGGCAGGCTTAATATCCCGATGTATCACCTGATGGTTGTGGGCATGGTCAATTGCAGAGCCGATTTGCTCCATCAATGTAATGCAAATTTCCGGTGACATTTTGCCATCACTGAGGCGGTCCGCGAGTGTGCCATGTGACATATAGGGCATGACAATATAGGAAATACGGTCTTGTTCACCATAGGTAATCAGCGACAAAATATGCGGATGATTCATCATTTGAATGGTCTTTATCTCGCGCTGAAACCGCAGTTGATAAGTAGTATCATCATAAAATTCTTCGGGTAATGTTTTGATGGCGACAACCTCACCTGTTTCGGTATGTTCGGCACGAAACACCCGCGCCATCCCACCTGTTCCAATCAACTCCTGAATTTTGTACCCACCTAGAACCATGTCAATCATCTGTTACATTCCTTCGCTGTGCCGATACCTCTATTGTATGCCAAACATGGCTTTAAGACTATTACACTCATCTCTCATCGAGTGGATTTCAGATTCTTGGCATATGGCGGGTTTGGCACGCCAAACCCCTACGAATTGTTAATTTCGGTGTGTAGGGGCATGATGTGTAATGCTCTATAAACCCAAATGCCAAATTATTGAATACACCCATCTCTCATCGGTCATATCAATCAGCGAAAAAAAACACCCGCAAGGGTGTTTTTTTTGTTTTGAAGGCAGGTTAGGGAGAATTCTTATCTAGGGGGAGTTCATCAGTTGAATCAGCTAAGCTTCTGCGTTAGGCGCGTTTGTCGATCAACTTATGTCCTGCGCTTCAAAAAATCTTGTGTTCTGATTGTATAGTAGCGTGAGATTATGAGACAGAGTTTAGGAGGGCATTAAATAAATATGATGTACATCTTTTTTATTCAGTACGACATGCTTCTGTATACCTATCAATAACATTGCCCGCCATCAGGTGATTATGCTGTCGATGTTGTTTTTGCTTTACGGTTACGTTGTGTTTGCTCGATGGTCGTCACAGTCACACCGATGATGACCAACACACTGCCGACCACCTGTACCACTGACGGAATCTCGCCGAATAAGAACAGCGCAAAGACAGCACTCAACACCACTCCGATTTGTAAGATAATTGCCATCGCTGTTGCCGTGAAATGCTGTAGAGCAATATTAATCGGGATATGACCCAACACCTGTGCGAGAATGGTCACCCATAATATCCACAGATACCCAGTTGTCGAGTAGCCAGTGACAGGGGTTTGCGTCAGGATAATGAAAAATGTGGTTACAATCGCTGAACTTAAAAAGACAACAAAGCTGTATACCAATGGCGGAATCGCATTATTCAGTTTGCGCCCAATCAGCAAATAAATCCCAAAGCAGAGTGCACCAAACAATGCCATACCTGCGCCGAGTAATGGGTTTGCCCCTGCTTCTATCGCTGTCAATCCGCCTACCCCGACCATGACCACGCCAGCGAGAGTCATCACCATCGCGCCCCAGAACTTCCGCGAGAAGATTGCCCCAAATAAAAATATCTCCGGCAAGACAATCAACGCAGGGGTGATACGACGCAATACACTGGTGACCAATACACTCGTAAATTCTAATGAAATGAACAACATAAACAAATTCATCGCCAGCCAAAAACCCGCAATCAACGACAACACCCATTGACGTGTTATCATATTTAACAAGGGTTCACGGTAACGCATCCATACCAACGGCAATAGGGCAAAAGTAATCAACCACATGCGGATAAACAGAATCACCAGTGAGGGCACACCTTCTGCTTGTGTGTATCGAATTGCTATGGGAGTCATACCTGCCGAGAAGATAATCAAGAGGACGATAGAGAGACCGCGTCGTGAGGACATCAAACACATTTTCCGTTAGTTGATATGCACATCCGCCAATCCTAACATATCTTGACACGATAGATACATTGATTATGCAATCAAGCTATAGCTCGATGTTTGGCGAATAGAGGCACACGCTATATACTGTGCATATCGACAATTGAGCAAGGTAGCGCGACATGAACATCACCCATAACTCCACCACCTCACACACTGCTACATCGGAAAAGCGCAAAACCACCGACCACTTATCCACACACAACCCCCGCGATTGGTTCAGCATTCTTGTGTGGATATTCTTCAATCCGGCACGTATCAGCATCCATCACAATGTGTATGGTCACCGTGCTATGAAGCGTCCGGCAGGTTGGTTGATTGCGACGCTTGTCACAGTCACACTTGGATTGCTCATTAGCCCGCTCCTATTGGATAGTTATCTTGCGCGCCGTTTCGTAGAGCAGTATCATCTATTCCCCAGCGCGCTGTTGATAGGGACTGTTTTGATTGGTCTAGCTATTGGCGTACTCAGTTATATCGAAAATGAATTATCACTTGGTATCGTCTATGGCATTGGGTTTGGGTTGGCGTTTGGCATGACTGGCATGGTTGCCTTTGGGGTCATGCACGATGTGGGTAGCGGGTTGGGGCTGATTGTTGGTACATCAGTTGTGCTTGGTGTCATTTTTGGACTGGCTGAAGTTGTGGTTTTACGGATGGCATATGTTGTTGCGGGGATTTTTGCTGTCGGTATGACGTTCGGTGTGGCAGGGATTTTCATCTTTGCGATTGCTATATTTGTTTCGGTGACTGCAGGCAACATCCTGCGCCGGAATGTCAACATGCGACGACCAACCTCGGCTGGGTTTGCTGTGTTGATGGTCTGGTTGACATCAGTCTTGATGATGGTCAGCGGAATCCTGACATTGATAAATTAACCTGAGTTTTGCTTAATGCTTCACCTAATATAACATGATGTTTGGATGTGATATTGGTACACTAGTCTGTTATTGGTGGTTGGGAAGGACAAATACATTGTTTTGACCAATAACAAATTACCAAAAACCAAAAACATAACCACAATTGGACAATCAATCATCGCTTGAACAATTGATTCTCTTATCCAAAAACTGACGTTAAATTAAGTACGAAAGTTATTTGTCAGTGACGCAAGTCATTTGTATACTGTTAAAGAGTGGTGTTGATAGGGTTAATTATCTTGAAAACCGTCAGACTCTTTGTCAGTTACCGGAGCACCGATTCCAATAAAGTTGATGCCATCGTATCCCTGTTACGGAATGCGCCTCCTTCTTATTGGCAACTGACCTATCAACCGTGGCAAGACAAACGGGACTTGGTGAGCGGGCATGATTGGTGGGAAGGTATCCTCAATGCCATTGAATCTTGTGATGTGTTTGTCTTTATGGTATCGCGGGAATCTGCTGACAATATCAACTGTCGTGCCGAGGTAAAATTTGCACAGGAGTTGAATCGCCCGATTTTGCCTGTGGTGCTATCCGGCGAATATTCATTTGACCGCATCCGACGTAAGAATGACCTCCACTATTGGACAGCATTACCACCAGAACTGCGTAACAATCGTGTGCAAATGCTGTTCTATGAAGAGATGAGCTTTATTGAACAGTTCAACCGCGCTGTGACTGGATTCCTCAATGAGCCGGAAAAATGGCAACGCTATTATGTCAGCCGTCCCAGCCATCCTGACCCAAACGATACCTCCGATGCCAACACCATCTACAAGCAAGCAGTCGATTTTGCTAATCGTCGAGAATATACTCAGGCGGTGCAGTGGTTTCAGCGTTTACATAACCTCGCCGCAAAACGATATGGTGACGAAGCCAGTGCATGGATTGAGATGATTCGTCGCTATAAAGAATTGTTGACATTGGCAAAAAACCCAAACACCTCACCGCGCTTCAGACGGGATTGGTTTGAGTATGCTAGCGGGTTTCCGAAACCATTTCTGCCGGAAGATGTGTTCATCTTCGACCCGGAACGTATCAATCCGAATCCAGATAGGGTATCCCAGCCCTCTTCCAACTATGGGACAAGGCAGACTTATCCGCCCAATGCAAACAGCAATACCCACAAAACCGTATACGATGATGGCAACTATGGCAATATCCCAACCGGAGATACTAAACCGCCACAGTGGAATAATACGAGTGGTAACGGCTTTCGCAATCGCCCCTACCGCCCCAAGACGGCAGACAATACACCGTTGTGGCGCACACCGTCATCCTCTCAAGCGACATCATACAGTGCACCGACAGTCAAGCAACCTGCAAAAACCGAATCACAATTACCACAATTCATGCAACTAAACCGTATGCACTTTATCATTGCGGGTGCGGTGGTGATTCTATTCTTATTGATGGTTGTCACGAATGTGGGAACTACGCCGACACACTATGATAGGGTTGCGACATTAATATCTGATGTTGACCAGAAGACAATTACACTTGCTAGCTATTGGAATGACATCGAAACAACTCGTGAATCGGTAGGGTGCGAGGCAGACTTTGAACTTAAAGCGTATAATCTCACCACTATTGAATTGGAGCGGTTGGATATATATTTGCAATCGGCGATTCATCATTATAACGAAACGGTGGACTCTTTGACGAGTTCGTGGCGGTCGTTCTTATCTGCTTGTCGTGCCAATACCGCCAATGATGCAGTCGGGTATATTCAGATTGGTAAGCCCGACTTGACAACAGCAACATTCACCCTCAGCAATGCTAAGCTATCACTGGCATCATCTTCGCCGTAGACACTTAGGATTCATATAGCCCATCGGTTGCGGTGGCATACATCCACTCATAAATTACCTGCCATGCCTTGTCAACTTCAGGGGTATATTCTGTGCCAAGTTCTGTTTCGAGCATCCATAAGAATGCCTCGCGCACTTTGTCATAATCGACTTTTGCCACGCCATAATCTTTATGACGCTCCCCCAATCGCTGAACAGCCCCCGTCACTTGCTCAATGGCATCCAGTGAATACACGACCGTCGCAATCATGTCGATGAATTTCTTCCGCATTTCAAGCATATTGGACTTGTCGAACATCGGCTCAGTTTGTGGTGCTATCTCGAAAAGGCGGTCATAGAATTTTCCGGCGGCACGGTCAGAAATCGCCATAATCCGATAGAATGATTGGGTGACTAGTTGTTTTTCTTCTGCGGTTAAGTTCATTTCTATACCCTTTTATTGCTAGGTTGCCACTGTGTGTGTACATCAACGACACCTATCCCCATGTCTATTCTAGTCCAAAATGCCAAATTGCACGACATCATCGCCGTTACTTGTACGAAGTCGCTCTCCCGTCTGCCATGCGTAGACAATGCCGTTAATGGTCACACCATCGGGGACTGTTCCGCGTGGGATGCGGTCAATGCGATAGGCAAACTCCCCCAATGGGAGCGGATTATCAAGCTGATGAGCTGTGTCACCGGACGCATCTACAAATTGCAAACTCACGCTGTAGGTATCTGCTGGCACATCGGTTGACCACATCGTATAAAAAACATCGTCATCGTCAGTGCGGACATGCACATAATCCAGCAACGCAACCGAGTCGCCCAATTGTGCCAGTGGTGTATCTGGCGGAGTGCAGAGTGCCTCTACCTGTGCCATCTTATCAATCCGCACGGTGTCATCATCGCGTACCTGTTCGCATAAGACGTACCGCTCATCCAGAATCGCCTGATAGTCATCCAACAAATCAGTGGGTGTGACGGTGTTATCAACCACAAACCACACTCGCCCGGCATCACCGACAAAGTTATCAAACCCGTCAATCCTTGCTTGTGGGTCATCACTACCGCGCCCAAGTTGTTCGGTCAGCACATACCGCGCCGGAATCCCCTCAATGTAATAATCAATCACGCCATGTATTGCCCAACTATGATAGGGAAATTCGAGTGCGATGGCATCATTGGCGACGGCTTCGGACTTCATGTCGTTGAGGATGTCGTCAAAGGGAAAGGTGATGTGAAAGACGATGTGTTCCTCACGGGTATAAAACAGGTTGCCAAAGGTCGGTGCACTGATAAATCCAACGATTGCCCATGCAACCAAGATAACCCAGACCACCCGCCGATATTGTACCAGCGAAGCCAGTCCGATACCCATCAGCAGGGCGACCGCTGGCAACAAGGGCATCAGATAACGCACATGGTTAATCATGTCCGATAGTTGGTTCGCACCCAACATCACAACCGCAAATATCACACCTGTAAACCAAAGCAGGCGCACTGCATGAGACTTCCGTATCAACAGCAGTGATGGCAATAGCAAGAGCAAAAACGCCCATACGCCATTACTAAAAGCATGGAGCATATCACGTATGACTTCGGCATTGGTGCGAATGGTGAGGGTGCGCGTGTTGTTCTCGACGCGGTTCATGATGATGTCGAGTGTGATTTGTCCCCACGGGATATACAAAATTCCTGAGAGAATCAGCACAAAGAATATTCGCCACCACATATCCCGACGCGGAGCAAACAAAAGATGATACAAGCCCAATGCCCCAATAGAGACAATCGCAAAGGGATGGGTATATAAGGTCGCAGTCGAGACAACCAGCAACAAGCCTGACAACACCCACGATGGTTTGTGTTTGAGCAATCGCCAATACAGCGTCAATACAATTAGGATTTCTAACACGAGCAGAGAATAAGTACGGATTTCATGCAGGTATGCGCTGAAAAATGCTGATGCACCCAACATCACCGCCGAACATAACCCAGCAAAGGGCGAGTGCATATCCGCGCCCAGACGATAGGCAAAGGCAACTGCTAACACCCCGATAAGCAAGGACAGCGCACGGCTTGCCATCACTGACCAGCCAACTAGCTCCCCCCATGCCGACAGCACAATATAATAAAACGGTGCTTGACCGGACTCCCGTTCGATGATGCGTTGTGCTGGATAGAGGATGTCGAAGCCGATGTCCTCCAATCCCCCTGCATATAACAAAGACAACTGCTCATCATGCCACATCGAATCGGCTTGCAAACCAAGTGTCGCAATCGCAACGGCAATCAAAATCAGACCGATGAAGGTGGTCAACCATAGGGGATGTCGGGTCATTATCTTGTTCTACTTATCTTGATTTTCATTTTGGTGATTGATATTTTGTTTTGATAACCTTCGTGCAACCAATAACAAAAAACCACACACCAGCAACTGATTTATCATTCACAATCGGGGCATAACTCTACAAACGAGTGCAGGGCTTTGCAATGTAGAATTTTGAGCAGAATGCAAAAGAGACAGGCTGTTACACCTGTCCCCTGTATGAAAGTCGATACGTACTCGTGTTACCATCACTTCGGAAAATCAATCGGCGGTGACCCAATTGGGGCAGTTGCATCATAGACTTCAAAGGTCATATCGGGTAACGACAACACGCCATAGCTATGTGACGTTGCCCGCGAACTTTTGAAAGTATACAGCGACCCCGAATTAACCAGACACCCTTGCTTGCTCTTGAGATGGAGCGGGACATGAGTATGTCCGGTAATCAAGACATCAGCACCCAACGATGTGAGTACCATTTTGAGATAGACTTTAGACAGATGGTCTTTGTACATGCCCCACATATTGTTGCCGGGCTTGCCATGACACATATATACCGTCACGCCATCAAAATCCCCCTTCCAATCGAGCGGGAGGGCTTTGAGGTAGTTGGTATTTTCATCTGTTAAGTTATAAAACCACTCGTCATGATTTCCTCGTGCGACAGGAATCTTGCGTTCGCGGATGGTTTCGACCACGCGGTCTTGTTCCGGTCCACGCCCAACTAAGTCTCCGGCGCACAATATATGGTCTACGTGATGGTGTCTATCAAAACGATTGAGTACGTCCTCTAGGGTTGAGTAATCTCCATGTATGTCAGATATAATTCCAATTCGCATCCACACTAGACCTTAACCGTTCACTATAACTCACCATTATACGACAGCTTTGCCGATAATGAGAGGCGGGATATATCCGTTCAGTAAAACACACGCAGGCTAGTATCTGTGCGGGGTATACTCTCATGCAGACTTTTGTGTCTTCAATTGTAGATGTAATATTTCACACCCGATTACATTCATTTAAACCAATGTGATGTGCACCCCTTCGGTATCGGATGGGTCGAATGTGCCTGTGTCGCCTGTTGTCTTGAAGCTAACGCGATAGGGCACGGGTTTGTTGTTTTCGATGTGGTCATGCAATGGGCTAGACTCATCATCCGGCGCGAGGTATTCGAGGTTGTGTCCGCCGATGGTGAAGCGTAACCCCGATGCCTTGATGTCGTCGTATGTCACTGATTCTGGCTCACCCAGCATTGCGCCCATAATCTCCTGTGGAATGTCAAAGTCCGCGACAGCAAAGGTCATGGTATGGATACCTGTCACACCGTTGGCATGGTCGGTCTCTTTAGGCACACGTTCTTCACGCGGGGTTTTGTCTTCGATGATAAACGGAATCACCCCCTGATATTCATCATAAGTTTTGTTGTTAATCCATTCCAGCAGATAGCCATCAGGACGCTTCCGGCTCAAGTCTACGATGTCACTCATATCCACACCGAGTTCGCGCATTTTGGCATGGTCACCCCGAATATCATCCGTCACCATACAGAAGTCAATCAGCCCACCCCCACGCTGATGTAATAAATCCCACCACGGATGGTCAGGGGCTTCTTCATAAAATGCCAGAATCTCGATATATGCGCCGTCGTCAAATCCAATGAGCGCGTTGTATGAACCCGTCGGATGCTTTCCGCCTTCAACAACAGTAAAGCCAAGATTGGTATACGTCTCAATCGCTGTGTCGAGGTCGTTAACTGCTATGACAATATGGTCGATGCCTGTAATCATAGGTTGGTGTCTCCTTTTATTATTGTTTAATTTACTCTATCAAAAAGGAAGGCTTTTCGATGCAAGTTGACCGTATCAACAATCGGACAGGCTTCCTGACGACAACTATCCCTCAAAATAAACAATTACTCAAGAATTTATCCGACCTACTTGGCGACGGGGGTTAAGAAGTACGTGATATCACCTTCAAGGTGTATTCAATAATAAACCATTCCATAATAGCAAGATTACAAATTTCAAATTAATTAAATTTATACATTAGAATAACTTTGCATTTGTATTTTCTTATGTTTCATCAATATGTTTCGGTGTAAAATGGCAGAGTAAATAATGGATAAAGTTGAAAAAATATGCACACAGCCCTAATCATTGATGATGACCCATTAAACTTACGCCTGCTCAGTGCGATGCTGACACGATTTGATTTTGAGGTAGATACTGCTGGACGTGGTGACCACGGTGTCGATATGGCATACAAAATTAAACCTGACCTCATACTTGTCGATTTACTCATGCCCAAGTCCACCTACGATGGTCTGGAAGTCGCGCAGATTTTAAAAGATTCTGGCAAATTTGAAACAACACCTATCGTGGCAATTTCTGCTGCGGATACACATACCATCCGTAAACAAATCGTCAATGATTTGTTTGTCGATTTTGTGCAAAAGCCGATTACACTGGAAAAACTCGAACTTCTGTTTGGTCGTTTGAACCAGCTTGATATCGCCTAATCGCAGATAGCTTTCGTCATTGTGTCGGCTTTGGTGCTATGTTATAGTTCCACCAACGATAACAACGACTAAAGATATATATGCTGTCCCCATCTCATAGCAAACATCTGCCAACAATTTTTATTCTATTGTTCCTCTCATTGGTTGTCACTTATCCTTTGGCAACACATATTGTGATAGGGACAGATACCCTGATGCTATCTGATGGCGCAGATACATTCATGAAGTTCTGGGACGCATGGCATATGGGGAACGTCTTCAATGGCGAACACCCCTACTATTACACAACTGAGATTTACTATCCGAACGGGGTGAGTCTATCGGCTCATTCGATTAGTCTTCCCTTTATGCTTATCATGTACGGGATGGATAGTCTATTACCACAGATAATGGCATTTCATGTCACCTCGCTGATTCTTCTATGGATAACTGTCATCAGTGGCTACATCTACATGTATTCACTCACCGAAAATCGTTGGATTAGCTTATTCGGAACGTGTCTGTTCGCGTTTAGTTTGATGGTTATCAGTGACCTCGAACGGTCTGACCTATCGTTTTTAGCAACGATTCCGCTGGGGTTGTATTGTCTCGAACGCGCTATCCGGTCGGTGAGTTTGCGTTGGGGGATTCTCGCAGGGCTCATCGGCGCGAGTACCATCTTCATCGGTGGCTACTTGTTTGTATGCTTTGCTCTGACGGCAGGGATTCGTGTTCTGACGGCGTTATCAGTAAATCAGCAGTGGCGCAATTTTGCCGTCTGGCGTGTGTTGATTGTCTTCTCAGTCATGTTTGCACTGGTGACGCTGGTTCGGCTCGTGCCTGTTATGCAAGAATCGACCAGCCCTGTCGAGAAATATCCTGACCTTGTCGTCGAGGTATCAAGTGACCTTTTATTGTCGTTTGTTCATGCAGAAAGTCCGATATTCGGCACATTCCAAAGTGACCTGTGGGGATACGATGACGCGCGCATCAGCCAATATTACCTGAGTTACATCGGATTTTTATTGATTATTGTCGGCTTGATACGACGCAATTACCGCAAACATATTCTGGCATGGTTGCCGATTTTTCTAGTTTTTTTTGTCTTACGTCTTGGCTCACATTTGACGATTAACGATGTGACTAATTTTGAGATTTTGTTGCCCAAATATTATCTCGACCAATTATTGCCAAGTGTTTTCGATGCGTTTTGGTTGTCGGGTCACTTTCAAGCGGGGGTAGTTTTACCCTTTGCTGTGATGGCCAGTTATGGTGTTCTAAGTCTGCTTAACCTCACCAAATCACAAGCTGTGCGCATCGGGTTGATTGCGCTATTAACAACAGTCGTACTGGTCGAGACACACCTACCGATTGACTTCAATGAGCTTGAGCGTGAGAACTTTATCTTCTTTGAAGAATTGGCACAGGGCGAACATGAACAAGGCGCGATTATCAACTTGCCAATGGGACGTACCAATTCCAAGCATTATAATTTTCACCAGACTGTTCATCAACAACCACAAGTCGAAGGCGCAATCAGCCGTGTGTTTGAAGACACTTATGATTACATCAACAGCAACGCCGTATTGAACCGATGGAATAACCTCAAGACGTTTAAGTGTAATGACGAGACACAGACTGCATCAGTTGAGGCGTTCTCCCAACTGATTGACGATGGGTTCGTCTATGTCATTGTGCACAAGACACGGCAAAAATCACAAGCACATAAGCATGTTGAGGCATTGTCAGGGTATACACCATATTATAAAGATGATTATTTGCTTGTCTACACCGTGTCACACTTACGTGATGTGTGTGCAACCTCAGCATAGCGGTATGACTTAGCATATATTTCCCACTAAACAAGGACACACGATGACCGACAACGAACAACATCCTGCAGAAGACAAGTCGCCATTGATGACCCGTCGCAAGTTCCTCAAGTTACTCGGATTTGGGACTGCTGAAGTTGTCCTGATGGGTGTGGGTGGATTTATTTATAGCGGTTGGATTGAACCCAATGCACTCACAGTAACCGACATCACCATGCCAATCACAAATTTACCAGAGGCATTTGATGGGTATCGTCTGGTGCAGATTAGTGATATTCATGCTGGTACGTGGATGAACACCGACCGCTTGATGACAGTGGTCAATCGTATCAATGACCTGAATGCTGACCTCGTTGCCATCACAGGTGACTACCTGACAATTGGTAAAGTGGATTGGATTGCGGATATTTTGATTAACCCGTTGCAATCACTTCAAGCTAAAGATGGTGTGGTATCTGTACTGGGTAATCATGACCATTGGACAGATGGCGATGCTGTAAGTCGTATCTTAAAGACAGCCAATGTCCTCGAACTCAAAAATGACAGCATCGTGCTGGAACGTGACAGCGCAAAACTGGCAATCGCAGGGGTAGATGATGTGTGGGAAGGGTTGGCTGACCTTGATGCAGTTGCTTCAACACTACCAGAACGTGATGTACCCGCTATCTTATTAGCACACGAACCCGATTTTGCCGATGCCTCAGCGGAGACCGGACGCTTTGCTCTACAGATTTCTGGTCATTCACATGGTGGACAGGTACGCTTACCCATATTAGGTGCACCGATGCTCCCTAAGTTTGGCAAGAAGTATCCCATCGGGCAATATCAAGTCCGCGACATGGTACAGTACACCAATAGGGGGGTCGGCATGATTCCACCGACAGTACGCTTTGGCTGTCCGCCAGAAATTACCGTGTTTACATTAACACCAAAGGTCACTTAGAGAGTAAGCCTGAATCCGTTTTTAAGGATAAACAATCACATATGTCGTTGGTCTTCGGGCAACGCAGGTATTGTCCCTACAAGATTTTCGCTGTTTTTCGTAGGGATGAACCTGTGTGTTCATCCGCTAACCTTTATACAATTTCTTTCCAGACTTTACATTTAGTCAACATCTATTAGACAAGCCTTTTTAATGTCATTCGACCACCTATTTAGGTCACCTCGAAGATACCAACGGTCGGGCGATGGTCGGTCAAATCATCAAATGGAATTTGGCTCTGGACATGGCAAGAAATCACCTCGAACTGGTCGGCGGGGTCATGTACTAGGATGTGGTCAATCAAGATGCGGTGGGTCTGATGTGTCCAGCGTTCCTCGTTGTTTTCCGGTGATAACAGTCGGAAGTCACGGGTGAGCATTTCCATTTCGGGTGTATCCGGTTTGGCGTTGAAGTCGCCTGCAAATAAGATGGGGCGTTCGCCGGCTTCATTATCACGGTCAGCTGTCTTGAGTTCTTCCACGATATAGAGAACTTCTTTAACTTGTTCCATCCGTAACAGTGAGGCAACGCGAGACAGTTCATAGGTTGGGTCGTGACGGTCTTCGCCAATCAGCACACCCAGATGTGTGTTCAAAAAATAAAATGGAATCCCCTCATAACTGAGTGATGCAACCATCAAGTTGCGCGGTTGGGTATCACGGTTGCCTGTGCTATAGAGTGATGCCCGACTGATGGTGGTGTGACGTGCCCAACTGGAAAACATACGCTCTGATATGGTGTTCTGATATGTTCCCCATGACCAATCAACCGGTGTGAGGTTAGTCAGGATGGCATTTCCCTCAGCGGCGTGCATCATTCCACGATAAGACGGTCTATCCCATAGGTTCGGGTGCGGATGGTCACGCATATTCACTTCAGGAGCGAATGCCGAAATATAGTTATCGCCGAGCAATTCACAGATTTTGCGTCCAACGTTTTTACTATCCCCACCCACCAATGCGAGACCCGTTTCCTGTAGTGCAACGATGGTCGGTTGTGTCGGGTTGATGACCTGCTTGAGGGTCGTCACCGTATCCTCTGCCAGCTTATCATGGTCATGTGGTGCTGGACGCATCCCGCGCGCCCCACCGATATTAAATGTCACGACTTGTAACATAATGTTTTCCTAAAAATGAAATATCGACGGCATTATATCACAGTTGTGACAGCGCAATGAGACCGCTTTCGTCTGAGATAATCACTCAGAATGCAACAAAGGCAACTCAAAAATCGTATAATAGATGTATAGACAAGACAGAAAAGGATTACATCACACTATGAGTCTGATTGGTAATATTATCTGGTTCATCTTCGGTGGATTTCTCGCCGGACTCGGTTATATCTTGGGCGGGCTGGTCTTATGTATCACGATTATCGGTTTGCCCCTCGGTATTAAGGCAATTCGTTTCGGCTTTATGGTAATGATTCCATTTGGCAAATCAGTACAAGCGAGCGAAGGCGGTGACGGTTGCTTATCGCTGGTGTTTAATATCATTTGGTTGCTACTATTTGGATGGGAAATTGCGATTATCCATGTGACATCGGGTATCGTCTTAGGGATTACTATCATCGGTATCCCGTTCGCCATCCAACACTTTAAACTCGTTCCGGTTGCATTGTTCCCATTCAGCTATCGTCTGGGCAAAGACAACGAATATTAGGCGGGTTGAGACATGATTTAACAGGAATCTGTAGGGTTGATGCTGTGTCATCAAACGCTTTCGGGCGCACACAAGGGTATGCCCCTACAGTTCTTTGAAATTTTGGGCGGGCTAAATTGGTTCGCCCACTTCCTCTCACATTTGACTGTTGCGTGTTTCTCGATTTGCGTTAAGCTGGATTTGTATTCTGCACACCAACAAATCGGAGAGACACCATGCCCGACAAAATCAATCTCAGCGACAAGTTTGCTAAGTTTAACGACCACTGGTCACCGAAAATCTTGACCAACCTCAACGACTTCCACATTAAAGCTGTCAAATTTGAAGGCGAATTTGTATGGCATAAGCACGATGACACGGACGAGTTGTTCTGGGTAATTGACGGGTCGTTTACGATGCGCTTCCGTGACCAAGATGTGGTCGTTAACGCAGGCGAATTTATCGTTGTGCCACAGGGTGTCGAGCATATGCCTGTCGCTGATAATGAAGTGCAGGTCGTGCTGATTGAAAAGCAAGGCACACTTAATACAGGGGATGCCGAGACCAACACCAAGACTGTCGAAGATTTGGAGTCAATTTAAAGATGGCATTCATTTCAACCACATGTGTTAGGAACAAGGCGTGTCTTGTCCCTACGTATTTACTGTACTATTCCATTATGATACCAACAAACTAAACAACCATTTTAAAAGGAGACTCTTTTTATGCCCCCCTCAACCCAAGTGCCCGACCGGAGCGACATTCCCAAACAACAGACATGGAACGCCGAAAGTGTGTTTGAGTCTTTTGATGCGTGGCGCGCTGAATACAACGCCGTGCGTGATGAACTGCTGACCATAGATGACTATAACGGCGTGATTTCTTCCAGCCCAGAAAAACTTGCCGAGTGGATGACAGTCTATAGTCTGTTGGCGCAACGGGTGAGCAAGCTGTTTTTCTTCCCGCGTATGTGGCTTGCCTGTGATTCGGATAATGAGACGGTCAAAGGTTTACAAGGACAAGCATCGTCACTTGCCAGCCAGTTTATGGCGAAAGTTGCATTTGCCAGCCCTGAGTTACTCGCTATGGATGAGGCGACACTGCGCGCATGGGTCAGCGAGAATGATGCGCTAAGTGTCTATCAACAATATGTCGAAGACTTACTCCGGCAGAAAGCTCACGTCCGCTCTGCCGAAGTAGAAGCCATTATGGGGATGCTATCGGAACCCTTCAGTGGGGTCGGTCAAGCCCGTCAGATTTTGACCAACACTGACCTGAAATTTGCTGATGCAACCGATAGTGACGGCAATGCAGTTGGTATCACACAGAGTAATATGGATGCGCTCAAAGGTAGTGAAGACCGTGACCTACGCCGAACCGCATGGAACAGTTATGCCGATGCCCATCTCGACTTCCACAATACATTGGCGCAAATCTATCTGACATCGGTCAAGCAAAATGTACTCCAAGCACGGATACGAGGTTACGATACCGTACTCGAATCACGGCTTGCCCCCCATAATATCCCCGTTGAGGTGTTCCATAATCTGATTAACACCTATAAGGCGAATATCCCTACATGGCATCGCTATTGGGATGTGCGTCGTCGTGCGCTTGGTTATGATACCATTCACCCCTATGACATCTGGGCACCTTTGACCGACAATGAACCGAAAATTACGTTTGAAGATGCCGTCGGGATGATTGCTGATGGGATGCACTGGCTTGGTGAAGACTATGTCGAAACCGTTCGCACCGGATGCCTTGACCAACGCTGGGTAGATTATGCTGTTAACAAGGGGAAACGACAAGGCGCGTTCTCATCTGGTACATATGACACCTACCCCTTCATCATGATGAGCTTTGATAATACCCTCGGTGCGATGAGTACATTGGCACACGAACTCGGTCACTCAATGCACAGCCTCAATTCGCGCAAGACACAGCCTTATGTTTACAGTGGCTATTCGATGTTTGTGGCAGAGGTCGCCTCCAACTTTAATCAGGTGATGGTACGGGCGCATTTGTTCGGGCAAGACAATGACCGTGATTTTGAACTGGGGATGATTCAAGAAGCGATGGGAAACATTCACCGTTACTTCTTCATCATGCCGACCCTCGCCCGCTTTGAATATGAGGTACATACCCGCGTCGAAAACGGTGAACCTGTCACGCCGGACACGCTTAATGAAATCATGTCGCAGTTTTATGCGGAGGGATATGGCGAGACCCTAACCGATGACAGCAAACGCACGGGTATCACATGGGCGCAATTCAATCACCTGTATGTGCCGTACTATACTTTCCAATACGCAACCGGAATTTCGGCAGCGCATGCACTAGCGAATAATATTATGTCAGGTGAAGATGCAGGTGCAGTCGAGCGTTATCTGACGTTCTTGCAATCCGGCAGTCGGGACTATCCGATTAATGTGTTGGAAACCGCAGGGGTTGATATGTCCACACCTGCCGCTGTCGAGGAGACCTTTGGCGTATTAGCAGATTTGGTTGACCGCCTTGAGGGATTGATTGAGTAGACTGTATAAATAACAGTGCGGACACACATTAGGTGTCCGCACTGTTTTATTGATTATGTTGTTTATCAGGTGACCGGAAAGGTTAACTCTTTACCTTCATACGGCGCAAACCTTGAAACGCTGGGTCGCCTTGAATTTCTTTCCAGCGGGTGTCACCACCATCAGTATGCCATTCCACCACGAACAATCCCTCAGTATCCTGATAGGTAAAGCTGGGTTTCAGCCCGAGTAGAATCTGGCGAATCGTCCCGATAATCTCTTTACGTTCTTCACCGAGGCTTAGCTTAAAGTATTGACCCGGCACAAACTCGAAGAACATAGGCATCCCGTTAAGGCTACCTTCCAGCATGACTGGATTTTCTGCTTGTGTACAACTCATGAACACATTTTGCAGACGATTATTCCACAGGGTATGATTCACGCGCTCCTCAATGTAATAGGGGCGTGGTTCGGGTGTTGAGTAAAACCATTTGCGGGAGGTGGTTGCCATCTCTTATATCTCCACTGTTACAAGCCATCACAATGTGTGTAAGTGTACCGCATAATCGACAATATCGAAAAGGGCAAAAACATTGTATCAACCCATGCTGATGAGCCATTAACCTAAAAACGGCGGGAGATAGAAGCTCATATAATCGAGTTGGTCATCAGCACTAGCAGTAACCTCGACTGCATCGGCTTCGGGACGAACGAGCAACACATCATATTGTCCGAGTGCATAGGTTTCGCCGTTATATGTGACCTGCCCTGTGCCATCGGTGACATATAAAAAGAGGTCTTCGCCTGTGCGCGGATTCTCAACCGTCGTTGTGCCAGAGGTATCGACCTGAGTCGCCGTCAAACGCCCGTCCATGTGCTGTTCCATTGGTGAATCATCACCGATAAGGCTGAACACCGTGCCCTCCCCGATGCGACGTTTGGGCAATTCGGCATTGCTCAGTTGTTGATAGTGCGGTGGCAGTCCACGATGTTTGGGGTCAGCGATATACCAGATTTGAATCACCCGTGCGGGTTCATCATTTAGATTCAATTCTTGATGCTCAATGTAATTGCCGGAGAACATGCGCTGTAAGTCGCCTGCTTTGAGTACGCCTTTACCGCCTGTGATGTCTTCATGATACACTTCGCCTTCAAGTATCCATGTATAGATTTCCAGCCCACGATGTGGATGCCATGTGAAGCCGTTACGCGGGGCGATGCGGGTCATATGCGCCGTCAGCATACCACTCAGGCGTTGTAAGGAACTCCATCCACCCACAGCAAAATGTGAGTTAAGCCAGTGAACCGGATTCACACTGGGGAATTCATCTGCCGAAAAATATTGGAACGGCACGGAGTTGGCAAAACCCGGCTTGATTGCTGTTTCCATCAGGGGTGAATATTGCTGTACCATTAGAACGCCTCTCTTTTTAAACATTATGTCTGTAGGGTTGATGCCGTGTCATCAACCGCTTTGAATTTGATTTATCGATACGTTTTACGTTAACGCATCACGTTCAGCTATTAAATGGACGAGTGTCCGTTTATATTATCTTACCCGACTGACCCTAAATTTGCCATTAGAATTTGATGGGTAGTGTTGACGACATTATCAAACCACATATTGCAATACAATTTGCTTGCCATATAGCCTGCAATACGCGACAATACAAGCAGACTGGCGACCAGATGAGGTGATGTAATGACGGATGTGTTTATCAGTTATTCACGGAAAGATGTAGACTTCGCACGGCAACTTGCGAGTAAGCTAGAGTCCGAAGGGTATGATATCTGGATTGATTGGGAGGACATCGCCCGTGCCACTGATTGGATGCGCGAAATCCTCGAAGGCATTGACGCAGCTGACACCTTCATTTTTGTCGCTAGCGAAAATTCCCTCGCCAGTGAAGTCTGTAATCAAGAGCTGGAACACGCCCGTAAGCATAACAAGCGTATCGTCCCGCTGATTTTGCGTGACATCACCAAAGACAAAAATCTGGAACAAGTTGTTAAAGCCAGTTGGTTTGATGCTCAGTGGGATAATGAGCCGTGGATGGCACTTGCGCAAGAAAACTGGAAAGAAATCAGCCACCTCAATTGGATTTTCTTCAACAATAATGCACCCTTCGACAAAAACTTTGTTGAACTCGTCAGCGCACTAGAGACGGATGTTCAGCATGTGCGTTATCATACCAGCTTCTTGCAACGTGCGCGCGATTGGGAGCAGTTCGAGGAAAGCCCTAGTTTTCTGCTGACAGGCGATGAGATTGAAACCGCTGAAAAATGGCTCAGCAATTGGGAGGAACGGGTCGGTGAGGGTAAACAACTCGACCCACCACCGAGCGAACTCCACCGTTATTATATTACGACCAGCCGAAAATATTATGACAACCAGAACAGAGAGCGCGAAGCCCTGATTCAGTCACGGGTATTAGCCCGACGAGTGGCTTATGGGGCAGGCATCTTAACTGTGATTGCGATTATCATGGGGGTGCTGGCATTTTTGCAGGCACAAGAAGCACAGGTTCAAGCCAATATCGCTGCCACTCGTGAAGCGGATGCGGTGGTACAAGCGGACATCGCCTCAACCTCAGAAGCCAATGCTGTTGTCGAAGCTGACCGAGCTGCAACCTCCGCTGCCGATGCGGTGATACAAGCGGACATCGCTTCGACCTCAGAAGCCAATGCTGTTGTCGAAGCTGATAATGCCGCCACCGCCCGCGCCGAAGCCCTTGACCGTGCCAACATCGCCTCAACCTCAGAAGCCGATGCCCTGATTCGTGCCCTCCAAGCTTTGCAATCAGAGGTCGAAGCCCGTCAGCAGGTTGTTGTCGCTTCTACGCAAAATGCACTGGCAAACACCGCCCTGACGCAAGTCGCCATCCAGCAAAATCAATTACAGCAAGATGTCTATAGCTTTCGTGTTGCCGGACAAGCATTGCTTAATCAAGACAATGAAAACCTTGCACTGGCATTCGCCTTTGAATCTGTGCGCGATAATCCACCACCTGCCGACGCACAGGAAATCTTCTATGAAGTGGCAGGGGCATCCCACAACCGCGCTATTCTGACCGGACATACCGACACAGTGGTTGATGTGGACGTGCATCCCAACAATGTACTTATCGCATCAGGCAGTAGTGACGGCAGTGTGAAAGTCTGGGATGTTTTTGCAGGTACTGTTCTCTATGACTTAGACGAGCATACTGGTTTTATCAGTCGCGTTGAATTTAGCCCTGATGGAGCTGTGTTGGCGAGTGCAGACTCATTCGGCAATGTGATATTGTGGGACATGGAGACGGGCGATAGCTATGCTGTGATAACCTTCCATACCTCATACATTAGCGATATAGCATTCGATTCGATAGGTAATATCTTGGCGGTTGCCTCGGATGATGCGACCATCTCTCTGTGGGATGTGAACAATGGTCAAGAAATAACGATTCTGCGCGAACATGAATTTTCGATTACGCAGGTTCGCTTCAGTCCGGATGACAATCAAATCGCATCCAGTGACAGTAACGGGACAGTTATCTTCTGGGATTGGGCAACCAGCACAGCATCACAATCAATAGACCTACACGCATCTAACATTCGTACTATTGCTTATAGTCCTGATGGTCGGCGATTTGTGTCTGGTGATGACAATGGTGTAATTGTGCTGTGGGATTTGGAAAACAACGAACCGATTGACCAGATTCCGGCGCATATCGACTGGGTTACACAACTGCGCTTCAGCCCGGATGGCACAACCTTACTTTCTGCCAGTGACGATTCGACCATTAAAGCATGGAATATGGATACGGGCGCGGAAATGTTTGAGTGGGACGGGCATCAGACCTTTGTCCGCACCCTAGAATTTGACTCGACAGGCTCATTGTTTGTATCAGCGGATGTCAATGGGTTGATTAATATCTGGAACATAAACAACGAAGACCCCATCTCCACGTTGACCGGACACACCTCGTCGGTTAATGATGTCGCCTTCCTGCCGGATAATCTATCGCTGGTATCTGCGAGTGATGACCGCACCATACGGCTATGGGATGTGTATTCAATCGACATCTGGGGGTTTATCATTGGCACCGATTCCACGTTGTCTGCTGTTGCGATGAGTCCCGATGGTACATTAACCGCACTCGGCAAAGACTTTGGCGGGGTGGAGATATGGGAGCGTGCAACCAATACCCAACTGCACATCCTCGGTGATGAATTTATCAGTATTCAGAGTTTAGCATTTAACCCTGATGGCTCAACATTAGCAGTGGCGCAAGCTGACGGCATCGTGACGCTATGGGATGTCAGCCGTGGAACAGAGCTAGAGCAGTTTAACAATCATGAGTTTGCTGTGCGGGGTGTTGCGTTTAGTACTGATGGGCGCATGCTTATATCAGTTGGTGAAGATGCGACTGTTCGTGTTGTCAGCTTGGAGACAGGTGACGCCATGATGACACTCGTCGGACATGATTCGGTTGTGACCGACGTATCGGTTCACCCTGACGGCACACAGTTGGCAACCAGTAGCCTCGATTCGACTGTGATTATCTGGGATTTAAATACTGGCGAGATGATTGAACAAATCCCCGCCCATGAGCAGGTCATTTACACTGTGGCATATAGCCCTGATGGCAATCGGCTGGCGACGGCTGGACTTGAGGGCGATATAAAGTTATGGACAACCGATACTTATTCAGAAATTGCGACGCTGACGGGGTCTGGGCAGGCGGTATATGGTCTGGCTTTCCACCCTGACAGCATCACACTTGCCAGTGGGGGAGAATCCGGTGAAGTGCGTGTCTGGAATATGGATACCTTTGAGCGCATTGTCACCCTCAGTGGGCATGAAAGCACCATCAACGATATTGCATTTAGCCCCTATGGTGACGCGATATTATCCGGCGCAACTGATGGACGTGGGATTACGTGGTTGTTGCTCCCGCTGGTTCGGCAATATATCCAACAAAACCGCGTTCTCATTGAGTTTGATTGTGTCGAACGAGCGCAGTTTAATATGGATGTGCCTTGCGATAGCAAAGATGAATTTCCGACGCGCACCCCCTATCCGACCCCAACCGAACGTGTCCTTGATGTGCCTGCTTTGGACTTCGCACCATTTTATGCCAACCCGACATGGATAGCCGAAGCGTCTTTCACGCCGACACCATCAACCACACCAACCCCTGCACCAACTGCAACCGCGACCCTATCGCCGACCCCGACCTTTACGCCTGCCTTTGCGGATGGCACAGGACTCGGTACACGACGTGGTGAGATTGTCGTCGGGGGTTGGGAAATCTGGACATATAACGGACGCGCAGGAGAACGTCTGAACATCCGTGTTGAAGCAGATAACCCTGTTGCGATTGAAGGAAATCCCGACCGCAACCCTGACGGATATGATACGGCGGTGATTATTCGCATCCCCGGTGGCGAAGCAATTGCCTCCAATGACGATGTCTTAGGCGGTTCGACCACCAACTCACTGATTCGAGATGTCGAGTTGCCAGCTGATGGGGAGTATCAAATTGAAGTTTTAAGTTATAACAACCAGTCCGGTGGTGAATACACCCTCACGATTGAGGATGCGACCATCCCAACTGCAACCCCCACCATCGCGCCGACCTTTACCGCTTTCCCGACAATATCGCCAACGGTCGGTAATTAATCAGGGGGATTATCTGCCCACTCACTGAGGACGGCTTCCATGTCGTTCTCACTTTCGGCAAATTTGACGTATCCATCTTTTGTCGGCAGGGTGTTGTCATCGAGCAATTGTAAGGTCTCAATCCCATCGGCAGGCATCCCAATGACGAGTGCACGCCCTGTCAGTTGTGGATGCTTCTTCGCGCCGAATGACCGTACATGCCCTAATAAACCTGCGGGTAAACTAGGGCGGGTACTCCCGCGCAGGTCAATCACACTGTCTACCGGATGCTCAATGCCAGTCATGGCAAAGGTCGAGACACGCACCACATGATGATAATCTTTCCAATTCCAATCCCCATCCACGATATAGAGCATGGCGCGTTGGGTATCGTCTTTCCATTGATAGTTAAATGGCATCGGTTTATGTTCCTTCGTTTTTGATAAGCTCAACTTGTCAGTGACCGCAAAAAATTTGTATATAGGTTTTCGTAGGGCGAGTGCTTGCATTGTCCGCAGACCGACTAATTATTTACTTCCCAAAATATACCAGACATTAGATTAATAATCTGCTACAACGCTTGTGTCTACCCAAGAGCCTGTTTTGAAATTCAATATATGTGTTTTTCTCTCGGACATATCGTTATATGTCCCTACAAAATTGTATCCATATCAAAACTCGTAGGGACTCATAACGATGCATCCAACAACAAAAATTAATGGAAAACATAATATTCAAACAGGTTCTAAAACAAAAAACCTGCCGGCAAAGCAGGTTCTAAGTGTAGGTTGTTAGAAAACATATAAATAATCTGCCGAAGTGAAGGGATGCAACAGACTATTTGGAGTCAAGTGTTATGCTTTCATAATGAGCATAACAAATAAATATGCAGATTTTATGCAGACACCCTACAGAAAACCTTAAATTTACCCTCAATCTCTGCACAATTTCTGCATAATTGGATGTCATAATCAAAGTAATACGTGACAAGATAGTGAAGTTACCTTCTTAAATGCCGTCAATCCAAGTATAGGCTTCATAAAAGTCATTGTGCGAATATAGATATACTATTCAGAAATTGAGTGCCAGAGGCAATCCTATGTTAATTCTAATCGTAGATGATGATGAATCTATCGCCCGCGTGATTGGGAGTTATTTGCGTCAATCAGGATATGAAGTGGTCGCTGTACACGATAGCACCTCAGCACTGGAGACCATTCAGCGACGAACCATAGATTTGATGATATTAGATATTATGTTACCGGATGGGGACGGATGGCGTATTGTCGATAAGGTGCGACGTGATAGTAAATTGAGTCATCTACCGATTATGATTTTGTCTGCCAAAATTGAAGATGCCGACAAAATTTATGGTTTACAGTTGGGCGCGGATGATTATGTGGCAAAACCCTTTAATCCACAATTGGTTGTTGCCAAAGTCCAACGTATGCTCCAACGTTTCTATCCGAATCGCATATCCAATGTTTTGCGCATCGGGGAGTTAGAAGTCAATACAGATAATCGTGAGTGTCGTCTGGCAGGTGATGTTATTCCGCTGACCCCAACTGAGTTTGCGATTTTAAAGACAATGATGGAAAATTCAGGATATGTGTTTTCCCGTGCCGAACTCATCAGCCGTAGTTTAGGGTATCAATACGAAAGTTTAGAGCGAACAGTCGATAGTCACATCCGTAATTTGCGGAGCAAGCTAGAAGCAGATGCTGATAAACCCCGTTATATTCAGACTGTGTACGGGGTCGGCTATTCGCTAAGAGAGGAAGATTAATGCGTCGATTGTGGATACAACTGGCACTCATCTTTATTGGTGTTGCGTTATTGACGGCATCGGTGCTACTGTTTATCTCTAGCTCACTGGATGCCAATACACCACCACCATTAGATGAGCCGATTCTATCGGAGTTTGGTTTACGGAATCAACTTATCTCCCTCTATGACAAGGGGGTCACGCTTGAAGAAAGTATTGATGTGTTGCTGTTGGTTGATGCTGTCACTGCGGGGCGACAGTGGCGGTTTCGTTTAGAAGATGCCGACGGCATAGTCGTATTCGACAACCTCGACACATTTATAGCTGGACCACCGGAGTCCAATCGTTCATCTAGCCAGAATCGTCCACCGCCACCTGATGATGGCACGTCGAATCGTCGCCCACCGCCACCATCTAACTCGCAAGTTGACCTTGCACTGAGAGATGCCCTTGATTCTCCAAATAGTCGCATTATAGAGGATATACTGGACTTGGAAGAATATGGTCAGCTGACCGTTAGACGACGCTTACCCTTCTTCCGCGACCCATCGGCACGTCAGGAAAATGACCCGCTTAGCATTTTAAATCTGGATACAATTTCTTCCTTAGTGTTGTTGATAGGCGGGCTGATTGGCATCGGTGTTGCCATTATCTTATCTCTGTATCTGACGCGCCCATTACGCCGTCTATCCGACGGGGCGAGTGAGTTTGCCAGACGGAACTTCGGCTATCGGATTGAACCCTCTGGCAGTCAGGAATTTCAGCAGGTCGCCCACGCGATGAACCAGATGGCAGAAGAACTTGAGGAAAGTGACCGTCTGCGTAAAAACCTTGTCGCTGATATTGCGCACGAATTACGGACACCCCTATCGGTATTGGAAGGCAGTACCCGCGCTATTATTGACGATGTCTACCCACTGGAAAAATCTGAGATTATGCACATCTATGACCAGACCCGCCTGCTACATCGCCTTGTCAATGATTTGCATGAACTCACCCTTGCCGATGCCAACCGCCTCCCCCTCAACAAACAACCGACGGATATTCGCAAATTGGTGCAGGGTGTTGTCGATATTTTTACGCCAATTGCCGAATCAACTGGATTGGATGTCACAGTTAAGTTTGAAGGTAATTTACGTCCGATTACAGTCGATGAGTTCCGCATCACGCAGGTGATTCATAATCTGTTGGTCAACGCCTTGCATCACACACCAGCTGATGGGCTTATCAGTGTGCAAACAGTAGCCAAAGACGGTGGAATACACATCAATGTGCATGACACAGGTGTTGGTATTCCAGCAGAAGACTTGCCTTATATCTTTGAGCGATTTTACCGTGCTGATAAATCCCGCAACCGTGAGCGTGGTGGCACAGGTCTTGGCTTAGCAATCTCAAAGGCAATTATCGAAGCACATAACGGTACAATCACTGCCGAAAGTTCAATCGGAATCCATCGTGGAACAACTTTCTTTATCATATTGCCCTATAACATGCCGGAATAATTACCTTATTACATAGTATTGTCACAACTATTCACCTTATCCAATTGGACAATGTTATGGCGATAGGTTGGGCACAATCACAGCGAACAACAGATACAGGTCAAGTAGGGCAAGGCTCATGAATGCAAGCGGAGTCAGCCAACGGGAGAGTTCCCAGCGAGATAGCAATCGGTCACGCCACGCATCAACACCGTAGACAATTACCAGCGCAAACGGGATAAGCCCAGGGAACATATAGCGTCCCTGCCACTGCAAAAATTCAGAGTTGTAATAGAGATATGCCAAGACTGCCAGAATCAAGGTCAAACTGATAATCACCCACACATGCAACTGGATGCGACGGGATTCTGGTGTCGAGTCACTTTCAGTTTTACGCGGGAGGCGCGCGATAACCAATCCACTTGCGCCGACCAACATGAGGATTGCAAAGCCACGATAGACCCATCCACCCAATACATTATCAAGCGGAACAGCCATCCAGCCAAATTGTCCCCAGAAGCTGTTAAATGTGACCCGTGCCATCTCACTTGTATAGACATCTACGCCGTTTTCTGCGATATAGTCCGCTGTCCGCAATTGGTCAGCGACGATGACATCATGCGCACGTAAGCCCAGAAAATCAGGGAAACCGTATAACCCGATATTCCGCACCCACCACAAGCCACCAATACCAATTGCAATCACGAGGAACACAGTCCACGCCTGAATCAGTGCCTTTGCTGGACGTTTGTCAGCATACCACTTGAGCAAGATTGCCAGCGGAATCACACCTGCGAGGAAGTAGGTCGTCGCCTTCGTGAGTAAGCCGATTGCCATAATCAAGCCAAATTGCCACACGGGAACGTTCTCATTTTGTAGATAGCGCACCAACCACAACAACGCCACTGCAATCACAACTTCTGCCAGTGCGTCGTTATTCACTGATGTAATAATGCTCAAGTGCTGTGGATGAAATGCCACCAACGCCATCGCACCGAGTGCAATATGTGGGTGATTGGGGAAAACACGCCTACCAATGAGATACGTCAGCACCACGACAATCGCACCCAACAACATCGAGAACAATCGCACTGCAGTTAAACTCTGACCAAACATTGCATAAGGGATAGTCGCCAGCAGATAATAAAGTGGGGGTTGATGGTCTTCATACTGAATGGTGTCGAGGCGGTCAAGGAATTCCGCATTGAATCTCACGCGGGTCAATTGCTGTTGATACTCGCTTTGCCAGTCGCCATCTTCGATAATCGGGCAACAGCTATCCGTCACCTGCGCCACATAATTAAAATGAGCAGGTTCATCAGGGGCTTGCCAATCCGGTGTTTGGATGGCGAACAGCGACCCGACAATCACATATCCCAACAGAATCAGTGCAAAGAGTGTTTTTCGTATGGTATCAGCCTGCATGACAGTCGTCTCGTTATCTGAACAATCGCCCCGAATCATGACACAAAAACAGCTTTTTGATTAGGGCAGACTATCATGACGTTGGGGAGTCGTATGGTGTACCACAACCGCAAGAATCTGATAGAACGGACTGCTCTGGCTATGTTAAGCTGACCACAGATAGCTTATGATGGTGGCTTGCCTGCTATGAAAGGACAGTGAATAGTGACACTCTTACAATTAGGCACATTGACACTACTTGGTGCAATCTGGGGCGCATCGTTTATCTTTATTCGGATAGCGGTCGAGCCGTTTGGACCTGTATTTATGATGTTTATCCGTGTGTTGATAGCAGGTGGACTGCTGTATGGTTATGCCAAATTGCGCGGGACAAAATTACAGATTATGGAAAACTGGCGTAAGTTCCTTTTACTCGGTGCACTCAGTTCGGCAGTCCCTTTTGTGCTGATTGGTTATGCGGAACTGACCATCACAGGCTCAATGGCAGCAATCCTCAATTCGACCACACCCTTATTCACAACGTTTGTCGCAGCCGTCGGACTTGGTGAACGCCTGACACCCTATAAAGTCTTCGGCGCAATTCTGGGCATTATTGGCGTGACCTTTATCGTGGGAGGCAGTCCAGTAGAATTAGATACGATGTTTATTTTAGCGACACTGGCATCCTTAGGGGCAGCGTTATGTTATGCCTTTGGTGGAGTCTATGCCAAACGTGCCTTTGAGGGTGTTAATAATATGAGCATGTCCACGGGACAATTGGTTGGCGCGACGGTGGTACTCGTGCCGTTTTCTGCGGTCAGCGTCCCGCATGAAGCTATCCCAACTGATGCAATTTTGGCGTTGCTCATGTTGGCGGTATTGGCGACTGCCTTTGCTTACCGCCTCTATTATTATCTCATCATCAGTGCTGGACCTACCAAAGCCCTGACGGTGACACTACTTGTGCCAGTATTTGGGGTGTTCTGGGGGGCGTTATTGCTGAATGAGCCGATTAGCGCGGGGATGATTGTCGGATTGGTGATTATCTTGCTCAGTGTCGGCTTGGTAACGGGCATGATTGCACCACGTAAATCCATGATGTTGAAGGACGCATAAGGCACAAAAATCAATTGCAAGTATATTTCCATGTGGGCTTGTCCTCAAAGTACGCCGGATGTGGATTTCGATTACAATGGAGCTATCATCCGGCATATAAACAAGGACGATTCTCATGCCTATCCGCGAGACACTTAAATTATTCTGGACATACTGCAAACACGAAATGACAATTCTCCGTACACCACTCGGACTGACAGCATTGATTATCGCTTTTATTCTGAGCATGTGTGGGGTGGCGGTATTTCTGGTGTATGGTGGTTCGCTATATGAACTCCTGCAAGGATTCTCGGTGGAGTTGTTCGGGGCAGCGGTTATCTTCATGACAGTGGAATTGTTGTGGCCCAGCTTCATCGAGAGTTATCGGCGCGAATATGGCACAGACGACTTGCCCTATCATCAAGAGCTGGAAAACCTGCGCGACGAGGTCAAAGCCCTGCGTGAATTACTGGAAGACCGCCTGCCACTAGAATAAGAGTAAACATGTTTATGCTCAGCTATATGCGTTGAGTATATAATAAGAGCTGAATGTACTAAGTTCGCTATAGGACAATCAGCATGCACCGTCGCCGATTTAGGAAAACTGTTGTTGCAATCTTACTTATTTTATTGGGTACAGAGCTATGTTTGCGCCTCTTGCCTGTTGGCTTTGTTGACCTTAGCCCAGAGAATCTTATCAATGTCGCTGTTGTGTATGAGGCAAACGGATTGTTGCAAAATCGAATGCAACCGAACCAGTCTCCGCGTGTGAGTCCAAATCGTAATGGTGCTGACCCTGTGAATCCGGTTATATATAACATCAATAATCGTGGGTATCGTGGTGAAAATCTCGCAATTCCCAAGCCAGACAACACAATTCGTGTAGCTACTATTGGAGGGTCTGCGGTTTTTGATATTCGCAACAATGACGGAGAAGATTGGACGAGCCTGACAGGTGATCAACTCATGCCACCACAGGACAGTCAGATACAGATGGTGAATGCAGCGCAGGCAGGTTTTAATAGTGCCCAATCTCTAGCTAAAATTGTCGGAGATTTATGGGTATATGAACCCGACATTGTTCTCATAAGTCACTGCTGGAACGACATCAAATATTTCACCCGTTATACAACAGACCGGACGCAGATTATTCGTGCTGATAGAAAAGAATTGCGTAAAGACCCGCGTTTAAATTATGCCAACCCGATTGATTGGCTATTGGGTCGGTCATGGTTGTACTCTGCTTTGCGCTATTTCTCGATTGAAGCAAACATTAATATCACACTGGAAGGCGCATTAACTCCTGAAGAAAGCACCACGCCAACAGAACACCATATCCAACCCTTAGCACTGCAACAATTTCGCATCAACATGATAAGTGCAGTCCAGTCAATTCGCACGATTGGTGCTGAACCTGTCTTGATGCTTCAACCACGTTTGCCAGTGGCAACAAATGAAGACGAGGCAGGTGAATTTATTGGCTACAGCTCGGCTCGATTGAATCATGAACAGTTAGTCCAAGCATTCGATGAATGTGACCGAATTATGCGTGATATTGCCCATGACCTTGATGTGATACTCATTGATGAGACTGCAATAATGAACGGTAATCTTGAATATTTCAACGACCATGTTCATACAACGACAATCGGCTCGCGCACATTGGCAGACAAAATCGCGCCTGCCATTCAAGACATCATTGATGATGGGTAAAATCTTAAGTCGAGAACGGTACGGACGATTTGTCCTATCATCAGGAGCTAGAAAACTAGCGCGATAAGGTCAAAGCCTTGTGCGAATTACTGGAAGATCGCCTGCCAGAGAATAAGGCTTAGTGACGATCTCACTATGATTCTGTATGTAGATGCGATTCAATAATATCATCAATGATACCATCTATTGAATCAATCACTGTGACTTCTGGTGGAATTAGATTGAAGAATGTAGTCTGTTGTACATCTTGATGGCGACGAATGAGAATCATCAGAATTGCATTCTTCTTCTCGCCAGCCTGCTTCAAATGATTCGCCCCGTCCTCTAGTCGTTCACCATCACGTTGTACCCGTATCACAATCGGTCGTCCATCAACAAATCTATCGTGAATAGCATCAATGCCACTATTGCGCTGTACGGGTTTTACGGGAAGTGTATTGAGGATTGATTGCACCTCATCTGGGAGATTTTCATAGGATGCACGCCCTTTTTTGAGCAATGATGAGTCAGACCGAATCGGATTACCTATACGAGCACGACTGAGTTCAACCGCATCATGTGAGGTATCAATACCGATATAACGACGATTCAATAAGGTCGCAGCGACACAGGTTGTTCCACTGCCACAAAACGGGTCAAGCACAATATTATCTGGATTTGATGACAGTTGAATGATGCGTTCCAATAGTAACAGGGGCTTTTGTGTGGGGTATCCGGTACGTTCTTTTGCTTTGGGGTTAAGATATGGGATGTCCCATGTGTCAGAGAGTGGAACACCTTTTTTCGGACCATTGAGTATCACATTATTATCATCATCTGTAGCATAGACAGTTTTTCCGTGTTTATTGCGTTCACGGCGTTGTAGTATTTGGTCAACATTGGTTGACGCTGAGTAGTCTGTGTATATCGTGTTGAATGTATATCTATCTGATTTGCTGTACATGTAGATTGTTTGATGCGCTGGCAACAAGTTTTTGCGTGAATTTGACCAGCGTCGATATGCCCAGATAATCTCGGATAGAAAGCGGTCGTAGCCGAATACTTCGTCCAACATCACACGAATATAATGCGAGGCATTGCGGTCACAATGCACAAACACAGTAGCATTATCTGCCATGACTTCTTTGATAGCTATCAGGCGTAATTTCAGATAAGCAATATAATCTGCCATCGAATCCCACTTGTCATCAAATTCGTAGGTAACAAGTTTTCTTGATTTTAAGGTTTGCTTTTTCTGTGTGAAAAACGGCGGGTCAAGATACACTAAATTGACAGTCCCATTTGGGATTTGTGACAAGATGTCTAGGCAATCACCGTGATGAATTTGGTCAATCATAAGCTGTTCTCATCTGCTATTATTTCTAGGATAGATAGTAAATCTATATCCGTCTTTTCTTGGACATGTTGCCAAGCTGTGTCAGCATAATAGTATGCGCCTCCATTCGCTTTATACAAGTCTTCGATAGCCAATTGAATGCGTTGTGCTTGTTCACGATTTGGATAATAATACATCAATCGAATTGGTCTGTAACCAGCCTCAGCGACAACACGAACGCGAGTATGTTCTTTCGTGATGTGGTCGCCATCCGTTGTAGCATCCCGCCATTTAATTTCATATGCTTCGTTATCTATGAGGCAATCAATCTCAAATCGCTTGGGTCTTTGCCCCTGTGTATTAGGGATTCGCATAGACTTTGCATTAGGATATTTTAACTCAAAACAAACTTTGGTTGCAGCCTCCAAAAAAGTTCCAGCATAACGGTAAAGAAAACGCCCCTTATTCTGATAAATATCAATGGCATCACCTTCAACTGTGTTTACGCCTAATACACGATAAATCAAATAATGCGACTTATCATCTTCTTTCATAGCTTCCACACGCTGATTTATTTTTTCATTCAACGCAGTTGCATATTTATTAGCTAGTTCACGAATAGTAAGTTCTACGGACATACTTATCCCACATATTGAATCAGTACAATCTAATTGTAACATGTCTCTAACAATAAAAACCTCAAATGCCCCACCAATCGGCAGGGCATCGAAAATATCACTAATTCGTATTATCTAGCGCACGGTGAAGTTACAGCTTTCTTCCTCAAACTCGACGGATGTACCCGGACCATAGAAGCCGTAACCATCGGTAATCGCGGTCTGCCATGTGACGCGATAAGTTATTAGATATTCACCTGCATCCAGTGGACCAAAAGGCACATACCAATAGACAGCACGGTCACCACCCTGTGCAATATAGTTCTGCTGGAATTGCGAGACGTTGGCGATTTGTGTGCCATTGACGCGCAACTCATGTACAGCGTTGTTGACATGTTGGTCAAGTTGAGCGTTGCCTGTGGCGAACCATGCCCAGAAAATTTCGATACTCGACCCTGCTGTCAACGTTTCTGGTGCAGGGATGCCGTAGGCGTTGTTATTACAGAAGGCAAACACATCAACGCCTGTGCGCGGGGCATCGGCGGGACGGGTCGGCAACTCGACACTATCGCCCGTGATAACCTGTGTGCTGAATGCCGTCGGGGACACACTTGTCGGCAGGCTCGGTGCGACTAATGCGGTTGCTGTTAGTTGGGCACTTTGTGCGACAGTGGTTGGTGCGCCAATATCACGCGGGTTCGGTGTGTTGAAGGTATCCGCAGAGGTCGGCGTAAGTGTGACAAGTCGAACGGTTTGTCCGTCATCTGTTTCACCAACTGGTGATGGGGTCGGTGAGGCGAAGTTGCCCACCAGAGCCGTTGCTGTCAAGTTAATCGAATCGAAGTCCACCACAGGCACATTGATTTGTAACTCAGTGGTTTCCTCGTCGGATTCATCGGTTCGTGTTTCGGTATTCTCTGGTAGTTCATCACCGCCAACAGGTGTCGAGGTTTGGATTGCCCCCGGTGGTGTTGGTGTGACAGTCCCCCCACCAATAATCGCCGTCGGTAAGGGCGTGCCGAGGAACAACGCGGTCATATCCGGTGAAGCAGTCGCGGTCGGGAAAGGTGTTGGTGTGTCTTCGATAAACAATAAACGCGAGACAACCCACCCTTCATCGCCATCATCTAACTTGATGTTATACCATGAGCCTTCTGCATTTTGTCCGATAACCTGTACGCCTGTCCCCGGTGCAAGTGATTCAAATGCCTCGAAGTCAACACCCGGACCATTACGGATATTCACCCGTTGCAGGGATTGAATAATACCAAACACAGTCGGCGTGGCGGTCGGGGCGAGTGTATTGGTCGCAGACGGCGGTGGTGTTGTCGGGCTTGGTGTGTAGGTGAAGGTTGGCAAGGGTGTGCGTGTCGGAATCGGTGTGGCAGTCAGGCGTGGTGTCCGGCTGACAATCGGTAACAGGGTTGCGGTTGGTGCGGTCTGTACCGAGGCTTCTTCAGCACCGCCACAGGCAGATACCAGCAGGGCAAGCATCACCAGCAGAATAAATATTTTTTTGGCAGAGTGGGTCATCACGGTTTGCAAATGAAAGTCCTTTTTAAAAACATAATTATGCACGTAACACATTGAGTTTTTATTGGGCAAGTTGTAGCGACAAGACATGCCTTGTCCCTACGATATACCATCATATAAACAAAATCACAGGCTACCTATTGTTAATTTTCGCATCCTGATTAAACTGGTCTAATGTTGTCTATTATAAAAGGAAACGCCGTGAGTAAGCAAAATCTAACACAAATCGTAGGGGTATGGTTGGTTATGGTTATCAGTGCGCTGGTCATCACACAGGCACAGGACAGCATCCCTCTCCAAGCGGACGACCCTATTACCGTGACTATTGGCGAGTCTCCGGCGTGGCTGAGCTATGACGGGACAGCAGGCGACAGCATCAGCATCACGACATTGACAGCAGTCACCGATACCGCACCCGATACCACGATTGAGATTTTGTATCCCGACGGACAACGCCTTGATTACAACGACGATACCATTCTGCCTGATGGCAACCTCAAGTCCGATGCACAATTGCTGAAGCTCGAATTACCTGTTGATGGCACATATCAAATTCGTATTGATAGCTTCAATGGCGTGAGCGAAGGCGAGGTAGATGTCCTGTTGACTTCGCCGACAGTATCACTTGATGTCCTCGAAACCGATACACTGACGATTGTACGGGGCGATATTCCAGCAGGGGATAGCTTGCGTTATGAGATTGACTTATCCGCTGATACAACTGTGTCTGTTACAGTGCGGGATGTATCCGGCACACTCGACCCTGTCCTGTCTATTTATGATGGCGACACTTTGCTCAGCTTCAACGACGACCACAGCTCCGATGACCTCACATTAGACGTGTTGGATGCACAGGTGAACAATATCACACTGGCAGAGGATACAACCCTCACAATTGATGTGCGCGATTATCTGGGACGGTCAGGAACTGTCGAATTGATTATCAATACCGTGAACGATGACTAACCAGTGACAACAGGAATGCCGAGGTCGTCTGCACCGACAGCAGAAATGGTCGCATCGCTGGCATGACGTTGTATCAGATTGGTGACTAAGGTTGCACGATGTACCCGTTCTTGCGCTAACTTAACGGCTGTGTCCTCGATATGTAACCCACTTGGATAGATATTCGGGGCGTTGCGTAGACCCAACTTGATATAAATCGGCGATGCAATCCGAATCAGTTCGGGCACTTCATAATGCCGGATAAATCCACCAAAATCATCAGGGACTTCAACATACACATCCAACGGTAAATCAACCGTCTGACGAATCGCTGCAATCTGTGGCAGGGTTAAATCGGTTGGAACGTTGTATGTGCCTGCACCCAACTGCTCAACGAGCCGTACTGAAATCGGATTGGCTGCACCCATCTGCACCGAGATTTTGACGACCAAATCAGCGGGTAACTCACCGGATTTTTTCATTTCGTTGACTAGCCACAACTGCCCTTCGTCCGCCACCAAAATTGAGCGCAATCCCAATTTGCAAGCACGGAAGACATCTTCGGTTGCATAGACCACTTCATCCATGCCACGCAAGCGCGCACCGAGGTTCTTGCCTGCCGATGCCATCACCTGTGCGCTGGTACTCCATCCAGCACGCGGACCGACAAACAGACTCACTTCGATGCCAGCTTCTGCACCTAATTTGACCATCTCGCGGATTTCATCATCGGTCAACATCCAGATACCGCTCCCCTGCGAGACACGATGCACAGTTACGCCATACGTGTCGGCAGCATCCAACACAGCTTTTAACGCGCGCGGACCTTCTACACTGGGGATTTCAATGCGATATTGTGCGCCATCAGGGAAACGTTTATCCGAATCGGGCAGGTCATATAAATCACCTGCGGGTAAGCCTTTTGATTGCAAATAATCACGTATCTGTTTCATGAGATTCCTACTGTATATGTGGTCAAACAGAATAGTATTGTGGCGTATGTGTTATAAACGTAACGGGCAAATTAGAGTTGCAACACTGCGACCATCTCGCCCCATTCTTCATGGATGCCTTCTTCGACAAAGCCACAAATCGCATAAAGTTTTTGTGCGCCGGCATTATCCGGCACATAACTGAGGCGAACCCGTTGTGTCTCTGGTTGTTGACGGGCGATGTTAATCAGGTGTTGCATACCTGCGCGACCGTAACCTTTACCCTGAAAATCTGCACCTATCATAAAGCGGATAATCCAGAGTGTCCCGGTCTCATCATCGGGGTCGTCATCATCTTGCCCATACATGATGAATCCGACGAGGGTCTCATCATCATAAATCCCCTGTGTCTTGACCTTGCCCTTAAGCTCATCATCAAACTGTGACTGCACCAATGACTTCATATTACTGGCAACAAATCCGGTTTGGTCATCACGGACTTTTAACTGGATAACAGCGCGCCAATTACTGCCATCGACATCTCGAAATTCAACCTGCATCGTTATTGCTCCAAGCGACGATTGGGGACACGCACAGCGACAACACTTGCATTGACCGTCTCGACATCATCGGCAATCACCACACATTCGACAATCGCTTTGCGGTCGCTGATTTCTTTGATAGTGGCTTTCAGTGTGAGTTCCACACCCATCGGGGTTGGCTTGAGGTAATTGACATTAAGGTTACCTGTGACATGGGTGATGCTATGGTCAGTGGCAGGGTCGATGCCATCCCGTTCAAAGGCGGCTGCGGATGCTGTGCCGATACAATGGCAATCAATCAGGCTGGCGAGTAAGCCACCGTAGACCACACCGGGGAATGCTGTGTGATAATCCTCTGGCATGAAGGTTGCTGTTCCGGTTGTGCCATCCCAAAAGGTGCGGACGTGATGCCCTTGTGCGTTGTGTCTGCCACAACCATAACAAATCGCAGTGTCATCGGGGTAAAAATCTTGTATTGCTTTCAACTGATATTGACCTCCAACGGTACATTGTCCCAATCATCACCCCGCTGGCATAACCAGTTGAGCGCATAGTGGCGTTCTTTTGCGATTGACGCAATCTTTGTATATTCTTCATCATCCAGTTGAGCATAGGCTTTGCCCAACACAGGAAAGTCGCCATCAATTAATTCGGGTAGGTTCCCGGTCACATAGGTATCATTTGCCACCCGCTTAATTTGCTCTGTGATAGCGGTATCGTCTTCTGAGGCATCACCACGTTTTTGTTTTTCGGTCATCTCGGCGCGCCAATGCCAGATTTCGGCAAGGTCACGGGCTTGATGGATAAACTCACCGTCAAGTAACTCTGCCTGCCACATGAAGTCAATCGTCGGATTGAGTAAATCCAGTGGTTCCAGCAAAGTCTCAATGTGAAATTGTGTGTCATAATAGGGTACTTGCACCACACCCAACGCCCATAATGTCATACCGAGCGATTCACTGCGCCAACGTATCATCGCTCTATCTAACTGTTGCCAATCGCCTAACTTTGCGTCAACCAACAAGGTCTCTGCATCGGAGAAGTGTCGCGTGAGCTTTTCCTCCATGCACCACTTTTTCAGTTGTTGATGAATGCCTTCATGTTCACGTTGCCAGCCATCGCGGATGTCATCTGGCAAGTCATCGACACTATAGATACCTTGCTCTAAGCCATAACGTTTCAGCAATGTCCCGAGGCACATGGCACGGTTGGCGACAGTGCGCGGGCTTTGAATTGGATAATTACTCATGTCTATATATTTCCCCTTGGTGCTATTGCACTTATTCTAGGGACAATATCGCTAAAATTCAAAGGGGGAGTTGGCGACTGCATGCAAAATTACTCGCTAATCTGGTTTACCAAACGCAGTCCAATTGTCAGTGCTATTTAAACGGTAACTCAGTGCGCCATCATCACTCCGTTTTGTCTCAACACCTGTTTTTTCTAGGCTACTCAAAAGATACGGCTCAAAGTTTTGCCCCCCAAAACTGTCTAAAATCTTTATGAGCCGAATCAGTGCATCAATGGCTTCATCTCCGCCTATGTCTCCTAGTGCGCGGATGCCAGCACTCCGCGTGTTGACACCCCCACCACCAGTCACAATAAGATGCTCTATAGTCGGTATCGTGGCACTATCCTTGCGTTTGGCAAAAATGTCGATGGCATGTTCCTCTACATACATATCCTCTATCGTGAGTACGAGATTTTCCATTTCTTCACGAGCAGACACGGGATAAAAGTTCAATGCAATCCATGCGTAATACTGTTTTAAATCGGGGTCAGTAGCATTTTCAGAACGACTCTTGTAATGACGTGCAATGACAAGGTCATCGTCATCACTTGCAGGGTCTGCTTCAATCTTGGGTAAAGTTGTTTTGACATCCCACCAATATAACCTGTTGTCATCTTCATGCTCTCGATTTGCATTTGCTTCGGTCACAGCCAATAATGCTTCATAAAACTCACGCACATTCCGAAAGCATGGAATATCTATCGGTTCATCGTGGTGTAGAAAAAACACGCAACCAACTAAGGGTTCATCAAGATATACACCACAATAATTCGATTCATCATCATACCAGAGTAAAAATTGATTCGGTCGTTTCCATTTAAGATTGTGCATCGAGATATTCTGAGCATCTGCCTCTTCAACAGACATGAGGCGTATTGGAAATGGTGATATACCGGGGTAAATCGGAATGCCATTGTGGTCTCGATACAGGTCTAGGACACCATCAAACAGTGGGCTTAAGTTGTCTAGGTCACGCGGAAATGTCATTTTGGGTCGCAACAGATAATTTGTCAGTCTATTGAGTTGGGCTTGGTTCGCAGGTGGATTAAAATATTGGTGATATTGACGCAATTGACTAATGATTGACTGCATTGGAATTGCCTCCTCCCGTGATACTCATCAAACCAATTGTATTGGAAAGTGTTTACGGTACTTGCACCACACCCAACGCCCATAATGTCATACCAAGCGATTCACTGCGCCAACGTATCATCGCTCTATCTAACTGTTGCCAATCGCCTAACTTTGCGTCAACCAACAAGGTCTCTGCATCGGAGAAGTATCGCGTGAGCTTTTCCTCCATGCACCACTTTTTCAGTTGTTGATGAATGCCTTCATGTTCACGTTGCCAGCCATCGCGGATGTCATCTGGCAAGTCATCGACACTATAGATACCTTGCTCTAAGCCATAACGTTTCAGCAATGTCCCGAGGCACATGGCACGGTTGGCGACAGTACGCGGGCTTTGAATTGGATAATTACTCATGTCTATATATTTCCCCTTGGTGCTATTGCACTTATTCTAGGGACAATATCGCCAAAATTCAAAGGGGGACTTCCACGTTTGTTCAGCAATTCCGTTAACGACGAATCTTAGCTGAGTTATGAAATGTATTTTATGAGTAAGTGAGGATACGAGACTGAATATGTCAACAAAAGTGCGTCCGATTGAATTGTATGACCCCAAGAGACTCATTTATGTCAGGGGCATCATCGTGGTGTCGTAACTGGGGTCGAGTGCCAATGTAATGCGGAAGGTCGTGCCCTCACCCGGCTCACTATGAACGCGGATGCGTCCACCATGCCCGTCAATTACCCGCTTCGCAATCGCCAGCCCTAAGCCCGTGCCACCTGTCGAAGTCGAACGTGATTTGTCCACCCGATAGAAGCGTTCAAAGATGCGAATCTGGTCTTCCGGCGCAATGCCAATCCCTGTATCGGCAATTTCAATAATCACCCGTTCGCCGTCCTGACGTGTTCGCAAAGTAATCGTCCCGCCGATATTGCTGAACTGGATGGCGTTATCAAAAATTTCTTCCAATGCTTGCAACAAGAAACTTTCGTTCGCCTGTAATGGTGGCAAGTCCGGTGCGAGGTCCTTATATAATGTCAGCCGTTTAATTTGTAGTTTGGTCTGGTAGCTGTAGGGTAACAAATCAATGAGGCGATTGAGGTCAACAGTGCCTTTGCTGAAGGTGTCCATCTTATCAAGTCGCAACATCGCCAACATACTTTTTACCAGTTCGCCGAGACGTTCCGTCTGCGTATCCAATGTGTCAATATGGTGTTGCTGTTTTTCAGGTTCAGTCGTGTTACGAAGTAGATAAATACTCGCATTCATAACGGACAACGGGGTACTTAAATCATGCGAGGCATTCTGGATAAAGTCGGATAAGACTTCGACGCGCTCCTTTTCCACCCGCAAGTCCAATGTGACCTGTTCCGCTGAACGACGTGCCGTAATGTCGAGTGCAACACCGACACACCCAATAACCTTGCGACGTGCATCATAGAGGGGTTCAATAAAACACTGGAATGCCACATCACCCCAATAACTTTCATAGGTGCTGGATTGTCCAGCGAGTGCGTCATAATGGGCTTCCGTACGAAACATAGAAAGCTTTTCCATCGGCGGTGCACTGGCTATCCAGTCGCCAACGAGGTCATCGCCATTAATCGAAATCTGGCTAAATGCCGACCCTGTCGAGGATGTCACCACAAGGTTCTCATCGGTTGTCCACAATATTGCAGGTATCTGCTCCAGAATCAGACGGAGGCGGGCTTCACGGTCTACTAGTGTTTCAGTACGTTGTGTTTCTTGTTGCTGTCGATAAACACCTGTGAAGATAATCGTCACCGATGCCACAATCATAAAGAGGAAAGGTTCGCTATTCATCGACATTTCCGGATGGTCACTGATAAGTGCCAGTGTTCCAATCAAGGTCGCTGCGATAGTTGCCAACAATAATCGCATATCAAATAGGATGCTAGCAAACAATATCACCACCGACAGATAAGCATAATCAATACCCGATGTCGATTCACTAAAAACAGACAAGATGGTTACAATCAGCACGCCAATCGTCGCAATCGCTGTCGGCATATAGTGACGGGTTCGACTTGCAAAATACAATACAGTTAGGCTCAAACTCGCTATTGCCAGAATAATATCACCCTGAATATCAACATCTCTGGTACGTCCATCCGGTAGCATTATCAATGTGATGGTCACCACAAGCGATAGGAGGATAAGGGATGTCAGTAGACGGGCTTTTGCACGAATATCATCATTCATAATTTGTGCTGATGGTGCTATCAGCCCATTAACACCCCGCCAGATTAGGCGACGCGCACGGAGAAGTTGTGCATGCTTCAATGTCTCAAGTCTCGATTGCATGTCTATCACTCTATTGTATTGTTATCATCCGGCGTGATTATATCATCTGTGACACAAGTTGTCTCTTAATCTTGTCGCAAAGTTTGTAAACTCAAAACTCGTATTAAACCAACGGTTTATTTTATGTGAATGTTTCCGTTGCATCACCATTGATAGGTAATTTAACGATGAAGCAAGACCCTTTACCGACTTCACTCGTCACCGAAATATCGCCACCATGAGCACGTACAATTTTCTCAGTGATACTTAAGCCAAGTCCTGTCCCTGATGAGGCGTGTTTTGCATGAACTTGAAAGAATGGCTGGAACAGATTCGGTAATTTATCAGCAGGGATGCCTTCTCCAGTATCTTGCACGGTGATGACAATATAATTATGCGATTCACTAGCATAATCCAATGATACCTGAATGTCGCCACCGTTGGGTGTGTAATGGATAGCATTCGTGACTAAGTTTGTCACCACTTGATAAAGACGCAACTCATCGGCAACCATCGTCACCGGGTCATCCATCATCTCGAAGGTCAGTGTGATGTCTTTTGCTTCGGCTTCCGGCGATTGTATATCTTGTACCTCAGTCATAACACTCTGCACAATGACAGATTGTAAGTTCAGGGGAATACGTCCACTTTCAAATCGGGATATGTCGAGTAATCCTGATGCAAGTGCATTCATTTTATCAACGATTTGCTCAACTTTTTCAACATCTTCCGCTGTCGGATTCTCGCGTTTCTTCATCAAATAGACACGAGTATTTAATGCTGAGATTGGATTGCGCAACTCATGAGACGCATGCGAAATAAAGTCATTGCGTTGTTCTTGCATGGCAATTTCTTGGCTAATATCGCGCACGACAGTCACTGCGAGAATCTTGTCACCTTCTACACTAACGCGGGATGCTGTTACAGCACCCATAAAGATTGTCCCATCCTTGCGCTGAAAGCGAATTTCTGCACGAGACATACCAACTGTCCGCAATTCTTTGGTGATTCTGTCACGCTCAGCGACTTCTTCATCATTTAAATCATCAGGGCGCAATATAAATGAACTCATACCAAGTAGTTCATCTTTGTCATACCCCATCATCTCCGAGAATCTGTGATTGACAAACAACATATCTTTATCAATCGAGTAGAAGATGCCTTCCCCAGTCGCATGAAAAAACGCCTGAAGCTGAGCACGTTCTGATTGTAATTGTTGTGTCCGAATTTCAACCTCATGGGCTAATTCTTCGGCATGGCGGGCATTCTGAATGGCGATACTGGCATGGTGCATGAAGACTTCTAGTTGTTCTACATGTTCGGATGTAAACGCGTTTGGTCGAGCACTATCGAGGCTAACGACACCCAAGCATTCGTTTCCAGCAAAGATCGGGGCAGCCAAATAGGAACGAATCCAACTTGTTTCTGGTAGAACATGCCAACGGTCATCTTGCGAAACGTCATTAATGACAAGTGGTTTTCCTGTTTCGACCATCTGCATAAACAATGGAATATCATCTAGAGAAATGACCTGCCCTGCTGGAGCAGGCGGAATATCTGGATTGACGGCGTGACGCGTGGTAAGGTTGGCGACTTGCCCTTCCGCGTCAAGCAACATAATATTAGATGAATCCACCACGGGAACAATTTGGGCGACAAAGTTTAGAATGATGAGCAATATATCATCCAGTTCAGTGGCACTATTCAACACAGCGGCAATATCACTCAATGCCTCGGCAACCATATGATGCTCTTGCTCCGCAGACAGTAACTCCTTCTGCTGGATATATGCCCCAATCATGTTCGCCACCATCTGCAAAACATTGATGTCATCTCCTGTGAAATGCTTGGGCTGGACACTGTGCATATTTAGAATCCCAAAGGATTTATCTTGCATCGGCACAACCACACTGCATGTTGAGCGTATGTTAAAGTCTATCATTGATTGTGGTTGTTGGAAGCGTGTTTCGGTCTCCCAATCCTGAATGATAATCGGGGCATTCTGTTTTAGAACATAGCCGAGGAATGTCGAAGGGTTATCCGGTTTGCCTTCAATTTCACCTTCCCATCGTTCGCCAACCATCGTGTGCAGAGAAAATCGATTTTCTGTCTGATGGTATTCGAACAAAACACACCATGGCACTTCCATCAACTGCACAACGAGATTAATTGCCTGTTGAGCAAACTCATCAATACCAAGCTGGTTCTCCACCGCGACCATGCCAATCTCAGCCAAAACAGCCTGTTGCATGGCATAATTTTTGAGCGTTTGTTCCGCTATGACAGTCGATGTTAAGTCACTGACAGACCCGTAGATTAGGGTTGCCTTGCCATCTTCGATGACAGGATAGGCATATTCTCGTATCCAGCGCATATGATTATCTGTTGTCAGGATGCGATATTCACTAATCGTCGTTTCACCATTACGTAGCGTGCGGAAGTGTGCATCAATGATGGCTTTATCATCAGGATGATAGAGTCGTTTCAAAATATTTTGTGTTGATTCCGTTGTTGGGTCATACCCTGTCATGGCATTAAATGCCTGACTTGTCCACACAAATTCGTATTCATCATCTGGCAAGATACGTAACATATAAGCATAATCATTCATCATATTGAAGATTGACTGGAATCGCTCAATATCATGTTCTAAACGTTGTTCGTAGGCGATTGGACGTAAGGTTATGATGTAATCCGCCTGCGAGTGATTAGCCAATGGTGTCACTGTCCATTCAACGGGAATAGACGCTTCCCCTTCGCCATGCCAGCGCGCACGGTCAATATATGCCTCTGCATTGTTAGGATATTTTTCAAGGCGTGCTGGCAAATTATCAGGGATGCCATCAAGCACAGCATCTAGTGATTGCCCCTGCAAAGATTCTAGGTCGGTCAGACGTGTATCAAGTTGATTAACTTTACCATCGACTATGACCAACGTATCATCAGTTTGCTTGACCAGCAGATAAGATAAGGGGAGTTGTGTCAGTATATCAGTCGATAACTTGCGATGATATTCATCAATATTGACAGTGGTAAACAAACGAGCCGATTCGCCAAGATAACGGATATGATTTCCTGACGAGCGCACCCAGATAGGGTTGCCAGAATCGCGGTGCAGACGATACTCAATCGTTTTGCTTGTATTCGTATCAGCAAACACAGCATCTACCCATTCTCCAACACGGTCACGGTCATCGGGATGAACAAACTGATACTGTGTGTAATCACGATTATAAACTTCTTCACGCGAATGTCCGGTGAGTCGCTCGAACTCAGCACTTGTGAATAATATCCGACCGGACTTTTGTACCGACAAGATTGCATCCACACCATCAATGATACTACTAGATGCTCCTATCGCCTGTGGCATTGGTTTGGCAGTAATCAGGTTTGATATGGTGTTCTTAACCTCTACCTGTGTGACGGTGACCAATAACGACAGAGTCTCGCCATTAGCACGACGCAATGTTTCGATAGACTGAACAGTCCATTCACTGAGATTGCCAGACCGAACCATAAAGGATTCTGATGTCGGTGTACTGTCTTCCCGTTCCAAAATATACTTTGATAAGGGTTGATTCAGTACGTCATCAGCAGTTTCAATACCCAGCAAACGCATACCTGCCGGATTAATATAGGTAATATTGCCTTGTTCTACAAGTAAAGTCATATCCGGTGATAGGTCAGCAAAATCGGGTATACCCGCCAACTCCTTTGGTATATCAGCTGAATCCACCATTGATTGGGCAATCGGGAAAAATATCATCATGGCAAATGCGACCACAATAATCATCAGTCCAATAACAGGGTCTATCATCGCATCCTGTGATAACCAGAACAACATCGACCCAATCACAACGATGCCACTGCCCCACAAGCCGACCTGTTGTAGACTGCCTCTAAAGAGAAACAGCGCCACAGGCATTGCAAAAATAGGGGTAACTATATAGCCGGAAGGATTAGTAATTGTTACATCAGGGAGCAATAGAACAAATTGCTGGAAAAGTAACATCACGATAATCATGATGGATGACGCATGATACAACCGTGTTCGACTTATGACGTATAAGATAATGAGAAAAATAAGTCGCCATAAAGCATTGAGAGGTGGCTCGCCCATGACAATTTGAAAACCAATGGCATAAACCACGACCCCAGCAATCGCAACTGCCAGTATCAACTGTAAAATAATCGCTTGCCAAGCGTTATGGGTATTGGATGTAATCCAATTGAGGAGTTGTCGTTGTCGTGATATGTTCCGGCTTGACCCGTTCACACATTAAGCCTTTGACATTCAGAGTTATCATAATTCTAATCAGTGTGTGCTACAACGATAGCAGGTATCAACAATTTCTATACTATAATTATAGTACATGATATTTGCCAATATTCGGCATAAGATAACACAAAACAAAAGTGAGAGTAAGTTTATAATGTCCAAGCCTATACAAATTCTGCAACAACTCAGTATCAATCTACTCAATGCACAGCGACAACGCTATCGGTCAATTGACTATATTATGTTTGATATGCCCGCGTCATTTACACAAGTCCCAGAAGACCGCAATCTGATTCAACGTCAGCTCCTCGGTGAACCTGCCATGAGCCTTGTTGAGTTTGAGCAAAGTCTGGAGCGCATCGGCAAAGACCCGCGCCCACTCGGTGTGATTCTTTATATGCGTGGATTATCTGCCAGTGTCGCAGATTTGCAGACAATACGGGATGCGATTCTGCGCTTGCGGGAAACCGGTAAGCGAGTCCTTAGTTATTCAGCACGATACAGCACTGCAGATTATTATGTGGCGAGTGCCTGTGATGAAATTTTGCTGTTACCCGGCGGTGTATTGGAAACAACTGGTTTGTTTAGTCAGCAAGTGTTCCTTAAAGGCGGGCTTGAAGCAGTCGGTTTACGATTTGATTCGGTCGCCATCTCACCCTATAAAGGTGCCGCTGATACATTCACCCGCACTGAACCCTCTGATGAAGGACGCGAACAAACCAACTGGCTACTCGATTCGACCTTCAATATGATTCTGGATGGTATCGCCTCGACCCGTAAGATGAAAACCGATGGCGTAAAAACCATGATTGATACCGCCCCACACCTAAGTGATGATGCACTTGATAAGGGGTATATCGACGGCATCATGAATGAAGAACGCCTGCTGGAATATCTCGGCATCACAAAAATTACCCCATGGGAAGAAGCCGACACTCAGATTTTCTTGCCGACCTTTGACATGTCCGCCAAGTATGTTGCTGTCATTTATGGTGGCGGGATGATTGTCGATGGCAAAAGTGCCAGCCCACCCGCAGATACCCCTGTGCCAATTCCCTTCGTTGGTGGTGAACGACTTGGTGATATGACACTCAATCAACAAGTCCGCAACTTGATGAAAGATGAACAATGTGCTGCACTGGTTTTGTACATTGATAGCGGTGGTGGCTCTGCCAGCGCATCGGAATCAATGGCATCTGCGCTGGAAGAATTTGCTAAGACGCGCCCCCTTGTTGTCTATATGGGTGGGGTAGCGGCATCCGGTGGCTATTATATTGCAACACCTGCTCACTGGATTGTCGCACAATCAGGCACAATCACAGGGTCGATTGGCGTGATTATGGGCAAACTGGTTAACAGCGAGTTATTGCAGAAGCTCAAATTGAACGCTGTCTCATACATGCGTGGCGACAATGCAAATCTCATCTCATCAGATGAACCCTTCAGCGATGACCAACGCGAGAAAATCCGCGAGGGTATCGAACATGTTTATGAGCAGTTTCTCGCACGGGTGGCGCGGAGTCGGGGTAAGACCAAAGAAGATATTGATGCCGTTGGTGGTGGTCGTGTCTGGACAGGTGAGCAGGCTCTCGAAAATGGTCTTATTGACCAAATCGGTAACTTGCGTGATGCAGTACAAAAAGCGCGTGAGATGGCGAAATTGCCAGAGGATGCACCCGCACGGTTAGTCCGTCAAAAAGGTAAACCCATCGGCGCACAACTGGCAGAGAAGAATCCGGCGGCACTGGCAGGTTATGTCGTGGAAAATGTCGCACAGTTGACCAATCGCGCACAGTTTATCATGCCGTTTGATTGGCGTAATCGTTAACTTATGCGCGCGGAACGCTTATTGTCGTTGATGTTGCTTTTGCGAACAAAGGGGCAAATGACAGCAGGCGACCTCGCGCAATCGCTGAATGTCTCCAAACGCACCATATACCGTGATGTGGAGACACTCAGCCTCGCTGGCATCCCGATTTATACAATCGAAGGGCGCGGGGGTGGCATTGGTCTCGATGATAGCTATCGGGTTAGCCTCGCTGGCTTGAACCGTCAAGAGGTGCAGGCGTTGTTTGTCGCCGGTGCCTCAACACCACTGCATAACCTCGGCTTAAGCACTGTCAACGAAACGACCTTGCTCAAATTGCTGTCCGCTTTATCATCCCTGCATCAAGCCGAAGCGGAACGGGTGCGTCAACGAATTTATATCGACCCAACTCACTGGTTTTCATCAGAAACACCCTCGCCGTTTATCCATGACATTCAAGAAGCGGCTCTGGCTGACCGTGTGCTACAGATAGACTATCAGCGTACCAGTGGCGAGACCTTCACCCGCACCATAGACGCTTATGGCATGGTCGCCAAATCGACTGTGTGGTATCTGGTCGGCGCACATGATGGGCGGTTTCGTAGCTATCGTGTCTCGCGCATCATTAACCTGCAAGTCACGGGAGACCACTTTGTCCGTCAGCCAGACTTTGACCTCATCGCATTCTGGCGTGAACATACACAGGCATTTGTCGAGGGTCTACCGACTTATCCAGTTACGTTGTGGATAGAAGCTGAGCACAGGGAATGGGTGAGTGGGTTTCTATCAGTTGAACCCGTGACGCTCTCTCCGACAGATGACCCTGACTGGTTAGAGACACACATCCAGTTCGATACCCGTGAGCAAGCCCTCACCGCCTTATTGAGCATTGTCCGTCACATCCGCATCATCGACCCGCCCGACTTACGTGACCATCTGCTTAAGTTCGGACAGGAGATTGTCGATTGGTTGACGCAAACAGATGAGACATCAGATTAAACGTAGGCATTGCACAATTCTAATGCAAATCGAATTGACATGAGATAAGCGAACACTCTAATATAAATTGAACACAGAGACATGGTGGCAAATACATGACACAAACATTCTTTCGCTGGCTATGGGCAGGTCTCAAACTCCCTCTAAAATTCACACTCCGATTGTTCAATTGGATACGCAAGCAAATCTTCGGCGGGCATGTCATTGTCAAGCGCGGTGATGTCTATTATGTCCCGCTATGGGTGCCGATTATGCTAGCGGTTGCCCTAGCGATTCCGGTGGTGTGGGATGATGTCTCTGGATTAGCACGACGAGTGGTTGACCGCGTATCATTAACCCTAGTGCAGTTAGCCCCATCGTCGGGAACAGGTGAAATTGCTGACTTTTTTGCCCCATCCGTCCAGCATTGGGCAAGCGACATCGAAGATTGGGCAGCAACCTATGATGTTGATACCCAGTTGATGGCAACTGTAATGCAGATTGAATCGTGCGGACACCCAACAGTCATCAGCAGTGCAGGGGCGCGTGGCTTGTTTCAAGTCATGCCCTTTCATTTTGAAGCAGGCGAAGATATGCTCAACCCTGATACCAATGCGATGCGGGGCGGGTTGTTCCTCAATTATTGTTATACGGCAGCGAAGGGTGATGTTGGTCTGACGCTGGGATGTTATAACGGCGGACCATCCGTTATCAATCGTCCGCTCAGCACATGGGCAAACGAAACTCAACGCTACTATCGCTGGGGAGTCGGTATCTATAGTGATGCCATTGTCAATCGTGGCGAGAGTGACACCCTCAACCAGTGGATGGAAGCAGGCGGTAGTCGTCTGTGTGCCAGTGCGCTGAATGAGCTACGCAACTATTCACCTATCCAATAGTAGTAACCATCATGACCGACAACAAACGCAAAAATTCACCGGATACCCGCGCCAATCCTGATATGTTCCCCTGCCCGATTTGTGGCGACGACAACTTTAATTGGGGCTATACCACCGGACACACCTCCAGCGGATTTCGTTTTCGCAGTGAAGATGACGAAAAATTCACACATGGCAAGTGGGTCAAAGCACGGGAATGTGTGCGCTGTGGTAATGTGCAGTTCTTCACACGGGGTGGTGAATAGTCGTTAGTTTTTGGTGATTAGTAGCTGGTTTCTTGTTGTATCTCAGCATAGTCTCATATGGATAAAAGGGAACGCATGACATTTCTTGAGACGTGGTTATTGGTGATGGGAGTTGGAAGCATCCTTAGTGGAATACACGAAATCTATACTCGTAAAGTTTCTACATATGTAGGTATTTTCGGTAAAGAGCGAGTGATTCTTACCAGCTATGTAGCACAACTGTACGGTTTGATAACATTAGTATTCGGGGTTGCACTGTGTATTGAAGTTCATGACAGCACAATATTGCCCATCATACCATTCGGGATATTCTTCTTTGTGAGTTACTTTGTGTGTTGCATCATCTTGCAACCGCTACAAAATAGATTGATGTAATTCTCTGCACCTCCGGCATCTCTGCGTTAAGCTTTTTCGTTCCTCATCGAGACATAAAGAAGTTGTATCCACGTCTAGTTTGCGGTAATCTCACAGCTAAAGTGACTTATTAATGTATGTGTTGTGGCAATGTGCAGTTCTTCACACGGGATGGCGATAAATGATGTAGGGGAAAAAGATAAATATGTTTCGCTTAGACTTTCGAAGCTATCGAGTAATCCTTCTTGGGCTCATACTATTTTCTGTAATGATTACAACCACAGGTGTGGAAAATAATAAATCGCATCTAATTGGGCGGATGGTGCGGGATCGAGTTGTCGTTGCATCACTTGATGATCCAGAAAATGTGATTGTTGAGTTAGATAATGTGACCTTGTTTAACGGTGACCCCGACTTAGAATGGCTGTTACATCCTCATGAAATCAAGTTATCGTCAAATCAAGAGCAAATTGCATTTGTTACAGTAAAACCTAACATGTATAAGTTGAATATTATTACACTGTCAACACTAGAGCACCGGGACATTGCAATACCCTATCCCGCCACAATTGCGTGGTCACCGAATGCAAATTCCATATTTATTTCGCTATTCAGAAGATTATACATTGATAGAGTTTATCAATATCAAGACCCAGTTACAGGTTTTATATACGATGTTGGGACAAATGAACTAAGAGAAATTCCTGTAACTAGAATCTCGCATGTTCAATGGTCAGACGAAAACGAAGCTTTTTTAATCGGTAGAGATAACGACTCTGGAGAAGCACTTTATAAAGTGTCTGCTGATGGAGATACCTTAGTCAAGCTAACGGATTTCGCAAATAATTTACCTTTCCCTGATCGAACCGTCACTCGAATTTGCCCACCCATGACAATCGATCCTCAGAAACAGCTAATTTATTTGACGGAACGGTGTGACGATACACCCTCGTCGCGTTCAAATATTTTATCGGTATCGGCTCAAAACAAGACCGTGAACTATGTGACTGACTTAACTGAGTTTGTCGCGGACGATATAACAGGAATAGACACAACACGTCCAATAACAGTGCAGATTATCAACAATAATATTTATGTTGCACTGAGTGCATTTGTTTGGTCAAGTTCTGGCAATACAGATGGATGGCGAGTTCTCAAAATCAATGAAGAGCAGAATGTTGATGTTGTATTTGAGACCCGACGTGATTATTTAGATTCACTCCACCATGCTGAATTCTCACCCGATGGTGATTATGTCGCGTTAGCTGGTCGGGGAAACTTACTTGTCGTGAATCTGAATAACGGTCAAATGTGGGAAACAACTCTCAACAAAGGTAATGATGAATCTGTATGTTCATTTCACTGGATGAACGATAGTGAGTTAATATTTGACACGAGTGATGTATGCACAACAAGTGCGGGAGATTTTGTAAATCGTACAACGGGAAGTATCTTCAAATTTGATGCAATCACAAAATCACTTGTTACTCTTGTTGAAAACGATGCTTGGATAATCCAATAGTAGATAATTTATTCAACAAGTTGTCCTGACATTCATTATGCGGTAATCTCACAATCAAAGTGACCTACAATCGAAAGGATTCCGATGCTCCCCAATCAACGACAACAGGTGCTGGTGCTCTATCTGAGTACATCAGCACTCGACAGCGAGGTTAAGGGCTGGTCGATGTATGATGGCACGGGCAAGGACGCATTCACCACTGGCGATAGCGATACCCCACCGTATGACAATGGCTTGGATGCTCTGCTGGATGGCTGGCGACTGATGCAATTCCCGACGCTGATTCCACCCTATCCCGGTGAAGAATATACCACCTCGTTTATGAAATATGGCTTTGTTTTTGAAAAGATAGTGGAGATAGATTAAATCATGACTCCCGATAAACAATACTTATTGAACTCGAAACAGATGGCAGAATTTGTGGCGCGCGGATTCCTGCGCTTTGATGAGCTTGTGCCTGATGAGATTAATCAAGCGGTGATGCGCGACATCGACAACAATAACATCAAAGGCGCGCCTGCGGGAACACCACTAGCAGACTGTTATCAAGGTACAGCGGTACGTGACCTACTCGATATGCCAGAGATTCAGGGCATTATTCACAGTCTGGTCGGAGCGAACCCTGCGTTTGACCATGATGCTGTCCATGTGCGTCAACCGAATGAGGGCAAAGCACAGGGTTTACATGCCGATTCAATTATTGATGTTCGCACCCATTTCGATATTCAGATTATGTATTTCCCCCATGACATCCCGTTGGAGATGGGCGGGACGCTGGTCTTACCGGGAAGTCACTTCCGTAAGGTCAATGAGATGGACATCGCCTGCTATCAGAACATGCGCGGTCAAATCCCGATGGTCTGCAAAGCGGGGTCGATATTGGTGTTGCATCATGGCATCTGGCACTGCGGACGACAGAATCGTACTGACCAGATGCGTTATATGTTTAAGGTGCGCTTGAATCCAACCGTGCGTCAATTGCGCCTGTGGAATACCGATGACCTTGACGACGGTTACGCTGACCATCAGGAAATCTTTGCCGGGAAGGACAAAGAGAATGAGATTCAGTATATCCTCAGCCGGATGGAGCCGTGGTTTGAGCAAGCATCAGGGCGTTTAGAAATTGTCAATCGGGTGAAGCTGTGGCGTTTCCTGACAGGTGACGAAGAGTTTGATGTGCATTATTGGCTGACACGTTTAGAGAATATGCCTGCGTAAATAGCCCACCACATCAGAAATAAAAGTCCCTCTCCAATGCGTTGGGGAGGGATTCAGGGAGGGGTTAGACATATTATTTGCCGACCCCTCTGTTGTGATAATGTTCTACTAAAAGACCAGCTTCGCCAGCTTGAGGATACCCTGACTCCACGGCACACGATGGGATACACCGGATTGCTGTTCAAACTTGGCGAGATTATCCAGATACCACTGATAATTCCGCAAGAGTGCATCTTTGTTGGAGAACTTCGGACGATACCCAAGTTTTTCTTCGGCGCGTTCAATCGACACAAATGAATCTTTCGAGGCAGTTTCATACACCCACTTGTACAACGGCGACAGATTCAGACTTTCCAACACGCGTAACACAGCAATTGCAGGTTCGGCAGGTAGTCCCGTGATTTGTTTGCCAAAGCCAGCATAATCGAGCACGGCTTGATAATCTTCGCGCATGGTGGTGAAGTCCTTCGCGCCGATGTTAAAGGTGTCGTTGACCACATCCGGTTCGAGGGTCGCACACAGATAAATCGCGTCACACAAGTCTTCTACATCCAGCAGTTGATAGCGGTTGTTGCCACTGCCTAACATCGGGAAGCCACGCCCATCTTTTGCCCAATCATAAAACAGCGCAAACACACCGAGACGTTCCGGTCCGATGAAGGACTTGGGACGAATCACAGGGACAATCATGCCCTTATCGCGGTATTCAAAGCAGATGTCTTCCGCTTCGACTTTAGCTTCACCATAAGGACCTACACCCACGCGCTGGTCATCTTCCATCAGTGGGTGATGGTCGGGGATGCCATAGACGGCTGTCGATGAAATGTGGATAAAGCGTTCCACTTTATTCTGGTGTGCGCTATCAAGAACATTACGAGTGCCTTCAATATCGGTGCTATAGATTTCTTCTGGTGTGTAAAGTGGCAGTGCCGCAGCGGTATGAATGACAATGTCGATGCCTTCCATCGCCTTATCGACCATTGCGCGGTCGCGGATGTCACCTGTAAATTCAATGATTTTGTCACGTTCGGGATAGTCAAAGTCCGCCATATCAAGGGATACGACCTCATGGTCGCGCTCCAGCAGATAACGAACAAGGTTGATGCCGAGGAAGCCTGCGCCACCGGTGATTAAATATCGTGCCATGTACCCAATTTCTCCATACTTGGTTTACAAATGGTTCGGGATTTCATCAATCGCCGTCCTATTATAATGTGTACGGGCGAAACATGTTTCGCCCCTACGATTATTGGATGATTGATGGGTTACCCGTTAAAACGCTAATCCATTGGACACAGGCGATTGATATTACTCCAGAAAATCCGCAGTCTGTGCCCATGAGCCACTGAAAATCATATCCGTTAGAGGCTGACGTTCACGTATCGCACTTTCTCTTTCGCGGTGCACATCAGTCAAGTGACTCAAATCCAAAGTTTTATACCCGAATGCGATTGCTGTAAAGGGTTCATATTGTTCGGGAATGTTATAAACCTCGCGCGCTTTGTCGGGATAGAAGCCTCCCATCTGGCGAGCATAGATATCATGTTCGAGTGCTTGTAAGACCATTTGTGCAATTGCCTGACCGAGGTCGTGGCTGGCATGACGATTCAGCACATCGGGGCGACGGTATTTGTTAATCACACCAATCATCAGCACTCCAGCGTTCTGTGCCCATGGGATATTGCCATCTTTGATGACTGATAATATCTTATCAAATTCAGCTTTGTTTTCCTTTGGCGCGACGATAAACCGCCACGGTTGCAAGTTACTCGATGATGCTGTCCAGCGTGCAGCTTCAAGGATGCTCAGCAATTTATCGTGTTCGATGCTCTTGGTCGGGTCGAATGCGCGTGGGCTATAACGTCGTGCAATCAAGTCATTTAGATAGGTTGTGGTATCGGCAATTTTCTCTGTCGCGGTCATAAGTTTGTCTCCATGATTACAGTGATTTATTTCTTTGACTTTTTAGACGTTATCACCTTATCAAAATATTACGAAACTCATGAATTATTCAGGCACAAAGTTGCTCCAAGTCACAAAAGGCTGAAGCCACTCAGCTCAGCATGCCAAGTATACTGTTGACGTTTTAAAAAATAATTCGATAATCGCGGACAGCAAGAATGCTGTCCCTACAACACAATCGCAAATGTTTCGTAGGGACGCGATTCTTCGCGTCCGCAAACCAAAAAGTATCTTTAAAGCATACAATTTGTGAGCTTTAACCTGTATGAAAAATTGAGCCCAATTGCTATCCGGACTTTACATCTGGTTGCGATAAGCTTGACCAACCGCACTTGCCTGTGAGCTAACCACGCGAATCAGTTCATGTTCGCTGGTGTTCGCAAACTGACGCAACTCCGCCATATTGGTCACACCGACATCTGCCATCGTCCGTGCGGCATAATGCTTGAATGTATTCAGATAGAAAACCATCGAGTTAGCTTTTTCTTCAAAGAAGCGATACCCTGCTTTGCCCTCTACATTGCGAGTCCGTCCCCCTGGACGCAGACGTTTGCGCGCGAGTTCTGGATTGGCACTCTCAATAATCATAGTCGGCGCGGAGGCACTACCATGATAGGGCATACAGACCTTGCCTGATTTGTGCTCAAAGTAAATATCGCCCTGCTCGACAACACAATGTGCCAATTGTTGGTTGTAAGAAATCAAGTCAACACCCATCAGGAATAGATGCCCCATCTGTGAACCGACCCCGCCCTCAACCGCAATTGTGACATGATTAAAGCGCGGGTCAGTTGTAATGGCGTAGACTTCTTCTAATGTGGTGACTGCCATCCCATTGGTTGCTGAGGTACATTGCCGTCCGCCACCATGACCGAAGAACAAACCATCAACACGAATCGCAGGGTCAATCAGTTGTAAGCACTGCTCTTTATCGCTGACCTGCCCGACAAACAACTCAATTTCGTCGCCAAATTCGGCACGGATTGCACCCGCAATTTCAATCACACGAGGGTCGGAATTAATCGTGTAGATGCGGAACAGACGCACACCTGCATTGTCATAGAGATAACGCACCGCTGCGACCTCATCTTCGACATTGCTACAGCCAATCGCTGCCCCGATGTTACGCGCTGCCCGTTCATAATTTGCCTGACTGAGTCCGAGCTTTTTGAGGACATCCTTCGCCGAGTTAATTACCGCTGCTTGCCGTTCGATATATCCCGCAAAGATGCTATTACGATGCGTGAAGATGGGATGATGACCAATCGCCGCCGTCACCAAGACATCACGCCAACCGGAAATTGCAGGCATCGACCCAAAGCCCAATACACTGCGCGGATACTTGCCAATTTTGTTGAACAAGCCGAACTCTGCACTTAATGTCCGTGATACATAGCGGTCAGATGATAACTTACGATACCCCAAATCTTTCCATGAATAGGTGCTGGTGCTGAATGGACTTTCATTCACACCGAGTACGGTTTCGACTGTGCGCGACTTGCGGTTACTGCGTAACGGAATCGGTAGTTTGCCACTTTCCATATCCTCAAGTGTGGCGATGACTTCACTATTCTGGGTACTGAGGAAAAAGTCCGCCCGTTGTGATAAGGCAAGCGTCCGACGTTCGGGTCCAAATTGCCAGATGACAGGGCTACCGTTGCGGTTCATCACAAGGTTGCTCCGGTCAACATCCGTCAAAATAATGCCGATACTATCCGAGTCTGGTTTGGGCATATAGCGCGTGTAATAAATATTTTCCTCAACTGGAATCGGGCTATAATTTGGCGCAGTAAAATCAGTGTTGGGCGGGTTATCGTCTTCCAACGATTCCAACGCAAATGCAAAATTCACCGCGCGTTCGTCGGTCAGCGAGTCATATTGAACCCGTGCCAATTCTTGTTCGTAGGGTTCGGCAATCTTGAAGATACTCTGACCAAGTTCAAACGGGTCTGCTACCAGTGCTTCCAACGCTTTCCGGCGCATCGAATAATGGTCTTTTTCCTCATTTGACATTTCGGCAAAGGTGCGGGTTTCGCCTTTGGGGACAAACATATCATCCCAGCCGAAGCCATTTGTCCCACGCAGACAGTCCGCAATTGTACCCTCAGTATTGCCTTCGCGGATGTGAACCTCTTTGCCATCATAAACTGCAATCAAAATCTTGGCGACTGCGGTGCGGTCACGTCCTTGTAGCCACGTCTCGGCAATCATCCGGCGCATCTCGACATCTTCGGAAAAATCTTTGATATATGTCCCCGGTCTACCCCCCAGCCCACGAATAGCAAGCGAGGTTTCTTCCACTAGAATCGGGTTATAGTCGTTGGCTTTGTAGGCTTCCATCGCCTTATATTTGACGACTCGGTGTGGGTCGAGGCTCTGGATTTCTTCGATGTTGAGCTTCTTGCCGACGATTTCATAATCAGCAAGGATGCGACGAAATTCTTCGAGTTTGTTGCGGTTGGTGGTGGCGACTTCAAAGTAGGGAACATCAGAGGAACGCGCTTTGACAACGTTAACTACCTCTGGCTCAGTGGCATAGAGTTTTCTTGGCATGTATGGTTTCAATTCTCCTCAGTTGGTCTTATATCTTGATTATGACAGACAACATGCCCTGATAACAGTTTAGATTTGTATGAGATGTATGGGGATATTGAAGAAAATTAAAATATGTGGGACATGCACAAAGACATGCCCCCCATGTAGCGTGCTACTTACGATCCAAGCATATCGAGACTGCTGAGGCTACCATTAAGCTGTAAATTGATAACCGTCTGTGCATGATTGTAATTTCGGCTTTGCCAGACCCCATCACCTGCATCTATCTTGAGTCCGACGTTCAGCGGATAATCCAGTTCGAGGCGTGCCAATGACGACAACATCGTCACAGTGACATGATAGTTTGCGCCTGTTTCCGGCAAACTGAGGGACGCTGTGCCCCCACCCATTGTCAATGTCAGACCTTGCAAATCAACCGCACGCAAATCCAACATGGCATCACTGTTACCAATCGTCACATCTATGTCAGCACGAACGCCCTCACCAATTTTGAAGAACCATATCGGCAATTCACCAGCTTCATCCAGCAGATAATAAGGGTGATTTTCGATATTGATAATCTTGATGCTCCGACCCACTTCACGATAGTCATAGGCACCGATGTTAGAAATATCGCCCATCAGCACGGTATTGGGCACACTCCCTATCCGCAATTGAGCATGACCTGCATCCACATTCAGGCTCATCCCATTGATGGTATCATCGTTGATGTCGATGGTCTGAGTTTGTGGCGTTGTGTCAAAGTCATCTGGTGACATCTGGAAGAAGTCTGGTGCTTCGCGGAGGTCGCCTTCTTCAAATTGTCCGTAGCGGTTGATGAAGTCATCAACGTTGATTGTAAATTGTGTCGCGCTGATTTGGTCACCCTCAAACGTGACATTGATAAAGCCAGTCGAGACATAGTTCAGCTCTTGTCCGGCGACATTACGATGCAAGCCCTTAAGTGTCAGTGATGCAGTGAGGCGATTTTCACTGATTCTCATCGTATCCATAAAAAAGTGAATTTCTTTAAAGCGACTGTTCAAGTTATGTATCCGCTGAGTAACGACATCATTGGATACATTTTCCAGACCGAGTTCACTATGACGATAATCGGCAGTCAGCAGACCCTCTAGCAACTGAGGATTATTGTTGTTCCAAGCGTTGAGGAACTGACGGGTTAAATCGGCTCTATTGTTTAGTGATATTGGGGCGATATTTTCTGCACTGTAATCTTGTGTGGGGGATTGTGTTGTAAAGAACAGTGCAAATCCACTGAACAACACCGATGCAAGAATAGCGGCAATCGCTGTCCAGCGTGGACGGGTGTTGCGCTTCCGTTTGGTTGGGGTAAAGACGGGCATAGGTTGTTTCTCCTGTTGTGATAGGTCAAGTTGAGATTGTGGGTCGTCCGCGACCAATGCGTGATTCATCTCCAGAATCATGCGTTCCAATTCAGGGTCTTGTTCGGCACGGGTCAAAATACGAGCGACGGTGTCCATGTCACCCCCATCAAGGGCGATCATATATTGATACGTCAGTTTTTCGCGTTCATGGGCTGTCATGACGCATCTCCTTTGTTTTGTGCTTGACGGGCAATACGGAGTCGATTGAGGGCACGATGCAAGCGAACCCGCGCCGCACCCGCAGAGATACCAAGACGTTTGGCTAATGCGTCACCATTGAGGTCATCCAAGATAGCAAGGCGGATAACCCGTTGGTCCGCATCGGATACCAAAGAAAGCAAGTCATCCACCGCATCGTCAGATTCGAGTATGCGTTCGGGATTGCTCCCGTCATAAGCACTTAAGCGGTCAAAGAGGTCATCGTCGCTCAAGTCTTGTTGCGTCTGTGGATACAAATCACGAATCAGTGGTTCACGTTGGTTCTGTGCAATTTGCTTTGCTTGCCTGCGCCGTATCAGATTAACAGCGATGCCCAGCAACCATGCTTTCGGCGGGCGTGATGGGTCGAAGCGATGAGCATGATTGAGGGCTTCTCGCACCACATCATTGAGCACTTCATCCGCGACCCGCATAGCATCATCCCCAAAAGCGAGGCGTGACTTCAGCACATATAGCCGAATCGTATCACGGAGGGTTGCAACTTCCTGTGCGATATAGGCTTTTAGTTGTGCATAACTTTCGATTGAATCTTGCATATCATCGTCCATATTGCGTCATTTCGATCAGTGGCTAGCCTATTATGTATTCACTTGATGCCCCCCATTTGTTACAGGTGCTCATCAATTGCTTATTTTTAATGTAGACTTCGGGTCACAATTTGCGAATGCGATGTTGATATTCTGTTGAGGCGTGCTTCTAATTGTAAAGTCTCGAAAAAATCGCATATAGATGGGCAGGCATGATGCCTCATGACCCTACGAAAAATTACGGAAACCCTTGTAGGGACAACGCCTGCGTTGTCCGCAACCAACAAGATATATGATTATTCATTTCCGAAAACATACCCGAGATTACAATTATTGTCACTAGCATATTGAAGTGTTAAGCAAAACTCAAGTTATACTAGACCATAGGTCTAACGATTGACATTAAACGAATTGATAATTATGACAATCCCACAAGCACACGAAGAACTCCCTGATTTGATGGCATTTATTGAGCAGATGAAAGCCGATTTTGATGCTGGCAAATTTGAAGGCTGGCAAGATTTTGTTAAGCCTATCCGCGAGTGGTATACACCCAACCGTTTGCAGGCGATTGATGATAAAGTCATGGGCTGGAAGCGGATGTCCTCGTATGCAGATGGTCAAATTCTCGTTCATCTGACGGCAGCATTGGTCAGCCTACTGAGATTGCCAGACTATCAGGCACTATCTGATGATGATAAAAACCTCGCGCTGTGGATTGTGCTATATCATGATGTCGCCAAAGAAGTAAAAAAAGGCAAGCGTGACCACACACACGGCTTTCGGTCAGCAGGCAACTGTGGCGCGGGTCTGATGGAATTAGAATTTGTCCCACCTGTCGAACCTCTGCGCTTATATACGTGGCATGGCACACTCAAAAATGCGCGGATATACAGCGAAACGCATGACGATTATGTGCAAGACAACCGTCAACTGCCGGATATTATGGATGGGATTGATAGCCTATTTGATGGGCGAGACAGTCCCACAGGGTTAATCATCTGTGGCGTATTATTTCACATGTCATTGAATGTAGTCGATGACTTTCCGCAGTCTGCCCCGCTGACCAATGATGAAATCAAAACCTATATTTCTCCGCGTTTGTTGCCCTTACTCAAGGTGATGATGCTGACCGATAATGCAGCATGGGCACTCTTTCACCCAGAACGACAAGCACCGGAACGTCAGCAATTAGAACGCGAATTTAAGCGTGTTGCCGGCTTACTCGGTATCTAAGCCAAACCCACGTAATAGGGCGATAATCGCGTGACGGTCTACCTTCGGGAAGTCCACCGGAAACTCAACCAGATGGCGGTTTTGCAGGGTCGCACATCCATGTGACAATGCCCAGAAGCAATAGGTCATTTCAAAGACACGATTATCTCCTGTCTGCCTCAGCACCCCTTCGTTGACAGCACGTTCCATCGCACGATATACCAGTGCAAATGCGTTTTCATGCCCCTCTTCTATCACGCGCATGACATCATCTTCATCTGCTCGCACGGTCTGATTATCAAACAGAAAATGGAATTGCTCAGGATGTTGGCGGGCAAATTGAACATATGCCATGCCTACCTCGACAATGTACTCACCGATTGGGAGCGACTTATCGACTGCATCTAGTGTCGTGTAAAAGCGGTGGTCAGCTTCAAAACAGACCGCTTCAATTAAGCCATCTTTGCCATCAAAATATTCATAGATACCTGCCGGACTTTTATAACCGACATTACGGGCAACTTCGCGGAGTGATAATTTATCTGCGCCCTTTGTGATGACCAGCTCAAAAGCAGCATTGATAATTTCCTGTTTGGTTTGCTCATGTCGTATTTCTCGTCGGGATTGTTGTTCTACCATCGTTAGCTCCAATATCTGAACAGTGTTCTTTTAACTATACCACAAATGCGACGTGCTTCAACTTTGCCAATTAGGGTAAAAGCGATAAAATACTATCCAAATGGACAGATGGTATTCTAAAACGTTTTGGGGTATTATTATTACAATTGTTATTTCGTTATATATTGGCTTGGATAGCGGATGGGTACACGGTAATGAGCAATCAGACAATCAATTGGACAATGAATGAGTTACTGTCAACAGCGGGATTAGGGCTATGCGTCATTAATCATCAGTTTGAATTTCAATCGGTTGATGATACCATCTCAGACATCACAGGATATGACAGTGCCTACCTGACAAGCCACAGCCTACGCGATTTGTTGTCGCCTGTATTAAAACGAGATGACTCAATTATTGTGCCATTGACTGCTGATAGCGATATTCGCCCTATCAAAGTACCCATCAAGACAGCAGAAGGCAAATTTCGCTCTGTTATGCTCACACGTATAGCTGTTGATGACCAACGTATCCAAGTGCTAATGCAAGATGTCACCGGACTCACCAGCGAAAGCGCACCACGCACGAAAACAATTTTTGATTCTCTGTCCGATTCTGTGCTGATTATCAATCGTCGTAAAGAGATAGTCGAAGTCTATCCGAACGATACCATCGGCATTGCACCAGATGATATTGTTGGGCGTAAATTAAACGAAGGCTTGACTGCCAAAGACCTTGCCGAAGAAATCAACTATTATATTGACCGCACCCTCGACACACAGGATGTCCAAGCATTCGAGTTCCATTCCTTTGTTGATGAAAACGAAACTCGTTATTACGATGTTCGGATTGCTGCCATCAACGAGACTGAAGTCGTTGCCCTCATCCGCGAGATTACTGACCTGAAACGGATACAAGAAGAACTCAGTTCCCACATTGAAGATTTAACAATCCTGCGTCAGATTGATGCCGAACTTGCCGACAAGCTCAAGATTGAACGAGCGACCCAACTCGGATTGGATGCGATGATGCGCCTGAGCAATGCGCGTAGTGGATTTGTGGCACTGTTGGAAGCCGAACAACTTAAGCTGTTGCACATCATCGGGTCATATGACATCACCGAAGTCAATGACTATCTCGAACGTCAAGACACATTGGTGTCCGAAGTGTTGAAGTCACGCAAACCACTGTGGCTCATCAATGAGGAATTAGCGAAGCATTCGGCTTATATCCCGCTGATTGACCGCACCGTTGGGGTGATTATTGTACCCTTGATGCTCCAAAATCGTCTGATTGGGATTGTGAATCTGGAAACTACAGTTGCCGATGACTTCACCTTCGAGACCTACGAGTTCTTGCAATTGATGGTCGGGCGTATCGCGGTCGCACTAGAAAATGCACGTTTGGTCGCACAGATTAATTGGCAACTGGAAGAACAACAACGCCTCTATGAAGAAGTCAGTCGCCTCGAACAAATCAAGACCGATATGATTCGGATTGCATCACACGACTTGCGCAACCCATTGGCAGCAATCATGGGGTATCTGGAGATGATTCACTGGGATTTGGACAAGTTCGATGAGACTTTCCAAAGTTATATCGCCAACATTGACGAAGCTGCCCGCCGGATGCAGAAAATTACCAGCGATATTCTCTCGCTTGAACGTATTGAGGAGACTGCACTTAAAAACACAACATCTGCCTTCGACCTCAATACCTTGTTGCAACAAACCTATCAAGAACATCGCCCTAGTGCCATGTTAGCCAAACATGATTATACGCTGGAATTACCAGATGAACGGGTGATTGTCGAAGGGGATGCTGTCCAACTGCACGAAGCGATAGCGAACCTTGTCAGTAATGCCATCAAGTACACACCAGGACACGGTAATATTACACTTAAGATGGATGTGGTCGAAAAGACAGCACGGGTTCGTGTGACTGATAACGGTTATGGGATTCCTGAAGACAAGCAAGAACGTCTATTCCAGCCCTTCTATCGTGCCAAAACACAAGAGACTGAGACCATACAAGGCACAGGGTTAGGCTTGCACCTCGTCAAGAATATCATCGAACGCGCGGGTGCGACCCTCGTCTTCAAGAGTACCTACAAACAAGGCAGTACCTTTGGGTTTGACATTATGGTCAGCGACAAAGAAGCTGATGAAGGCACAAATTACGACGATATTGATGGTAGCGTCGTCGTCGGTTAAGTCGTCGCGGGTGCTTCCTCTGCCGGACGTTCAATAGCAGGTAAATTCATCAGGTGCTCGTTTAAGTCATCGAGTGCCTGTTTTAATTCTGGCGCAGTGACTTCCTCAGACAACATAAACTGACTCACACGATACTGGTCATTCATATTGCTCGATTGCACCACCATCATCGTATAAGCATCATCCAATTGAATCAGCTTCGGGTATTCGTTGACCATATTGTGGCGCACCATCGCTAGAGTCTGCTCAAAACTGGTCATACGTCCATCCAACTTAAGAGCCAACTGTTCACGTTTTTCTTGTGTTAAGCCACCTTTGTCTGCTGAGATTTTTACCAGTGCAAGCTTCTGTAATCCGGCATGTATCCACGCTTCTAGGGGCAGGAAGTGTTCAGGCGTTTTTGGGGTTGGGTCAATCGTTTCGCCTCGTGCCGTCATTTGTAGAGCTTTGATAAAGGCGCGTACATAACGCATCATCGGTTACATCCTATCGTCTGTTGGTCATTATGTCGTTATCGTAGCACGGCAGTATAAGAAGTGGATAGACTGTTAGCGAAGATTAATGTGTGGGGCGTGGGGATGTCTTGCGGGTGGGACAGCATCTCTGCCATCCCCAATATCACAAAGTCGATGACTTACCAGCTTTTGGGCCAACATGCCAGCGCAGGCGATGCGGTGACCATTATGGTTGCGATTGTCATGCCCAGAATAAATAACCGTTTTTGCATAAGATTGCCTCTCAAAAAATCTCGTTTGCGATACGTTGATTATAAAAATTTATCGCAAACACGCAAATCAGCTTACGGTCAACGCATTTGAATTACTAACTCAGCTCGTTGTAATCGGTGCATCTTTAAAACTTTATCACCACAAAGGCACGAAGGACACAAAGAAGTCCAGAAGAAATATCTCTTTATTTACCCTTGTCCTCTGTGTTCTCTGAGTCTCTGTGGTAAAAATGATTGAGGAATCTACTTGATTAGAGGCAGTGTTTCCATACGTAACGATTTACGGATTATCATACACATAAAAGACATAATCTTGAGCGCGGGTATCTTGACCGAGGTCATGTAAGATACGGAGTAATTGGGCGCGGTGGTCTGTCCCATGATTAGCAACATGCCAGAGTATCTGCCACAGATACAAGTTTTCATCTTCGCCACTCAGGGGTTGTGTAGTGAGCATATCATCGTTTAGCGTCGCCAAATAATCACGCATCATCGCTTCAATCGTATCCCACTCGGCACGGATTTTATCGCGGTCAATCCACTGGGCTGGATTCTTAAATCCCTCGACATCATCACCACGCAAATCCCCAAACCACACACGGTCTACATCCAACATATGCACCACATGATTGCGAACGGACCCAATCGAATAGCTAACTTTTTGCGTGAATTGGTCTTGTGTCAGCGGGATGATATGCTTGTCCCAAATCTCCCGATTGCTGGATATGTGATAGTCATATACATGCCGGAATGCGTCTGCGTTCATGTTTGGTCGCTCCTTAAATGTTGGGGAATATGGTAAATAATATCCGCGTTAAGATTCTTCAAATCCAGACATACGGCGTAATTCAACATGTCTGACCGCTTTAGCAATTTTCTCACCGATGGGGGTATCTATATGGTCATAGTATGCTTTTTCGAGACATGGCATTATCCAACTATATTCTCTGAGTTCGTTGTCATCTATTACTGTCCATTGAACAAAATCTGCCAGATGTTGGATACCAATCAAGGTTTTTGAATGGTCATCGAGTATTTTAAAATATGGTAGTTTGTCATTCACTACATACAAAATATCAATAGCAATTGCGTCGATGAATGGAACAGGCGATGGGTATTCAGATAACATATATTTCCAGAGTGCAATCAAAAACTTACGGATACTTGCTTGCTCATTTATCTCCCATGACAACCATTCATACTTGTCTAGTGTGTCGATTTTCATGTTTTCGCCGAGTGCATAGGTATATAAGTTTTGGAATGCAATAAGTTGTAGGATGCGTGGAAGAAGGCATTTGTAACTGTCAATATCAAGTGGAATATATCCCATGTCTTCATAACGGTCATGCAAATCGTCAATTTTCAGTTTTTGAATACAGTTTAGACGGCTTTTCTTCTGTTTTGAGTTACACTTAATCCAATGTTCAGGAATGGGATACTCCTCAAACACGACGTAAAGGTTTGCAATTGCTTCTTCTAGTTTTTCACGTTCGGGAGACTTGCCCATTATGCGCTTCGTCTCTCTACCTCTTTGCGGTTAGTTTTCTTTGTGTCCTTCGTGTCTTCGTGGTTATCCCTACCCTATCCCTTTGCCACAATGCTTTCAAATGAGCCACGCCAACCGGGGGACATGCCGTCGATACCCAAAGCACGTTCTGCCTGTTCGACATTCTTGTTATCGAAGTACAGCAGATAATTCATTTCGGCAACAGACATACCAACGGGGTCAGGGGTCTCCAATGTGATGCCATCCCCTGCGCCGACTTCGCCTTCTTCGAGTACGCGCAGATAAAAACCGGACTTATTGGCTTTCAAGAAGGTCTTCACAAATGTCGGAATACCCATCTTATGCGCCAACTTAAAACAGGGCACACGCGGTTGTGTCACCTGTACTAAAGCACCGCCAACACGATAAATATCACCAACGTTGACCTCAGTTTCGAGTAACCCTTCGGTGGTGAAGTTCTCGCCGAATTGTCCGTTGGTCAAATCATCGCGGTCAAGTTCCGCTGACCAATAGGCATAATGCTCATACGGATAGACATAGACAGCTTTATATGTGCCACCATGCGCTTGCAAATCAGCTTGCCCATCACCATCGAGGTTGAGTTCACGCAACATGACACGCCCCTCAATCGGCTCTTTGTAGATGCCAGTTGACATCACGTCCCCGCGATAGTCTACATACTTTGGCTTCGATACTTGAATCGAACGGATTTTCATGCGTCGTCGTCTCCTTGTAGGCGTTGTTTGCGCGCTTTAATTTGTTCGAGAATTTCTTCGGCGGGGGTGGTTTTGTCGATGTAATCTTGCTGTGCTTGTTCGACCGCACTGAGGCGTTCTTCGGCTTCTTGTTGGGTCTCTTCCGGTGATTTATCCTCAATCACAATCTCACTATCTGCATTATCATTGGTCTCGCTGACAACAGGCTCAGCTGTACCCTGCACCACCATGTTAGACGTTTCAGCAACTTCGTCGTCCATCGCTTCTGGTTCGTCGCGCCCTTCCAGCACAATCTTATAGAAGGCGAACCCACCAATGCCCAACACCGCAATCGGAACAATCAATTGCACCAGCATGGATAACAGGCTCAGTACGCCCAACACCACCACAATACCCAAAATCACAAATACAATCTGCCGTATCAGTTTTTCATCCATGACAATTTATTCCTCAACCTATTTCATCAGGTGTTGATTATATAAGGACATGATGTTGGTTATTCATCAATTAATCTGATAAAGATAATTTCTAATTTGCGGACGCGAAGAATCGCGTCCCTACGAAACATTTGCGATTGTGTTGTAGGGACAGGCTTCTGCCTGTCCGCCAGCGAAGATTATCGAACCATTTTGTAAAACGTCAACATCATGTCCCTACGACAATTATTATGTTATACACCTATTGTCATTATAGCCGATGTAAGCAGGCTAGGCAGGCATTCTATTGGTCTTCTTAATATATGCGACAACCTCTGCTGCCAGCTCATATTTGCCAAATGACGGGATGATATACGCCCCTTGAATCAAGCCGTGCATCTGGTCAAGCAGTTCCTGTGCGATGGTGACTCCTTCTTGCGGGGCATCATCTCCGGCTGCTTCGATACGCTTAAAGATGCTATCTGGAATGATAATACCCGGTACTTCGTTATGCAGGAATCGTGCCTGACGTAGACTATACAATGGCATAACCGCCATCAACACAGGCAGGTCAAAAGGTTTGCCTTCGACTTCTTCATAGCGTTCATGGAAGCGTTGAATACGTTCGGGTTCAAAGATAGCTTGACCGAGGGCAAAGTCTGCACCCGATGCTAGCTTTTTCTTTAATACGCGGATTTCGCGGTCGATGTCATCAGCCGCCATATTCAGCGCACAACCAACGGTGAAATTGGTCGGTTTGCCGATACTATTACCCGCCATGTCCTCACCCTGATTCATGCTGTGCTTAATCACGCCGATGAGTTGGGACGGTGGAATATCAAATGCGTCACTGGCTTCGGGATAGTCACCAATACGGGTCGGGTCACCCATGACAACAAACAAATTACGCAAACCCAACGCATGCGATGCCAACAAGTCACCTTGAACGCGCAACATATTACGTCCGCGTGTGGGGAAGTGTAGCACCGTCTCGATGCCAACTTGCGATTGCAACAGATGTGCCACTGCCCATGCACTCATTTTCATACGGGCGGCGGGGGTATCGGCGACGTTGATAAAGTCCGTTCCTGCATCACGCAAGAGGCGGGCTGACCGAAGCAGTTTATCAGTGCGGTAACTGCGTGGCGGTGCCATCTCAACTGTGACGGTGAATAAGCCGTTGTCGAGGCGTTCTGACAGTTCGGTTGGCAAGTCTTGGGTGACATCATCTTCTTGCACCTGTGACTCACTGACTTGCACCGCCGAATAATCGACTGGTGGGTTATCAATCGCACCCCGCATCGCTTTGATATGGTCAGGCGTTGTGCCACAGCATCCCCCAATAAGGGTCGCGCCGATGCCAATAAAGGTTGTCGCATAATCAGCGAAGTATTCCGCAGTTGCAGGGAATAAAATCCGTCCGCCAACCACTTCCGGAAAGCCTGCATTTGGCATAACAGAATAGGTCGCATCAGGAATGGCGTGGTGCATCTGTCGCAGTACCTCCGCAATGCCTGCTGGACCGCTCCCGCAGTTGACCCCAATCACATCAACCCCTGCTTTGTGCAAATCGTTAGCAACTCTTGCGGGAGGATAGCCTGCATAAGTCAGATTCTCACGGTAGAAGGTTGTCTGGGCGATGATGGGAACGGTTGCGTTTATCTCCCGTGCGACCTCAATTGCCAGTAGCAGTTCACGATGTTCGTTGAAAGTCTCGAATTGAATAGCATCGACACCTGCGCCAATCAACGCCGATAATTGTTCATGATAGACTTCACGCGCTTCTTCGTGGGAGACACGTCCGTAAGGATGAATACCTGTGCCCATGGGTCCGACTGAACCAACAATATAGACATCTTCGCGGTTACTTTCAGCAATGGCTAAGCGGGCTAATTCGACTGCACGGCGGTTATAAAGTTCGACGTTTTGTGCGCGTCCAACCGATGCAAGCTTGATGCGGTTCGCGCCGAAGGTATTGGTCTCGATTAAGTCCGACCCCGCCTCGATATAGGACTTATGAATCGACACAACCATTTCAGGGTCATCGACATTCATCGCGTCGAAACAGGCGTGGGTATCCGCATGGGATTCATCGTGGAGCATTGTTCCCATCGCGCCATCACCGAGGATGGGTTTGCCTGTTTGTAGTCGTTCGCGGAATGTTAGTTTGGTCATGGTGTTTCCTTTTGATAATGATTCGTTTGAAACATACTAGTCTGACGCATCGGGGCACAAAAACCCTACGCAATCAGTTATACACATCCAATGGTATGATTTCTGATTGTGAAGGGAAATAGTTGTATTTGTCAACAGCTTGATTAGCTATTCGGGTTAAATTCCAGACGCACCGTATGGATTTTCTGGGGTGCAATCTTCACGTTGATAGTGTTGTTGGTGATGGTATATTCGGCTTTGTCTTCCTCAGCAAGGTTCACCAACTTCGCCGACTTAAGTGTACCCTGTGTTGTAAGCGTTCCGCTGACCTCGTTGTCGGTTGGGTTCACAAAGCGCACAATCCAACCATCACCCGATTGCGGTGGTTTGAGGGTGGTCATCACCGCTTTTTCACTCTGGAATGACAGATAACTCTGGCTGATGGGGTCGGGCTTTTCGTGATATTGGAAGACTTGCAACGGTGCCGCATAGGTCTGTCCGGCTCGCATCATGGCTGATGGGTCATCGGTGTTGAGTGGCATAATCGCATAATCCACAGCAATGTCCCGCTCATATTGTGCACCGCGTGCTGGAATACCATGTGCTGTATCGTTCCCACGTTTGAGCCAACCGATGGAGCGCAATAAGGTTAGGGCAAGTGTTACCTCGCCTTTGTCCATCACCGCCTCGACTTCGGTCAGACCGCGTGTCATCAATAATAGGGATTCGCTGCTACCTTTTACCCCAGCAAATGTCTGTAAGGGGAACACATTCATCTGTGGCTTGAGCGCAACCTGTGCATTATCTTTGACAATTTGACGGTCAGTCACACCAAAGATGGAATCCGTGAGAATGCTATCGGCTTTCATATTGGTACGGATGTGTGCCCGCAAGCGATGGTCTTTGGCTTTGTTGGTGAAGGTCGTGCGGAAGTATATTCCCGGTAGCCCGTCAAAAAAGGTCGCTGTGGTTGTGATGTCTAACAGGCTCAGACCGCGTGTACGGGTCAAGTCATCTTTAAGTTCCGGTGCAATCCGCATCCGTTCACGGAAGATAAGACGTTCATAGGTGGAGGTACTTTCCACACTGACCATATCGGTCATGCCAGCACGGGCGACTACATCCGGTTGTGGTTTGCGGTAATTATAGGTATCTCCGGCATCCCCACCATCAAAGAAACTGAGGAAATCAGTAATGCGATGTCCAGGGCGTGACCAAACCAGTTGCCCTTTTTCCACCAATAAAGTCTCGCCCGTTGTCTTGGCGATGGCTTTACCTTTATTCGTGATAACAGTGTGGCGCGGTTCGGTTGTGCCCAGTTTTAATGTATAGACCGCATAGCTGACTGATTCTGCTTTGGCACGGAATCCAATCCGGCAGGTATAATCACTTTCGGTCTCGTCGGGCATCCAGCTAAAGTTGACCTCTTGTCCGTCTTTATCAAGCAGGGTTTCTGGATGTTTGCCATCTGGCAGAATCAAATCTATCTCGACAATCTGCTCAACGGTAAAGCTATGTGAGTTCCAGACTCCGATATAAGTCTCAACAGTGTTTTCCGCCCGTTTGCTGATGTCCGTTGTCCGCGTCAGTGTCCCCGGCAGGGCATCCAATGATTTATCTTGAATCCGTTGCGTCACATCAAGGATACGCTGATTGCGGATTTCAGTCTCTTGTGTGACAGCATCGTGACTGCATCCCGTCAGGTTATTGCGCGATTGGTTTTTCATCAGTTCACGCCAGCCATAATCCAGCAGTGCGCGCAAGTTTAAAGGTGATTTGAGATTGCCATCAGTCAATGCAACAGCTAACCACGGTTCCGTCTGATAGGTCAGCAGTGCTTGCAAACGATGATTGGCTTGCTTGAGGTACATACGTGTCGAGAAGCGTCCCGCTTGATAACCCGGACCCAGCAGACGCAATTCACCTTTGAGGGCTGGACGAAGCGCATCCGGTAAACCTTTGCGGAGTGCCTGTACAAAATCTGCCAGCGTACTTTGCAGAATCGGCAACTTCACATCGTCGCTCAAATCAGGCACAACCAGCTCACTATCACTGTCAATCGCATTGAGCCAGATAAATGGTCCGTCTGGTTGGCTGAATTTCTGGTCTTCGATAGTCTTTTTAATATCACCGCCGTCATGATGACTGACGACCAACACATGACTGCCATCCGGTGCGACCCAGCGGAATGGCAACGAAATGACCGCTTCCGGTGAGGTGAGCAACACAGCGGAAATATCAAACCCAGCAAGAATTTGTGGCAGTTGTCCGGCATGTTCAACCAACGAAGGCATAAACGCCACATCCATCAGCTCGACCCCATGACGGGTGACATCGTTGCGACCCAGTAATAAGTTACGTATTAATGATTCCCCACTGACCAATAAGCTATCGACCTGCACATACCAGGGACCAATGCCAAAGCGTCCACCTGCATTATAGATGGCGAGCAAGGCAATCAAATCTGAGCGTACTGCCGCAATGTCTTCGATTAATACGGTCTGTCCGCCGAGGATAACATGCTTAAGTTGTTCGACTGCATCAGTTGACGTGCGGAGTTTTTCGGTAAGCAACGTCAGGGTATCGAGCAGTTGGGCACGGGTGACTTCAAACGTAGAGACACCTTCGCGTTCCCACAACAAATACGAGAGCAAATGTAATGTGCCTATCTTGGCAGGTGGGGTCGTCGTGGTACTTTCGTCCTGTTTGGGTGTTGATGTCGGTTTATCGTTGTCAAGGATAATCGGTTCCGAGGGTTGTGTTATATCCTCAACAGCAGATTCTGTTGTATTGGTTTTGGCTGATTTGGCATTTGTCCGTCTGTCAGTAGCAGTATTGTTATCTGCAATAGGAGTATCTGCCTTTGCCAACGGCTTGTCTGCTGTGTTATCTGGTTTGGATTGCTTATTATCATCTGGTACGCCTTGTACCATAGGTCATTCCTTCTGCGACATCAACATACACTCTATTGTACCTGAGATGTGCAAAATTCAAACAGATTCAAACAAAAAACGGAACACTTGGTAGTGTTCCGTTACAAGATTGTTAGAAAATTAGGGTGATTTAGCCGTCAATGCCACTCACTGACAAAGAAAATTCAGCCGTCACTTCGTCAAAATAGAAGTCAAAGAGAGCTTCTTGAACTGAAATGACATACAATCCGGCAGGAATGTCACCGAGTGCAAGGTTGGTGATGCGACCACCAGCAGTTGCATAATCTTCGATGTCGCTGTTGTTATCGGTGATATTGCTAATCAAGATTTGTGGGTTGTAATCGCCGGCACTCTTGCTGTAATTCAAGATGAAGTCTTCTTCACTGTTGACGACATAATAGATAATGCCGGATTCACTGGAAGCTGCACCTTCAACTTTGTCGCCGACAGTAAGAACGTCTGGGACGTTCAGCTTAAGGGTATATTGTCCTTCAGTTTCACCAGAGCGACCATCTTCACGGGATGCAATCACAGTGTAATCGTCATCTGCTGGCAGAACTGTAGTAAGAACAGCATCAGCAAAGACGAAATTTTCGGAGGTATCAACCACAACTGCTCCACTGGAATCAAGCAGAATCACCTGTGCTGTTAGGTCATTCATGAAGCCGTCATCGTCTTCCGCAAGCATCTCGATGATAACAGGGGTATCGGCACTGCCACTAAATGTATATTCAACTTCAAACGCATCGTTGGTAATTTCACCACGAACAGGCACACCCACTTCGAGGGCTTCTTGTGCATAGCTGGTGGCGACTGGAATCAATAAAAGAACAAGACTAAACAAAACTACTAGACGTTTCATTGGTTTATCCTTTTGGTTATGTAATCACGCTACCATCCTATCAAAGTTTTGGGGTCTCGCATTGTAAAAAACTTATCAATTTTGTGATATGAAATCAGGCATCATCACACGATTGCTTTACGCGCCTCTCATCCCACACACAGGGAACATCTGTAGAATGTGAAAAAAGGTACAAAAGGAAAGTGCTGAGTAACAAGTGCCTAGTGCTGAGTTTGTAAAAGCACATCGGCAACTCAGTTCGATGAGTGACATACTAATTGATAAAACACTGTGTCTACCTCACCTCCTAGCCCCTCTCCGAAGCTTCAGAGACGGGGAACAAAGTCCCTCTCCAATGCTTTGGGGAGGGATTTAGGGCGGGGTTAGGCAAACGATGAACCACATTACATATCCTTATATACCTTTGTGAGTTTAGATAATACGGACAACCAACCTATGATAACACCTGTGATTTTACGACTTGGCTTACGCTACATCAGCAGACGACTATTCCAGAGTGTGATGTTTATCCTCGGGGTGGCATTGGGTGTCGCGGTGGTGATTGCCATCGACATCGCCAACGGGTCAGCTAGCCGTGCCTTTGCCCTCAGCACCGAGAGCATTACCGGAAGTGCAACCCATCAAATCACGGGCGGACCAACTGGATTGCCATCGGACTTATACACCAACATCCGGCTTGACCTCAACCTGCGATTGAGCGCGCCTGTCGTTGCCGAGTTTGTGCGGGTGACATCCAATGAGCAACCCTTACGTTTGCTTGGCGTTGACCCTTTTGCCGAGCCACCCTTCCGGCAATATCTTGGCTCTGATGACGCGACTGATGCCAACGACGCCTTTGAAGCCTTGAACCGAATGATTGCTGAACCGGGGTCAATTGTAATCAGTGAATCATTGGCAGACCGCCTCAATGTCGAATTGAATGATGCCGTTGAATTAAGTGCGGGGAGTATCATCACGCAGGCGCAAGTGGTCGGCATTATCCAACCACAGAACAATGCGAGTCGTCAGGCACTCGATGACCTGATTATCACTGACATTGCTTCCGCACAGGAAATCGTCGGGCTGGAAGGGCGTATCAACCGCATCGACTTGATACTAGACGATGATTATGATGTGTCGCAAATCACGGAGATTCTGCCACAGGGTGCAACGTTGATTGATGTCAACAGCGGGAGCGCACTCGACCAGATGATTGCCGCCTTCGAGATTAACTTGCAGGCACTCAGTTTGCTGGCGTTAGTTGTTGGGCTATTTCTGATTTACAACACGGTCACATTTAGCGTAGTACAACGGCGCAATGTGATTGGCATACTGCGCTCGGTCGGCACAACTAAACGACAAATCTTTGCATTTATTCTGGGTGAAGCATTTATCCTCGGACTCATCGGCACAGTGTTGGGCATGGGACTCGGCATTATCTTTGGGCGTGGGGCAGTTGCGCTGGTATCACAGACAATCAGTGACCTCTATTTTACCGTCAATGTCCAGAGTATCAGCATCGACCCATTCACTCTGCTAAAAGGCGCATTCATTGGTCTAACGGCAAGTGTCGGCGCGGCGATTCTGCCATCATATGATGCGACCCGTACCCCACCCGCAGGCACGATGAAACGCTCCAACGAAGAAGAACAGACCCGTCGTCTTGTGCCGTATATCACCATCGGTGCAGGTATGATGAACCTCATCGGCTTCCTGTTGTTACAAATCCCAACCGACAGCCTGTATGTGAGTTTCGCCGCTTTGTTCTTTATCATCGTCGGTAGTGCGTTGTTTACGCCGATTATGTTGCTGATTGGGATGCGCGTGTTTGCACCCATCACTGGGTCGTTATTTGGTGTCCTCGGACGCATGGCACCGCGCGCGGTCACCCGTTCTCTGAGCCGGACATCGGTTGCCGTCGCTGCTCTGACGATTGCAGTCAGTGTGATTGTGGGTGTCAGTGCGATGATTGGGAGCTTCCGCACGACCGTTTCCGATTGGCTTGGTAATTCGCTCGGCGCACAGGTATTTATCAGTCCGCCCCTATTGACCGCCAACAATTCCAGTGTGGATGTTGACCCCGCGATTTTAGACATCGTAGACAATACCGACGGGGTAGCAACCTATTCGTCAGCGCGGAGTGTCAGCGCACCTGCACCGGATTATCCTGATATGCTTCCGGCAAATGTGCTTGCCAGTGACTTCGACATCGCCGGAGAGAATCGTCGCTTTAAGTGGACGACTGTGCCTGCCGAAGACCATCAAGACGCACTCGATGCCGGACAAGTGATGGTCAGTGAACCATTTGCGTTTCGGCGTGGTATCACGGAAGAAAACAACATCATCACCCTGCAAACTGACACAGGTGAACAGACCTTTGACATCTTCGGTGTATATTACGATTACAGCACCGACCAAGGGACTGTCTATATGTCACGCGCCACCTATGACCAATACTTCGATGACCCGTTTCTGACATCCGTCGGGATTATCTTAGACGACACTGCCGACCCAGACCTTGTGATTGATGCGCTACAAGCCGAACTTGCCGATTATGATTTGATTGTGCAGGATAACGAAAGCCTACGGAACGGCGCGCTAGAGGTATTTGACCGCACCTTTGCCATTACGATTGCCTTACGCTTGCTGGCAACAGTGGTCGCATTCATCGGGATTCTATCAGCATTGATGGCGTTGCAACTAGAACACACCCGCGAATACGGCATGATGCGCGCCAACGGTATGACAGGTCGTCAACTGACCGTGTTCACATTGATTCAAACCGGATTGATGGGCTTGGTCGCGGGGATTCTGGCATTGCCGATTGGGATGGTGTTATCGCTCGTCCTCATCTATGTGATTAACGTGCGCTCATTCGGCTGGACGATGCAGTTCACCTTGTTACCCGCTGAATTTGGCGAGGCGTTTTTGGTGGCAGTGGTGGCAGCGTTGCTAGCGGGACTCTATCCTGCACTTAAACTGAGTCGCCTCAAACCTGCGGCGGCATTGCGGAGTGAGTAGTATACACGGATAATCTGCAAAAACTTAATGCGGATAAAGGTACAGACAGAGGTCAGCAGATAATAGGTTTACAATGACTCAGCCTGTTTGAACGCCTGACCTTTGGCGACATACTCGCTGGCACTGCGACGATTGGCAGAGATTTCGTCCTCGGTCAATTCACGCACGACCTTTGCTGGACTGCCCAATATCAGTGAATTATCGGGAAAGACTTTGTTTTGTGTCACCAGTGCACCTGCCCCGACGATACAATTTGCGCCGATGGATGAGCCATTCAGCACAATCGCACCCATGCCAATCAGACTGTTATCCCCGACCGTCGCACCATGTACAATCGCACGATGCCCAACGGTGACCCCCTCGCCGATGATAAGCGGGAAGTCCGGGTCCGCGTGACAGACTGCGCCATCTTGAATATTGCTATTTGCGCCGATGGTCAATGCTTCGGTATCACCCCGCAACACAGCCGTAAACCACACACTGACATTCTCGCCCAGCGTCACATCTCCGACGACAACTGCACCCTCTGCAATCCACGCTGATGGGTGAATCTGTTCGGGATGATGTTGTGTGTTAAATTGGGGCATATCAAATGGGCTTCCTGTTGGTGCATTGACTAGAAGTTGAGAGTTATTATCAATGAGGAGAGGCCTGTTAAAAAGAGTGACGGCGGTGGGACTCGAACCCACACGCCTGTTAGGGCAGATGATTTTAAGTCATCCATGTCTGCCAATTCCATCACGCCGCCTATTCTTTTGTACAGCCTATGGAATCAAGGATAGCCACATTATTTCTTTTGTCAACTGTTAACCTATATTGTGTTTTATTTTTTCGACTCATTGTCGGACGTACGCCGATTTTCTTTAATGCCCAGTAGGCTGTTGCGAGAATATGCCGTGACGTATTTGTGAAATCATAGGAGGGGTAATGATATTTGTTGTTGATTGTTCGGATAAATCTTGAGCCGTCGGAGTGTATTAATCCGCGTACAAATGGTTCATGTTGTAAGATATTCACCTGCCAGAACATTAAACTGACATCTCGCTCGTGTTTCACACCCTCACCATGTTGTGGAAACAAAACAGGTAAGCGGTTACTGTAGACAACAACATTGATAGCTCTTGATGCTTTGATGTCATGTATAGAAGTCTTATTGTCAGACAAAACGTATTCCAGTGACTCAACAGCTTGTCGAATAATTTCAGGATAAATACTATCCAATGTAATTCGCAAACGGTAACTTCTTCCCATATCAGAGATATGACCGTCTCCTAAATATAAGCCCAATAGATAAGAATAGTGTTCCTTCCATGTTTCAGGGTCAATTGGCTGTCTCTTTGTTGTCTTTATCTGTTCCCAATTTTGTTTGCGATAGTAGAGCAAAGTCGAATGATGCACCCCTAAGCTACGGGCAACTGAGCGAATCGACTCGCCGTTTTCAATTCGGCGTTTGGCGTTCATCAGGTCAATCTTTTTCATGAGGTTATCCCATCATAATCCGACGTGATTGCATTATAGATAACATTTTGATTACACATAATACAATGTTATAATTATAACAAAATAATCAACAGCTGACCAGCCCCAAACCCTTGAATTTACTTATATTTCCAGCATTTTCTCGCCAACAGGAATCGCAAAATCAACCTTACTTTCAGGTTGTGCCAGCGGACACACCCAGCGATAGTTATACGAGCAAGATGGGTTGTAAGCATAGTTGAAGTTCATCACCAGTTTGCCGTCACGTAAGCCGAGGTCTGCCCCTTTGATGGTGTCATACAGATAACGTCCCGCGCCGTAAGTCGTCTGCTTGTTGGTAGCATCACCAAAGGGAATAAAAATCCCCCCGCCATACCCTGTAATCCAGAACACGCTTAATCTGCCCGTGCCCGTCGGCAATGTAAATGTGACTTCGCCAACCCGCTTATAATCGACTGTGCCATCATCACCGACATCCACATGAAACACTTTCGGCTCAACATCGGGGTTAAAGTCGCCGAGGACATCATAGGCAGGGTCATAGTCGTAGTAGTGCAAGCCCATGAATTTGGCTTTTTGCTCCTCATCGAGGGCAGATTGAGAATGATTGGCAAAGAGGTCATCGCGGGTAGCAACCCATGTCTGATGAATGGTCTCATCGGCGTTGTGGTCACGCACAGTTGCATACAGGTCGCTGACTGTCCGGCGGTAATCGAGTAGGTCTAGCATGGAAGTCTCCTTTATTGGGTGGGTTCTAATGCTTTGATGTGCGCGCATCAGTGGATATTACATCGTTTGGGTTTCTCGGACATGGCACATCATGCCCCTACACGATAAGAACAGTGACTTGACACAATTACCCATATCGTGATAAAGTATCTTTAAGGGTCACAATAGACCTAATAAAATATGTTGGCTCTGTTAGTCGAGTGGATAAGATAATGCCCTGTCGAGGCAAAGGCGCGGGTTCGATTCCCGCACAGAGCGATAGAGGAAGCAAAACCCGTGATGGCATCGGGGAAAGTTTGCTAAACTTTTGACGGTCACGTATCGTCCACAAGTTCGAGTCTTGTTGCTTCCGCACAAAGTCAGCAGATGCTGGCTTTTTTCCTTTTAGATGGGTAGTGATTGCCTCACTTTCAATATATAACAAAATAGTTTGTATAATTTACCTTTATTGTTATGTATAATCTGATTGACATTATGTAAAAAATATTTTACATTGAGTTAAATAAATTACACACAATGTAAGATTTAAATTACACAAGGTGTATACGAATGAAATGAGGCAAGTATGTCATTCAAAGAGAAAAATACAGTTGTGACGCTCGTCAACTTCAGTTTGATACTGGTGTTTTATGTCATCAGTGTCGCGCAGATGCTAGAGAATAACAGCTTTACCCCACCTAATATGTTCCAATTGTTTGGCATGGTGATTTTCTTCTCAGTCATTGTGTCAATAATTGCAATTGTCCTGACCCATGTTGTACCAGCGATACTTCGCAATCGGCGCACGGGAAAGAACGAGCCTTTGATGGACGAATTTGAAGATGAACGCGATAACATAATTGACCTACGTGGCACTCGTGCGACCTACTCCGTATCGTCATTGGGGTCATTTATTGCGATGTTGACTTTTGTCGCCGGAGAAGCCCCACTTGTGATGTTTACACTGCTGATATTTTTCGGTGTGTTGGCGCAGATTATCGGCGATGTCACCCGCTTACTGCTGTACCGGAAGGGCTTTTAATCATGGCAAAACATCGTATAACAAATAACGTTCGTACACTTCGTTTCATGAATGATGAGATGACACAGAAGGAACTTGCAGAACAGGTTGGTGTGACCCGACAGACTATTGCTGCCATCGAAAAAGAAAAATACTCGCCATCATTGGAAGTCGCCTTTCGTATCGCCCATGTATTCAATGTCCCGCTGGAAGATGTATTTTCCTACAAGGTCAAAGATGATGATTAGATAATCTAACAGTTTACTCAGTAGGGACAATGCCTGCATTGTCCGCCACTCCCAAAACGCTTTAGGACTATACACATTGTTTTTAGGTCACAACAACTGACCCTTTCTTCAACACGCCATAGGAAAACCAATAGGAGAGCAACATGCAAGCTATTATGTACACCCAATATGGACCACCCGATGTCCTACAACTCAAGCATACGAATAGACCTCAGCCTAAACCTAACGAGGTGCTGGTCAAAGTCCATGCCTCATCTGCCAACCCACTCGACTGGCATCTGATGCGTGGTGAGCCATTCTTAGCCCGATTAGAAGCCGGACTGCGAACCCCCTCCCACCCCTTCCTCGGTGCGGATGTTGCCGGAATTGTAGAAGCTGTCGGCGAAGATATCACAGAATTTCAAGTTGGTGATGCTGTTTTTGGTGAAGTCTTCAGAACAGGACTTGGTGGATTTGGCGAATATGTCTGTGCGCCAGAACATGCGCTCGTCAAGAAACCCGATAATCTGACATTCGAGCAAGCAGCAGGTGTCCCATTAGCAGGGTTGACTGCCTTACAAGGACTCCGCAATCGCGGCAAGATTCAATCGGGACAGCAGGTTCTCATTAACGGTGCATCAGGTGGTGTCGGCACATTTGCAGTACAGATTGCAAAAGCACTCGGTGCGGAAGTTACAGGTGTTTGTAGCACTCGTAATCTTGAGTTAGTGCGCGCTATCGGTGCAGATTATGTCATTGATTACACCAAAGAAGACTTCACTCGTCAATCAAAAACCTATGACCTTGTCTTTGATTTGGTTGGGAATCGTACTGTCTTTGATTTAAAGCGCGCACTCAAACCAGATGGCACATGTGCAATCGGCGGATTCATCAATATGTCACTCTTGTTCGGACATATATTAGGTGGCGCAATGCTAACGGTATTCAACGCGCAAGACATCGGCATGATGGATACTGTTTACACAGATAAGGATGATTTGCACTTCCTGAAAGAGTTGATTGAAGCAGGCAAAGTCACCCCAGTGATTGACCGTTGCTACCCACTAGACCAAACATCAGAAGCGATTCGCTATCTGGAAACATCCCGCGCGCGGGGCAAAGTCGTTATCACGGTTGCGTAACAGAAACAGAAAACACATCAGCATAGAACAAAATGAGGAAAACATATGAGCACACAACATAAACTCAAAGAGACAGACGCAATTTTAGAGTTGCAACAACAACTACAGATGCGAGACATGAAATCAAGATTATCCGTCCTATGGATTGTCATATTGTTCAATATTCTCTTTCGAGATATTCACGACTTCCTTCGCCCCGGCGCACTTGAATATATGATGTCGGGTACGGTAACCGATGCAACACTGGTTGTTGCTGGCATGGCATTAAGTACATTCGTTGCGATGGTCGCATTATCGAGACTACTACCATACCGCATCAATCGGTGGACAAACATCATTATTGGTCTGATTCTGCTGATAAACTTCTGGACAATTGGACAACCGCTAGACCTCGATGATACGTGGTATTGGGTGGTTGAACAGACTGCACTCGTGTTGATTATCTGGACAGCATGGACTTGGCGCAAACCCCAACAGGAGATAATTGCGGGTATCGCATAGATAACCCAGAAACGTTGTTCCTACAGAGTGATTGTAGGAACAACAGTTTATTGACTTTGAGAGGAGTTTACGCTGTATTCTTAAAATGTTCCAACAAACGGAACATGACAATAATCGGCGTGAACATGACACAGACCACTATCACTGTGATAACCAACAAGGTGAGTGATGTGACAGCACCATGATGAATCGCTGTACTAAGCATCACATCGACTGAAGATAGCGTGATATGATTGCCTTCTGATGGAATACTAGCCACCACGATTTGAATCAGATTGAGGGTCGTCCGCAACATGAATAAATCCATCATCAACCAGACAATCACCCCCACCGATGCCAACATAGTCAAATAACGCCCGAAGGTCAACTGAATAATCTGCTTATACTGCACTTGCTGTTCGCGCCGGAGCTTGACCTGTGCCACAAGCAACCATGCTAATGCCAGTATCATCGAGAGCAAAACCATCCAACTCCCAGGCGAAGAACCGACATAAGCGGGATTTGTCATATTCAAGAACCACACCTGTCCTACACCAAACACCAGACCATACATAACTTGTGATAGACGAGTGGCACGGCGGTGTAAGGTCAACACATGGGTTCGCAACAGTGCAATCAGCAATCCAACTTGTACGATGAGCAACGCAATCAGAATCGGCCCCCACTGCCCGACCTGTATTAGAAATTCTGCCAGCGTTCTGCGGGCATCATCACTGAACAGTTGTGCCGTTGCCGGAGCAAGCAGAGCATTTACCACCACACTCACCACAAAGATAAGCAAAAGCACAATCGGCAGGATGACAGCTAGCATCGGCAGGAACGCATTGCGTGTGTCAACCGGATGAGACTTACGCCGTTCGATAGGAACAAGCAACAATCCCATTGCCACACCGCCCAACAATGTCAGTGTCATATGGAGCAAGGATAACGCCCCTGCTTCCGTGGTGACGCGATAGACTGACGATGCAATAAACTCCTGAAATGCAACTGATGCGGTATCCGGTAGCGTATGATAAAACGACCACATGTCACGGCTAGCGAGCAAACCAAATGCAGGACTACTCACGAGGATGTTGAACACCAAGCCAAACACAAGACTAATGCCAATGATAGCGGATAATTGTTCGTTCAGATTGCGGGGTGTCCAGCGTTGACGCAGTAACAAAATGGTAAAAAACAGTCCGGCAAAGGGCAATATCAAAATCACGCCATAGCCAAGCCGTACATGAGATTCTGTGATAGACGGTGTTGATGTGATGAGTGCTTCAAACATCAACCGGACGGGGACTTGCAACAATAGCCCATAAATCAGACTTCCGATAAATCCTACAAAAATCGCATTCCTTTCCGATGCGCCGATGGGGTGACGATACACCCGTACAGGAATTGTATTCTTGCGAACACGAAACGTTGAAGATGTGATAAGAGACATATTAATGAATCCCGTAATTAATATAAGCCTACGGTAGTACCACAGTACCATATAAGGAAACGGGATAAAGCAGGTGTTAAAAAGTTACAACAAACCTACACAATGAAAAAACGATTGTTTAGATTTTGTGATATGTGTTAGCGGAGGCGTGAAATATGAAGGGGAGACTGGTTACCATTGTGATGAAAATAGAGATATAGATGAGGGATGTAGAGGTATGATATATCGTCATACCTCTACGAATCTAACAATTGCAGACTGTTTTAATCTACCCGCCGATAGCATCCAACTCAGCTTGAAGCAGGTCGCGCAGGACATCAGGGTTGGCATTAAATATAGGCTGGTCACCAATAAAGAAGGTTGGTGTCCCTCGTACCCCTAACTGTGCGGCACGATTGGCATCATAACGCACCGTCTCGACATGTGTTCCAGCTTCATAACAAGCACGGAGCGCATCGGCATCTAAGCCCACTTGACGACCAATTTCAATCACATCATCCGCACTCGATACACCCTGACGTGCAATTGTGTAGAGTGCATCGTGGAATGTCCAGAAAACATCATTCCCTTGATCAAGCGCACATTGGGCAATCTCAGCAGTGCGTTGGTCATACTGTGGCGAGACAGTCGGCGAATCACGGAAAATCAAATTGACCTGTCCGTCAAATTCGTCAATGATTTGGTCGAGAAAACCTTCTTCGTGCCAGAACTTGCAAGCATGACAACTATATGCACCATATTCAATCAAACTGACAGGCGCATCAGGATTACCATAGACGGGGTCGAGTTCATAGCGTCCGGTTTCTTCTTCACTAGGCGGTGCATACCCATAGAGTTCAGTATCGGGATGGAAGGCTGCCCATGCAAACCAGAAATGTGGGAAGGCGTTAACCTGTTCCAGTTGTGCGCCAGCAAGTTCACCTGTCATGGCTGTACCAAAAACGTTCCATGTACTGCCTGTTTGGTCATCAACAATTGCGCCGTTATCGACACTAAAGGTCAACACCTGACCGTCGAGAGTACGCTCAAACAGTCCTGCCATACCGACATCGCGTGAGTTAGCAATTTCGGGTGCATCCAATGCGCTGGCGGCTCCCGGTTGCCACAATGCGACCACATCAACATCGCCGACGGTATCATTGATTGCAATTTCTTCGGACAAGTTCGGGAATGGATAAGCGACGGTAACATTGTTTAAATCAACACCAAGAACCCGTTCGGTTGCGAACAGGCGTGAATCAATTGTGCCTGTAAACAAGAAGGGCTGTGCATTGCTGTCATAGCCGACATAAGGGTTTGAGCCATAATTGCGCCCATTGGTCGATAACACTTCGCCTTCAGGGTATTGAGCTTTAAAGGCGGCATAACTAACGACCTGTGATGAGACAATATCGAGCAATGTGCCTGTATATGTGCCGACAATCGCCTCACCTGTGAACTGTTGCCACCATGATTGCGTTTTGTCATCCCACATAATCAAGTCACTGTTACGTAAAAACCCACTGACACCGAGGCGCAACACATCCCCATCTACGCGACGGTCAAACACAATCGCACTGTTACACAATGGGCAGAAGGTCGCTGCAATCGGCGTTTCACCAATCACATCGTTGACAATTTCGTGGCGGGTCAGGATAGCGAGTGGATAAGCGCGGGCAACACCATCTAACTCAACTGAAATGACAGGGGATTGGTCTTGTAACCATAGGTTCGCCGTCTCTTGTGTGTCAAAAGTCGGGTCATCAATCGGTGGGATACCATCACGCCCAACACCGCCGGATAATATGTCGTTAAATACATCCGGCTGACTGATACATACATCCATCAAATCCCAAACGGTCACCCAATTTTCAAGAATGGCGGGGTCGTCAAACGGGGCAGGCGGGTTTTCACAAGAGAGTTGTGCATGGGTCGTTGGCACGATGAATAGCAATAATGCCATCAGTAATGCCGGAACAAGTTGAAGTTGTTTGTGCATAAAAATGTCCTTTTCCAATGTCTAATATATGTGCAATTTAACCCCTCCCTAAATCCCTCCCCAAAGCGTTGGAGAGGGACTTATTTCCCCTCTCTGATGCCTCGGAGAGGGGTTGGGGGTGAAGTAGATTATTATGTTTTATACAAATCGGTATCGGGATGGAACGCTGCCCACGCGAACCAGAAGTGCGGATAGGCATTCACCTGTTTGAGTGTCTCGCCTGCATAGTAACCGTCGATGGCTTCCCCAAACATATTCCATACGCTATCAGTCAGGTTATCACGGAACTCCCCCTCCTCGAAGCGGAAGGTCAAGGTCTCGCCATCAGCTGTTGTACGCTGATACATCAAGGCTGTGCCAACATCTCTGGAGGTGTCGATATTACCATCATCCAACGCACTGGCAACACCATCCTGCCAGAAAACAACCACAGCAACATCACCCAGCGTATCGTTGACAACATATTCCTTGCTTAATGCAGGGAAGGCATATGCCATCTTTGTCTCACCAATCTTGACTGCCAACACCCGTTCCGTTGCAAACAAACGGGTATCGACTTGACCACGGAATAAGAAGGGTCTTGGGCTACTGTCATAGCCGACATAGGGATTGCGACCATACCCCCCAAATGGACCACGCAAGACCTTACCTTCAGGATAGCGTTCGGCAAACATGTCATAACTAATCAACTGTGACGGAAGCATATCAAGCATATAGCCATTGTAATCACCGACAATGCCCTCTCCGGTCAACTGTTGCCACCATGATTCGGTTTTGTCATCCCACATGATAAGGTCACTATTGCGTAAATTACCCGATACACCAAAGCGCAACGCCTCGCCATCCACACGACGGTCATAGACAATCGCGCTGTTACACAATGGGCAGAAGGTCACAGCAACGGGAATACCGCCGACTTCATCATTAACAATTTCGTGACGTGTCAAGACTTCCAACGGATAGGCACGCGCATCGCCGTTAATTTCTAAGGAAATGATGGGTGATTGTGGCATAAGGTCTATAACATATTGGACTTCTTCAAAGCGAGGGTCATCAATCGGCGGGATGCCATCGCGCGCAACGCCACCGGATAGTACCTCGTCCATATCAATACTGGTGTTTTCAAAGTCCGTTTGCCAGCCTGATGTTGGTGAAGCATTGAATACCCGTTGCCCTACAAAGACAAATGCGCCAACAATCAATGCCAGATAAAATAGGTCAGGTAAGGTGTTTTTGAGTCGTTGCACGAGATTTGTTTCTTTCGCAATCAATTATTAGATTTGTAGGGGAGGGTTTGCAAACCCTCCCCTACGGATGAATATGGTGAATACAGGTTCTACAACCCATAAACCTCAGTTTCGGGACGGAAGGCTGCCCATGCAAACCAGAAGTGTGGGAAGGCATTTACCCATTCGAGTTCTGCGCCGACCAGCTCGCCATCAATCGCTTCACCAAAGGCGTTCCATGTACTGCCTGTCTGCTCATCGCTGAATGTACCATCGTCATTTGCGACAAAGCTCAAAACTTGACCATCAAGTGCGGCTTCATACATGCCAGCTGTACCGAGGTCGCGTGAATTATCAATGCTGGATTGGTCGAGTGCGCTGGCAACACCGGACTGGAAGAAAATCACAATTGGTGTTTCGCCGATGGTATCATTGAGTGCTCCTGCTTCGCGCAAGGCATCAAAGGGATAGGCTTTGGCGACATCATCCACTTCGGTAGCGAGAACATGAGCGACAGCGGAGTCAAGGCGGTTGTCAATATCACCATCAAATAAGAAGGGTTGACCTGAACGGCTGTCATATCCAGTATATGGATTAACCCCATATTGACGATTGAAGCCTGTATCACGGGACATGACAACACCATCAGGATAACGCTCTGCAAATGTGCCGAAGCCAATCACCTGTGATGGGACAAAGTCGAGTAATGTGCCGTTAAAATCACCGACAAGGGCTTCACCCGTTAATTGTTGCCACCATGTTTCGGTCTGACGGTCGTACATAATCATGTCACTGTTGCGGAGTAAGCCACTGACACCAAAGTCAAGTATCTCTCCATCTACGCGACGGTCAAAGGTGATTGAACTATTGCACAGCGGGCAGAAGGTAACAGCGACAGGTACACCATTAATTTCGTCGTTAGCGATTTCGTGCCACATCAGGACTGCTTGCGGATAGGCACGGGCTTCACCATCAACTTCAACCGCAATCACAGGCGAACGGTCAACCAGCCATTCACTTGCTTCGGCGATAGATTCCATGCGAGGGTTGGTGACAGCTGGAATGCCATCTTTCGGTGGACCACCCGACAAAAATTGTGTGAAGTCAACGTCATCGTTGTTACAAAAATCAGTTGACCAATTGGCTGTGCGGAGGTTGCCAGGTTCACAGCTATCTTCTTGGGCGATGCTATGGCTGGCGTTTGACGCAACCAATGCAACAGCGACTGCAAATACACCAACAAATATCAACGCATACCGTGATAAATGCGCGAGTTTCATCTAAGTTTCCTTTCGTTACGAGTTTGTCTATGCTCTTATCCTAGACAGGTGTCCTTACAAACTGATTACAATAGGTAAGAGAATCCTTAACGCACATCATCACCAACGTATTCTCTGTTTGGGCATCTATCTTTAACCATTAAAAATTTAGCAGGGACAAGGCATGCCTTGTCCCTACACCAGAACTCGTTTACGACCAGCTTGGTATTATTTTCTTAAACTGTGAATAGGTTGTTTTTATCAATCTAATCTTGATAACGATTTTATATCGCACGTATGATAGACATGTTTACTAATCACACAGCGAAGCCAACCATGAAAATATATATCCCACGCACACCTGATGCTGACAGCCTACACCTATTACGTAATCACCTCGATAAAGGTATCACCGTCACAACCGGAGAGGACATCCCTGATGATTTTCATGTCATCGTCGCAGGTCGTCCGTCGGATGAACAATTACAAGCCAGTTCGCATCTGCATACCTTACTAATACCCTTCGCGGGATTACCTGCCGAGACCAGCGAACGCATGGTGAACTATCCTGACGTTGCCATTTATAATTTGCATCATAACAACATCACCACCGGACAAATGGCATTGGCGTTACTACTTGCCTGTGCGCGTCAACTGATACCCGCCCACAATCAATTCCGTCAGCATGATTGGTCAAGCCGGTATCTGCCACTGGAACAAATCATGCTGTATCAAAAAACGGCGTTAATTTTGGGATATGGTTCAATCGGGCAGTATATCGCACCTGTGTTGACCGCACTTGGGCTTGATGTGATTGGTATTCGACGCACCCAAGCCGACCCCGATAATGGCATCTATACGCTGGATAGCTTGCACGACTTACTCCCCAAAGCCGATGTGCTGATGGTGACATTGCCTGCGACAGACGAGACAACGGGCTTACTGGGTGCGCATGAATTTGACCTGTTGCCAGATAAGGCGATTGTGGTTAATGTAGGGCGGGGTGCAGTGATACAGCAGGAGGCATTTTATAATGCGCTTAAATCTGGCAAGCTCCATGCTGGGGCATCAGATGTGTGGTACGACTATCCTATGGGTATTCAAGACCCACCCTTTGACGAGGACATCACCAATCATCCACCTGCCGATATGCCCTTTCACGAGTTGGATAACATGATTATGAGTCCGCATCGTGGCGGTGCATTCGGAAACGCTGATGTCGAACGGATGCGATATGCGCGCATTGCCGAATTGATGAATCGTCTGGCGCGGGGTGAGTCTCTGCCCAATCGTGTGGATTTATCGCAGGGATATTAAGCCTATGTTGTGCTCGGGAAAAATGCTGCAATCAATACACTGGCATATGCTATCAGTAACCACGCCGCAAAACTCGCATCCGACGACGCTGGCATATTGGGGAAGACCGTTGTGAAAATTTCAGTCACAAAGGCATCCAGTACCATGCCCGGTAAGACCATCAACGCAGCAGCTTCGTAGCGTTGGGCGCAGGTGATGTTACGCCAACGGAAGACAAACAGGGCAATCCCCATCAATGCGATAACTGTCGCAATCCAGAGAATCGCCAGCACAGCGATATTATCATCAAGGAAGAAGATATGTCCGGCAATGCGAAAGACAATCGTCGCCAGCAACCATACCCCAAAGCCAAATCCGAAGAAAAATAGACGATTCATTGTTGTAGTGTCCTTTCATGTGTGACAATTGATTTGCTTTATTCTCTCCCAAATCCAACTGCAAAATCTATGAAAAAACCTGCCAATCACTGCCAAATTTTAAGCACTCTGTCTGAATATATTGTCAAGCATTTGTACAAATTGTCACAATTCATGATACCTTTATTTTATATTAATGGTTTTCCGCATATAATGTCGCTAGAAATGTACGGATAATATTTAGGAAATAAACAATGACGCTCGATGGTATTCTCTCTGACCTGATGATGGTTCCTGACAAAATTTTGTGTGAAATGCACTCGGAAAAAGATGCCTGTGATGTAATTGTGCAAATGGAAAACGGCACAGTCTTCACAGCACTATTTGCCACAGTGCCTTATATCCATCGTCAAATGCAACTAACATTGATGATGACAGAAGCCAACCCAGATACACCCCCTGCCCAATATGCCGTCCTCGACACACCGCATGTGATTGTGGCGGATTTGGAACGCGCTACAATAGAAGACGCGGTTGATAACCTTGTGTTGCAGGATGTATTTGAAAGTCTATTCACACGGGTAACAGAAAATAAAACTGATAATGAAGAACGAACTATCAACGACGGTAAGCGTGCCACACAAGAGGTTGCGACTGTCGTGATTGAAGATGTTCTCATGGTTGAGGGGTCTCTCTAACCTCTACCCTACATTGAAACTGAACCGAACACGAAGTCTGTTCCCCGATTGTGGGTGAGTGTGGGCTTCGTGTTTTTGTTTGTCCCATTCTCCGCTATAATCCTCACACGGTTTACCGTCATGAAAAAAATAAAGTAGCGAGTGCTGAGTACTGAGTGCTGAGTATTGCGTTTGTATAGAATACCGGACGAATTGTAATCATATCGTGTTGGCAAGGTATTGGTGATTGAATAATTATGAGAACATCCGAAAATCTGTAAGTTGGTTAACGGACAGGCAATAGCCAGTCCCTACATCATCAATTACAACGGATTTGTTTTGTAGGGACAGCTTACTAGCTGTCCGTAATGTCTAATTGTTCTTCCTAATATGAATCGTTTGCCCGCACAACATGTTGAAATCAAGTCGTCTCCAACTTATCAATAATCATCAACAGTAATCAACTATATCGAGAGGAAATAATGTCCGAAGAACGATACGAAGACAGCCAACTCTATAAAATCCGTCACTCGACAGCCCATGTGATGGCAGAAGCCATGCTCGAACGCTTCCCCGAAGCCAAGATTGCCATCGGTCCGCCGATTGAAGACGGCTTCTATTATGACTTTGAACTGCCCGAAGCCATCACGGAAGAGGATGTCAAGTGGGTTGAAAAACGCATGAAGAAGATTTTGTCCGGCAAACATGAATTTGCTATGCGCGAAGTCACACCGGAAGAAGCGCGCGACATCTTCAAAGACCAGCCCTATAAGCTCGAATTGATTGATGACCTTGTCAATGGACGTACAGACGACAACGGCAATCAAATCGCTGAACCTGCCGAGACGCTGACAATCTATACGCAGAATAACTTTACAGACTTGTGTCGTGGACCACATGTAGAAAGCACAAAGGACATCAATCCCAAAGCTATCAGCATCACATTGCGTCCCGTCGCAGGGGCATACTGGCGTGGGGATGAAAACCGTCAACAGTTGACACGCATCTACGGGACAGCATGGGAATCACCGGATGAGCTGAAGGATTATAAACAACGTCTTGAAGAAGCCATGCGTCGTGACCATCGTGTCCTCGGCGAAAAACTTGACCTGTTCATTATTGACCCAATGGTAGGTAAAGGTCTGCCTTTATGGTTGCCGAACGGTGCCATTCTACGGGATACGTTGGAACGGTGGTTGCGCGACATTCAAATTGAGCAAGGATACTTGCCCGTCGTCACACCGCATCTGGGCAATATCGAACTCTATAAAACATCCGGTCACTATCCTTATTACTCGGATAGCCAGTATACGCCGATTGATGTTGATGGCGATGAATATATGCTCAAGCCGATGAACTGCCCGCATCACTGCCGAATCTATAAAAGCCAACCGCGCTCTTATCGTGATTTACCTGTCCGCTATGCTGAGTTTGGGACGGTCTATCGCTATGAACAATCCGGTGAGTTGCGTGGGCTGACACGGGTACGCGGGTTTACAGTGGATGATGCCCATCTGTTTGTACGCCCTGACCAACTACTGGAAGAATTTAAAGCTGTCGTCAAGCTGATTCAACATGTATTTGGCTCGTTGGGTATGACAGACTTCCGTGCCCGTGTGGGTAAACGTGATCCCAATAGCGATAAATATGTCGGTGACCCTGAGCTGTGGGAACAGGCAACAAACGCGATTATCGAAGCCTGCGATGACCTCAATTTGCCCTATCATATCGAAGAGGGTGAAGCCGCATTTTATGGTCCGAAGTTGGACTTTATTGTGCGCGACGTGCTCAAGCGTGAATGGCAATTGGGAACAGTACAGGTCGATTATAACTTGCCAGAACGCTTTGACCTTGATTATGTCGATAGCGATAACGAACGCAAACGTCCGGTTATGATTCACCGTGCGCCATTCGGTAGTATGGAACGCTTCATTGGTATTCTCATTGAACACTTCGGCGGAGAGTTCCCTGCATGGCTTGCCCCAACACAGGCGGTCATCATCCCGATTCGTGACAACCACAATGAGTACGCACAAGAAATTGAAGCCAAACTCAAAGCACAGGGATTGCGCGTCAAAGCCGATATTCAAGACCGCAATATGCGCTCCAAAATCAAGCAACACCGTCGTATGAATATCCCATGGTTGCTCATTGTCGGTGACCGTGACATCGAAGACCGCACAGTCTCGGTACGCTTGCGGACAGATGAAGACCTCGGCGCAATGCCACTGGATGACTTTGTCGCTTTTGCAACGGAAACAGTCGCGTCGAACTCAATAGAAATTCGCCCCAACATTGAGGGCTAAAACAACTTTGTATAGGCGGGCAACGACTGTGTTGTCCGCTATACATTTCCCCAATAGACACAGCCAAACAAAAAGCGCATCGGTAGGATACGCTCCGGTGAATTATTCAGTTGCTTATACATGCTTACTGGCATTTGATATGGTATCCCTGCGCGGAAAATTCCTTAAGTGCAAATGAACATCCGCTGTCAGTGACCACATTCACAAATCCCTGTGCTGATAGTTCTGCTAATTCGACTTGTGTATCGTTTACTGTCAATGGGCTAGCAGATTGTTGCACGATATTGACAAAACCCTCGGCTGATAGTTCTACTAAGATAAGCTCGGTCTGATTGCGGTCAAGTTGAGTGTCGTCAATGACAGGGCTGACAAACTCACTGGCGAAAACAAGCGCAACATTCATAATGATGATTGCAAGAACACTGGCAAGTAAAAGTGTACGTTTCATTTGGTGTCTCCTTTAAGTTATCATTTGATGCTTAAAGAATAGACAATTCAGCGTGGACTCTCATGCCACCAAAGTTGTAGTTTCAAGTTTAGAAAGTTTATTTTTGTAGGGTTGCAAAGTTTATCTGAGTAAACCCAACTCACGCGCCCGTGCGATTGCTTGCGCCCGCCGTTTCACATCAAGTTTCTGATAGAGGTTGAAGACATGCTTCTTGACTGTGCCTTCGGAAATATACAACTGTCCACCAATGTCCGCGTTAGATAAGCCATCGGCAATCAGTCCGAGGATTTCTAATTCACGGTCGGTCAGCGGTTCGATGAGAGCTTGATTGGCTTGTTGAATGGCAGATTCGCTATCATCTGAGTGCGGAGCAAACCGCCGGAGTTCCTTTGTAAATTCAGCATCATAGTTGTGAGTATGTGCTTTTTCAAAAATTGTATCAAAGCGTGACCGTGTTAGGGTTTGTGCTAATCCTTCAAACAAGTTCAGCATAATGTCTATCTGCCCCAACCACGCTGGCGGGTGTTTCAGATTTAATTTGAGGTGTGCTTGAATGATACCGAGTAATTCAGTAGCACGCTCAGGGTTTTTCTCGCCGATACCACCCGACGCATACCCCATCGCTAGCAATAAAAGCCACGCCCAGCTTGCAATGCCATATATATTATGGAAGTTATAGATGTCGAGTTTGTCGGGATAGAGGTCATTGGCTAATTGTCGGCACACCTCTTGATAACGGCTATATTCTTCTCGCTCATGCAGGGCAATCGCTAGTGGATAGCTGACGACAAAAAGTGCTTCGGGGTGTTGCATTAGGTGATAAGTATTCTGCCAGTGGACAGGTGTAGCTTGATAATCTCCACGAGACATTGTGAGGAATACCGACAGTGATTCATAAAACGCACGAATAATCGGACTATCAACTTTACCAGCAAGGCTATATATCTCATCAGCAACGACCTGTGTCTGATGAAAATAACCAAAGCGATACAGGGCTGTACCATAGACATAGAGTGCTGTGCCAAGCCCATTGCGGTTATTATGGTCGCGCATAATTTGGACGGCTTCTTCAGCAAATGCCATCTCTTCAGTTGCGTCTGTGGTCACCAGCGTTAACTCAACCAACACCCATGCGACTTGTAATTGGTCTCCGGTGTCCCGCGCTAAGTAAAGACTTTGGGTAAATAAGTCGTAAGCTTCATCCGGTTTTCTCAACCAGACATGACTTGTCCCATGCCGGTGCAAAAGCCGTGAGACATAAAATCTATCTGTCAAGTTCTCCAGCGGGATGCGTTCAAAGTAAAGCGACGATTGCTTATAATCATTGATGCGCCATGCACCCCAGAGAAGAATCCATGATTGGATTGCTATCATGTGCAAATCAGACTCAGCCATCGCATGATTTAATTGGATGTCGGCTTGTTCCATCATGTCAGGATAGTGTTGGCTCTCAATTCCGAAGGTCATACACAGCAAATGCCAATAGGATTGCAATCGGGCTCGGAGTACCTGTGAAATATCGTAATTAGTTGTAAACAGATGGCGGGCAGAATCAATCCGACTCCGCATCAAGCAGAACAAAAATAAGCCTTCAGCCATCTGATGCACTGTTGCACTGTCACCATCCCATGCGCGATACCATGCCACCTGAATGTTTTCAAAGTCTGCTTGTATCTCATCCAATCCTTCAAGTTGTCGTTGCCCCTTCATGGCGAGGATACGGTTAATGACAAAATCAGCATAGTATCGTGTGTATCCTTGCCAAAGTGTATGCAATTTACCTAGGGTGTTATTCTTCTCGGCGGCATACTCGCGTAACAGTTCATGCAGGTCATAACGCCCGTTATCATAAGTGCGAATCATAGACTTTTCGATTAGGCTCGACAACACCACTAAATTCGCATCGGCAATTGCAATACTCGCCTCTAAAGTGAAGCCATCCCGAAAAATCGATAATTTGCAGAATACGGCTTGCTCTTTGTTGGTTAGTCGCTGCCATGAATAATCAAATGTGGCACGCATACTACGATGACGGTCTGGCATATCCCGATTGCGTGTGGTCAGTAGGTCAATACCGTTTTCCAATTCATTCACAATTTGTTCTGGAGTCAGTGACGATAACCACGATGTTGCCAATTCAATCGCCAATGGTAATCCGTCTACAATCTGACATATGCGCTGTACATGTTCACGATTGGTATTAAGGTTAAAGGTTGGTTGAATCCGTTTAGCACGTTCATCAAATAATGTGATGGCTGTATAACCGTTTTGTGTATTATCAGGCTCGTCAGGATACGGCAATCCCCGTACATGCCAAAGATGTTCTGCTTGCAAAAAGAGGCGTTCACGCGAGGTAACAAGTAATGTCACTGTCGGGCAGTCACGCACAATGTTTGCAATAAGGTCAATAGCATGGGGCAGAAGATGCTCCATATTATCGAGGATAAGTAATATCTTACGCTGTCTCAGATACGACACCAGTGCATCATAAGGGGTTACATCATCACCGACAAGAATCCCTAAGATTGTAATAATCTCTGTGATAACATCATCTGCCAATCGAAGTGGGGCAAGTGAGACAAACACAATACCATCGGGGAATGTATCTTCTGATAGCTGTAACGTACTGGCAATTGATAAGCGCGTTTTGCCAACACCACCAGTACCCAGTAAGGTCAATAGACGACAACTATCACTTTGTAGGCGCGAGGTAATTTCGGTGATATCATTCTCGCGTCCGACAAATGATGTGACCTGAGATGGTAGGTTTTGAATTGACATTATGTGTATATCCGTATGCGCGGATAGCAATGGTTAAAAACAATCGTTGCGGTAAGTATATGCCAGTGACATAGGTCAGTATGTACAATTGATATTTTTGAGCGACTCACACTTTGCCCCGCTAGTTTACCCCATCAACACTAGGCTAATTGTAACGTAAAATAGCGGGAGTGGATAATTAAACCAACCTGTGCAGAACACTCTCTCTCGGCTACACTGCAATCGACATCGGATAAGCAAAGGACAGCTTGATATATATGGCGCGTATCCTTGTGATTTTGCCTGCACTCAACGAAGGGCAGAATATCGCCAACACTATAAAGCGGATTCAGTCGCATTTACCGACAGCAGACGTAGTCGTGATTAATGATGGCTCAGTCGATAATACCGCCCAACAAGCCACATCCTGTGGGGCAATTGTGTTGAACATGCCGTATAACGTGGGGATTGGTGCGGCAGTACAGACCGGATTCCAATTTGCTGCCCGACATCACTATGACATTGTGGTGCGCAACGATGGTGACGGTCAACACGCGCCTGATGGGATTCAACGCTTGCTAGCAGAAATGGAAAACGATACGGCAGATGTGGTGATTGGGTCGCGTTTTGTCGGCGAAGATGGCGATTATGGCACACCACTGGCACGACGGCTCGGCATTACTATTCTGGCGATGTTGCTCTCCAAGATTACCGGACAGCGCATCACCGACCCGACCTCTGGCTTCTGTGCTTTTAACCGCAAGGCGATTCTGCTATTTGCCCAACTATATCCCCATGACTACCCTGAGCCAGAAGCGATTGTGATTTCACATCGAACAGGATTACGCCAGATAGAAATTCCGGTGACGATGAAACCCCGTGAACACGGTAACTCCTCGATTACACCTGTGCGCTCAGTCTATTATATGATTAAGGTAATTCTAGCCATTCTGATTAACCTACTGCGTCAACGTCCACAGGTTGAGTCCTAAACAAAAACACCGACCCACATGGAATCAGTGCTTTTAATGGAGAGATTACTAACTTTTCAGATTAGGGACGGTTTATGGACAGGTATACCAGTCGGGCCAGAATTCTGCATCAGCATTCTTACCAAACACAGCCTGACATGCGTCATTACCTGTGCTCTCACCGGTATCTGGCAAGTAAACAACATCAACTGTCATATTATTATTACGGTTATCCGTACAAGTGTCATTTAACCAAGTTTCAGTTCCAGTTCGTACGCCACCATCTCCGTCAACAATCATCCAGACACCACCATATCCTTTGCACCCTCCATTTGACAATTCTTCTGCAGCTTCACCTGATGCACCTGCATTTAATGCACCAACAACTTCGGAGAAAATATTGCCAACACCGGGACCAACCAGTGACAACACGACGATAACAACAACAGCCACCAATACCAGAATCAGCGCATATTCAACTAAACCCTGACCTTCTTCACGTTTCTTGATGGTAGTGAGTGATTTAAACATAATGTTGACTCCTGCCTGTATGATTTCTTTGTTTATGATTCATTGATTACATCATATAACAATCAATAATGGGACGTAAGCTGGCTAATCGGATAGTCTTTCACAACACTTTGCCTGTCTTTTTGGACAGGTGGCTTTAAGCAAACGAAAAACACCGACTCGCTTGGAATCGGTGTTGGTTCAATGACTGTCAGATATTTATGTGAGTTTTAGTAACAACGATACCAACCTGGTGTATATCCATTGTCATCATAGTGGTCACCGGCAGTGAATCCAAATGCCTGACACGCAGAATCTCCAGCCCCTTGACTACCAGCATTGACAAAGGTCAAAGTTTCGTTAATCGTACCAGTACAAGTGCCATCAGTTGTACTCCGAACCGTTGCATTACCCGTACTTGTACCGTCAATCAAAATATCGTTACCGCCACTGTTGTGTGCCAAACAATTACCATTCACAGTCTCAGTGATATTTCCTGAAGCGCCGTCATTTAGTGCAGTCACAACCTGTGAGAAAATATTGCCAACACCCGGACCAACCAGTGACAACACGACAATAACAACAACAGCCACCAATACCAGAATCAGTGCATATTCCACTAGACCCTGACCTTCTTCACGTTTCTTGATGGTAGTAAGTGATTTAAACATAATTCCGACTCCTGCTTATATGATTTCTTTGTTTATGATTCATTGATTACATCATATTACAGGGTGCACCCATCTGTAAGCTGGCTAATTGGATAGTTTTTCACAACACTTTACCTGTCTATTTGGATAGGTAAGACGCATCTCTATGCTTGTCACCGTATTCGTCGTTTATAATTTAAGAGTAGGTTTGTTACTTGTTGGGGTCACAATCAAACTATCATGAATCCACTATGGCAATTTAATTTGCTCGCCATACCCTTCCTTATATTAATTGTTTTCAACCTTGTCTTAATTGCACTGGGTCTGCGACAACGCAAAAATCCGGTCACACCGGCATTTGTGTTCTTCATGATATGTATTCTCATCTTATTGGTGACCAGTCTTTATTAAATCTGGAGCTGAGCCTGTTCTTTGCAGATATATCCTTCCTCGGTGTTACCTTCTTGCCGACAGCATGGTTCAGTGTTGTGATGATTTACACCAGTCGATATAAGCTCTATCACATGGTCTTGCCGACACTCATGGCAATTCCGATTCTAACCAATGTCATTATCTGGACAAATCCACTACATGGATTATGGCGCGGGGTGCCGTTGCGTGACCTAACAACAACATGGTTTCCTATCTCTATGTATAACTATGGCGAATGGTTTTATGTGGTACATATGCCGTTCAGTATTGGTGTGGGAATCGTTTCAAATATTCTGTTGGTACGGGCATTCATGACACATGAACATACCTACCGCCGACAGATAGGTGCTTTATTGGTTGCCATTAATTTACCTTTATTGGTCGAAATTTTATATCAGTTGGGTATCAGCATCATTCCGCATTTTAATGTAACTGTCTTCTTCTTCCCGATTAGTGGGGGCATACTGGCATGGGCGTTGTTACGGCGTGGATTGCTAGATTTGACACCGATTGCGCGCGACATTGTGGTCGAAAGTATGACAGATTTGATGGTCATTTTAGATAAACAGCAACGGATCATTGATGTTAATCCTGCTGCCCGCCGTCTGCTTTTTGGTGATAAGAAAGACATTATCGGTCACGACATCCACGCGCTTCTACCGGAGCAGACAGGTTTATTACAAGAGGCATCTGACACACAATCTGGACATACAGAAATTGAGCTAGAGCAAAATGGTATGGAACGGATTTATGAAGTCCATCAGTCACTTGTCACGCATCCATCAGGCGATATTGCTGGGTTACTTCTGCTCTTACGTGATGTGACTGACCGTCGCAAAGCCGAGGATATATTTTTCGAGCAAGCCAGACAAGTTGCCAGAATGGAAGAACGCCAACGCCTCGCCCGCGATTTACATGATTCCGTCACACAGACACTATTCGCTGCCAGCACACTAGCCGATTTGCTCCCCCGTGCCTTAGAGAAAAAACCGGAAAAAGTGAAGGATTACGCACACAACATCCAGCAACTCATTCAAGGAACAAATGCTGAGATGCGTCTGGTTTTACTTGAACTATATCCTGATGCGCTGACAGACACAGACCTCGGTACAATCATCCAACACCTATGTGATGCCTATACTGGCTCAACCGGAACACCTGTTAATTTTTCCACAACAGCACAAATTCATCTGGATGAAGATTCTCAGTTGGTGTTTTATCGTGTCGCACAAGAAGCCCTCAATAATATCAGCAAACATACCGAAGCCTCGCAGGTTATCGTCAAGCTAACCAAAGGTGCAGATTCTATCGAGTTGGTTGTGCAAGATAACGGCGATGGTTTTGACATTACAACAACCCCACCCGACCACTTTGGATTATCCAACATGGTTGAACGGGCGAAAGACATCAGCGCAGTCGTTTATATCATCAGCACCATCAACGAAGGCACAACCATAAAATTAGTAAAGGAACTATCATGAGCGACAACAAAGTGATTCAACTGATTTTAGTAGACGACCATCGCCGTGTTCATCAAGCATTATCAGAAATGATTGAGTTCTTTGATGATATTGAAATACTCGCACATGGTAGTAACGGACAAGAAGCTATTGAACTTGTCGCAAAATATCATCCTGACCTTGTTTTGATGGATGTTGTTATGCCAGAAATGGATGGGGTCGAGGCGACCAAACGGATTATGCAACAGTATCCTGACACAAAAATTTTAGCTCTCTCTAGCTTTAAAGATAGTGAGACAGCCCGCGCCATGCTAGAAAATGGGGCGGTCGGTTACCTGCTCAAAAATTCATCCGTTGACGATTTAGAGAATACCATCCGCAGTGCGCTTGAGGGGCAAGGGATTTTGTCGCCAGAAATCATGCAAGCCCTACTGGAAAAACCAAAAGCCAATTCTGAAGACGCTGTCGATATTCCTGAGGTGTTATCACAACGTGAAATTGAAGTCCTGAAGTTATTCGCCACGGGCTTAACCAATGGGGAAATTGCTGCAAAATTAACCATCAGCACCTCGACCGTCAAGTTCCATATCACCAATATCCTCAATAAGATGGGGGTCGAGACTCGTGCCGAAGCCATTGTCATCGCCGCCAAAAATGGCATTGTGTAGCCATTCGCATCAACAAACCTGTCACGGTACAATAGCCTCATTTCATCCATTCTGAGCAAAGGACATAGTCACGATGACACAGCCCAAAGTTGCCATTGTCACTGGCGCAGGGTCAGGGATTGGCAAATATTCCACCCTCGCATTATGGGAAGCCGGATATGCTGTTGTATTGGCAGGTCGCCGGATAGACAAACTTGAGGAAACCGTCAACGAGGCAGGGGTGTCTGATGACCGCGCCGTAATTGTGCAGACTGATGTCACCGACCCTGATTCTGTCAGCCATTTGTTTTCCACAGCACAACAGAAATTCCCTCACCTTGACCTGTTGTTTAATAATGCCGGAACAGGTGCACCTGCAATCCCAATGGAAGACCTGAGCTATGCGCAATGGATGACTGTTGTCAATGTCAATCTGACGGGGGTGTTTTTGTGTACGCAAGAGGCAATTCGCTGGATGAAAGCACAAGACCCACAGGGCGGACGTATCATCAATAACGGCTCAATTTCGGCACATGTCCCACGTCCGATGTCTGCACCTTATACTGCTACAAAACATGCCGTTACCGGATTAACAAAATCAACTGCGCTAGATGGACGTGCCTATAATATCGCCTGCGGTCAAATTGACATCGGCAACGCAGGTACAGACATGACCGAACGCATGCAAAAGGGCGTACCACAAGCAGATGGTTCAACCAAACCTGAGCCGACCATGCACGTTCAACATGTCGCAGATGCAGTCGTCTATATGGCAAGCCTACCCCTATCTGCCAATGTGCAATTCATGACAGTGATGGCAACAACCATGCCATATATCGGGCGCGGGTAAGCATAGTTGGTTGAATTTCAGGTACGTCGCACCAGCACCAGCAAGCTGATTTTACACTCTATTTACACTATATTCAGACACAACTCACATGTATCCCCTATCATGCCCCGTATTGATTAAATAACAAGGGATACGACATGACAAATAAAAGCAGTTCAGGGGTATCATATGGGGTGGTTGCAATCCTCGTCATCATTGCATTTGTAGTCGGTGCAGGTGTTGGCGTTGGCGGATTCATCTTTGCGACAGGTGGTGACGGTCAAGCTAGCCGGAGTCCGCAAGAAGCGATTGCCCAAGCCGAATCTCAATCTGTGGAAGCGGATACAGACACCGAAAATCAAGCAGATGAACAACCAGAAGAAGCCGATACAGAATCAGATACAGACACCAACGCTGATGCAGACGCACAAACTGAAGAAGATACCACAACCGAAGACAGCACCACCACAGCCGAAGCGGTCGAATTTAACATCGTTACCGAACAATCCAGCGCATCCTTCACCCTTGAAGAAGACCTGCGGGGCGAGCGTGTCACCGTTGTCGGCACAACACCCGATGTCGGCGGGACGATTTCCGTAAACTTGAGTGACCCCACCGCATCAAGCGTTGGTACAATTGCCATCAATGCGCGTACCATCGCTACAGATGACGACTTCCGTAACCGTGCAATTCGTAGTCGCATTTTGCTATCTGCACAAGAAACATACGAGTTCATCTTTTTCGAGCCAACATCACTTAGTAACTTCTCCGCAGAATCCGTCAGTGTCGGTGATACTATCACCTTCGATATTACGGGCAACCTGACCATTACTGATGTGACACAAGAAGTTACCTTTAATACCAGTGTGACGGTTGATAGCGAAACCCAAATCAGCGGGACAGCAACTGCTAACGCCCTCTATGCTGACTATGGTTTGGTTATCCCTGATGTACCATCCGTTGCCAATGTCACCGATGATGTTGACCTCGCCATTACCTTTGTCGCAACTGCTGGAACTGAAGAATCATAGATTTTCTCAAGGGTGTGGGGCATGCTTCGCCCCACTCCTGTCAAGTTAAGCAATCTTCGGAACAATTTAGGCGTTCTTATCACTCAATTTCAACGCAGAGCAACGGAGGCACAGAGGCATCTGATGCCACTTAGACTATTGTTCATATAACATCAATACAACATGGTACAACGAGTTTTTTGTAGGGGAGTTGCCACATCTGTTCCGCTGGCGGTTGATGACATGGCATCAACCCTACGTGGCTTGTCATTCTTGATGATGTGTGAATACAAAGTAAGCTATACAATAATCCTCCGTTTCTTCGTCCCTCCGTGACTCTGTGTTTTCATTTGGATACAAAACAACTCATCAGTTAACCCAATGTATTGGCAACCATCCTTAAGGTTACAGCTATGGGGTGAAACATGTTTCGCCCCTACAAAACTCACAACGATATATAGTTGGGTACAAACGCCTCGAAAAATTTCCTTAACACGCAATTGACAATGCTATACATTCCCCGCCCAACTCACTCACAACTGAAAAATTGGATTTAATGTATTGCGTAATCTTCTCATGTTCGATTAAACTAATACAAGCTATGTGAGCATCTCATACTCACATAACTAATCGTTTAATGTAACTATACTTTACAGAGGAGATTGCTATATGAAGCGCATTTTGACGCTACTTATGGTTCTTTTACTAGCTAGCATGGCAGTTGTGCCATTAGCTACAGCACAAGATGAAAACGGCTTTATCCGTTATCCTATCACTGCTGACCCCGAACACCTCAACCCCTTTATTTCCGACACCATCACCATCGGCACAGTCAATCGTAACATCTTTGAAGGTCTCACCCGTTTGAACGCAGAAACAGGTGAAATTGAACCCGCGATTGCTGAAAGCTGGGAAATCAGCGAAGACGATGCAGGCAACCAAGTTTACACATTTAACATCCGCGAAGGTGTCATGTTCCATCAATTGGACGGCATCGAATATGCTGACGGCGAACGCGAAGTCACCGCAAATGACATCATGTGGAACTACATGGTCGCATTGAACGCTGATGAAGAAATTTCTATCCGTAGTGGTGATGCTGCGATGCAATCTATTCTAGGCGCATCCGAATATATCGCTGCAATGGAAGAAATGGTTGAAGCTGGCGAAGAAGTCCCCCTCATCATGGAAAACATGGCAGTTGAAGGTCTGACTGTTGTTGACGACTACACCTTCCAGATTACACTGTCACAGCCTGACCGTTTGTTCATGATTAACGGTATGATTTCGATTGTCTCCCCATCCGCTTATATGCAACTGGGCGAAGACATCAGCAACACACCTGTCGGCACCGGTCCTTATCAATTCGTTGAATGGCGCAGACAAGATACCCTCATCCTCGAAGCCAACCCCGACTTCTATGTCGAAGGCTTGCCAATGAATGCTGGTATCAACTTCATCAACTACGGTGATGCGAACACAGCACTGCTCGACTACCGCGAAGGTAACCTCGACTTCTTGTTCAGCTTCCCAAGTGGACAACGCCAAGTCATCATTGATGAATTTGGTGGTGAATTTAACGAAAAACCCGGTCTACACATCCGTTACTGGGGTTACAATATGGAAACCGGATTCCTATCAGAACAACCATTGGTTCGCCGTGCACTAGCACACGCGCTTGACCGCGAAACCTCATGGGATATTCTGGCAGAAGGTGCACGTTTCCCTGCTGACCTCGGTTTCTTGCCACCAAGCTTCCCAGCATCCACACCAGCAACACTCTATCCTTATGACCTCGAACTCGCTGCAAGCCTCCTCGAAGAAGCTGGCTTCCCGAATGGCGAAGGTCTCCCTGTCATCAAGATTCACTTGCTTGAGGTTATCAGCGACGAAGCACAAGTTGTCGTCTGGCAAGCAGGGCTACAAGAATTAGGCGTAGAGGTTGAATTTATTGTAGAAGATGGTGGTACATACTGGGATAGCATCCGTGAAGATGATGCGATGATTTTCCAAAATGGTTGGGCAGCAGGTATCGTTGACCCATCCGATGTATTCGACTTCTTGATTTATCAAGGTAGTGGTTCGATGCGTTATGACAACCCAGAAGTCAACGACTTGCTTGATGCAGCCCGCGCTGAACTCGATGCAGAAGTCCGCGAAGGTCTCTACCAACAAGTTCACGACATCATCATGGAAGACACTATCGTCATTCCATCCGCATACAGTAAAGTGTCATGGTTGCAAAAACCATATGTTGACGGCTTCCTCCCCGGTGGCGGTGGTACATACACCGCACCAATGTGGAACGTCACATTAGGTGATATGTAATCATATCCATTTGAAACATCAACAATAACCGTAGGGACAAGGCATGCCTTGTCCCTACCAATGTGTTACATTCAAGCTGGGGGCGAAACATGTTTCGCCCCTACACATCTACTCACTGTGTAATCTCTGTGGTGAAACCCTTATGCTGAAATATATTGCACGTCGCTTATTACAAATGATACCGACGTTGTTGATTATCTATACGATTATTTTTGCTCTGACTTATCTCATGCCTGGTGACCCTTTACGCGCCTCACTTGGTGAGGAATACAATCGTTTGTCGCCGGAGACCATCGCCGAAATTGAAGAATCCCTTGGCATTAATCGTCCCTTCCACGAACAATATTTTGAATTTTTAGGGCGCATGTTACGGCTCGACTTGGGGCAGTCCTTCATCCAAAAAGAACCTGTTGTAGACATCATCGGCTATCGGTTGCCACGCACGATTCAGTTGATGGTTGGTGGCTTGACGGTATCACTGTTTATCGGAATCTCGGCGGGGATTATCTCGGCAATCAAACAGTATACATGGATTGACCACGGGCTAATGATATTCGCGCTGATTGGCTTGTCGATGCCAGTGTTCTGGCAGGGTCTCATCGCGCAGTTATTATTCACGCAGTCATCATTTGGGATTGCAATATTTCCAGTGGCGGGATGGGGTAACGGTGACCTCTGGTATATGGTCTTGCCCTCACTGGTATTGGGGACCAGTCTGTCCGCAACCGTGGCACGGATTACCCGCTCATCTATGTTAGAAGTGCGCTCACAAGATTATCTACAAACCGCACGGGCAAAAGGCTTAAAGAGCAATACGATTCTGATACGTCATCACTTGCGTAATGCCCTCTTACCTGTGTTGACTGTCATCGGCTTACAAGTTGCCGGATTACTGGGTGGCTCGTTGCTGACAGAAACCGTCTTCAATTGGCCCGGGCTCGGACGGGCAATTGTTCCCGCGATTCAAACCCGTGATACCCCTGTGATTATGGGTATCCTGACCTATGGTGCAATTGTGATTCTGGCAGTTAATCTGATTACTGATATTTTCTACGCAGTGGTTGACCCACGCATTCGGTATAGCTAGGAGGCGACCATGACATTTGGTAAAGTAGCTCAACTTGAAGTAAAAGAACCCAAGCGTACCAGTCAAAATCGTTTTGCACGCGCCTTCTTCCGCAACAAAATTGCAATTTTCGGATTAATCATTGTGATTATCGTGGTGTTCTGTGCGGTCGCTGCCCCATGGATTGCACCCTATGACCCCAATGCAATTAATCCAGTTGACCGCCTGACCCCACCGGGTAGCACCTATTTCCTCGGTACCGATGACTTCGGGCGGGACATCTTTAGTCGCCTGCTTTATGGCGCATCTATCTCAATTCAGATTGCGATTATCGCGCAGGGCATTGCCGTGACAGCAGGGGTAACCGTCGGCTTAATTTCCGGTTGGTATGGGGGTGTGATTGACGACATTATTATGCGTATCACCGATGCAATTTTTGCCATACCGGGGCTTATCTTCTTGATTGTGTGGGTCAATATTATCGACACTAGCCAGTGGACATTCTTCGAGAATATCGGCTTCGACCCGCAGAAGGCGAGTATCTTCATCGCGCTCGGTCTGATTGGGTGGGCATCGGATGCACGGATGATGCGGAGTCAGGTACTATCACTCAAAGAACGTGAGTATATCATTGCAGCGCGGGCATTGGGGTTATCTGTTCCACGCATATTGGTTCGCCACATCTTGCCGAATGCGATTGCCCCGACGATTGTATTGGCAACACTCGGCATCGCAGGTGTGATTCTGACAGAATCTGGCTTGAGTTTTCTCGGTCTTGGTGTGCAGATACCGAACCCAAGCTGGGGTACGATGATTGATACCGGACGCAACTTCACAACCAATGCGTGGTGGTATGCGGTCTTCCCCGGTGTCGCCATTATGATTACCGTGCTGGGCTTCAACTTTGTTGGCGATGGTCTACGGGATGCACTCGACCCGAAACTGTATGAGTAATTGGATTGACGCTATATAACAGACCTGCTATGCTTGGGGCACGAAGAAGAAAGAGTGTGCTACATGTCTGATTTGCTTGATAATCTTGGTAAAGACACCTACCCATCCGCGATGGTCGATACATTTGTCCGCTGGTGTGTCTGGGAACAGGCACGTCCTGCAATTGTTGACGTGCTAAAGTTAACAGGTGTTGATGAATTGGCAAATGAAATTGCTGTCACGACCTCATATTCTGATTTGGAGAACCTGAGCGAACAAGCAGGACGACATGCACAAGAGATTGGCAAACGCACAGGACCACTGGGGATTTCCTCTGCCGAAGCCGCTGCCTTCCTGATGCAGAAGCTCGCACACGCCGCCCAAGAAGCCGAATTTGACCCCGAAGCGGTCTCATTTTTTACGATTCAAGTGGTCAGTTGGGCAGGGTTTGCCGAGACACTCTTCACCGATATGAAGAAAAAAGTCACCGCTGCCAATGCCGCCAAAAAAGCACAAGAGCAAAAACTGATTGAGTTATGGCAAGAATACGAAAGTGAGTCCGGAGACGGCAAATAAGTCATGTCCCGTCAACTTGACCGCCAACCCCAAAACGAAATTGACGGCTTATATTATCACCTGATTACCGCGCGCGAACATGAATCAATCCGTGGCCCATCTCATCTGGTTGCGCCTGATGCTGACCATGAACTAGCTTATGATTATCATCCCGACGACCTAGCTGACCTCGTCCGATGGGAACAGAAAATCTATACCAATATTGCGATGTGGCTGTTACTGATGACCGTCGTCAGTGCAGTGGTTGTACCCTTTGCGCCCTTGTTTACACCTGTGATTGCAATGTTCTTTGCGCTAATGAGTACTGTGTTTTATCTGTGGAGTCGGCAGACAAACGAAGACCGCATGGAACAAACCCTTGATTGGTATCAGCAATATCCGTTTATGCAATGGATGTCCGCCAGCGGGTCACTGACGGTCAGTGCGATTGTGTATCTGTTTGCGGTGATGGTGCCCTATAGTGCTGTGCCTGCTAGTGTACAGACTTTACTTTTCCTCGTGGCGATGAACTTTACCATCTATACGCCGATTGCGATTATACGAACCATCCGCCAACGTCTACTCCGTAAGAAACGGTTATCGGATTAGCGAACCAGCGTTTCCCCTATGCGATTTTCATAACTTCATCATAACACTTAGAATAAGCGTAATACTGTTGTTGTCATGTGAGGGTATCATGCTACGTCTCTTGGTTGTTGTAATTGGCTGTTTGCTTGCCTCATTGGGTCTTCAAGCACAAGATTATGAGGTTATCACGCCGGAAAATGTACATCGTTTAGAAAGAGTCACATCACTAGGACATGGATATATTGTAGATTCGTGGTTTTCTGACAACAACACATTAATTATCAAGAATTTGGATCGGGGTGATGAGTGGGTTTACGATGTGAATGATATGTCTGCGCCACCGATATTTCATGCTAATGCACCTGAATGGAGCGAACAGCTTGAGCGATATATTGTTGATGTAAATCGGGATACAAGCACAGTGACCGTGCGTGACCCCCGAACGAATCGTATACAGTTACAGATTTCGTATCTCGACGGGGAAGAAATTTATCATCATACCCTATCGTCAAATGGACGCTACATATCTATTGGGACAACAGTTGATTTGCATATGTCTTCCGTAGCCATTCAAAATGATTCAGGTCTACGCAATATTGCGGTGTGGGATACTCTCACAGGTAATCAAGTCGCACATTTTGAAGTGTATAGCCCAATGCTACAAACAGAATTTTCGCCAGATAATAAGTATCTTGCTTGGTACTCTCGTAGTGTAATGGGGTATGGCATCGCTTTTGGGCTTTATGACATTATAAACAAACAACAACTCATCATAATTGAAAATAGATATGACACACCATCGTCTTTGTCATTTAGCCCAGATTCCCGTCTGTTAGCAGTGACTCATTTTGACGGGCGAATCGTTATGATTGAGACCAAAACTGGAGCTATTCACGCTGATATTCACGGCTATCGTGGAATCATAGAACACATTCACTTTGACGAAAATAATATCATTACATCGCTTGGCGATTGGTGGGATTTGGATACATTTGTGCATCAACAACGTGATTCATGCAATGTATCAGCAATACATCCTACAGAATCTATTGTTGCGTGTGGTCAAATTGAAGCCAGATTCGAGACTCAATATCAACCTACCCGTATATTAAATCTTCAAACTGGTCAGGAAACCGAAGTTCCTTTCAGTAGCGTGTGGTTTCATCCCGATGGTCAAACACTTATCGCAATTGATGATAATGATAACTTTTTAATTTGGGATGTGAGCAAGCAAACAACTCTCGCAACTATTGCCAATGGCTTTCGATATAGATTTGTCAGAGACATCACCTTCCTGAAGGGCGGGCGATATTTTGCATCACGAAGTCACGGTACGATTTGGGATACAGATACCTACAAAGTCGCCTTTGAATTTCCTGCCTCAGCAGACATTAACAGCATTGGAGCATATAGTGAATCAGGAGATTGGGTTGCATTACCCAATACAGATGATGATAGCATCTTGATTTGGCGACTCAGTGATATATTAGATAGGAACAGCCCTGCTCCCATCCGCATACTAACAGGTTATGACCACGCAGTTATTAGTGCAAATCCCAATGGCAGTCTAATGATTGTAACAACAAATACGGGTTCACAAATATATGAGACTTCTACTTTTACAGTTGCTCAGCATTATAACGAAGCAGGCTTAGAAGTAGTATTTAGCCCTGATGGACGTTTTATCATACATGCAGAAGGCGAGTGCCTAGCTTGTGGCGAACGCGCTTCTATCAGCCCTGCACAAGTATGGGCAGTGCCAAAAGCCGACTAATCCATTTGGCAAATCCCACGCACGCATTACAATTAAGGGAATAGCATTCGACGTGGGAGCCATGATGCGGTTGTATTCCAATTTAGAAAAAATTATCGTCAACCATAGGGACAAGGCATACCGTATCCCTACAATACAATACGGTTTCATCGGCATATTGTGTATCCTGCTTGTTGCCTGCACACCCGACGCGACCACCCCAACAGCCAATGTACCGGCTGTGAGTGTTCAGCTATCAACCTCGACACCCATTCCGACACCGTTACCCGAATTTGTCACACCGACTAATCCGCCTGCCAATATCGCATCCGATGCTGTGATACCGACTGCATTCAGCACCAACGAACCCGTACAGATGACCTTTGCGGGTAGCCTGCGGGTACAGGGTGATGATGACTTTGTTCCTGTGCACAATGGTCCTGAAGGATTAGTTAAGGAAGAAGTCAATGATGGCGCATCTGTCACTGTGCTAGGGCGTTCTGATGACGGACTCTGGCTGGAGATACGGCTAGCAAGTGGCATCGGTGGCTGGGTACAAACCAATACTGTTATTACCAATGCACAAATGAGCAACCTGCTGATTACCGGATATGTCCCGCAAGAATCTCCAACGCCATCGCCTGACCTGATTGTCAAATCGGATGCTGCCGGATTACGACTCCGCACCCAACCCAACACTGATTCGAGTGTATTGGTAAATTTAGATGCCGACGAGGAATTAACCGCAATCGGGCGCAACCGTGATAGCCAGTGGATACAGGTGATTGCCACCGACCGTGACCGTCAGCGGGGATGGGTGATGGCACAGTTTGTCAATATTTATGTGGATGTCTTGCGCCTGCCTGTCACCTTCGGCAATGACCCGCGTCCAACAGCAGATGGGTCAGCAGTTGTTGCTGTGCCGTCTACCGATGCAATAGTGAATATCACAGACAATGCCAGAGCTATTTTTGATAGAGGTGTTGGGGTTGGCAATCGTCCCAATGTGTTCTCTAAAGTTGGCGATAGTATCACCGTAGCAACATGGGCATTTTATCCGATTGGTTGGGGACAGCAACAACTCGGCAATTATAGCTATCTACAACCTGCCATTGATTACTTCTCGTCAGCTATTGTCCGGGATGGCAACAACGCCTTTAGCACGATTCCGCTAGCGGCTGATAATCAGTGGACAAGCAACGACCTGCTCAATCCAGCCAAAGGTGACCCTGCCGTATGCAATGGTAACGAGACCCCACTAGATTGTGAGTATCGGGTGTCACGTCCGTCGATTGCCCTGATTCTGATTGGCACAAACGATGTTGGCACGATGGGTGGTGCAACCTACCGACGTAATATTGAAGCGATTCTCGATAAGACACTTGTGCGTAACATTTTGCCCGTGCTGAGTACCATTCCCAATCGAGCAGGGTATGAGGCGCAGGTCGATGAGTTCAATAATATTATTCGCACGACTGCCCAACAGTATCAAATCCCTATCTGGCAATATCACGAAATTATGGATACCTTGCCGAACAATGGTCTCGACTCTGATGGCGTACATCCATCTTATCCCACAGGAACACTCGGACAATGGGAAGCCGCTGTAAACTTCATCGGTGACAACCTGAATTACGGCTACAACCAGCGTAATCTGAGTACCTTGCAAGTGCTGGATGCGCTGTGGCGACAGGTCATTTTGGCTGAAGGGTCATAAGTAACGAGGGAGCATTGTTTGCGATTTGCGGTTGTGCATCAACAACTATTTCGCACAGGTGATAGAACAATAACCACCATAATAATTATGGTCAACACAAAACGGACGACCACAACTAGGACACTGTATAATTTTGATGTCATCTTCAGACCGACCGCATTTATAACATTTGAGTTTTTCCGGTGTGGCGATGGGGTCAGAGGCAAGCACATCATCAACTAATTCTGGCTTGAGCGATTTTAAGCGTTCAACATGATGCGGGTATTTGGCAAAGTAGCGTTTTGCCATCTCACGATTAGCCGAGCTATCCATCAACGTGATGAGAAACTTTGTCGCCCGTTTGTCATCATGCTTACAAATAGTATTGAGCAATGCGGTTTTGTGCTCTGCATGTAACTTAAACGCACGAATCAATGGGTCAATCATCGTCGGGTCAGCATAGGTGCTGATGAGTGTGACCAGTTTGCTCCGTGCACTTTTGGAAATTCGTGATGACGGGTCAATGCTTTCGAGTAATGTTGTGGTCAGCACTTTGGTTGCAAACGCGCCGTATTTTTCTGCAAATGCTTCACGGTTTTCTGGGGTGTCGTTCTTGGCAAGTGCTAGTACATCTTGATGTGTTTCTTTCATGATGACTCTCTTTATCTATATGAGATAGACACTTTAACTTAGTTTTTTCAAGTCGCTAGCCAGATAATAATATTAACATTATAGCACTTCTCTGACTATGATAATGCAATAGATGCAAACCGATTTTGCAATTTTTGTGTGTTGAAGCGAGAATAGAAAAACTATCGTAAGTAGGCAACCACCATTTTATTTGGAAATGGATGCACAGACAGATACCTATACAACTGATTCTTTTATGACAGTATCGCGCTTTTATATACTCATCATATACATCCAATCATTGTCAAACTAATGAACTGGAGCAACCATCATGAACGACACCCATGTTCGCCAACAGTTGGTCAATGCGCTGACTGTTCAACAGGCGCATATGTTATTCGATGACGCGGTGAAAGATTTTCCTGCTGAACACTACAATACCAAACCCGCCAACACTCCTTATTCGTTCTGGCATCTGCTGGAACATATCCGCATCACTCAGTGGGACATCCTAGACTATATTGAGAACTCAGATTATCAATATCGCAAATTCCCTGATGAATATTGGGCAGACCCGAATAGTGTGACAGATGGGGCAGGCTGGCAAGCGACGATTGACCAATTCCATGCCGACCTTAATGCCTTGATTGCAATTGTCCGAGACCCGCAACGAGACCTTTATGCACAGATTCCACATGGTCAAAATGGTCATACTATCTTGCGGGAAATCAACATCATAGCAACCCATAATGCCTATCATATCGGTGAATTTGGTATCCTGCGTGGTGTCATGGATTTGTGGTAGACGACTTGTAACGTGTCTGAAAATGTGTTTTATGCAAACGCTTGTGTGCGATTACAAAGTCTATATGTTAATATTGTGAAAGTTAACTAGATTAGTCACTTTCAGGAAATCATATTATGCTTATTACACTCATCTATGGTAGCAATTCTAGCCATCCACTATCCGAAACTGAATTACTTGAAATCCTCGGTTCATGCCGCAAAAACAATGCTGAACTTAATATAACGGGCATGCTACTCTACCACGACGGCAATTTCATTCAAGTTTTGGAGGGCGAGGAAGATGTTGTTGTAGCTCTCTATGAAAAAATCAGTCAAGACCCACGCCATGAAAATGTGCTGACATACGTCAAACAACCCATAGGGCAACGTGAATTTAGTGATTGGGAGATGGGGTTTATTGATGTCGAGCGGATAGGGGTTGATAATGTCCCCGGATATAGTCATTTTATTGATGACCCCGAACACAGCACAAAACTTCGTAATGCCAGTTATGCTTATGCGTTCCTGAATGTCTTCCGAGAGAATGTACGATAGGCTGGTAACTGCTCAATCCTTAAATAATTTAAAGTCAAATTGATTATTCGTAAGAGTGAACATATTTTACCTCACTCCTGTTAAATTAGGTACATCGAAGAACAAAATGGGGCAAGATCAGGATACAAAACAACTCGTCAATTAACACAATACTATAGCAAATTGACCTTCAGTTTATAGGCATAGGTCATGCGAGATTTTTGCCCTACAAAACATATTGGACGAGGCTGTAAATAGCTTCTTGTATTTAAAGAATGTGGTTTTTAATGTTTGAAAAGGTTATAGAAATGATAACGCTTGCAGGTTTTGTTGTAGAATATTATCAAGGGATTTCTTAAGATGAGGGGTTGATTATGCCTGCAACATATCAATGGTTTGATGATAGCAAGACCATTATGATAGAAGAATTTTCTGGTCAATGGACATGGAACGATTTTACAGATTGCATCAAAGGGGCAACTGATTTGATACGTGAAGTTGACCATGATGTGATTGCAATCGCAGATTATACTGAGACCAAGATGATGCCTGTGAGTGGCGCATCCTTGAAGATTGCCCGCGACGTGATGAATTATGCACCGGATAATTGGCGGGGGGTGATTATTGTCACCAACAACCGCCTCATTCGCTCAATGGTTAGCTTGTTCCAGAATGCCAACCGCACCTTTGGCGATAAAGTCTATCTGGAGCCAACCCGCGACGATGCCGTGCGACTTGCCATTGAAGTGTTGGCGGTTCTGCCAGAGTAACTATGATACATCAGGTTCAGCACTGACAGGGTTGTCAGGTCACGGTATCATCAACGTGATATTGTGATTCAATCAAAGTGACAATCCATGCTCAAACGACTGTTCCCGCTTCTGCTCATTATTGGCTTGACCTTGCTGTTCTTTCATCAGATGGCATTCACCGATAAAATTCTGGCACGGGGTGATACCTACAATTATTTCTATCCCTATTGGGATGTCCGCAACGAAGCCTACCGTGCGGGTGAATTGCCCATGTGGACACCGGACTTATTCATGGGTGCACCTCTGCTGGCAAATCCACAACTCGGCACCTATTATCCCCCCAATTGGTTGACTGCTCCCTTCCGTGCTCCGACGGCAATTAAAGTCAGTATTATGCTCCATGCACTAATTGCCGGACTTGGCATGATGACACTCTATCGCACGACAGTCAGTAAGGCATTTTTACCTGCATTGACGGCTGGTGTGATTTTTGCCTTTGGGGGTTATGTCGGCGCGCATGTCGAACAGATTAATCAGCTACAGGGCTTGGCGTGGATGCCCTTATTAGTCGCGCTCTATCATCGGGTGCTGACAGGTGAGCGACCTCTGCGAGATGGCTTATTACTCAGCATGATATGGGCGTTACAGATTTTCAGCGGACACACGCAGACCGTGTTTATGACGGGTGTTGGACTCGGCTTGTATGGTTTGGTGATGGCTGTGACACAATGGCGCGAGGGAAAAACGATTGTTCATATTCCACGCGCACCGATACTGCTTGCCTTGTGTGCAGGTATTGCCGTTCTATTGGCGACTCCGCAACTGCTACCTACACTTGAATTAACAGGCATGTCCAATCGGGGGGGCGGTTTCAGCGTACAGCAGGCGACGGCATTCTCATTGTCACCCAACACCATCGGACGCGCCCTACTCCCTAGTTATGATAGTCAACTCTTTGGCGAATATGTGACCTACCTCGGTGTGATTGGCTTGGGCTTGGCGATATGGGGCATGGTGGCTAAAACTGAACAGCGCAAACTTGGCTGGATTGTGTTGGCGATGGTCGGCTTATTACTGGCATTCGGACGGTTTAACCCGCTGTATTTGTTCCTCGCAGAGTTACCCGGATTTAACTTATTTCGGGTTCCGGCGCGGTGGTTATCGCTATTTACGTTGGGCATGGCGATGTTAGCCGGACTCGGTGTTGAGGCATTGACCCCGCAAATTCGCAAAGTCAACACAAGCAAACTACGATATACAGCGGTGTTTTTACTAGTGTTCATCGGCGTGCTGATTTTCCTGACGCGCTTTGTGTTGCAAATCGACCCGCGTGATGTCTACGGCGACCCGATACCCCAGAATATAAGTGTTGCCTTGTGGATTGCCTCATTGGTGGTTTTGCTGGCGGTGTTGCTGATTCGTCATAAGTGGATGCCCTACCTAACTGTCGTTGTTGTTATCGGCGAACTCTTCCTCGCCTCGCTGATTTTGCCGTATAACGACCTGACCCCGCCGGAAGTGTATCTCGGTCAACGCTTTACGATTAGCCAGTTGCTAGCAGAACAAGAGGAGACGGTTGTCCCCGGACGAGTGTTGGCAATCAGCCGTTTGTTCTTCGACCCCGGCGACATCGGGACATTGCGCCAGCGTTACAATCGGCTTGGCATGGATGAACAGTCACAGTTCCACGCTTTTGATGCCGTCAAGAAGCAAGAGATGCTCATGCCCAATCTGCCGATGACATGGGGTATCCCGACGGTGGACGGCTTCGGGGGTGGGATTCTGCCAACGATATATTATTCTCAGTTTACGTCCCTGCTCCTGCCTGAAAATGAACTGCGAACCGTTGACGGTCGGCTCGGTGAAATCATGGCAAAACCAGAATGTCGCGGGGCATGTATTCCAGACCCTACATGGCTTTTTGTGACGGATACACGTTATATTATCACCGACAAAGTATATGATGTCTGGCATGATGATGTCGCCTATGACACCGCATTGGCGCGTTTCTGGCAGGATACATCAACCCTTCTCATTCCTGAAGAAGGTTACAATCAAGTACATATTTTGCATGACGAGCCGTTTACAATCGATACCAATCCCTCAGAAATACAAGATGGGTTGCTTATCTCAATCATTGACGACCTAGACATCGTCAACAATATCCTACAAACTGACCATACAATTCTGGCTGTGACACTCGTCGATAGCCGGACAGATGATGTCTTCTTGCAAGTGCAACCCGTTGTGTTCAAGCGCATCTTGTCTAGTGATATTAAAGTTTACACGTATCCTAGTATCAACTTACGAGCATATCTATCAGAAAATACCCATATTTTGCCAGATGATTGGCAAGGTCATGAGGATGCTTTAGTTATACTTGGCAACGGAGAAGGCAATGTAATACACGGAAACGGTCTCCCTGTTCTAAATACAGAATATCCAGCCGAATTAGAACAACGACCTGTACTTATCGTGAGGTACTCGGATACACAGGTGAATTTACTCGTGAATGCACCCAATGATACTTACCTCATACTCAACGATGCCTACTATCCGGGATGGAAAGCGACCGTCAATGGCGAGCCGACTCCAGTGTATCGTGCCAATACGATGTTCCGTGCAGTGCAAGTGCCTGCGGGGGCGAGTACAGTTGTGTTCACCTTCGAGCCGGACTTGTGGCGGACAGCGTTGCTGATTGGTGTGGGGGCTTGGCTGGTATTGGGTGTCGGGCTGGTGGTGATTTGGAGAAAGCGGACATCTGTCTGATTTTCTATGTCTTGCCTGTGTCTGCCATTCGTTTGTCTATATCTGACTTATAATAACTGTAAATTCACAGTATAGATTGGCTTACCATGCGATACATTCTCATCATCACATTTGTATTTATCTGTACAACACTAACATTTGCACAGGACAACTTATCTGAATTTACTTTTGACGAGGGCTTTATAGCGGAGTGGAGTCCCGATGGTCAGCAGATTGCCGTTTCTACGGATGCAGATTTGTATATGGTGGATGCAATGACACAGGAAGTCCACCACATTGTCAGCTATGATAACCCGCCGCTTGCTGACCAACCGGACAAAGACAACGTCAGGCTGTCTCGTAATGTGGAAAATGTCTACTGGTCAGATGATGGTCAGTTTATCGCTTTGACTCATACCGCAACTCAAGGCGGTGCGAGTGTCATTGTGGGCTATGGCGTATGGATTATTGACCTACAGTCGCAATCTATTCTGCCTGATAACGATTATTACAATAATGGCATTGCAGAGGTGGCATTCGCTCATGACAATCTAACCGCTCTTGCTTATTCGTGTAATGAATACTCGGGCGGGCGGGCCTATTCAAGTTGTGTTGGTGTGATTGACTGGGCTGGGGAAACCAATGCTGACTTGGTGACCTTCGGTTGGATTGAAGCGACAGGCAATCTCTTGGCATGGAGTCGTGATAATGCTCTGATTGCAATTGACGTACAGGGACTCGTGACAATCTATGACAGTAAATCTGGTGAAGAGGTACTGACAATACTTGCTGATACTGAGGACTTGGGCGACTTATACTGGACAGAGGATAATCAGTATATCGTGACCTATGGCGAACGTCTGCGGATGTGGGATGTAGAAACAGGTGATGCAATTTTCTCGATTCCGATACCACAAGATACCATATTGAATGGCGTTGGGTTTGTCCTCGGCGACAACCTACAATCGCCCACTGATACATCTGTACTCGTATCACGCGGAATTACGCTCTACGAAGTTAATGTGATGACAGGACACATCACCGCTGTCTACCAATCGGATGCACTAACGCCTTATGAACATGAATACGATTATACGGCTAACTTTTCACCTGATGGCGCATCGGTACTGGTGACTACTGATTCTCAGTTGTCTATTGAACCGACTATCCGCACACCTCTCTCGCCACCGCAACAACCCACTATCACACTAGCCGACCAAGCCTTTGCTGGACATCTGTATGGCGAATTGGGATGGACATCTGATGGCAGTTTGTATGCGTTTAATGGGCGTAATCTGGATATACGTGACACACTCACAAAATCATTAGATATTTCTGATGGTGGTGTGGTCAATGAATCAGCACTGAGTACAGATATGCACTATTGGGCAGTATCGTTATGGGGTGAAGGTGTTGATCGAACAGTGGTCTATGTCTTTGATACTAAGAGAAACACCTTAGTCTGTCAATATAATGAGCATATGGGTGACATCACAATGTTAGAATTTAGTCCTGATAATCAGCAACTTGTATCCGGTAGTACAGATACTTCTTTGCGCCTGTGGGACATCGCCACCTGTGAGCAAGTTCATGTCTTCTGGGGGCAAAACGCCCCTGTGACCGATATTGAATTTACTCGTGATGGTCGTTATCTGGCTTCGACAGGATTTGAATTTATACACCTATGGGATACACAAACAGGCGATCTCGAATGGCGGAGTTATGCGTTTACCGAGTGGGTACAGGATTTCGAGATTGGTAAACTTGCTTTTCTACTAGATGGCCAATATGTTACAGCTCGTGTTTTAAAATACGACTTTTATAGTGATGAACCTATCTATGAAGATACTTTTGCGACGATTGCAGGATGGGATATGTCAAATCCGCTTGATCAGCGAGAGGGGCGATTTTTTCTTCCGCATGTGTATGCAATCCTAATAAGTCCTGACCAACGCTACATCGCGGAAACAACTCATCGACTCGCTGTCAAACTCAACACACGAATACCACCCCTCGGGTATGGCGAAGCAATTTCAATATCTCCATATAACTGTTATGGTTTGTTCGAGGATTATTATTTCCCATCAGTAGATGATTCTGCTGACTGGATAACGTTCAGTCCAGATAGCTCTCTGTTCGCATTTCCGATTCATCAAGAATGCTACATTGAAGTTCCGAATACAACACCTGAAGAATTTGACCGCTACACAATCGCAATCGTTGATACGGCGACGGGAGAAAAGAAGCAACATATCTTTACTGAGAATGAAAGCCATGTATTGCAACTGCTGTTTAGCCCAGATGGACGACAATTGGTGTCACAGCGTGAGGATGGCACTGTGCATATCATAGATGTCGCATCCGGTGAGATTGTTATGGCGTATCCATAGTGTTTTCGCCGACTGTGATGACCTTGAATTTTGCTCTTAAACATGGTATTATAGTAGTGTGAGCAGACTTATGTATAAATTAGCCTATCCAACATTTTCCTACATTACTCTTCTCCCTCAGCGTGTTTTAACACAACTCAGCTCTGGATTTGAACAGGGGCGGATGCCACCTGCTAAATCACCCTATCGTAAGCTTAGATTCGTCCTCAGGAGGACAATTGACTACCCAAGAAGTTGAAGTGCAAGATAGTTCGTTCGGTGATTTGTTAGACCAATATCTATATGAATCACCAGAACGCGGGCAAATCCTGAAAGCAACCGTCATTGAAGCCGATTCAAATGAAATTTTGCTGGATGTCGGATTGAAACGGGATGCGGTCGTTACCCGCAAAGATTTGAATTACCTCGACCAAAGTGTCATTGACCAGCTTGTTCCCGGCAAAGAGACATTGGCATACGTCTTACAACCCTACAACGGCGATGGTGAATTGATTGTATCTATCAATAAAGCCCTCGAACTGGAAGATTGGGAAAAGGCGCAAGAACTCATGGAATCGCAAGACACCATCCTCGTGACCAGCGTTGGTACGAATCGTGGTGGTGTATTGGTGCGGTTCGGACGGTTGCAAGGGTTTATTCCTAATTCGCATGTCTACACCAACAAGAGTGGAATTGACGGCGAAGAAATTCGCGTAAAAGTCATCGAGATTGAACGTCGTCGGAATCGTCTCGTCTTCTCCGAACGGGAAGCCATCTTCGAAGAGAAGAAATCCCGCATGGAAGAGATGAACGTCGGTGATGTCGTCCTCGGTAAAGTGGTTCATATTACCGATTTTGGCGCATTCATTGACCTCGGCGGTGCTGATGGTCTCATTCACATTTCCAACATCGTGCATCAACACATCTCACATCCGTCGGAAGTTCTGGAAATCGGGCAAGAAATTGAAGTTCGTATCGAAGACATCGACATCGAACGCGAACGCATCAGCCTGAACCGCAAGGTATTGCTCCCTGACCCATGGGAAACCTTCACCGGACGCAACCAGATTGGGGATTTGATTCTCGGTCGTGTGACCAATGTTGTTGATTATGGTATTTTTGTGGCGGCACCGGGCGGTATGGAAGGCTTAGTACATACCAGCAAGATGCAAGGGTTCAACCTGTCGCACCCGCGTGACATGTTCAAATCGGGCGATGAAGTGATTGTGCGCATCCTCGATATTGACTACAACCGCCAGCGTGTTCAGATGGATATGGACAGCATCGAAGAAGCCGAACGGGTGGCATGGTTGACTGAACAAGGTCATGATGCCTCAGAGTATGAACTCAAATTGGCAGGGGTTGTTGATGCGCCACCAGCACAACCCGAAGATGACGATGACCTAGACTTCGAAGAAATGGAAGTCGAGAGTGTCAACGAGTAAAACAGGCAATACATAACGGATTTCGGGCAGACGGGAACACTCGTCTGCCCGTCGTTTTTTAATCCGTATATCGTAATACCTTCTATGTAAAAGAGATTGGAGAGAAATATGTATTCAGCAGGTGACCAGATTATCCATCCGCGATATGGTGCAGGTGTCATTGTGGGGGAGAAAAGCATTACGCTGTATGGCAAAACCCGTGAATACCACATCGTCGAACTTGTCGGCGGGCGTGGCGAAGTGATGATTCCTGTCGATACCGTTGAGGATATGGACATCCGCCCTGCCATCCAGAACATGGATGTGATTGAAGAAGTCTTCTCCAAACCACCCAATGAACTGTCCGACGACTATCGTGCGCGTCAGGCAAAAATTCAGAAGATGATTAAAACCCGCGAACCCCGCGAGATGGCAGAGGCACTCCGTGACCTCGCATGGCGCGAATATACAGATAAGCTAACTGCTGTCGAACAGAAGATGAAATCCCGCTTGATGAAGATGCTCAGCCGTGAGATGGCAGTGATTCGTCCCAACCTCAACGTCGAAAAAGCTAACAACCAACTCACCCAGATGCTCTATGACATGGTGCAATATCACGCGGTAGATGGCGAAGTCGCTTCGACCTAGCCCAACAATACATCACACAATCGCCGAACGTCCGGTCATTGCATCGGGCGTTTTGCGTTTTATCCCCATATCCCAGACCCCACTATAATCTATAGCGTGACCGATATTGTATAACATGAGGTAGTTTACAGTGGCAAAGAAATTCACAAGCATTGACCTAATGCCACAGCCATTTGCATGGATAGACATCCCAACCAAAGATTACAGAATATCCAAGTATCCTATCACCAATGCACAATTTGCACAGTTCGTTGAAGCCGATGGATACAACAATAAAACATGGTGGACAGCACAAGGTTGGGAAACTCGTCATCGTAGCGAATGGACAGCTCCAAGAGCTTGGCAAAACCATGAGTTCAACGGTGATACACAACCTGTTGTTGGTGTGAGTTGGTTTGAAGCGGTTGCATTTTGTCTGTGGTTGCGTGATATGACAGGTGAAAAGATTGTGCTACCAACCGAAGAACAATGGCAATTTACCGCACAGGGAGACGATGGTCGGAACTATCCGTGGGGAAATCAATGGGATGGTACACGATGCTACAATGGTGTGGATAATACGCCACATCATACAAGCCCTGTCACACACTACGATGGTCAAGGCGATAGTCCCTTTGGTGTGATGGACATGGTAGGCAATGTGTGGGAATGGTGTTTGACAGATTTTCTTGATAAAAGCAATGATGTGCAATCACAGGCTCTACGGCGAGTGTTACGTGGTGGGTCATGGGATAGTCAGTTTACATACTTCTTTCACATCGACTATCGCTTACCGATGATTCCGCACAATAGGCATCTATTCGTTGGGTTTCGTATCGTTCGGTTTGATTAAGGCAAAGTCGCTTCGACCTAGCCCAACAGCACATCACACAATCGTCGAACATCCGGTCATTGCATCGGGCATTTTGCGTTTAATAAGCTTTATTCTTTATCCGCCCTCTAGCTGACATAATAAATATAGACTTGTGTAACCATTATTGAATAAACTAATATGCCAAAGATCTTCGTATCCTATCGTCGAATAGATTCTGCAGACCGAGCACATCGCATTGCTGATTGGCTAATTGTTAATGGGTATGGGAAAAAGAATGTCTTTATTGATGTTGATACAATAAAAATTGGTGAACAATTTGAGGAAGTTATTCAAACTGGTATACAGAATGCTGATGTTGTATTAGTCGTTATTGGCGATATGTGGGTTTCTGAGTTTGCACGGCGTTATGATCCTAATAATCCAGAAAGTGACATCGTTCTCCTAGAAATTTCACAGGCTCTACAATTCCAAAAGTTAATTATTCCTGTTTTGCTTGACCCTAATATTCAAATTAATCCTCAGCAACTTCCGTTTCAAATTCGTCCAATCACATCACTTAACTATGCGTATGCTCGCTTATCTGATTTCCATCATGATATGAAAAAGATCCGAGCTCGTATTCAAGGGATATTTGGTTATCAATCCATTGTAGCTTCTCGAAAATTTTTGTTTGGTTTCATAGCAATAAGTACGATTCTATTGATTCTTATGTTAATGCTTTTCAATGTGCTATTGGGCTCTGAATCCCTCCCGCCCCTAGAAAGTTCGCCAAGTAGCCTTACATCAGATTCGAAGAGTCCTACTCAAGTACCAACCAAGGTTAAAATATTGTCAACTGAAACTACCAGTGTGGAGACGACAGGACTTAGTAGCCTTAATTTGACACAGACCGTTGCATCCATTTACTCTTATCAGACGGCTCGAGCTGTAACACAAATGACAAAAGTACCAAGTCTAACACCAGTGTCAACAGCTACTGCAACACCTTCATTGACACCAACACTTATACCAACTGAAAGTCCAACCACTGTAATATTATCCCCTTACGAGCGTGCAAAAACTCGTGTTACATTGAATGATGATTGGACTCCACATGAACAAGTATTTGATGGCGTTCCAATGGTCTTAGTACCTACAGGGTGCTTTATGATGGGTAGTACAGAAGGTGATGTTGATGAACAGCCTGTTCACCAACAGTGTATTGATGAACCCTTTTGGATTGACAAGTTTGAAGTTACTAATGCTCAATATGGTATTTCTCCCAGTACTTTATGTAACAATTATTCCTCATCACCTCAGCAACCTAGAAATTGTGTGCGATGGGTAGATGCACAGGATTATTGTATTGCTCGTGGTGGAAGTCTACCATCAGAACTACATTGGGAATATGCAGCAAGAGGTGTAAGTAGTTTAAAGTTCCCATGGGGAGATGACCCTGCCATTGATCGTGCCGTATTTGATTTTACTTCATCTAACCAAACGAATAATGTGGGCACATACTCCAATGGCAAGTCTTGGGTCGGCGCGTTAGATATGGCAGGCAATGTATGGGAAATGACAAGTACCACCTACGGATATGATGATAATGTCAATAACTACCTAGATGGGTCTAATCAAGTCCGGTTTTCTTATCCATATGTTGTTGATAACCGTGAGAATCGTGAACAACCCAATGCTGGTTTACGTGTCATGAGAGGTGGAGCATTTTGGAGCATAAGTGACGAGTTAAGAACAGCAAATCGTGACTATATCTATCCATTTCACGAAGGTAGTTATGTGATTGGATTTCGATGTTACCGTCCATATAGTGTGTCTGATGCAATTTCATCAGGTGATTCATCAGATCAGACATCAATCCTATTTCTAACCATTACAGATGTATCGGGTGGAATTAACGTGCGTCAAGGTCCAGGCATTAATTATGGAATTGTTTCGACTGCATGGGCGGGAGAAATTTATGAGACTACAGGTTATGCCGGTGCAGATAATGACATATGGTTTAGGATAATTTTAGAATCTGGTGATGAAGCGTGGATATTTGGACAATTTGTTGAATATAGCGGAGTGGTAACCGAACTTGAGCAAGTTGTTTCGCTTGAGGTCGGAGCATCAAACCCCAGCGTACAGATTGGTGCTACCTATTATACGCAGAAAAATGCCCCATTCTGGGTAGGAGACAATGTAAGTAGTATCAGTGGAGGACTTGCACAGGCAGAAACACTCCCAAACAACATACCTGTAACCCTTATTGCACAACCGACATACGATTCTATGGGCGTACTAGTATATAAAATTCGACTCTCAGACGGACGTGTTGGATGGACATGGAGTTGTTGTGTGCGTCCTTAAATAACAAGTTACATTACCAGAAAAATTTTATCTATTATATTGATAACAGTATCTATTTTATACAAATCATCCACACCCATTTGTATAGATTGTGTCTCTTAATGTTGACCGACATATTGTAAAGTTATGCTCAGCTAACAAATTAAGGAGATACCTATTTTATGAAACCCGAAACCCTTGCAATCCACGCGGGCTACGAGACCGACCCCACCACAAAGTCTGTCGCAGTGCCTATTTATCAAACTGTTGCCTACGAATTTGATAACGCCCAACACGGTGCTGACCTGTTCAATCTGGCTGTCCCTGGGAATATCTATACCCGCATCATGAACCCGACCAACGATGTGTTGGAACAACGGGTGGCACAACTTGAAGGCGGTATCGGTGCGCTGGCAGTGAGTGCTGGTAGTGCAGCCGTCAACTATTCGATTTTGAATCTGGCAGAAGCTGGCAACAACATTGTAACTGTGCCATTGCTCTATGGTGGGACATATACCCTGTTCCGTCACATGTTGCCCAAACTAGGGATTGATGTGCGCTTTGCGGAAGATGACAGCCCTGCTAGCCTCGAAGCTCTGATTGATGATAAGACCTCGGCTGTATATTGCGAATCTATCGGCAATCCAGCAGGGAACATCCCCGACATTGAAGCGATTGCAGAGATGGCACACAAGCATGGTGTCCCTGTTATCGTCGATAACACGGTTGCAACTCCGTCATTGATTCGCCCATTTGACTACGGCGCAGACATTGTTGTTCACTCGCTGACAAAATACATGGGCGGTCATGGTACGACGATTGCAGGTGTGATTGTGGATTCCGGCAAGTTCCCATGGGCAGACCATGCCGACCGCTTCCCCATGTTTAGCACACCAGAAGCATCCTATCACGGTGTCGTTTATACAGAAGCGATGGGACCGGCTGCTTATATCGGGCGTGCCCGTACTGTCGCCTTGCGTAACACGGGTTCGGCACTCAGCCCAATGAGCGCATTCTTGATTTTGCAAGGTATCGAAACATTGCCACTACGCATGGAACGCCATACCGAGAATGCCCTCAAAGTTGCAGAATATCTGGAAGCGCATGACAGCGTTGAGTGGGTTGGTTATGCTGGTCTGGAAAGCTCGAAATATTATGAGTTGGCACAGAAATATACCAATGGTCGCCCATCGGCATTGATGAGCTTTGGCATTAAGGGTGGCTTTGATGCAGGTGTCAAGTTCTATGACGCACTGCAAATCTTCAAGCGTCTCGTCAACATCGGTGATGCCAAGTCACTGGCAGCGCATCCTGCTTCCACAACCCACCGTCAATTGACCGAAGCCGAACTCGAATCCGCAGGGGTTACACCGGATATGATTCGTCTGTGTGTCGGTATCGAACACATTGATGACATCATCGCTGACCTCGAACAAGCATTGGAAGCCTCACAGGAATAGTGCTTCAATTACTTAGTTGGTATATGTAATTTTCTTACCTCACCCCCTAACCCCCTCTCCGAAGCATCAGAGAGGGGGAGTCAAAGTCCCTCTCAGAATGCTTTGGGGAGGGATTTAGGGAGGGGATAGACAGCATCCACACCTGCTCCCTTTATTTGGAGATAACACAAAAAGACGTGGGATAATCTGTTCCCACATCTTCTATGAATTAAAGTTTCGAGTTGTCTGTGTTAGTCTGCCGACGATGCCGGGGTAGGAGATGGCTTGGATTCCGACTTGGCCTCAGTTTTGGTTTCTGAGCTGGTTGTGTCGGATGTGCCGTTGCTGGTTGTGTAGGTGTCCCCATTCGATTTTGCAGGGCTGGCAGGATTGGAGGCTTTGCTATTGTCGTTTACGTAGAAGCCACTTCCCTTGAAGATAATCCCCGCAGGTTGGATAACACGATTGACCGTCTGTCCGGTTGTCGGGCAGGTCTCCAACGGGTCATCGAGGAACTTTTGTCGAATATCAAAGGTTGTACCGTCTTCACGGCGATAGGTATATATTGGCATAGCATTCACCACCGATAGGTCTATATTTCGTACAGGTTATTATCGTCTTTATGATAGCCGATAAAATTTAAGAATTGCGTTAATGATACAATTTTCTGATGTCGTGTTTATCTACAATCTTACGAATGATACCGAACTTGTGCCATGTATCACAAACAAAAAAGAGAACGATGGTTGTTCTCTTATCGTCGGAGAAGGTGGGATTCGAACCCACGTATGGTCTCCCATATCCGCTTTCCAAGCGGACGCACTAGGCCTCTATGCGACTTCTCCTAATTGCTATGAATGGTATACGCCAAATTTAGCCTCAGAATTATAGCAACCTGTTGAGCGTTTTCCAAGATGGAAAATAAAGCATCCACTATACAATTTATTCCAGATTCTATGATTAGAGCAGTGGTTGGATGCAGGCAGAGCATATGATGCAATCGGTGTGCCGGATTGTGTACATCAATCGCAATAGATGATTGCAAAAATCAATGACCAATCCGGCGAGTGTGTCCCACCTATACCTAGCAGGTACATTAGTTACCCACTGAGTTCATCGACCCGTTCCTGCACATAGGCGGGGAAGTCCTCAAATAGTGCGGCTGTTGTCTCCAGTGACGCGGAATAATCGGCAAGGGCTTCGTCGAATCGCTCCTGCTCATAATTCAAATCGCCCCGTGCGACCAATGCAATGTCGTTTTCAGGGTCGAGTTCAAGGGCACGGTCAAGGGCTTCGTATGCCTCATCCACATTCCCCAAACGTACCTGTGTGACACCGCGTGTGGCGTAAGCTGGCGAATAATCTGGATTGAAGAACAAAGCTGTGTCGATGTCTGCGAGGGCTTCGTCATAGCGTTCGAGTCCTGTTAATGCCCGCGCCCGTAGTGTCAGATAGTCATAACTATAAGGCAACCAATGCACACCGCAATCGGCGTTTTCCAGTGCTGTTTCATAATCTCTATCCCTCACAGCTCGCCGTGCATCGACACCATATAAATTCCCCCACAAGCGCACATCACCAGTTTCTGTCTCGCCGTTGCAGGTTAGTTCTGTTGCAACTTCCCGCCCGACTTCTTGCTCGACCTGTGCGATAAAGCCAAGAATACCATCCGGTAGATTCTCCTTACGCATACTGACAACCAAACGTTCATAGATGGTGAATGCCGTTTCATATTCTCCCATCTGACGGAAGGAGTTGGCAAGTTGATTGAGTGCGTCGGTATCTCCTGCAAAGCCTGTCCGCTCGACAACAATTCGTGCAAAATCAGGAATTGCCAGTTCAAATTCATCAAAATGCGTATAGATAGACCCACGCGCATACTGGGCATTGCGGTCAAATGGGTCAAGGCGCAGTGCTTCATTTAGGTCAGGCAAGGCAACAACATAATTCCCGATATGAAAATAGACATTACCACGATTGGAATACGCCTGTGCCCTATCCGGAGCTAGCAATACCGCACAATGGGCAGGCTGAAGTGTATCTTGTGCCCGTTGGTCTACAAACGCATCGAGAGCTTGTTGAGCATAATCACCATAGGACTGTGTCATATCACAGTTATCATCGGACACAGCCAACTGCGCCTCGATGTATGTTATACGTTGTTGTGCGACAGAGCTATCAAACGATGCCAGATAGTCATTCCAATAGGATAAGGAGGTTTCGAGGTTATTGGCGCGGTAGTGTGCTTCGGCAATGCCATAGAGCGTATCCCCACTAGGTGAATCAACCAAGCTAAGGATTTGTTCAAAGTCAGCAATAGCGTTCTCTGGTTGCCACAACCGATTATATGTCCACCCTCGGCTTACATATGCCGTGAGGTTATCGGGACTGCGTTCCAGTGCGCTACTGAAATCTGCTAGTGCTGGTTCATAATCGAATAGAAAATAATGTGCTGTCCCACGATTGAGGTAGGCAATATCGGATTCTGGGTTTGCATCTATCGCACAGGTGAAAATATCAATCGCCGCCGGATAGTCACTGTCCTCAAACGCACTATCGCCGAGGATAATTAGGGTGTCATAGGGCAAAGCATCGTCACACTCTTGCGCTTGCACATAGCCCGTTAGACTGAATACCAACACCAAACTGATACAACAGGCGGTCACAAACAATTTCTGTATGCTCATATATATCATCCCATTTACTACTATCATTTTGAGTAGTGTACAGGGTGAATGCCTGTAGCGAAATTCAGCAGGTATTACGGTTAGGATTGTGATGCAAGCGATTTATGCCCTCGGTCCAATCAATTCACCAGCCAATTCGATAACAGGTTGGTCAAGCGGTGTAATCCATTGTTGCCAATCATCGCTTTGATAGAAATAAGATGGGTTTGATGGGTCGAACTTTTCGGTAATTTGTTGCACCATCTCATCAGGCATCAACCAGAGTGGATTGATAATCCATTTATTTTGATAGCGAACTTCAAAATGGACGTTGTTGCGCGAAGTCGAACCGGCTTGTGTCGAGCCAATAATTGAATCAGGGGTTAACTCGTCCCCTTCTTGCACCGTGATGTTTGCAAAGTTCATATAGTGGACAACATAATTATCATCAACAGCACAGCGAACGTCCGCTGTATTATTCCTCATTCTAGCGACTATGACCGTACATGGCACACCCGCAACAATCGACAAATCTTCCTCGCTATTGCCAAAGTCAATACCACCATGCAAGCCCTGTGCATAGTTGTCGTAACCCCATGACTTACCATTTCTATATGCAAAAACTGTATTGCCAAAATATTGCATCCACTGAACATCATCTATACTGATAGGTAATTGCTGAAATAATTCACCATGTAGTGGGAAACTATCGGCAGATAGTAGGGTAACATCTTCAGTGATAACTGTATCGGTTAGTTCGACTAAAAATATCTCACCAGCAGTTGTGGATTGTGCTGACCAACCTCGGGCATGCTGATACCAGATAAAGCCATCGGCTTCTGTACGTGTACTTAAATCAACTTCTATGACACTGCCTCTGTCAAGGATTCCCAATTGTTCCGCGCTTGACGATGGGGCAGACCGAATCCGCACCGATGATGTAGCGACCCATGAAACGAGTGGATTCGCATTTTGTGTCGCCGCGCTTTGGGTCAATTCTTCACGCATATCGTCATAGGCTATTCTTTTTATGTCTTGCTCGGAAAGTGGTGGGGTTGGTGTGATTGTCGGCGTGATATATTCTGCTGTTTGCGATAGGAGAAATTCTGCCTGACCTGTTGCATAAATGTCGGTAACACTCAGTGTCGGCGTAAGACTTGGAGTTGTTGTGTTTGTCGGAGGGACGGTTGTAACAACCTCACTGTTAGGTTGTGGCGTTTCAGGCTCTGATGGCACTATCTGTGACGCAATACCGAGACCAATGGCAACCATAATCAATAACACCATTGCATATTGCAATAGCTGATAATCCCGCGCAGGATGCAGTCGTTTGGCGAGGTCGTTCATGTCCTCATCCACACGGTCAGGGCGAATCGTCGCGGCGTGTTTCATCGTGAGTTGGCGCATATCTTCTGGCAGTTCATCACGCGGTGGCATCGTCGCGCCATTAATCAACACCGGAATGACACGCTTCTCATGCAATAGGGCAAACTCCACCTCGACACGCACCCAATCCTGCTCACCGGTTTTCATCCGTCGCTTGAGTTCCGGCAACCACTTGGGACCGATGACAACCAACACCACATCACACAATATGATGAATCGCTGGATTTGTTTGCGGAAGTCGCCTTCGGTGTAGTCCATTGTTTCGATGTCAATAAAGAGGCGTTTACGTGGAAGATAACTATCAAAAGGGCGATTGAGGATGCCAAATTTTTTCGCAAACATGCGCCACAATTGCAGGGTTTCATCCCGACTGTCCATGCGACGATACGAAAAGAAAATTTTCGACATGACCTACATCCCCTATTTTGACCTACCTGATTAGATTATGACTTAAATCTCTGTTGGATGCAATTCAATTGAGCCTAAAAACGCGCAATTACCAACGAAAGTCGGTATGTGTTTAACATGCAAATCGGTGGTGTGATGGTATCATATTCGTGAACAGATGCTTGATATGTTATAGTTTTCAGATTGTTACTGTAATGTCTGGTATGTTTTCAGAAATGAATAATCATATATTTTGCTGGTCTGCGGACAATGCAGGCATTGTCCCTACAAGATTTTTGCTGTTTTTCGTAGGGATGAACCTGTGTGTTCATCCGCCAACCTTTATATAATTTCTTTCCAGACTTTGATACATGCGAACTTATTTTTTGAAAAAGGATTCCGATTGTGCCGAAAAAACCGAATATATTATTGATTGCAATTGACTCGATTCGGGCAGACCATATGAGTTGTTATGGGTATCATCGCCTGACCACCCCACACATGGATCGTTTTGCGACTGAAGGGGTTCTCTTTGAACAGACCTATAGCGCACATATCCCGACCACCCCTGCTTACGCCTCGATGTTGACAGGCATGGATTGCTTCAACACACAAGTGGTGGCTCTGCGTCATCAGGGCGACCTGCGAAAAGAAGTCAAGACGATGGCAGAAATCATGCGCGAACAAGGCTATAACACAACCTGCGTCGGCTTCACAGGCAATCCGAGTTCACGCGGGTTTGATACCTATCTGGATTATGCAGGCTGGGGAAGTTGGAACGAGGGGCGCAGTCCGAAAGCGCAAAACCTCAACGAAGTCACTCTGCCAGAACTAGACCGCCTTGTGGCTGATGATAAACCCTTCTTTATGATGTTACGTCACATGGATCCACACGCCCCCTATCTCCCACCAGAGCCGTATGAGCGCATGTTTTATCATGGTGACGAGACCGACCCCAACAACAAATCAATGGAACCGGTGATGAATTTCAAGCCCTTCCGTGATTTCTTCGCGTCGTGGATGCCCCCCGGTATCAGCGACAAAGAGTATGTGATTGCCCAATACGACGGCGCGATTGCCTATATGGATGCGGCGATACAGTCAATCTTCGAGGCATTAGACGCACACGGCATCATGGACGACACAATTGTGGTGATTAATGGCGACCACGGCGAAACCCTTTACGAACACGACTGCTGGTTTGACCATCATGGCATGTACGACAATGTGCTGTATGTCCCGCTGATTATCCGCTACCCGTCGAAATTGCCACAGGGGGTGCGCGTGAGTGGATTCAATCAGCATAAAGATTTGCTCCCGACCATTCTTGAACTGGCTGACATTGACGAGGACGACATCGACTTCTCCTCAGATTTGCGCTTCAATGGGCAGAGTTTAACCAAGCTAGTATCCGGTGAGGTGATGTCATTCGAGAGTGAAATTTATATCACGGAATGTACATGGATGCGGAAGCACGGTTGGCGTACACCGGAATGGAAATTGATGGTTGCGCTAGAGCCGGATTTTCACTTCAAGCCAGAAATTGAACTCTATAATTTAGTGCAAGACCCCGAAGAAAATGTTAATCTCGCAGAAGACGAACCAGAGATGGTCGCATTGCTACGGGCGCGGATGGACGCATTCATTGCCCGACGGGAAGCCGAAACTGGATTACCCAACCCGATGCACCATCAAGGCGATTGGCACGGACACGAAGGCTTAGGGGCGTTCACATCATCACAGCAGGCTTACGATACCCTGCACATCGGCGACCCAACACAAGCAGCGAAACTACAATCGGAATCCCGCGAGGACGCATCAGACACAGAAGAAACGGAGACAGACGCATGACCTTAAAAGTAGCGATTGTCGGCATGGGCAATATCGGTAATGTTCATGCTCGCGTATATAGTGAATTGCCGAATGCTGAGATTGTCGCCGTCTGTGACATCATTCCGGAAAAATCAGATAGAGCTGCCGAAGCCTATGGTTGTCAGGGGTTTTATTCAGTGCAGGAGATGCTTGATAGCAATGTCGAGTTTGATGCTGTCAGCGTAACGACTGCGGGAACAGAAAATGGTGGCGACCACTACGAACCCACCATGCAAGTGTTACGGGCAGGCTATCCGGTACTCGGCGAAAAACCCATCTCCAACGAAATCCCGAAAGCTGAGGAAATGGTCGCGCTAGCAAAAGAGAAAAATCTGCGCTACGGTGTGAACCTCAATCATCGTTTTACCCCTGCTGCGGAACTCGCACGGCAATGGGTTGATGAGGGGCGACTCGGTGACATCAACATGATTAATATGACCATGTGGATTAATAACCCCAACGAAAGCTCACCTCACTTCCATATGCGCGCCTTACACCCGCATTCCTTTGATGTGATGCGTTATTATGCACAGGCAGATGCAGTCAAGGTACAGGCGTTCTTTAAGAAAGGTACAGGACGCGCGATTTGGTCAAATGTGCATGTGAATGTGCTGTATGCTAACGGTATCATCGGGCATCTGCGCGGGAGTTATGACGGGAACTTCGGCGCAGCGGGGACTTATGGCTTAGAGACATTGGATGTCACCGGGTCTGAGGGACGCTTTGTGCTGAAAGATGCTTGCGAAGATTTGACCTTCTATCCGCGCTTTGATACCCAACTGGAAAATCACGTTAACTACGGCGGGATGTCCCACTTTAGCCAGACATTCGAGAGCCGGATTCGTCGATGGGTAGAGCAAAACATCGACGACGTAGACCCTGCCGATATTGACGCATCGGGCGAAGATGCGCTCAAAGTGCAGAAAATCATCGAAGGCTGTATCGACTCATGGGAAACAGGAAAGGTCATTGACTTGTGATAACTGTCATCGGGCGCGGACATTCTGGCACACGGGCTATCTCGCATACCTTATATACCAGTGGCGTATACATGGGAAATCAACTCAACCCTTCCGGTGACCTGATTCCACCGCATGATATATATCAGGCGTGTCGGATATTTGGGCGATATGTTAAGTGGAACGGCGATTTGACATGGGACTTTTCGCAGGTACATGAGATGGAGATACCGGAGCAGTTTATCACCCTGCTGGAACGTTATCTGTATTCTGTGCTGACCCATCGCGGTAACCTCAAGGGATGGAAGATACCGGAGACAACCCTGTGCTATCCTTGGATAACGCGACTGTTTCCTGATACACACTATATCTTCTGGATACGGAATCCGCGTGATTGCATTCTCGGTCACCATGTCACCGATGATATGCGCGACTTCGGTATTCAATATCCTGAAACTGACGATGAACGTATGCGCCGTGCCATCTCATGGAAGTATCAATATGACCTCGTTAAATCGACACCCAAGCCGGAAAAGTGGATTGAGGTGCGCTTTGAGGACTTCGTCATGAAGCACGAAGAAACACTGGCACGGCTGGAGGAGTTTCTGGGTATTCCATTAGCGCGTATCATCGTGCGACCGGAAGCTGTTGACCGCTATAAAAATGACGCTGGCGTGAATTACTATGACTTCTTTGAACCCGCCATGCGTGACTATCACTACGATATACCGGAGAACGACTCATGACCTTACGAGTTGCGGTGATTGGTATGGGACCTATCGGCAATCGTCATGCCAAGCTCTACAATCAAAACGACCTCGCGGAATTGGTCGGGGTGTGTGACATCATCAAAGACCGTGCCGACACCGCAAGTGAGACCCATGGTGTATCTGCCTTCTATGATGCGGAAACGATGCTCAGAGACCTGCAACCGGATGTGGTCAGCATCACGACATCAGGTGAGGAAAACGGTGGCGACCACTACACACCCACATTACAGGCATTATCAGCAGGCTGTCATGTCCTCGGCGAAAAACCTATCTCGAATAATATCGAAGAGGGTGAGGAGATGGTGGCACGCGCCAAAGAAGCTGGTGTCTGTTATGGCATCAACCTCAATCACCGTTGTACCCCCGCTGCCCGCATAGCGAAACAGTGGATAGATGCGGGACGTTTGGGACATCTGCTGTTTGTGAATATGGCGATGTGGATTGGTAATCCCAACGAGTCGTCACCCTTTTACCATATACAAGCATTACATCCGCATACCATCGACGTGATGCGTTACTTCTGTGGTGACATTGATGCAGTACATTGTTTTGCAACCAAAGCCCCTAATCGTAAAATCTGGTCTACGGCACAGTTTAACCTACGCTTTAAAAATGGTGTGGTCGGCTCATTGACTGGAAGCTATGACATTGAGCGTGGGCATCCGATGGAACGCTGTGAAGTTGCGGGCACAGGTGGGCGGTTTGTACTGGATGATATGTGGCGTGAACTCACGCTATATCCAGCCGATAGCTTGCAAAAGACGGTATATACGGACCCACTGTTTGGCGGACATCACAACTTCGAGAATACCTTCCGCGAACGCATCCATACCTTCTTACAACAGGTCACTGATGGGGTTGCACCGCAGGCGATTGATGGCAGTGCCGAAGATGGTCTCGCGGCACAAAAGGTTCTGGCAGGGGCAATCGAGTCGATACGCACAGGCGAGGTGGTATATTTGGATTCGTAAATTTAGAGAATCGCCAAGATGCCAAGTCAATAGCACTCGGCGAAAGTGTCAACGCCATGATAATTTTACATAGAGCGTTTAATGCTTTTACTCATATGTTTGCTCGGACAAATGCCACATGGTACGCACTTCCAAATTAAGGTCACTTTTGTACCCCTCTTGCAAGCGGAAGTGAGCCGCTGCCGCAATCATCGCGCCGTTGTCGGTACACAAGTTCAACGGGGGATACCGCACAGGGAGTTCACTGTGTTTTCGCATTTTCTGCCGGAGCATCTGATTGGCACTGACACCACCAGCCATGAATATTTCCGTCGCGCCATATTCTTTTGCTGCCCGTGCTGTCTTTTCAACTAACACATCAGTGACGGCATCCTGAAACGAAGCCGACACATCATTCACGGATACATCGGAGCGCAGTTGGGCACGCTTTTCACTACGGCGTTTGCGCTTGGAGCGGTCAGTGCCGGATGGTTGCACCGTGACTTCACGCATGACGGCTGTCTTGATGCCACTAAAGCTAAAATCGTAGGTCTCATCACGCTTAGCACGCGGGAAATCGTATGCCTTAGCGTTGCCCATTCGCGCAGTACGTTCGATATTGGGTCCGCCGGGGAATGGTAATTCGAGCATACGCCCGACTTTGTCGAAGGCTTCCCCCGCTGCGTCATCAATCGTGCCACCAAGACGCTGATAAACACCGTGGTCGGTCATCAACAACAGTTCAGTGTGCCCACCGGAGACAATCAACATCAACACAGGAAACTCGACTTCACGGAAGGGTTGGGTCAGCCACAAAGAATAGACATGTCCTTCCAGATGGTTGATGCCGAGTAGGGGTTTTCCAGTGGTGAGTGCCAGCCCTTTAGCATAATTAATGCCGACCAATAATGACCCAACCAACCCCGGTCCTTGCGTCACGGCAATTGCGTCAAGCTGGTCATAATCCACACCTGCATCACCCATTGCTTGATTCACCACAGCACTAATAGCTTCGACATGGGCACGGGAGGCGACTTCGGGAAAGACCCCACCATATTCAGCATGGAGGTCAATTTGGGAGGCGACGATATTCGATGCAATAGTTTTGCCGTCTAGCACAACGGCTGCTGCGGTTTCGTCGCAGGAGCTTTCAATTCCGAGTATGGTTGTCATGATTTTGAATGTCTCGATAATCTGTACACAATGCCGACATTGTAGCATATAAGACCCATCGGGTAATGCCAAATATCAGTGATTTTAAGTCAATTAATCCTGTGATGTTCCGTACACTGTCACATTTCCCACTTCAAAGATGATAGTCATCTCATCGTGGATTTTGTCGCCCAATAATCTTACTAATGATAATACCTATGAGCACAGTCAAGAACAATATCAACCATCCAAAGATAAAGTAGGTGATATTACTAATTTGAAAAGCCAAGATACCCATCATAAAGATTTCAAATCCAATAGTTATCAGTGTGATACCCAACACCGTTGCATTTAAATCGTAGCGAAATAACGGATTTTCAGAATCAGACTTTTGTCCATTCGATTGCTGATTGATTCTTTGACCCATTACTAAACGGACACCAGCTCTTATCAGGATTAGGCTGAAAATTCCAACACCAAACAGTGTCAGTGTCGTCAAATCGAATTGCATTCATCACCCTCGTTATCGTCAAAGTATCACTCATCTGATGTTCCGTACACCGTCACATCTCCTGCTTCAAAGACGACAGTCATCTCATCGGGGATTTCGTCACCTGTGTTGTCGTGTAGGATAATATAATCAAACCCGCGATTAATCAGGCGTGGCGCGGTTGTGAGTTCGTCCCATTCAAAGTAGCGATAAGCGCGGAAGGTCGGGGCTTCGCGTTCGGCATACACAGGCAACCATGCGTTATCGGTACTGCTGGATACCGTCGCTGATTGGGGTGCATTGTCATGTATCCACACCATCGCATCAATTTCGTTTTGTGTAATCGTCACATCAGGTATACCAATCACCGGACGTACAATATCGACAATCGCATTGAAGGATACGCCTACCAATAACATCATCACACCTGCCCCCGCAATAACAGGGTAGGCACGATTGCGTAAAGTGGTTTGTAAATCAATGGGAACTGCATTTTCCCATAGGTGCAGAATCGCCATCCCGCCGAGGAACATAAACGGCACAATCACCCCATGACGCGCAATATTTGCAGGCTGAATCATATCACCGAGGATAGGCAATAGCCCTGTGAGCACGCCCAATAAACTCGCTTCAATGACTAGCACTAGCCAGACCATCATTACAATTGACATCATGCGTGTGTCATCCTGTTGGCACAATCCGACCACCATGCCCCACACAGCCAGCGGTACAATCACAATACCCTGACCGAGAATCATCACACCCAATAAGCTCATATCGGGTACAAATGGCGAAGGATTCACAGGGAAAATCAACGGCAGATTGCGGAGTAACCACGGGGCAATCCCAATCAAAGCCACCAGCGGGAAGCCGATCAATAAGCCGACCCGCGATTTTAATAATTCAGTCGCGCTACGGTCTGCTTGTGGGGTGAGCCATGCTAGCACACATAAGGGTACAAATCCCAGAATCAAGATGATGCTCATACTCAGATTGGTATAGACCACTGCGCCCATCATCAAGCCACCCGCGACCATATCCGCCAGATTAAATTCACGGATGAAGCGTATCGCATACAACAGAAACGCCAGCGTAAATAGCAAGCCCATCAACTCGGTAAAGTGCCCATCAAGGTAGCTGACAAATACGCCACCACACAGCAAAAACGCCACCGCCATTGCCCGTCCAAGCCGTTTGTTCCGCAACTCTGCGCCGAGGTCATATGACAGCCACACAGACAGGTATAACACAACTGCTGTCACCCCCATATGAATCATGGGAATCGGTTGGTCAAGTTGTTGGCTGAGATAGGCAGAAAAGGCATGGAATCCGGGTGAGACAATCACTGTTTCCTGTGGGAAGTAGGGCGCAAGTGATGTAAAAGATTCACCGAATCGGGTGGTCAGTGTATGAAAGCCGAGAAGCTGTCCTTCTGTGCCGAAGGGTGCGGGAATGTTCACCAGTGGAATCATAATGATGATAGCGACAACCGCAAAAAAAGCAAGGTCTTGTGGTCCGGGCCAGCCTTCTTCATCGTCGCTGAGAGTTTCGCCTTTGGCTTCGGCACGGGCTTGTGCGCCGGATAATGTGCCACCAAGCACCACACCCGATAGCAGAGCAAACAGCAGATAATCGACTACGAGTGTGTCCCATCCGAAGGCTGACGCATAGAAGACTGCCCCACCGACAACCAACGCCAGACACAATGTCGCGCCCAATGCAATGCGTGGTTGTGCAGTGCGCCATGCCGGAGATAACATCGACCCCGCACCGAGGACAACTGCTCCTAAAATAAAGACAATAAATAATTGCATCGTGAACTGCTCCCGTGAAATATGACTCTATTGCATTTGCGATGATGTTTAGGGTTTACGACCTTCAAAGACCATTGTCTCGTATAACATGGATTCCTGACTATCGACATAATCACCGTGTTGCTCGATACCGTGCAAGATGGGGTCGTCGCTGTGGTTGGGCTGGCAGAGTGTCACGTCAACAAAGCCCGCATTTTCCAATGCTTGCTTGAGTGTCGGTTGGTCATAGATGAAGACATGCTCCCACCCATGAAATGACTGATTGATGACATGGGCTGGATTGTATTCGCCAATATGGGGGCGGAAGGTATCCATAATCCAGCGGATGTATTTCTGTTGGTCATCGCCTTCAGGGTTGGCATAGAGGCGGATAATCTGTGCAAGGTCAGGGGTGGCAATGCGAATCCTCCCGCCAGACTTGAGAATGCGGAAGCTCTCGCTGAGCATGACTGCGCCTTTTTCAAATAGCACATGCTCAATCACATGCTCGCTGAACACATGGGTGAAGGTGTTATCCGCTATTGGGAAGCGAGTTGTCGCGTCCATAAATACGGAGCCTTTGGCAAAGGGATATAGCGTGGTGTTAAGCCAGCCATCTAGCATATTTGACCCCGCGCCGATTTGCAATTTGCGGTCAGAATGTGTGTCGATATATGCCTGTATCTGACGGGGGGCGACCCACTTCCAATATTGTTGTCGTAAGCGAAACCGTAGACTTGCCATGTATATCCTGTGTTCATATCAAATAAATCCGATACATACTAGCACAGGTAAGGACATAATTCGAGAATCGGCAGAGATGACTAATAGTCATTTTCGATATATTTTTGAAATTTTATTTTCGGCTGAAACAGCTCTCAACCCTACGAGTTTAATTGGTTTCGTAGGGTCGGTATCCATGCCAACCGCCAATTTAAATGCAATTTCTTTCCGAAGACTACTCTTGTAATGTCCGGTATATTTTTGGAAGTAAACAATGGTTTATTTTGTCAGTCAGCGGACAACGCAGGCGTTGTCCCTACAAGATTTTCGCTGTTTTTCGTAGGGATGAACCTGTGTGTTCATCCGCTAACCTTTATACAATTTCTTTCCAGACTTTACATCTAGACAGCACATTCCAAAATCAAAGATGTACTTTAGCCTGCGTCCCATGAAAATACATTCACACGTTCTGGTTTGATGAAGACAATCACATCATCGCCACCGAGTTCGGCAGGGTAGTCTTTGCCAATATAACGGCGCGACAACATATTCAAATAATCAGCCGACCCGTCAGTGGTTTGTTTGACGTATTTCCCGCGAATCTGCATATAACGATAGACAACATTCGGGTCTTGAATCAGCAAACTTACATCAGGGCGCGCTATAACATTCTGCACTTTCAGGCTAGTCGGTCCGCTGACAAAACAAATATGGTCATCTTGAACACCAAACCAAATTGCAGCGGTCACAGGTGCGCCACTGTTGAGTGTCGTAGACAAGTATGCAATTGCCTTAGAGTCATCACTGACTAAATCGCGGTAGGCTTCTGGTACGATGTTCATCAAATTCCCCTATTCATGATTGGATTTTCAATAGCATAGCGACAGTTTATTAGATGTGTGTATGCTGTCAACATTTCCGATAGCGTATGCAGAATTTATGACTGACTGAGGAAAGTAAAAAACCCTCTAGAGGTACTCAGAGATTGTCGTATTATCGGGTTAGATGCTATCCGTCGTATTCCATCACCCACTGCACAGCATCTTCAAGGTCGTCGAAAAACCGAATCGGCAATTTGGTATTATTGCGCGAGAACAGTTTCAGCAGGGGATTGAACAGAATTTGGAAGGCTTTGGCTGGGTTTACCAATGCAACACGCCCATACATATCATCGCGCTGTTTCTCTGGCGCATTAAATTCTTTCAACCGTCCCATAAAATAAGGGGATATCATACCGCCGAGATGGGTATAATTATGTACTGATAGTAGCAAGCTATCTTCGCGTTCCATAATTTCTGAATTAATCGCATCAATATACGCATCCACTGCATCGCGTTTCATCTTATTGACGTGGATGATATGAAGCAACCCATCCATCCGATATTCAATTTCTACATTTGTTGCAACAACTGGGTTGTTCATGTGTGAATCCAATATGTATGTTTCGACTTAAATTTATTTTACATTGATTATTAACGAATAAGAATTAAGAAAACAATATATACGTCTTAAAAACTCATGTCTGCCAGATTGCTATTTAGATTGGTGGATATGGCTCAACAAAATCTTGTAGATATTATGGCAAGCCCAAACAACTTATTCCTTATTCAACCTCACTGACCATGCTATAATAACGGCTATGTTGTCCAAATAGCGAACCCTTACAACCCTATGACACTCCTTGTTGCCAATAAGATAAGTAAATTTTATGGACCGGATGAGGTCTTTAGTAACCTGACGGCAGAAGTCCCGCCCAAGTCGCGCATTGCCATTGTGGGTCCGAATGGTGCGGGTAAAACGACGCTGATTAATATCCTCGCCGGACTCGATATTCCGACTGAGGGACAAGTGACCAAAGCCAAAAATACCCGTGTTGCCTATCTGCCACAACGCCCCGAACTCGCCGGTGACCATACGCTGTGGGAAGAACAACTTAAAGCCTTTGCAGAATTGCGAGAGATGGAAGCGCAACTCGCTGACCTCGAAGAGCAGATGGCAGATGCAGATACCTATGATAAAGCACTCGAAGCCTATGGACCGTTGCAGGCAGAGTTTGAACGACTCGGTGGTTATACTTACGAGACCCGCATCAAGATGGTATTGACGGGTGTCGGCTTTACACCAGATGAATATGAGCAGACCTTGCCGACTTTATCCGGTGGACAGAAAACCCGCGCGATGATGTGCCGTCTCTTGCTGGAAGAACCCGACCTACTGATTCTCGATGAGCCGACCAACCACCTTGATATTTATGCGGTGGAGTGGCTGGAGAATTTTCTCAAGTCGTTCCCTGGCGCAGTCCTTGCTGTCAGTCATGACCGCTACTTTATCGACAACTTCGCCAGCACAGTATGGGAACTGGAATTTCGTTATCTTGAAGTGTATCGCGGGAATTACTCGCATTACCTGCAACAACGCGAAGAACGCCGTGAACGCCTGCAAAAGGAATATGACGCACAGCAAGAATTTATTGCCAAAGAGATGGACTACATCCGCAAGCATATGGGGAGTCGTTGGACAGCGCAGGCAAAAGGTCGCCTGAAAAAGCTGGAAACGATGAAGAAGCGCGGGAAAATTTTGGAGTCTGCACCACGTAATCGCCAAACCATGAAGCTTGACATCAGTACAGACCTGCGCAGTGGTGACCAAGTCATCATCACAGATGATTTGGTAGTGGGATATGACGAGGATAACCCGCTGGTTCATATGCCCGATGTGTTGGTGATTCGTGGTGAGACCGTCGCTATTATTGGTCCCAACGGGGTTGGCAAATCCACCTTGCTCAAAACCATTGTCGGCACATTAACTGCACTCGATGGCGAAAGCCGACTCGGTGCCAATGTCAAAGTCGGTTACTTCGCGCAGGCACATGAGACGCTCGACCCGAAAAAGTCGATTCTTGATGAAATTACGGATACCAAGCCAATGCCTGTATCGGAAGCGCGCAACTTCCTCGGACGTTTTATGTTCAGCAATGATGATGTTTTCCGTCCGGTTGATACACTGTCTGGCGGTGAACGCGGGCGGGTTGCATTGGCGAAGTTAGCATTGCAGGGCGCGAACCTCTTACTGCTAGATGAGCCGACCAATCACCTCGACATTGACAGTCAGGAAATTTTGCAATCTGTGCTAGAAGAATTTGAAGGCACGATTCTGCTGGTCAGTCACGACCGCTATCTGATTGATGCGCTATCTACGCAAATCTGGGATGTTTCGCCGGATAATCTAAACGTATTTGAAGGCACATATCAGCAATTTGTCACGGCACGGAATCGTCGTCTAGCACAACAAGCCGAAGCCGAAAAACTTGCTAGAGAAAATGGGGCATCAAACGGTATCAACGGCGCGAATTACTCCGAAAAGAAACACGGACTCACACCGTATCAAGTTGAGCAAAAAGTCGCTGAGCTGGAAGCCAAGATTGAACAGTTAGAAACCAAATTGGAGACCATCACATCTGACCTCGAAACCGCGAGTGCAAATGGCGACACCGACAAAGTCACCCAGCTCGGCTCTGCGTATACACAGACCGAAGCCGACCTTGAAGCTGTCATGGACGAGTGGGGGAAGTTTGTGGATTAGGTGATGTCTACCTTACAAGAGGCGTTTGATTTTGATGAAACTGACCTGATGGCACATAAGCGAGGTGTACTATCTGAACGTCAAAAACACCAAGTCAGACAAGAGACATTAGATTTCTATGACGGAAAGCGACAAAATTATAAGTTGCAAACCTATTTCCTGATGATGGTTTGTATATTTATGGCATTTGGATTATTTGTTTTGCTTCTTTATCGTATGGGAGCAGACCGCAATCCATTGCTTGGATTTGTAATGATTGTGCTGGTACTTGTTCTTATTGTTTTAGTGCTGTGTCGTAGACTCATCATACCACTACCTGATCCACAACCTAAACTCAAACGCAAGTATCATTATCCGGCTGTACACAATGTCACAGGGCGAGTTACTCTATTTTCCTTCACACATAGACATAGAAGGTATTTCAGAGAAACGAAGACAACCTACCGAGCTAGAATCTATGATGGCAAAGAAGAATTAACCTTCATCATTTCGCTGTCCCAATACGAAGCACTAGAAAATAAAGCCCACTATATCTTCTATTTTGCGAACAGCCAGATATTGTCTGTTGAAAAACTCGAAGGTATAAATAAATAAGTTGATTCCACCTATACATAGACTGAGGCTGTCATGGACGAGTGGGGGGAAGTTTGTGGATTAGGTGATGTCTACCATTTGAAAAGAGACGCAATCATCTGAGGGAACAGATGGATACTTTTCAGTACCCATCTGCCAAAATTCTTGTTCAATCGTACCGCTTACGCAATCTCGTGAGGCTGTATAATGCCTTTGGTTGTGCCTTTGCGGATAGCGAGTTTCACTTCACCAATCGCTTTAGTCACTTCAATTTCACGCGGGCAAGCGGGTGTACAGTTGAAGATAGTACGGCAACGCCAGACCCCATTCGGTTCACTCAAAATGTTGAGGCGGTCTTTGCCAGCTTGGTCACGGGTGTCGAAGATAAAGCGGTGGGCTTGAACAATCGCAGCGGGTCCGACATAGTGACCATTCGCCCAGAAGCTTGGGCAAGATGTGGTACAACAAGCGCACAAAATACACTTGGTTGTATCGTCAAATAGTTCACGGTCAGACTGTGTTTGCAGACGTTCGCGCCCATCTTCTGGTACAGGGTTGTCATTCACGAAGAATGGCATCACTTGCTTATAATGGTCGAAGAACGGCTCCATATCAACAATTAAATCTTTGACCACAGGCAAACCCAAAATCGGCTCAATCTGAATTTTCTCACCGACATCTTGAACCAGCACTTTACACGCGAGGGCATTCACGCCGTTGATACGCATTGCATCCGACCCACAGACACCATGTGCACACGAGCGACGCAGGGATAATGTGCCGTCTTGTTCCCACTTAATGCGGTGCAACATTTCCAGCACGCGGTCAGTCGGGTCAACATCGGTCAGGGTGAATTCCTGCCAGTACGGTTTGTCTTTGCCGGGTACTTCCGAATTTTGTCGTTTGATTCTAAAGGTTACATCCATAATGCTATCTGTCCCCAATAAATGTTTGCATCGAATATTTCATTGTGTTTTTGTTGTAGGGGCGAAACATGTTTCGCCCCTACAGGTGTGTTGGCATATTTGTAGGGACAAGGCATGCCTTGTCCACAGATACCGTGTGTAGGGGCATGATGCATCATGCCTCTACGATGTCTTTTACATGTGACTAATATACACGTTCTTTCGGACGGAATTTCTGCTTGTCTTCTGGCACACCGTTGGCTTTTTCCTCTTCCCACAATGACAAGTCAACAGCTTTGTCGAAGTTCATGGTGTAGGTTGGGGTTTTCAGGTTGCCATCATGATACGCGAGAGTGTGTACCATCCAGTTTTTATCATCGCGTTTCTTGAAGTCTTCACGGCTATGTGCGCCACGACTTTCTTTACGTTCAATCGCGCTTCGTGCAGTCACATCTGCGAGGTCAAGCAAGCAACCGAGTTCCCATGCCTCAAGCAAATCGGTGTTAAAGACCTTGCCCTTATCATCAATGCAGATGTCGTTATAGAAGCGTTCACGGAGTTCTGCGAGGTCGTCGATGCCTTTTTGCATCCCTTCTTCTTCGCGGAATACACCGACGTTATCCATCATAGATTGTTGCATTGTCGCACGGAGTTCACCAGCGCGGGTTTTGCCTGTGCCGTTACGAATCCGTTCGAATTCAGCACGGACTTCTTCGGTTGGGTCAGCAGGTAATTGTTTCCAGTCTGCGCCTTTAACGAACTCTGCCATCTGCATCCCACCACGGCGACCAAACACAATCAGGTCAACTAGTGAATTTGTGCCGAGGCGGTTCGCACCATGTACACTTACGCAGGCTGTTTCACCTGCAGCATAGAGACCGGGCATAACGATACCATTGGCATCCAATACAACTTCAGCATCAACGTTGGTTGGAATCCCACCCATCGCATAGTGTGCAGTCGGTTGAACTGGCATTGGCTCTTTAACAGGGTCTACGCCGAGATACGTCCGGCAGAAATCGAGGATGTCTGGCAGTTTACGTTCGACATAACCATCGTCGATGAAGTCTTCTTTATCGCGTCCTTCTTCAGCAAAGAAGCGGTTAACCGTCTGTGGGCGAATATCAAGATGCACATAACCGCGATTCTTAACACTGCGTCCGGCACGGGTTTCGAGGTAAATCGCACGGCTAACAACATCACGGCTGGCGAGGTCTTTCACACTAGGTGCATATTTCTCCATGAAGCGTTCACCCTGACTATTAATCAGAACGCCACCTTCACCACGCACACCTTCAGTAATCAAGATACCCATGCGGTAGATACCAGTCGGATGGAATTGGAAGAACTCCATATCTTGCATCGGCACACCACGACGCAGTGCAATCGCCGCGCCATCACCTGTCATCGAGTGGGCATTACTGGTCACTGACCAACAGCGTCCCCATCCACCGGAAGCAAACAGAACAGCTTTCCCGTGGAAGACATGGAACTCACCTGTGCCCATTTCAATCGCAACCACACCTGCAACGGCACCATCAACGACAATCATGTCTACCACTTGAAATTCATCAAAGAAGTTGACTTCGTTCTTGATACATTGCTGATAGAGCGTTTGCAAAATCATGTGTCCGGTACGGTCAGCAGCGTGGCAAGCACGGCGTACCAACTCTTCACCGAAGTTGCGGGTATGCCCACCAAAGCGACGTTGGCTGATGCGCTGTTCGTCGGTGCGGTCGAAGGGCAAGCCCATGTGTTCCAGCTCAATCACAGCTTCAATCGCGTTCTGTGCCAGAACCCGTGCAGCTGCTTGGTCGGTGAGATAATCACCACCTTTAATCGTGTCGTAGGTGTGATAGATGGGTTGGTCTTCGTCGAGGTTGCCGAGTGCTGCCCCGATACCCCCTTGTGCCGCGCCGGTGTGACTGCGGGTTGGATACAGCTTGCTCACCACTGCAACATCCGCGCCACCCTTGCTGGCATAGAGTGCCGCCATTAAACCTGCGCCACCTGCACCCACAATAATTGCTTCGTGTTTATGAATTTTCATCTAAGTTTGCTCCTGCAATACTTTGCCTGATTTGCGCTCCCCGTTGTGTGGTGCGTTCACCACGTTGGCAATTGCATGTTGTTTCTATTTGATTGTCATTTGTTGATTTTATCAATTATCGTGTAGGGACAAGGCATGCCTTGTCCCTACAATGTTTCATATTTATCGGATTATTCACCCGCGTCTTCGGTTGCTTCACCGTCGGCTTCATCAGCAGAATCGTCATCTGTTGCGTCTGCCTCACCCGCGTTGCCTGCATCAGATTCGTCTGCCTCAGCATCGCCACCGCCTGCTTCTGCTTCTTGTTCAGCGAGGAAGGCTTCTAATGCTGGTGGAACTTCTTGACCGCGCAGTTCATAAATTTCTGCGGTTGCATCCATTGCTTCGTGGATGATGTCTTGCTCAATCGGCAAAATAAGTGCTGCACCACCGACGACCAATAGAATCGCCGCGAGTACGGTACATAGTGCAACTGATGTCCGGCGCAGGAAGTCGTTTCCAGCAGTGTAATCGGTCAGGACATAACGCAACCCATTGAAGCCGTGCAAGGTCACTAGCACAAGCAGGAATAGGTCATAAATGCGCCAGATGAAGATACCTCCGGCAGCATATGTCCAGCGGTGATAAACAAACTCAACAGCCGATGGGACAACCCCGATTGTGCCGTTGGTCTCCAATGTGCCGACCACTTGCTTAGCAGCCGTGAGGTCAAAGACACCCTGTACGACGTGCATCATCGCAAGGTGACCAAACACCAGTGGCACAATCAAGAAACCGCTGATACGCATAAATGCCCACCAGAAGCGTTCGACTGGACTCGCCTGTGGATACTTCGGACGTTCTGCCGAGTCCCCACCGGTAATCATGCCATAGACACCTGCCAGCACAATCGCGGCAACCAGTGTACCGACGAACCCTGCAATGAATGGGAATTGTTCAACAATCGAGAAGATGATGACATCAAGGAAGGCATCACCAGCAATGGCTTCTTCTTCCACATAGAAGTGGATGACATGGTCAACCATACCGAGGAACATCGGCGCAAGCACCAATGCCGTCAATACCAGCACACCAATGGCTGCGCGGGACTGATATTTCCACAGTTCGGGTTTGTTATCAAATATGGCAATTCGTAAGCCGTTGAAAGCGTGGTAGACCACTGCTGCGACCAGACCAAATTCACCAACGGTAAAGAGAGGCGACTGATACGCCGCAATCGCTTTGACGTAGAGGTCAGGATAAAACACAGCCCATGAAGTATCTACAACGTGTAATGCCAAAAACAACACCACGCCGATACCTGTCAGACGATGCAACACCCAACTCCACTGTCCAATTGCGCCACGATAGCGCAGTGTTTCTTTGACAGTTAAAACGAGGGAGGACAAAGGAATACCTTTCTGAATACGTCTTTTTAACTACAGTAAAATTATTAAATCGCTAGTGATTATATAGAATGTTGATACGCATTATAACATGTGCACCAAATGACGCAAAGACATCTGTGATAAACGTCATAGTAAATACATGGATTTTATATTCAGCACCTTCGCTAAAATCAAGACACCGTGTTTTTCGTAGGCACGAAAGATATTTCATCCCTGCGAAAGTGCCTATTTTAAAAAGCACACGGAGGGTAGGGCTGATGCTCTGCCTTTGGTGACAAATCAAGCATAATCATGGATGTGACAAGAGCACTTTACGAAGAGGATGTGATAGACTGATTTTATTGGTCTCAGGCAATCAATTAATCCAGATTGTCGATGCGGAATGGTAGTATCTCGGTCTGCCAAACGATGAACAACCGATTGTGGTGGGAGAATAGGGATAAACAAACGCATTAGTAAATCATGCCGAAAGCTGAAGCATGTCGGCTAGCAACTTTGGTAAGCCTGCTCAAGAGGCTTGGTACTCACATATCTAGCCCCTTGAGTGGGCTTCATGCTTTTTCTAGCTGAGCAATTTTAATCCTCAGCAATACATGATGTATACTTATGGACATAATCTGAGATAGAAAAAGTCACGCATCACATGACCAAACAAAAACGCAAAAACGACGAACCGCAAAATCTCCTCATGCGATGGATACGGGCTTATCTTCGTTGGTTAAGGGATGACTTTCGTACCTATCGGTTGGTGTATTTTTCTCCGCTATTCATTTTAGTAGCGATCATTCCCTTTTACTTTTTTGGGGGAAATGTTCCGTCGATACAGTCCTATGCACATTCTAAACACTTGATATTCCCTGTATTGCAGTTGCTAGCCGATGGTCCAATCAGATTAGGTATCTATCTTGGCATCACACTGGTTAGTGTACTTGTTCTACTAGTCAAAGCGAGAGGATTTCTAAGTCTAATTGTTCTAACGATCCCAATCTGGGGTTTGGTTTGGTCTCTGGGTGGAATGATAGTATCGTGGAGTTATTTCCGCGCACCGTCTGATTCAGCAGAGTTAGATAATTACAAATATCATCTAGTTACTTATAAGACAAGATGGGGGTCTTCTGCAACTGAGTTTATTGTGTATAAATGTGATTCCGTCGGTATACAATGTGACATACTATTCGAAGATTATATTTTGGACTATCGTAAAATCGATTTAGAAATTAACGATAGAAAATTAAATGTACCTTATACCAATTGCTTGGGTGGTTATTGTTCACAAGGGAATGCTGTGTCAATAGACTTAGATTGTGCTATAACTACTATTAATCAAGATGAATGCCTTGGCTTCAGATATTAGAACCCAACAAATCACTCACCACAACATCTTCACCCAGCGGACGTGACGCAAAGGTATCACCGGACGAGAACGCGCCCAGCAGATTGAAGCGGTCGGTTGTCAGTTGCCAGACTTCAATCGTCTCGTGTACGGGGTCAACAATCCAATATTCATCGACACTGTTATCTTGATAGGCTTGGAATTTTGTACTGCGGTCATGTTTGGCGGTACTCGGTGATAAAACTTCCACAACGAGTTCAGGTGCGCCTTGCAGGTTTTTCTCGGTCACAGCACAATTTGAATCGGGTGTCAGATAGAGGACATCGGGTTCGTAGATATTATATTCGTCGAGGTAAACTTCTGTCGGGGCAGTAAAGACTTGTCCCTGCTTTTGTTCCGCAACCCTTATGAACAGAGCAATAATTTTCATGACAATCTGTTGATGTTTTATGATAGGAGCCATGCCAATAACGACCTCGCCGTCGATGAGTTGAATAAGTGTGTTGTCCTCATAGGCGGGGGACTGATAATATGCCTCTGCCGAAATGCGAGTTTTTGCAATTTCTGCCATGTTTAGCCTCTGAACCTGCTTGTCTTATCTATCATATCACACAACGATTTGCGACTATGCGCCTGCCATATCACGTTTGTTGAGGGTGCGACTAAAGGCTTCAGTAGGTGCGCCATCCGGTAAGATGCCCAATGTGAGCGACTCGACATAGATGCACATATGCCACGGAATCGAGACATTTTCGGCGGTGAGTTTAGCAGAGGATAGCTCGATGTCTGCACCACGAATCAGGGCGATTGGGGTAGCTTCGTCACGTTCGCCCATGACATTCTGTGCACTGACTGCCAGCGAATCAGCAATACCAACTTGTGTAACTGCCATTGGATTACCAAACAAATCCATCTTGCCACGCTCATCTTTAATCGGATTGAATCCAGCGACCCCAACTGCGACTCCCGTTGTGCCATAGCGTCCGGGTACCAACCAGCTATCGGTCAGTATCACGCCAACATGACAACCATATTCGGCTTGCATCTCCTGCCGAATACGTTCAGCATATTCATAGGGTTTTGCCGGAAGCAAGACGACCTGTCCGCTGGGAATATTGGAGCGATCGAGTCCAGCATTGGGGGAAATCACGCCGTTATTTGCCGTCAACATAAAGCCCATCTCAATCCCGCCGAAGATGTGGGCGGCTTCTTGTATCACCAGTTGAGCAATTGACGCATCTACCTTGTAGCGTTCACCGAGTTCACGGGCGCGGTCACTGACAACGACATCATCCAGATGCACAATCCGCCCCTCAGCGATGGCGCAATATTTTGTCGAAATCGCCAACACATCGCCTTCTTGCAAGGTCACTTCAGCCGATTTGAGACTATCCAGCAGCGTGGTTTTGAGGTCGAAGGGTTGCTCTTGTATGGGTGCTTGAATTGGGTAGACAGTCAAGGGTTGAGGCATGGGGCAGGCTTTCTACTCAGGTTAATCATGAAATCAAAATAGTATCATACCGTTCGCATTCAGCACAGACCTACAGCCTTGATATGGACTTATCACGATATAAACGAGCGCACTACGACAATTGTACTTGGATAAATCTCCAACATGAGTTATCAGCAGACTATATTATTAGTAATGATAACACACGGTTAGCATAATAAATTAAACCCAACAGGGGGCATATGTCGGTGGGGTAGGTGGTTGGTTAACTTATCAAGAGTGATAAGTGTTTGGCAGAGTAATTCGGATGGGTATTCAAGATTGTTTTGAATCTCAGAAATATGAGAGCCGAAGCGTATCCTCTAGCGCGTGAACAACAGGTTGACCACACCCATGTGGGTCAGCAAAGATTGGGTTTGTGCTTGTACGGTGGCAGGGTCATTTGTCCAATCGGTGAGTGACCCGTCGGGGTTGATGGCTTGCATCCGTGTGAAGCCCATACCCAGCACATCAGCGAGGGCTTGCGTCGGGTCATCATAATCAAATGCTTTGAGTGCCTGCGGGTTATACTCCATGATGAGTGCGAGGTTCGGTGATTTGGCGATGGTCTGCTTCATACTACGGAGTGCGCCCATCTCTGCGCCTTCGATGTCCATCTTCACAAAATCAACCTGCTCAATGCCCAGTTCCATCAGGCATTTGTCAATCGGCACAGTTTTGATATTGAATGTCTGCATCTCAAATTCACTGGATTGACGCGGGGCAATATCGTATTCGCCGATTTGGGCACGCTGTAAATCTGCCATCGACTCGTCATAATGCAACGACCCACTCGCCGACATCATCAGGTAATCATACAGTTCGGCTGTTCCCTCTTGTTCAGCAACGGCAAGTTGTAGCGGGGTAACATTTTTCAGTTTATCAACATTGGTTTTGAGGACTTCGTGAGTGCGCGGGTGTGGTTCAAAGGCAATCACCTGACCGCCCTCACCTGCTAGTTGGGCGAACAAACGCGCATAATAGCCGACATGTGCACCAATATCGAGAATCACCATCCCCGGCTTGACCATCTGCTCGACATGTTGTGTCGTTTCCATTTCGTGGCGGTTGGTCAACAACTCTAGCCGAAACCAAAAGGGGTCGTCGGGTATCGTCTTAAAACCTTTAACCGCCTCTAATAACGGAATCACCAGATGAGACATCACCCAATGAATCGCAATATGGGCAGGTTTAAATCGTTTGACTGTCTTGCGATAAAGCGTCAGGCTGGAATCAAATACGCGCATCATAGCTTTCGATAAACTCCTCAAAATACTGAGATAGCCTAACGCACACAGGCACGATGGTCAATCCTGAAAGCTTACACAAGTTGATTCAATTAGATGTAACACCAAATCGGGATAAACTGCGTATAAGATACGAGGTGAATGAATATGTCCGATTTGATTTTAGAGCAGATTATTGCATTTTTTGATGAGGTTTATTCAACCCAAGTTCATGCTGACGATGAATGGTCACCGGATGGGGTTATTAGAGGCTGGGCGGAGACTTGGCGACCTACTTTCTTTACATCCCCCTGTCGCAAAGGGCTAACTTATCATGAGGTCGTTTTGCGCGATATACCAATACAGCAAGCGACAGTATACCGCGTTGTTTATCAGCCTGTATCTTTTCTGTATGCCATCGTTGCACTAATGCCCTCTGGTGTTCTCTGGCTTGATAATCACTATGATGAAGCAGATTTAATTACATTATTAAACGAACATGTCGATATTTTCACCTTAACGAACGAGCCACATAACATCATTCAACTGATTATTCAGACAAAGCTAGATTATCTAGGACATCCCCACTTGATTACATCTATTGATGATATTCCGCCGTCACCATACGACAGTCACAAATGGTGGACACGTCGTAAGATAAGACAATTTATTACAAGCCCGTCTGTATCCCAAAACGCCCATTATTATGAAATCAGCTTTTGTATCTGGACAGAAATTCTTTCACGGATTCTTCGCATAAAGTGTAGACTATCAACCAACATATTTAAGTATCAAAGCGAAAAGTTGATAGTCGATTATGGTGATGGACGTTTCCCCATTTAGTTATTAAAGCGCGCCAAACGATGCAAGCCGATGTCATGGTCGGTTGTGCTATTCTGTGTCAGGTCTGCCATAATCTCGCCAATCACACTCGCCATCTTAAAGCCATGCCCACTGAACCCACCTGCCACCGTTACCTGTGGCGTATCGGGAAGTGTATCCAGAATCCAGTGTTCGTCGGGCGTATTGGTGAACATACACGCTTTCATGCTCAGGGTTTTGCCCGCACCTTGTGGGAAGTAGCGTTCGGAAAAGTCGCGCAGAATTTTCTCATCATCAGTGTTGGGATTACGGTCAACGGTGTCGGGGTCACAGGTTTCGTCAAGGTGATGATACCGCCCGAACTTCATGCCGGGTGTATCCCCTGCTGGATTAAATTCGGGGAAGCCATAATAACGCCCCTCGTCCACAATCGCATTCCACACAGGGAAGCGTTCCGGTGTGAACCATTCCGGCGTTTTGGTCTCCTGCCAGATAAGCACCTGCCGTTCCGGTACAGCGATTCCGCTTAAAGACGGCACATGTTTATATACCCATGCCCCGCCACAGATTGCCAACTTATCGGCAGTGTACGTTGCATTATTGGTTGTCACTTGCACCCGTCCATCAGCCAACACGTCCCAGCTTTGCACCGTCTCACCTGTATGGAGGGTCGCACCATGTTGCTGTGCAATCTCACTGTGGGCGACGATACACCGTTCTGGCACAAGTAACCCACCCTGTGGCTGAAACACCGCCATTGTCTCGGCTGGCATCTGATACCCAGGGAAGCGTTTGTTCAACTCATCGGCTGTCAGCACCTCATGCTCAAGGTCATGCTCAATACAACTTTGCAGACTTCCCGCAAAGACTTCGCTGTCTTCCGGTCCCATGTCGATGCTACCGGTTTGATAAAACAGCTTCTCGTCGGCTTCGGTTTCGAGTGTATCCCATAGGTCATAGGCACGGCGTAGCAATGGCACATAAGATGAGTCTTCATAATATGCTAAGCGGATAATGCGCGTCAGCCCGTGTGATGACCCCATCTCATGTGGAATCTCAAACTGTTCAATGCCCAGCACATTCAAGCCACGCTTTGCCAAATGATAGAGGGTTGCACTTCCCATCGCGCCAATGCCGAGAACGATGGCATCATAATGCGTTGTCATACATCACTTTCTTTCATAACTGGTATATGTAACCCGTCAACCTTAACGCGGAAATGCAAATACTGCCAATCACTTTACTGCCGTGAGTAACGCCCGTCTGTTGTACGTTGGTGAAGCGTAGGGCATCGGTGCAGTCGCGATGATTTGCCTCAAGTAGAATTTGAGAAAATCGAATCACTATTGAAACGGATAGCCTTATTATGTGGCGATATATTCTTGTGTTCCTGCTTATATTCACAGCTGTTGGTACTCATGCTCAATCCGACGAAATCCCCAATAATTGCCCATACGAACGAGGCATCTATTATCAGCGTGACCATTTCCCGCGTTATGAATTTCATTCGGGACGAGTGGTTCTGGTAGATTGGACATCTGGTCATGAGATTCGGGAAATAGCAACCAACATAAGTGGCTTAGATTATCGTGTTCAAACATGGTCGCCGGAATGCCAGTACGTTGCGATTGCATTTTCACGATTGGATGAACGCAATGTCGAACGATGGGATACTTATGTGTGGGATGTCCTGACGGGAACATCAATAGCGACATTTAATGATGCACGCCTCTCCCCCTACCCGCTAACATGGGACACCAACAACACACAACTCCTCGTAGAAACACGCTTTGGTGCATATTTATGGAAGCTAGATGGCACACAAGTCTGGCTGACAAGCGAAGCTGACTATAATGCGCGTAGCTTTTATAAAGGAACGATGCGCTGGGATTATGCTAATAATCAGGTCTCTGGCTCCTTGAGTATCGACCCGAAAGGCATCGCTGTCTACGACATGAGTACCGGAGCATTGTTAAGCTTGGACGGTAGCACGGATAACTTAGATAGTGCGCGTGTCGTTGATGCGAAGGCAACCGAAAATGGCGAACGCTATCCATGCCGAACCAATCGCTATGGACGTGGATACCGTGATGGTCTAAAAGCTTCCTATGAACCGGAAAGTCATGGTCTTGTTATACGTGATATTGGAACACGAGAAATTGTTCAAGCTGTAGACACGACGCTAGCTGGAACAGTTGGTAATATTGTCCTTCGTGGTTATGTTTATTATGGGGATTGTAATCTGTTGTGGGTTTCCTTTGGTAGAAGGGGAACAACCAATATCATGTATGACCTTACAACCAATCAACAATTATTGATGCTTGAAGGCTACTACATCCGACAATCTAGCGTTGACCCAACTGGACAATATGTTGTGGTAACCACGCGCAATGGTGCAAATTTATATCATCTGCTGACAGGGGCTAGTGTGCCACTTGTTCCTGATGTGCGCCTCAGTGCATTGGGAAGTGGGTATGTATGGTCATATGACACGATTGAATGGGATGTCAACAATAATCAAGTTTGGCTAGGAACAACATTATCGAAAAATATCTATCGCCGTACCCCTCTGCAATTTCAGGTTCATGATATAGCGTCGGGCGCATTGATTGATATTGTTGACCGTGATGGCGAATCAGTCGATTTTGAGGATATTGTCGCTACGGAAATTCAGCGGACTGCACCGTTTGGTTGCCGATGGCGTGTACGTTATGAAGCCTATAATCAAGCTCTCGTGTTGGAAGATGCCGTCACCCGCGAAAATATGACTGTCATCGAAGATAATCTCGATATTACAAGCTTCACCTATCTGAGCAAATCACCAGATTGTCGTTATATTGCAGTTGCTATCGGGCAAGGGGAGCGCATGGACACAGTTATCTGGGACTTGGTGACATTGGAACGCGCGAGTGTATTTGAAGATGCACGAGGCATTTCACATCCTGTGGACTGGTCACCTTATGGGGGGTATGCGCTGGTACAAACTCGTGATGGTGGTATCTTGACACATCTACCAGATGATAGTCCCGTACAGCTGAATGATGATATGATAAGCGATAATCTGGGTCGATACCAACGCGCACGTATTTTCAACTTCCATAGGTTTGAATGGGATATGGCAAACGAGCAGTTGTTGGCTGTCCCTGTTGACCAAGCCGATAGGGTTGTTGCATATGATTTCATAACAGGTGCTGTTGTCGGTGAGTATCATATTGGTGGACGACTATCTCCGGTAGATTTTGTCAAACTCGACGACAACCAGTTAATGGTATATACCGATTATTCGGCACATTCCTATGATTATCAGATGAATGGTTTGGCATTGTGGGATATGACGACAAACGAAGGGATTCAATTGGTTGCGGATTACTATCTGAGACCGTACAGCGACTCACCCTATCGCCGTGCCAACCCGCAATTCAGCCCCGATGGGGCAAAAATGATGATGCGAAGTGCCAACTATGTATATATTTGGGACTTCAACATGCCGATGGGTGCGACACCGCATTTACCAAACTATGTTCATCAATTGAATACGACAGCTTTTGCACATTTCGAGACCAATGATGTTATCAGTACATGCACAGAAACAACCTCACGGGAACAACTTGTTCGCCGAATCTCTGAGCTAACCACCTACACTTATGATATGAGCAGTGGTGAGCGATTGTCCGAAGCATCCGAGACGTTCCGCTACAGCTACTTTGAGTTCTTTATTGATTTTAATTGCTAGCTTAACGCTCCGAGCGCACCAGCATCAATACATCATCGTTTTGCAAGGTGATTGAGGGTGAGGGTGCGCTGATAAATTCGCCATCCCGTTTGATAGCGATAATCAGGGTTTCGTCTTTGTGCATGATGTCGCTGATGGTACGCCCTACCCATTGTGGATATTCTTTATTGAGTTCTGCCGCCACAAAACGATTGACGTTTTCATCACGATACATCATATGATTCCAAAACTCGGCAATCACAGGATAGAGCACATCGTTTGATAAGTGCATACCCGCATTGGTGTTGGGTGCGACGACTCGTTGTGCGCCTGCCAAATACATCCGGCGCATGTTCCACTCATTATGTAACAGTGCCACAATCCGCAACTCAGGATTGCCTAACCGCATTCCCATATCCTTCGCACTTAGGATGATGGCAATATTATCAAGGTCATCATCTTGTGCCACGATAATCCCCAGTGCGCGTTCGATGCCTGCCTGACGCAGATAAATTTCTTCTTTAGGGTCTTCTAGCAGATAGAGAATGCCACTCTCATCGGCTAATTCGGCGATGGATTTGTCTTCTTCGTCGGAAAAATCAACCATGTCTAAGTCATTCCAATTGCGGATACGCTTGTCTACATAGCTTTCGTGCATCCATAGCAACGCCCACTTAAGTTTTTCCTCGTCAGGTTCGATGATGACAAAGGGCACACCACGCTTAAGAAAATCATTGGTAGCACGATGGGCGGCGACATTCGCACCGCAGACAATCACATGGTTACTCAGTTCACTAATTCCAGTCATGCGTCGTTTCCTCATCACTCTGATTTTTCGGGTTTGCTCGGCTTCAAAGACAACCGCCGCTAAGGTTGAGATGGCATAACCTGCCCCACCAATCGCAACCAACGTGAAGACAATCGCAAAGATACGTCCGGCAAGTGTCTGCGGGGAATAATCTCCATAGCCTACAGTGGTAATCGTAATCACAGTAGCATATAGGGCTTCGAGGACTGTCCATCCTTCAATCAGGATGTAGCCAAGTGTCCCGATACACAGCAGGACAAAAATTATCACCAGCGCAAGGAACAAACTCGACTGCGTATACTCGTTCCAGTAATCGCGTAGCATGAGTTTAAATCGTTTGATATGTGGGGCTTCAGATTGCTCAGTGTTCATGGATAACAGCAAGTCTCTTATGCAAACATATCTTATAGCTTACTGCAATTTGACTCAATTGGATAGCAAATGTTTGATTACTCATCTGTGGATTGATGAATATATGTCGTCGTCCAGCCATCAACCACCACCAATTGATACCCAACGACTTTTAAGGCACGGGTCAAACTTAGAGCGCGGGTGAAACATTGCCACGCCAACCGTGAAAAAGTCTCGACAGGCTGGTCATACTCGACACATAACACTGTCGGACGTACCCCATCAGCAATGAGATTGGGTAAGACTGCTTGTTCCGCCCCTTCAATGTCCATCTTAATGAGGTCTACTTTATCGTGTCCTAGTTGGGTCATCAGACTACGAATTGTCTTGACTTCGGCTTCAATGTAATCGTCTTGATGGCGTAGGTTCAAAATAGAGTAAGAGGCGAAGTGTTCCTTGCGTGGATTGTAAAAGCGAATTGTCGTATCCTCTGACCAAACGCCGAGTGAATGAAATACAAAGTTTGGGTATGTCTCTCCTTCGCGGTCGATATAGGCAACAGCGCGCGGGGTTGGGTCGAAGCCATGAACGATGCACCCAAAGCGTTCCATCATATCGACATCAAACGTAATATCCTCACCAATGCCGAAGCTATACACCACCCAATCCGCTTGAATCATATCAGTCGGCACATGCCAACCACCATAGCCTACCCCTAATTTTTCGATGGTGTGATAGGTCGGCACACAATGGCGTTTCATCAATTTGTCAAACCAATATTCACGGCGTGTTAGGCGGTTGAGTCGGTTCACAGGCAAGGTTATACTTTCGCTCAGGTCATCAAAACGGGTGCGATTGTAGCATGTTTTCGTCGTATCCTCTATGACTAGAGGAGCAAGCGTACACCTGACACAAAGAGTAACCCCAGCACTAACTTGCGGAAGACATCCTGATTGATATATTCATTGAGGGCAAATCCTAATATCAAGCCGAGGAAGGCAGTTGGTATCACAAATACAAATAACTGCAAAACATCTGGTGTGATATTGCCGTTGCGCGCATGTGCCATGACCACCACGATATTATTGATGAGGGAGTAGGTTTGTAGATTGGCACGAAACTCATCTGCCTGCCATTGCCGTCCAGTCGCATACATCACCGCAGGCGGTCCACCAATATTATATGCACCTGCCAGCAAGCCCCCGATAAACCCCAGAAACCAACCCCATAACGGGTGCTCTAACTTGGGTAGATGCTCCAGTGCGAGGTTAAGCAGAACATAACCAATGACGACAAACGCCAGCACTGTGCGGATAATGCCTTCATCAACAACCCGCAGTAATTCGACTCCGATTGGAATCGCAATAATCGCCCCAACCAATAATCGCCAGATATTGCTAAACGAAAATGCACTACGATAACGCAATAACATAAAGGGACGGCTAGCTGTTGCGACGATTGCAAACAAGGGGGCTGCAATCTCTACAGGTAGCACACCTGCGGTTAAAAGGGGCATCGCAATCAGTGCCCCTCCAAACCCTGATACACTCTGGGTAAATGTCGCAAATAAGAAGATAAACAATAAGGCTAACGGTAACGGCATCAAAGTTGCTTTCGCGTGTTGTCATCAAATGTGTAGACCACATTCAAAATCATATGTGCTTTAAAAACATTTTGCAACGCTAGACCTCAGCCTGATTGTGTTTATTCGTCGTCCGTTTCTATCGGCAGACCATCACGCTTCCATTGCCCGATGCCACCGGACAGATTAATCAAATTCTGGAATCCCATGTCATTCAGTAGACTGATGACCACCTGTGAGCGTGTGCCACCGCCACATTGCACCACAACCGGCTCGTTATCAGGGATTTCGTCCTTGCGCTCACGGACATAGCCCATCGGAATATGTTGTGCATTGAGGATGTGCCCGTCGTTGTATTCATTGGTCGAGCGTACATCAAGGATATGATAGCCCTTTTCATAGGCACTCTGCGGGCTAATTTGTGGGATGGTGTCCGATTCGTGCTTCAACACTTCCGGCGTAAAGTATCCTGCGATGTGGTCAACCCCAATGGAATAGAGGGTGTGTAGCACTTCTTGTACATCCCCTTGATATGCGATGAAAAACGTGGGTTGTTCGTAATCAACATACCAGCCAACATAGGTCGCAAACCCACTGGCTTCAATCGGAATATTGACTGTGCCGGGAAGATGTTTGCTAGCGTAGAGTTCCGGTGAGCGGGTGTCGATAAATAATGCGCCTTCGGGTACGATGCCTTCGGGATGATGGAGAATATGCTGAGCCTGCCCTATTTTCAGCAATAGCTCAGGACCTTCTTTGTTGACCTGTTTCATACGGGCGAAGTAACGCGGGGTCTCCGGTTGACCATCCAATATCCATGCGACAAATTCATCCTCGTCATCAAACTGAAAAGCCGGATTGACTAACTTTTCATAGCCGAGTGTGGTTGATGGCACAGCACCAAGCGACTTCCCGCAGGCACTCCCCGCCCCATGACCAAACCAGACATGCAGATAATCTGGCAATTGCTTGAAGCGTTGCACATTCATAAACTGCTGACGTGCGCCATCTTCGGCTGTATTAGCAATACCCGCCGCTGTCTCTAATAGGTCAGGTCGCCCAACATCACCAGCAAACAGGCAATCACCCGTGAAGATACCAACAGGCTCATCAGTCACCCCGGTGTCGGTAATAACATACGAAATATGTTCAGGGGTATGCCCAGGTGTATACAGCACTTCGACCTTCACATTGCCGACCATCCAACTATCGCCGTCTGTCACCAGCTTGACATTGTCATCGTCATACTGATATTGCCAGTCAGCCCCCCCCATGCTACTAAGCACCACCTCTGCACCCGTTGCAAAGGCAAGTTCGCGCGCACCACTGACAAAGTCAGCATGGATGTGGGTCTCGGCAACATATTTGATGGTGAGTCCTTCGTCTTGTGCAGCTTGAATATACGGTGTGATATTACGAGCGGGGTCAATAATCATCGCGCTACTCCCACAGCCCACCAAATACGAGGCTTGCGCGAGTTTATCATCATAGAAATATTTAAGAATCATCATCATCTCCAGTGGGTCAACTCGAATTTACAAATAACAATAATCTGATTCAGTGCCTCGTCCGATATATTTTTGTAGGGGCGGATCTGAGTTCCGCCCTTACGAATAGTCAATTTGAAGTTAGATTATTTATAGGATGAAGCATACAGACACTTGCTTATAGTATTATTTTAGCGCAAATTTGTTGTTCTGAGTGTAAGAGTTTGCGACAAGCGTGTTACATCGCTTTGTGTTCTTTGTAGCTTTGTGGTTATCATATGAAAATCAATCCAACGTTATGATGAGCCAATCCATGAACAACATTCCCGAAGCATTCCATGATTTACTGCAACCAGAGACACAAGCCTTTGCTGTCCTCCACACACAAGCCGACCCATCCACGCCATTGATGACGGTGATGTGGTTCAATATAGAGGGTGAGTATCTCCTGTTTAACTCCGTGCCGACCTCGCGTAAACACAAAAACATCCTTGCCAATCCACAGATTCACTGCCTCATCTTTGACCCGACTAACATGTACCGCTATCTCTCTATTTCCGGTACAGTGGTTGAAGTCACGCAAGAGGGCGCAAACGAACATAATCACGCGCTGGCAACCGAAAAATATGGGTGGGATGACGGTACATTTGGCAACAATCGTGTGATGTACAAGGTACGCATTGATAGTGCCAGAGGTATCGCTTAATTTTTATGTAATCAAGTAGCAATCTATAATCTTTGCGGTATACTCTGCACGGTTACGGATAAATCTATCATGTTTACTGCCGGAGCGACCGATGCAAATTGATGTCAGCGCGCTATATAACATCCCCATGATTATTGCGTTCAGCATGTTTATGGCATATATCATCAGCAAGAACCCGCTCAATGCTGGTGGTGAATTGGCTATCCTCGCATCGTTGATTGGTGGGATTGCATTTTCGGCATTAGGGGTCGAACGGGCTGTCGATTTCTATGTTAACTTTCAGCCATCTATTTATGATGACTTCTTTGGCAACCTCGGGGGTGATTTACTTGCCAATGTCTTTTTGATTGTGACTGTCAGTGTGATTGCTATGGCGAGTGAGGACGACATCATCAAAACGGGGATGGCGCGCTTGTTTCTCTCTTTTGTGTTGTTACTCATTTGTGGCATTATCGAGCTGTCGATACGTCAACTGGCAACAGGCAACTCAATCTTTACCAACCCAGAGTTTTATCACAACCTTGTGCTGGAAATATTCGTGATTCCAGCGACGTTTATCTTGATTAACCTCTATGATTTGTTGGTCTATCTGAATGATTCCAAGCAAATGTCTAAATCTGATGAGGCAGCGGCACTGGCAGTGTTATTCATGAACATATTGGCTGGGGGATTCCTGCTCATCTATGTGTATCGTGGGTCATTAGAGATGTTTCCACCGCTACAGTTTGCGCTCATCGGGGCTATTTTTACCTCGATTACCGCCAATGACTTTTTTGCTGAGACGGAGTTGCGCCAATGGATACTCACTGTTATCTATTTGTTTGTGTTCATTCTGTTTATCTTGCCCGCGCCGATTCCACCGAATGCAAAAGTTAGCCTATTGAGCGAGCTAGTCAGTGCGTTATTGATTCTGTTTATGTTGCCACGCTGATAGAGTCGTGACTATTGCTCTGCCCGATTTGCCCCTATAATGAAAGTTGGAAAGCTCTATTTTGGTATATGTTAAGTCGATGGTCGAATAAAATTAGAACGCTGTAGGGTCGAACCCATGTGTTCGACTGCACGGGAAGCAGATATGGCGACTCCCCTACATTTTAAAATATACGACCACTGACCTAGTATGCGGACAACGCAGGTGTTGCCCCTACAAAACATAATGGAATCCATTTGTCTGCCTAAGAGCCTGTTTAAAAATTCAATATATGTGTTTTTCTCGGACATTTGGTTATATGTCCCTACAAAATTGTATTCATATCAAGACTCGTAGGGACGCATAACGATGCGTCCAACAACAAAAATCAATGGAAAACACAATATTCAAACAGGTTCTAAGAATGAGCGTGACGAAAATTTATTCAGTAAACGACGTAATTTGAGTGTATGAAACGACTGTTAGAAAATCGACTATTCGGCGGGGTCTGTAGCGGATTAGGTGCAGTCACCCCGATAAATGTATGGCTTTGGCGTATCCTCTGGGTTGTACTGACTGTGGTGACCGGTGGCGCAGGGGCTATCTTATATGTGATGTGGTGGTGGTTATTGCCGGAGCAATCCTTCAATGACATCGAGGTGGGACGCTTCCTGCCGACCATTGGCGCAATTGCGACAGCAGGATTGGTCATCGGTGGCTGGTTCGTGCGCGATAGTCTCGTCTCAGACACAGGCGCATACCTCTATACACCCTTGCTATTGATGCTGACCTCACTCGTGTATCTATCGCAACAATTTGACCGTGCCAAAAATGCCCGCAACAATCCCATATTAGCTGTGGTGGCACTGGCATTAAGTGGCTATTTTCTGGTCGGTGCATTAGGTGCATTACCGCTGGGTGTCATCGATACAGTTGGGCGGTCGCTTCCGGCAGTCTTTGTATTCCTCGGCTTGTCTGTCATCCTGCGGGAATATCTTCCCATCGGCAGTCTGATTGCATTGGCTATCAGCATTGTGTTACCCGTTGTGATTGCAACTGTGGCATTTTCTGGTCGTGTGGGGCAAGTGCTTGAAGACAATGAAGTCATCGTTGAACAGGTGATTGAATCTGATGCGAGCCAACTGACTCTCGATATGCGCGCCCTCAATGCCGATGTCGAGTTACGGACGGGTACAACAGATAATACTGTAATTGCGACATTCAGAGGCAGTGAAGAACACAACCTCAATGCCGATTTTGCCATTGATGAACAGGGTTTTGCGATTCTGGTATTAAACGAAAAACAAGACAGTGCCTTCCCGTCGCTGACGGCTATCGGACGCGGTACGATTGATGTGCAACTCCCGCCGGACTTCCCTGTGTTTATCAAGTTGGCAGTTGCTGATGGTGATGTGACACTCAACTTGCGTGACCTTGACCTTGAAAGTATCGAGACGCTGGATATTGAAAGTGGTGATGTCTTGCTAGCATTGCCAGCGTATCAACCACTATCCCCTTCGGCGTTGGATTCGGGCATATTAAATGTCTTTAGTGGTAATCTGACGATACTTGTACCGGACAACCTCGGCGCAGAACTATTCATGAGCAAGGCGAACAATCAACGCCCTGAATTTGATGACCTGTCGTATCTGCTGGAAGATCGGGGTACAGAATGGCGATTGTCTCAGCGCGACTTTGATAACCTGCCGATTCAGACCAGTTATATTGTTAGTGCACCTGCTGGTACGGTGTCGATTGATACACTCGAGTAAAGTTGACATGTCACGACGCTTTAATATTCTGCACCAAATCTTACAGCTTGACCCCGAAGCCGATTGTCAGGAAATCGTGTATTTGGTCGGCTCATACGAGAACCCGTGGCTGATTAAAAAGTCGCTGGAATTTGCCCTGTTCCGTACCTATGGTGTGCCGTCTATCAGTCGTTTACTTGACCGCACCGGACAATTTCAATCCCATGGGCAACGGCGTTATGATGATACCAGCTTACTCATCGCCGAGATTACCGAACACGGCTATGATAGTGAGCGTGGACTGCAGGCTATCAAGGTGATGAATCGGTTACACGGCAAATATAACATCAGCAACAATGATATGCTTTATGTGCTATCGACCTTTATCTACGAGCCGATTCGCTGGAATACACGCTTCGGTTGGCGTAAACCGACGCATCATGAAAATTTAGCCAGCTATTACTTCTGGCGTGAAGTCGGCAAACGCATGGGCATCACAGAGATTCCAGAGTCATTAGAAGCCTTCGAGCAATTCAACCGAGATTATGAGTACGAGCATTTTCAGTATGTACTGTCCAATCGTCGTGTGGCGGATAATACGATTCGGATTTTGGCGGAGATGTATCCGGCAGTATTGCGTCCGTTGGTGCGTGAGGGGGTCTATGCCATGATTGATGAACCGTTACGCAAAGCCTTTGGGTATCCTAAAGCGCATTGGATGATGCAAGTGGGCGCACGATTTGGATTAACCCTACTCAGTAAAATTGTGCGCTATATGCCACCGCGTCTTGAGCCGTTCAGCCTGACAAAAATCCCATCTGTGAGTCATCCACAGGGTTATGAAATTGAGCAACTGGGACCGCCATCTACATAATTGCTTATCGCTGTATGATGTATTCTCAACTTCCCTAAATATTGCGCCCTGCTATAATACGCCCCATGATGATGAACGAGAAAACCAACCAGACCATTGACCGCGCCGTGTTGATTGGCATCATGCTGATTGCGACGTGGTTACGCTTACACTATTTATTCCAGATTGAACACAACCTCGACCATGCCTATCCTGTCTGGCAAGCATTACGCACACTATCACACGGCGAGTTCCCACTGGTCGGACAGTTGACAAGTGTGCTGTTTGCCAATCCACCGCTGACAGGCTATCTGTACTTGCCAATTATCGCATTGACTCAATCGCTGACGGCTGTTTATCTGTTTGTGATTGCACTCAATATCGCTGGCGTTTACTTCACTTATCGTGCTGGGACAGTTCTGCTTGGGTCGAAGGTCGGGCTGATTGCGGGTGCGCTGATTGCCGTCAACCCGTGGGTGATTGAGTACAGTCGCTACTCTTGGCCCCCCGTGTTGTTGGCATGTTTTGTGCCGTTGGTGCTGTGGCTATTTGCACCGCTTTGGCAGGGTATCGCCAAACAACCGATGCGACGTGGGATGACCGCTTGCCTTGCGCTGGGTATGATGTGTCAGACAACTTTGCTTGCCTATCTGGTGTTGCCCGTAATCGGATTGCTGACTCTGCTGAACATCCGCCGGATTCAGTGGCGGGTGTTGTTGGTCGGTGTGCTGGTTTTTATCGCTACACAAACCCCCTTTTTCATTGGCTTGATACAGACTCGTGATAATGTGCAGGAACGTGTCGATAACTTTGCCGAACAATCAACTGAATCGTATTTCCGTGATGATGCCCTGCGTCATGCCTTCCGGCTCGTATCCGGTGAAGATTATGAACTCGCGCGCGGGGTTGATGCACCACAAGCTGACCACATCACACGGCACAATATCACCCGCTGGTTTGCATCGAGCGTATCTATTTTGCTGGCAGGGGGGCTGTTGATTAGTGTTTTGGCATTCGTCAGTCGCAAATACTGTAATCATCCACCGGAGGTCACAACTGACCATGCACGTATCTCAGCAATGATTGTGCTGGTATGGTTCTTTGTGCCGATAGCGATGATGTCCTACAATGCAACCTTTGTGCATCCGTATTATCAACTGGTCGGGCTTCCGGCTGGCATGATATTTGTCGGTTGGGCAGTGGTCTATATCATCAAGCCATATAGCCTGCCTCGCATTGGAGTTGTGCTGGTGTTGTTTTTGCCGTTTGCCGTGCTGATGGGCATCAACAGTGCGCGCTTCTATCAAGAGACACAAGCAACCCCCGGCACACATGACCTCGGTGCGTTGCCTTTAGATTGGGGCATGAAATTGGGTGCGAGTATCCGTGAGCATCTGCCGGAGAATGGGGTTGTCTTTGCCGATGTTGATGAGTGGACATTGAACAGCCTCGCCGTACAATCCTTCCGCTTGATTCGGGATAATCGTGCGCCGAATGTGACCATCGTGCCACAGGTCGGTGGACTCTATATTGTGGCGTATCCACCGGAGAGTGATACCTCGTTCGTACCTGCTTATGCGGAACGGGTCGATACGCTGGAATTACCCGATGGGTGGACAATTACCGTTGACCGCTATGCACCAAATACCCAACCGACTGTCGCTGACGAACCTATTCGTGGTGAAAAGTGGTTGTCGCTGTTGGATAGTGAGGTGTCGCAAGATGGTGATAGGGTGACGGTCACGACCACATGGCAAGCCGAAAACCTGACAGAGGAGATTGTCAATCATACCTTTGCGCCGTTTATCCATGTGTATGATGACTCCGGCGAACGGGTACAAATCGTGGACGGACGACCCATGCCGGGGACACAATTCAGCGAGGGCGACCTGCATATCCATCAGATGCAATTTGAACTGGATGGGGATATTGACGATTACACACTCCAACTCGGTCAATATGACGGGCTGGCAAACCTCAATATCATCTTGATTACGCCCGATGGTGAGTATCTGCCGACGATAGAAATTTCATAATGAGTGACTTAGCCCATAATGACAAAGCGATTACGCCTAAATTGACATATATGGGACAACGTCTACGTTATCTACCAAACAAGGCTAGCATCAATATCAATATAAATGTTCAAATAAATTGAAGGCACTATAAAGATACCTAATGTCCATTGCGATTATCTCATCTCTCTACCGTGTTGAAGACCATCTCCCCCAATTTACTGCATCTGTAAAAGCATTTGCTGAACAGGTATATCAGGCAGGTATACAGGTTCATTATCTGCCCATCGTCAATGATGCCACTCCAGCTGAACGACAAGCCATTGATGAGCTGACCCATCACATCAACACAGCAGGACACGGTCATATGTCACCGCAGTATGTCGGACGTGAGACTTTGTATGCCTCGTGGAATCGTGGAGTCAGCTTGAGCAATACCCCTTATTTTACCTTTTGGAATGCAGATGATATCCGTGATGTATCGGCATTTGTGGAAGGTTATCAGGCTTTACAAGATGGCGCAACACTGGTTGATTTTGTATTCAATGTGATGAAGGTGACAAAACGCTTCGGACTCTTCCCGACTGAGCAACATGAAGTCAGCCGGATGTTATTCCATACTGCACCGTTTAGACGTAAAAACGGGGTCGGTCCATTCTTTATGGCAAGCCGTGACCTCTATCATCAGGTGGGCGAGTTTGATGAGAACTTCCGTGTCGTCGGTGATATGGAATGGGCACAGCGTACGTTGCCTGTTGTCAACTTTTATCCGGCGAAACAAGCGGGTGGGTCGTTTTATATTCACGGTGGCAACCTCAGCAACACTGGCAACGACCGCGAAGAAATTGAACTCAATATTGTCTTTCTGCGCCTGCAAGCGTGGTACTATCTGCTCCCCGTTGACCCAACCCGAATGCGTGAGGCGTGGGAGACATGGGGCAACCGCGACAATATCACCTTGCCGGATGAAGTAGCTGATTTCCTCTGGGGCGATAAGGCTGAAAGACGTTGGCATACCTATCAACGCGAGAAGAATCAGCCCGAATGGCTTCATCAAATCCGACGACGCTTGGCATCACGCGGGCTTATCTACAGTGCCGAATGGGAAGTCTTCCAGCGCAATAAGGCTAAGCACACAGTTTAGTATTTATCGCTGTGAAAAGAAGAAAATCATCGCCGCAAAGACAATCAAAAAAACGATAGTACGGATAATACTGAAAATCGTATTGTTGCCCAATATCACATCCGTAATGGTGATGGTCTCACCACGACGGGCTTTATCCTGTAGGTAGCGTTTGCGCGAGTACGGCAAGGGCAATATCTGAATTATAAATTGCACGAATATATTCTGAGTGTTCATGTTGATACCTGCATTGTGCAGACTCTCGTTGAGGTCATCAACTATCCCACTCATCTGCTGAATGCGCTGATTGTTTTCTGCTTTGGCTTTTTCTGCGTCGGTCACACCAAAGAACTCATCAGCGGACATGTTTTGTGGGCTATCGTCTTTTGTCGGTTGTTCGGACATACTAGGCTTCCTTTCTCATTGTTAACTTGGTTGTATATGTTTCCGGCTACCCAATCGCATTCTGGATAAAAATACCAATCAGCAAACACAAAAATATCATCACCAATCCAATAAACATCTGAACGCAGGTATAAGTCGGGAATAGCGCATCTATCACTGTAACTCTACGATTATAGCGTTTGGCGCGTTTGCGGACTGCGTTTTTAAAATCAGGATGCACAGGTACGATTGGCAAGATAATCCGTGCAAGGGTTGTCATCTCGACATTGTCTCCATCTGCTGATTTATCCGGCTTACTGCTCATGGTCTATCTCCGTTAGACATACTGTTATGTTACAGGAGTCGTGGATTTGGTGCAAACACCCTGTACCTGCGGGTTAGTGGCTCTATAATGGGCGTGGATTCACTTACTGAATAGGGAACACATGCGCGTTTTAATGGTCTCCAAAGCCTGTATCGTCGGCATCTATCAACGCAAGCTCGAAGCGATTGCCCAACAAGGTATCGCGCTGACAGTCTGTGTCCCGCCCTCATGGAAAGATGAACGCGGTGAACAAAAGCTCGAACGAGTATACACCGATGGCTATGACCTGAAAGCAATCCCGATTCGCTTTAATGGTAATTTTCATTTGCATCATTATCCTACTCTTGGTCAACACATCCGCGACTTCCAACCTGACATCGTTCACATCGACGAAGAACCCTATAACCTCGCAACATGGCAGGCACTCTATCATGCCCGACGCGCCGGAGCAAAATCACTCTACTTTAGCTGGCAGAACATCAAACGCAACTATCTCCCGCCGTTTAGCTGGGGCGAACGCTGGGTGTTTCAGCATGTCGATTATGGCTTGGTCGGCACAGACGATGCCGGTGATGTTATGCGCACCAAAGGGTACAAGGGCAAGTTAGCGACGATTCCGCAATTTGGTACGGATAGCGACCTATTTCAGCCTGCACCATCACGCCCCGACCGTCCCTTCACGATTGGTTTTATCGCGCGCATCGTGCCGGAAAAAGGTGTCGATATTCTATTGAACGCCGTCACAAAATTACAAGGTGACTGGCGATTACGGTTGGTTAGTGGTGGCTCAGCAATCGACGAGATGAAAGCCCTCGCACAGTCACTTGGCATAGCTGATAAAGTTGAGTTTGTCGGACAATTACCCTCAACTGATTTGCCTGCCGAGTATCACAAAATAGATGTGCTGGTCTTACCGTCACTGACTCGTCCCAACTGGAAAGAGCAATTCGGGCGGGTACTCGTGGAAGCGATGGCAAGCGGTGTCCCTATTATCGGGAGTGATAGTGGCGCAATCCCAACGGTGATTGGCGATGCGGGTTTGGTTACACCGGAAGGAGATGTCACTATGTTGACTAATGCCATACAGACCGTGATGGATAAGACTGACTTACGTGCCGATTTAATTCAGCGGGGGCGAGAACGATTCTTGTCACACTTCACCCATGACAGCATTGCCCGTGCAACTGTCGATGTTTACCACGAGATGTTGGATAGCTAGAGAGACCTCTTGTGAATAGCACTACATAACTTAGGATTGAGCATGACACCAGAATATTATTTGCAAGTAGCAAAATACCAATGGGACGATGTGCATGTATATGTTCCTTATTTTTCAAGGTTGCCAGAGGTGACTATTTCTGTATGCCCATTTACCATACAGAAACACACGCAGAAACTGGACACCTATAGCTTGTATGGTTGGCACAATCGCTATTCTAAAGGTGTTGTCGTGCGATATAGTCCCGACGGATATACACACTCAGACCATCTCTACGAGACACATACATTCATCCATCTCAATGGTGACCGTCCGACAAAACGCAATTTGGCAGATGGCAGTTTGACATCAGCAGAGCCGGAAGTTCCATTTGTCTCCCCACGTCTTTTGGCTGAAGATATTGATGGCTACGGGGTGATACATAGCATTCCGATAACAAAAATTCGTGGGAACGTCTTTAAAGATGCCTACACGTTATATGTCATCAGCTACTATGCGCATGATGTATCGGTAACGTTGGATACCCTCAAGCATGAGTGGACATCAAAATACCCCGATTGGCGGGCGCAACGTATCTCTGATTGGTGGGAAATTGCAACGGACGACCACTGGAACCTCAAGCAGTGGGTTGCATCAGGCAGGCTCAAATGGCTTACACCGGAGTACACTTTATCATCAGACCCCGACACATTTCCCTATAACAACATCAAGGGCAAGCGTCATGGGTATACATATGATGCCACCACAAAAACCTTTGAGGTATACAACACTTTGCTGTATTGATTACCAGCGAAGTCAGGGATAAGGGGCTAGGAACAGAACTCTGTGATATAAAGATAGTGGAAAGTACTGTGTGCGGAGTTATGGCATAATGGTATTAGCATCAATTATTGTGACTATAGGGTTTGTAAATGGCTCAAGTATTTATCTCTTACAAAAGCGAAGAAGTAAAATTTGCATTACAAATCAAAAAGCGAATAGAATCATTTGGCTATGATGTTTGGATTGATAAAGAACTCTTAAGACCAGGAGAGGACTGGAGAGAGGACATTGATTTAGGCATTGAAACATCTTTTGCGATGGTCGTAATTATTAGCAAAAATGCACTTGAATCAAAATACATGATGTATGAGTTCGCATACGCGAAAGCCCTACGTAAACAAGTAATTCCAATAATTTATGATGAAGGCATTGAAGCGAGTGATTTTCATCCGCGCTTGGAGGGTGTCCAACATATACCTTTCGTGAAGGCAGACGAAATTGATGAAGGATATGTTCAATTGAGTAGAGAACTCAATCGTACGGGTAAAGTTGAAAACATGACGGTGTCTTTATCAAAATATCCTGTATTCATACAAAAAGTGATTGATGATTTAGAAAACTCTTTAGATTCTAATGAACGAGAACGCATACTCAATAGGTTGATGGCAAATAAACATCCTAAAGTAAACGAATTCTTGGCAGAGCTATCTGAGGGTTATTATTGGCAAGATATTCCACCTTTAGCAGCTAGAAGATTAGCAGAACGTAGTCAAAATCAGGACGAACGAGCCATAACGGGATTAATCTCAGGGCTAAAACATGGACATAACCGAGAAATATGCACAAAGACTCTCGTTGCCTATGGTGAAAAGGCATTGTCTCAATTGTTACCTATCCTAGATTCTGAACATACACAAGCAATAAAACATGTAATGGAAATTATTGGGAATCTAGATGCGAAACAATATAGTCAAAAGATTGTTAAATTAGCTCGGCAACATGAATCACTTAGAGAAACGGCAATAATTGTGCTAACTCAAATGAAAAGTGTAGATGCTGCTCCCATGTTGTTAGATTCCCTTAAATCTTTTGTAAATGGAGAAAATCGAAAAATAAGTTTATCTAGACTTCTTAAGCCTATAGGTATTTTGCAAGTAGAGGAAGCTATACCAGACCTTATATCATTACTTAAAGATGAGGGTTACTCACGATTTTGGGATGATATTCTAAATATTCTTAAGCAAATTGGGGATATTGATTTCAGATATATTCGTCCATTTTTAGAATCCGAAGATGAACTACAAAACATAAATGGCGCAAAGTTATTGCAGATAACACCTAATAGTAAGGCAATTGAAACGCTTGCTGCCCTTACTCCCTCTGATTCAAAGAAGCTAGATTTAGAGGTTGTTAAAGCTATAGGTGAAATCGGTAGTAAAGAGGCAATACTCAAATTACTCAGTTTGCTGGAACATGAATACAAAAATATTATATGGGTTTCTCTTTTATATCTGGGAGACCATAAACCAGCTTTTGCACTTCCAAGTTTTAACAGAATTTTGGAAAATGCTGATCAAGAAGACATGTTTAAAATTCTTTTGACTATTAGGGCAATGATAACTATTGCGAATGATGATAGTGTTGAACTAATCGTCAATTTTTTAGACTTGGATAATATTATAGAGTTTTGGTGGAAAGATGTACTATACAAAACTTCATGCCAAGCACAAGCTATAATAGCTCTAGAATCAATAGAAACACCAGAAGCACTTGAAGCATTGGCTGAATGGCGCAAAACACAGAATATGAATGAACCTTAGAATACATCATGACTATCGAAGAATTTGAACGCTTCATCTATCAGCCAGAAAATCACGATAGGCTATTTGAGTTTGTTGATGGGCAACCTATCGAAAAAGTTTCCAGTCCCTATCATTCCTCAATAGCAGTTAATGTGATGTTTCAGATACAGTTGTTCGTGCGCGAGAATAATATCGAATCTCACATTACAGGGGCAGGTGGTGGGTATCAAATAGCGGGAGAGTGTTATATTCCCGATGTCGCTTATATGCCTGCCACCAAACAACCTGTTCTCGACAAAGACGGCTACAACTCAACCCCACCAGATTTAGCTGTCGAAGTTCTGTCGTCCAATACCAACGCAGAACTCAACAAACTCCGTATCAAGATTACCAACTATTTATCGGTTGGAACAACTGTGTGGGTGGTCAAGCCGGATGACCGTCAGATTGAAGTGCATCAGACCGGACAACCTGTAACCATTTATCGTAAGGATGATACATTGAACGCGGGAGATATTTTGCCCGACTTCACGATGGCATTATCTGATGTATTTGGTCAACTCGAGGAATAAGCCGTCGAGATTGTTCTACGGTGTTACGAATAAAGCGGGGCATTGTCGTTCCCCAATCAAAATCAATCCGGTAGTTCATCATCAATTTGTCATTTATGAAATTTACCCTACATACATGCGAAGACATTTTTGTGTTCACTTTGCACTCCCGCTATCATTAAAGCCATAATCATACATCAGGAGGTATATCATGTCTGTTTGGGAGACCATACGTGGGAAGCGCGCAATCCGGCAGTTTGAAGACAAGCCAATTGCCGATAACGACATCAAGAAAATTTTAGAGGCAGGGCGACGTTGCCAGAGTGGGTTCAACTCACAGCCGTGGCAGTTTATCGTCGTGACAGATAAAAACTTATTGCAAGACCTATCAAATATCGGCAACTCAACGAAGCATATGATTGGAGCGGGTATGGCGGTGATGTTGCTCAGCCCTCACGCAGAACAAAGCGACCGTTACTGGCAAGATATGTTTGATGTCGGGCAGGCAGCGGCATATATGCAATTGACGGCAGAGGAAATGGGTATTGGCTCGTGTCCGGGGTCGGTGGTACGTCCCGAAATTGCGCGTGAGGTTTTGGGATTTCCTGATGAATGGGATTTGAAGCTGATGCTGTCGTTTGGTTATCCAGATAAAGCTGAATATCCTGACCGTCCACCCAAGCAAGGCACACGCAAACCCTATGATGAGGTCGTGCATCTCAATGGGTGGTCACAGAAATAGATAATCTGACACAACAGACACCTCATCTGCCATGTGTATAAGCTGACTAACCTTGCCCAATTTATTTATTTAATTTTAGATGTAGTTTACAAAGCCTGAATACGCTATTCCACTCAACATATCACATTTCTAATGCAATTCATGCGAACCGATTTTGTCACTTTTGCGTATAGAGAAGTGAGAACACAAACGAGAATAGGAGAACCCATATGAGTAAACAAAAACGCAAAGTGGAATGGTCATTTGATTTTGAAGATATTGGCAACCGTGTGAGTGAATTTTTCAGCGATATGTCCGGTGGTGACATGGAAGTGGAAACCGCTGAACTAGACGTGATGCGCGATGAAGCCACAGCATCCACAATACGTGTGGATTTTTCTGTCGGGCGAGCCAATGTCATTGCACTACCCGCCGACAGTGACAAACTCTTTGGCGCACATATCACTTACGTTGGCGAATATGAATTTGAAGCCACCGGAAGCACTGATAAACAAGTCAGCCTGCGCCAGAAAAGCAACTTCCCACGCGGATTCGGCAAGATGATTGGCAACGCCAAAGACCTCATATGGAACATCAGCCTCGCACAGAATATCCCCCATGTCCTGCGCTTGAAGGGCGGTGTCGGCGAGACCGATATTGACCTCACCAACCTGACCGTCACCAGCTTAAAGATGGACACCGGAGTCGGCAAAATTGTGTTGACACTCCCAGTTCAATCAGCAGTTATCGACGCAAGCATCAATGGTGGTGTCGGCGAAACACAGGTAATTATTCCGGCTGGTGTCTCTGGTAATCTGGACATCAAAGGTGGTGTTGGCGAAGTTGTCGTAACAGTTGCATCAGATGCAGCAGTACGGGTGGATGCCTCAGCGGGTTTAGGCGACATTAAATTGCCAAAAGCCTTTAACCGTACCAGTGGCAACGGTCAAGCATTCGGGATGCAAGGTGTATGGGAAACATCAAACTTTGCCGAATCTGATAGCCAGATTGTCATTGATTATAAAGGTGGCATTGGTAGCTTCCGCATCAAAACATTTGAAGTCATCTAACGATAGCACAACACACTACGCAATATTTGGGGGCATTAAATATTATGCTCCCATAACCTTCAACCGTACCGTTATCGCAGATTCAATTTACATTCAGACATCATCAAAACATAAAAATCGTGTATGGTTGATGCCGTGTCATCAACTGTTTTCGGGAGCAGACATGGCTACTCTCGTACAAAAAACTCATGTCACTATGATGTCTTGATAATAGCCAAATAACTTCAAACACATCGGATTAAGAGCGTTAAGCTTTGGTTAACCGTTTGTGCATTTCGTCACTTATCACTGATTAATGTGTTACACCATATGGGAAACTTTCATTATAGATAGGGATGAAATCAATGCGTGTTGCCATCATTACAGAGACCTTCTTGCCAAAGGTAGACGGTATCGTCAAAGTAACCTGCCTGCTCCTCGACCATCTGTCCAAACGGGGTATTGACGCAATGGTCATTGCACCACGATACGGCACAAATCAACAATATAACCAGACACCTGTTCGTAGCTTGCCAAGTTTATCGTTTCCGTTCTATCCAGAAGCGCGTATGGGCTTTGCAACCCTATCACTCTATCGTGACCTTGCTGCGTTTAACCCTGATGTGGCACATCTCTTTCATCCCATGATGACGGGGATTCCGACAATGGGAATGCTCAAGTGGATGGAAGTCCCGACGGTGACCTCATTCCATTTGGATTATGCCCGCCTTGCCAATCAGTTCAAAGTTGGTCTGTTTGACCTCGGCTTCACCCGTCCATTCTTAGAAGAACTCACCAAAAATGTCTTTAACTGGGCAGATTATAGCCTTGCCCCTTCCCGCCTGATTCAATCGCAAATGCAAGACCTCGGTATCGACAAAGTTGGCTTGTGGCGACGTGGAGTTGATGCCAATACCTTTAACCCTAATTTCTACTCCGATGCCATGCGTCACGAAATCACAGATGGCAATGTGGATGACCATGTCATGCTCTATGTCGGACGACTCTCTGATGAGAAGCAAATTGACCACATCCGCCCTGCATTAGAAGCTGTGCCAAATACACGTCTTGTTGTCGTCGGTGACGGTCCCGCACGTCCGCATTTGGAACAACACTTCGCCGGACTCCCTGTTAAGTTTATGGGTTATATGCGCGGTGAACGCCTATCACAAGCCTATGCAAGTTCTGACCTGTTTGTTTTCCCATCACGCCTAGAAACGTTTGGACTAGTTGTTGTCGAAGCGATGGCTGCTGGATTACCTGTAGTGGCTTCACGGGTTGGTGGTGTGACAGATGTCGTCGAAGAAGGCAAAAACGGCTATACCTTCGATAGTGGTGATGTTGATACTCTCGTTGAGGGTGTCCGTCAGATTGCTATCAGCCGAGATAATGTTAAGCGCATGGGACGTTATGCCCGTCAATATGCTGAAACGCAATCTTGGGATGCCATGATGGACGAAGTGATTGAGATTTATGTTGACCTTATTGCCAGCAGACAACGCACCGTTATTGCGGTTTAGGTGAGGGTATGCAAGACATTCGTAAACAATAGCGAATGCCCTGCATCATACTTGTTGTTACTTAAATTGATCCATCTTGTTCATGAAAATTCGATGGTCAAGAGGCTTGGCATAGTAGTCATCAAAGCCTGCTTGTAATGCCTGCTGTTGCAGTTCCGGTGTGTGAAATGCTGTAATCGCCACACAATGGACATCTTGGTCAAATTCGCGGATATTCTGCAATAATTCAAAGCCGTCCATATTTGGCAACGACAGGTCAATCACAGCGACCTCATAACTAGCCCCAGACATGTTAGAAATCGCATCTTCAGCAGAACCAACGGCAGTTACTGAGCCATATCCTGTCAGCAAACGGGTCATAACATCACGGGCATCACGTTCATCTTCAACAACTAAAAATTTTGACGACATTGTAAGGTCTCCTTGTAAGTCTGTTATCTAGGTGAATTGCAAAAGGGCATCGTGGAATTGAGGTAAATCGACCAGAACATTTACCAACTGCTGAATCAGTTTGGTTAAGTCCAGTGGTTTTGAAATGTAATTGTGGAATCCTGCGCAGATGGCTTTCTCGCGGTCACCGGGCATCGTGTGAGCAGTGAGTGCAATCACAGGGATGTCCATCGTGCGACGGTCTTCTTTGAGGACTTCCAACAATTCCCACCCGTCCATAATCGGCATGGATAAATCGGACAGGATAAAGTCCACCGAATGGTTTTGCAACAGGTTCAGTGCATGACGACCATTGGCGGCTTTTAATACAGTCGCACCTGCTAGTGTCAGAATGCGATATGCCACATCCATGCTATCAAGTTCGTCTTCTACGACCAGAACAGTCCAGCCGTCAAATGCTTTTGGTACAGGGTTCATTAGTCTACCTCGTTGTCTTGCATGTCATTTTCAATTGTAAGGTTTAGCGGAAGTCGAACGGTAAAGGTACTGCCTGCGTTTACTTCACTTTCGACATTAATCGTACCGTGCATCATCATCGTGAGGCGTTTGACAATTGCCAAACCCAAACCAACCCCGCGATGTTGACGTTTCATAGAATTATCAACCTGAACAAAATCGTCGAAAATGGTTTCTAGCTTGGCAGGTGGAATCCCTTTGCCTGTATCTTCCACACGCAAGACCAACATCTCATCATCCTGTGTCACATCAACTTTGACATGTCCCTCTTCTGTGAACTTGAGAGCATTGGTTATCAAGTTAATCAAAATTTGGGTAATCCGATCCGAATCATGAACAATCGTATCGGGTAATGCCTCATCTAAATTAATGACGAGTTCAATTGCTTTGTCTTCGGTTTCCATCGTCATATCACGTTCAATCATATTTACGATGTCAAGCAACAACATTTCCGCAGGGACAATCTTGAGTGTACCCGCATTGATGCGCGATAAATCAAGGATGTCATTAATCAAGGTCAGCAGCCGTTTGCTATTGCCCAGCGAACGCTCTATCATATATTGATTATCCTCACTGAGTTCGCCACTAAAGAGTGAGAGTTGTAGGTAGCCCATCATCGCATTGAGTGGTGTCCGCAGTTCATGGCTCATGGTTGCGAGGAATAAGTCTTTAAGGCGGGTCGCTTCTTCAGCTTTCTCGCGGGCTTCGCGTTCACTTTCCAAAAGTGCTTCACGCTCTAGCTCCAGCTCAACACGTTCGGTGATGACCTCGGTATACATAACCAGACCACCAATACTTTCATTTTTACGAAACCACGGGCGGACTTCCCAACGTATCCAATCCGTTTTGCCATCGGCACGGGGGAAGGCAGCACGGTCGTTGCGGTCAATGTCACCTGCAAGACAGCGTTGATGAATCGCTTTCCAATCATCGCCAATTTCTGGGAACACTTCATAATGTGTCTTCCCAATAATGTTCTGTTCACCGAGACCATATCCTTCCAACCACATCCGGTTGGCAACAAGATAACGCATCTCAGTATCGAACATGGCAATAGATAAAGGGATATATTGGACAAGTTGCTCAAGTTGCTGTTGTTTATCAGCGACTTGACCCATCATGTCTGTCAGTTGTCCTGTGTTAACTTTCATGTCTGCATTTGACAAAATCTGAAACTCCTTAAATTAAAAACACAACTACTTACCTTATACAAAATAAATTATATGTAAATTTATATGATGAAGAGTTAAGGTAATTAATCTTAAGATATTCTAATGTTATTTCTCTAAGAGGATAAGTTAGTGCTTGTCTGCTTGAGGATATATTTGTGGAGTTGGTCGTAATTGACATGGGTGCGATTGGTAACGGCGATGAGTTTGCGTCCACGTTCACCCGCAAAAATACCACCCACTCGATAGACCATTGGCAATTTCGATGACAGTAACATAATGCCCTCGGCGGGTTTATAACGCTTGCGCCCGACCATCAGGCGTTTGTTGACCTCATGATTTTGACGGGGTAGCAACGGATAATAATCTACGCGGTCAATATCTTCCCATGTGAGGGTATGGGGTTTACCAATCAAGGGATGAATCGTTATGCCGTTCGTATCGAGTGATACAGTCGGGGTCGTGAACAGGTATAGCAAAATGGGGGATGTCAGCAATAAGGTGATGCCAGCAGATAAATAGAACAAGACAGCTTGTGGATAGAGTAAAGCAATCACAATTTGTAGTGGAACAGATAACAGTGTCACACACAGCACAATCATAAGTAACCATTGTGTGATGCGATATGTGGTTGGGCTAGGATGTGTATAGGTCTCATTCATATCTTGATTATAGCGGATGACCTGCCCAAACAGAATGTATAGTTAATTTTTTATCGCGCTATATAACAACATGTTCGCCAATTTTAGTAGCGATAGATTTGATTCGTGAAACTTCGCATTTTGGTTATTCATAAAGTATGTTCAAAGGTCATGTAGGGGCGACTCGGCGAGTCGCCCTTACGAAAAGCATTACAATCTAATTTTGACGAAGGTATTGATTGATATAAACCGTCCCAATTTAGGTATACATCACGGCACAGGGCAGTCTACACATCTGCCATTAAGATTCTTTATACAGTAGTTCAGAATTTTGTAAGGAACTAAGTTTAAAACTAGAGTCGTGAGATGAAAACAATACAAAGATGAGGAATATAATTCATGAAATTAACATCACTACTACTGGCATGTCTACTGGTGATTGTCGCTTGTTCACCCAACGCAGATACGGACGTTGCCCAAGATGAGCCACAACAAGCAGAAGTCATTGAGGATAATAGCGCACAATCTGCTGAAGAAGAAAATAGCGAAGATGCCGACACAATGGATGAGGGTGAATCCGACGACATGGCTGAGTCCGACAGTGATATGGACGAATCAGACTCTGATGACATGGCTGAGTCCGACAGTGACATGATGGAATCTGACAGCATGGACGAAGAACACAGCGACGACATGGCTGAGTCTGACACCGATATGATGGAATCTGACGGCATGGACGAAGAACACAGCGATGACATGGCTGAGTCTGACAGTGACATGATGGAATCCGACGAGATGGATGAATCCGACAACATGGACGAGTCCGATAGTGCGATGACCGAATCCGATACAGACGATATGGCACAAACAGTCGCATATAATGGTCCCGATTGGACAAGCTTTGAATTGATAAATGCTAAAACTGGTGAGACCTTCACCTTTGCTGACTTTGCTGGAAAAACTGTCTTTATCGAGCCGATGGCAACATGGTGCACCAACTGCCTCAATCAGCAACGTCGGATTAAAGATGTTGTTGGCGAGCTAAGCCCTGATGAATATGTTATTTTCTCGCTGAGTGTAGAGACAACTCTTCTGCCAGAAGACCTCGGTGAATACGCGAATCGTCATGAGTTTGGTTGGAACTTCGCAGTTGCATCTGATGAGTTGCTAATGGCACTTGTTCAACAATTCGGACGCAGTGTTTCTAGTCCGCCGTCTGTCCCACACTTCACCATCAGCGCAGATGGTACTGCTGGTAACTTCTCAACCGGAAGCAAAACAGGCGAACAATTCCTTGCACTCGTACGCGGTGCCGCAGCTGGATAGTATTAGTAAATCAACAAGAGAATCATGGATTTGGTAGTGGGCGCACGGAAGCGCATAGCCGTTAAATTAAGTAAGAATGTCAGTTTTTCTATCATTGGGTTTAATGTTTCGCACATGATAAAGCCCACAAATTGTATGCTTCAGCATACGTGGAATACTGAGCCGAGTGACTTCAGCCCTCAGTGACAAAGGACAAAGGCTTAACTTAATGCGTCTGCACGGAAGCGCGTCCACGAAATCTACTAATCCGCTGTAGGACAGGCATCCGTCTGTCCTCAAAGTTCAAACAGCAATAGATTTACTTTTACGCCAAGACACAAAATCTAGGACAATATCAATGAACGAACTACTACAAGCATTTACACTGGGCAACGCAGCGATTTTAACCAATGCGTGTCTGTTGCCTCTCTATCCCGGTCTGATTGCCTTCCTCGCCGGAACAAGCAATGAGAAGCGAACCGTCGGCGGGTCGGCATTATTGGGTGCGTTGGTGTTGGCGGGCATCCTCACGATGATGGTGATGATTGGCGCATTGCTGTTTTTCATCCAATCGTCATTCGGGAATTTGTTACCGCTGGTGCTCCCTGCGATTTATGTGATGGTGATTGCATTTGGCGTCGTTTTGCTGAGCGGACGGAATCTCTTTGCCAAGTTGCAAACCACACAAGCACCGATGCTGAGCAATCGTTATGTGACCGCTTATGTGTATGGCTTGCTCTTTGGACCAATGACTCTGCCCTGTACCGGTCCCATCATCACAACTGCATTCTTGCTCGGCACAGCAGAAGGCGGGAGCATTGCAGGTGAGTTGCTGTACTTCCTCTCCTTCGGGATTGGGTTCGGCTGGCCCCTACTGGTTCTGCCCCTGTTGGCACTACCACTCCAACGGCGCATCGTGGGCTGGTTATCACAACACCATGATGTACTCACCCGTGCCTCTGGTGTCCTGCTGGTTGCCATTGGTATCTTCGGCTTCTTGACGGAAATTCTGCCACAGATGGCAATAGGCTTTGAACTTGACCAGACAATGCAATTACTCTATTGGGTGGTCGCATTAGGGCTGACAGTCGGTGTGGGTTGGTTTGTCTATCAACGCGAAGCAACTGATGATGTCAGCAGTGGCGATATGAGTACCGCATAATGTCGAAATATGTGGGAATAGATGTAGCTATTCCCACAAGTTGCCCCCTATCTCCATCGACTATCCCCAAATCAATTTAACATTAATTGTAATATCCTGAATATTTTTGGTAATAAAAATTGTATATTTTCTCAGTTTGCGGACAACGCAGGTATTGTCCCTACAAGATTTTCGCTGTTTTTCGTAAGGATGAACCTGTGTGTTCATCCGCCAACCTTTATACAATTTCTTTCCAGACTTTACATTTTTTAATCATTTGCTGTAGAGAACACAGAGGAATAAGGGAGCAAAAGTTTTGTATGTCAATAAAACTATGTGTTTCATAAAATTGACTCATCACACAGCTTGCATATACAAGCCGACGAATCCATTGGCATAGTCTATTTATAATAGGTTATTGTGAGGGTTCGTTGGTATCTGTACCTTCGCCATAAGCACTGCTAAAAATTGGACGCGAGTTGTTATGATTTTTGGGGTCGTCCGTTAGCGTTTCGACTTCAATTGTATCGGTATCTTCAAAGAAAATCGGGGCTATCGGAACAGTCGCAATGTCTTCCATGGTAGCGGCGGATTCGTTCTGTATCTTTTGCGAGGCTTCTACTTTGACTACAATCACGCTGATGTTATCCTTGCCACCGCGACTATTGGCAAGTTCGAGCAATTTTTGGGTTGCGATTGTCGGGTCGGTGTATGTCATCACGGTATCGGCGATTTCCTCAGGTCTAACATGTAAAGTTAATCCGTCGGAACAAAGCACAAGACGGTCACCGATATTGAGGTGCAGGTCAGTATAAGAATCAACATCCACATTTTGGTCTTGACCCAGCGCACGATACAGGACATTTTTCATGGGATGTGTTTCGGCTTCTTCCGGCGTAATATGTCCGGCATCGACCAATGCCTGCACAAAGCTATGGTCAGAGGTGAGTTGTTTGATTGACCCGTCAAACCCATCAACCTGATACGCGCGACTATCCCCGACATGCACTATATTTAATTCAGAACGTCGGGCAAAAGCGAGCGTCATGGTTGTACCCATGCCTTTGAGCTTGGGGAAGTTTATCGCTTTTTCGCGGATATTTAGGTTGGCGCGCTTAATGACTTCAACAAGGCGGTCAATTAAATATTCTTCATCGTCTTCAGCATAATCTTCTGGGGTCTTGTGGAAGTCGTCTATCAATTGGTCTCGTACAGTCTCAATGGCGATTTTGCTGGCTTGTTCACCGGCGACTGCGCCCCCCATACCATCAGCGACAACAGCCAATACATATTGCCCGGCTTCCCAAAGGTCGATGCTGTCTTCATTATTTTGTCGTACTTGACCTTTGTCGGTACGTGCGCTACTGAGTAAGCGGATATGATTTTCCGGTTGATTCATACCGGACTCCTTGAGACTACGATTTATTTTATTCTATCGAATCTGACTATCTGTGCAAGTCACATAACAGGACTGGAACGTTGTGTACTTTACAGACAGTTTACTAAACGTTTTATCATCCATTCTATAATACAATTATGTTGCTGATGGCGAAACTGAAAAACGCTGTAACTTCACTTTACCATAAAAATATGAACTGTTTCTAGTCAGTTTGGTTTGTACAAAACTACCCTATATTAAATGATTAAAAGCTGGTAAATTGCACGTTTATCCCAAATTATCCCAAATTATCACGACTAGACCGACCTGATTAAACGGATGGAATCATGACGCAACTGAACGAACTGTACCGGATTGATAATTATAATGATACGTTTGCGCTTGGGCATTATGCCCGCGTGATGGATGCGCTTGACAAACGAACCGGACGACAGGTTGCTTTTAAAGTTATGCGCCCCGAACATCTGACAACCACAGGCGATATGCAATGGGAATATCGGGCATTTGGCAACGAAGCCGAAATTTTGGCAAAGCTTGGCAATAGTCCCAACGTGGTCGAGATGTTTGATTGTGGCTTTATCTCCGATCGTGAAGAAGCCCCACGCGCAGGTGAGATTGATTCGTTTCAAAAGGATGTGCGGGGGTTTGTGCAAGCACTTGCCGAATATTCAATACGCGGTTGGCGACCCTACATGACGCTGGAAAATTTGCCCCGTACCAACAGCTTATTCTATCTGATGAAGCCCACTCGTCAGACACAACGTTGGCGACTGCCAAGCGAAGAAGGTTTATCATTGGCTGTGCAGTTCAGCAATTTGTTGGCTTTGGCACATAGCAACCAGATTGTTTACCTCGACCATAAGTTGGAACATGTCTATTGGGATGGGTCTCAACTCAAGGTCATTGACTTTAACAGTTCACGCCAATTGGATAACAACAGCGCGGATGCTCAACAGCAGTATGCCAAAGATGTGCATAATATGTGTGTTGGCGTGCTATATACTATCTTCACAGGGATGTCCCCACAGAAGACTTCACTGCGTCCGCAACCTAGCAGTCGGGAAGAAGTCGAAGCGCGCTATACTGACATCAATCAACTCGACTTCACAATGGAGCCAAACCTCAGCGATGGGTTAATCGAATTGCTTCAACGCGGGGCGACGATGCAAATTGCCAATGTGCAAGAGTTCCTCAATGTGTTGCAACGGGTTGCCGCCAATCACGGATGGGACTTCCCCGATTATTACACCAGCCCTGCCAGTCGTGATTCCCGCGACCAGATGCGTGCCGGATTACGTCGCTTGCGCGAAGGGCAGGAAAACATCCGCGAAGCCCGCGACCTATTCCGCGAAGCCTTGATTCAAGATGGCATCACACCGGATATGGAAGACGAACTGCGCCGGATGGTCAAGCTGATTAACGACATGTTATCGCATCGCGTTGTGCCATAAGGTATCCAACAGGCTTATCATACTGTAGCAAGCAAGTCTGTACCTCAGCGTTTTGCTATTGGGGTTAAGGCGAATCAATCGGTTTATTCGGTGCGCATATTGTCTGGCAGATGGCGTACATCATTAAAGGCAACCAACTGCATATCATCAGCGGATTCGATAGCGATGATATTAATCGCACAATTGTTAATCAACATATGTGACCAGACTTCGGGATTTACACCTGTGGCATGGCAGACCAAATCGAGGATAATATTACCATGACATACCATCACCTCATGAATGTCTACATCGGTTGCGGGGCGGAAGAAGCGGTTGAAGGCATCTTCGATTTGTGCTTCGTTGCTATCGGGGTCGTTCATTGCTTTTTCCAGCATCTCGCGGGTGAAGGTACGCCCAACACTGGAACTGCGATATTGTTGCAATTCGTCGGAGGCTTCAAAAGTTGCTGAGGTCAGGGTGTCATGCAAGATGCCAGCGGTTGCACCGGTTTGCTCATGTGGACTCGTAAAGATGGCGGTGATAGGCAAGTCTTTGATAGCACGCGCTGTTCGCTTTGCCTGTTCAATCCCGCGCTCAGTCAGGGGTGCATTAAAGTCCTCATCCATTGCATTGCGGTCATACTCCCCATTACGAATTAGATACAACACACGTTTTGCCATAACCTATCCCCAGTTGTCAGCGTTCGGTTTTGAGATGATTGGGCAGATGCCCTGTCTCGTTATACGATACTAAAATCATATCACCATTCGCTTCGACAAGAATTGAGGTTATGCTACAGTGATTAATCAACATATTGCTCCATTTGTCAGGATTAATCTCTAGCGCGGAACAGACCAGATAGCGAATCAGATTGCCGTGACACACAATAACGATGCTATCAATCATACTTTCGGCTGGATGAAAAAATTGCTTGAAGGCTTTATCAGCGACACTACGCCGTTCTTTAACTTGTTCACTGCGGAATTGTGGATTGCGTTCGGCAAGGGACGAAAAGTAACTTTCTAGGTGGAGAGGAATCGTCGGCACAAGTTCCCACAATAATTCAGTGGACTTTGGTTTAACATCAAGCAGGTGCTCAGACATGATGTCAGCCGTCTCCTGAGCGCGTCGCATCGAGCTACAATGCAATTCCGAAATCGTCTTCTGTCCCAAAAATTTCCCAACTGTCGCTGCTTGTTCCCGCCCAATATCAGATAATACGCCACCCAGTTCATCGTCATCCGGTTGGCTGATATATTGACCATGACGAATCAGATAAATTGTTCGTTGTGCCATATGGTAGTGACTTTCACATTGTAATTTTTTGATACACCCTGACTCTATTCTACAGGACTTTGTAGATTTTGCGTTGCAACAACTGTTACAGTTTGATACCACGAAAAACAAAACGGGACAACATCATGCCATCCCGTAGTTTTGATTTATGTTATGTGACTGTGACTAGCCGTCCATCATCATGTCATCAACCGGATTGATGGTGACGCGGATAATGCTGGTTGCGTTTGGATAGGTGAAGCCATCATCGACCAACTGTACAACACCCATTTCGTCATCACCTGTGTTGGGTCCAGCTTGACGTGGGGCTTGATTATCACCAACACCGGGTTCTTCATTGACTTCTGTGCCAGCATCCCACAGCCAGATTTGACCGGATACACCACCATGAATGGGATGACCGTTTTCGTCAAAGAGTGCAATGCCGGATTCTGCGGGTGCATAGAAAAGGTCGTTGGATTGAACAAACATGGTCACAAATGAGAGAGCTTGACCGGGGCTAGCGGTGATTTCAAAGCTATAGCCACTGCCGGGTAGTGCTGGACCAGCTTCTTCTGCACCGCTTGGAATTGCTGCAACACCAGCACTATCATAGTTTGCGGTTACATAAGCAACAAGATTTGCTGGGTCACCATCTTCAGCGACATTTTCGAGACCATCACCACGGTCAGCTTCGCCAGATGTAAAGAAGACACCACCGTCCATCATGTCGTCATGGACTGCATAAACAACAGGCGTAATCGGGGTACCAAAATCGCCACCTGCAATCGTTGCAACAAGATATGCTGGGTTCCCATCTTCAGCGACAGCTTCCAAACCATAGCCATAATCTGCTTCGCCTTCGGTAAAGAAGACACCATGAACCGCCATCATGTCGTCCATCATCATGTCATCATCCATCATCTCGTCGTCAGATTCTTCCATATCATCTTCCATCATGTCATCCATCATCATGTCGTCGGTACGGCTGGAATGAACTGCCCAGACAACAGGTGTAATCGGAGAGGGAACATCGGCATCGCTGGAGACATTGGTGATACTGAGGGTGAATGTGCCGTCATCATTGGCGGTAATTTCTGCGCTGATATAGTCGGCGGTTGCGATACCATCATAGAGAGCCACAACACCATTTTCATCGTCGCCTGTGTTGGGTCCAGCTTGACGTGGGGCTTGTTGGTCACCTTCACCAAGAGGTTGGTTTACTTCTGTACCCGCATCCCAGAGCCAGATGAGGTCAGTGATGTCACCACTAATAGGTGCACCCATGTCGTAGAGTGCGATACCTGTTGCATCAGGTGCGAAGAAAAGGTCGTTGGTTTGTGCGAGCATGGTCACAAAGCTGAGGTATTGTCCTTCTTCTGCCGAGAAGGTGATTTCGTAACCACTGCCAGGTACGGCTGGTCCGGCTTCGTCGCCATCAACAGGGATTGGCTGAACACCTGCATTCTCGTATAAACCGAGGGTTGCGATGTTATCCACTGTGACGGTAAAGGTAACTGCATCGTCCATCATGTCTTGTGCGCCAGTTGTGCCAGCGATGAGACCAAGCGACAGTAATAGCGTAAATACAAGTGTAAAACGGTTCATGGTAAGTCCTCCCATAATAGTGTGTAAGTGGTGTCTCTCGACTCCGACATTAGATTATGTACCAAATGTTTCAGAAATATTGTGGGGTTCTTATGGGAGTATTACAGCGATAATTTGCATGTAGTGACCTTCGGAAAGAAATTGCATTTAAATTGGCGGGCGGGAAGAATCCCGTCCACGATAAATTGCATGAAACCCTGTAGGGACAACGCCTGCGTTGTCCGCCGACCAACACAATATGTGATTATTTACTTCTGAAAATATACCGAATATCACAATTAACTTCAAAATCCTATCAGTTTAAGACTAGAGAAACTCTGCAAGATGATTTGGCGCAATCTGCAAGTAGATTGGCATGGTATGCTAGTGGCATCTGCTTTGCTACGGTTTACACTATTTGCGGTTATGGTTGTGTCATTGGAGAGCATTATGAGTAGCACCATACAAGGTCTAGCTGAAGGACATAAGATTGCCTTTTTGCTTATTTCTATTGTTTTGCTGTCTATCTTTTATCCACTGGCTGAGATGGGCGCGGTTGCTGCCCTGATTTACCTCGGTCTGTATGTAATTGTGGTGTGCAGTGCTATCTATTTTGTGAGTGGTAGTCGCGTTTTGCTGATTACCAATATCGTGCTGACTGTTGCCATAACACTCTTTGCTGTCCTGAACATTCTTAGTGACCCAATCCCATTATGGCTCGCATTAGTCTGGAATATCAGCGGGCTTCTTCAACAATTATTGATTGTTGGACTATTGGTGATGTTCATTATTCAATCCGAGTCGGTGACGCGCAAGGTCTTGTATGCAGCAGTGACAATTTACTTTTTTATGGCAACATTTTTTGCAACACTATATACTCTCATCGAAGTCATATCACCAGCGGGCGCGTTTGTTGCGTCAAGTGGTGCTGACATAACCCCGACCAACTTGACTTACTTTAGCCTCGTGACACTTTCGACGGTTGGTTATGGTGACATTATACCGATTGCACCCATTGCACAATCGCTTGCTGTGTTGGAAGCCTCTTTAGGCACACTTTACATCGCTATCTTAATTGGACGGTTTGTTGGGTTGTATCAGCATGATGTATCCCATGAATAATCAATGTATCAAACATTCACAAGACCTTCGTCAAAATCAAGAAATGTTGTAGAGGCGAAACATGCTTCGCCCCTATATAACCCATTAAAATCTTTTGTGATGTATCGAAATAAGAGAAATCTTGTAAGAAATCTCTCAATATCAAATTGGCGAACATATTGATTCACATATATTGAAAATAGAACAGGAGCAGAACCTACATGTCAGAGTTGTTTACACCACCCAAATACTTTAAAGATGTTACGTTTCATAAACACACCGACCGTGCTGTTGGTTGGCTAGAGCTATTTTATGACCTTGTTTATGTGGCGACATTAATCCAGATTGGTAACTTCCTGAGTGATAATCTGACGCTTGTTGGTTTTGGTCAGTTTATGGTGATGATGTTTGTTGTTTGGTGGGCATGGAGTGCAGAAACGCTGTATCAGAATCGTTATGTAGCGGATGACATCTGGCATAGGTTATTGGTTTTTATACAGATTCTCGGGGTGGCGACCATTGGTCTAAGCGTGAGCGATGCCTTTGGTGGTTTATATGTGCAGTTTACTATCGGTTATGTCATGGTTCGCGTTGTCTTGATTCTGATGTATGTACGTATCTTGTCATCTCATCCGGCAAGTAAGGACTTTGCCACCCGCTTTATGATTGGTTTTGCTGGTGGAATTGCTATCTGGTTAGGGTCACTACTGCTCCCTGCCGATATTCACTGGGTTGGTTGGGTAATTGCGATTTTGTTTGAAGTGCTTTTCTTCTCGCGTCCGACGATGCTTAAAGATATACAAACATGGCGAGTCGATGACCATCATATGGTTGAACGGTTTGGCATTTTTACCATTATCGTTTTGGGCGAGGCATTCGTCAAAGTATTGGACGACGCACAGGGTACAGTACTCAGTCTGGAACAGATTGTCTTTGGTGTTATCGGTGTGGGAGTTTTGTGTTCACTTTGGTGGTTATATTTCTCAGATACAGCAGGCAAGCTATATGACTTCACATCGAATATCAAAGGTTCGAGTTGGTCATGGGGTCATTTGATTTTAGCGTCATCATTGGTAACCTTTGGTGTGGCGATGAAAAAACTCTTTGCAGAAACGATCAAGTATTCGGATAAAGTAGTTACTGACGAGTATCGTCTATTGCTGACCGTGGCCATTGTCTTATTCTTACTAGCAATGGCAATGATTGACTTTGGTCTTGACGATTCGCTCACCCCACACAAGCAAATCCTGAAGGTGTATGTGTATCTCGGTAGTGCTGTATTGGTGGGGATTGTGGGTGCGATGGTGACAAGCCTCACTGCGACATTATTTATTGCCATTATCGCGTTGATTATGGTTGTATTGGTTGCCTTTAATGTGTATCTATCTGCCAATGCACCGGAACAACATGCCTCTCCTGTGTACGGATAATGTATTGGGAATAGCTGTATCATTCGCAATATAACGACACCATCATCATACACAACAGATTCGTCAAGATTGAATTTCTTGACGAATACCGTTGATTTGGTTATTCTATAGGTGTAAATATCGAAATCGATTTCGAGAAAGACTGTAATGCCAATCACGATTGATGAACTCTCACAAAAGCTAGGGTTATCACCATCAACTGTATCGAAAGCACTTAACAATCGCTTTGATGTCTCCAGCAAAACCCGCGAGCTTGTCCTAAAAGCGGCTATAGAATACGGATATGCACCGAGCGCAGCGGCACGTAATTTGCGTCGCCAACGTACAGATAAGATTGGTCTATTAGTGAATTATCCGATTCATCGGGTGACAGATTTTCTTGCTGAATTGATTCCGGGTATGGCGATGGCAGCCGAACAAGCATCGTATCACTTAATCTTATATACAGACTTAGCTGGAAACATCAACAAAATAAATAGTCTATGTGGCTCAAGAGAAGTCGATGGCATCCTGTTGCTGTGGCCCCCAAGCTTTGATGATACGCGTAAGCTAGCAGAGGTGATGAAATCATGGAATATGCCCTGCGTGATGTTGCCACGTCGTGTACCTGATGCAAACATTTCATATGTGACCACTGACCATTTTGCAGGGGCACAAATGCTAACACAACACCTCATTGAGCTGGGTCATACACGCATTGGATATATCGGTCGCCCCGAAGTATTTGAAACTGATTCGGATAGATGTTTGGGATACCGTGCCGCTCTGGAAGCGAACAATATCAGCGTCGATGAAAAGTTAATTATTCCAACAGATTCCAGTGATTTAAATCATCCTGTTATAGCGTTAGACGCATTCATGGGCATGAGTAAGCCTCCCACAGCTATCTTATGTTTCACAGATCCATTGGCTGCCAAAATGTTGCAACTCTGTCGTGAAAGAGGCATCTCTGTACCGGATGATTTGTCTTTGGTTGGCTATGATGGGATTTTATCATCAGGGCTTATGAGTCCGGCTTTAACGACTGTGCGACAACCACTACCTGAACTCGGTCGTGTTGCAGTGGAGTCATTATTAGCATTGATTGACAACCCAGAACAAGATGCAATTCAACAAACACTATCTGTAAAATTGCTTGTTCGGCAATCCACAACAACACCAAAAATTTGATGATGTTGTTAGAGATGTATTTTTATTCGTGTTTCTCGAAATCGATTTCGAGATGTAATTGTGAAGGTATCTATTCACAACAGGATTTGCCGATAGATAGGCGCACAGTTAGTTAACGGGGTATTTATTCACCTATCTGTGAGATTTACGGCGGACAGCTAGTAAGCTGTCCCTACAAAAGGCTTGTTATTCCTAGTGTAGGGACTGGCTACTGCCTGTCCGAGATTACCAAAATAGGATTTTCTTATGGTAATGTGAATAGTTAGTTAACGGGACAATATATTGTCCATATTAAATTGGGAAAGGTGGCGATAGTCCATAAGGGCAAGCCTTTTCAAAAGTTCAGTTCATTTAAGAGGAGCGAAGTATGAAGAAATTTTTTGTTGTATTTATGTTATTGTCTATTGTTATGAGCATTCCCGCCATAGCACAAGACGAAGCAAGCTGTGATTTGGAAGCCCCTGCCGAAGCTACAGAAATTAATGTCATGGGTTGGTCTTTTGCGATTACAGACTTCTATGCAGATGAATTACAAGCCTGCAATGACGTAGAGAATCTTGTTGTGAACACAAACTTGTTGGCATCATCAGATGCACAAGAACAGGTTCGCCTAGCCTTGTCCACTGGTGGGGATTCACCATTCCAGATTGTGCATGGTGCCAATGGCGAAGTTGGTGATTGGGGTAGCCAAGGTTGGTTATTGCCACTTAATGACCTAATTGAGGAATATTGGGATGAATATGACCTCGGCGATATTCCTGAAACAGTGTGGGAAGTCGGCACACTTGATGGCAATATTTATGGTATTCCGATGGTGAGCAACACACTCCATACCATTTATCGTAGTGATGTCTTCGAGGAATTGGGCATTGAGCCACCGGAAACATATGAAGATGTGATTGACATGTGCAATATGATTGGTTTGGATAATACAGATTGGGATATGCCCTTCTATATTGATTTGTCACGTGCGCGTGGCTGGGAACTCGAATTCTTTATGGTGTTACGTGCACTCGGTGGCGATTACCTAGACGAAAACAACATGCCGATTTTCAATGGGGAAGAGGGTGTACAAGCTCTGGAACTGATGAATCGTGTTGCGCAAGCATGTATTGGTGAAACAGGTTTCTCATTGGGTCTCAATGATGCAGAAGTTGGCATGCAAATTGGCACTCTCCCCGCAACCAAAATTTGGGCAAGTCGTGCAGCGAATATGAGCGATCCAGAACGTACCCTACCAGAACTGCTTGATGTCATCACTTATGCACCTGCACCTCGCGTCCTTGAAGATGGTCCACGCGCAGGGTCGGCTTGGAATGACTTTTACTTCATTCCTGCATCAAGCACTGTTGACCCCGATTTGGTCTTCCGTGTCATTATGGAAGCCATTGACGCAGAGAGCCAACAACGTGCGGCAGCAGTTGGGTCACCAACACGCCTTTCCGCTGCGGAATTTGGTGGACCTTACCTACCAGCGGCAAATGTCACCATTGCTGAAGGCATCGGCAATTACGATAAAAACCCAGCCGTCAATATTGTCATCACTAAATTGGGCGAGTTCTTACCATTGGTCGGGACAGGTGATTTGACAGCACAAGAAGCACTTGATGCAGCAGCAGAAGCCTACATCGAAGAAGCTACCGCTCAGGGTTACATAGAGTAACATAAAACACGATTTTCTAATGATTGGGCGTAATGATTGGTACGCATACGCCCAATCATCTCATCGTATTTAGAGGTATGGTCAATCCATACTCCTTTTCAGACAACCCCATAAAAGGCTGTCTAGCCCATATGGCTAGCTCACTTAAAGATGTGACAAAAATAATACTTTAGGTCTTAACCATAAAGCAACAATAGCCGAACCTGTTCTTATCTAATACAATATAGACATAGTATTGATGTACAGGGGTATAAATGATGGCTTTATTTTCACAACAGAATCACACAGCAGTACAAGATGTCGCGGCAGGTAAGACCGATTATGTCGCTGATGTCGAGGCTACTGTCCAAAAGTTATCCGATTTGCATGACCACATTTATCCACAACTTGCCAACAATGGTCTTGACTTACATCCCGCCAAACCACATAACAACGTTGTCTTTGAATCTGCATCGACATCAACCAAGCGTGGGATGATTGCCTTACAATATATGCGGTCTCGTCCACAAGCAATCCGTGTCGAACGTCTGATGGGACGTGATGAGACTTCCAATAATGGTATTGATGCGCGTCGCCACCCCGTCGTAGAAATCCGCGTCACCCCATCATTCCTGACTGTCGAAATGATTTTATCACCCTACGCATGGTGGGATCAACAAAACTTCCTCGGCAAAATGTCCGTTGACCGCCATCGTGCTAACTTCTTTGAATTACTCAAGCGACTCGATGACGAGACCAAAATCGGATTCTGGCGTGGTGTCGAGCTAGAAGAAGAATATATTAAATCAAGCCAACTGTATAACCAACGCATCTGGAATGAATGGATTGACACTTTCGATGCAGGTAAAGATTGGTTCCGCATCGGGTTCTGGTATGCACCGGAAGCTGACGAAATCAGCACAGATACCATTCAAGACGAACTAATTCGTCAACTGCGTGGCATCTATACACTTTACGAAGACCTCATCTGGTCAAGTGATAACAATTACCGTGAGTTCTACAACGCATCTGGTAGCCGGTATTAAGAGCAGTGATGGACAATCACTTGCTTGCACAACAGGTCGGTAAAGCACTGACCACCAAACAATGGACCATTTCTACGGCGGAATCCTGCACAGGCGGGCTTATCCTCAGCACCCTGACTGACATTGCTGGTAGTTCAGCATATGTGATTGGGGGTGTTGTCACCTATTCAAACGAAGCCAAAATGAAGATGGTGAATGTGCAGGAATCCACATTAATAAAACACGGTGCTGTCAGCGAAGAAACTGCGCGCGAAATGGCAATCGGTGTGCGACAAGTCTTCGAGACAGATTATGCCCTCAGTGTGACAGGCATCGCTGGTCCCGGTGGTGGCACATCCGAAAAGCCCGTCGGATTGACCTTCATCGGCTTAGCAGGACCGGATGGGCTAGTCGCGGTGCAACGGCATGTATGGGATGGTGACCGTATCACCAATAAACAATATAGTGTTCATGCTGCCCTCACACTGCTACATACCCTTGTCGGCAACGGCTAAATTTATCGCCATTTTAAATTATGGATATGCGCGCATCTGTCCGAGAACTGCACATCTTATGGATTTTATTGGATAAGTTGCGATATATTAGACATAACGCATACGAAGATAAGGGCTATTGTAGGTGTAGTAATGCAGTCAGCATTCCGTAAATATATTGTTGTGGTGATGGGGAGTTCACAATCTGGTGTGACGGCGTTTGTCAATCGCATCAGTGAATTGCCACCGCAAACAATGCCTGACCCCAACCCAAGTGATACGCTGAAACCCCTAGATTATGGTCGGTTGACGGTTGATGCTGGTAATGTGATTTACCTCTATGGCTTATCCGAGAAAAATCCCCTCAGTGCATGGACATTTTTATTTGACCGTGATGACCCGATTGGTGTGATTACATTGGTCGATAGTACACGCCCCGCTAGCTTTTTGATTGATAAATCCCTCATCAACAATATTGATGAAGATATTCCCGTTGTGGTCGTCGCAAACAAAAAGGATTGTGCCGACGCATGGGATTTGGATGCCATCCGAGTTGCCCTCAATCTCAGTCGGTCGGTACCGATGGTTTCCTCGTCTGCACGAACCGGACAAGGTGTCCGCGAAGCTGTGCTAACGGTCTTCGATATGTTGTTTGACCCACCAGATGAAGACGATGATGGCTACGATTACACGGCTTTTGCGGATTAACTATTTATCTGCTACATTGCTTGTGTAGGGAAAATCTATATGTTCGTTTATATGAACGGACAGATAGGTCATTTCGCTATGGTTTACATCGAAAAATAAAATGGGGGAATGATATGATGAAACGTTTGTACGTGCTTTTTTGTGTTCTAAGTTTAAGTTTATTATTTGTGGTTGGCATGGTGTCGGCATGTGGTGGATTCTTCTGTACCAATACACCCGTTGACCAGAGTGCCGAGCGTATCATCTTTACAATGAATGATGATGATACCATTTCCGCGATTGTTGGCATTGACTATGAAGGCTCAGCCGAAGATTTTAGCTGGGTTGTGCCTGTGCCGACTCCACCAGAATTAGATGTCGCGCCTGTCGAAGCATTGGATGTTCTACAAAATGCGACCAACCCACAGATTAATGCACCGCGCAATTATTGTCGTGGTGTTGTCTGGAGTGAAGGCGGACTCGGTGGGGGTGGCGGTGGTGGCTTCCTCGAACAGGGCAACCTCGGACCCTATGATTATGCAGTTATCGGCAGTGACAACCCGCGTGAACTCATTGAGTGGCTACGCGAGAACGGCTATATCGTCACCGAAGCAATGGAACCGATTATCACGGAATATGTGATTGAGGGCATGTACTTCCTTGCGATGAAGCTATCCAACGATGCCGAAGTCGGTGATATTCAACCTGTGAAGATGACCTATAAATCTGAAAATCCGATGATACCGATTCGCCTGACAGCCGTCGCTGCGCTGGACAATATGCCTGTGCTGGTGTGGATATTTGGGGATACGCCCTTCTCGGTGGACAATTATGTCGATGCTGAGGTGGACTTTGCTAGCTTCCGCGCCACATCCCAGCTACAAACCGCTTGGACATTTAGTGATACCGTCGGCGATTATCTGCAAGCACGCAATGATATTCAAGAGAAATATGACGGGCGCGCCTTCATCACAGAGTATGCGATGCCCTCGATAAATCTGATGGAAATCAATGAAGTTGTTATAGAAGAACCTTATCTGAGGGATTTGATTAACGACTATCCGTTTGTCACCCGTCTTCGTGCTCAGCTATCCCCTGACCAGATGACCATCGACCCGGTGTTTGTGCCAGACACCTTGAAAAATCACGTCCCACAGACGATAGAACTAGGCGACCATGTTGACCCACTACACTATTGGGGCTGTTCCACCCATGAATTTGATACCACCCAGTCAGAACAGATGCTACCTGTTCCGACCTTATTGCCCAACAATATCAACTTCCGTATACCAGCGGGTTGGGTACAAAGTACTGTGACCTACCGTGATGTGCCATTTATCGCGTTTGCACCGCAGACCGTCACACCGGAAGTCCTTGATGCCTACTTCTTGGAGGGGCGCATCGACTTCATGATGGTGCTGTATTATATCAACACGCCAACACCCAGTTGGACTACATACAAGACAGTTCTTTCATTGGGAGACGATTATCAATTGGCGGAGAATCTGCGGGCACAACCCTTTGTGTTCAATCATCTATTTACAAATATTGATGAGCCTGATGGGTCGTTCTTGTTGTTGACAACCCGCGATGAATTTGATGGGAATCGCGCAATTTTTGATGCAATGGTTAACCAACTGCGTTCCTACACATATTATGCACATCCACAGCTACGGAACACATTAGCACTCTCAGAAATACCCGGTGACTTCGGTGGCATACCAATTATGCTTGGCTTCCCTGAGGGCTGGACGGAATTTTTCCAAGAGGGCGTTGAGTTGCCGGAATGGTGGGAGGTTGTCATTTCACCTGCGGATGGTAGCTCTGGTCAGATTGAGTTAATCCGGTCGGGAGCGTTTTCGGGTGTAATTGATGATTATCCACCGGGGCTAGAGGAGTTGGCGGAATACAACCTCAATGACGAAAGTATCGCCAACATGCGGGCATTCAATCAGACCAATTGTCATCAGACAGGCGTAGCACAGTTTGAAGCCAATGGACGCAAAGGTTATTTGCGGGCAATTCGTGGTTGGTTGGTGGTCGCCTCGACTGTTATTGAGGAGTTTGATGCCAATGCTGATACCTTACGTCATGTTGCTGAATCGGTGACCAATGGGTATGGCTGTCGGTTGGGATAGCATTTGGGGAATGGGCTTATAAACGTCAGTTTTAGATAAGAGAATCAATTGATTAACGACTATTGACTATCAAATTGTGCTTATGTTTTTAGTTTTTGGTTATTTGTTATTGGTCAAAACAATGCGTTTGTTCTTTCTAATAACCAACAACCAGCTACCGATAACCGATTGATATGCCAATATCGCATCCAAAACATAACATTATACGAATTGAAGTGTTAAGCAAAACGCACGTTATAAAGCAATTTAGAGTATGAGTTTTCTACCCCATACTCTAAAGTTTATATCATGGAAAAGTGTTATGTCGTCAGGGTTACCCCGACTACAACACCTAGTTACCTGTGTCGGTAGCGTCTGTTTGACCACCAAATTCAGGCAATTGTGGTTCAGGGACTGTTGGTGCTTCAAAACCTTCGCCAAGCTGGGTGAAGTCATCAACGTTAAAGATGAACGGTGAATCAGATGGCAACAGCGCGAATGATACGTTGTCCGACAAGTTGCTGACATACAGATACTGAATCAAGTTTGGATTCGCAGCAATTTGGTCACTGATGACGCGCAATGCTTCGGCTTCCGCAGCAGCTTCAATCAAGCGAGCATTCGCACGACCACGCGCATCTTCCTCGACCGCATCAGCACGACCGGATGCTTCCGTACGGACACGTTCTGCCTCAGTACGAGCACGTTGCAGACGTTGTTCCTCAATCTGCTTTTCTTCGATAGATTGAGCAAACGCATCGTTAAAGTCAATCTGGCGAACCAGCAAGGAGGTCAGTGTAATACCTTCTTGTTCCATGCGGGCACCGACAAGTTCTTGGATACGTCCACCGAGTGCTTCACGGTCAACACCATAAATCGCTTCTGCCTCGAATTGGGAGACCACATCACGAGCAATCGCACGGACTGTCGGACGGATAAAGCCATTTTCATAACGATTCTGCCAGTTCAAGTGAATCTGATTGACATCTTCACGGGCAACACGATACAACACGGTGATGTCCAAACGGACTTCCTGACCATCAATCGTCAGAGCTTCCACGGCATCGTTACCCCGTTGCTGACCTTCATCGTTGATTCCCGACATGGTATATTCTTGCTGGTCTGTCGGATAAATCACAAACTCTTGCAAACCGGGAATAATAATCGACGTTCCAGGGGCGCGTGCAGGGTCTTCAAGTTCACCTGTCAACACGTTAATAATGACCGCCGCCCGTGCTGGTTCGACAATCAAAATACCGGAACTCACAATAAACATCACAACACCTGCGACAAAACCGACGACGGCGAGTAATACGCCACCCCTCGCAGAACGCCCTTGTGATGCCAGCGTAAATGCGAACGCGACACCGAGGATACCAACACCAAATGCTAGTATCGCTACAAGCTGTAATATCGAACCAAAGTTCATAATCGCTCCTTCTAGCGTGTATTTTCTAAGCTGAGATTACGTTACGACACTTATTATATCATGTCCTAACGCCCCTATCATTATCTACGCAAAAGAAATACATAAGTTTCGATTTGTTTTACTCTCATAATCCCCTCATATCTTGTCTAGGAAATGGGACAAATCCATACCGCCACACCATACAATTTCAGCTATACTACAAAGTGTACTGACCTTATGATTTGAGGATGTGGACGATGATTCAACGGGTTGTCTTATGTGTTTTGTGTATGTTTGTGTTGAGTGCGTGCGATGCAGGTGGGGATTCTGCGCCAGCGGTTATCACCAACAACGACAGTTATGTGCCGTTTGATGTAGAGAACACAAGCACATCGGCAACGGGCATGATTATTAGCGGTGCAATCAATCACAACACAGGTGAGGTTTTGGCATTCTCGCTACCGCTTGACCGTCAACAGGGCGCATATCGTCATGTAGAAATTGAAACTCGTAATGGGTATATTCTGCGTCTGTTTCATCGTGTCGGCATTCCCGCTGGTACATATCCGATTACGACAACATTAGATACCACCCCGCCCGATACCGAATTTGGCGCAGGTCTACTATTCTTGTGGTCACCTGACCCCGCCGACCAATTCACATCCAATCCGCAGGGTACAGTCACGATTGACTATGACAATGAAAATATCCTCGGCTCATTCACAGTCACAGCCGAAAATGTAGCAGGTGAATCTGTGGAGATTGTCGGACAATTTTATACACAGGACACAATTTCAGTATTACGCTAATCGTCGTTGACTTCGTTGGTGGCGCGCATATGCTCGACGGATGCTGTGATAAGTTGTTTGAGGACATCCATATCAACATCGGCTAACTTATTAATATACAGACAGGCTTTGCCAGTTTTGTGCTTGCCGAGTTGCTCTAGCAGGCTGTCGTATTCTTCAAAGCCTGCCATGATATACAAAACGAGATTGGACTTGCGTGGAGCAAACCCGACCAGCATATTGTCACCTTCCCGTCCACTGTCGTAAACATAGTGATAACTCCCGAAGCCGATAATGCTTGTGCCCCACATCTTGGGTGCATAGCCAGTCAGGTCGGTCATCACCTCAACCAGCGTTTCGGCATCTTCACGACGGCGTTTATTGTCTACATTGTTGATATATTCAGTGACATTGTCATCGGTAGGATGGGTTTTGTTTTCGGACATATTAAAATCTCCTGTATAGTCTAATGGCAACTATATCATAGATTGAGGACACCATGCGAGAATTTCAACACACACAAACCATCACCGCCACCCGTGAACGCATCTGGGCTATCTGGGCAGATGTTGCCAATTGGCATCTCTGGGATAGTGAAGTTGAGCAAGCGCAACTTACTGAGCCATTTGCCGAAGGTGCAAAAGGCATTATCAAGCCAAAGGTTGTATCAGCCCGTCACTTTACGATTACTAAACTCACCGAAGGGCAGCGTTTTACATATGTTGTGGGAGTGCCGTTGGGCAAGCTGAATGTGGCGCATTACTTTGATGAAAGTGATACAACAACGGTTGTGCGCAGAGTCTGGTTTGATGGACTGTTGGGTGGATTTTATGGGCGTGTGTTGGGAGAAGCTTATGCCGAAGCCTTGCCGACTGTACTCGAACGTCTTAAAGCCATTGCAGAATCTTAGCTTTCCAGACATACCAATGACAAACCTCTTATTTCCCGTATTCATAAGTGCGACTATACTAAAGTTATGATGTCTTATACACAACCAAAATAGGATGTTTGCATGACCCAGCCCGATTACAAACACAGTATATTTGCCCGCCTTGATGCTACCATCGACCAATTTGAAGACACGATGAAAGAGGTTCGCAATAATGAGTCATCTACATCAGACTCCACCATGCGCAAAGCCAACTTTATTCTGTTGCAACTGCGGAAAGAAATCTACGATGTACGTGAAGAAGCCCAATCGACACTCACCCGACTGAATACATTTGGTGCAACGCTGGAAATTATGGCAAATCCTGAAGTAGAGGTCGATACGTTGATGGTGGATATTACGCGCTGGTTCATGTTGTTGACGCAATGTGAACGTGGACTTCTTTCTCTATACAACAAAGATAAGGATGTGTTCCAATTGGCATACGATGAAAATTGGAGCGATGCCGAATTGCGCCCGATGGAACATACCATTAGCGAGATGGTCATCAAACAAGTGAAAAAATCTAAAGATATTTTGACCAGTAGTAACATGGATATGGCAGACGATAGCTATCAGAAAAGTGGCAGTTGGCGTGTACCCCTGCGGACAGTGTTGGGAATTCCAATATTGTGGAATGATGATTTGGTTGGCATATTCTATGGTGATAAGAAGATTACATCCGGTGCCGTCTCGCAAGATATGAACCCACTGTTCAAACTGTATGGTGCACAGGCAGCCATTGCCATTCGTAACGCACAACGGTTTGCTGAGTTAAGCGCAAAATGACAACACTAACAGAAAAGCTTGGCGCGGTTATCGACAGACTGCGCCAACAGGTTCAAGCCAACACAGAAGAAGCCGAGACACACGACCCATTAGCGCGCACAGTCAACACATTAACGGCTATCAAACAAGAGATACACACGCTGGAACATATCCATCAAAAACGAGATGTGTATCCGCAATTATTTGACCTCATTACAACCGACCAACAGCAAACCTATCAGCACATCTTGGACTGGGTGTGCCGATTGATGTCTGCTGAATATGGGTATATTGTTGAGCCAGGCGAATCTGCACAATGGCAGGTGACCTATCGTTATCCCATAGATAAACAAGTCAGTCACCAACCGATTCATCGTACCTTCATGACATTACTGCAAATGCATAACGATATCATCCTAACCAACACAAGTGATGCACCAACCCATGACGAGTTGGCAACAGGGAAACTGACGGTTAGCCTTCATGAAGTTTTTCTCATCCCATTGATTAAAAATGAGCAACATATCGGGAGGCTGTATCTGGGACGACGGATTAGCTCGACTAGTTGGCGCACAGTTGACTTACGCTTTATGGAGTACCTTGCACCGATGGTCGCACATGCGATGCAATTGTCACAACGACTAGAGACAGGACATTCCTGATATGACCCTTCGAGAACAACTTCATGAAATTAAGCAACAAGTGATTGCACTCAGAGATGAATATAAGCACATGTATGAAATGTTCCGTAAGCGAGGTATGAGATTGCCACCAACGATGGTTGCAACGCTTACAACCATTGAAAAAGCTGTTACCAAGCTTGATACAGATGTTGCGTTAATCGAGCAACGTGAGCAACTGGTCAATCTTATAAGCCTCGTGAGCGACTCTGTACCACAAACATATCAAGCCGTCTTAGATGCCCTGTGTGACATCATGGATGCAGAAGCAGGTTACCTTGCCGAACCATCAGATGACGGTTGGCAGGTCACATATGACAATAGCACCGCAAGCATACCGCGACTTGATGACCATATCTTCGACCGGATTATCAACAGGTTCGAGACGCAGCGAGAGGTCATTATGACTGATCAGTATTCTTATGCCGACTTAGATTTGAAATTCGTTACTGGATTACGGTCAATGCTGATTATTCCAGTGTGGGTCGATGATAAACCCTTAGCTGGATTTTATCTGGAGCAACACATGAAGCATGGTGTTTGGAGTTTTAATGATCAGCATCTGTTGAAACGTGCGCTACCTATTCTCACGCATGTTTTACAAGTGACACAACAACTTGCAGATAATTAAAAAAGGAGCGTCCCTTTCGCCCCTTTGCAATACACAGTTCTTCACCTTGTTGGGTAGGTAGTTACCCGTCAAATTTACAACTTCTTTACAACTTTTTGATGCGAATTTCACGCTGAGAAATCAAGTATTCCAGTTCTGCTGGCTTAAAATTGACAGTGCGCATGTCTTTATCGCTGATGCTGATAAGGCTTGCATTCGCCAGTGTCACTATGCCCCGGATAAGTAAACGACCGTTTTTGTAAATTTCGACCCGTTCACCTGTACGTGGTTTCATTAAACGTTGTAGTAGAGCCATGAGCTGTTCTCCAATTACATCACATTATACGTTACTACAATTGTCAATGATTTGTTGAGGTCTGTCTATAGTACGCTGGTAATACAGCCTGTAATAGATGTGTAAACGCCGTAACATTTGGTTTACATTTAATGGAGATTGCAATAGCCTGAGTTTTGCTTAACGCTTCAATTCGTATAACGTGATGTTTTGGATGCGATATTGGCATATCAATTGGTTGGTGGTAGCTGGTTATTAGGAAGAACAAACGCATTGTTTTGACCAATAACAAATTACCAAAAACTAAAAACATAAGCACAATTCGATAGTCAATGGTCGTTAAGCAATTGATTCTCTTATTCAAAACTGACGTTACAATAGCTATGCCTATTCACTCAGCCACATAACAGCGTCGTCATAGTCTGTAAATGTTTGCACCTGTACCAGAGGTGTTTCGATATTTTCTTGAATCAGGCGTGTCCACATATGAAGTATCGTATCAGAATTGAGAAGGTACGCACTACGGGTATCGTCAGGCAAGTCAAGTTGACCAACAATCTGATTTTGGTATTCAAGTGTAAATCGGGTTGCCATCTGACATTGACGAAAGTCGTATAACCCACGAATCCGATTGGGTAGGTTATCTTTCATGGAGAGGATGTATTCGCCCCATTGTTCGACGGTGGCGCGTTTAAAATCTGGAAACGTAAATACGACAATACCGGGCGAGATGACTTCAATATGTAATGGCATGATGTACCCTTTGTCTATTTTGAACTGTTAATCACAGTATAGCCATGTTAGCCCAAAAATAACTTTAAGGTTTTGTCAGTCTGTTCAACCATCGACTCAAATGTGAAGCGTTCCATGCCGACCTGTGTGTTCTCGGCATAGCGGTCACGGTTGTCTAATAGCCGTCGGATGCCATCACACAATGCGGGAATATCGACATAAGGCACAAGCACACCGTTAACATCATCTTGCACGACTTCGGGATTGCCACCCTTATGACTTGCTAGCACAGGTGTCCCGATAGTCAAGCTTTCCAGAATCGTATGTGATAAACCTTCATAGCCACTGTATAACGCCAGCCCATCTGATGCGCGCATCAGGATGAAAATTTGCTCATGGGGGACTTGTCCTAAAAAGGTGACACGGTCGGCTAGAGGCTTCGCTAAGGACTGTAAGCGTGACATATCCGGTCCATCACCTGCAACCACAAGACGAATATCAGGCATTGTTTGTAGCGCAGTGATAAGATGGTCAACGCCTTTCCACGGGTGCAATCGGGCGACGGTCAGCACGGTCGGGCGGTCATCCCAACCGAGTTGTTCCCGTGCATCTGCCTGTGATAGCGTCAGGTCAGGTTGTTTCGGGAGGGCATTATAGACCACATGAACCTTATCCGGCGACACGCCCCAACCCATCACCATCTTTTTTAGGTACACACTTGGCACAATTACGCCATCCATCGCCTGCACTTGCTTTGAGCGTGACTGTTTCTGCCAGCGCATCTGCCAATTGCTATCATAATGTTGGAAGTCATCAATGTTCATATTCGGCGGTATCCAGCCCTTACGTACACAACGCTCCCATGCTTGGTCACCGACAATTTTAATGACGCAGGGTGCGGCGTGGTTGCCCCACAGTGGTAAGTCGATGGTATGGATATAAACAAGGTCAGCCCATGACAGGTTAGCACGTCCTGCCATGCCATAGTTCATCCGGCGCAGGGGATACATCTGGCGTGGAATGCGTGTTACTGGATAAGGATAGTCGGTCAGTGGACTATCACCGTAGGTCAGCAGACGCACATCCCAATCGCGTTTCTGTAAGTGTGGCAGAATCTCATGCAGATAGGTTGCGGGTCCACCGGATTCAGGATGGAAGATGCCTGTAGCGATAAATAGGTTAGATAGCATTTTAGCAGTTCAGTCTCTACTGCTTCTTACCCCGAATGATAATATGGTGATTGACAAAGGTCGCTGACTCCGTGCCCCAATCAGTCGCATCCATCCACGCTTTGGCAATCTCCGGCGCGTCGTTGAGCATCTGAATCAGCGTGGCAATCGTTTCGTCATCGTTGCCCTGTCGCTTCGCCCAATCGAGGAAGTCATGCCGTTTGATGTATTCTTCGGTGTGTTCAACGGTTACGCCAGCAGTCTCGAACATGTTTGTCCATTCAGCTTGGCTCAATGCGCGGTTATGGCTAGGGTCGCGCACCGTCTCAAACTTATCGACATAACGCGCCGATTCCTCATCATCCGGCAAAACATGGTCTTGTATCAGCAATACCCCGCCGGACTTTAATACCCGTGCACACTCACTCACAAATTGCTGAATATCAGGGAAGTGATGGGGCGCAATGCGACAAGTCACAAGGTCAAATTGTGCATCGTCAAAGGGCAGATTCTCAGCATCGGCTTGCTTGAAATCGACATTAGTCACGCCCTTATCTTCGGTGATGAATGCCTTCGCTTTTTCTAGTATACGGGGTGTCAGGTCGCTAGCGGTGACATGCTTGACATGAGGGGCAAACTTGAGGGCAGTATGTCCGCCTCCGGTCGCCACATCAAGCGCAACCCAGTCCGATTGTGGCTCTGCAATGGCAATCAGACGGTCAAGGTCAGAGCCTTTCGCGTGGGTCTGGCTGGTGACATATCCTTCGGCATATTGTGTGTAGCGTTCTTCGGATAAAGCTTTGGAATCTTTCTGGTCGCTCATCATATCCTCCCATTGGTGATGTCCTGTAATCTTAACGCAGAACGTTGGACAACTCGATAGTGTGTCTACACATCGGACTCAACGCGATTTTTCACGGTCGTCAGCACATAGGTCTGGAAGTCGTGCATAATCCAATCCGACCAGAATGCGCCATAACCGTTGAAGTTCGTCGTCAGGCGATAGTCACTGTCTAGCCGGAGCAAAACTTGCCCATCACCGAGGTCGATAATCTCATAACCAGCTTCAACAATGTCAAAATAACGTCCGCCGATGTGCTTGAGAACAGCTGTTGATTGGTCGTTGTGCTGAACATCGACATTGAAGCGCACACTATTGTAAAGCTCCCATTGGATAATTTCTTCGACAAAGGTCAGACCATGCTCAAAATGCCCAACACGGACTCCGCCAAGCCCTTCATAATCGAGGGTGGCTTGGATAGGACGGGGAATGCCGAGTGTGTGATAAATTGACGGGCGTTGGTCGTCTGGTGCGATGGTCTCCATGCGGATGATATTATCCCAGACGGCTTCGGTTGTCCCTGTGATGATGATTTCATCTTGTACATTGCGATGCCAATTAGGCGATTCCAGATTGGCTTCGACAGGCGCAAGCAATAGCGGGAGTACTAATACAAAACCTGTGAATACCAACTGGTTGCGCTGATATTTCTTGTTGACGAAGTAGCGGTCAGCACGTTTGAAGATGAACCCAACAATCACTGCTACCACGAGGATAAATGGTGATGCGATGAGCACACAAAATAGGAGTTGTGGTTGCGTCATAGTCGTTGTCAGCAGAAATACAGTTGCCATTGTCATAGCGATAAACGCTATATTGAACCATGTCCGCTTTACTTCTGGAATCATACGGGTGCTGATACCGCCTAACACAAGAGGCACACCACCCAAAAATGCGACCAAGGCGAGGTTATTCATGTCTTCATTGAGTTGTACTTGGCTAAATACTAGCTGAATCAGTAGTCCATAAACCAACCCTGCGAGTGCAACTTTTCCGGTACGTCGCCATGACCATGTCGAGACCTCATCGGCTTTGTCTTTAGATTTCCGTTTGGGCTTGTCTTCCATCGTTGCCTCTCATCTATCACTCATCTCTTTGTGAAAAATGTAACAAATAAACGGCTATCAAATGCTATCAATCAGGGTTCTGAGATAAATTAGGTACTGTATTGAAGTCGGTTGAAATTCTGAAGCTATCCGTCTTTGCAAACACTCGTCATTGTTTTTGGTTATTTGTAATTGGAAAGTGCTGTCCTAAAACGAGTGTCTACAACAAAAACTAACAACGAATAACCAACAATATAGATGCCGATTTATTGAGATAGGTTTGCATATAGGAAAGTTCAACCGAAATAAATACACAACCATAAATTATGACCCATCCGTGTCTGATTGCATGCTGTTTGTTACAATGGCACATGGACTATACATTTATAATAAAGGATACATATCTTATGCCAAAACAAATAATTGCAACTGACAATGCGCCTGCTGCCGTCGGTGCATACTCACAGGGAATTATTGCCAACGGGTTTGTTTTCACTGCCGGACAAGTCCCACTTGTACCAGAAACCAAGCAAATGGTTGAAGGTGGCATCAAAGAGCAGACACGCCAATCATTGGAAAATGTCAAAGGTGTGCTGGAAGCTGCCGGAACAAGCATGGCGAACGTGGTCAAGACAACCGTGTTCCTCGCTGACATCAATGACTTTGCAGACTTTAATGCCGTGTACAGCGAATACTTCCCCGATAATCCACCCGCCCGTTCCGCGATACAAGCAGGTGCATTACCACTCGGCGCGATGATTGAGATTGAAGCGGTAGCACTACTCGAATCATAGGCTACGCAGGTAACCGTCGGTTTGATATACTATCGGCATAATTAACCTGTTAGCAAAAGATAAATGGAAAAAAGACAAACATGATTGATGTAAATCAACTGCGTAAAGGCACGAGTTTTACCCAGAACGGCAACCTCTATAAAGTGCTGGAATACAGACATCACAAACCGGGACGTGGTAAAGCCACTATTCGCGTTACTGTGCGCGATTTACGGTCTGGCTCAACTACGGAAATGACCTTTAACTCCGGTGAACGGGTGGAAGACATCCGTGTGGAAGCCAAAACGGTAGAGTTCCTATACGCTGATGAAGACTTTGCGACCTTTATGGATACACAGACATACGAACAACCCCAGTTGAACCGTGCGGTGTTTGGTGATGACCTCAGATATATCAAGGACAATATGGAAATCACCCTACTGAGCTACGAAGGCGAAATCATTGACTATTCTTTGCCTAAAACAATGGAGTACGAAGTGATTGAAGTCGAAGCAGCGGTTGCAGGTGATACTGCCAACAGCCCAACCAAGCGCATTAAATTGGAAAGTGGCTTTGAAGTCAGCGCACCGATGTTTATCAATGTCGGCGATACCGTCAAGATTAACATCGAAGAAGACTCCTATATCACACGGGTGAGCAAATAGCCCACCACATAACAACACAACGGGGAGGCTTCCATAGCTCCCCATTACCCCACGTCAAGCTCACCGATTAAACATATACCTGCTAAAAGCTGATGCGGTGCCACACCGTAACTAATTGCTAGTGTTCAGATTCCGGCGGTATTCAATGTGGTCGAAGATTTTCTCGAAGACTTCACGAAGTTTGTCAGGGTCGTGACGCACCACCAACTTCTCATCAGCTTGACCAAGAATCTTCTGCACTGATGCGTTGATTACATCATCATCAATCAGTACGGCATGTCCCAATTGTCGCACTTCTCCTAATCGTGCCGAGAAATCGACTTTTAGATAGGTGTGTTCAAATTCATCGAGGTTGAGCAGGACTTGCTCTGCGCCATAATCATAATACTTTTCGGCGAGGTCATAACTGATGCGCTTGGTATTGAGAATCACATAATCAAGGTTGAAGTTACCATGTCCCTCGACAGCGGTCACATGGTCAGACACAGAGTAATTATCGGTTTTACCCGGTTCGGTCATCACAGGGCAGATAAACACCTTCAAAGCGCGGGTGTTGCGTAAAGCTGTTGAGACATCTGGCGGTAGAACTGACGCGATAATACCCGAAAATAAAGACGTGGGACCAAAAATCACCGCATCGGCACGTTGTATTGCATCAATCAAATCAGGGTTCACAATCTGGGATGTGTCGGGCTGTGTACCATCAGTAGGTTTGACATAGAGGCGACGAATGCCCGGTTTGTTGCGGGTCTCTTTAATCGCTAGCATACCTTCAACAACGGTGTCATCACGAAATTCCGCACAGAGTGTGCCACTCGGAATTTTGCTGACAAAGACATTGCGCAAATTCAGTTGATTCGCTTGGAGCAGTTCGCCATAAATTTGTGTATCTTCGCCTTGTGGCAAGACGACATCGACACTGGAGACTTTATCCTTAAGTGCATTCAGCAGGATGAATAAACCAATCCCATTGGCAAAGACGACCACACGCGGTTTATCAGCAGATGCCATGCGCTCATAAACGAGATTGAGAACACTTTGCCCATCACGGTTAGGGCTGATGTAACCTATCATCCGTTCGCTGAGGCGCACCACGTTAAACATTGCCACCGCTAGCCCAACACCAATCAGACCAATCCCCAACAGCGGGAACACAGGATTCGCGGACAGTGACGATAAGTTGCCTGTCAGGTCGGCGACGAACACAATGATATAAGCAATCCCTAGCCCAATTGCCAAAATCCCAATCAGCAAACCTGATAACAATAACACCAGACGACGACGTGACCCCGCCCGGTAGAGGATTTGTATCCAGCGACTAACCTGTTCCATTCAATATCCTCAGGAAATGTGCAGGTTTATCGCTAATGTCGTTAATGAATGCGGACAGCCAGTAGGCAATCCCTACGGAGTATTCGTTGTTATGTAGGGACACGCTACTGTGTGTCCGAATACATATCTCACTTGATAGAAAATATGTCATCGAACCCTCCTATGAAAATTAACGGACTGCTATCATTATTCCGCAGTATCATTGACCGGATTTGGCTCGGATGATGGTGTGGTTTTGTCATGTGTGGAGACCAATTTCAATAATGTCTCGGCAATTAAAGTGGGATTATGGCGGATGGTATCTTGCTTCTGCCATAGTTCACGCTTACCGGATTTTGTGTCGGCGATGTCTGCCAGAATCGGCTTAACACTCATCGTCTTAATTTTGTGCAGTTCTTCCTCAGTCGGCAACAGCACATTGACCTTCTCGCGGGCGTATAGTGCCATCAGTTCTTGTGAGGGTTGCGACGAGTTCAACACCACATAATCGAGAACACCAATGCCAAGATATGACACCACTTGTTGGACATGGTCAGATAGCGAATAGTCGTCGGTCTGCCCCGGTTGGGTAGTGGTGTTGCAGACATAAACTTTAATCGCATTGGAATCGCGGATGGCTTGTGAAATTTCTTTGAAAGCAAGGCAGGCGATTGTGGTTGTGAATAGGCTACCGGGTCCGATAGTAATTAGGTCGGCTTCACGCAGGGCTTCCAGACAGGGTTCATACACATCGGCTTCAGGGTTTTGAATAAAGATACGCTTGATAGCGGCTTTATCCAGTTGGCGCACATTAAACTCTTGCTCAACGATTGTCCCATCCATGAGTTCAGCACAAATGTGAGTGTTCTCCTCCGTGACAGGATAGATGTCTGCCTGTACATCAAGGAAGTCACTGATTTGCTGAATCGCTTGTACAAAACTCCCCGACATTTGCGTCAGGGCAGCGATGAACAAGTTACCGAATGCCATCCCATCAAGTTGTGCGTTACCGGGTGCGACAATACGATGTTGTAAGACCTGTGCCAGTAAAGAATCGTCATCAATTGCCAGTGTTGCCAGTGCATTACGGATGTCACCGGGTGCAGGTATCTGTGCAAATTCGCGCACAATGCCCGTACTCCGTCCAGTGTCGGTTACAGCAATGATGCCTGTCAGGTTGTCGGTGTGGTTTTTCATACCACGCATGACCTGAACTGCCCCCAGACCGCCCCCGATTGATACGACGTTTATCCCGTTTTTACCCATAGTGACCTCTGCCTAGTATTGTCTCTTCCTGAGTTGAGTATAACAAATCTTGTGTCAACTTGACGCTTTCACAAGGTTTTGCGATTGAAGAGTATACGCCTCACACGGATATCGCGCAAGACCTCACGTCAGAACTGAGGTGTTATGACCCGTCACGGCATAACATCATCCACGTAATGGACAAAGAGGTGGTTGTTCAGCTACCTGTGATTTTTGATAAGAGCCTGTTTTAAAATTCAACATATGTGTTTTTCTCTCGGACATATCTACAAAATTGTATCCATATCAAGACTCGTAGGGACGCATAACGATGCGTCCAAGCGATGTTTTGTAACACATGCCCTTGCAATATGAATAAGTTTACGGGCGACAGCACAACGAGCAAATTTTTGGATTGTCCTTAATCGACATCCACGAATCGCCCTTTGCGCTGTGACAGTCAACCGTTATCATACGCTTCCTAGACGTTTCGTCTACGCCACCATGTAACCAATCAAAATATGCTAAAATCACCTTATGGATAAACAGACGACACACCGCAAATCAATCGCTATTCTCATCGGCTTTATGGTCACGTTGCTCGCGTGTAACCTAGGCACCAGTAGTGGTCCGCCGACACTTGCACCTTTGCCGACCAACACACCGATTGCAACATTAGGGTATGTGCCCGCTGGTCCGACAGGGGTTCCAGGGGTCGGCAGTACACCCGTACCGCCTGCTGATGTGGAAATCTTCCGCTTGATTGACCAAGTGGAATCTGACCGTCTGATGTTCCATATCAACACCTTACAAAATTTCCAATCGCGTCACGTCAACTCGATTCAGACATCAACCACATCTGGTATTGGGGCAGCACGGGCTTACATCGCAGACCAGTTCGAAGCCTATCTGCAATCGTCCAGTGGTAATCTATATACCTTCGAGATGGAGTTCGAGGTCACCTTTGATGAGGAGACCACCAAACAGAAGAACATTGTCGCCGTGATACAAGGGACGGAAGCTGGCGCAGGCACGGTGATTATTGGCGCACATTATGATAGCATCGGTCAACCGTTTGAGTCGGGCACAGCCTATGCCCCCGGTGCAAATGATAACGGCTCTGGTGTGGCAGCAGTATTGGAACTAGCGCGGATTATGAGCCAGCGACAGTATAAATCCACGATTATGTTTGTGTTGTTTGCGGCGGAAGAAGTCGGTAGGCAGGGCAGTCGTACCTTTGCAAGCTGGGTGCGCGATAACAATCTGGATGTCGTCGGCATGATTAACGTCGATACCATCGGCAATGTCAACGACCGCAACGGCGCAGTCAATGACCGTGAGTTGCGTATCTTTTCTGCTGGACCGAACGAAACCTCTGTCTCGCGTCGGATGGCGCGCATGGTCAACTTCATTGGGTTTAACTACAGCCTCGACCTTGACCTGACTGTACAGGATGCGATTGACCGTGAAAATCGCTACGGTGACCACTTCTCGTTTAGTGAAATTGGGTATCCAGCCATCCGTGTCATTAATGCGAACGAGGAAAAAACCAATGCCGACCCGACCGACACCATCGAATTTGTCGAAGCAGGGTACTTGCGTCAATCCACTCAGGCATTGCTGGCAATTGTGACCGCCCTTGCTGATGGTCCGCAACCCCCACGCAATATCACCCTGCGCGATAGAGGCAACGGGCTTCAGGAATTGGTATGGGAGCCAGTGGCAGGTGCGACCAGTTATGTCGTGGCATTGCGTCGTCCGGGGTCACTCATCTACGAACAACAGTTTGAAGTCACCGAGAACAGCGTGGAGTGGGATAAGTTCTCACGGTATGGCGGGATTGCGATTTCTGCCAAGAACGCCAATGGCTTGGTCGGGCGACTCTCCAACGAAATTGTGCCATAATTCACAATTCAGACAATCTTAAGCGTGACAACCCGCAGGTGTCTGCTACACTTGTGGCGGTGTTGATTGTAGTTTAGAACCTGTTTTAAAATTTAATATATGTGGTTTTCTCTCGGACATAAGGACTCATAATGATGCTGTAAAGTCTGGAAAGAAATTGTATAAAGGTTGGCGGATGAATACACAGGTTCATCCCTACGAAAAACAGCGAAATTTTGTAGGGACAATGCCTGCATTGTCCGCAAACCAACCAGATATGTGATTATTTATTTCTGAAAACATACCAGACATTACATGCGTCCAACAACAAAAATCTGGAAAACACGATATTCAAACAGATTCTTAGATGTTATTACAATACCCTGTCATGATTCTACCTCACCCCCTAGCCCCCTCTCCGAAGCATCAGAGAGAGGGAATCAAGTCCCGCTCCAATGCCTTGGGGAGGGATTTAGGGAAGGGTTAGATACCTTGCGTGAACCTATCAGGAGACGACCCAATCTATGCGCGTTGCCCATATCATCAAAGTCACACGCATCAGCGGAGCAGAACGACATCTGCTGGTGTTGCTCAAAGGCTTGCGTGAGCAGGGCATCGATGCACACCTCATTATCCTGACACAACCGGACATTCCAATGGATGATATGCTAGACGAAGCACAACAGCGTGACATCCCCATCCATCGTCTGACCATTCAAAGACATTATGACCTCACCGTGCTGTGGCGCATCCGCAAAACTCTACGTGAGATTCAGCCGAACATCGTGCATACCCACCTGATTCATGCTGACCTATTTGGCTTCGTCGGGGCAAAAATCGCAGGTGTAAAAACCGTGATTGCTAGCCGACATAACGATGATGACTTTCGCTATCATCGCGTCCTACGACTCATCAGCCGTGTGATGTGGTGGCTGACGGACGGCGGGATAGCTATTTCCGGCGCGATAAAAGACTTCACGGTGAATGTAGAAGGGGCGCGTGAAGACAAAGTCGATGTGGTGCGTTATGGCTTAGATTATCGTTGGACACCCGACGACGAACTGACATCAGCCTATCGTGACCTGCGCGAGGAACTCGGTTTAGAGCCGGATACTGTCATTATCGGCATGGTGAATCGCTTGGTGGAACAGAAGGGCATCCCCTATGCGTTGCAAGCATTCCAGCAGATTATGACCGATTATCCGCAGGTGCATCTGGTGATTGCAGGCGACGGCCCCGGTGCTGATACACTCAAAGCGCAGGCAAACGACCTCGGTATTGCATCCAATGTGCATTGGTTGGGATGGCGCACAGGTGGTCAGATATTGATGGGCGCGTTTGATATTTTCCTGTTGCCGAGTTTGTGGGAAGGCTTTGGGCTGGTGTTATTGGAAGCGATGTCACGGCGGATTCCGATTGTTGCGTCGGCAGTGAGTGCGATTCCCGAAGTGGTGTCACATGGCGAAACAGGCTTGCTTGTCCCCCCGCGTGATGTCGATGGGCTGATAACTGCGCTCCGATTTTTATTAGATGACCGTACCCTCCGCAAGTATATGGGCTTACTCGGTGATGACCGCCTTGAGCAAGTCTTTAATGTTGATCAGATGGTCTCCGCGACGATTGCCGTGTATCAAAAACGCCTTAAATAGAATTTCGCCATTCGTTAATTGTAATGTCCTGAATATTTTTGGAAGTAAATAATTGGATATTTTGTCGGTCTGCGGACAACGCAGGCGTTGTCCCTACAGGGTTTTCGCTGGTTTCGTAGGGATGAACCTGTGTGTTCATCCGCCAACCTTTATAGAATTTCTTTCCAGACTTTACAGTAGGGATGCGCTTTCATGCGTCTGGCGTTTATATGTAACCAAAAACCAATAACGAACAACCGAAAACCAATCCTCTATTTTGCATTTTGTTTGAAATTGGTTAACATAGACATGTCCACCCACACATGGAGATGTAAGCAATGTCACGACGGTCATACCGACAAAGAGAAAACCACATTGATGTGATGCTCAGTTGTACCAGCAAAGACCTTGAGAAACATCGAGAGCAAGCGACACAGGCAGTGTTACGTGTGGGTATGTTCCCGCATGTGATGACCTCGCTGGTTGCGGGTATCAAAAACCCGTATGAAGTCTCGATGGAGTTGGTCAATAAAGCCGAAGTGTATGTCGGTATCTTTGCCCATCGCTATGGCTATATTCCTGAAATCCCAGAGAACCCCGACCGCCTCTCCATGACTGAACTGGAGTATCGCCGCGCTGTCGAACGGGACATCCCGCGCCTGATATTTGTTATGGATAAATCCTACCCTGTCCTGCCTGAACACTATGAAGATGAAGAAGAAGGCAAGGAAAAACTCAAGGCATTAAAAGACGAGTTGCAGACCAATTACACAGCATCATTTTTCACCTCACCAGAAGACCTGCGCGCCCAACTGATACAAGCCCTACATGCGCCGGACTTACGGGAACGTGCCCTTGAAATTGCGGGTGAATTTGAAGCGGAGCAGGGGGATGTGATTCCGCGTCCGCCATCGCTGTATAGTGTGCCACCCTATATTCAAACCGGACAATTTATCGGACGTGCGCGGGAACTGGCATTGCTTGACCGCTGGGCAACGGCATCCAATCCGGTCAAGATTGTGGCGGCGATTGGGGGACAGGGCAAAAGTGCGCTGACGTGGGCGTGGGTCAATAACCGTGCAACGAACTTTGACGGCATTTTGTGGTGGAGCTTCTATGAGCGTGGGGCGACGATGAATGCCTTTATGCGTCATGCCATTGCCTATATCGAACAGGGCGACCCCGATGACCCCAAATATCGCAATATGAAACATGACGAACGCAAAACCCGCCTGCTGACATTGTTACAGGGCAACCGCTATCTGATTATCTTGGATGGCTTAGAACGGATTCTGACGGCGTATCATCGCTTGGACAATGCACAGGTGCGCGACGATGAAGTCCAGACCGACTTACGCGCCTGCACCGACCCCAAAGACAGCGACATCCTCTATAAGCTGGCGGGATGCAACCCATCAAAAATCCTCATCAGCACCCGTCTTGTCCCGCGTGTGCTGGAAAGCCATACCGGAGCCCTTATCAACGGGGTCGAGTTAGAACAACTGAAAGGACTCGCGCCGACCGATGCCGAAGCTCTGCTGATTGCCGATGGGATTACCTTTGAGAATACCACCATCCTGCACCGATTTCTCAAACAATTTGATTATCACGGCTTGTTGCTCAAGATGGTGGCGGGGCGCATCAAAAAAGACCGACGCGCGCGCGGAGACTTCGACAAATGGTATGAGCAACGGGGCAAAACCTTTGACTTCACCCGTATGGACATCGTGCAACGCCAGACCAGCATCTTGCAATATGCGATGGAAGGCTTGGACGACTACGCCAAAACCCTGCTTAATCGGATTGCCGCCTTTAGTGATGGGGTCAATTTTGATACGCTAGAGGAAGTTGCCAACCCCGAAGGTAACCTCGATAAATTTGATACGGCGTTAACTGAACTTGAAGACAGGGGTTTGTTACAGTGGGACAGTGAGACCGACACCTATGACCTGCATCCGGTGGTGCGGGGTTTTGCATTTAAGGGTTTGACGGGTGAGGAACGGGTCAATACCTACAACCGCATCTATGACCACTTTAACAGTCAGGAATACAGCTATGAGGTCGATAGCATCGAACAATTACAAATCCCCATTATGATTTTTCAAGCACTGGTCGGTGCCGGACGACTGGATGATGCGGCACAGTTTTATAGTGGCAGTTTTTCACAGATATTGCTCTTCAAGTTGATTGCCTATCCAACGACGATTCAATTGCTACAACCATTCTTCCCCGATGGTATCGATCAACCGCCACGCCTGACTAATAAAAGCAATCAGAGTTACATCATGAATGATATGGCAATCGCGTATCAATTATCTGGCGATAGTCTCCGAGGGCTGTCATTGTGTGGGCAGGTCTTAGAGAGCGTTCTGGAGCAACGACATATCGGCGACATCATAGTCGGGCTAAGGAATTATGGTGATATGGCGGGGGAAGCCAATCGGCTCTTCATGCAGTTTCAGGCAGTTATGCTTAATATGGATTACGCACAGGCGACTGGTGCCTATTTGGAACGCGCCTATGCTTGGTTATTCAGAGCCTACAGTCGGCAGAGCGATTGGGTACAAGCAGAGAAAATGCAGGCAAAGCTGACCGAGGTGAAAGACTCTTTCTATTATTATTATCAGGCGGAGATGCACTTCCAGCGTGGACAAGACCCAACTGCCATGCTTGAGCAAACTATCGGCTATGGCAGATCAACACTTGCAATTATGTGGGTTTATGGGTTGTACATCCTCTACTATTTGCAGGTAGATGACATCCCACAGGCAATCCATTATGCTGAGGAGGCGATTAAGCTGGCACGACGGTCTGGGTCGGCGTATCTGGCGCGTTATCTGGCACGGTTGGCGCGGGTCAAAGCCAAACAGGGGTTATTCGATGACGCTATCAGTTTAATTAATGAGGCATGGCGTGGAACTGTTGTCAAATTCGATGAAGCTGAGTTATACAACAGTGCGACGGAGGTATATCGGGCAATGGGTGACACCGACAAGGCAACTGAGAATGCGGTCAATGCCTATGAAATCGCATGGGCGGATGGTCCACCTTATATCAATTGGTATGAGCTGGAAACGGCAAAAGCTCATCTCGATGCGCTGGGTGTGCCCTATCCCGATATGCCCGCCTTTGATGAATCCAAGATGGATAAGCTCCCCTATGAGGATGAGTTACGCGCCTATCTGGAAGAACTGAAAAAAGAGAAAGCAGAAAAAGAAGACAACAACGACGCGGAATGATAGGACAATTGCTGGGATTGCCAACTGTTCAACTCCCTGTGATGTCTTATAAATATTTTCCACCGCAGAGGCACAGAGAGGTGTATGTCAATAAAATCAGGTGTTTCAGAAAGTTGACTCATCACTTTTCTAGGCGTTTATGGTCTTTTGAAGGGTCAAATTTTATGTTCTCATCAATACCTTCGCCAAAATCAACTTGTAATGCTTTTCGTAAGGGCGACACGCCGAGTCGCCCCTACATGACCTTTAAAAATATCTTATGAACAACCCAAATATGGGATTTGTAACTATTCACCTTACCATGAGGAAATCTTATTTTGGCACTCTCGGACAGGCAGTAGCCAGTCCCTACGCTAGGAATAACAAGCCTATTGTAGGGACAGCTTACTAGCTGTCCGCTAGAAATCTCACGGATAGGTGAATAAATACTGGGATTTCATGAATCAAATCTATTGCTACTAAAATTGGCGAACATGTTGCTTATGATAGATGAATTGATACCAATTTCTGCGGTGAAAAATATTTACAGGGAGCGGAATCGTTACAATCTCACAATCACATCACGCACAATATGCCATACATCGGATGTGCTATCGACCACTTCAAAATGCCCGACATCTGGAATCGTAATCAGTTTGGCATCATCGCCCTGTTCTACTGCCGACTCAATATAAGGTTTGGTGTTATCAAGCATCTCGGTATCTTCTGTACCGATGATATGCACCTGTGGCACACCTAAAGGCAACAGTGCGCGCGGTGACCCATCGGCATAATTGCGTTCAGCGTTATCCGGCTCGCCACCCATAACCACCGTCAACGCACCGTCACATTGCCCCTGCTCAAAAGCAAAGGTCAAATCGGCTATCGGCGCGAGGGCAACCACAGCATGAATCGGTAGTGGATTCTCGATATAGAGTGCGCTATCGTCAGCGAGTTTATGCCGTCCGGCTAACCATAACGCCAGATGTCCGCCAGCAGAATGCCCAACAGCAATGACAGTGTTGAGGTTGAGATTATGCGTATCAGCTTTCTCACGGATGAAGTCCGTCGCCCGTGCCACATCGAGGAACATTGTCGGATAGTCGCCATCGTTCCCCGCCCGACGATATTCTAATGACCACACCGCAAAGCCTTCATCAGCTAGTGCCCGTGCCATGCGTCCCATCGGCTTGATGCTATATTGTTCACGGTAGCACCCACCATGAATGAGAATAATCACAGGATGGTTGTCGCCTGTTTCCGGCAAAAATAGCTCGACATATTGGTCGGGATGCTCACCATAACTGTAGCTTACATCTGGCGCGACAGTCGGGAAGTTTAGATAATCGTCAACACTGAGTACAGGCATAACATTGTCCTTTTGGGGTTAGAGCAAGCTGGGTAAGTCGCTGAGTTTAATCATTTTGGTGTTGCCCTCATCGTCTTTAATCGGCGTATAGAGGGCGGTTGGGTCGGTGAGTCTGTCCATAAATAGAACCCCGTTGAGATGGTCTATCTCGTGATGGATAACCCGCGCATCCATATCTTCGACACGCTTCTCGAAGGGGTTGCCATCCTCATCTAAGGCGCGGAAGATGAGCCATGATGGGCGGGGTGTATCCCATGTGAATACACGCGGATAACTCAGGCATCCATCGAAACCTTTTTCATCTTCACCTGTCTCGATGATTTCAGGATTAATCAAGGTGACCATCGGACCTTCTTCGTCGCCTTCATTCTGACCAAACTTAACGACTGTCACGCGCTTGAACACACCGATTTGTGGGGCGGCGATGGCAGCACCGGGCTGACTTTCCAGCGTGTCTTTGAGGTCTTGTATCAGACGTTTGGTGCGCTTATCTTTGAAGCGTGTGATAGGCTCGGACGTTTGGCGCAGGAGGGCTTCATCCTGTGGGTAGTAGACTAATTTTTTGACTGCCATGCGAGACATGCTTTCGTTCTGTTTATGTGAATTATCCAACAGTTTACCATATCTCTATCACGAAAAATATTTATCAGAAATCCCAGGTAACCGAACAGTGACCCGCTGTAGTAACTATTCACCTTACCATGAGAAAATCTTATTTTGGCAATCTCGGACAGGCAGTAGCCAGTCCCTACGCTAGGAATAACAAGCCTATTGTAGGGACAGCTTACTAGCTGTCCGCTAAAAATCTCACGGATAGGTGAATAAATACCCTGCTGTATGAGTGACATTAGCAGAAGCAGTGGTATGAGTCGTTTGAGATTCATGGCAGTCCCAAAATATACCGGACATTACAAATATGTGTTTACAGTGATGATGGGTTGGCTTGACAATTGAATTTACTGTCATTGACATATCTGCAAAGACTACATCGCATGGTAGAGCAGATTGATAAAGGCGCGGTTGGCTTCGTCATAATTGCTGACATCACAAGCATATAGCGGAATACGCTCGTTAAGTTGATATTGCTCACGAATTTGGGATAACGTCCGTGCATGTGGATGATGTGGGTGGCTGGCAAGCACAATATATGGCAAATTCCAATCACTGGCAATCAAGTTCAATAACTTCATCTCTTCTAAATTGGTTGGCACAATCAGACTATCAATCACAACAATCATGCCCATCACCCGATGCAAGTCTCCACGATGTGTCAGAATAGATTTGATATTTACTAGATAATTAACATAGTCATGTCGCCACTGATTCGGCGCACCCCAAATATTTGCTGTCAAACGAGAATCCACACGGAGTTTGCCGGCTGTCAGAGAGGGTAATTGGGTTGGGATTTGGTCACTGGTAATATCTACTTGTTCCAGCGGGCTTTCGCTAATGTGTCGAATGAGTTTGGTTTTATCAGATGTTCCCAAGCCAGCAACCAGAATATGCACCACCTGTTGGTAGATGGCGCGGGATTGTGATGTCGATGTGGATGAATTTGCTCGCATATAGTTTGTCCAAGCCAATAAAAGCCCTACATTTATTGTACAAGACAATAAATAAATCCGAAGCTAGGACAATGGTTTGATTTTTGTTCTAATTTGGCGATGAGACACAAACGCTCCATGTGCCCACCTCATGCACATAAGACCTAATACCTAACATCCGTTTTGGATAAGAAACTCAATTGTTCAAGTTATCATACCAATTGCCTACGGCTCTCAATTATTGGTTGCGAATTTATCCCACTATCGGGTAAGCTAGTAGCATCCAAGTTTATAGAGGAAAAGATTATGTTTAATAAACGCAAACGTTCATCCCGCAGTTGGAGTGTCCGCGCCATTGAATTGATGTTAGTGATGGTGGCGGCAGTTGCAACCGCAAGCTTTCTTTTTCCCCAACCACAGGTGACCGAAATCCGTATTCTGGAAGCCGAACCACAGGAACAGGTTGTCGTCACATCCACCAGTAACGACTTAATCGAAGTCTCCTATGCAGCCGCACTCGACTATATGCAAAACGAAGATTACTTTAAATCTGCGGGGTTGCTGGAAGCCATCACTGATGAAGCCGAACATTATTGGGCGCATGTAACCTATAGTTTTGTCCTTTACGAAATGGGACAATATGACCACGCGATTGCTGTTGCGTCGGCAGGGATTGACATTGACCCATCAGACCCTATCGCATGGAATAACCGTTGCTTGCTGAATGCCCTCATCGGCGATTTAGAGGCAGGACTGAACGATTGCGACCAATCCATTGCTACGAGTGCAACCTATGATTATAGCCACAATAACCGTTGCTACATCCTCGCTGAGATGGGTCAACTTAATGACGCTGAAGTAGCCTGCCACCAAGCACTCGAAAATAATCATCGGATGCCAGAATGGGTTTATACCAATCTTGGACGCATTGCCCTCAAACGCGGTCTCGATAATTCGGCGATGGAATTGTTCGTGACCGCACTTGAATATAATCCAGAACATGCTGATGCGTATGCTGGGCTAGGTAATGTGATGCTGGTGCAATCCAACTTTACCCAAGCATTGGCATACTTCGATGCCTATCGGGATTATGCAGGTGTCCATTATAACGACAGCTACGATGCTCGCATTCAATATGCTGAAGACATGATTGATTCCGCTGGACAGAATTAATCGGATTGACAACATTGGGCGGGATATAGTCTCCGCCCTTACATTCTGCCTATGTGTTTACTCACATAAAAGGCTATACAGTTTGGCGTATGACTGAGCAATCCCACTTCCTAATAGAGGGGATGAAGTCCCTCTCCAATGCGTTGGGGAGGGAATAGATAGTAAATGATTCTTTGATGTGATGTCTACTCTAAGCCTTCGACGACAACAAACGACGCATCAGCTGCATCTTCACGCACTTTAATTGCAGCCTGATATTCCTCCGAGTTGTACATGGTTTTGGCGGCTTCGACACTGTCAAACTTGACCACAACCATACGGTCTGTCACTTCGGGACCTTCAAGAGTGATTTTCTCGCCACCACGCGCCACAAACTTCCCGCCATACTTTTCCAGTATTGCAGGTGTTAGCTTCATGTATTCGCCATATTTTTCCATGTCGGTCACATTGACACGCACAATCATGTATGCTGGCATGATATTTTCCTTTTCTTATGGTCGATAAATGCTATATCCTGAGCATTTGAAATTCATATGTAAGCCTTTAAGACACTACATGTAGCATAACAGATGTATGCTAATTGTGCTTCTCTATCCTGACCCGCAGATATACCCGACGAGCAAGACAGCTTCAATTATCTGATGGCTATCGCATATCCTGATACCCTATCAACTACCCTCGATTGAACAGTTCGCACAAATTTGGGTAAAATAACGACAGGTCGCATCAATTGGGAAACGACCGAACCAACTGTAATCACAGACTATTCCACAGGTTGCACAAATTATCTACAAATCGCCCATTTATTCAAATCCTACAAATGGCTTTGCATTTTATACCAATAAATACCCAAAATTTTTTGTGACATTTGTCAGTTGTCGTTGTTTAAGAAGTTGTTAAACTATGCGCTGTGACACATCGTTACATCTATCACAAGCTCAATACCTTTCAGGAGGAAATGAATGACCCGCAAATTGCCATTGTTACTATTGGTTTTTGCTCTTATTGCTCTCGCCGTTGCTCCCATTGGCGCACAAGACGAAGTTATCTTTGGTGTAGTTCTGGTTGGTCCAAATGACGACCGTGGTTGGAGTACATCCCACTACGAAGCCGGACTCTATGTCGAAGAAAATCTCCCCGGTTCTGAAATGTTATATTTTGAAAGTCTGAATCCCGCAGATACACCGGAAACGACCCTAATGGATGTCGTTGAATTTATGGTCGATGACGGCGCAACCGTTATCTTCACCACCTCCGATAGCTTTGAAGAAGATACAAACGTCGTTGCAGAAGCCTTCCCTGATGTGACCTTCATCAACATCACTGGCAGTAACGCCATCGCAAGCAACAGCATCATTGAAGGCGAACATGCCATTGAGCATAACCTGCCTGAATTGCCACCTGCAAACGTCGGCAACTTCAACGGTTACATGGAACTACCCCGTATGATTGCTGGTTGTGCAGCAGCTCTCACCAGCGAAAGTGGTAGCATTGGTTACCTCGGCGCATTGATTAACCCTGAAACCCGTCGTCTGGCAGCATCCAGCTACCTCGGCGCACAGTACTGTGCAGACAACTACCGTGATGACATCTCTGCTGATGATATCACCTTTGAAGTTGTTTGGATTGGTTTCTGGTTCAACATCCCCGGTGTGACCCTCGACCCAACCGAAGTTGCAACTGGCTTCCTTGATGGTGGCGCAGATGTGATTATTTCCGGTATCGACACCACCGAAGCCATCACCGTTGCAGGTCAATATTTCGCAGAAGGCGATATCAGCTATGGTGTACCCTATGGTAATGTCAATGGTTGTGCCGAAGCACCAGAAGCCTGTGTTGGCGCAGCATACTACAACTGGGGTCCTGCTTACCTTGATGTTGTCGAACGTGCGACAGCTGGCACATGGGAACAAGAATGGCAATGGATTGAACCTGTGTACAGTGAAATCAACGAAGATGGTTACTACACAGAAGAGAGCGTAATCGGTTTCGCACTCGGTGATGCCCTCAGCGAAGGCACCATCGAAAGCCTGAACGCATTCGCAGCAGAAATCGAAGCATTCCAAACTGACCCAATGCACGAAGGCGAAATCTTCCTCTGGGAAGGTCCAATCAGCTTGCAAGACGGCACCGTCCTTTCTGAAGAAGGTCCTGTCAGCTTGCTCGACATCTGGTTCTTGCCTCAACTGCTCGATGGCATGATTGGCGCAAGCGAATAATCCCATCGCAACATTGAAACACACAAAGGGCGTACCACACGGTGCGCTCTTTTTGGTTTATTGGCGGTGATGTTGCCTAAACTGTGTGGGAGACTGACCGACAAAGGCTTTAAAAGTCGCGCTGAAGGAACTCATGCTCTGATACCCCACTTGCAAGGATACCTCTGTAATTGTCATATCTGTTGTTGATAACAACTCCAATGCTTTAATAATCCGCGCCACGCGTAAATATGCCTGAAACGTTGTATCCATCTCCTGACGGAATAAGCGCATCAATGTGCGAGACGACATCCCAAATTGATTGCCGACTTGTGTTAGTGTGAGAGGCTTATCCAGATGTGCCAGCATGAATGCAGTGATAGGCAATAGGTGTTTGTGTTCTGTCGTTGGCAAAATGAGTCGGATTGCATCACGACACCAATCTGCAATCAGGTAACTTATTGCATCATAGAAAGCTTCTTCTGCTTGCGTTATCGGGTCGTCATAATGCCATTGTTGCGTATAAACAATCATCTCACGCGCCAACAACGATATCGGGAAAATCGTCAAGGTATCGGGAAAATGATATTCAGGTTTTTGATAGCCTAGATAAAGGGTACGAAAATGCAGATTTGCCGATGATGATACCACCTTATGAATGAGTCCTGCCGGAATCCACGCCCCATGATTGGTAGGCAAAATAAATTGTTTGTCGTCTGACAAAAAACGTAAAACACCATGTTCCGCATACAGCAATTGATACCGCGAATGATGGTGAACCGTTGTGACAAACTGCCCCGTCACAGCATGCACACTGAAGGAATGCTTCGGAATCATCTCCTCTTGTATACCTAAGCGGTCAAAAACAGATTGCATTGTCGCTCCTGAATAAATATCTGGCAATTTAGCGTTAGTGTGCCACGCTCAAATAATTTACAGTAAAAGGGCATGTTAGGAAAGGTATCAGCCATGAACACTGTAAAGACGCAACGCAAACTACGGACTCTAAAAACCAGACTGCTATCTATGTTGACCCTCGGACATGGTATCAACGACTTTTATAGTGTCCTGCTACCCGTGCTTCTGCCTGCCATCGCGCTCGACTTTGACCTAAGTTACACCCAATTCGGATTTGTCTTGTTGATTACAACGCTTTCATCCGGTTTCTTGCAACCACTTTTTGGGTATCTGGCAGATAAATATGGCATTCAGAAACCTATCATTGTGGTTGGCTTTGCTATGTTTATTACAGGCTTGGCAGGATATAGCATTGCCTCATCATTTATGATTATCGTTGCCTTTAGCTTCGTTTATGGTCTCGGCGAAACGACATTCCATGCTCAATCTACCGGATATTTGACGGAAGCCTTTGCAGCAAACAAAGGCAAAGCCATGGGGATTCATGGTCTGGGTGGGTCGATAGGCAACTTCCTCGCACCCATAGTCGCAGCACTTCTCATCACCCTATACGATTGGCGACTGGCATCCCTACTACTGACCATCCCTGCTATCCTCATCATCGGAATATTTTGGGGCAACTTAAAGAACCGAAAAGTCAAAGCACCGACTTCATTTATCAGTGGATTAACACCTGCCGTCGCAATCTTGGGTATCAACTTCGGCTTGATTGTGATGTTTCACAAAGGCTTCCTTGCGTTCTTCCCGACATGGCTACTGGAAAAGGGCGAAACCTTGACCTCAGCAGGTGCAATTACGTCGCTCATGTTGGTGATTGGTATTGTTGCGCAACCGTTTGGTGGGATGCTCTTTGACAGATTTGGTGGACGAGTTGTGTTTATACTAAGTCCGATTCTTGCAAGCGTAGCCCTAGCAATGTTAACAAGTGTTGAGGGCGTACTGGTTATTCCCATGACGATTCTGATAGGCATGGCAACCACCATGACATTCCCTGTCGCATTGGCGATGGCTAGCTCGATTGCGTCGGATGGCAACGCAGGGATGAGCGTGGGGCTTGTCTTTGGGATTGGGTCAACGATGGCATCTTTCACGCCTCTTATCACCGGATTTCTAGCTGACCAGTTCGGATTGAATAGTGCCTTTCAATTACTAATTGCGTTGCCCGTCCTCATGATTGTGATGAGTCTCGTCATGTTGCCTCGCCACACATCAAGCTAACTGTTACATCAAGCAGGGCTTACCATCATGATGTTAAGCCCCGCATGTTGATTTACGATAGGTTACGCTGGTCTAATTCTGCGCGGATGGAGTCGTAGCGTTCTTTTGTGATGGGGTACATCAACGCCAGCGGGATGCTTAACGCCAACACCACCGTCGGTATAATGCTGACAAACAACCGCAACACAAGCAATACTTCATCGGGTTGTTCGACAATCTGTAGAACGCCGTCAACCACATCAGCATTGATATAACCAACCGCACCCAACACAAAGCCGGACATCGCCACACCAAGCGAAACCCCTAATTTCTGCAAAAAGACGAACATCCCATAGAAGACCCCTTCTTGACGTTCCCCTGTTTGCAGTTCGTTGTATTCAATTGTATCGGGTAACATACTCCACGGAATTAGAAACGCGACCGATACCCCCATGCCTGCAAAGAAACTCGCCCCCATCACCAGCGTGGCTTGCCCCGGTTGGATGAAAAATAAGAATATCTGTACGACCAACCAGATAGATGCGCCGACAAGATAGACACCTTTTTTACCAATACGTCCGGTTGCTAGTGTCCAGATAGGCAAAAACAACGCCGCTGTTCCCTGTAATATCGCCACAAAAATCGTGAATTGGTCTTCGGCATTTAGCCAATAGCGGGCGTACAGCAAGAGATTCACTTGAATGAATTGTAAGGTCAACCAGCTCAGCAGATAGATACCTGTGACAATCAGGTAAGGACGATTCGCCAACACGATGCGAAGCCGTTGCACAAATGGCAATTGCTTTTTGTTATCGTCGTCAGGATATGGCAGTTCGTATGTTCCCGCAAAGCACATCCAGACCGTCACCACGATAATCACCGCAAAGATACCTGCGCTCAGTGCATGACCAGCAATTTGTCCATCACCGAGTCCCACAAAAATCGGGTGTGTGATAACTGCGACCATCCCACCGAGAATCGAGAACATAAAGCGGAAGGTGTTTAATTGGGTACGTTCATCATAATCGCGTGTCATTTGCGGGGTCATCGCTGTATAAGGCACATTGACGATGGTGAAGGTTGTGCGTAGTAGCAGTGCTACAAACAGATAATAGAGGATAAGTGCTGTACCTGTCAGCGGAGGGACAAGCCAGTGCAGAAAAAATGCAATTGCTAGCGGGATTGCGCCGAACAGTAACCACGGACGTTTGCGCCCCCATCGTGTGCGGGTTCTATCCGAGAGTGAGCCAATAAGCGGGTCGGTCACAGCATCCCAGATTTGCGCGATAGCAAAGATTGCACCAGCTGCCGCAGGGTTCAAGCCAGCAACATCCAATAAAAATGCTTGCATAAAAAAACCATACAGAGCAGCGAAGATTGTGCCAGAGATGTCACCCACGCCATACGCCAACTTATTTTTCAGGGTTAGCTTGCGCGTTGTATCTGTCGTTGTCGCCATAATACGCCTTTAAAAAAATTATTCAATAAAGTGTATATCGTCGGTTGGACTATAACATGGATGCACTTTTAAATCAGGTATAATGGAAAAAGTATTGTAGCGAAGTCGGTTGAAATTCTGAAGTTATCAGTTCTTGCAAACGTCTGTCATTGGTTTTTGGTTATTTGTGATTGGAAAATGCTGTCCCACAACGAGTATTTACACCAAAAAACTAACAACATGGCTACACATTTATTGAGAAATATTTGCGTTGGTATAACTATCATAAAGTTAAATTGAGCTTGCTGACAAATCAGGTAATGCCAACATACATTGGGGAGGTTGAACGACAATGACCAAAGAAAAATTTTTGACAGTCCAGTGGAATAACATATTGTCAGTGGGTTTAGGACTCCCCACTTTAATTTATGTTATCTTCGCATACTCAACGTCATTTTGGTTGGTAAGAGATGGGTTGATTGGTCTTGCAATTTTCGGTGCACTGTTCTGAATCATCATCGAGCTACATACAGCAACGCGGTTCGCGTGGCTTCAGGAAAACTCAACAACCTACGTCTCTATCAAACAGGGATATGCACATCCACTTGCTTTAATCCGGTTGGCATACAATGCTGTCTTCTGGGTATTCTTGCTCCCGTTTTTCACGACGATTGACTACAGTATCGGATTTGTCGCATTTACTGTTGTGATTTTTGTTCGATTGGCACTGAGTATCTACACAAACAACTTTGCCAATCTAACACTCGAACAATTTGATAGCTATCCATTTCGGATTTAGGTCAGTGGTCATCATATTGTCTTGGATACAAGCGGACTCAATCGCTATATCATGCCACATCCCTGCAACATGTCACGGCAAGCTGGCAGACCGTCATAATATTGATAGGCGTTGTCGTGATTGCGTCCCGGTTTTCCGCACTCCAACACCAGCCAACCGTCATATTCCATCGTCTTGAGTGCTTCACCAATTGCTGACCAATCAAGGAATCCTTGTCCGGGTAAGCGTCGGTTGCTATCAGCGATGTACAATGCCCCGATGTCGTCACTGTGGGTCGTCAGTGCATTGAGTAGGTCATCTTCATCGAGTGCCATGTGGAACATGTTCGGTGCAATTTTGACATGGGCATTGTCTTTGATTTTAGTGCGGAAGAACTTCGCCTGTGCAACGGTTTGCATAAAGTCAGTCTCATAGTGGTTGACAGGTTGCATCACCAACAGTGTCCCGATGGCATAGGCAAGGTCGGAGACAGTCCGTAATAGCCAGACCATCATCTCTTTTTGTAAGTCCGTCGGCGTTGAGTGGGGGGTGAGGTCGGGCATGTCTGATTTGCCATAGTGCGGGACAAAAGACACATAGTCTGCCTCAAGGTCAACCGCATCTGCCATTGCCTGTCGCATCTTACCAATCGCATGTTCACGGGTGTTCAGGTCAGCTGATACATAGCCGTCGCTCATGCCTAAATTGATTCCACAAGCAGATAGCCCCGTTTCTTCTAATGTAGATACAATTTCCGGTACACGCGCGCCGAGGTCATCCGCCCAAAATTCTACACCGGATAAACCTAGCTGTTTAGCATTTGATAAGCGTTCATGAACCGAGCGACCGGGGAGCATATCTTCTTGGATGGCGAGTTTTGGCATGATGGTATGGGCTTTCTATGTGGCAATCAGTAGAAACAATATAGTCAGTTTAGCCGAGGTCACGCCGACAAAAAAGCCCCTGTCTAGGGCAATTGCATATGGAAGAATCGCATTGAATGAACAATGCCTTATATGATAAAGTCCAGACAGAAGAAGCCTAATAGACGCGAGAAAATGTAAGAGGCATATCAAGCCATGCCTGGCGGTTGACGCTTGTTATTGCTGATGATGAACCAGAAAAATCGTAATCGTCAGCGAATCGTAGCTTGTGCGTGGGGTGCGCGATTGACGGGATTTGGTATCATAAACCGTATAATCAAATGAAATTTAACCCCTCCCTAAATCCCCACCCCATTACAATGGAGCGGGACTTGACTCCCCTCCCTGATGCTTTGGGGAGGGGCTGGGGGTTGAGATGATAATATAATCTGAGGCAACACCCCGTCATGACAACATGGTTTCGTAAACGCAGTTTCCGCGTAAAAATTTTGTATAGCCTTCTGTTGATGTGTATTGTGTTTTTGGGTGCAGTGTCTGCATGGGTGCTATATGACCTGCCGTCAATTGATAATCTAGATGCTGGCATGGCACTCCCATCGACGCGCATCTATGACCGTCACGGACGCTTGCTCTATGAGATATTGCCAACTGAGCAGGGGCGCAACAACAACCTGACCTTTGACGAGATGCCCGAACACTGCGTTAATGCCATCATAGCGACGGAAGATGCCAATTATTATAGTCATCCGGGTGTTGACCCTGTCGGCATTGTGCGAGCGTTATGGATAAACATACAAGGCGGGGACATCATCGCGGGGGGGAGTACCATCACCCAACAGACGGCGCGGACTCTCTTGCTTGACCCACAACAACAAGCACAACGCACCCTCCATCGTAAACTGCGCGAGATGGTCTTGGCATTACAATTGCAGTCACGCTATAGCAAAGAGGATGTGCTGGCGTTGTATCTCAATCAGGTACATTTTGGCAACTTAGCCTATGGCATTGATGGGGCGGCACGAGCCTATTTTCAGAAGTCGGCACAAGATTTATCGCTAGCAGAATGTGCCTTGCTGGCAGGTGTGGTACAGAATGCGATTATCAATGACCCCATAACGAACTTCGATAATGCCAAAGCACGGCAGGCAGTCGCGCTGGATTTGATGGTGCAGAATAACTATATCACCGAGAGTCAGGCGATTTCTGCCAAGCAAGATGAATTGCAATTTGCGTCGGTCTCATTCCCGATTGATGCGCCTCATTTTGTGATGGAAGTCTGGCGTATCCTTGAACGCGATTATCCCAATGAACTTCATGCTGGTGGTCTCGAAGTCGTCACCACTGTTGACCGTGATTGGACGGCACACGCACAAGACATTGCCCAAAAGCAACTCTACGCCCTCAATAACCCCGATGATGATAGCTTACCATCCAACGCCAATAATGCCGCCTTAGTCGCACTTGACCCAATAACCGGAGAAGTGCTGACGATGTTGGGCAGTCCTGATTTCTTCGATGAGGAAATAGACGGCGCAGTTAATGCCGCCCTGTCATACCGTCAACCGGGGAGTACACTCAAGCCCTTTACTTTTGCCGAGGCGATGAACCCCGATTATACTGCTCCCTACACGGCTGCAACGATGATATTAGATGTCAAAACGCCTTTCATTACCAACAAGCTAGAGAGTTATACCCCTGCTAATTACGGGTTGTTTGAGCATGGTCCGGTGCTAGTGCGGGAAGCGTTGGCATCGTCGTATAATATTCCGGCGGTGGTGGCATTGGAACATACGGGTGTGCAACGCTTTGTACAGTTCGTCAGTGACTTAGGCTTAGAGAACCTCGCCGACAATACCGAAGTTGATTTGTCGATTGCACTCGGCGGTGGTGAAGTCCGGCTGATTGACCTCGTCGAAGCATACAGCGCATTCGCTAATACAGGATATGACATCGAACCGCAGTACATCTTAGAAATTACTGATGCCAACGGCGAAACCATCTTTGCATATGACTCGCCACCACTGTCCCGCCGTATCGTTGATGAGCGCATCGCTTATATCATCACCGATATTTTGTCGGACAACAACGCACGGATTCCCTCGTTTGGTGATAACAGCCCGTTACAGGTTGGTTTTCCGGCAGCATCAAAAACTGGAACAACCACCGACTTTCGTGATAATTGGGTCGTCGGGTATACGCCAGATTTAGTTGTTGGTGTGTGGGTCGGCAATGCCAATAATACCGCTATGATGGACATCACAGGTGTGAGTGGTGCAGGACCGATTTACAACCTATTTATGCGGACAGTCAAGCGCGGTGAACCGACACCGGATTTTGTCGAACCGGATGGGCTGACACGGGTTGAAGTTTGCCGATTGAGTGGATTATTACCCAACGAACATTGTAGCCATCGCATCAACGAGCTATTCATTGCGGGCACAGAACCGACCGAAACAGATAGTTTCCATCAGATGTTTGCCATTGATATTGAGACCGGATTGATTGCGACGGATAATACTCCGCCAGAAAATATCGTTGAGCAGGTATTCCTCGTCTTGCCACAAGAAGCGCGGGATTGGTCAATCCGCAACGGTATCAAACAACCGCCGATTGATGCTCCCATTATCGCGCCGGATGCTAGCGAAAGTATCCGTCTATTATCACCTGACCCCTATACCATTTATGAAGTGTCCGACCTCACGCCGATTGACACCCAACGCCTGCGCTTTACCGTCGGAACACCAACCGAAACAACCGAAGTTTTGTTTACGTTAAATGGCAATCCAATTGGAAAAGCCTATGAATCACCATGGGAAATGTGGTGGACACTCGAATTAGGTCAACATGAGCTAACAGCCGTTGCGACTTTATCCGATGGCACGATACAAGAGAGCGGGGTTGTGCCTTTCTCGGTCGTGGAAGATGTGTCTTTGGGGTCATTCACGAGTGAGGATTAACCGATCAATTTGTTCAACCATGCTGATACATCGTCACGTTCTTGTGCGCCGACCACATGCGGGATACGATATTCGTGTAGGGACACACACATGTCATAGGTATTCATGAAGTCTACGGCTGATTGTATATCCTGTGATGAAATAAGATTATCAAGTATACCATGACCGACGAAAACAGGCACACCGCGCAGACTTTCATCAGAGGCAATGGCATGTAATATTGAGTTGTGCAGAATGCCAGCCATTGTGACATAAGCAGTTGCAATATCAGGATATGTTAACGATAGCATCATGCTGACACTCCCACCCATGCTGTAACCGACGATATACACCTGTGATAAATCAGATTGATAATGATTGACCAGTGCATCAATAACCTTGCAGATGCGTTGTAGAGCTGGCAATATGACATCATCACCCACCTGAAAGTCACTCCCATCAAGTGTAATCGGATACCAACCGTAACCTCCATTATCAACAGATTCAAATCCGCGTGGAGCAACATAGATATGAGGGTTATTGATGGTCAGCGGGACAAGGGTTTCCAATTGTCGCTCGCTTGAGCCATAGCCGTGTAAGCCTATGATAATCGGTAAGTTCTCCCCGTCATCGGCATGAACCTCGCGGTAAGCAATGGTCTGTTGGTCAACGATGATGGTCTTATTGGTTGGCTTAGATGGTCGAGTTTGTTTAAACATATCCTATTCTCTCTTATCAAAATTATTGGGTAGGCACATAACCTACCCTGTGCTATTTGGCTTATGCCGCCTGTTGTTGACGGGCACGCGGATGGATGTCTCCAGTTTCAGCGTAGTATTTGAGTTCTTCCAGCAGGTCACTGACCAGTTGATTCATCTGACGCTTCATGACGGGTTGCATCAGCTTGCCGGGGAACAAATTGAGTTCCATAATCATGTGCATATCGACAATAGTCGTCTCTCCGTTGGGCGTGACTTGCCATGTGTTCTGACCATGCTTAACGAAGAATGGTAGACCGGATGAGACTTCATAAGTAAAGCGATTTGTGCGTTCGTCAAAGTCAATAAAGTTCTCCACGGTGCGACCAAAAGGTGATTCACAGATGCGTCCGGCGATGTCCGTCCCATCAATAGGTGTTGCATCCGGATTGGGAACAGAATTGTTGACAGCCGTTGTCCATTCTCCGACTCGCTCGAAGTCATTAAACAAGATATTCCAGACCGTCTCGAATGATGCGTTGATGTTAATTTGTTTGATGATTTCCATGATTGGTTTCTCCTTAGGTTTCAGGGTTGAGTTGTAAGGTGGTTAGGTTGGGTTTACGCTTGACGGGTATCTGCAACTCTACCATTGGACTAGTTGTCATATCTGTCGGATAGGTATGCCAGATTTCCCGGTGTGGACCTGCTAGGGTATAGTTGTTGGCTTGCATCCAGTGACCAATCGCTGTAGTTCCCAGATGCCAGAAGTCCGGCGACCCATTGACTACAACCGTTGCCATTGTTTCAACTGCTTCCAATGTGCGGATAGCAAAGGTCAAATCGTCTATCGCAATGGGCTTTACGTTTGTATTGGACATGACTGCAAAGCCCATCTCAACATTAGCATCCTCAGTAGTGAAGTCCTCAGAATGCAAAATGGTGATCATTTCTCCCAGTGCATTTGCCTTTATATGTTGGGGCAAACTCCGGCGCATCTTGCTGATATGGTCTAGCCCGTCTTCAGCAGTTGCGCAGATGAAGGTTGCCGATAGATAGGGTAGCTTCGGTATAGATTTGATAATTACTTCAAGTTCAGGTTTGCCCTGCTCAATTTGTTGCAGACGGGATTCGATAGTACGAATCTTCTGCAATTCTTCAAGTAGGCTACGTTCAATTTCGGCTTTACGCATTTGCAACATACCGCGTAATTCCTCCGGTGAGACAGTATTGGCAACAGTACGCTGTATCTGCTCTAGGGTGAAGCCGAGGTCGCGCAGTGCCAATATGCGATTGAGGTCAGGCAGTTGGTAGATGCTGTAATAGTGATACCCTGATTGTGGGTCAACATGTGTCGGCGTGAATAACCCGATGTCTCGATAGTGCCTGAGCAAACGACGGGAGACCCGTGCAATTTTTGAAAATTCGCCTGTGGTAAACATCTATCCAACTCCTGATTTATTGTGTGTTAATTGACTAATTTTAACCCTGCATTGCTTCGAGCTTGCGCGGATGGGGTTGTCCTGTTTCGATATAGTGTTTGAGTTCTTCCAGATTATTCTGTAAGGCACGTTGCCCCTGCAATGTCATCGGTAGATGCATCAATACACCGGGGAACATATTTAAGTGAAGGTCAGCCGACATAGAGAGTTCTGTTTGGTTATCAGATACAACCGTCAGCTTCCATGTATTGAATGCCTCCCTCACAAAAAATGGCATTGCATCCGCTTCGACTTGATAAGTGAAGCGATGTTCTTCCTCCGAATAGTCAATGAATGTCTCATAGGTCTGACCAAAATTCGTTAAACAGACACGTCCTGACATATCGGCACCATCAACGGATGCTTGTTCTTGAAGGGCTGATGACCCATCTACGCCACTTGACCACTGTCCAATTTTGTCGAACTCAATAGCTGATGTATGCCATACATCTTCAATTGGTGCGTTGATGATGATGCGTCGTGTGATTTTCATTTTATATCTCCTAGATTAAGAGAATGGATGCAGTTATAGACCACCCACTGCTTCTTTATTAGTTAGCTTTGCATTGCTTCAAGTTTGCGGGGGTGGGGTTGTCCTGTTTCGACATAGTGTTTGAGTTCTTCAACAGCTTGACCGAGTAGTCCGCCGATTTGTTCTTCAAACTGGGTTTTCATTTCATCATCAGCCATGTCAGCAAATTCGACTTCAAGGCGCATTTCGATAGATGAGCTAGCATCACCTTCCGGTGTGATAGTCCAATTGTTTACACCATGTGCGATGATGGGCGGGAGTCCCTCGATTTCATAAGCAAAGGTACGATTAGCTTCGTCATAGACGACCATGGTCTCGTGTGTTTCGCCGAACGGGCTGACACATACACGCTCTGTGCCAAGCGAATCACCAGTATCTGTTGGGTGAAGTGTCACATCAGCGACACTAGCAATCCACTTGTCGATGCCACCAAAGTCCTCAGCGGTCTTTTCCCACAAGGTGTCAGCGGTTACATTGATAACGATAGTACGACGGATTGTTGCGTGGTTCATTGGATTATGTCCTTCCAAATCTATGTTTGATATTCATGTGAGCCATGAGCTTTGCCTCACTTGTCAACACGATAAGGTTGGACGTTACGACCAAGTCAAGTTAATGTTACAATATTTAAACTTATTTATAACTATCTGTTATAGTTATGTGTTTTGATATATAGCAACTTCAACTATCAAAGACACTTGTCATAACTACAAAATATCACCCTTATCTATAGCTTTAAGCTAGTCTGCACCTATGCGATTTAGCCATTCGTATTACTGACAAACTGATAGTTTTAAACACAAGCAGGTCGATGAAATGAGGTCGGGAAGATGTGCGTCCGAATGTAATCCGCAGCTTGTTGTATAGATGAGGTTTTTTCTGTGTGGCAGAGGATTGAGTTTGGCAATCTTATGTCACACTATATACTCGTTGATGTCAATGTATCGTATCACAATAGCACACACTCAGTTGCAATAGTCATATTTGCAATATATCTACAAAAGGTCACTATCTGTATAACAGTGGAAATGCAAAAAGCACACCCATATGGATGTGCTTTTGTGTTGGTTTATCTGTAGGTGAGGAATCCTAGTAGATACCTTCGACCTTAATGCCAGGTCCCATTGTTGAAGTCAGGACAACACGCTTGATGTATTGACCTTTGACTGAGTCAGGACGTTGTGCCTGTACTGCATCAACAACAGCAGTCAAGTTTTCGAGCAGAGCTTCAGGTGCAAAGCTAGCTTTACCACATGGGATATGCAGGTTACCAGTTTTGTCATTACGAAATTCTACACGACCCGCTTTCAATTCACTAATCACACGGGCGATGTCATCGACAGGGACAACTGTTCCAGCTTTTGGGCTAGGCATCAATCCGCGTGGACCCAGAATACGAGCGATTGGACCAATCTTACGCATCATCGGTGGTGTAGCGACAGTGGTATCAAAGTCGAGCCAGCCATTGTCACGGATGTTGCCAATCACTTCATCGTTACCAATGATGTCTGCACCCGCTTCTGTAGCGACACTTTCTTCACCTTCGTCAACAAATGCCAGCACACGCACGGTGTTACCTGTCCCGTTCGGGAGCATCACGGTTGTACGAACTTGCTGGTCACTGTGACGCGGGTCAATGCCGAGGCGGAAGTGCAGTTCGATGGTTTCGTCAAACTTGGCTTTTGCGTTGTTCAACACCATGTTCATCGCTTCTTCTAGCGGATATTCGGTTTGGCGGTCAAAGGTTTTTGTTGCTTCGATATAACGTTTTCCCATTATTGTTTCTCCTTGTGGTAAACGGGCGGGTTTGCCCTCCCACGGTTGTTGATTGGTTTTGGTTATTGGTTTCTGGTGATTCCTGCTTTATCGGATAATGTTGTGTAGGGGCGGAACTCAGATCCGCCCCTACGAACATGTACTGATTTTGAGCACAACCACTCGTAACTTTAAACTTTTAACTGGCAACTGTTTTACTTATCAGCGACCTTGATACCCATCTGGCGGGCAGTCCCTTCGATTTGGCGCATTGCACCTTCGATGTCAATCGCGTTCAAGTCTTGCATTTTCGCTTCTGCGATTTCGCGGACTTGTTCGCGGGACAGGGTCGCAACAGTTTCAGTTGCTGGATTGGATGCTGCTTTCTTCAGACCCGCAGCCTTCTTAATCAAGAAGGAGGTTGGTGGGCTTTTCAGTGCAAACTTGAATGAGCCGTCTTGGAAAACAGTGATTTCTGCAGGGACAATTTCACCCATCCGGTTAGAGGTACGGGCGTTGTATTCCTTACAGAACTGCATCAAGTTGATACCGTGCTGTGCTAGCGCGGGACCGATTGGGGGTGCAGGGTTGGCTTTACCTGCTGGAATTTGCAATTTCACAATTGCTTTGACTTTTTTTGCCATGTGGTTTCCTCACTCACATACTAGTTCAATTTATATCTTACATCGGTAGGGGCGGATCTAAGTTCCGCCCCTACACGGATTTTACCAAATTTGTTACGTCGTAGGGGAGGGTTTGCAAACCCTCCCCTACATGCGTGTTATAAATCTCATTGAGATAATGATTGATGACACAGCATCAACACGACAAGCTATAACTTCTCAACTTCCATAAAGCTGAGGACAACAGCCGTTTCGCGTCCGAAGAAGTCCACCATCACGCGGACTTTCTCGCGGTCAGAGTCAATTGACGCAACAGTGCCGGGGAAGTCGTTAAATGGACCACCCACAATACGGACTTTTTCGCCAATTTTGTAATCGACTTTGACGACCTTGTCTTCGGAATCCATACGGTCCATGATGCGCTTGACTTCTTCTGGTCGTAGCGGCGTCGGGTCGTTACCCATACCCACAAACCCTGTCACACCGGGCGTGTTGCGGACAACATACCATGAATCTTCATTGAGGTTCATCTGCACCATGACATAACCGGGGAAGACACGCTTCTCGACGGTTTTGCGTTTGCCGTCTTTGACTTCGATTTCATCTTCAGTCGGGATAATCACATCATAAATCTGGTCTTGCATGCCCATGCTATCAATCCGCTGGCGGAGTGCATGTTCGACTTTTTTCTCGTAGCCGGAATAGCAATGGATGAAATACCATAGCTTTTCGATTTCATCATCACCTGACCCACTGCCGTCATCAAGGACAATATTCAAGCCCTCAATTTCGTCATCGTCGTCATCATCTTCCAGATAAACGGGTTCAGGGTCGTAATCAGTTAGTTCTTCGTCGTTCTTGATTTCGTCGCTCATAATCTTAGGTTTCTACTTATGGACAGAGAATAGAACGGACTGCGCTGGACAGCTTATAAGCGTCCGCGACGGATAGCGAAAAATGCGCCACCGACCATTGCCACAATCACACCTAACAACAGCCATGCGTTACCCGGTGCTAGACCGATTTGGATAAATTCTGTCAGAATAACACTGAGCGTACCGAGGAACAATGCGGATGCAATCGTGACATTGATACACAGAATCGTCAGACGACGGGTATCTTCACGACTGGGCCAAGAGACCTTTTGCATTTCGCCACGCACGTTATTGAAGTAATCCACTGTTGCATAGAGTGGGCGAGTGAGTGCGTTACCTTGTGGTTCATTTTTGCTACTACCACCACCACTTTTCGATTTGCGACGACGACGGCTGGGTGTAGCCCGTCCCTTTTTATCAGTCATCGAATTGTTTTCTTGTTCTTCAACGGTCTGTTCTGCCGCCATTACCTTGCTCCTTGACCACTTATCAGATTTGGATGCTGTTCCCTAATATGCAAACACCGCCTCAGAGGACGGTGTTGACAAGTTTATCGACAGGGGCACAAGGACTCGAACCCTGGACCTACGGTTTTGGAGACCGCCGCTCTACCAACTGAGCTATACCCCTAAACATCGTTTCGCGCCCAATAACGTATTGGTTATACGTCAGGCACGCCTACTTGGTTTCACGATATAGTACATGTTTACGCAGAATCGGATCGTACTTCCGCAATTCGAGGCGACCTTGCGTGTTGCGTCGGCTCTTTTGTGTGATGTACATGTGTCCGCTTTCTGTGCTACGCATTTTAACAACGATGCGTTGACCTTTTTTCGCCATCTGATTACCTTTATATATTTAACATCAGACATTATGGAATTCTTACGAATCGTCCCTGCCTGCTCAACAGGTGCAGAGCCTCCGATGAGATTTGAACTCATGACCTCGCCCTTACCAAGGGAGCGCTCTACCCCTGAGCTACGGAGGCAAATGTGGGCCGGACTGGATTCGAACCAGTGTAGGCTCTCGCCAGCGAATTTACAGTCCGCCCCCTTTAGCCACTCGGGCACCGACCCACGATTAGGTTTTTAAACCTGAGCCACCACTGGGACTTGAACCCAGAACCCCCTGTTTACAAAACAGGTGCTCTGCCAATTGAGCTATGGTGGCATAGCTTGTACATTATATCACAGCCGACTACCCAACTTCAAGAGGATGTTTGCTGTAAAAATGCAACGTTCGGTATTCTACGATATGGGCATAGTGATGTCAAGGCGATAACCAAAAATTTGTGTTAAGAGTTGCCACATCCTAGATTCCTGCCCTGTGATACGCCACCATACAAGCACAGTTACTTCTTCTTGGGGCGGAAGGCGACAATCTTACTCTCATCAGTCGTCAGGTATGCGCCACCAATCAAATCAACGCAGTAGGGAATGGCGGGCATGACCGCATCCATACAATCCCGTATTGCACTGGGTTTCCCCGGTAGATTGACGATGAGGGCTTTACCCCGTATGCCTGCTGTCTGCCGTGATAGAATCGCCGTCGGCACAACCTCTAGTGATACCTTGCGCATCAACTCACCGAAACCGGGCATCATCTTCTCGCAGACGTTTTCTGTCGCTTCCGGTGTGACATCACGCGGTGCAGGACCTGTTCCACCCGTCGTGACAACGAGGTTACAGCCGTGATTGTCAATCATATCTTTGAGCGCATGTTCAATTTCGGGGATGTCATCGGGCACAACTTGCGCGACAGGCTCCCATTCGTTGGTCAAGATTTCTGTAAAATATTCATGAATTGCTGGACCGCCTCTGTCCTCATATTCCCCGCGTGAGGCACGGTCGGATACAGTTAAAATACCGATTTTTGCTGTCATGCTTGTTCCTTGTCTGCTTGTCGGATAGCTTTAATACTCGCTATACTAACGTGAGTTCTATCCAAATGACAACATCAACAAAGGAAAAATTACGATGAGTGAGCAGAATCAAGACCTTAAATCACTGGTAGAAGGCGATGACGGCATCAGTGTTTTGCGTGGGGGAGGCGATAAGCGGGCATGGAATGGCATCCACTACAAAACAGGACTATCCGCCAAGAATGTCAACGCGAAAGAATTGTCGATTAATATCGCAACCATTCCACCGGGGGGTGTAGCAGGTGCACATATCCACGTCGAATTTGAAGTCATGCTGTATATCCTTGAAGGCAACGTCCGGCACGAATACGGCGAAGGCTGTAAAGAAGTGGTCGAAAACTCGGCGGGTGACTTCATCTTTATCGAACCGGGTGTCCCGCATGAGGTCTTTAACATGAGTGATACTGAGCCTGTGGTCGCTTTTGTGGCACGCTCAACCGCTGATGAGTGGGACAAGATTATCCCTTATGACCGCAACACAAACGAATAAAACCTTTATCGCTATCGGCAAAAAACATGGTATGTTAAAAGATAGACAACATATCCATGAGATTCTATGCCAGTACATTTACAGTGGTACGACACTAAACAGACAATCTTATATTACACCTTTGATGAGCCGTGGACGTGGGACGAATTTGCACGTTTAGATGCGCCTGTCTGGGACTTTGTCACACAGTCTGATGTACGAATAGATATGATAATTGATTATTCGGATGCCGAAAGTTTCCCGATTGGTATCAAAAACATTATGGGCATTGCCGGAGAAAACACAACAACCGACCGAGACGGATTAGTCATCTCTGTTAGTGGACCCCAGTTTATCAAGATTTTGTTCACGGTGTTTAAACGGCTCTATCCTCAATCGGTCAAGCCGTATCGCATTGTGGATATCTTATCAGAAGCCATCACTATCATAGAAGCTGAACGGGGCGAAGCAATCAAACAATCTCTAAATCCGTTCAAACAACGCCACTGAGTCAATGTAATAGGTCTGCGGTGACAGGTCGAGGGGTTGGATTTCGACCAATGGATAACCCGCACTAATCAGCCGTTTGCTATCCCGCGCTAGGGATGCAGGGTCACCGCTGACGTAAATAATGCGTTGAACCCCTAACTTGGTCAGTTGATTAATCACATCCTTGTGTAAACCACTGTTGGGCGGGTCAACCAGAGCGACATCATATTGGGCTTCTTCGTCAATCATATCGTCCAAGACCAACTCGACCTGACCTTCGACGACATCAATATTCTCGAAGTCCATCAGGTTGACATCCGCATCGGTTACCGCAGGTGGATAGCTTTCGACCAGTGTCAGCACATCACAGCGGGGTGCAATATATGCACTAAAAAACCCAACACCTGCATATAAATCTAACACCCGTTCTTTGCCTGTTAGCTTCATGCGCTTCATGACTTCAATCATCAAAAACTCGATTTGGGTGGCATTGGGACGGAAGTATGCACCCGCTGTCACCCGAAAGTCACGCTCGCCAATCGTAAAGATACTGTGGGCATCACCAATTAGGTTAATCGGCTCATTATCCGGCAGAATCAAATTGACGCTCAAGGGCAAATCAGTTGCCAATTCCGGTTCTTCTTCTTCGTCAATCTCAAAGATAACCATCATCCGTCCATCTGTTCCCCGTTGTAGGGTCATGCGTTTGGCACGTTCATAATCGAGGTCGAGTTCTTTGTATAGGTCAAGCAAATCAGGGTGGACAATGTGGCATTCCAGCATCGGTTCGACAGTACGACCATCTTGTCGCAGATAACCCCATGTGCCATCGTCAGTTCGGCTGAGTGTCATGCTGTGGTTGTATTCCCATTGTTCTGGTGCAGGTGGGAGTGGACGCAATGCCGATTCAATCACGCTATCTGGCAGTTTGCCAACCCGTGATAGTTGGTCTGCTAGCACATCTTGCTTGAGTAATAACTGCACATCGTAATCAATATGTTGCCAATGACAGCCCCAACATTGCCCCTGCCCAAAGTGGATGCACTGTGGCGCGACTCTATCTGCTGAGCCAGCGATGAGGTCTTTGCCTTCACCGAATAAGACACTGCCACTGTCCCCTGTGATTTTGGCAGTGATGGCTTCCCCCGGTATGACATAGGGAACAAACACTAGCTTGCCTTTGTGCCGTCCGATGCCACTGCCACCGTGTGCCATATCATTGATGTCAAGCTCGACAGTCTTGCCGACAAAATTGGATTTACCCCGTTTGTTATTCCCGCGTCTACGGTTGGGCTTACGCGCCATTATGATTATCTTTCTGTGTTATGTAGGTGTCCTTGTTGTATCACAAAGCTGATACGGAACACAGGTGGGATAGCTTTCAGCGTGTCAGCAATCAGCTTTCAGCGTGTTTAATGAGCTTGGATAAACTTTCTCTAGTAGATGGTAGACCAAACACTTCAAAGATGTTTGTCTGTATCGTCCAAACTATATCCTTATCAACGATGTGCTGGAGTACAGTCTGCTGATGTAAAGTCAATGGCAGTGTAATTTTTGGCACGGCAACCGATATATCCGATGGTATTTCTACTCGAGGGTTGTGATGAAAGTATTGAGAAAGATAGATACCCGTGTACCTATCGGTATCAAAGTAAATTGCGAGTAGCGATACAACCATGTGAAATATCAAATGAATATCTGTTTGATCATCAAATATATCGAGCAGTACATTGATTCGGTCGGGTTCAGATAGGTTATGAAGCGCAACAACGCAATCATCCCACAACGGCAAATACAGTTCAGAACTAATCGGTAGTTTCAAAATGTTGCAGAACAGTTTTAAAGTTTCTGGCTGTACGTCGTCTCCCAATAGGCAAATCAAAAGATATGAAGCCTCAGCTTTGGTTGACAATGTATCTAAAGGTGAATCAATCCATATTTGAAGGCAATTTATCAAACGTTGTGCTTGAGTCGTAGTCACATCTGCCCTAGATAAGAACTGATATGCAACACTCACGCTAGCAATTTTGGATTCCTCATCGCCTGATAGGGTTGATTCCATCCACTGTAATAAGCTATCGACGATGATGTCCTTTTCTTCTTCAAAATGTCGAAGTAGATAAATAAGCGTTGCTCGACTTGATAGCGTCTCCTGATGCAGTAACTCCAGAAAAAACGGGATATGTTTAAGCATGATTTGGTGGATTGCATCAGCTCGTTTACGTTTGTATCCAGTGAGGCGTTCAACACGATAGTAATCGGAAACCGTGTAGAGCATGTTAAACAAGATTGATTTATTGTCTATATCATCAACTGTCAACAATTCCAATAGAAACGGTGTGGCTAGTACAGGCGCGTCGTTCGATAGTCTTGCTTCTATTTCTAAAATGACATTGAATGCATGGGCATTGTCACAAAAATATTTGCTTAATTTAAATCCAGCTTGGAGTCTTGTATTGAAGTCTTCTGACCGTAAAGCGATAAGCCAATCCGGTAATTCTTCTGAATCGAGGGCTTGCCAATTGATGTCTGATAATCCATCTAACACCTTAACTTCCTTTAGCAGTTATGAGGTTATTACTTTTATAACATGAAGCTTGTGATGATTATACTCTGTTCAAAGTTTTGAACAGGCTGTTCAAAAGTGTCTGAAATTATCGACAATAATGTTTAACTCTATTAAAATCAATAGCATTGAAGGGGTATCTTATTTGCAATAGAAAAATTAAATAATGCGTGTAATATAATACCTTCGCCAAAATCAAGAAATGGCGTTTTTTCGTAGGAGCGAAACCTGTTTCCCCCACTCCTGTCAAGTTAAGCAATCCTCCGTTTCTTCGTCCCTCCGTGACCCTGTGTTTTCATTTGGATACAAAACAACGTATCAGTTAACCTAATGCGCTGGAAAACTGTACTTAAGTTTACAGCTATGGGAGCTAGGCATGTCTGTTCCCTATGGTTGCATCTCGGTGGTAATCGCCACAGTATACAACGCAAATTGCAGGTGACGCGGAACGGTCGCATAAGGTGACCAGAATGCCCCCTGCAAGCGGTCGCCGTACATATCACGCAGACGTGACAGTGTCTCAACATCATCCGACAGGATAAAAAATGCCAGCGGGGTATCCGGTCTTGTATCCAACGCGGAAAAGTCAAAGTCATCAACAGCGGTTATCGTCACGGGAATCTGATGTCGTTCGTAGGCTTGGATGATGGCGACATCCTGATGATAACGATTATCAACTGCCAGCACATAAACATCAGTATCGGGTGATAACATCTGCGCGCGATAACTTGCATCTTGGTCATCAATTTCGAGGCGAACGGCGATATTATAGTCGGGCATCATCACGCCGAAGTAGTAGATGATATTCGCGCCTGCCATCATCACCAGCAAAGTCAGCGTACCTATCCGCAACAGATGGCGTAATCGCTCAGAGCTGAGCCACTGCCGGACAATCACCTGATAAACTGTCTCTATGCCGAGTGCCGTTAGCAACACCAATGCAGGGAACACCACCACAAAACGCGCCGTCCAGTCATTGCGTTCAATCAACGAGTTGCCCAGTATCGTTAGCACAATCCAGAGTGGGAAAATCCAGCCCAACCCACGCCAATGATATATCGCCCTGCCGATGCCAATCAAGAAGAAGGGCAACAAATGCGCCAATACCAACCCAACTTCCCGCGAATAATAAAAGCCATTACTGCCATCGGGTTGACCGACGATATGCAAAAATGGCGGATTGAGGCGGTCATCAAAGTAATGCGATAACTGTCCGAGGGCATCTTGTGAGGTGAAGAACTCCGCCCAGAAGTCTTCTTGTACCCGTTGCTGTAACAGACGTGGCGCGATATTGCTGAATCCCCACACACTCAACGACAAGTAAAAGCCCGATGTCATTAGCAGTGCAGATAGGGCAAACACAGCAATCCCACGTTTAAAGACCTTGCCATTGTTGAGCAGGGTATATAGCACTAACCACCCGACAATTAACGCCGGATACAGCAATCGCCCGCCTTCATAGAAGTAGCCTGTTAGACCGAGGCAGACACCCCCTAACGCCAACATGCGCCGTGACTTGGTTTGCAACCCGTGCCAGAGCAAGGCAACCGTCAACACACCAAGCAAGGGGTCAACGATGTTGTTCAATGCTAGTCGGCTATAGTGAATGTGGGGCATATAAATTGTCAGCAAAAACGCCGAGAGTAAGCCTATCCGCCGACTGAATCCCCATTTGCCGAGCAGATACACCGCCGGAATTGTCAGCACACCAATGAGGACACTGACGGCGCGCAAGTTTGCCAATGTCGCGCCAAACAATTCAGTGTAATAAAATTGCGCGTAAGAATAGACCCATGTGAAGTTGGCGACGGGTCCGATGTTGTTCATGATTTGGGTGCGGGGTTCGTCTCGTAAGCGCGTTACAGCTGAGGCAAAGTTGGTCTCGTCGGTATAATAATGTACCGATGTCTCCAACCACACCACACGCACCAGCAATCCGACTACCATGAATAAGACAATCCACCGCCACGCTGAATCTTGCCTTACAGTGCCGATAAATGTTCGCAAGTCTACCAATGATACGCCACCACTCATGCCCCATGTGATAGCTACTGCGCCGACGATGAATAAGGCAAACTGATGAGCATGATGTGCGCCTTGCATAAAGGGTAGAAAGCCAACATTTGCCCGTCCCTGCGCCTGTGATAGCAAGACGAAACAAGCAATCCCAACCATAACTAGCCCAATCTGCCAGCGGGTGAACGGTCGCCATGTGATTGTTCTATCGTCACTTGAAGTTTCTGTGGGAAGATGGCGCAATACAAGAATTGTCAGGATAACCGCCAAAGGTACAGCAAACAGCGCGATGTCGTACCATCCGGTGGGGTTATTGTGATAGTCATAGCTTGCGAGTCCGCTGATGAGCACCAGCGGGATGAGTAACCAGCGTGTCATAAGGTTTACGGGCGGAATAATTTGTTTAATGAGAATAGTACACGATAGCGAGGGGATTGAGAGGGCGAATTTGGGCAACAGTCATGACCATTGCCCATGAATACAACTAAATATTTTCAAAATCGCCATGCCGTCCTTTACCATCAGAAAAGCGACCTGCGCCCATTGTGCCTTCTAGGGCTACGGCTTTGACACCATTCTCCCATTCGATGCGCAAGGCTTCGCGGACGGGTTTGCCATAGGTCTCGATGATAGAACGGCGGTCTGCAATGACAGCTTCTTGTGGGAAACGGGCGATTTCCTGTGCCATGTCTTCGGCAGCAGTTCTGGCGTTACCATGTTCGACAACTTTCTCGCATAATCCAATACGATAACATTCATCGGCGGTGACTTTGCGCCCTGTTAAGGCAATCTCCATTGCTTTGCCTTGACCCACCAAACGCGGTAGACGAAGTGTGCCACCATCCAACAGCGGGATACCCCAACGGCGACAGTAGACCCCCATGTACGCGGTATCTGCCATCACGCGAATATCTGCCCACATCGCCAACTCCATGCCACCCGCAACAGCTGGACCTTCAACAGCAGCAATCACAGGCTTAGATAATTCGAGGCGGGTCGGTCCGAGTGCGCCACGCGGGGCAAGGTTCGAGCCAATCGGGAAGGCTAACTCTTCATTGATTTCGCGGGCAAACGCTTCAGAATTTTGCAGGGATGCGGCAAATTTTAAATCCCAACCCGCACAAAATGCACCCCCTGCGCCCCACAACACAGCAACCCGTGCTTCACTATCGCGGTCAAATTCTAACATGGCTTCATAGAGTGCCTGCGCCGATTCTGGATCCATTGCATTACGCGCTTCATGGCGGTCATGAATCACCGTCCATACAAAACCATTTTTCTCAATTGAAACTGTCATCTTGTTCTCCTTATAAACCTATATTTGATAAAATATGTATGGTGTTATTCAGTAAAATATAACACTGTTATCAACTAAACCGTTGGCGTAAACCGTTGATGTATGTATCCAGAATAAGATGCGTCTCTGTGCCAATGGATTTGTCGCGTCCCGTGAGTTGCATCGTGAGCAAACCGAGGAGCATGGCAAACATGACATCACGTTCATGTTCTGCCCACTGTTGTTTGTCCGATTCGGCTATGGCTGGGGGAGCTAGGCGTATGAAACAAGCACGGAAGATATTCAAGGTCTGTAACAGGCTCTGATTCAGTTGTATGTCGCGTTCGTCACCGACACCACGCACCCGCCCCATGCCATATAAATAAATGCCTAAATTAGCTTCAAAGGGGTTCGCCTCGTAGTATTCATAGAAGGCGCGCCCAGCGACTATCAGGGCATCCAGCGCATCGGGATATTGTACGGTGGATTTTGCAACGGCTGTATAGAGGCGGTCAAGACTATCCTCTAGCAAGCAGGCATAGAGGTCTTCTTTGCCATCAAACAGCGCATAAATCGCCCCTGTCGTGACTTCTGCTTCTTTGGCAATAACACGCATGCTCGCGCCGTTAATGCCTTCACGTTCAAATACCCGTGCCGCAGCCTGTAAAATCTTCTGAAAACGCTCGTTGTCTTTTCTATTTATATCGCCCATTTTTGACATCCAAATAACACTGTTATCAACAATAATATAACAGTGTTATCAAATGTCAAGCAGTTGAAGGTCGATGCAATGTAGAGGGATGAAAATACCTATGTGATGTGCTTGACCAATACCTTGTCGATATGTTTACCATCCATATCGACAACCTCAAAGTACACCCCCTCATAATCAAAGGTGTCCGTCACATCGGGGATACGTTGTAGGCGTGCCATGATGAATCCGGCAACGGTATCATATTGTCCGCTTTCGTTATCAGGTGGAGAGAAACCTTCAAACAATGCCTCTAACTGTGGCAACGGGAGCAACCCATCAATGAAGTATGAGCCATCGGCACGTTGGACAATATTTGGGTCGGTTGAACCATCAAATTCACCGCCGTCAATCTCCCCCACAATCTGCTCAATAATATCGTGTAAGCGAATCAAGCCGATGTGACTGCCGTATTCATCAATCACAATTGCGGTGTGAATACCTGACCGCTTGAATTGTTCCAGCAGTTGTGACGCGCTGATAGATTCCGGCACAAATAGTGGTTGAAGCATGAGGTCTTGTAGTGGTACAGGCTCATTCTGCATCAAGTATGGCACGATATTTTTTGCGCGCACTATCCCCTGCACGGTATCAAACTCATTGATGACAACCGGATAGGTTGAATAATTATGTTGTACGAGAATATCACGGATACTGTCATTGGTCGCGTCGAGTGGGATGGTGATAATATCAATACGCGGGGTGACAAAGCCAGCGATGCGTTGTTCATCGAGGTTCATCACATTGCGGACAAGCTCTTCCTCAGCATCATCAAAGATACCCACATCAACACCCTGTCGTACCAAAGTGATAATTTCGCCTTCGGTCACAATCTCCTGACTCGATTCTTCAATGCCTAAAAGTCGAATGACAGTGCGGGTCGAAAAATTCAAAATCCATACCAGCGGGGCGACAATCCGTGATAGCAGGTTTAAGGGGCGCGCCATCGTGAGGGCAATTGCTTCGGCATTTTGTAACGCGATTTGCTTGGGAACAAGTTCACCGATAACCAGCGACAAATAAGTGGTTAAGCCGACGACCACTGCAACACTAATTGCAGTTGCTGTACTACTGCCTAATGTTGGAATCGCGGATAACAATGTTTCAGATAAGGGATTGACCAATGTTGAACCGCCGAATGCACCTGCAAAAATTCCGACGAGTGTAATCCCAATTTGAATCGTCGAGAGTGCTGTTTCGGGATGATTCGCCATATCGAGTGCGACTTGTGCGCGACTGTCGCCACTATCAGCACGGTCTTGTAGGCGGGTTTTTCGTACTGAGACAATCGCCATCTCCGAAAGTGCAAAGACACCATTCAAGATAATGAGCATGACGATAATAAGCAGTTCCATGTGACCCTTCTGTCTTTGTTATATGTTGTTGATTTAGTGTATCAGAGGATACGTAAGAGCAACGCTTGAAATGGGGAGAGTATCGTAAATAGCACACAAAAAATCCCTCTCCGCTAATAAGCAAAGAGGGACTTAAAAATCAAACAATGATAGTGAGTCGCCTAGGCGATGGTCACATCCTCATTGAGGTAGACATCCTGAATGGTATTAAGCAATTTTGCACCCTCTGCCATCGGACGTTGGAAGGCTTTACGACCACTAATCAAGCCCATACCACCCGCACGTTTGTTGACAACAGCCGTTGCGACAGCATCAGCGAAGTCGTTGTCACCACTTGCACCACCGGAGCTAATCAAACCGACTTTGCCCATGTAACCGTTAGCGACTTGATAACGAGTCAAGTCAATCGGATGGTCGCTGGATAGTTCACTATAGATGCGTTCGTCGAGCTTACCATAAGAAGAATCACCAGCGTTGAGTGCTTTATAACCGCCGTTGGTGGTGGGCAGTTTTTGTTTGACGATGTCCGCGCCGAGTGTCACACCGAGGTGATTGGCTTGTCCGGTGAGGTCTGCGCCTGTTTCATAATTGGTGCCGTCAACTTTGAATGCACTGTTGCGCATGTAGCACCACAGGATGGTCGCCATACCGAGTTCATGTGCATAGGCAAACGCTTCGGCAACTTCGACCATCTGACGGTTAGATTCTTCCGAGCCGAAATATACTGTCGCGCCGACTGCTACTGCGCCCATATCCCATGCTTGTTGGACTGTACCAAACATAATTTGGTCGTGAGTATTCGGATAGGTCACGAGTTCGTTATGGTTGATTTTGACGATATACGGAATACGATGGGCATAACGGCGGGCAGTCATACCGAGCACACCAAAGGTTGATGCGACGGCATTACAGCCCCCCTCGATTGCCAGCTCAACAATTTTGGCAGGGTCGAAGTATGCTGGATTCGGTGCGAAGGATGCGCCAGCGGAGTGTTCAATGCCTTGATCAACAGGCAGAATCGAGACATAGCCTGTGCCAGCCAGACGACCGTTATCATAAAGTTGTTGCAGGCTACGAATCACCTGCGGGCTACGGTCACTGTGCATCCACACCCGTTCGCTAAAGTCTGAACCGGGCAGAGCCAGAGTCTCTTTCGGGATGGTGGTGGAGGTATGGTTCAATAAATAATCTGCGTCATCACCGAGGTATTCGGCAATTTTATCAACTTGTATATCTGGTGCTGTTGCTACCATAAATTATTTTCCCTCTTAACTAAATTCGTCAATTACAGTTAGATTATAGCAACAAAAGTGCCACATCTCCTCCCTTCATGATAAAATTGAAAAAGATTAAGATTTTGTCATATAAAAAAACGAGACCCGAACAAATGACAACCCAAGCCTCACCACGGGATTTACTGGCATTTTATTATCGCTTAACTGAGCCACCGGTGCCTGCTAGCTCGGTTGAAGACCGTCTGCGGATGCGGATGATTTCCAGCTTGTTTCTATTTCAGACAGTGCTGGCTGTGATTATCGCGTTGATATATATCCCGCTTCAATCCGATAGCATTGCTTTGCCAGCGACAATTAGCTTCGGGGTGTTGTCGTCGTTATGTTACGCCGTTAGCCGTACCCGCTTTTATAAGGGCAGTGTGTTCTTCTATATTGTGCTGATGATTGCGATGTTGTTTGCCCTGTTTATCGCCAATAGTGATAATCCGAATGCCATTCCTGAATATACCTTATCTTATTTGATAGCGATTATCTTCTTTACCAGTTTGTTGCTATCGGTGCGGGCGACCGTGATTGTTTCAGTTCTTATCTTGGCGGGGATTGCGGCGATACCACTGATTGTTGACGAGTTACTGTACCCGATACACTTCCTGTGGTTGTTTGCCTTTGTGACATCGGTCTTGATTATCATCACCGTGATGATACGCCGTGATATGTTCACCCGATTGCAAGACAGTGAAAACCGTGCCCGCAATCTGATGTCAGCATATATTGATGCGGTTGCAATTCAATCAAAGCAGACAGGAATTTTGGCGATTAATCCAGCATTTACGGATTTGTTGGGTTATGATGCTGGTGATATGTTGCATACATCGGTTGCTGACCTTGCCTGTAATGATGAATCCCGCGAGCAAATCAACACATGGACAAGTAGAACACATAAATCTGACCCCTTTGAAGTGACATTAAAACACAAAAACGGGGATGAGGTTATCGTCGAAATTATCAGCCAGCCCTACGAATATGATGGTCAGCCAGCGTATGTTGTTGTGGCACGCGATATGCGCAAATATAAAGAAGCCCTGCGTCGCACTCATGAACAGGAAATTCGGTATCAGAGTTTGCTTGACCTGACAGATGATGCCGTCTTTATTACGGACTTTAGCGGAAATTATGTCGCAGTGAATCAGTATGCGTCGGAATTATTTGGGATGCCGGAGGATGAGTTGCGAACCAAGTCGTTCCGTGATTTTGTGCCGAAGGTATATCATACCGCCAGCAAGCGGGTGATTGACCGATTGCTGGCAGGTGAGCATGTGCCGATGTATGAGCGGACGTTTATCCGTGCCAATGGGCATCGCTTCCCCGCTGAGGTGATGGTGAATCTATTACATGATGTTGATGGGCATCCGCAGTATATTCATAGTGTGGTGCGTGACATCAGCGAACGTAAACGTGCTGAAGACCAACGTATCGAATTGGCTGTTGAGCGGGAACGGATGAACACACTGCAACAGTTCTTGCGTGACGCATCTCATTACTTTCGCACACCACTGACCAGCCTTAAAACCTCACAGTATCTGTTGACACAGATTAAAGGCAATCCTGAAAAGCATGCTCACTTCCTCAATATCATGAAGTTAGAAATTGCCCGCCTCGAACGCCTTATCTCTGACATGATGATGAGTACCCAACTTGACCGCGACACTGGCAATGGGCTGACGTTTGGACGTATTGATGTGGCGAGTGTGTTGCCGGAAATTGTCTCGACTTTCTCGCCACCAGAAAAGCGCGATACTTATGCTGAGATTATCATCGAGCCAGAGATTGAACCGCGTATATTTTATATTATGGCATCCCATGCGAAGTTTACGACGGCGGTGCATCGCCTACTGGAGAATGCTGTCACCTATAGCCCCCCTGATAGCACCGTGACGATTCGTGCCTATCAACAGGAACAGAATGTCTGCATCGAGGTTAAAGACGAGGGTATGGGCATCACAGAAGATGAAATGCCTGTATTGTTCCAACGTTTCCGTCGGGCTGACCGCGCTGTTGAGATGGCACATGTGGGCAATGGGTTGGGGCTATTCATCGCGCTGAAGATTATTGAGATGCACTATGGCGAAATCACAGTCGAGAGTGAAAAAGATAAAGGCAGTACCTTTGTCATCACGCTACCAATGGCGTTGCGCCCTAGCCGGAAGCCCCGCACCGAACCCAAACGTCAAATTGAGTAATCTGGTTTCGGCACATATAACCGGGAAATATTTTGACCTAATTGTAAAAAACATACACAAGTTTACTTTTGTAAAGTCTGGAAAGAAATTGTATAAAGGTTAGCGGATGAACACACAGGTTCATCCCTACGAAAAACAGCGAAAATCTTGTAGGGACAATGCCTGCATTGTCCGCAGACCAGCAAAATATGTGATTAGTTATTTCTGAAAACATACCAGATATTACATTTGCAACAACCTACCATCCCCCCAATGTTTAGGGCATTAATGCGCGTCCAAGTCTGTTAGAGTACAATTGTGTATATGTTATGGATGTCGGAAAATGATTCCCATATCCAATATCTTAAACACAGAAACTATAACTACAAAAGGACATGAGGGCATGTCACGAGGCACAATTGTATTAATTCTATTTGTCATCATTATCGCTGCAATTATTGGCGTAAGCCAGTTCTTCACCAATCAACCGCCTGTCGAAATTTCGGTAGCGGTCAACCCATTGGCAGAAGATTGGATACGCGCAGTTGCCGATGACTTCAACGAGAGCGAGATTTTTGTCAATGGCACAACCCGCGTGCAAGTAACAATCACAACGGTTGCTGATAATGCTGTCTGGGGCGATGATGTGAACTGGTCACAAGATAGCCATCCCGACGCATGGATTCCGGCTGACCCTGCCAGTGTGATGTATCTATCTAGCAATATCCCGATGGGCATCATCACCGATAGTACCGCCAGTACCCCGTTGGTGTGGGGTGGATTTGAAAGCCGTGTCGCGGTGTTGTCCGACGATGGCACACTCGATTGGGATGTGATTGCTGATGCCGTGGCAACCGATGACGGCAACTGGGCAAGCCTCGGTGGCGAAAGAGGCTGGGGATTCCTCAAATTAGCCTATCCGTCACCGACCAATGACATTGCTGGCTTAGCCGTGTTATTTTCTGGCGCGGGACACTTCACAGGGTCAACCACACTTGACCGTCAACAACTGCTTGAAGATGACTTCAACGATTGGATGAACGCGATTGTCAATGCTGTGCCCAACTTCAACACCCTCGGCAGTGACCCCGCAGGCACGATGGCATCACGCGGGACATCAGTGGCAGAGATTGCACTCTTGCCGGAAGTGCTGTGGCTGAATAATCTCGATGGCTTACAAGGTAGCGACCCAATTACCCTGAGCTATCCAGACACGGGTTATGAGTTAACTTTCCCGATTGCGCTATGGGACGACAACGCTACAACTGACGACACCAGAGCATCCGTACAGGCTTTTGCTGATTATGTGATGGATGCCGGACAACTCCGTGCTGAGAACTTCGGATTGCGCCCAGTTGGGAATGAGCGCACCGAGACATCGTCGTTGTTTACACAGGGAGCAGACATCGGTATTCTGCTGGAGCCGACCACATCGCAGATTGTGACCGCGCCTGATAAAAACACTGCCGAGACCTTGCTGGAGCGATTTGGGTAGGTATCACATAAATTTGATTACCAAGATAAAGTGAAATCTATGCCATATTTCACAATGTAGGAACAAGGCATGCCTTGTCCCTACGGTAATTCACAAATAACAAATCATCTATAACGCATTACGTTTAACAATATGGAATGGAAAGGAACATCTATGAAACGCTTTACTCTATTAATTTGGTTAACGATACTGGCACTGGTACTCGTTGCCTGTGATGATGGCGGGGGCAATACAGAAGCAGAAGCCGTCTCTGACCAACCTGCACAAACCGTCCCTGATGGCGCAGTGGTGGTAGATATTATCTACGCGCCTGAATCTAACCAGTATATGCCCAAGATTATCGACGACTTCAACACAGCATATCGCAACAATACCGACCCCTTCACAGGTGAAGCACTTGCAGATGGCGCACCCATCATCTTTGTACGCGGTGAACCGGGGTCATCGGGAACAATTATGCAGGCGATTGTCAATGCGGTGACCGCCCCCGGTAATGCCAACGTGGCACAACCGACCATCTTCCAGCCGAGTGTTAGCCACTGGTTATCATTGGCGAACTTCCTCAGTCGTGAGGACATCTTCGACCTCAACGAAATTACACCGACCGCCAATGCACCTGTCGTGATGGCAATCTGGGAAAGCCGGATTAATGCGATTAGAGAGACGGTTGGCTATGATAACATCGGTTGGGAAGAATTACTGGATGTGTTGGATAGTCCCAATGGCTGGCAAGATTATGGCATCGAGAACGGACGACGCACCGTCTACTATGGGCATACCGACCCCTTCATCAGTTCGACGGCACTGTCCACATTGATTGCTGAATATTATGCCAGTGCGCGTGATAATGGCTTCACAGGTCGTCGTCTGACAGTGGATGAAATCCGTGACGAAGATGTACGTGATGGTGTGCGCGAGATTGAAAGCCTCATCCGCCACTATTCCAGCCGAACCACCGAGTTCGTCAACTATATCGCACAGGGACCTGATTATCTGGATTTTGTCGCACTCGAAGAAAATGACCTCATTGCTATCAATCGCGGTCAGACCGATACTGAGCCACCTGAACGATTGGTCGCACTGTATCCGAAGGAAGGTACATTCTGGCACGAACATCCCTTTGGTATCGTCAATGCCGATTGGGTGACTGAGGAACAACAAGACGCTGCTCGTGTCTTCACCGACTATATGCTAACAGTCGAAAACCAAGAATATATCATGAGCTTCGGCTTCCGTCCGGTGAACCCCGATGTAGAACTCGGTTTCCCATTTGAAGAACAATATGGTGTTACTGTCGAAGGTCCAACAACTGTGCTGGATGTACCTGAACCGGATGTGATTGCAGCCATTCAAGAAAGCTGGGCATTCGTCAAGAAGCAAGCCGATGTCATGCTGGTGATTGATGTGTCGGGGTCGATGGCAGAAGATAACAAACTGGAAAGTGCCAAAGAAGCCGCCTTATTCTTCCTCGATAATATGGAAGTGACCAACCGCGTTGGCTTGGCTATCTTCTCCGATACAACACAAGTTCGGCTTGAATTGGATATTCTCGAAAGCAATAAAGAGCAGTTGCAAAGTCATATCAACAACTTAGATGCAGAGGGCGGGACAGCACTCTACGATGGTGTGATTAATGTCGTCAATGTGATGAACGAACTGGAAGCTGAAGACCGTATTCGCGCTGTGATTTTGCTGAGTGATGGTGAGGATACCGCATCGGCTAGCACACTCGACCTTGCGATTCAGTCGATTGAAGTCAGCTACGATTCCATCAATCCAGTGATTGTGATTCCAGTTGCATATGGTCAGAATGCTGATATTCGTAGCTTAGACCGTATCGCGGGAGCAAGCAACACAACCCGTCAATCTGGCGACCCACAAAGCATCCAGAAGGTTCTCGAAATCTTGAGTAGTTTCTTCTAGGTATCACGCTCAGAGTGGGTAAGTTTCGGACATGACACGTCATGCCTCTACACAGAAATCAATAATGAGTAGGGGTTTGGCGTGCCAAATCCTCTATAAACCAAGAATCTAAAATCCACTCTACCTGAACCTGACGCTTGCATTTCAGGATAAGCTGTGTATACTTGTCAATACACTATGGGCCGTTAGCTCAACTGGCAGAGCGCCTCGTTGACGTCGAGGAGGTTACAAGTTCGAGTCTTGTACAGCCCACACAAAGTCAGCCAATGTGCTGGCTTTTTTATTTCTACCATAAAGTCCCATCCCCTCAACTCTATCTAACCAGTAAAATAGAGTAAACATTATGTGAATGTCTAAGCATCACAAAGTACCCTATAATGTGCTGAATTTCTTTAAAACCAGCGGACAGAAACCGTCGAAAACAATATGCAAAAGCAATTCCAAACCACGGTGCTCAATCTACTCGATTCGCCCTATGTCTTATGGGTAGTGGTTAATGTTGTTATTTGGTCACTGGCATTATACACTGTCGCGTTGAGCATTCGCCTGTTGGGGATTGTCGGTGCGCCGATTGGAACAGCCCTCGCCGGACTTATTGTGGGTACAGGTCAAGCTTGGACATTGCGTCACATTGTGCCAATTGAACCAAAACGCTGGACGACGCATAGTGTAGTAGGAGCGGTGTTAGGAGTATTGCCGATTGCATTACTGTTCCTGTGGATTGTATTGGTTGCCGTGATTGGGGTGAACAGTGTCTTGTTTATCCTTGGTGGTTTGTTCGGTGGCATTCTCGGTGCAACGCAATCCCGTGTGCTGTATCCGATTGTGCATGAGCAAATTGGTTGGTGGATTGGGGGGAATGTGTTGGCTGGCGCATTGTGTGCACCATTGTCACTGATGGGCGGGACATTCTGGTTACCTGTCTTCTGCTCACTAGGACCGCTGACATTCGGTTTGCTGACGGCGGTAGCATTACGATATGCAATGCGCGCATGGGATGATGAGTTAACATAAATTCTTGCATGACTCATCAAAACCTATTTTAAAATTCATCACAACTTAGACGTTCTTTTCACTCAATTTCAACGCAGAGAGACGGAGCAACGGAGTCACAGAGACATCTGATGTCATTTAGACTATTGTTATTTGATAACCGATGCTTTATTAAGCCAAAGCATCTAATTATCAAGCAGTGAGCTCTCCGTTTCTTCGTCCCTCCGTGTTTTCATTTGGATACAAAACAACGCATCAGTTAACCTAATGCACTGGCAAACTTTCCTTAAGTTTACGGCTATGGAGCGAAACAGGTTTCACCCCTACATAACCGATTAAAATCCTTTGTGATGTATCGAAATAGGAGAAATCTTTAAGAAATCTCTCAATATCAAATTGGTGAACATATTGAAGGTCACTTTTAGTTACCCATCGGCTCAATCAAAATTTCAAATTCGAGGGTTGATTCGATGTCGTAGGAGGCGTTACCTATTTCAAACTCATAGGTCGCATCAAGTGGAAGTTCCACGTCAAAGCTACTCACCGTGGTGTTCCGTCCGAAGAACGAAGCAACCTCGTCTTCTGGTGATAACATCCGCAAGCGGAGTTGTCCATCGCCCCCGATTTTACGGAAGACCACACGAACTCTATCCCCCGCTTTGCCTGTGTACGCATATTTGGCAATCCCTGATTCTTCGGTAATTTCACCTATCACCGGACTATTGTTTGGCAAACTCAAAACGGTGCTAGGGCTAATCGTCAGAGTATAATCATAAGTCTCAAGCTCGGTGTTCCAATCGTCGTACCATAAAGCCACGAAATACGTATCGTCAGTCTGTGGGATAAACGGACTAATGCGCGGTTGACCATTCGGACCACTGCCTTGATCTTGATAAATTTGTGTCTGCCACTGCGGGCGACCATCAAATTGATAAATCGCCATGAAGCGCGTGCCAGTATCGGGCAGTATCGCATTTAAGTCCCACATTTTGCCTGCAACAGCCTCAAAGGCAAACACTATCGGCAAATCTTCGACCATCTCTCCGGTCATCGGCTCGCCAGTAGTCGCTGCAATCCGGTTGTGCCGAAAGATAGTTAACCCAATGTCTGTTCCGTCTGGCTCAGCTGTGATAATGTGCATCTGATAGGTGCCGGTTTCGGGAAACTGAATCAGGGGAACTTCCGGGTCATTATAGAGACCATCAAATATCAAATTCTCACCCGATGGAGTATTAATTACTAGACCGATATTTGCGCCGTATGTCCTGATGGTTGCGATTTCGCCCGCGTTGAGGTCAACTTCAAATTGTTGTAATGCACCCGCATCAGCTAAATTTCCCTCATAAAATAGGGTGCTGTCGTCTTCAACTGATAGTTCTTCAACCGTGTATAAACCAATATGTCCGATAAACTCGCCGACATTTTCGCTCCACTCTGGGCGGGTAATCACAACACTGTATTGCCCCTCTGCACCTAGTTCTATATTGCCGAGATAGGCATCATCAATAAATGCGAGTTGTCCACCCGTTGGTGATAACAGCGTGATTTCGGCAGGGACATTGTTATCCAATACCGACACATACACACGGTCACTCACATTACCCTCAAAATTGACCGTAACACTATCTGCATCTTCTGTGAACTCGCCGACAAAACTCTCGCCATAACTGACCACCGTCGCGCCATTATCTTGCGCCAATACGCTGGACATCAACCCGATGCCTATCATTAATGCTATTAAAATACGTTTCATAATTCTCTCCGCAGGTAAATCGTGAGATTTATAAGCTGTGCAAAATTGCAACTGTCGTTATAATCATGTTGATATTTTTCAGTGTAGCATAACTCTTGTTTGATATTGGGGAGATTGTTACAAGAATTTATTTTTGTTGTTATGGAATCATCATGTCATTTTGAAAGGCTCGCCTGTGCGTATCGTATATTTCATTGGACTCCTCATTGTACTCAGCGTCATCATTGTGCCGATATGGGCGCAAGATATGGATGCAACCCCATCTCCTACACCAACAGAGATTCCGATAGCAATGGTCGAACCAGAGCAGGTGATTTTGCAAGCTGAGGCTGGGACGTTTTTAGTCGGTGATTTTTATCTGGTTGACCCACTCAGCCCGACGGTGGTTTTACTTCATCAGATATATACCAATCGTAGCAGTTGGGAACCTGTGATGGGACCACTCCTCGGTGCACACTATAATGTGTTGGCAGTTGACCTAAGAGGATATGGCGATTCCAGCAAGTCCATCAACTGGCACAAAGCCGTCACCGATGTGCAGCTGTGGATAGATTGGATACGCACCGATAGCGGTGTGCTGAACCAAATGGTGTCTACGATGGGGTCTAGCATGGGGTCTACACTGGCGATTGTTGGTTGTGCAAATGACCCGCTGTGTCAGACTGCGATTGCAATTTCGCCGGGGTGGGATTATTACGGGATTGTCTTGGGAGAGGCGTTGTCAGTTGGGATGGCAAATCGTCCAACCATGATTATCTATACAGAACGTGACCGCTGGCCCGCATTGGGAATGCCCGATATTGAAGCCGCTGCCACAGGTCCTTTGACTATCAATATGTTTGCTGGCAATGCACACGGTATGGATGTCATCAAACAATATGAAGACGAAACCATACCGATGGTACTCGATTGGTTCGTGTTATATAGCAAACCCTAGAAGGCGGGCGGTGCGTATTGGTCAAGCAAAAAGTATGCTTCTTCCATTGTGTGGCACAATACCAACTGTTGGCTCGCTAACGGATAACTCCGATTAAACGCACGATAAATTTCGTGAAACGCGGGATTCTGCGAAATCAATACACGATGCCGAATATTGGCATGTTCAAATTGTGTCAGATAGTGCAGTTCTTTGATAGTCTCGCGGGGGAAAACACTCACCCGTGATAAATCTATGACCAAATCTACCGCATGTTTGACAGCATGCACTTCTTCCAACGCCTCATAACTGACCGCATAAAAATTGTCCCAGTTCGAGTCCGGACGAAAGATGAATGTCATGATTGATTTGGCATCATTGAGCCAACGGTATAATACTTGCATAATTTTGCCTCTCGTTCTCTTACTTTTATGATAGGCTAAAAATACCTGTTCGATAATTAAGGTTCATTGCGATGACAATTCCATTGACTCACATCCCGGCAGGGCACTATGCAATCGGCGAAGATAGCTTTGCCACCAGTCGTCCGATGCACACCATACAACTCGACGCATTTGACATCACCATCACCACTGTCAGCAATCAACAGTTCCGTGATTTTGTTGAAGCAGGCGGTTATCAGGATGAGACACTCTGGACGCAGATGGGGTGGCGGTGGCAGAAAAGCAAACAAATCAAAGTGCCACATTATTGGGGTGATGTATCTTTTAGTCACATGGAACAACCAGTGGTTGGTATCTCGTGGTATACAGCAATGGCATTTGGCGCATGGGTATCGCGCGAGACAGGCGACAACTGGACACTGCCGACCGAAGCCCGATGGGAAGTTGCTATCCGTGGCACATCCGGTACAGGTATCACACAACCGGAAACGATTAACAGCGCGGACAAAGGTTTAGGCTACCCTATTGCTGTGGATAAGGGACATATCTCCGATAACGGACTTTATAATATGCTTGGCAATATCAGCGAGTGGACACTAAGCCGATGGGGGCATAACTGGCAATCGTTGGATTACCCGTACCCATACAACCCTACTGATGGTCGAGATGACCCATCCGGCAGTCATGCACGGGTGATGCGTGGTGGTTCGTGGTTTGACCCACTACAACACTGTCATCCAGCATATCGCGCGCGCTATTTGCCCGGCTCACGCGGGAGCAATATTGGTTTTCGATTAGTAAAATTGGCTGATTAGAGAAGTTTGCGATAAGCTATTGTGTAATGAGGGTGATGGAATCGAAAAGCGGGCGACCTAAGCCACCCGCCTTGTATCCAAAATCAGGATTACTGACTAGGGACTGTTGAGCTGGCCAACGATATTGGAGAAGATGTTACCGATTGCAGGTCCAAGCAATGCAAGGATGACGATAACAACAACAGCGACCAATACGAGGATCAACGCATATTCTACGAGACCCTGACCTTCTTCGTTACGTGGTTGGTAAAGCATGATAATAGCTCCTTATAACGTATAATGTGATGAAGTTACTCAACTTCAAAAATACTATATCATGATTTTTTTGGCTTGACAATTCATTGTTGCCAATTTTTAACCGTTTTTTATATCTACTCTTTATTCAGGTATTACATAATATTTGAGGCAAAAACGCCACAATATAGTAATAACAACACCCTCAGGCTATTATTTAGTGGCTTACGTTATTTTCAGCATTACAGTTTTCAGACAAAACTAGGTAAAAAGTCCTACCCAAATTTAACCGAACACTTCCGCATTGTCTATATATCTTAATGCTTCTAGTCGAATTAAAATAAGCAATTGAGGCTTCGGCTAATTCATATGCGCGCAAAACAATTAATTTTAGAGGTCACAACAATTCTAATTGTTTTCATTTTTCTTTCTAAATTAATTACTGGATTAGTGACCTGCGGACAGAAATTGCATGGCATAAGTCCCATGCGACGATTTAATCAAATGCCCCAATTGTGATGCTTTAGCAGGCTTACCCCATTTATTAGCCGACATGCTTTAGCTTTCGGTGACACTCCCTAAATCCCAACACCACCAATGGCTGAAGCCGATTGGCTCAACTCTCCATGTATGCTCAAGCATACAGTCTATTCGTGCGCTTCAGCGGACTTGGAACACTGAGCCTCGTGGTTTTAACCCGAGGCGGTCTTAATCCGCAAGAAATGCACCTTGCCACCCGCATCCCCCAACACCAATCCATGTTCATTCGCCCCCAATGACCGAATTTCACCACCAACCGTGACCCGCGCCAACACGGTAGCCGATGTCTTGGGGTGCATGAGAACATGATTACCAGATAGCACAAAATTGAGTGTCGGATGCTGATTATTCCCACCAGATAGCGACAAGCCATTATATTTCTGAGCAATGTTTAGATGACTTTGTACTTGATCCGGTAAGGTCTCCAGTAGCTCGCCCTTTTTCCAGTTCCACACGCGCACGGTCTTGTCTAGTGAGACACTGACGGCAACATCGCCCGCGAGTGCCACGCTATAAACAGGGTCTGTATGCCCCTCAAGGGTGCGGATATGCGCTCCGGTTTGCCAGTTCCACACCTGCACGGTCTTGTCATCTGAGGCACTGACGGCAAACTCGCCCGATAATGCCAAGCTGTTGACCCAATTTGTATGCCCCTCAAGGGTGCGGATATGCGCTCCGGTCTGCCAGTTCCATACCCGCAGAGTTTTGTCATGTGAAGCACTGACGGCAACCTCGCCTGCTAGTGCCACGCTTATAACAGAGGCTGTATGCCCCTCAAGGGTGCGGATATGCGCTCCGGTCTGCCAGTTCCATACCTGCAAGATCTCGTCAGATGAGGCATTCACCGCAACCTCGCCCGCTAATGCCACACTATAAACTTGACCCATATGTTCGCCGAATGTTCGCCGATGTTCGCCCGTATGCCAATTCCACACGCGCATGGTCTGGTCTAATGAGGCACTCACCGTGTATTCGCCTGCTAAAGCCACACTATAAACTGAACTTGTATGTCCGCTGGATGTCCGATTGTGCTCCTCCAAGCCCTCATCCTGCCATCCTTCTTTCGCAGAAGAAGGAAGCTTCCACACGCGCAAGGTCTGGTCTCTTGAAGCACTAACAGCAACATCGCTCGCTAACGCTACACTTCTTACAGCACCAGTATGTCCATCGAGTGTTCGCAACTGGTCACCCGTTTGCCAGTTCCACACGCGCAAGGTCTGGTCTAATGAGGCACTCACCACATAATCACCCGCTAACGCCACACTGGTTACCCAATTGGTATGTCCATCGAGTGTTTGCAGCTGGTCACCCGTTTGCCAGTTCCACACCCGCACGGTCTTGTCCCATGAGGCACTGACGGCAAACTCGCCCACTAATGCTACACTATAAACTGAACCCTTATGTCCATCGAGTGCCCGCAGGTAGTCACCTGTTTGCCAGTTCCACACCTGCAACATCCCGCCATCTGAGGCACTGACGGCAAACTCGCCCGCCAACGACACACTATTGGCAGCATTAGAATGCCAGCCGAATGTCCGCAGGAAGTCGCCTGTTTGCCAGTTCCACACCCGCAATCTCCCGTCCTCTGAGGCAGTGACGGCGAACTCGCCCGCTAGTGCCACGCTGTTAACAGAGCGTGTATGCCCCTCAAGGGTGCGGATATGCGCTCCGGTTTGCCAGTTCCACACCCGCACCGTCTTGTCATTTGAGGCAGTGACGGCAAACTCGCCCGCTAGTGCCACGCTAGTAACAGAGCCTGTATGCCCCTCCAGGGTGCACCGATGCGCTCCTGTTTTCCAGTTCCACACGCGCACGGTATTGTCATCTGAGACACTGACGGCAAACTCACCTGATATGGCGACATCGTTAACACCGCTTTCATGCCCGACCAATGTGCGTTGTAATGCCCCACCCGCTTGCGGTAATGTCGGATGCAAAAACAGCAAATCCGGTTTGGGTAGGTCGTGGATGGTACCCATCAGGGTATCGATGGCAGGGTAGCGTCCTTTGTGTCCGACCAGTCGTCCCACCAGTTGCGAGGAGAGTTGTTCCGCGTCGTTACCGATGATGTGCGCTGATAGCGATAGGGCGGATTGGATTAATCGCACCACGTTTTCCGCGTCACCCTGTAGGGACAAGGCATGCCTTGTCCCTACGGTATCTTTATTGACCCCTACGATATTTGTATTCGCCTCGACGGCAATATTTTCAATGTTATTCAAATACATCTCACAATCCCCAATCAAGGCGTTGGGGTCGGTGTGGTTGAGCTTGGCTTGCAGAAAGTCGAAATCGAGGAGCAGGGCGCGCAGGGTGTCGTGCCGTCCCGCATGAATCAGATGATAGGCAAGGTTGCGCCAGATATAGTCATCTTGTAGGGGCGGATCTGAGTTCCGCCCGTACGGTATTGGAATATCAAGATTATCCACAAATTCACCCTGCCATGCGGTCAGGTGGTCGGCGTGTTGGTCGATGAGATATTGACGAATCACATCATGCAGTCGGATGGTGCGTGTGCCGAGGTCATAATTCTGTAACAGCGATGCGTCGTTGAGTGCGTCGGCTATGTCTTCGGTGTCAAAGTCGTCCAAGTCCCATAGTTTTTCTAGGGTGGTGAAGGGAATATCAGCATCATCAGGGAAAATCGCCAACCGTGCAAAGTGTGCCTGTTCGTCGTCTTTCAGCAAATCGAGGCTGACTTCCAGCGTGGCTTTCACCGCATTGGCGCGTCCGGCATCGTCACCTTCATCAAATGCAATCAAGCCTTTCTTGGTCAAGGCTTTGTCGGCATAACGTAAGGCACGGTCAAGGCTGTCCCCACTTTCGATGCGCTTGCGTAAGGTCGCATTTACCAGTCGCACAATCACCGCCCACTTGCCCAATCGTTTGGCGAGGGCGTTTAATGCGTCGTGATGGTCATCGGTCACCTGCGCTTCAATGCCCCACGTCAGCAATTTTACGGCTTCATCATCGCTCATGGCATCGACATTCTGCTTGAACAACTTGTCACTGTCGATGTCGGTCAGCGTATGGTCAAAGCGCGTCGTAATCAACACGGCAGAATTGGGATTATCGGTCAGGAAGATGTCGGCATCCGTTTTGCGCCACAGGTCATCCAGCACCAGCAACATATACCGCTCACCGATTGCGCGTGTCAGCTCGGCTTTGACGGCTTCCTTTGTATCCAATGGCGGACGGTCACCTGTTATCGCATAAATCAGATTGAGAGCATAACGGATTAAGTCTGACTGTGTGGGACGTTCACCGAGTGTCGCCCACAGCACCCCATCATCAAATGCCCCGCGCACATCGGTATCATGACACAGTGCCAATGCCAGCGTTGTCTTGCCGAATCCGCCTGCACCTTTCACCGCCGCCGTAATCGCCACCGCACCATCTCCATCGACTAGCGCACCGACCAGATTATCAAATTCCGTCGGACGTTGCACAAAGAAGTCCGGCAGTTTGTCCACCATAAACGGTACTTTGCGCCCTTCGTAGGGGGTGTTTAAGTCTCGGATAAAACGTGCCCACACCGTATCGCGTTCGGGTTGTCCCTCGCGGAAGTCTGCCCAGCTTGCGTCTCGCATCCAGCGCGGTAAATTCTTAAAGGTCACATCTGTGTTGATGACAATCGGAATGACACGCTTGCCTTCTTGTCGGGCATATTGCCATTCCTTCTGCACCCATTCCGATTTGCAAGAATCGTCGGATAGGCACAGAATCACCGTCTCGCAGTTATCAATGCCCTCCTGTATCGCATCCCAAAAATCATCCCCCAACGGGATACTGTGCAGGTCACGCCATAAGTTAAAGCCCATTGTTTCTAGGCTGTTGTATAGCTTGATGACAGGCTCACGGTCTTCGCGCGAATAGGAGATAAGTATCTGGCTGGTGGTCTCGGCAGATAGGTCGGTCACGATATTGCTCCATGTGGTAAGTCTCTGGTTTCCGATTTTGATTATAGCGTGGCTTGTATGATTTTGCCGATAAGAGCCGAGGCGAGTCGTATGAATCCACTTGTAAAAATCCAATCAAATGCGGGTATAATAGAAATATGTCGTAAGACCTAAACGTGAAAATCGCGTACAGTAGATTAGAGATGAATCGGTAGTTGAGGAGTTAAGAGAAATGGAAATCGACCGCGATAAAGCGATAAAACTGGTGATTGTGGTGATAGCAACGCTAGCGGCACTGGCAGTGATGAGCACACTTGTCCAACTGATTTCGGCAGTTCTGCCCTTTATCATTGTGGCGGCGGGTGTCTTTGTCGGTTATCGCTGGGCATTGAATGATTCAGCCGCCCCGACAGCTGATGAAGTCGAGGAGCAAGCACGCGGGTTATTCTCGCGCTTTCGTCGCACCAAAGAAGCCGTCGAAACAACTGTAAAAGTGAGTAGCGCACTCAATAACCTCGGTCGCAAAGACGAAACAAAAGACAAGAAAAAAGACGATGTTGTTCAAGGTCAAGCCGTCGCTGTCAAGGAAGAAAAAGCCCAACCCGAAGCCGTTGCTGAGCCTGAACCCGTTGAAGAAACTGTCGAAGAAGACACAGAAGACATCGCAGAGATTCAACGCAAAAAAGCCGACGAGATGAAGAAAAGTCTACAAGAGAGCAATCCCGAAGGTAAAATCGAGTTCAAAGACCGCGATGTGGTCATCAGCGACAAAGACTTTGTGCAACCGGATACCTCACGGCTTGAGGAAAAAGAGAAGGAAAAACCCAAAGTCACCAATGATGTATTGGCACAGATTGAAGAACGTCGTCGTCGCCTGCAGCAGGGCGGAGAGTAATACGAGGTGATACAAGATAACTACAGCGCACCTATCACACTGAATCAACATAACGGGTCTGATAAAGAGCCAGCCCAAAACGACACACTCGCCGAAGTGATTGATGGGGTATTTATCGAAAAGGTGCGCCCGATTGATAATTGGCGGATGGTGGCGAGTTTGTTTGGTCGCTTGTTTATGGTACGTCAACAGTATGGGGTTGGTCGGCTGACGGGTCCCAAAGATGGTTATCCTATTTGGGATGATTATTATATTCCCGATGTCGCCTACCTTAAAGACAGCGAAAAACCTGAGCTTGTTGTTGAAGTTGTGCCCGCCGACGATATGCAACGCAACCTGCTATTGCCTGTTAAAATCGGGAATTATCTGTCACTGAAAACAGCCGTTTGGGTGGTGCGTCCCCAGATGAATGTTGTGCAGGTGTTCCAACATGGTAAGCGCGTCAGAACCCTGCATGAAAATCAATATCTCACCGCCGACGATATACTGCCGACCTTCCGTGTAAAGTTAGAGGACATCTTCAATCGGTAGGTTGCTTAATTCTCTCGCACAACCTCAACCGTGAAGACCACATCCTCATCACCGACCAATGCCAGATACAGTTGATAGTCATCGCTTGCTGGCAAGGTCAGCACTGCCGATAGTTCGTTGGTGATGTCGAGCGTTGCGCCAAAGTACACTTCATCATCAGAGGATTGCACCCACAATTCCAAGCCAGCGTCACCGCGCACCCGTGCAAAGTTGAGTGTCACTGTTTCGCCTTCTGCACCGTCAAAGCTATATGCTACAATGTCGTTCTCACCCGTGACTTGTCCTGTGTTGGGAATACCCTCAATTAAAGCTGTGAGGGGCACATCAACTGCTGGCATGTCGTCATTGTCAGATGGCTGTTCATCCGGTTCGGTGTCGCTGTCATCGTCGCTTGGTGCGGATTCCACAGGCGTAGATGACATCTCAGCATCAAGAATCGTTGCCTCTAAGACCTTGCGATTATCACTACCAGAGATAGCAAGGTTGCCGTCGGGCAAGGTACAATCAACCGCAATGCGATAATCTTCACCTGTTCCGTCAAAGCCCCGCGCATATAAGCGATAAACCCCGCTCGCTGTGATGTTTTGTTCTAATATCTGGCTTTCGATACCACGAAAGTCTGCCGTGATGCGATTGAGTTCTTGATTCGATGGTGAATACAATCCCATCTCGAAGTTCATCTCAGCAAAGCCCCCGTACAACGCCTCGAGGAACAAATCCATCACCATCCCATCTTCGAGTGTCAGATAATACCGGTGCAATTCATCAGGGCGCACCATGATATTATCGACCTGTTCACCACAACTCAAGCTCTCGACCAGATTGTTATTGCTGATAACATCGCCACTCTCGCTGACACAGCTGACAAACATCTGATATGTTCCGGTTGTGTTGCCTGTCACAATCACATCATATGTACCACCAGACAAAATTGTGTCCGTTTCAATCACCGCGCTACTATTGTCAGGCGAAAAAGGATTCGCGCCGATAATCCCCCCGTTGGTATTTTGGACTTCTACAGTGAGCGTCATATCAGCAGATAGGGGTAAGGGGTCTGTGTGAATGATAAGGCGTGTGCCACTGTCAACATCAACGCTATATGTGTGAAGTAAACCCGCACCAGTAAATTGGTCAGCGTGGGTATCGCCACAGGCAAGCGTTGACTGTTCTTGTGCTTGTGTCATAGATACAATCAACGGAACAAGTAATAACAACATCAGTCGTATAAGTTTCATATGATTATCCTAATTCATAATTGAATATAAATTCGCAATATATAATTATTTAGTCCGTGTCGATTAATATGAAGTCTCGAAAGAAACTACATATAGTTTGACGAGCATGAGGCATTATGCGCCTACGAAAATCTACATGAATCTTTATAGGGAAAGCCCACAAACCGACTTCCCCCCCCAATATACTGTACATTATGTGTGTCCAACAGCAAAATCGATACGAAACACAATATTCAACAGCCTCTTAAATTTCTTTACAGCTGTTGGTAATCTTGCCAATACCCCCAATCTCAATACTCACAACTGAACCAGTTGTCAGAAATTGAGGCGGTTTCATTGCTTTACCAACACCTGATGGTGTACCTGTCAGAATCATGTCGCCGGGGTTTAATGTGAACGCCCGAGATAGATATTCAATCAAAAACGGAATCTTAAAAATCATATTTGCAGTGGAGCTATTCTGCTTTTCTTGGTTATCCATAGTGGTGATGATGGTCAGGTCATGTGGGTCGGGAATCTCATCAGCCGTGACAACACATGGACCAATCGGGCAGAAGGTGTCGAGTCCTTTGGCGCGTACCCACTGTTTATCATTGGATTGCAAATCACGGGCGGACACATCATTAGCGACGGTATATCCATAGACATAATCAAGCGCATCGGCTTCAGCGACACGGCGGGCAGTCTTGCCAATAATGACAGCGAGTTCGCCTTCCCAATCCACCTGTGAAGTGAGGTCATTTTCCCATTCAATCGTATCGCCTGTACCGATAATTGCACTGGGCATAACAGCAAACACCAGCGGTTGTGACGGCACTTCGTTGTTCAGTTCGCGGGCATGTTCGACGTAATTCCGACCAATTGCCAGAATCTTTTCCGGCATGAGTGGGGGCAACAGTGTCACTGCGTCGAGTGGGTCATGGGTATCGGTTGACATTGGAGCTTGACCACTGGCGATAAATTCACGCATGGATAATTGTGTATCAACCCGTGCAATTTCATCGCCCTCCAGTATGCCGATATAGGGTATATCATTCAAAAGATAACTGACTAGTTTCATTGCGTCCTCCACATCTATGACTCACAATATAATTGCAGTTGATGGCTAAAACATAACGTAGAGTATCGTATGTTTTCAGAAATATATGAACACATATTTTGTTGGTCTGCGGACAATGCAGGCATTGTCCCTACAAGATTTTCGCCGTTTTTCGTAGGGATAAACCTGTGTGTTCATCCGCCAACTTTTATACAATTGCTTTCCAAACTTTACATAAGTCTACCAGTTCCAAAATAGCAGGACAATCGCCTGAATAGCGCACACGTTATCACTTTTGGTAATTTGGTGTTGTTTTTTCTACAATAGACGCATGACAAATTAATCTTTATCAAAGGACAATACGATGACATTTAAACCAACCGAGGCACAAATCACATCTGCGTTTGCGCTTGCAAAAGAACGGTACGCTGCATTTGATGTGGATGTCGATGCCGCGATGGAAACCCTCAAGACAGTACCTATTAGCTTACATTGTTGGCAGGGTGATGATGTACTTGGCTTTGAAGACCCTGACCGAGGGCTGAGTGGGGGCATTATGGCGACAGGGAATTACCCCGGTAAGGCGCGTACAATTGATGAACTGCGGAGCGACCTCGATAAAGCCTATAGCCTCATCCCCGGCACACACCGTCTCAATTTGCATGCCTCCTATCTCGATGCCGATAGTAAGGTTGCACGCAACGAAATTCAGCCAGAACATTTTGTATCATGGGCAGATTGGGCAAAGGAGAATAATCACGGTCTCGACTTTAACCCGACCTTGTTCTCGCATGAATTGGCTGATGATGGTTTTACATTGGCGCATCAAGATGACGGTATTCGTCAATTCTGGATTGAACATTGTATTGCCTCCCGTGAGATTGGGGCATACTTCGGCAAAGAGCTTGGCAACACCTGCATCACCAATGTATGGATACCAGATGGTTATAAAGACATGCCTGCTGACCGGATGGGACCCCGTGCCCGCCTCAAAGATGCCCTTGATACCGTCTTTGAAAAACCACTCGACCCTGCCCACAACCTTGATGCTGTTGAATGTAAGCTGTTTGGTCTTGGCTCGGAAAGTTATGTAGTTGGTTCACATGAGTTTTACATGGGATATGCCATCGCCAACCAGACGGTGCTATGCCTAGATGCCGGACACTTCCACCCGACCGAAACCATCTCGGATAAACTCTCCTCGGTATTGCTATATGTGCCAGAAGTTCTGTTGCATGTCAGCCGTGGCGTGCGCTGGGACAGTGACCATGTCGTCACATTGACCGATGACCTACAAGCGATTATGCAAGAGATTGTCCGCTGTGATGCACTTGAACGGGTACACATCGGGCTGGACTTCTTCGATGCGAGTATCAACCGGGTGGGCGCATGGGCAATCGGTACACGCAACGCGGTTCGTGCTTTGCTGATGGCACTACTTGAACCCCGTGACTTGTTGCGTGGCTACGAAAATGACGGCGACTACACCTCACGTCTAGCACTACTGGAAGAACTCAAGGGCTTACCCTTTGGTGCAGTCTGGGATTATTACTGCCATAGTCAGGGTGTACCTGTGGGGATGTCCTTTATGGATGACATCAAAGCGTATGAGAATCGTGTGCTATCACAACGGGATTAGTTATATTTGTAGGGGCAGGCAGAGTGATGCCTGCCCCATACCTGTCAAGTTAGACATCATTCGTTTTGGTGATTTATCATATCTATGATGACATAAATTCATGTTCAAAGGTTTCAGTGATTTTCATAAATGCCTGCGATGCTGAGCAAACATAGTGGTCACCATGCCACAAAATACCAACTTCACGCGAGGGTTGCGGGTCAGTCAGTTCAACCTGTACCAGTCGTGCAGAGTGATTTTCATGCAAGGTCTGATACGGCAGAATCGTTGCCAGTCCAGTTTTATGGACAGCAGATAAAATACTACTGACGGTGTTGAGTTCCAGCACGATGTTGGGTTGTGCACCAGCAAGACGGGCGTTGTCCTCCCATAGGCGACGGGTACAGAACGACTGTGACAACATAATCATTGGTAAAGTGTCGAGACGTGACACCGGAATCTGTGTCTGGTTGGCGAGGTCATGGTCATCACGCACCACCAATACCAGTGACTCATGAAACAGCGGGCGTGTCTGAATTGCAGGATTAGCAGGCGGTGTGAAGCCAATACCCAGATGCAAATCACCAGCTTGTAGTCCTTGTTCAATATCGTCAGATGATAGCTCCTGCACACTCAGCTTAATCGCTGGATACTGTGCGGTGAACATTGCCACAATCGACGGTAACAGATAGTCATTGACTGTCTGCACCGCGCCAATAGTCAGGTCACCTCGTTGTAACCCCTGCAATTCGTTGATAGCAGTTTGGGCTTCTTCAATTTCATAGAGCGCACGCTGGGCATGACGATACAATATATCGCCTGCATCGGTTAGCGTGATACCTCGCCGTGAACGATTGACCAGTATTGTGCCGACGAGTTCTTCTAGTGTTTGTATCTGCTGTGAGAGTGCCGATTGTGAGATGTACAGTTTTTCTGATGCGCGGGTGAAGTTGCCCTCATCGGCGACAGTCATCAGATAACGCAGTTGTCGAAGTTCCATAGTATAAGCTCAACTTATGATAACAATAAATACTATCTGTTGGACTTATTATAAGTGGTTTCGTATGGTTAAGGCAACATCCAACAACTTCAAGGAGATAACACGATGAAACAACTCATTCTATTGTTTGCCGCGCTACTGTTAACCATGCCTGTGTTGGCACATGACGATGCTGAACCCATCACATCACCGGAAGATGAGGCAATTCCAACTCAGTTTGATATTGTCTATGCCCAAGTCGAACGCTTTGGCAGTACGTTGATTTTTCATCAAGTGGTCGCAGGTGAAGCCGATGAGACCATTCCAGAACCTGTTGGTGATTTAGCAGGTGCACCTGTGTATAGCTTTGTGTGGGTGACATCGCTCGATACCGCCAGCGTTGGTTTTGAAGCAGAGCAGGGGATTCTGGCATTAGCGGTCACCTCACATCCTGACTTTGATGATACCCCTCTTTGGGATGAAGATGGCGACGGCGACCCCTCAAATGATGGTGCATTGTGGCATAGTCATTGGGTTGTGTTGGTCGAAGATGAAGCTTGCCCCGCTGGTCTGACCGTAAAGGACATTCCCGAAGGCGAAACTCCAACCGTTCCCGACACTTGGCCCCAACTGCCAATACTGATTGATAGCCCCAACTATGAGCTTGAACTGACAGGAAGCGAGATTGTAGTCATGGTGCCTCATAGCGACGTTGATTATGCGGAAGGCTTTAACTTTGATGGTGTAACTGCCGGCTTACAGGTCAACGAGAGTATTCATGCCCCATTGCTATGTGTGACCAACGTAAACGACATCGCATCCGGTGACTTGAGCTTGCCCGGCGTATCGAATTAATCTACTGAGACTAATTGGGGTGGCTGAGCAGTCATCCCAATCGAGCCAAAAAGTTGAGTAGTAAAAAATAGACCGCCATTAGCTCTCTGTCCCCGTTTCAAATGATGCAATATAAGCTTTAATGTCATCTATATGAACAAGTGATGCTTGCAACATCGGGAACAGAGTCGCTTCTTTTTCCATGATAGTATACAGGTCGTCAATCGTAGCTGCCTCAACAGTGTTTGACTTAATGCGTAGAACTTGAGTGGCAGTGTTGGCAAGAAATGAGAGGAACGGATTAATCTTAATGCCATACATGCGCTTGACGCTATTGATAGAGGATTGCAACAGATTCAATGATTTGAGCATTTCACCGAGATTGGTCGGATACTGTGTAACATTGAGTGGTAAACCGATAATATAAAGATCGTCTATAGTTTGTGACAATTCCTCTATGTCTTTACCAAATGCTTCCACATTTGCCAGCGAAACATCCCCGCTAAAAACTGCAACAACAATATTTCCGAATACACGATTTTGATACATTTCGAGTTCCTGTACATTTAGTATGTATCTTTATTCTATGATAGATATTATCAATCATTCCTTAAGGTTATTGTGCAGAAATTATCAACATACCTCAATTGCCGAAAGATAGATGCAAGTCACAGAAGTTATACAAATATCCAAGCAATTAAAGCATTTCATGAACTGTTTCGATTTGTCCAATAGGATAATATGTACATCGCGTCGCCAAAGTCAGTCACTCTCGAAAAGCGTTAGTGAGATGCTCAAAGAATACAATGCGCATTATGTGAATTTAGATTCAGAATATACCCATTCAATGTTGCAAGAATGTCAAGTTAAACGATGAGTAACGAGTAATGACTCACGCCTTCATCAATCGAAATTATTCAGTAGCAGTAAATGTTGCCGATGCTATGATAGCTTGAATGGTATCTGCAAATTGGTCAACTTCGTCAGGGCGGGTTGCACCAAAGCCAAAGGTGAAATTGCCATCTTTTTCTACAGCATACAAGGTAGCAGAAATGGTGGCATCGCTACCTGTTGAACGTGCAGCTTCGTTGTCATCAACCTCAAATTCTTCAGTTTCGCCAAACTCTGGCATACTGTCGCCACCCATAAAGCTGGAGAACAGTTCAATGACTTCGGCAGGGCTGGAATCTGGTGTCAGCCCCAACACTTCAATGATGTCACCGGGAATAATCGACAGCGAAATCAGTACACTCCCTTGCGGAATTTCATCAACTGATGTGGGGTCTTCAATTGCCATTACCTCTTCACTATTGGCAATGAGAACTGCGCCATTGTCACCTTCTGCAACCCAACCTTCAGGGAAATTCACTGTGATTGTCCCACCAAATTCTCCCGACTCAACTGTCGTTGTTTCAGTTGACTCAGGTACAGTCGATGTTGTACTGAGAGTATTATCCTTCGTGAGTTGTCGATTCGTGCTTCTCGGCTCAACCTCGGTGATGTAGATGTACGTGAGCATATCGGCATAAGCGGATTCAAAGTCGCCTAATTGTTCATAATGGCAAGCCCGTTGGAGATATGCCTGTGTATTGTCAGCATCGTTATCCAGTTCTTCCGTTAGCAAATCGACAGCCGTCTGATAATCTGCTTCGCCATACAAGGTAGACGCAGTGTCGGAAGAAAATGACATAATCATCTGGCAGACATCAGTGGCTTGTGCCATTACAGGGGACACAGCAAGCAGGCAAATCGTCATCAAAATAAATTTTCTCAAAATAGTTTCTCCACAATATTGTTGTTGACCTCACTATAAAGCAAAAAGCCGACACTGTTGGTCAGCATCGGCTTGTCGTAGGTATTTCGTTATGTAATCGTCAGATTATTCAGCAGCAGCAAATGTTGCGGATGCGACAACTGCCTGAATGGTTTCTGCGAATTGGTCAACTTCGTCAGGGCGGGTTGCACCGAAGCCGAAGGTGAAGTTACCATCTTTTTCTACAGCATAGAGGGTTGCGGTCATGGTGTCGTCGCTACCGGTTGCACGTGCAGCAGCATTGCCATCAATTTCGAGTTCTTCAACATCACCAAATTCTGGCATACCTTCGCCACCCATAAAGCTGGAGAACAGTTCAATGACTTCCGCAGGTGTGGATTCAGCTGTCAAGCCCATCGCGCCTGCCATTTCGCCGGGGATAACCGACATTGAAATCATAACACTACCAGCTGGAATTTCATCAACTGCTGATGGGTCTTCGATTGCGAGTGTATCTGCGCTGTTAGCAACCATGATTGCGCCAGCTTCGCCTTGGACAACCCAGCCTTCAGGATAGCTTACGGAAATGCTACCACCAAATTCGGCAGCTTCGATTGTTTCTGTTTGTGATAATTCAACAGCACTGCTGGCATTTGCATCGCCTGCATCACCTGCATCGCCACCGTCACCACCTTGTGCAGCGTCACCGCCACAAGCAGCGAAAATAACTGCCATCATTGTTAATGCGAATAACCAAAACATTTTACGGGTTTTCATATTTATCTCCCCTTATTAAAAGATAGAGTACAATGTTTGTTACGCTTCTATCCTCGCAGAAAACCCGACTTGTGTCTACGCGATACCCATAAAAAACTTGAAAAAACGGACTAAAGTACCTGCAAACGTATCGGTCACGTTGGGCAGACAGCACACCTAAAATATCGGCACAATCATTTCTGTCAATGTCCCATTGGTCAGCTCATCGACTGTCAACCAACGGAAGACCGTGCCGACCTTCAACCCAAGTGCGCCAGAGGAATGCCATTCCAAATCGTGTATCCGTGCGGGACTATCGTCTTCCATTCGCAGAGGGATTTGTGTTACGAGCTCAAGTGATGTGGCTGACAAAATCATCAGGTAGCCATCTTGTCCGGTGTCGTTATCTGGTCGTATGCCAATTGCCACATAGTTCTCGTTAACGTCCCAAGTGCTCACAACGCCAGCGGGTAAGTCGAGTGTACGGTTGTGGGTCAAGTCCGCATTAAATACGTCAAACACACCATCAATATCAACAGTGAGCAAATTCCCATCGGGCAGATATATCATGCCCCGAAAGCCCATCGGACGCACAGCCTGCCCACTGATACCAGTTGCATTGTCTGTGACCATGTCGTCAACACCAAAGGGGGGCGGTGTCTCATAACCAGAAATCGAGGCGATAAAGCGCACCATATTGGTTGTATTCGGTATAAGAGCGACTGCTTCGCCATAATAGGAGCGGGGCGAATTAGAAAATTCCAGTGTCTCCATATCTAACACCTGCCACGATGATTCTGGCTCGGTTGAACTAAATATCAAATAACGCCCATCAAATGTGAAATACGCTTCACCTGCAAAAATCCCCCCGCCAATGCCCGATGGTGGGTCATATTCAGCCGACCAAAGCACACGCATATCGCGGATGTCCACCAGTGTAAAATGAAAATCTTCCAGATAACGAAAGATAAGATGTGGGTCAGTCGGGCTAAACAAACTATCACCGAGTCCCGGTAGTCGCTCATCGGAATAGCGTTCAAATGTGCCTACATCATAGAGCAGATGCCCTATAGCCAACACTGTTCCATCGCTGTTAATCGAGATATTACCATTACCCAGCGGTTCAAATTCGCTATCTAGTACAGCAACACGGGTGACAAACGCCTCGTCACTCAGGCTTTCTGCGGTCCACCCTGTTATGCCATTGCTTGCCTGAACCTGCACCCAACGAATGCCTCCATCACACTCGCCAAGTTCGGATACTGTGAATGTACTCCCACCTGCAATCGCGCCGACAATTTCGCCACTGGTAGACGGCTCGGCACGGACATTGTTGGCAACTTCTCCAAGAACTTGTCCAGTATCACCCACCGCCAAAATCGGTGCGAGACAGTCCTGCGCCTGTGTCACCTGTGGCAATAGAAAAACGATAGATATAACCAATGCAACGATGTGCTTCATGATGATTTTCCTTTTAGCAAAACAACAATTATTTTCTCGATATTTACTATAGCATTGAAGACTTATCAGCACAGGTAATCTCTAACAGGATTCTGATAGGATTGTATTGACGATGATGGGGTGTACCCACTATACTGATTGTCCATTAAGTGGTTATCTTTGATGGTTAGCTGGGCCCCTTGCGGCAGAATATTCCGAACCGTGTCAGGGCTTAACGGCAGCAGCACTAAGGGGTTCCTCTGGGTGTCTTGGGTCTCCTGGCTTTCCATCTGAGCTAATCACTTTTTGATTTCCTCTGTAATATTCCCATTAAGTCCACTTGCCTGATTTTTACCACCTTAACACTTTGGCATAACAATCACACATACAATGTGAATATTAGTAGATATATTGGAGTGATGAGAATAAGTTATGTCACATGTATCAATTGATTGGTTACTTGAAAACAAAATCATACAGGTCATTACAGAAGGTGACCTCGCCCTTGATGATGTTCGTACAGTGTCCAACGCTGTTATTGACCATATCAATCAATCGCCTGCGCCTCTCGTCCATGTTGTTCTCAGTGAAGAAAAAATGGATTCGTTGCCGAAGTCACTTAAAGCGTTTAGTGAAGTGGTTGAATTTCTCCGCCATGACCGCATCGGATGGTTTCTGATTTATGGTAATACGAGCCATGCACCGATTGCGAAGTTCCTCGGGACGATGGTTATAGAAATGGCAAAGGTGCGTCATCGTCGTTTTGAGACTTTGCAGGAAAGTCTGGACTTTCTGGTGTCAATGGATACCACATTGCCGACTGTAGACGAAATGTTAAATCAGTAGCGGATATTAGGAGAGCGCAATAATGGCAGTACAGAGTCGTTGGTTAGTTCAGGGGCAAGTTATCATCACAGATTTAGTTGGTGACCTCAGCCTAGAAGATATACAAACTGGGTCGCAACAGGTGGTTGACCTATTGAACGAAAGTGAATTAGATAAGGTTCACATTATTGGCAATCAAACTGAGATGGGAAGTATCCCTATATCACTCAAGTTATTTACAGAAGCCGCCGGATTCATGCGTCATCCTAAGCTAGATTGGTTTATGATGTATCCATCAGAAAATCAATTTGCTAGGTTTATGGCATCTATGACATCGAATTTAGCTGGTATAAATCACCGTCAAGTTGCCACATTAGAAGAAGCCCTTACAGTGCTGACCCGCCTCGACCCGAACTTGCCAACTGTCGAAGAGATGCTTGCATTGGTATAAGTTACAGAGAATCAACACTATATCAGGGTGATTTGTGTTGCCCTGTTTTACCCGCCCTGACGCTCCATACGACGCACCGAAAACATCACCAACAACGCCGTCACCGATAGATATGTCACGGTCAGCAACACCCATGGCGATAGTACCGGAATAGATGTGCCGTTGCTGGATAAAGTCACACGCATCACCAACAATTGCTGATGGTCGATGAGCATCTGCTGTGAATAAATGGTTGCGGTAATCGGGTTGAGGCTGGTTGCAATCATATCGAGGTAGATATAGGTCGCTTCCGTGATGGGGTTGGTGCTGAGGTTGGTGGCGACGTTGTTAATCACATTGCCATATGCACCCTGAAAGAATATAAACGCCACAATCGGCACACCTATTGTGATAATCATGGCGACAGTATACGCCCGCACCGTTGCCGACAAGGTACGGTCAGTCACTGACGAGAAGAACATCCCGAATGCACCGAGTGTAATCGCAGAAACTGCCAGCACAACCAACGCCAGAATCAGTTCGGATTCACTCACCCCGCCGAATAAGAAAGCAATACTCTGCAACGGAATCGCTGACAGCAAGAGCAACATAATATACCCCAATGCCGATTCCATCTTACCGATGACAAACGAGGCTTTGGTGATGAGTGTTGTCTGGAGCAGGTCGTATGTTTTGCGTTCGCGTTCGCTGGTGATTGCGCCTGCGGTCAAAGCTGGCACGATGAAGATAATCAGCATCAACTCGATGAACAAAATCCCGATGAACAGCAAGCGTCCCAATTCACCTGTGACGACAACCCCACCCTGTGGCACTTGCAACAGATAGAGCAAAATCGTAAAGAAGCTCATCAAGCTGAGGAATATCGTAATAATAGCAAAGCCACGCACCCCGCGCATCCGTCCGCGCAGTTCCTTAATCATAACCGGATTACCCCGAAACGCACGCAAGTCACGAATGGTCATCACACCAACGATGAGCAAGGGTACAATCGTCAGAATCGCAGGGGTGAAGCCTGTCACCAATAAGCCGATAATATTCACGATAGTCAGTATCCACGCGACAATCACTGTCCAAAATTCTTGTGCGATAATGACAACTGCCAACACCAATAATGCCGCCATATTGCCGAGAATCCCCGCACCAATCAGCAAGACAGCGGTATCATCACTAATCAGATAATTGGTCAGCAACACGCCACGCAATTGTGTGAACAACGAGGCATCGTTTGTCCCCGCACTGACAGCTAAGCCAATCACAATAATCCCCACAATAAAGTTCACCACCGCACCGACCAACATAATCCGTGAGGCACGACGCAACAATACCTCACGCGGGGTCAGGGGTTCTTCGGGGATATTGCGCCAGTCGTCATCCGTTGGGACGTTGCTCCCGAAGATGTTGGCAATCAATTTACGGAGGGTGTTCAAAAATTCGCGCATGGGTTTGGGTTTCCGAGATAGTTAAAAGTTAAAGGTAGAAAGTTCAAAGTTATCCACATCATTATGGAAACAATATTTGTATTGTCCGCCGAAAGCTAGAAGCATGTCGGCTAACCATTTTCTGAAAGCCTACTGAAGCAGGCTAATACGTCATACTAGTCCCTTTAGTCGGCTTGTTTTTTGTTAGCTGAGTGGCTGATAAGGCATTTTATCAGTAGAGATTTTGGCGGACAGCTAGTAAGCTGTCCCTACAAAAGCCTTGTTATTCCTAGTGTAGGGACTGGCTACTGCCTGTCCGCTAACTAAGAATCAGAGATTTTGGGGTTGTCCCAACATTTATTCAATCATCAATAATTATCCAACAACGAATGGCTCACCACTAGCAACCTTTTATAGGATAATCTCTCTGACGTTCCATCACCAGTCCAAAATTTGTAATTGGCATTAAATCCATCGTCATGAACCCATCGGGTAAGCGTCAGGTTAGTGTGTGTCATCCACGTTATAATCGGCACAGATATAGACAGGAGACACAATCATGAACACCCCACAACCGCTCTCATGGAAAATCCGGCTGGCGATATTTATTCCCTTGATGCTGATGGGGTCGATGCCATTATTTGTCTACTTTCAATTTGAACACGAATCTATCTTATTGTTGATGTGGCTGACCTTGATTGTGGTGCAGTTTGTGTTGAGCATCCGCACGGCACGATTGGCAATCCATATGATGGCAGGCGTTCGTAAGCGCGATGGCAAACGAATACACCTCGATATGACTCCCAATGAAGCCAAAGCCTATCCGCGTAAAGTGTTGGCGGCTGTATTCCGTGTGACGTGGCTTGACCATGTGATGCTGGCATTGCCGAGGTTGGGTGTTGCTGTAGGGTTTACTCAGTATTTTCGGTTTGCTTCTTATGCCAAGTATGGTTATGTGTTTAATGTAGACCCATTTATTTATTATTCTTTGCCAGCATATAAAACTCAGAATTTGAGCATTGAGCCAATTCTCTTAATGCTCGTAATTCTAATCTTGATAAGCCTAGCTGAGAGCATTTCAACATGCTTGATTGGGATATTCATCACCTCTCGTCAGAGCATTTTCAAACGGAACATTTCTATATTCAAAATAAAATTGTTTGTTATTGTTTGTTCCATCATAATATTCACTCTTTCCTTAAGTTTTGTACAGAACACAATGTACAAAAGAACATCTGCTAATCTAAGGTCTCAAATCACAGCATGTAATTCACCTGTTGATGATGACAGATTATGGGTGCAAGAATTGAAGCAGTCAGGCAGATGTTCGCAGTTAGAATTGGATCTAACGAACCTTCGAATTACAGAAACAATACAAATGACATCAACGATTTTTGTAGATAATGGTGTTCTCTTAGGAGCAAATATCATGAGACCACCACTTGTAGCATTTGAATATAATTGGTTGCCTTTTGTGTTCCGCAACATCCTGAGCGCGCTCCTTGCATTTGGTATCTATGGTGTGATGATTGTCGCTATGTTAAGGGTGGCATGTCGGCGATTAGTGAGACAGGCAACGGATATGCACAACCTCACATAATTATCCGGTGAGAACAAAGCAGATAATAATAGGCAGGTCTGGTTGTCTCCATTACAATGATGCGGTTAACTTATTGGTAGTCCTGAGGCAAACATGACAGAAAACAACACAGAACAAACAGACAACAAAGTGCCGGTGTTCACGCGCTTCCGTGCCATACTGTTCCTGCTCCTATCCCTGCTCGTCGGCGTGATTGTGATTGTGCTGGTGACATGGTGGGTGATTGGGTCCGCACCACGCAGTGAAGCCTTTGCCGTTGATGAATCGGTAACGGTTGCCGAATACATTCAATTGCCAGATGATGATTCCTATCCGGCGACATTGGTCATGGCAGACGATGGCACACTCTACACTGGAAGTTATGCAACGGGTGCGCTGTGGGAAATTACACCTGATGGGGTCATTAGTGAGATAATCGGGGTACGCGATGAGGTCGGCTCAATTACAGGTTTGGATATTGCCCCTGATGGCGCATTGTATATCCTTGACCGGATTGTGGCATTGGATGCAGAAGGCGCGATTATCTGGCGGTATGCCGATGGGATGTTGACTTCGGTTGTGCAAATCCCGAATGATGAGACGGTTGGCGTGGTTCTGCCTGATGATATTGCTGTTGATAGCACCGGAACCATTTACATCAGCGACCGTGACCCCGCCCGTGTCTGGCGATATTCCGCTGAGGGTGAGAATCTGGGTATCTGGTGGACACCGCCACCCGCAACTGGCAATCTAAATGGCGCACCAACTGGACTTGTGTATGATGCTAGCAACGACCGCATCCTGATTACCGACAGCAACCGTGACCGCATTCATGCTGTGCCTGCTAGTGCTAGCGATTTATCCGAAGCAAATTCGCAGAGTGAGATAATCTATAGCGACAATAACGAAAGTGAATATGGGTTGGATGGCTTGGATGTCACCGCTGATGGCACAATTTACGTCGCTATGCTCAACTGGAATCGGGTGGCACGTTTGGATGGTAACATGCTGACTATACTGGCGCGTGACTTCCGGGGTGCGAGTGATGTCGTCTACGATGCTGACAAAGATGCACTCATTGTGACCAACTGGAATCAGTTCAGCCTCGGTTTTGGCACAAGTCCACAGTTACCCTTTGCATTAGACATCGTGGATTTATCGCCCGACGTGACTGCGGAATAAACCCGACGATTGCCCTACGTCTAGCTTGACCGATGTGCGCTGTTGGATTAGGCTAGGCGAACATGGTGGAAAGTTGGCATTATGATTGTGATTCTCAATATAACAGATAACACAATTGGCGGACGAGGAGAACCTCGTCCCTACGAAAAAAAATGTGAACCCCTGTAGGGACAACGCCCGCGTTGTCCGCCACTTTGAAAACAATTTTGAGACTTCACCACTCTCGACTTTCAACCTTTAACTGTCAACTGATATACGGGATATTGTATGACCCAACGTTATAACCTTGATGACACCCAACCGAACCTAATTTCGCCACATAAACAACCGATTCCGGCATGGCGACGGGCATTTGGCTTGTTCAGTTTGCTCGGCGCGATGGCTCTGACAGTAGGGACAGTCGCCCTGATTTTGACTGCACCCGATCCAACCCCGGCACCTGCACCAGAGGACAACACTGTCGCGCAAGCAGTCACCGAAACAGCAACCGACCTACCAACCGATGTCCCGCCGACGGATGTGCCACCCACTGATGCCCCTGTCGAACAAGAAAATACCGACGCTCAAACCGCATTGATAGAAGAATTGCCGACCCTCAGTGCAGAAAAAATCAATCTGCTACTGGCGACACCAATCCAACCCGCTGATGAAGATGTCGTTGAAGAAACAACCGGACTCAGCTTTGACCCCTTTACGATTATTCCCAATCGATCACGGTCACAGATGAGCAGTTATACGGTGGTGCGTGGCGATACAATTGATGCTATCTCAGACCGCTTTGGTGTCACCCGTGAATCAATCGCATGGTGTAATGATTATCGGCTTGCGCTGGTCTTGCGTCCGGGGGATGTGGTCAATATCCCGCCAACTGACGGCGCATGTCATACTGTGCTGGCAAGTCAGGGGAAGGACATCACCGCCATTGCTGAGCAATACAACGTCAGCGACCCCTATGCCATTATTGATGCACCTGCCAATAGCCTGCCGGATATTTCACCGGAAACACAATTACCGAGTGGTACACGCTTGTTTATTCCGGGGGGAGAAGGTCCGATTATCACATGGGATGCTCCCGTGGAACAAGATTCTTCCGGTAACGTGATTGCTTTTGCACCGGGGCAAGCGGGTAGTTGTGGCTCAGTCGCAGGTGGTGGCTCAGCATGGACAAACCCACTACCGAACGGTACTTATATGCGCGGATTTTATGCCGGACACAGTGGGCTAGATTTGTCCGCACCAGAAGGCACACCGATTCTGGCAGCCAACAGTGGTCCCGTCTTATACGCAGGCTGGAATAGTTGGGGTTATGGCAATACCGTTGTTATCGGGCATGGTCCGTTCTCGACATTGTATGGTCACATGAGTAGCCTTGCGGTTGCCTGTGGTAATAGTGTGTCTGCCGGACAAGTGATTGGTTATGTTGGCAATACAGGGAACTCCTCTGGTCCTCACTTGCACTTTGAAATTCGTTTTCAGAATCAACCCCAAGACCCATCACAAACCCCCGGTATTGGATGGTAGAGTATTGTAAACAGGGGCATGAGACATCGTGTCCCTACAACCTCAATATGTCTGATGACATTCTTCTTGTCTGAAAAGGACATTTTCCTATACGGAACAAACAAAAATCGGTTATACTGACAATACATTAACAAATTGTCGTCGTAAATTGACAGATTTATAACAAATCTGTTTGTGAAGGTTATGACAATCTGACCGTTTGTTAAGTTTCGTTTTATGGTTCTTAATTTGTTTATGCTTTCTAAAGCGTAATAAGCTGTAATATAATGAGCTTTATGGTATTATTAAGGAACATAACGAAGGGTATTGTAAATAGGGGTGTAACGTGGCTGTCGCAATGAGTACACAAGATCAAGACAATAATTTCATACCGTTTGATTTGGAATCTGCACGGGTTCAGCAATGGTGGGATACGATTCAAAGCCGTAACCGCTATTACTTTGAACTTGTTGAAATGAAACTTTATTTCGTGGACAACCCAGACTTATATTTATTACTGCTTGAGATGGATGACTGTCTCGATGACCTTGATGACATTGAATGTCCGACATCCGCACAACACCTGCGCGAACGGTTGGAACGGTCAGTACAAGATATGATTCTTGGCTTAATTCACCTTGGTGCAGAAAATATACAGACTGCCCAAATGTACTTCGGGTCAGCCAAAGCCAGCTACAAACAAGTCTTGCGCGATTACTTCGAGATTTTGCCCTACTAATCGCCACACATCCCCTAACTTCGATTACAATAGAGTTTGCCTGTGCAAGCTCTTTTTGATTCTTGATAAGTCGAAAGTTTACAGTAGACCGTGCATGTGTATAAACATCATCATCACAACAATAACGAACAACCAGTATGTAAAGTCTGGGAAATCTTTAGGTATAAATACAGGGCGCACGGAAGCGCATTCCTACGAAACATGGTGCAGTTCATCATCATCTTGCTATTATTTATGCTCGGTTTTCCCACCCATGCACAGGATACGCCCTCGATTCCTGTCGGCTTATCCGACCCGTATCTGATGTTTGTACCTGTAGGATGGGGTACAGCAGAAGATAGTCCATTTGGGTTTGTGACAGCAGGCAATGCCAATATAACGATGAATGTGCTTGACCCGCCACGTCTGGAGCAGTATATCCCTTATAATCCTGATACCAGTCCACGCCGTTTATTGACTGATTATTGGCGATTCTTCTATGTCGATACCATCAACCGCAACGCCATCAATTTACAAACCATCGGGGAGAATACCGTCGCCAGTTATCGTGACCCTAATAACACTGCGTTGGCAACCTATATTGTTGAATTAGCGAATCAACGATTTGCTCTGATAGAAGTGGTTGCCAGTGATGCAAATTACGATGAGGACGAACAAGCCAGCGTAGAGTCGATTTTGGAAACGCTATCGGTGACGCTCACAGGAGAGATTCGTGCTGAGCCTATCTATGAAACCATGCCCTTACCATCGGACGCATATACATTGTCACTTCCGGTTGATTGGTTGATTGAGCCGTCACTCGCGCCGGGGCAGGTGTTCCTTGTCGGTGACAGCTTGGAGATGATTTTACTTGCGCCGAATACACTCGAAGCCTATTTTGAATTTCCCGATAATGTCAATCTGGCTGAACTAGCGCAGGTTATCGAAACACAGTTCTTTGGTGTAGATTTGACCAACATTGATATCACGCAATCACAGGTTGGTGACCGTGAATTGATTGGTTATGGCTTCCGCAGTATGACGAACCAGACCGATACACAGGCGATTCTAGTCCGGTTGCCCAATGGGGAAGTTGCTTATTATCGAGCTGTCGCATTGCAAGATACGATTACACCGATACTGCGTGACCGTCTGCGCCGGATTGCTCTGTCGATTCAACCGAAGCTACCCGACGAGACCGACCTGTTAGACGATGTAGTGCGTGCCAATATCATCCCCAACAGTGGCGAATGGCGTGTGATACCCCGCGAGATGATGCGCCTTGTCTGTGACGGCGATATTGCCGAAATCCTGATTCCGCTCACACCAGAGATTCGTGACTTATTCAGCGATTTTGATACCATAGTCGCTGACCCTGATGGCACATCTATCACTCTAGCCAACGATGGGATTGCCAGCGTCTTCCAGCGTGGGACACTCCAGCGTGAGGACACCCCATACTTCCAAATATTGGAGGACACCATCGGGTATACCATCACACCACAGACGGAAGCCTTTATGTTGGGGCGGTTGAATATCGTCGCGCCGAATGAAGATGGCGTGAACTGTCGCTTTGGGGTGAGTATCTCGTTACGGTTTGTCGCCTAACATCTACAAGTCTATAAATCGTCTCTGTGTTTGTTGTGCTGTTGCGGTTATGATTTGCCGAAAGTGATAACAACAAAACCAAAGGCAAAAGCATATGCCAGAATTTTTATATGGACGTTGGGCAGTGATAGAAGCGATGCGCTCTGGACGACGCAAAATGGAATCGCTGATGATACATGAAAAGTCGGAACGCAAAGGCGCAATCGGCGATGTGATGAGCATGGCAGAGGAGTTAAACATTCCGATTCAACGGGTGCAACGGCGCATCCTTGATGACCTCGCTAACAAAGGTAATCATCAGGGGGTGGTGCTACGGGTCGGACCCTATCCCTACTGTGATATTGAGGACATCCTCGCTACGGCTGCCGAACGCGGTGAGAAACCCTTTATCTTGCTTCTCGATTTGCTCAAAGACCCGCAAAATGTCGGCTCACTGATTCGTGTGAGTGATGCGGTTGGGATACATGGCATCATCATACAGGAACGCCGAAGTGTGGCTGTCACCCCATCTGTTGTGAATGCCTCATCCGGTGCGGTCGAACACATCAATGTGGCACAGGTCACCAACCTCGTCAATGCGATGAAGGAACTCAAAGAGAATGATGTCTGGTTGGTTGGCTTGGATGTTGGACCGAATATCCCGCCACTGGATAAAACCAACCTCAATATGGCAATTGGTGTTGTGATGGGCAGTGAGGGCGAGGGCTTGCGTCGTCTGGTGCGCGATACCTGTGACCTATTGCTGACCCTGCCTATGCGCGGGAAAGTTGGCAGTTTAAATGTGGCGACCGCTGGTGCGATTGCGCTGTACTCGGCATGGAGTGCGCGCGGTTGGGATGGTTGGGTACACGCATAAGGCGCACTAAATTGCATTGATAACATAGGATGCAGTATTATGAGGTATGAAGGTTATCTTATTTGCTTTCATATCTCATTGGAGACCACATGACTGACAAACCCAAAAGCACTCCGATTCAGCCACGCCTAACACCGCTAACGCCTTCATATTTTGATAAGTTGTTGTCAGCGACGATTAACTTCACCGAAGATGAATTAGAAGCCAATCGGCACGGTTATCTGTATGCAGGGCAAGCACAGCGTAAATGGTGGGGATTTGTCTCGGATTCGTGGTTTATCACAATTATCGGCGGATTTGTCGGCATTCCGTTGGCATTGCTAATCTTAGGTTGGTTGATAATTGCAATCATTGCTGTGGTCATAACTGATTCTCTTGGTACAGCAGAAAAACTAGCAGGTGCGGGTATCTTCGGCTTTATGCTCTTAGGATTACTCACCAATGTGTTTGAATCTATCGCACGATTCATGAAAATTCGGAGCGAACTCAAGGCAGGGATTGTTGATTATTCAGCCGGACAACTTACTATTCAGGGCAACTATGGGCGAAATAGTGTGCCGGAAGTACACATGAATAATCGTGTCTATTACTTACCGAAGTCTGCCAAGAAGAAACTCAAAGATGGTGATAATTATATCCTCTATCACCTGCCGGAATCGCGCATTGTATTATCCGCTGAACCACTGTCAAGCTAACTTGCAGATACCCACAAGCAAAACATTAACCAAATTCCAATTTAACCGTAACACTTTGTAAAGTATTGCGGTATAACATTTATAACAACTTGATTTGCTAGGGATGATTTCTTATGAGTATACGGGTGCGCTGGCACGATAATAGCCAGCAGATTTTACTTGCACAATTTACTTCACGGTGGACATGGAAAGAATTTTTTCGTGCCAAAGCTGTTATGGATGATATGTTGGATACGGTCAACCGTCCGACCAACTGTATTTTGTTATTACCATCAGATTTTATTTTGCCACCGGACACCATGAGCAATGGCAAAAATGCGCTCGATACCCGTCACCCACAGCTACAACATCTTATCGTTGCCAAGCCCAATCGTCTGATACATACTGTTTACGATATGATTGTGGCTCAGCATCCGTATGTCGAGGACTTTGTTATTCTGACAGAATCTCATGAGACTGCACTGGACTTTATCAATAGCCTGTCCTCAGCTTAACTCAATCAGACCCCGTCGTTAACCACTTTCGGGAGCAGACATAGCTACTCCCCTACATAAAATTCGTTTCATCATGATGTCATGATGCTATCATAGTCAAACAGACATCCACCCTGATACATGCAAGGAAATCCATTGATGGATGAATGCCCGTCTTTAAGTTGGAAGAAGATATATCCGATTATATGCCCGCGTCAGTCCCTGATTGGTCACCGCGTGGCACATCAAGGCAGTTGCCGACTACTCGCACAATATCTTCACGTACCCACGAGGCATCCTCTAACTGCCACCACAAAAAGCCATCTGTCCCAATCTCGAAGCCAATCACAGGTGTAATCGCATCAGCCCCTAGTTGTCCGGCGATGTCAAAGTTGGTGCCAGGTCCTGTGCGCTGATTAATTGTACCGGACGCAATCGCCCCACATTCACCATCAATATCCGGCGCGACACTATAGACCCAGATGTCTTCGCCAACACACTCTGCTGATGCACCATACCCCAACAAAGAGATACCAAAAATACCAGAATCCTGTGTATACGGGAGTGGCTCGCTGACCTGTACGCCATCTAAAAATACAGTCAGGGTGTCTTCTCGTGCTATCATCATCACATGGTAGGTCTCACCCAACTCGACATCACCTAAGTCTTCCAGCGTAATGAGATTGCCATTTTCAAGGTCAACATAATACAAATCGCCGTAGCTATCAAAGCCAACCTCGACGTAATCCCGTGTAATCCCCTGATTATCAAATTCTGCCCGTGCCATTAATGCACAGCTTTCGATTTCTGTTGGGCTAGGGGAGCGTCGTCCAGCCGTGAAGGTCAGGTTTGCCGCCATGACGAAATGTGTCTGTGGCGAAAATCTTGCCAACGGAGTAATAAAGCCACCCTGTCCGGCAAAGTATGCGCGGTTTTCCTCAAATATAAACTCACTGCCCAAGCCAACAATGCCGAGGTCTTCCAACTGTTTAATGACCTCTTGATGTGGGCGGTCAATATCAATCACATTATCTCGGCTATCTGTTGTGGTTGGGGTACTATCGGTAGATTCGATACTGCGGGCAATATCTACAATCTGATTGACAGATGATGAATTATCAAACCACGAGATGGTATCAATGAATATATACTGGTCGTTGGGTAACGCCACCATTGCCAGAATGCCATCGAATGTCCCCACCGTATAGCGGGCATACACTACCGTTTTACCATCAATTGTCTGGTCAAGCACCCGTACAAGTTCCCATTCGAGAAATTCAATCTGGTCGGTTAACACAGCTTTGGAACGCTCTAATGGGTCAGAGGTACGGTTGTTGATTTCAAAAGGGCCAAATACAAATAGCTCAATATCATCGTTACTCAATGTCAGGTTGGGTGGAGATGAATCGTCTTCTTCAATTGTCAAATCAGACGGGACGGCAATACTATAGTTTCCTTCATCGGACACATAGACCCGCGCCGAGTCATCGGATTCTGTTGTCGGGGATATACTAGTGCCATCACTGGATTCGATATTGGTTATCATTTGTAACAGGGCGGATTGCTGACCAATATTAGCCCAGACTCGTGTGCGGAATACGATGAAACTTTCATCAAATGGCATCACCATGAGAAGCTGTTCGCCGAGGCTATCAGCAAACCGTGTTATCGTTACCCGCTGTCCGTTGATGCTTCGTGCTGTAGACCGTTGTACATCAGATATATCTGCGAGGAATAACTCAACAAGGTCATCTACTGTTGTCGCACCGTCATATCCCAATAATGCCAATGACGGTTCGGCATAGACATCAAATTCCAATTCGCCACCTAATACCGACACCTGCATAATATTAAATCCTGGATTATAGCTGACCTCAGCTTCATCAGGATAATAGAGCGTAATGCCCAAATCCTCAGCAACAAAAGTCTCATCCAGATTGAGGTTCTGTTGAGCCTGTGTAATTGGCAACATCACTGATAAGAGTAAAACTAAAATAAACCAACGCATCATAAAATCTCCGAATCTATTCTACAATACTAGTGTACCTAATTTTTGCTCGCGTTTCCCTTGTATTTATTCAGCTATCAATGAGAATATAAAATTTGAACCGCCAAGAGACCATGAATGCCAAGAAAGGTGATGAGAAATGAGTGATGATTCAACTTTCTGAAACACATGATTTTATTGATATGCATAACTCTTTCCCCTTCTTCCTCTGTGCTCTCTGTCGTTATAAGAATACACATACGTTCTCCCCAGCCCATGTCGGATAGGCAAACGGAATCACTTCGCATCATGGTTATGGCGTAGATTATATGTTGTATATATGTGTAGAATTTGAGTTGAGTAAAAACATGAGCGACCTAAATAGGTCGCTCGTGTTGATTTGGGGGATGGGAGGAAACGTGTTAAACGTTGTCCTATCGTTGATAATTCTAATATAATCGAGAAATCGCAAAAAAAAGAATAAAGATTTTGGGTTATGTCAATATTTAAACACTTTTGTTTGTAGGATTCCTCAAGGTATAAATTTTGTTATGTGAGTCATAGCGGATTCAGATTACGTTCGGACATTGATTTATGTGCAACCTAATACATCAAACGATATGTGTTTACAAGCCATCAGCCTGTCAGCTTGCCAGCAATGTAAAAGCCTGATTTGCTAAGGTGCTGACTTGCTTAAAGCTAGCGTTTATGTGGTGTTATTGCATCGTTATGATATGTGTGTTTGATGATTGAATTTGCTATACATGACAAGGATAGACAACTGTAGTGTAGCATTTGGGAAAATCAAAAACCCGCCTCATAAGGGAAGCGGGTTGGAAATCTCAGAGTTGAGGAAAAGGCTTAGCTAACGATGGTTACCGCGCTTGCTTGTTTGCCTTTACGACCTTCAGTAATAATAAATTCTACCGTTGCGCCTTCTTCAAGGGTACGGTATCCGTTGGATTGAATTTCGCTATAGTGTACGAACAAATCGTCGCCGCTTTCTTGGGAAATGAAACCATAACCCTTTTCAGCATTGAACCATTTTACTGTACCTTGCATACGTTCTTCTGACATGTTGCTATTCACTCCTGAATAATGAATTGATTCTTATGGGTATTGCCAAAGTCTTTGTACATACGCATGAATCCATTCATTTCAGGATGCTGCCGATAGTACTCTTTGAAAACACACGACAAATAAGCGTTACTGAAATCAGTATCAATTGTTTCGCCTTGGGCAGTGTTTTCGATTTGGGACTTAGGGTGCATTCCCACTGCACCTTTGTGGATGTTGCGATGATATTTATCCTTTTACCACGTTGCATAGTCAGTGTAACACCAATTTTAATATCGCGCTATAGGTAGATGACCTGTGTATATTATGGTTAGGTTATGGAAATAATCGTTCTTTGACACTCGCCCGACTTTAATCGGTGAGAGTGTCAATATAAGGTTAAGCACTAAGAGTCATCGCCAATTTATTATCGCTATAATGACTTATGCCAACACCGCTGGATTACAAACATTTGCGGATTTATCCTGCAAGAGATAATCAATAATCAATTCGGCAGCTTCGATAGCGACGGTAATCTGTGCGTCGGATGTGCTGGCGGCGAGATGTGGGGTATGAATCACGCCGGATAGCCCAACGAGTGGATGGTCTTCTGGCGGTGGTTCAACTTCATAGACATCGAGTGCTGCGCCTGCCACTTTACCCGATTGAATGGCATCAGCTAAATCTGCGGAATTGATGAGCGCGCCCCGTGCTGCATTGACAATACGAACACCGTCTTTCATCTTAGCGATTGCATCCGCGTTAATCATATTTTTTGTTTCGTCGGTGACCAATGCGTGTAGCGTAATGAAATCAGCTTGTGCATAGAGGTCATCGAGTGACATCAATTCGACATTAATCCCTTCGGCAACGTCGGCAGGTAGATAGGGGTCATAAGCAACAACCGTCATCTCAAATGCTTGTGCGCGGGTGGCGATTGCCTGTCCGATGCGTCCTAATCCGATGATACCGAGTGTCTTGCCCTTAAGTTCAACCCCCATAAATTTCTTTCTGTCCCAACGTCCTTCCGCCATAGATTGATGTCCGACAGGGATATGGTGTGCCAATGCAATCATCAAGCCGAAGGTGTGTTCTGCTGTCGAGATGGTATTGCCACCGGGTGTATTCATGACGACGACACCATTTTGACTGGCTTTGTCGAGGTCAACATTATCAACACCCACCCCTGCACGGGCGATGGCTTTTAGATTGGTGGCAGCATCCAGTAGTTCTGCGTCAGCTTTCACCCCACTGCGGATGATAATCGCGTCTGCATCACCGATAGCATTGAGCAGGTCTGCGCGTTCCATTTTGCCGGGAGCGGTGACTTTGATGCCGTCGGTGTTCTTAAGAATGTCAATGGCTTTCTGGTTGACATTGTCCGGTACGAGTACATGAAAGGTCATAGGTTTTGTTTTCCTGTTGATTGTTGTGGAATGTAATTGGATTCATATGATGATATTAGATTAACCATCGCTGTTGATATATATTGTAGGGACAAGGCATTCGTATTTGATAAGTTGATTGGACATACCATTTGCGGACGGCATAGATACCGTCCCTACGATTCTATTGTAAAACCCCGTAGGGAAAACGCCTGCGTTGTCCGCCACCCAAGAATCACAGATTTTAGGTTGTCCTGATATTTTATCAATCATCAACATCATGCCCCTACGAGATTTTAATGATGTTATGACTGTGCCATAAAGTCTTCGATACCTGCCAGCACCTCAGCGAGGGTTTCCGGTTGCATATCGCCCATGTGCGGGACACGGAAGGTCTCGCCTTTGATTTTGCCGTAACCCTTATCCATCGAGAAGCCTTTTTCGCTCTCCATAAATTTCGCCATTGCATTCACATCCATACCGATGGTGTTGTGAACAGTGGTGACGGTGTTGCTACGGTAGCCATCTTGTGCGAATAAACCGAAGCCCTGCGCCAATGCCCATTCGTGGGTGGTGTCACGCATTTGTTGATGACGTGCCCAGCGCGCCTCAACACCCTCTGCCAGAATCGCATCCATTTGTGCATCAGCCGCATACATCAAGGAAATTGGCGGGGTGGAGGGGGTATTATTTTTCAGGATAGATTTTTCCAATGTGAGGAAATCGAAGTAATAACCACGATGCTCAATTTGTTTGGCGCGTTCTAGCACACGGTCACTGACAGCGGCGAAGGCAATCCCCGGTGGCAGTGCAAATGCTTTTTGACCGGATGTCAGCGCAATGTCAATTCCCCAAGCATCCACGCGCAACTCTGTACCGAGGAAGCCACTGACACTATCAACAAAGTACAGGGTGTCGTCGTATTGGTTGACAACTTCACCGATCGCCTGCACGGGATTGGTGACCCCTGTGCTGGTTTCGTTGTGGACAACACAGACTGCGTCATAGGTTTCTTTTTCGAGGGCTTCGGCGACCATCTCTGGTGTATGTGCCTGACCCCAATCGACTGCAATCACATCGACTTGCTTGCCATTTGCTTTACTGATTTGCGCCCAACGTTCACTAAATGACCCACCGATTAGATGTAAGGCTTTTTTGTCGTCGCGGATACCGTTGCGCGATGCACCTTCCCAGAAACCTGTGCCGGATGAGCCATGCACATAAACACGGCTATCGGTAAAGAATGCCTGCTTGAGTTTGCCTTGCAGACGTTCAAATAATTCCGCGAAGGCGACGGAACGATGCCCAACCATCCATTCGGTTTGTGCGTCTAAGATTTCTTTGCGGACTTCAACGGGACCAGGGAGAAATAAGCGTGTGTGGTCAGAATTGCTCATATGTGAGTAGTCCTCCTATCGGGACAATTCGCTTGCAAAATGTGCGAGCTTGTCAGCAGTGTCCTCTCGTTTGTGACAAACTGCACAGACGGGCGCATTGTATCGTACAGTCTATACCCTGCACAGGGGCGAAACCAACAAGGTCTCTTTGTGCAGATTGTTAAGTCCAGCGGTGTGTGATTGCGATTGAAAAATATGGCGAAATGATAACAGCGTTTTCGGCTTTTCCGGTAGAATACGGTATGATGAGGTGTCATTTGGTCACCCGCTGCAATGGTAATCATGAGAGGCAACACCCATGTCCGAAAAACAAACGCGCTCTGATGCGTTTATCTCCTATCGTCGGTTGAATGTTGAGTTCGTCAAAGAATTTGTGGACGCACTCAAGGCAAACGGCAAAGAAGTCTGGATTGACTGGGAAGACATTCCACCCGGTTCAGAAAGCTTTACCGACGATATTCAGCGTGGGATTGAAGGTGCGGATGCGTTTATTGCTGTGCTCAGTCCAGACTATCTGGAATCGACATATACGGTTGACCTTGAACTACGCTATGCGATTGACCTCAAGAAGAAAGTTATTCCAATCGTCTATGAGAAGTTTGAAGATTATGAGGTACCCGACGGCATCGGACATATCAACTGGATTTACTTCACACCGCATGCCGGACAAGAGAACACCCTTGATGAGAGTATACCGCGTGTGTTGGATGCGTTGGATGTTGATTTTGATTATGTGCGTGACCACACTCGCCTCTTACAACGTGCCCGTGAATGGGATGTCAACGGGCGACACAACAGCTATTTGTTGACCGGAGAAGAAATCAACGCTGCAGAAGCGTGGCTGGCACAGAGCGCAACCAAAGAACCTGCCGCGAATCAAATTCACCATGAATTTATCCAAGCCAGTCGCCTGCGCGAGAACCAAATTACACGCCGGAATCTGGGCATTGCTGTGTTTGTGACCGCCCTTTCGATTGTGCTGGCAGGATTTGCATTTATTCAATGGCAGGATGCAGTTGAACAGCGTGGCATTGCCGAAGAACAGCGGTCGATTGCAGTGGTCGAACGTGACCGTGCCGAAGAACAACAACGTCTGTCTGATTCACGGCGGTTGGCAGTGCAATCATTGGTGGCGTTAAATGCAGGTGAAGTCGATGTCTCACTTCTATTAGGACTCGAAGCTTTACAATCAGCAGATACAATCGAGGCAGTCGGCAGTCTGGTCAATGCGTTTGAAGATACGCCCTATATTGACACCTATCTGTATGACCATCCAGCAATTTTAACCGCAGTTGCCTACCACCCCACTGATAATCTAGCGGTCACAACGGGCGACGATGGTAGCCTTGTCATGTGGGATATGGACACTCATGAGGTGTTATTCACGCATGCGGACAACGGCGACGAAATCTGGGATATAGCTTTCCATCCATCCGGAGATTACTTTGTGACCGGAACAGCATCAGGCGCATTATTCATTTATGACACAGAATCAGGGCGCATCACCACCAGCATTGACAATGCTCATCAAGGCATTATCACCAGTGTGAACTTTAACGCTGATGGCACACGACTAGCGACAACCAGCTACGATAGTAATGCGATTGTGTGGGACTTTGCTGACCCAAGCGATGATAATCCAGACTTTACAATCTTGCGCATGGGCGACGATACCAATACCCATAACGATTGGATTCTGGATGCGACGTGGAATCCTGAGGGGACACAATTGGCATTGATGACATGGGATAATGTTTTGCAAATCTGGGATGTGGACACCGTCGAACCTGTTCACACTCCGTTGCAATTATCCATCGGGACGGGAAATTTTTCAGTCTCGGCAACGTGGAGTCCGGATAATCGGTTTATCTTGATGGGTGATGTGCTGGGCACGATTCGCTTTGTTGATGCAAGCAGTGGCACATTAATTGACTTCCAGTTATCACGTCATACGGACCATGTGCGCGAGATTGTCTATCATCCGTCAGGGGAATACTTCGCATCTGTATCACATGATGGGTCGATTATCTTGTGGTCTGCGGGCAACGGTCAGTCAAGAACAGAAGCCCCGATTGTGGTACACGGTAATCATGTAGATGGGGTGGCATTTTCCGCTGATGGTACACAGATGGTCACGGTCGGTGATGATGAGCGTGTGGTGCTGTTTGATATGACCCAACCAGACTTACTCGCTAGTCATATCCTGACACATCAAGACGAAATTTATCAGGTCATGGCGACAGAGACTCAAATCTTATCCGTTGGCTTGGATGGCAATGTCTATGCAACTGACCCCATAACAAATGAAACGACTGTATTGCTTGCACCAGAGATTGGACGCTTTACCAGTGCAGACTTATCCGACGATGAGACTCTGTTGGTGTTAGCGACCGATACGGGACAAGTTCAGCTCTGGGATATGACCACCAATGAACCGCTTGGCGACCCGATACAGGCACACACGGCTTCTATCTTTGGTGTGGCAATTTCACCGGACAGCACCCAACTTGCCACATCCGGTGATGACAGTATGATTCGTCTATGGCAGATAGCTGACCTGCGTGAGGGCAACATTGAAAGTGCAGTTAACCTGAGCGGACATGAAGATGGTCTCTTTGATGTCGCATGGCATCCCAATGGACAATTGCTCGCCTCCGCTAGCCGTGATACCACCGTCCGATTGTGGGATGTGGACAGCCTCGAAACAGTCGCTACCTTGTTCGGGCATGTCGATGATGTCGAAACGCTGTTATTTAGTCCCTCCGGTGAGTTGCTTGTATCCGGTGGACGCGATAATAATATTCTGCTGTGGGATGTCGAGGTGGTATTATCTGACGACGAAATACAAGCGGAAGCCCTCGGTAATCTGGATGATTGGGTGCTGTCGCTGGCGTTTAATGCTGATGGCACAATGCTCGTCAGTGGTGGGCGTGACCGTGCGATTACGCTGTGGGATATACCCACTCGTCAACCTATCGGGGGCGACTTGACCCATCATGAAAGTTGGGTGTGGTCAGTGGCTGTCAGCCCTGATGGACAATCGGTGTTCAGTGGTGCGCGGGATACTCATCTGGTGCGCTGGGACATCAACCGTGATAATTGGGAAGCCCTCGCCTGCCAGATTGCCAACCGTTCCTTTGATGAATCCGAGTGGGGGCAATTCCGCCCTGCCCAAGACTATCGTGAAACGTGTGGGTAAGGAGGTACAATGCAAGCGAACTTGTTCTTGAGCATATCAATAGAATCAGACAACGACTAACCGAAGAACGCCATTCGGATACAACCTAGTTATCTATCAACAGATGTGAGCCGAACCTCTCCGTCTCTCTGTGGTGATGTTTTATAGAATTGCTAACTGATCTCGCCCCATTTTAGTGGAGAGTAAATTTGTCTAAGCAGTCAATTGCTCATACTGTTCAGGACTCAAATCATTCAGGGCAGAATGTCGTCGTAAACGATTGTACCAGACTTTAATGTATTCAAAGATCACCATCCGTGCTTCGTGTCGGGATGAGAAAGGCTGGGTCACACACTCGGTTTTGAGTGTGGCAAAGAAGCTTTCCATCATGGCATTGTCATAGCAATTGCCAACGCCACTGATGCTAATGTGAATCTGATGGTGTCGGAGCAAAGTCTGGAATTCATGACTGGTGTATTGTCGTCCCTGAGCGCTGTGGTGAATCAAGTTACCGATCAATTCCCGCCACCCAAGTGCCATAGTTAAAGCATCTTGAACCCGCGATGTTTGTAACCGTGGACTCATTGACATCCCACAATTTTTCGCGAGTAGACATCCAAAATGACGGCGAGGTATAACCACTCGTCACGAGTTGCAATGTAAGTGATGTCAGCCAGCCATTTTTCATTGACTGCTTGTGCCTCAAAGTCTTGAGCAATCAGGTTTGGAGCGGGCATGGCAGATGGATGCCGTTGGGTTGTTGTTTTGTAGCCCTGCTTACGTTTGGCACGAATCCCATTGTCTCGTATTAAACGTGCAATTCGCTTGCGATTCACTGCCTGACCGCGTGCCTCTAGTTCTGCTTGAATCCGGGGACTCCCATAACTCTGACGACTGCAGTCATAAACCTCTCGAATCGACACAAGTAATTGGTTATTCTCCTGTTCGCGTTCGACACTCGGCTTGAGTTTGCCACCTTGATTGTCTAAACGGTAGCGTTCGCGCCATTTGTAAATCAACCCTACTGCGATACCCAACTCACGCTCCAGTTGCGCCATACTACCTTCGCGTGTCTCCGCAAGTTCTAACGCATGTCGTTTGAATTCTTCTGAATAACTCTTATTTTTCTTTGGCATCTTCTCACCTCTACCTCAATTTTATATCGGACATTTTTGTGTCCACTGTTTGGGGTAAAGATCAAGCTTATGAAAAAATCGAAAATGTGCCAGCATGTCACAAAACCGGTGACCTATTCGTCTACGTTAGTAGAAGGCAAAATAACAGACGAAAGGTCAATCTTATGCAACAGGTACTTATTCTCGGCGCGGGATATGGTGGACTTCTGACCGCACTCCGGCTTCAACCGCAAATCAAAAATAAGACAGCACAGGTCACAGTGGTGAATGCCGTCGATACCTTCACCGAACGGGTTCGCCTGCATCAAATCGCCACCGGACAACGCCTCAAACAATACAGCATCCCGACCCTGCTCAAAGGTACAGGTGTGAACTTCGTGCAAGATTTTGTACGCCATATCGACCCGCAGACGCAGACTGTCACACTCGACCATGATGTACTCAGCTATGATGTGCTGGTGGTGGCACTCGGCAGTCGGGTTAACCGCACCGCAATAGATGGCATCAGCGACTATGCGTATACACTTGACCGACAATCCGCATCTGACTTGAATCAGAAACTGGCTCATGGTGGCAAACTGCTGGTTATCGGCGGCGGGCTGACAGGTGTTGAAGCCACGACTGAATATGCTGAACGCGATAATATCGAGGTTCATCTGGTGACACGCGGTTATGTTGGCGAGGGGTCATCCGATAAAGGACGCGACCACATCCGCACCGTACTCCGTAAAAACAAGGTGACGCTACATGAGCAGGTGACTGTGACGCAACTTCATGCTGACCATGCCGATAGCAATCAGGGACGACTGGATTATGATGTGGTGCTGTGGGCAGGTGGATTTTGCGCCTCACCACTGGCGAAAGATGCTGGATTCACAGTCAATGCACAGGGACAAATGCTCGTGCGCGATAGCTTGCAATCCGTCGATTATGATAATGTATATGGTGTTGGCGATGTTGCCAGTGTGATGATGCAATCGGGCAACACCTTACGCATGGCGTGTGCCGTAGCGATGCCGATGGGGGCGCATGGTGCGGATAATGTGTCGCACTATCTGAACGGTGACGCGCAAGAGGCATTCCAATTTGCCTATATGTTGCAGTGTATCAGCCTCGGACGACGTGATGGGTTGGTGGAATTTATGCAACCGGATGATACACCGAAAGGCAATATCATCACCGGACGCAGGGGCGCATGGGTCAAAGAGATTATCTGTCGCTATACTATATGGTCATTGCAACTGGAAAAACGCTTCCCCGGTATGTATTGGTATCCCAAAGGTGTTGAGGCGGTCGGGCAGGTAACACCAATACCGCAGATATAACCTATCGTCTACCTCACCCCTAGCCCCTCTCCGAAGCATCAGAGCGGGGAATCAAGTCCCTCTCCAATGTATTGGGAAGGGATTTAGGGGGTATACCAAATATTAATTTTCGCCCCTACGCGGATTAGTTAATTGGAAAAGGGACACAACATGACCACATTCGAGGAACAGCGACCCAAATTGTTCGGCATTGCCTATCGCATGGTGGGGAGTGCGATGGATGCTGAGGACATTGTGCAGGATGCGTGGGTGCGTTATCAACAGGCAGACACACCACCGGATAACCCGTCGGCATATCTGCAAAAAATAGTGACCAACCTCAGCCTCGACCATCTCAAGTCAGCGCGGATTCAACGCGAGCAGTATATCGGCGAGTGGTTGCCTGAACCGATTGTGACGGACACCGTATCACCTGCTGACGAACTGAGCAAAGCCGAGACCATTTCGGTGGCATTTCTGGTGGTGTTAGAACAGTTATCCCCACTTGAACGAGCGGTATTTATCTTGCGTGAGGTGTTCGATTATGGCTATGCTGACATTGCTAACATGCTTGATAAGTCCGAAAATGCTTGCCGTCAGGTGTTTAGCCGTGCCAAGAAACATGTCCAGAGTAACCGACCCCGTTTTGAAACGTCACCGGAAGCCCATTCGCGCATCGTTAATCAGTTTATGTTGGCGATAAACACAGGCGACCTCGGCACGATCACGAGCCTGCTGACGGAAGATGTCACGTTGGTCAGTGATGGTGGGGGCAAAGCACAAGCCGCCATTCGTCCGCTACATGGGCGTGATGTGATTCTACGGTTCTTGGCGGGTATCCAAAAGCGAGGCAACGATGCGCGTATTTCCTATCAATTGGAAGGTTGCACACTCAATGGTGAGCAGGGCATTATCGGGCGTGACACAAAAAACAACGAAGTCTTTCTGGCGGCAACCTTTGAGGTACACAACAAACAGATTGCCACGATTCGGTTTGTGCGCAATCCCGATAAGCTGTCGCGTCTGTCATAACGGGTGAGCCACATTATGTGTGTTTTGTCTCTCGCACATAGCGTTCTAAAAATTGCATCCATATCAAGATTTGTAGATGCGTCCAACAACACTCACGTTTAGGTCTGAGGAGCATCTGCAATCTTTGTCTCTGGCTCAGGTACATGCTTATCTGCATACAAAGAATCTTCTACCATGATGCCAGCAATTATTGCACTTGCCAAACTCATGCCTGCCGCAATCAACATAATCACACTGAACGTCTGCGCAAAGGACTCGCGGATGGTTTGGCGGATGGTTGCTTGTGTCGCTTCGTCCAGTGAGTCGGGGACTTGTGTACCTGCCAAATTCGCAGACTCTGTTGCGAGTTGTTCTTGGACACTTGCATCAATTGCTGTGACTGTTGGACTAGTCAGCAATGCTTGATTGAACAGCACCAGCGCAATCCCGCCCATGATAGCAACTGCCAGCACCTGTGATGAGCGTGACATAGCATTATTGATACCCGATGCGATTCCGGCATTATGTTGCGGAACTGACCCCATGACTGAGGTTGTCAGTGGGGCGACGGTGATTCCCATGCCGAGACCAAACACAACAATCGGCACAAGGAATGTTGTCCAATAGGCATCTTGCCCATCTGTAATCCCAATCATCGCAAATAACACAAAACCAACCGCCACCAAAAAGGGTCCTATAATCAGTGGGAGACGTGGCCCATAACGGTCAACCACATTGCCCATAAAAAATGATAAACCGACCATAATAATCGTCATCGGCAACAGGGCAAATCCTGCGACCGACTCGGCATATCCTTGCACTTGAATCAGATTGAGGGGCAAGAAGAACAACGCCCCACCGAGTGCACCATAGAGTAGGAGTGTTAGTAAATTCGCCCCACTGAAAGTACGTGACGAAAACAAGCTCAAAGGCATCATCGGATGGTCACTGCGACGCTCATTCCAGATAAAGGCGATAATAGCAATCACCCCGCTGATAATCGAAACCAACACAAGTGGATTGTCAAACCCGCGTTGAGGTCCTTCGATAAACCCAAATGTGAAGCCTGCTAAACCGAGCGTCGCCAAGATTGCACCGGGGATGTCCAATTGTTCAGGAGCTTCTTCATCATAGCTTTCTGGCACATAGCGCAATAACGCCAGTATCGACGCAATGCCAAGCGGAATATTGATAAAGAACACAAACCGCCACAAACCGTTTTCTGCCAGACTGCCCCCCAGTATCGGACCAGCGACAGAGGTCATCATGGTAAACGCTGACCAGATGCCAATTGCCCACCCGCGATTGTTATCATCAAAATATGCTGACACAATTGCCAGACTGCCCGGCACCATCAATGCGCCACCGACACCCTGTGCGGTTCGTGCCAAAATGAGAATTTCGGTTGATGGAGAAATCCCACAAATAAACGAAGTCACCATAAATGTGACAATGCCAATTGCATAGATACGCTTGCGCCCATAGTGGTCACCTAGTGAGCCACCGACCAGAATCAGCGAAGCCAACAAGAGCGCATAGGAGTTAACAATCCACAGCAAATCAGCACCGGATGCACCCAGTTCTGTTTGGATGGCAGGCAGGGCAACATTCAGCGCAGACCCACCAATAAATGCCATGCTCGATGCAGCAATCGTGGCGAATAAAACCCAATAATCTGTCGCAGTACGGGATGTGTTTTTTGTTTTTTCTGTCATCTATGCGTTAGCTTTCAGCCTGAGTGTCTTTTTCGCGGAGGGATTGTAATTCTTGTTCGAGTTCAGCACGGCGTTTGGCACTGGCTTTGCGTCCGGCTTCTAGTGCGCGGTCATAATGTTCTTTGAGGTTGGCACGGAACTCATCAGCAGAAACAGGCGAAAAGAGGGTAATCAATAATGCGCCCAAGCCCCCACCAATCAACAAACCGACAACCAAACTGATAAACTTTCGCATTGTCCATCTCCCGAAATTTGTAACCATAGCAGTATTGTACCATGTGCATGACACTCACATAGCCTCAGATGGTCGTTATTTGATTTGACAACTATTGGGTGAAGTGTGTATTTCCCTTCCCCAAGATAACAGACTGGAGAAGGGAAAACGATGATTAGTTGGGGTTGTTCAAGGAGTAGTATTCGTCGTCGATGTCGTCACCGTCGAGGGCTGATAACATCTCGTCCATGATGCTTTCAGGAACACCCATGTCGAGTTCTTCTTCGGTTGCATTGCGAACGTCTACAACTTGAATTTCATAGTTGAGCGTCTTGCCTGCCAGCGGATGATTGAAGTCCAGCTTGATGTACTCAGCGGTGATTTCGATAATGACGGCTTCAAACAGTTCTTCGTCTTCTTCGTTCCACAGTTCGATTTCTTCGCCGACTTCGAGGTCGCTGACATTCATCCCAAATTCATCAAGGGGAATGGCATCAATATCTTCTTCGTCATAACTGCCATAGCCTTTTTCCGGCGCGACTGACACAGCAAAGGTGTCACCAGCAGATTTGCCTTCGAGGGCTTCTTCTAATCCGATAATCAGGTTCTCTGCACCATGCAGATATTCAATCGCGTCTTCGGGGGTGATGATTTCTTCCACTTTGCCATCAACAATTAGTTTGTAGGCAATTGCACCGACGCGGTTGTCTTGTAGCTTGAGGTCACTCATGTGTGTTTTTGTCTCCGTTACATAAAAAAAGGGACAGCGATATGCGTCCCGAATCAAGTGCGCGCATTATACGCCTGTTAATTTGGGTTGTATAGGGCGAGATGGTTAGCATAATCGTGCTCTATCGTTCCACCCGACACAGGCGAAACCCGATATTCGGCGACCCACCATACTTTGAGGATGAGCGAAATGAAACTGTGACCGCCTCAGCGTCATCCGCCCATGAACCACCACGCAACACAACTTCTTTACCAGATTCTGTATCCGAGTTTCGGGGATTCAGAGCAGGGCTGTCTTGGTAATAGGTTGAATCATAGATGTCGTGTGCCCACTCCCATACCCCGCCACACATGCCATACAAACCATAGCCATTTGGTGGGAACTGCTTGGGTGGCTTAATTGAAAAATCTCGGAAGCGACCAAAATCACAGGTTGTGTCGTCAGGTAGCGCATCGCCCCATGAATACGTTTTGTTGACGAGTCCTCCCCGTGCCCCTTTTTCCCATTCGGCTTCGGTCGGCAAGCGGAATAGAGTCGTATCAGTTGTGATGCGCGCCCCCACCAACATAGATGTAATGGAATCTATGCTAACGACTGGTTTCTGGTCATAGTGTCGTTTTGCATCAGGATTGCGCCGGGCGACTTTACCAAATAATTCTTCTGATGTCGTTGTTGTTCCATCACCTCTGCGCCATTCTTGCTCAGGAACATGAGCATGCCAATCATGAGCATGGAGTGTCTCGGTCTCGCAGTATTGCAAGCAGATTTTGTAATCCACATTCGGCGCACGAAATACAGGAAAGCGTTCAGCTAATCCAGAACTCCAACCAGTTACCGATTGCTTGGCTCGTTCGACCCAATTCTCAGGATTACGCTTTTCCCAATCTTCATCGGGGAATCCGTCAGGTGGTGGATTATAATCCATTATTTCGGTGAACTTCTCCCAAGTGATTGGCGTTTCGGATAACCAATAACCATCTAAACGTACCGGATGCACTGGACGTTCATCAGGGTCACCATCCTCTGACCCCATCAAGAATGTACCTGCTGGAATATAGCGGAACAATATCCCATGTTCGACAATTGCCAACTTGTCCAGCAAAGTTTGCCGTGCTGTGATGATTGCTTCATGGGTCGAATCTAAACCAAAAGCGCGGTCATAAGCTGTCGTTGCAAGTTCGAGCTGATTCTGCGATTCCAGTTCTTGACCACGCTCAAAAAAAGCTTGTGCATCACCTGTCAGTCCATGTGAGTTAAGCAGAGTTTCCATATCCATATCATCACTCACTTTCTGTCGATACATAGAGGACGGTCAGCGGGTCATAAAATGTGACATTACTCTGACGCACTTGGGTATCCAATTGGGTTTTCTCGTCAAGCCACGGGTCAGGTGCATTGGCTGAGCCATTGAACACCAGTGACCGTGCGCGACACCCCCCGCTGAATGTATCTGTTGTGCCACCATTAAGGGCGCGCATCTGTGTGAAAGTGTTGTTTTTGTGCCAGATGTCGTAGAGCGAGGTATCCCGAATGTTATCCGCGACAAAAGCATGACCCAGAAAACTACACGGATTGACATCACCAGACACCGACACAGAACACACCAGATTACCCGCACCACAGCCATGATTGCCATAGGTGACAGCTTGAGTGTCTTCACGATGATGCGGGCTAAACGGGTCAATACTGCGGAGGTCAGGCGTATCGTCTTCAACCTCTAAGTCAGCTAATAGATTGAGTGCATCATTGTATTGCTGGAAAGTCGGCATGAGGTCATCGAGGAAATGTTGGGATACACCCACCGGATACAATGGGCGGAACACCGCAGTATCTGCACCGACTTCTTGTGCAAGCTTGGCGCATTCAATCACTTCCTCAGCATTGGTCTTCATAATCGTAAATGCCAGCGTGAAGCGGGTATGTTCAGCGAGGATTTTGAGCTTGTCGAGGACTTTGCCAAATGTACCTTCACCACGCACTATGTCGTTTGTGCCTGCGGTTGCTCCCTCCAAACTGACATTCAGCCATACCATATCGCGCTTACCAAATTCACGAGCGATGTCTTCCGTGATAAGGAGTGCGTTGGTAGTTAAGCAGGGATGTAGTCCATATGCTGTCGCCATGTCGATAATGTCAAAAATATCTTTACGCAAGAGCGGTTCACCTCCAGTCAAGCCAAGTCGATAACTACCCATCTTTGCCATATCTTCAAACAGTGTTTCAATTTCGGGCAGGGTCAGGCGTTCTTCTTTGCGTGGCAGTTCACCAGCGAAACAGTGGGTACACGTCAGATTGCAGGCTGCAATGACTTCCAGATGTACTGCTAGAGGGCTTGTGAGATGGTTGTCACCCGTTGGAATATCCAGTATTTCTCCACGAAAGTACCCATCAGTCGTGAAATAATCGAGGTCGTAAAAGTGATTAAAAAACTCGAACGCCTGTGACTGTTGTTCGCCAGTAGGTAAAGATTGTATGACTTCAAAAAATGGGCGTGTCTTGGTGTCGATGAGCAGGTCGGTTGTCTGTTGGTCAAAGGGTAGATACTTAGAGCAACTGCGGTCAAACACAGTGCTACCAAAATATTGTGGGACAAGGACAAATGGCGCATGAATAGTCTGCTGATAATTGGACATTAGCGGGTCTCCTCGTCGTCTTGTATCGCTTCGGTGATGGTGAAAGTCTTGCGGATGAATAGTTTGTCGATGGTGTTTTTAGCAGAGAGCAACTGCTTAACCTGTGCGAAGAAATTCGATTCGGGTTCACCCATATCAATACCAATGGGTATTGCGCCTCTATCTACGATTTTGCTGTCCCACTCCCGATGACGTTCTAAATTCTCGACGGGTTTTTCTACCATCGGTCGCCATGCACTATCATCGTATTCGACGGTGCGCCAATCGTCTGCTGGTTCGTCTAATGTGTATCGCCAACTGCCATCAGCTGATGACAAAATCAGTGTTTCGCCTTCAGGTTGCAGTATTCGTAAATAGTCGGCATTCAATTCGCCAACCATCAAGACAATAGCAAAACTTGGGTTAACATCAGTTGCTATCATGCTGATGACATGTGTGCCGTAATCGACTGGAAGCTTAGGATGAAATAGATTGTATTGGTCATCTAACTTGCGGTCTGGCATTCGACCATTGCCCCAACCGAAGCGCGTTTGCATCGGGATTGGTGGTTGGGCTTTACGCCAGCGCAAGACTACGCCACCACATCCAGCAGGCACTTCACAATGGCTATATTCTTCGAGTACGAGTCGCGGTGATTGCTTAGAAAAACGCGACAAGGAATTGAGCTTTAAATCGCGGTCTGGCATTATTTCCCCCTTTGCTGTTGTTAGTTCCAGTGTATCACGAATTATTATTTTGATTGCGCATGTTTCATAACCTTGCCTTTTGACGTGAAAACAGTATAGTTAAACCGAAAGTAAACTCTTACAAAAAGTATTCTTTGGAGACACTCATGAAAAAATTGTTGATTGTTTTACTGGCACTTGTGGTCGCTGTGCCCTTTTCGATGGCGCAAGATATGGATATGCCCTCATTAGATGATATGTCCATCGGTGAATGGATGCAGATTAACCCCGGTGGCGAGACAATGTGTGCGCGGGGCGAGGACTATAAATTCTTTGTTCGTCCGGCGGATAGCGATAAGTTGCTGATTCACTTTCAAGGTGGTGGCGCATGTTGGGATGACCTGAGTTGTTCCCTCGGTAACGCCAACAGTGAAGGTGGTGGTGTTCTCGGTGAAGGTGTCACACTGTTCAAAGATATGGTTGTTGATGGCGAAGGCATGGCATACGTCAACGGTATCTTCGACCTAGAGAATGAAGCCAATCCCGTCGCCGATTATAATGTGGTGCTGGTCAATTATTGTACGGCAGACATCCACTATGGCGCGGGTGATGTGACCTACACCGATGTGGTATCCGGCGAGGAAATTACCGTTGCTCATCGCGGTGTTGCCAATGCAGATGCCGTCCTCGATTGGACATTTGAAAACTTTGAAGCGCCATCAGATGTCTTTATTACCGGTTGTAGCGCAGGGGCATATGGTTCGATTCGTCACGCACCGACCATCCTCGATGCGTATCCTGATGCTAACGCTGCCCAACTCGGTGATTCCGGTGTTGGTGGGTTGCTCAGCCCTGACTTTGCGGGCTTTACCAATTGGGGCTTCTGGGACACTGTGCCAGACTTCGTCACAGAAATCCCACAGGATGAGTTCACAACATCCATGCACTATATCGCAACTGGACAAGCCTATCCTGATGCGCACTTCGGACAATACAACACCTTCCTCGACGAGGTTCAGATTTTCTTCGCCGGACTGCTCAATGGCGTGGACTTGACTGACAGTGCCGCATTGGAACAACTGGCAACGGATTGGGCAACTGATATGGTCACACAAGTCAATACCATCAATGGCACAGTCGATAACTTCGATTACTTCACAATGGCAGGTGGCGTACACTGTATCCTGAATGACTCGTTATTCTATGAATACAGTGCGGGTGATGTCATGCTATCCGATTGGGTCGGCGATTTGGCTGATGGCGATGGCACAGAAGACACCTCCTGTGACATTGCTGCTGGTGAATGTATCATGGCGATGGCAGGTGGATAAGTCGGTTTTATAAAATCAAGTTGCGGACGGTACAATTGCCGTCCGCTTCAATGAAGTATTGCTTAATCTGTATCGGGGACAATTGCCAGCACAGGCAATCCGGCGAAGTTTTCTACATCCTCACGCCGTCGCACAATACTACTTTCCAGATATTCTAGTACAAACACAATAATGCCACCGACAAATATACCGGCAATTAACCCGACTAGCGTATTAATTGTCACATTCGGACTGGCTTGGAATGGCACAGGGTTGTCTTGTATGCGGGCTTCGATGCGGTCTTCGCGCCGTGCTTGCTGGTTCAATTCATTCCGATATTCGAGCAATAAATCCCCCCACGCGGCGGCAATTCGTGCGGCTTCACTTGGCTCGCGGTGGTCGGCATCAATTTGTATCACAAGGCTGAGCTGGTCGGCAGCAATCGTCACATCAGAGCGCAACTGTCCTGGGGTCATATCCAATTGCAGGCGGTCAATCACTTCACCTGCGCGCAGAGAGCTATCCAGATAAGCGACATGATTGTTCAAAATTTGACGGGCGGCTTCGGTCAGACCAAAGTCACTCCGGCTCGGAATAATCAAGACTTTCTGCGTGGCGCGATACATCGGGTCAATCTGACGACTGAACAAAAATGCCGCCCCCGCCGCAATCACACCGAGTAAAATCATAATCCAGCCCCGCCGGATAATTATCCGACCATAATCAATGAGGTTCATGTGGGTTTCCTTTTTCTTTTTTCTTGTCGTCGCTGTTTCAAATTCTCGTAAATTAAAATGAGTCCCGCTGTGATACTGACACCACTACATAACCCGATGAGAAGGATATGTCTTAGAATTGCACTATTTGTAATTAGATTTCTTCAATGCGGACAGCTAGTAAGCTGTTCCTACAGAACATTTGCAGATACATTGGTAGGGACTGGCTACTGCCTGTCCGACAACATATCTAGTCATCATTTAGGCACTTATCTGTTCATCGCAACACGTTATTCTATCTGTACTTTGAATGGCATTCTAAATTCTCCAAACGCGGACAGCTAGTAAGCTGTCCCTACAGAACATTGCAGATAGATAAGTAGTGACTGGCTACTGCCTGTCCGCCGATAACATATCTAATCATCATTCAGGCTATCCTCTTCCCACCGTGCCACATTGTTCTGAACATACTCACGTATATATAAATGACGCTCCTCACTACGAATCACATGGTCATGAAAACGCCCCTGCCAGATTGGCAAAGCGACACCATCTATCAGTCGTTTCGCCTCGCGTGTGACCGTTCCCTTATAATTACCGATGATATGTCCCAGTGTCGGGCGGTCTCCATTATCATCAATAATAAATAAAATACCATGTACATGATTTGGCATGACTACAAAATCACCTAATGTAACTAGTGTAAACACACGCGGTATTGTGTACCAAACGCTACAAGCAATATGTCCCAACAAGGTTGGTTTCATTTTGGCATCATGTATTTCACCAAAATGATACTGTTTGTTATGCGTACAAATTGTCACAAAATACCCGCCAGCTTGGGAATAATCATAATCCAATAAACGGGGAGATTTGCGTTTCAGTAGTTGGCTCATCTATGTATCCAAATGCGGACAGCTAGTAAGCTGTCCCTACAGAACATTTGCAGATACATTGGTAGGGACTGGCTACTGCCTGTCCGACAATATCATATCTACTCATCGTTAGGCTATTATCCTATGTTGAATTACACCGGATGATTGTAACGAGATTATGAAAGTGGTCAAGCGTAAGGTGTAGAATTGAAAAGAAGCCGATTCTGTCAATCGACTCCTTAAGGTGAAGGGTATTGCAAGGGCTGTGTTCCCTTGCAGGTGTGAGGATTGGTTACCTCACAAAAAGGGATGATAAAACGTTTGAAGACGTTTTGACCATTATACTGCATTTCTATGTATTTTTTTATTAGATTTTTATATTTGCACAAATCTCAAGCCTTTGTTTAAGTTTTATTACAATTCGGCTCAAAATATGCGATACATTGTATCATAAAATAGCTCATTTTATACAAGTGTTAAGATTGATAGCTTCAGAAATGAATTTGGCGGAAGTGTTGAATATATCCTGTTTATTTTTGTAAGGGTATCCAACACCAAAAAGTTACCCTGTGTTGATATGTAGTGATGCCCCGAATGTACATGACAAATTGTTATTGTGAATGCTACAGACTAAACAAAAATCGCCCATGTTGAGCGATTCTCGTTACATTACATTATACAATGTTAGGGCTATTGTACAGGAATCTCATCAATTGCAATCAGGTTTTTCTGGCGTTCAATACGGTCAGCTTCGACCGTGTTCATCCGCAGACCGAGGTTTGCCAAGCGTGCGATGGCTTTGGCAGGGTCGAGTCCTTTCGGGCAAGCGTCAATGCAGTTCAGCACCATGTGACAGCGGTATGAGCCATCAGTTGTGCTCACAATTTCTAGTCGTTCACGCGGAATCGTATCACGCGGATCCATCACACGGAGCAGGGCTTTCAGTAACGCATGGGGACCGATGTAACGTTTGTTGCCTGCCACCACCGGACATGCCGAGTAACACGCCCCGCACATGATACACGTCTCAGCATTTTCTAGTGTTGCGACTTCTTCCGGCAACACCCGAAATTCTTTGTCTGGTGTTTCTGTCGGGGGCACGAGCCACGGTTTCACGCGCTCATATTGTTCCCAGAAGACCGTGCGGTCAACCACCAAATCTTTAATTACAGGCAGGTAGGGCAAGGGTTCGATTGTAACCTCGCCTTTTTTATTGAGTGTCTCTGCCAATGGCTTGGTGCAGACCAATGTGTTTTTGCGGTTAATCATCATGGCACAACTACCGCAGATGGCATGACGACAACTCCGGCGGAAGGTCAAACTCCCGTCTTGGTTGGCTTTGATGTCCTCCAATGTACTGAGCACGGTTGTCTCCGGTGTCATGTTGATTTTAAAGGATTGCCAGTAGGGTTTCTTATCGACATCAGGATTGAAACGTTTGATTTTTACGGTGGCGGTTTGGGTCATTATTGTTTCCTTTGTCTACCGGTATTTACCATTTCGTAGTTGAAAGTAAAAAGTGGAAAGTAGAAAGTTGCTCTCAATTTAGCACGAACCCTAACTTTCTATTTGCGTAAACCGATGAAAGAAATTAGTCAAGATTGTGGACGAGGAGAACCTCGTCCCTACGATAAACTGTGTGGCTTCTTGTAGGGACAAGGCATGCCTTGTCCACAGACAACCCCACAATTGCATCCACAGGTTTACTTCGCCACTTGTCACTATTTCTTTAGTATTTGCGTTCTTGTGGCGGATACTTCTCCCAATCAATATCGACTTCACGATAACTCAGGGCTGGATGTCCATCGGTTGTCTTGTGGGCAACAGTATGACGCAACCAACTCTCATCATCGCGCTTGGGATAATCGGTGCGGGAATGTGCGCCACGACTTTCAGTACGGGCTAATGCACCTTCCACAATTACCTCGCTGAATTGCAACAGATGCTCTGTTTCCAATCCGGCAAGTACATCAGTATTGAAGCGTCGGCTGGTATCCATCACCCGCGCATTCTGGAAGCGGTCTTGCAGTTCACGGATGTTTTGTTTGGCTACTTCCAGCTTCTCGCCGTCACGGAAGATACCGCAGTTATCGGTCATATTGGCTTTGAGTTCTTCGCCGATATGGGCGACATTTTCAGGAGTACCACTCACGCTAGATTTGTCTATCAGCTTTTCGATGCGCTTCTGTTGAGCCTCGCAGGGGTTGCCATTCAGTGGATGCAAGGTTGCACCGCCCTTGATAAACTCAGCGATAGCATATCCAGCACGACGACCGAACACGGATGCTTCTAGTAGGCTATTCGTACCGAGACGATTCGCACCGTGAACACTGACACAAGCACATTCACCACCCGCAAAGAATCCGGTCAGCAAATCACCTTCTGCATTGGCTAACACGCGCCCATCGACATCAGTTGGAATCCCGCCCATGCTATAGTGTGCCGTTGGCTGAATCGGTGCGGGGCTGTCAATAATATCAACGCCGAGGAAGTTCATCGCAATCTCGCGCACTTGTGGCAGACGGGTCATAATTTTCTCGCGTCCGAGGTGGGTCATATCGAGGTAAATGCCCATCCCGTCGTCGCCAATTCCACGCCCTTCATCAATCTCAGTCTGTTCACTTCGACTGACCAAATCACGCGGGGCGAGTTCCATCTTATCGGGGGCGTAGTTTTCCATGAAGCGGTGTCCGCTGGCATTGGTCAGATAGCCACCCTCACCACGACAAGCTTCACTCATAAGGATGCCATGCTTGTAAATACCCGTCGGATGGAATTGCACAAACTCCATATCCATCAGGGGTACACCCGCATTGTAAGCAATCGCTACACCGTCGCCTGTGTTGGCAGTCGCATTTGAAGTAATCTTAAAGGCGCGTCCATATCCACCCGTCGCAAACATGACCGCTTTGGCGCGTACCGTGTGCAACTCTCCGGTAAGGATGTCCATCACGATAACACCGCGTGTGATGCCGTCCTCGATAATCAAGTCCATCATGTACCACTCGCTGTAGAATTTTACGCCGTGACGCAAGGCTTGCTCATGAATGGTATGGAGCAGAACATGTCCGGTCCAATCGGCGGCGAAGTTGGCACGAGGTGCGCTGTGTCCACCAAAGCGACGCTGTGCAATGCGCCCGTCTTGCGTCCGGCTAAAGACACAACCCAGATGCTCATACTCATAGACAATATCAATCGCATCGTTTACCAGAATATCAATCGCGTTCTGGTCACCGAGCCAATCCGAGCCTTTGATGGTATCAAACATGTGTAATGCGGGGCTATCGACAGGTTCATCTTCTGCCGGAATTTGTTCCAATGCACCGCGCGGACCTGTGCCTTCAACGGGACGTACATTGCTCAATGCTGCCGCAATCCCGCCCTGTGCCGCGCCACTATGTGACCGCAGGGGATGCACCTTCGATAATACGCCGATGTCCTTGACCCCTTCACGGCTAGCGACCATCGCCGCCCAACTACCCGCGAGTCCTGCGCCGACAATGACAACATCATGGATAATGGTTTCTGTCATGGATGTTCGCCTCTCATTTTGCCTTAAGAATCGACTGTATTGTCGCATAATAAATTCAGGCGAGGCAGTGATGGGTGTCATGTCGGGGGGTGTCGAATGTCATGGGTGTGAGGGTCGTTGAAAGTGAAAAGGTGAGAGTAGAAAGTGAAGCGGTAATTATTTAAGGGTCGTGTTATTCTCTGATTATTTAAGATGGGAGAGTGATATGACGACACAAAGCCGACAGGAAGAAATTAAAGTGATTCATATTGAGTACAAGGACTTCTACCGGATAGGTGGTGGTCTTTTTCTTATTTTAGTGTTGGTTATTATAGGGAGCTGGATATTCGGTCAAAATGCTTTTGAGCTAGAGGGCGATTTTCGGTAGTGGTTAAAAAGTAAGTGATAAAGTGTATTTGATACACTAGCCACATGATACAAGAAACCATCACGTATACTTGTCACTCATGTGGCAGTGCGAATATCATTAAAAACGGAACAAACAAATGTGGCAACCCTCAATATCATTGTAAGGATTGCAAAGTATATCGGGTGTTGAAACCAACTCAGCAACATTCGACACAAA